>Ga0209337_1000019_pt1 | contig 243746 bp, 217 predicted proteins | sample LinPmetageLP53_FD_184044 | JGI IMG/M metagenome (GOLD analysis project Ga0209337, IMG submission 184044) | Marine viral communities from the Pacific Ocean - LP-53 (SPAdes) (version 2) | ecosystem: Environmental > Aquatic > Marine > Oceanic | place: Pacific Ocean | collected 2010-02-08 | reverse complement strand
TAGCCTTTTTCAACCACTTGGCGAACGGCTTCTTGTTTAAATTCATCGGGATATTTTTTATTCATAACACTTTTTACCTTACTTCAGTTTCTAAGTAAAAAGTGTCTACAAAGTTAGGGGAAGATCAAAGGAGTATGAATTGAATATTGTACAAAAAGTAAAAAATTGGTGGGAGTATAAAGACTCTAATTATATAGTTGCCGTAAATGAATTAAAAAAAGCAGGTTTAGACAATGTTCTAAGCTTCTTTTTCATTGGGACATTTACTATAGGGTTTGTATTCTTTAAATTTTATTTCTTTGATATTTATGATGCTAGAAAAACTTTAGATATTCTGTTGAATGAAACTCTATGGGTATTCACTATACTGGTCGTTTTGATTTTTTGTTCAGCGCATCATTACGTTCGAGAAGTGAGTGTATTGGGAGCTATTTCTAAATTCTTAGCCAAACAATCATTTAACTTCTTTATGGGGTTAGTTTTTATTTTTATTGCAGGACTCTCTGTCAGAGCTTTCTCAATTCCATTTTTAAAACTAAGAGAGCCCGTTGTATTTGTGGCGTCTGTAGAAGCTATTTTCTTTCTATGCCTCTCGTTTTGGATGACAATAATATTACCCAAAAAAACACCAAACAAGCCTAAATTGGTCAAATACTTGCGATTCGTTGCAGTCGTATCATTAATTATTGCAATCGTTTTTAGCTTTAATAGCTAATAAAGTAGGTGAAGCCTTCTAATCTCCGGCCCATCCGATAGCATTTAATTAGACTTGCACGATGATGCCGGGGTATTCCTCGAAAATAAGCGAAGTCAAAAGTAAATTATTCTCGTATACCTTACGCATGAAAATATCTTAATAATTATTACGGATTCACCTTAAATGACTTACTTTGTGTCCGATTCAAAATGCCGTTCACTAAATTATTCAAATATTCTTTAGCAATTTCTGCCACAAATGAATGAGCCTCCGACAGTTCCATACTAGGGGTTCTATTTTCTTTTATTGCTTCCTTAAATCCGTGCCTAGAGTCCAAACCAGATAACGTGTAGTTGTTTGCAGTATTCGTAAAAGCCTTTCTTAGGCCTTTATCTACATTGATTGGAATTTCAGTTTTTTTAGATAACACCTCAAGTGTTTCAAGTACCTTGTAGTAATTAATATAGCTACCTTCGATATCAAAATATTTCAATATCAAATAAGCATCCTCTCGTTCAGTTGCAATATTTATCATAAAGAAACGAACGTCAACTTCTTTAGCCCTTCCAAGTTCTTGATTATATAAGACAGGCGAAATATTTGGCTTCCCCAACAATGCCACAATATTTCGTTTTAGCGGCTTGTCGACACCTAATCCATAATAAAGAAGTTGGGCAAGTTCAAGTTTACGATTATCTGCCGCTAATATTGATGATACTCCGTTATATAAGCTTGCAAGTTCATATCCTATTTGCCAAACAATTTCAGGATCATCCTCATCGTCAAAATAAACAGATGTGAGACGAAAATCATCATTGGTACAATCGTTGTAATGATCAATACCACCAGAAATATCAAAATATAAATAGGAGCGTGCTTCAGAGTATCCTCGGAAATATCTGCTCTCACCATTTATCAAGAATTCCCACTTTTTATATTCAGACAAGACTTTCTCCAGTTACAAAAACCTATTTTTAATACGACATACCATAAATAAGGGTAACGCTTAAAATGTTTCACCGAATGTTCAATACAATCAATTTCAACTTGTGAAAATAAGATTTTAAAGAATATCTGTTAAGTCAAAATTCAAAGTGTGCTTTTCAAATTGTTTATCAATGAATTTCACAAATTTTTGAGTTGAACCAAAATAGTTTGGATATGCTTTTTTGAGCGCGCGTACATCAGGAGCGGAGACCAACACGGCGAGGAGAATCTGTGTGTCTAAATCTGCTTGGTTCAATTCCTCTAACGCTTCATCGCTTGCACTTCGATCAAAATGCCTCACTCTCACTCTTACTTGTTTTTCTTTTGTCATATCGAGTGCTTTGTGAAATGTAACTAGGGACATTCCGCTTATTCTTTTAGCTGGATTGGCAGCATTTCTAGTAGTAAAATCAATCGCTAACCTGTAACGATTAAGTTTTTTTCTCACCTTTAACTCTCGTTCAAGATTTACAAATTTTTGTATGTAAATTTGCAATTCATCTTCTGGAATGACACAAGCACCTTCATCATTGGCTACTAGTTTTCCAGCCAAAGAAAAAAACTCTCTCCAATCCTCGTGTCCTTCGAGTCTGGTTTTTAATGATATCTGCTCTAATGTGTCGATAATTTCCAAGCTAGTCGCCCACGCATGTTGGAGATCTGTTCTAAGTTGAACTTCTACTTTGGATTTTTTCCACGGATGGTCTTCATTTTGATTTTCATAGCAGCTGTAGACCAAATGCACCCCTCCATAACCACTTTCCTTTGGTGTTAGATAATCGTGCTGCTTAACTATTTTGTGAACAGATTTACTTTTTTGAAGGCGAGACTCAAGCGCTTTTAGCTCTGCAATATTTTTGACTATTGCTCGACAACCTGCAATATCCTGCATTCTAGTTAGTTTTATAGCGTTTACATTCACACCATCTAAAGTAGGGCGTTCTAGCTTGTCAATAATTGTTGATAATCGCTTGAGCCGTCTTGCAACGATTATATTTCCATTCACTTTTGCAGACGTTCTAGCCAAATGATTCTTTATTAACATCAAGGGATATAGGTGAAACTCTCTATAATTCTGCACCTTCTGAATTGCGACTAATTTGTCTTCACTCTTTTCACATCCATGCCGAATATCTCTAGCAGCTTTATCAATTTGATTTCTTGAGAATACCAGCGGTTTCTTTTGATTTGTGTATGAAGCGTTTGACACTATTTACTCTCCAACAGCCGAGGCTTCTATGTGTTTAATCTTGTTTCGTAAATCCATCACGTTTGCATCATCAAACAACCCAAACACACCTTCAAAATGCTGATCCGAAAATGGTGGTTTGGCCAACTGCGCAGGGCTCATTACGCCGTTTTGGGTTAGGTAATCAATGATAGTGTTCACAAACTGGATTTGCTGAACGTTGAATTTTGATTCGTCTAGGTAGTCGGCAAAGGCTTCTTTTGCTGCTCCTCGGTCTAGGCCTACGAGTTCACGCACAAATACACCCAGCGGCTTGTCTGGGTGGATGGTTTTATTGTATTGCTCTAGGTCACCTATTCCGCTGGCATCAAACAATTTGATATCTAGTTGCTCTAAATCGAGCTTGGTAATGGCTTGGTTTCGCTTGATACGTTGAATGGTTAGGTCGTCTTGGTGTTCTCGAATATAGGACTCAACTTTTTTGCGATATAAGGTCAGGCTTTGGTCTTTGCTAAACTCATATACACCCTCGTTTTCCTCGACACCGGCTAGCTCATCTTGAAAGTTGGTGTATACGATTTTGGTGCTTTCTTTTTCAATAAAGCGCATCAGTAAACGTAATTTGATACGTGTTTTTTCTAGCTCTTCAAGTGAGATATCTGTCCAAAAGTTGGCACTTTGCACGTATTGAATCCACTCTAAATGTTCCATAACAGCCGGTACGCTGGCTTTACTTTCAAGCTTGGCAGCTATTTGATTAAGCTTGTCGCGATAGAAATCAGAGATGCCACTTTTATCAACTAGTGCCAATTGCATAGTTAATAGCATGTGGTCAAAACGCAGCGATAACTCTTCTTCCTTTTCTTCTGGTATTAGCGGGGCGGCTTCGGTGGGCAATGCTGCAATCTGCTTTTCGAGTTCAGCTAAATGCTCATTGGTTAGGTGTTGCCACATGGCTGATTTTTGGTATTTCTCAACTAACTGGCGCTTGGGACGCACAATAAAGTTGTCAGTATTCATACCTGCTACACGGTTATGCAAGGTATTGATATTGTAAGCCTGATACGTCTTTCCAAACTCACCAAAGTTGTCGTTGTCTATTAGCTGTTGCGACAACTTTAAACGGGTCTCAAAAATGGCTTGTGATAGGGATTTACTTAAACCGTCTTTGGCACCGTCTGGGTTCATTTCAAAGTATTCAAAGTTCTTGCAGCAATCAAATACCTTAAAGTATTGTTTATGCTCGCCTGGTGCAAATAAATCCAAGCATAAACGTGTACCCCGCCCCAGCATTTGCATAAACTTCACTTTCGATTTGATGACTTTAAAAAACATCAAATTCACTACTTCAGGTACATCAATACCAGTGTCTAACATATCAACCGACACGGCTATACTCAGCGGCAGGTTAGGATCAGTTGGCTTCTTTTCACCTTTAAATTCATCAATTAAGGTATCTGCATATTTTTCTTTGTAAGTGATCACCCGTGCAAACTTACCTTTGTACATGGGGTAATTGGCATTAATACGATCAACAATAAACTCTGCATGGGCATTGTTGGCTGCAAACACTATGGTTTTACCTAAGCGATCACCGCCTGCAACTTTAACACCGCGCTCCATTAACACACTCAATGCTTTATCAACGGTATCGATGTTAAACAAAAACTTATTCACCTCAGAAGGCAATACTTCATCTTTGTCAGCCAGTTGCTCTTTGCTCTCCCACTCTTCTTTTTCTGCTTCTGATAAATCTGCGTAACGGATACCTTCACGTATAAACCCTAACTCAAGTTTTACATCTTTAGGTGGTACCAAAAACTGGTCGGTAATAGCAGTTTCTAATTCATAGGCAAAAGTAGGGTCGCCATCTGGCTGCTCAAAAATATCGTAGGTGTTTTTATCCAGTTCAGACTTAGGCGTAGCCGTTAAGCCCAGTAGTAAGCTGTCGAAGTAATCAAATATGTAGCGATATTTTTTGTAAACCGAGCGATGGGCTTCATCCACAATCACTAAATCGAAGTGCCCTACTCCAAACAATCGGCTATCTGGTGCGGCGCTCAATAGGTTCATCATGGTTGGGTAAGTAGCAAGGTATAAACGGCCTTTAAGTTGCTGAGTGCCACTAGATAGAATCTCTGGTGAGGATTTAGGTAATAGCTTAGAAAACTCTTTTTTGGCTTGATTCACCAAGGCGTTTCTATCGGCCAAGAACAAGGCGTTTTTTACCCAACCGGCACGCATCAATACATCCACTAAAGCGATGGTGGTACGGGTTTTACCTGTACCCGTTGCCATAACCAATAACGACTTACGCTGTTTCTGTTGGTCAAACTGCTCACATACCGAAGTAATTGCCTGTTGCTGATAAGGTCTGCCTTTGCCTGCAATGTTTGTATCTAAGGCTACTGAGTCTAAAGCCTTCATCAAATCACGACGGTCAATGGTGCGTTGCATTTCGTCTTGGCTTAAAAAGCCCTGCACTAAGCGTGGTGGATACTGGCAGTCATCCCAAAAGTGAATTTCGTAGCCATTGGTGTAGTAAATTAGTGGTCGCTGTCCAAAGGCTTGTTGCAAACAATCTGCATAACACATCGCTTGTTGTCTACCCTCTTTAGCGCTAAGCATCGAGCGTTTGGCCTCTACCACAGCTAAAGGTTTTCCGTCTTCACCCCACAATACGTAATCTACAAAACCAACACCGGACGGATTAGGCATACCCGCCACTTCAAACTCTTTAACGTTTTTACCATCCAAATCCCAGCCCATTTCTTTTAGGTACTGGTCGATGATAAATTCACGGGTTTCAGCTTCGTTATAGTCGTGGGGGTCTTTGCTTTGTTTTAAGGTTTGAGTATTTTGTTGTTTTTGTTGCTCAATTTGTTCTAACAATGCTTTGTTCTGTGCTGCTAACTCGTCACTCTTTGAGCGTTCTACCTTAATGGCTTTTAAATGAGCATCGTCACGCTCTTGTAATTGCTTTTGTAAGGCTTTGAGTTGCTTGGCCGATTGCATCACCAAGTCGGCATTAATCTGAATTGTTTTAGGTACTTTAGCTAAATCAAAAACCTGATCACTTGCCGGTTTTACGCTGGTATAAGTGCGATAAAACCAATAAAGAATATGGTGCAACTCTTTAAGGGATTGAGTTGACTCAAGCACAGTGACTTTGCGTTCACTGTGTACCGCATTATTCCCCGCTTTTTGTACTGCCTTTATTTTGGGGAATACATTACTGCCCAGCGAGCGTTTAAACTCATGCTGGTTAATTAAGGTATTAAGAGAATCGTCGTACTTAGGTTTTTGCAGCCAGTTGTCAAACTCATACATCCACTCAACGGTACGCTCCAAGGTATAGCGACTATAAAAGCAACTAGAGCGCGGGTCGGCATTTACCACACTCTCGGCTTTTTGCGCATGCTCTTGTAGTTCAGGCCATTCAGTTAAGAAATTAAAGTTAGACATACAACATCCTGTAATTTTGTTTTACCAATTTATTTTCTATTCTATTTTTTACTTTTATCTTCTGCTTTATTCATCATGGCTCTTAATGCGGCGATACCGTCTTTTTGACCTTGTTTTTCTTGTAAACCTCGGCGCTTGGTTTGGTAACTATCGTAGGTGTTTTTGGCTTTTAAATCAGCCTGCTCTTTACTGATACCGCCCGCACCTTTTAAAACGTCACGGTCGTTAAATTGCAAAAAGCTATCTAACTTCTCATTCCAATCTTTTAAAAATACTTGTTTACGTCGTAAGGCCTGATCTTCAGCAAAGTCCAACCACATGGTCACAATACGATTTAACTCTTTTACTTCGTCTTGGCTTAAGTAGTTTTTAGCAATGGTGACATCGCCCTTACGCACTTCGTCACCTTTAAAGGTGGTTAAACCAATATTGGGTTTAGCAACATCAACTCGTGTCGCTATAATTTCAGCGGCGGTCATGCCAGTAGTGGCATGGTGTAGCTTATTTTGAATAGACTGAAAAAACAGATTGGTATCGGCATTATTCGGTTGGTAATCAGCGGCCATGGCAAATATTTCACGTACTCGCAAATAAACACGGCGCTCGCTGGCACGAATATCTCGAATACGTTCAAGCATTTCGTCAAAATAATCAGGCACCATTGACTGATCAACTGCTGGGTTTTTGAGGCGTTCGTCATCCATTGCAAAACCTTTGATCAGGTACTCTTGCAATGTTTGGGTAGCCCAGCGTCTAAATTGCGTACCTCGGGCAGAGCGTACCCGATAACCCACCGCTAAAATGGCTTCTAAATTGTAATGGTCAAGGGCGCGGGTGACTTGACGTTCACCTTCTTGACGAACTATCCGGAAATTCCGGATGGTTGCGTTTTGTTCAAGTTCTTGCTCGTTATAAATATTGAGCAAATGCTCATTAATAGTACGCACATCTTTTTGATATAACTCTGCAATTAAAGCCTGGGTCAGCCATAAAGTGTCAGACTCAAACCGACACTCAACACGGGTGTTCCCGTCTGCTGAGGTAAAAAACAAGAATTCACCATTGGGTGCTATGTCTTTAGGTACTAACTCATCTGCCATTAAGCCACGTCCTTAAGTTCGAGTTCGCCTTTGAAGGCTCGTTGCATTAGAGAGTTGAATAATAATTCATGATTAGTAACGGATACGCGAGAAAATTGTAACTGTTTATCCAACCGTCTTATAAAACCACAAAATTTCTGTTGAATAAGTATTGGCGGAATACATATATCTAAACCAACTAAATCAGGCATATCCAAGCGTTTTGTTCCGTGAGCTGCGGTGCTTACTTTACTCAGAATATTGTCATGCTGACATTTCAAACACCACAACAGGTATAATGGCTCCATTGAATTATCAGACACATTCAATGCTTTTATATCTTGATTAATAGATATAGGTGCTTTTGTAATAGCCAAAGGTACAGTGTGAACAAGGATCATTCCCCTCACTACAATTAATATCGTATTTTCTTGGATAAGTTTTAAATTTGTTTCTTCAAAAACTTTTTCTGAAACATGATCGATAGAGTCATAGATATAAATAGACTTCATGTCTTTGGGTGACACCCAAGGGAATTCCCCCACCCAAAGACTATCATTAGCTTTCGAGGGAGTAGCGCCAGACTGAATCGTTACTAAGTCTTTAAGTTTCTTAGCTTTCCAACCTTTCGGATTCTTAACCGGATCACCAAACATATCCAAAAACACAGATTGGGCGAGCGTATTGAGTTCTTGTTCCATCTGTTGGCATTGCTGGCGCAAGGTATCGGCTTTTTCTAACACCGCCGCGATTTGCTTTTGCACGGGTAATGGTGGGAGCGGGATTATCAAAGATATTAGATGAGCTTTACTAACGTGAGGTATTGTAGCCCCTGTACAATTGTCTCTGATTTCGCGAAATTTACTTTGTAAGAATCGACCAAGATATTCGGAATCAATTTTACTATTGATAATGGTTAATCGAGCTAAAGTGCTACCAATTAGACCTTTCAGCCCATAACCTATAGTTCCTGCATTTGCGCCATCCCATGCAATAATTACATCATCAGCCTCAACAAAAACCCCCTTTTCATCGTCAGTATATTTTAAGAGATTATCATTTCGAAGATCGTCTATTTGGATGTATCTATGTTTTGCTCCACCTTCAGCTAAATTGTGCTTTTTACCTTTGGAAATTTTAACCAGTGTTTCTACTGACACAAAAGGCCAACTCACAACATCTTCTCCAAATCCGAAATACCTCTATCCATAGCGGCTTGCAGGTCTTTAATACGTTGCAATATGACTTTGGGTGGGTCGTACTGCACTTCTTCGTACACTACTTCTTTATAGCGATTGATGGACAAATCGTAGTCATTACCAATAATTTCTTCTACTGGCGCATAGAAACTTTGCTCGGTGCGTTTGTTGTTTTGGTCAACATCTTTGTGCAGCCAGCGATATAATACATCAGGAATATTACTGAGTTTATGATTGGGGAGTTCTGACGGTACTTTGTCACCAAAAGCAGCTGCAGTATCAATAACATCAGCTTCAGTAGTGAGTTCTAGATTCTTACCCTCTGCCGTTTTTATTAGCGGCGTGCGTTTATCGTCTAATGAAAAACCATCGGCCTGCATATCGTAAAACCACACATTGTCGGTGCCACCACTGTTGGTTTTGGTAAAAAACAGTATGGCGGTAGACACACCTGCATAAGGTTTAAATACCCCAGAAGGCAGCGATACCACAGCATCAAGTTTATGTTCTTCGATAATGGTTTTGCGGATTTGTTTGTGGGAGTTAGTTGAACCAAACAAAACCCCATCGGGCACTATCACGGCGGCTCGACCACCGGGTTGTAACATGCGCAGTATCAGCGCTAAAAACAGCAGTTCGGTTTTTTCAGACGGGCCTTTTTTAGCCTTTTTGTTGCCTTCTTCGTCAGTTTCAACTTTTGGTGCGACCTTCTTGGGTGTTTTACCCAAAGCGGTGAGTAAATCAGGTGACAACTCGTCATAGGCCACACTGCCTTTAAAAGGTGGGTTGGCTAAGATAAGAGTGTACTTTTCACTGATATTATCGTCGCCAAAGTCACTGAGTGAATCGCGGTATTCCACTGTGGGTGATTCAACCCCGTGCAACATTAAGTTCATCGCACCTATGCGTAACATGGACTGGTCAAAGTCGAAAGCGTTAAACATTGCATGGTGAAAGTGTTGGCTATTAGTGGGCTTCATCAGCGCGTCTTTGTATGTATGGCGCACATACTCTTCAGAGGCCATTAAAAAGCCGCAGGTGCCTGATGCTGGGTCGCAAATAATGTCTGACTTATCACCATCAAGTTTAGGAGCAGTCATCTCTACCATCATCTGAATAATGTGGCGCGGTGTACGAAATTGCCCATTGGTGCCAGAAGATTGCAACTTGCTTAACATGTACTCGTACAAATCACCCTTGGTATCACGATCTGCCATATCGATTTTGTCGATCATGTTCACTACCCTGTCGAGCACGGCAGGTTTGGGGATCATAAAGATCGCATCTTCCATATGCTTAGCAAAAGCAGTGTCTTCACCTTGTATGGTTTTGATAAACGGAAATACTTTATCTTTGACCAAATCAAACATCACTTTAGGGTCGAGGTTTTTAAACTTACTCCAGCGATAAGTTAACTCTTCATCATTTCCAGTTTTGCCAAAGATTGGGTTGTTGAATGCGGTTTCTAGCAACATAGCTTGGCGTTCACGTTGCGTATGGATTTCATCTAAACGACGAATGAAGAGTAAAAAAGTAAATTGTTCGATGACCGAAATAGGGTTAGCGATACCGCCAGTCCAAAAAGTTTCCCAGATTTCGTCTACTTGGTTTTTAAGTTTGCCTGTTAGCATTTATCGTATTGCCTTAATTTTTACTGTTTGTTTGATTCAGGTTTGCTGGATTGAGTGCGCTCGTACATTTTATTAATGATGATCGATATGTTTTCAAAGCTACGTAAAACCTGATTGTGCAAGGTTTTACCACCGTGTGCATATTTATTTCTAATTTTGGGAATGGTATTGCACAGTACTTCAACATAATTCCATTCAACATCGAACTTACTTTCGTCTATTTCGCTATCGTCCCAGGTATATTCGCTTAAGCCTTCGTCTTCCATTCTCTTTGAGATTTCTAATCGATAAGCTTCTTCAGCTGCAATCCTATTTCTATTATGCCAAATGGGAAAGTCTTCATTTTTGATTAATTCACGCCTTGCCAAATATTCCATATACAACCTCAATCCCTCGGAAAATCTAAGTTTTTCTGCTTTTAGTTCCTTACTAAATAATTTAATTTGTTCCTTACCAATACATTCCCGCAGTGCAAATTCCAAGGTGGTAAGTGCCTGGCTTTCAGCGACGACATAAAAACGGTATACATAGAAGGAATGCATAAACAGATTACGGGCTGTATCAAACTGAACTTTTATATCATCAGGTACCAATGAATTTAACTGAATTTGCTCAATTGCTCGATACAGAACCTCTATTGATGGAATGTTAAAGTTGAAATTGCGTGTATCTGGCGCAAGTACATTAATGGGTGTGCGGAGTTCGTCAGCGGGGTATGCTAGTTTTTCAGGAGCGATGGGGCGTTGCTCTGAACTCACTTTATAATTTCCATCATGGTTTGCATAAACTAGTTATTCTCAAAACTGCTAAGAATAAGCGGTTTTGCTTTTTCAATATCGTCTACTGTTCTAATAATCACTTCAAGATTACCCGTACCCCAATGACCTTTGTTTGTTACATCATGACTAAAGCCCTTTTGTAATTCGATACTAGAGGGGTCGACCTTTAAATAAAGATTAATTCGTTCATCTTTTTGTTGGGGTAATACCAATATGCTAATGAAGTTTTTGATGCGTTTAAAGGCTGTATACAGCTTAAGCTCTTTTCGCTGTGCATCGTCACCTAATGAATCACAGTAGTCACATATGGCTTTATACAATTGCAAAAGCGTTGGGCTAGCCATTGCCAAAGAGTCTGCATGGCTTTTATCGTTGGGTTTACTGCTACTGATTGATGAAGAGCTGTCTGATTTAGGCTGATGCTTACTTTGTGCGCTTTGCGTATTCACTAATTCAAGTAATAACAAATCGTCACTAAAATACTTGTAACGCATCAATTCGATATTTCTATCTATCAATTGAATGGCATGTTCATCGTATTTATTAAAGTCACTGGCTATACATATTAGGCGAGCTCCGCTCCACTCGATTGTTTCTGCGATATCGTTGCCCAATACCTTCATTGCCAAAAGCTGAAAGTCGGCTTTATGATCGAGAAACCAGTTTAAATAGAATAAGCCTTGATTGATGACATTCTCATTAGAATGTCGTTTGTATTCGATAATGACAGGGCAACCATTTTCATCCAGGCCCAATGAATCAATACGGCCTTTATTACTGGTTGTGTATTCACTAGCAAGAAAACGTACGCCTAGAAACGTTTCCATATGCTTTTCAACTAGCTGCTGTAGGTCTCTTTCCAACTTAGCAAACTGGCTAGTTAACTCCACTACAGCGGTATTTTTTTGATCTAGCCTGAATAATTTAATGTCGCTCATTGCTGATTCCCTGCCCTTTGCATTCTTATTATCTACTGCAAACTTAGACTAGCATGATTGTGAATTATTTTTCACCAGATAAAAAGCCAATAGAGAGTATAAAATTCATTAAAATTATACGGTTAAACATACAAGGTACATCTTCAAAACTACCAAGACGGCAATATATTACTTTAACAGATCGGTACATTTAACAAATCTATCCTTGGGAGAAATCCCTACATAAAACTCACTTTCCTGGCCATTGCTCAAAATGGCTTTTTTATGCCCTGTATTGGGATCAACAATGTAACTTTTAATGTTTTTAGGTTTGTTGCTATTTTCATTCCAGTTGATGTTAAAAGCGCATAAAGTTGGAAAAAAGTACATGCTGCTATAGGCCGGAATATGATGGTGTATCCACCACGCCAAAGACGTCCAATCTCCAGACTGCTCGTAGTAATCTAAATATGATGGAATAACAATACAGGCCGTAGCTCCGTAATTGCCCTGCTCGTCTTTAACATCCCAGATATGGTGAGCATAGTTCTTTTCATTTGTAGCGCAGTTAGCGCCAAGTTCGTTACCCGCTTGATTAACTTCTTCACTACGATAGGCCGAGCGAATGTGAATACGCCCCCATGCATCTTGCAATGGCTCTAACACGTTTTCACAAAGCCCCTTCCCTGCTTTAACTGCCAAGTCTTTGTCTTTAGGTAAATTAGATAAACCTAAAGCAGCTGCAGTTTCTGAATACAAAAAGTCACGCATAAAAAAGGATTTAGATAGTCTAACTCGGGCAAATGTATCCAGTGATGTAATTATTGATTTTGACAATTTGAGTATTCCTTACTTGTATTAACCTTATTTTTTACTTAACTGACTTAACTATGTCTGCCCACCATTGCATCATTTCTCTGCGTTCATCTAAATATCTAGCGTGATGCGTGTAAGCCGCTCTTACCCCGTTTCTTTCCATATGGGATAACTGACGTTCGATAGCATCTGGGTTAAAACCTTTTTCATTTAATAGTGACGAAGCTGTTGCTCGAAATCCATGAGGGTTGGCTTTGGTTTTACCTGGTTTTGAGCCATCATAACCAAGCTTAAAGATAGCTCTACGCATGGTGTTATCAGACATAGGCCTTTTTCGGTCTCTTTCCGAAGGAAATAACAGTTCATACTGACCGCTAATTGGGCGTAATTGTTGAATCACGCTTATAGCTTGTTTAGATAATGGTACTAAGTGGTCAGTTCCCATTTTCATTCGTTCACCTGGTATTCGCCACATGGAGTCTTCAAAATCGAATTCATCCCATCTAGCCCCTCTAAGCTCTCCAGGTCTAACAAAAGTAAATATCAGCAACTGCAAAGCATACTTAGTTAATAATCTACCTATATCCTCATAGGTAGATAGAGCCTTCATGAACTGGGGTAGCTCTTCTAGTGGCAGTGATGCTCTGTGAGAGGTTTTACGAGACTTTAATATATCTGATAACTCTGAAGCTGGGTTATGTAGTAATCGACCTGTTTGAACCGCATAACGGCATACCCTACGGATATCTTGCAGCACTCGTTGTGCTACATCTAAAGCGTCTCTTGTTTCGATAACTCTTATAGTTGAAATGATGACTTGTGGTGTAATGTCATTAATAGGCAGATGACCGATAACCTTAAAAGAATTATCCTTTAATCGACTCCAAACACGTTTAGCATGATCTTCGGTCCAAGTGCCCTTTTGGTGTTCCCACCATTCCCTAGCTAGGATTTCAAATGAGTTATCAAAGTTAATTCTGGAATCGTGCTTTTCTTGTTGCTTTTTAGCACCAGGGTCAACTCCCTTAGCTACATCTCGTTTAGCATCAATACAAAGCTCTCTCGCTTCTTTTAATGTTGTAGTGGGATAGACTCCTAAAGCGAGTGTTTTTTGTTTGCCTTGAAAGCGATATTTTAAGCGCCAGTATTTGCTACCATTCTTTTTAATTAATAGCCGCAGGCCCTTCTCATCAGTGATCCATTGATCTTTATCGGATGGTTGAAGGTTTCTGATTTGAATGTCGCTAAGTGCCATATTGGTGCTACATTTTAGAATTGAACTGCAGATAGCACCAAATGTAGCACCATACTGGTGTAGATTTCAATAGACGTCTGTGGACTCTAATAGACTAGATATAGCCTGAAGGTATTGCATTATATGGGATTGTGGACTTCAGAGGATGTGAATAGAAGTCAAAATGGTGCCCGGGGCCGGACTTGAACCGGCACGTCCTTACGAACGAGGGATTTTAAATCCCTTGTGTCTACCAATTTCACCACCCGGGCATCGGGGGATACTTGTTAATAATAACAAGCTGGTATTGCTGAAGCGATTATGGAGGCGGAACCCGGAGTCGAACCGAGATCCACGGATTTGCAATCCGCTGCATAGCCATTCTGCCATTCCGCCACATTTGGAGTTAATAATGAATGAAACATTCATTGCTTCTTTTGAAGCTCTCCTTACAGTGATTACTCACCACAATTACTTCTTTAAATTTGGAGCGGGTAACGAGATTCGAACCGGTCGACGCTCGATTGCGACCCCTTGGGGTTGCACTCCTTGTAACGATTACTCACTACAATTACTACGTTAAATTTGGAGCGGGAAACGAGATTCGAACTCGCGACCCCAACCTTGGCAAGGTTGTGCTCTACCACTGAGCTATTCCCGCACCTGTTTTAAAAAGCAAACTTGTTAAGTAACGATGCCTTGTTTACTTAGCGAGTTGTTTGCTGCTCTCTAAATCTGGGCTGCATTCTACATTCACTATCAAGACTGTCAACAACAAAAATAACATTTTATGACTGACTGCTTGATTTTTGACTAATGCGCTTTTTTTTCAAACGATTTAGCCCGATTAATCTTGTTTGCTTTCAGGTTTTGATAGCGAAGGCCAAGCTGCAATGGTGTAAGTCACCATAGACCATAGAGATAATACTGCGGCGAAATACAATAATATGTATCCCAACGTCACCCAATAAATCGGAATACCCATAAAAGATTGCATTTCTGAGAGCAAACCAATCAAGGCCAACATTTGCGCCATGGTTTTTGCTTTGCCCATAAATGAGACTTTAACGGTATCTTGTAGTCCTTTTTGCCCCATCCATTCACGCAAGGCCGAAATATAAACTTCTCGAGCTAATAATAATATCGCGGGTACGGTTATCCACGCGGTTGCATAGGTATCAGTAATCAGGAGCAATGCAGTTGCTACTATAAGTTTGTCGGCAACTGGGTCTAAAAATGCGCCAAAGGCGGTAGATTGTTGTAATTTACGTGCCAGATAGCCATCGAACCAATCAGTAATCGCAGCAAACCAGAAAATAAATGCAGCGGCCTGATGCGCCCACTTCCAATCAAGAAAATACACCGCGACGAAAATAGGTATCAATAAAACGCGGATCAAAGTGATGATGTTTGGGATAGTCCACATTTAGCGGTTAGTCCTCGTTGTTGTGTTGGGTAGGCAGGCCTACGAGGCTCGTGTTACTCACGAGCGTGTTTTAATTGTGGATATGGTCATAAATCGTATCCGCTAGTTCTGCGCTAATCCCTGGCACGTTAGCGATTTCGCTGCGACTGGCTTGCAAAATACCATGCAAACCGCCCATGTATTTGAGCAAACTTTGGCGACGTTTCGCGCCGACTCCTGGAATTGACTCAAGCTTTGACGTTTTTTTGTCTTTTTGACGCCTTGCTCTGTGCCCAGTAATTGCAAATCGGTGTGATTCATCACGAATATGCTGAATGAGGTGCAAGGCAATTGAGTCGCCTGATAACGGGATAGTAGCATGGTTACCTGCCAAAATAAGGGTTTCAAGGCCAGCCTTACGGCTACTCCCCTTAGCAACACCAATGAGTAAAGGTTTTTTCTCATGCTTCCAGTCTTCAAAATAATCTTCGGCTTGGGTTAATTGGCCTTTCCCTCCATCTATAAACAAAATATCAGGGATTTTACTGTCGTCTTTTACATCGCGATAACGACGCGCAAGCGCTTGAGCCATGGCTGCATAATCATCCCCTGGCGTAATGCCATCTATGTTATAGCGACGATAATCAGCTTTAAAAGGCCCTTCACGATTAAAAACCACACATGACGCTACCGTTAACTGCCCTGACGTATGGCTAATATCAAAACATTCCATACGCTGAATAGGCTGCTCAAACTCAAGAATTTTCTCTAGTTCAGTATAGCGAGCGAATACCGACTTTTGCTGCCCTTGCTTAGCAATTAACGCATTTTCAGCATTGGTGTTGGCCAATTCTAAATAACGCCGTTTTTCATCCCGGGCGCCACGATAGAACTGAATTCGTCGGCCCGCTTCTTTGGTCAGTAACTCTTCGATTGCCCCCTGCTCGGTCAACTCTAGTGGCGTAACGATTTGCTTGGGTATGACTTTATTACCAGCTAAGTAAAACTGCAGAATAAATGACTGAAACACCTCTTCGTCACTGGCATTCGCAGGCACCTTAGGGTAAAAGCTCTTGCTACCGAGTAGCTTATTATCACGAATGAATAAGCCTTGAATGCAGGCAATGCCATTTCGATAAGCAAAACCAAACACATCCATTTCTTCTTGATTGCCACTAACCCATTGCTGTTCTTGAACTTTGTTTAATGCGCTGATTTGGTCGCGATAGCGCGCAGCAGATTCAAAACGTAAATCTTCACTGGCGCTTTCCATATGTTGAACAAGAGAATCAATAACCTGTTTATTCTTGCCTTTGAGAAACATGCGTGCCAAATCCACTTGGGCTTGGTACTCTTCGTCGCTCACTAAGCCTTCAACACACGGGCCGGCACAGCGTTGAAGCTGATATTGCAAACAAGGACGAGAGCGCGCTCGATAATAACTGTCTTCACATTGACGAATAGGGAAAATACGCTGCATAGTGCGCAAACTCTCACGCACGGCCCACGCACTCGGATAAGGCCCAAAGTACTCACCCTTGAGTTTTTTGGGACCTCGATGATTAGCTAAACGCGGATGCTGATGATCAGACAAGAAAATGAAAGGATAAGACTTGTCGTCTCGCAACAGCACGTTATAGCGAGGCTTGTATTTCTTGATGAAGTTGTTTTCGAGAATGAAGGCTTCAGCTTCACTGTGCACCACAGTAACGTCCATGTGAGCGATTTGCTTAACCAGTGATTGCGTTTTAATACTATCGACCTGACTACGAAAGTAGCTCGATACACGATTTTTAAGGTTTTTAGCCTTACCTACGTAAATCACATCCTGCTTGTGATTATACATGCGATAAACGCCAGGCTGGCTAGTCAAATCTTTAAGAAAGGCCTTAGAATCAAACGGTATGTTGTCACTCATGAATTACAAATTATCTGAATTTATCAACTTATGACGCAGTGCTAAATGAGTAAGTTCAACATCGGTACTAACACTCAATTTATCAAACATACGATAACGATGCGTATTAACCGTTTTGGCACTGATGTTTAAAAATTTTGCTATATCAGGCACTTTTGAACCTTTGGTCAGCATCAAGGTTATTTCTAACTCCCGCTCCGACAAACATTCGAACGGGTTACCGTCGCTAAAATCCAACGCACCTATCGCTATTTGCTGAGCGATATCAGGCGATACATATTTTTGCCCCGCTGCAACCTTGCGAATAGCAAGTTCCATTTCTTTAGGATCCGAATCTTTGGTCAAGTAACCAAACGCTCCCATGCGCATCACCTTTGCAGGGATAGGGTTTTCTTTATGAACCGATAACACGATAATTCGTGTATTTTCACTAAAACGCAAGATCTGCTTGGTCGCTTCCAAACCACCAATGCCAGGCATACTCATATCCATTAATACCAAATCAGGTGCATCTTTGCGGCAGAATTTAACGGCCTCTTCACCTGTTGTAGCTTCTCCAACTACGACAAAACCTTGTACATCTTCCAAAATACGTCTTATACCGGTTCTGACCAGTTCGTGATCATCAACCAACAATATTTTTATCAAACAAGTGCTCCTAGAGGAGTGTTATTTTTCTCTGTTTAGGTGACTAAATATCACATAAATGCAAAATAATTTCAGCTATCAATTCCATTAAATTGATATTTTAACGTGATTAATTAGCAATACTGCATGAAATTTATACTTATCGGTAAAAATGGGTGCTTAACCTATTCCATCCACCGATGGTGTCTTTCAAACCTTGGCAAGTATTTCGTGCTAAGCACGTAGGTACAGAACATTTAATTGTCCATCGATTTTCACAATCAAGGACCCGGACAGGTGCCAAGGGAATTCCGCCGCAGCGACATTTACTCGGCATATCTGCTATGTCGGCAAGACGCTTAGCTACACTACCAACTTCATTCTTTTGTTTCATAATTTAGCTAAATTGATCTGACTTATAGGCAAAAGAGCATAAAGTAAATAACCCTACAAAGTCACGGTTATATTTTTGTGAGATGCAAAAATTGGCGATTTACTCAATATTAGTGTCACTTTTATAATATTTACCACGGGTCTAGCTATTCAGTTTCTATCCATACAAGTTTGCAACGGATTTGATATCACCCATTAAAGGATTATTTTTAAGGCAAATAAGTGAAATATTAAATTTAGTTTGTGGCCCAACGACCTTGCGTATACGCAATGAAGACTCATAACGACTGTTTTTTATCATTCCCTTGCCAATGACAGTGTAACCAAGATTGGCTGCGAAACATTCAAGTAAGCCTCCGACACTGCCCATTGTCATTACCGCTTCGTCACTGCGTTTTGCACTGTTTTGCCATTCAAGAGCAGATTAGCAGTAACCACAACCAAGCTCACGAACGATAAATATCTTTTTGTATTGCTGCTCACTAGGCTCAACGATGACAAGATCTTCTTCTACAATCGGTAATGACACTCATTGCTCATGGCGCACCTTGTTTCCGACAAAACACTATCAATCTTGTTATTCAGAACACCTGTTATTAATTCAGCGCTGGTTGCCGTCTGAATTTTCGATTTAATTTGCGACTTCATTCGTTTTAAGTTTTTGAGGGCATCTAGCAAGTACACGCCAGCGAATGTTCCCGCTTTACCAATGATAAGCTCTCGCAGTCCTTTGTGTATTTGCTCGGCAGAACAGGCTTGGTGAGTTAAGTCGAGGGTGTGTTTAGCGTAAAATAGCTCCCCGTTGGGGTACGCTCTCGCTTTCAACCATTCATTTAAATAGCTTCACCGCCAGCTCGTTTTCAAGTTTCTGTATGCGCGTAGTTATATTCGATGGCAGGGTATGCAAAAGTACAGACACCCCCGTTGATCCCACCTTCATCTACGATCGCTTTGAAAGTACGAAGGCCGAGCATTTCTATAATAATTCTTAAAGATTGAAATATAAATTCAACACTATTCAATTTTTACCAAATAAAAAAGTCCGTACACTACTCGATATTAAGAATATGTAAGAGAAAATATGAGAGATCAGCTATCAAAAGTTAACGTATATATAGCGGGAATTTGCAGTTTGATTGTCACTGCTGGCGTCGCTCGTTTTTCTTATACATCGTTACTACCATTAATGCAGTCAACTGCTGGCTTAACCGAGGTTGGTGGCGGCTGGTTGGCGACCATTAATTATTTGGGATATTTAGTCGGTGTACTAATTGTTTCAAAGCTAAATAATATCAAGCATAAATATGTTCTTTATCGGCTCTACCTAGTGCTAGCGGTGTTAACAACGGCAGCAATGGCGTTGACCACGGATATTTACCTGTGGGCAATACTGAGGTTTGTTTCTGGAATATGCACTTCTGCTGGCTTTATTATTGCGTCAGGGCTAATTCTTAAGTGGCTTGTTCATCAAGGGGAAAGAGGTGAGCTGGGCATACATTTTTCAGGAATAGGCCTGAGTATTTTTATCGCTGCAGCTCTGGTAGAAGTGCTGCTTAAACTATCCGTAAGCTGGCAATATCAATGGATTTACCTTTCGTTGATGGCGGTTGTGTTTGCTATACCTGCCTGGATTTGGATGCCTGATCCCGCCCGTAATATGCAAAATTTATTAGTTACGAAAGTAGTGGGCCATCCACCGAGTAAAACCTTTACATGGCTCATAATGGCCGCTTATTTTTGTGCCGGTTACGGTTATGTCGTCAGTGCCACTTTTATCGTTGATATTGTCGAAGGCCTCCCTGCATTAAAAGGGCACGGACAGCAGGTATTTATTATACTGGGCTTAGCTGCAACACCGGCTGTTTTGCTAGCGGATAGGGTTGCAAGAAAATGGGGATACCTAAGGACGCTGTTTTTAGCTTACACCCTACAAATTGTTGGCATAATATTGCCGACACTCAGTGATAACTTACTTGTCATTGCTATCAGCGCTATTCTTTTTGGTGCCACTTTTGTTGCCATTGTCAGTCTTGTACTGACTATGGCCGGACACTTTTATCCGTCTAATCCCGCTAAGTTTATGGGGAAGATGACCTTAACATATGGTGTTGCTCAAATTATTGCCCCTGCCAGTACCGGCTTACTCGCTGCTTGGTTAGGTAATTACAATTTTGGGCTATATCTGTCGGCAGGGACTATGTTGATTGGCTCGTTACTGGTCACTTACTTAATAAAACGAGATGAGAACCCGTAATTTTAGTTAGCAGGAAGGAACAAAAAATAAGATCCTTACTCATGCACATCCCTGTGCCTGACGCTTCGCGCGCCGTTGGCGGTAGTGAATGTTCCTGACATTCCCTCGAACCTCGGGGCTTCTCACCCTCGCCTGCTTACTGTCGTTTTAATTTTTCCATAAAAAAACCCGCAACATGTGCGGGTTTATTTAATATGGCGGATAGCGAGGGATTCGAACCCCCGGTAGGTTTGACCCTACGTCTGATTTCAAGTCAGGTGCATTAAACCGAGCTCTGCCAGCTATCCAATTCTTTTCTGCAAATAGACCTGATTCATCTGAAATAAATCTATTCACTAACACAACATGGCGGAGAGGGAGGGATTCGAACCCACGGTAGGTTTGACCCTACGTCTGATTTCAAGTCAGGTGCATTAAACCAAGCTCTGCCACCTCTCCGAATTGAGGAGCCGAATATTAATGACGTTTTAAGTGCTTGTAAAGCCTTTATTAGTCAAAACTTGCTGAGTGCACACAAATTAGTCACACTGACCAATTTTACATCAAGTTACTAATTTTTTGTCTAATAGTTGATGCTAGCACTTGAATAATTGAACAAAACCCCATACAAAGGCATCATAGATATATTATCTGTTTAACAATATCACTTTACCTATTGGAGGTAACAAATGGAACATCGCTCTACGTATAGCAATTCTGCTCAGGCTTCGGCTCTGCAAACAAATAAGGTTTTGCGTAATACGTACTTACTATTAGCAATGACACTCACCTTTAGTGCAGCTTGCGCAGGCATCGCTGCTGCTATGAACATCGGACCAGGGGCGGCGTTAGGCATGAACCTAGCTGCATTGGTCATGATATTCTTCCTAAACAAAGCGTCTCAAAGCTCAATGGGTATTTTGTTCGTATTTGCTTTTACGGGTTTGCTTGGGGGTTCATTAGGTTACACCTTAAACTACTATGCTGGCTTCCAAAACGGACCTGAAATGATCATGCAAGCCTTCGGTGCAACCGCTTTGGTATTCTTTGGCTTATCGGGTTACGTACTGACTACTAAGAAAGACTTCTCCTTTATGGGCGGCTTCTTGATTGTTGGTTTGATTGTTGCGGTTGTCGCATCACTTGCTAACTTGTTTTTCCAAATACCTGCGCTTAGCTTAGCCGTAAGTGCTGCTATTGTATTTATTATGTCGGGCTTCATCTTGTTTGATACTAGCCGTATAATTAATGGTGGTGAAACCAACTACATTCGCGCGACAGTGTCTATGTACCTAAATATATATAACCTGTTCACTTCTATTTTGCACCTTTTAGGCGCATTCGGTGGCGATGACTAATCGTTAACATGTTGCAAAAACACCCCGCTTAGTCGGGGTGTTTTTATTTGTATTAACCAATAGGTATTTCTCACTATGGCAGCCTTTAGTTTACTCGTGACACACGCTCCTTTTGAACAGCAATATGCATTCAGTGCCTATCGCTTTGTGCGCAGTGCACTGAATTTAGGTCACGAAATTAAGGGCGTATTTTTTTATCAAGCAGGCGTGCAAAATGCAAATCGTTTTCAAGCAGGTCACAGTGATGAATTTGATCTTTACGCCGCTTGGGTCGAATTAGGTACCCAATTCGCTATCCCATTAAACGTCTGCGTCACCGCAGCCAATCGACGTGGCGTCATAAACAAACAAGATGCCATTGAAAATAGCCAACAAGGTTTTAATCTCGCCGAACCATTCGCAGAGGTCGGCCTTGGCAGCCTAGTTGAGCTAATGCAAGTGAGTGACAGGGTGATACAGTTTTGAGCGCAAAAAGTGTTGGCATCATTAATACCACTGCCCCCTACGGCCTATCTAATGGTCAAGAAAGCCTAGATTTAGCGCTGGCGACAGCCAATTTTGGTCAAGAGGTCTCTTTATTTTTTATCGACGACGGGGTTTTTCAGTTGGTTAAGTATCAGCAACCCATTCCAGAACAGGGCAAAAATTACAGTAAAACGTTCCCGGCCCTCACATTTTACGATATCGATGATATTTACGTATGTGAGCAAAGTCTCAACGCTCGTCGGTTAGTACTGACAGACTTATGTATTGAGGTAATAGCACTGCCCTATGAAGAGCTGAGCGCCCATATGATGCAACTTGATCACCTGATGAGGTTCTAATGACACTGCATATTATGAGTACCAGTCCCTTTGTCTCAAACGTGGTTGAAAATGTACTTAGTCGCTGCGTGAAAGATGATGGCATCATATTAATTCAAGATGCTGTGTATTGTTTAGCGCACCTTCCTACCTTGAATGCGCTCTTCGACTTGCATAAAAACAAAGACATCGCCTGTTATACATTAGAAGATGATATGACAGCCAGAGGCAGCTTCTTCGCTCACCGCAAAATAGACATCGCCCCTACAGACTTTATTAAGCGCGTTAGCGTCGAAAAATTTGTAACCTTAACCCTAGAGCACCATCAAGTAATCAGTTGGTAACCGGGCCGCTTTACAATACGTTAGGAGTTAGCAAAACACGTGACTGGTTTTATAGAATTTAATGGGCAACAAATATCAGTGGATAAAGCAGGTTATTTACTGAGCATCGAAGATTGGTCCCCTGATTTAGCGCCAATATTGGCCTCAAGTGAAGGAATTGAGCTTACGGAGAGTCATTGGGAAGTGGTTAACTTCGTGCGTGAATTTTATTTAGAATACAATACTAGTCCCGCCATGCGGGCATTGGTTAAAGCAATGCAAATTAAGTTTGGTCCTGAAAAAGCGAATAGCCGATATTTGTTTCGTCTGTTTAAAAAAGGGCCTGCTAAGCAAGCGACCAAAATAGCCGGTTTACCCAAGCCAGCAAAATGCCTGTGAATCACTAGCAGCCGAGGCTACTTTCAATACGTTACAGTACCCATAAAAAAGCGCGGGCTTTGCTTAGTTTATTAACTTAGCCAGAGCCCGCGCTTTTTTGTTTTCATTTCGTTGCTATTGTACGTTTTTAGACTGACTTAACCTCACCAATAACGGTGACACCATTCATATAGGACTGTAATATTTTTGGCACAGTAATACTGCCATCTGCTTGCTGGTTGTTCTCTAAAATGGCCACTAGGGTACGCCCCACTGCTAAGCCAGAGCCATTCAATGTATGCAGTAGCTCCGTTTTATTAGTTTGCGGGTCACGGTAGCGGGCTTGCATTCTGCGCGCCTGAAAATCGAGCATGTTTGAACACGAAGATATTTCACGGTAGGTGTCTTGTGCGGGCAACCAAACTTCTAAATCGTAGGTTTTACAAGCGCCAAAGCCCATATCGCCAGTACATAACAACATTTTACGATACGGCAGCTCTAATAGTTGAAGTACTTTCTCAGCGTGTCCTGTTAGTTCTTCAAGCGCTTCAAAAGATTTATCAGCGGCCACAAGCTGCACCATTTCGACTTTGTCGAATTGGTGTTGGCGAATAAGGCCACGGGTATCACGACCATATGATCCCGCTTCGCTGCGAAAACACGGCGTATGGGCAGTCATTTTAATCGGCAGCTCGTTTGCTGCAAAGATGCAATCCCGAGCAATATTTGTCAATGGGACTTCCGATGTAGGAATAAGCGATAAGCCCTGCCCTTCTTCTGTCGCCGGTTTTGTGTGAAACGCGTCCCCGACAAACTTAGGAAATTGCCCAGTACCGAGCATGCTTTCTTCATTTACCAGATACGGCACGTACATTTCTTGATAACCATGTTGCTCGGTGTGCAAATCAAGCATAAATTGCGCGATGGCACGGTTTAAACGAGCAATTTGGCCGCGCATGACCACAAAACGAGAACCGGTTAACTTGGTTGCCGTTTCGAAATCCAAGCCCTTACCTATGCTGGCGCCTAAATCAACATGATCTTTCACTTCAAAATCAAAAGCCCGTGGCGTCCCCCAACGTAACACCTCTTGGTTGTCCGCTTCATCTTTCCCTTGCGGTACTGATTCGTCCGGTAAGTTGGGTAAATTCAGCGCTAAAGTTTGTATCTCGTCCAACAAAACTGTTAACTCTGTTTTTGCTTGGTTGAGTTCGTCCCCTAACTGCCCAACTTCTGCCAGTAAAGGCGCGATGTCTTGACCCGACGCTTTCGCTTTACCGATAGATTTGGAGCGCACATTACGTTCATTTTGTAATTCTTGAGTGCGCATTTGCAGGGCTTTTCGCTTCTCTTCTAAGGCGCTAAACTGTGCCACATCAAGAGTGAATCCGCGCTTGTCCAGCTTCTGGGCTGCAATGTTTATATCGTTACGTAAATACTTAGCATCTAACATCTTGTATGAATTAACCTTTAACTAGTTGTGTACCCAACCACGCTGCAAATAAGCAACAGGTAATATTAATAAATATATTGAACACCCCTTTCAACCACATGCCTTGTTGAAGCAATATTAAACTGTCCACCGAAAAGGTAGAAAATGTGGTCAGAGCCCCTAAAAAACCGATGCCAATGGCTGTGCGCCAGACAATAATTTCAAGGTGTCCTTGTTCAATCAGTGTGTAAAGTAGACCTAAACTGAATGAACCAACAATATTGACCAGAAGTGTACCAAAAGGAAATCCTTTGCCAAACCATTGCAACATTAAATTAGAAAGAAAAAAGCGTAAACAGGCACCCGTAGCGCCCCCTAGCGCTATATATGTGTATATAGCAAAACCTTGCTGCATCTATTTGTACCTTTTATGAGCGCTTTGGTTATTTAAATCGGTTAAATAATCCAATTTAGCCTTAAGTTTTATTTCAAGCCCTCGTTCATTGGGTTGATAGTATTGCTTGCCATCCAATTCTGGAGGCAGATAACTCTCTCCCGCTGCAAATGCGTTAGGTTCGTCATGGGCGTAGCGATACCCCTCACCGAAACCCATTTCTTTCATTAATCGAGTCGGCGCATTACGTAGATGACTCGGCACGTCATAATCAGGCAGTGTTTTAGCATCACTCATGGCTTGCTTAAATGCGTTATAAACGGCGTTACTTTTTGCAGCGCTGGCACAATACAATGTTGCTTGAGCAATGGCACGCTCACCTTCCGCTGGCCCCACTCGCTGAAAAATATCCCACGCATTCAAGCACACTTCCATGGCTCTTGGATCAGCATTACCTATGTCTTCCGTCGCAATCGCGAGTAACCGTCGGGCCACATAAAGCGGGTCACAGCCAGCATTTAACATACGGGCATACCAATACAACGCCGCGTCAGGAGCCGAACCTCTTACCGATTTATGGAAAGCCGAGATGAGGTCATAGAACTTATCTCCCCCTTTATCGTACTGAGCAACCTTTTCACCAACCGCTTCTTTGATTGCCTCAAGGGTGATTTTTCCTTGCGTCGAAAAGTCAGCTGCTAACTCAATATAATTGAGTAACCGCCTGGCGTCACCGCCTGCCAACTCCGTCAGCAAAGCTAAGCCATCGTCCTCTATTTGCAGCGCTAGGTCGCCCAAACCCCGGGTATTGTCCGTTAATGCACGCTTAGCAATATCCAGCAGATCATCTTGCGTCAGCGACTTCAAAACATACACGCGAGCACGGGATAATAATGCGCCGTTTAACTCAAAAGAGGGGTTTTCGGTGGTCGCACCAATAAAGGTAATGGTGCCGTCTTCAATAAAAGGCAAAAAGGCATCTTGCTGACTTTTATTAAAGCGGTGTACTTCGTCCACAAACAAAATGGTACGCTTTGCTTGGCTTAAGGCATTTTGCTTGGCTTTTTCAATCGCGCTACGGATATCTTTGACACCAGAAGTAACAGCTGATATCCGTTCAATATGTGCGTCACAATGCAGCGCAATAATCTCAGCAAGAGTCGTTTTCCCTGTGCCTGGCGGCCCCCACAATATCATCGAATGACACTGCCCTCGCTCAATAGCACCACGTAACGGTTTCCCCTCGCCGACTATATGCTGCTGACCAAAATATTGTGCAATATTGTGCGGGCGCATTCTTGCCGCTAACGGGGCAAAATCGGGGTCATCCTGATGACTAAAATCGAATCCTTCTGTCATCAGTTACGCTGATCGTCCAAATCGTAACCTTCAGGTAAGCTAAAAGTGAAAACCTCGTCATCGATCGTCTTATTCTGACGGATATTATCAAAGTAAAGATCACTTATTTGTTGCTGACTATCTTGCATGCTCATTGAGTTTAACTGCTCATTTTTAAATACAAGTACCAAGGAGTGCACCGCAGAGTCAGGATCCTTTGCATCGATTCGAAACGTGTCTTTGTTATGAGAAACGCTAAAATCTGCCCAAGCATCACTATTTGGTTGAGTCAGTAAGATCAGCGGATTGTTCGCCACCGCTTGATTTTGACTAATCGCCGTAACTTGTTCTACAAAAGGGTCGATGTTCCACAAGGTTGTGCCATCTGCAATAAGAATATTTTCATTTGGTGGGTCAAGCTCCCAGTACAATTTATTAGGTTGTTTTAACTTAATAACTCCAGTTGCCTCTTGCAAAACCTCATGGTTTGCATCAGTCACTTTTTGGCTAAAAGTAGCACTGAAATTGTTCAAGGTGACCAGTCGTGCTTTGAGCTTGTCTTCGTCAGTTTGTTGGGCTTGTACACTGAACACCGCACTTGCAGCAAATAGCAAAAACGTGGTTTTTTTCATGAAGCCTAACGTGGCATGTTGAATACCTATCATAAATTAATCTCTTGGTGGTGGAGGTGCCAGCACCTCTCGATTGCCGTTGTGGCCAGGCGGAGTTACGACACCGCTTTGTTCCATTTGTTCGACTAAACGTGCCGCACGATTGTAACCAATTCTGAACTTGCGTTGTACGCTGGAAACCGACGCTCTGCGCGACTCAGTAACAAATGATACCGCTTCGTCGTAAAATACATCAAATTCCTGATCTACGCCTTCAGGTTGCTCACCCGGCAATAACACTTCTGCACTGGCATCGCCATTTAATATTTCATCAATATATTGAGGCGCACCACGGTTTTTCCAATCAGCAACAACAGCGTGCACTTCGTGATCGTCCACAAAAGCGCCGTGCACACGAGTCGGCACACCTGTGCCTGGTGGTAAATACAACATGTCTCCCATTCCTAGTAACGCTTCAGCACCCTGTTGATCAAGTATGGTGCGGGAATCAATCTTAGACGACACCTGAAACGCGATACGCGTAGGTATGTTGGCTTTAATTAAGCCCGTGATAACGTCAACCGACGGACGTTGCGTAGCCAGCACTAAATGAATACCTGCGGCACGGGCCTTTTGTGCAATACGTGCTATCAGCTCTTCGACTTTTTTACCAACAATCATCATCATGTCAGCAAATTCATCGACCACAACTACAATGGCCGGAAGTTTCTCCAAGTCAGGGGCTTCGGTGAGCATGCTTTCCTCTGATTTCCACAGAGGATCTTTTATCGGCTGACCATCTTCTATGGCTTGTTTAACTTTCTGGTTATAGCCTTTGAGGTTACGAACGCCTAAAGCAGACATCAAGCGATAGCGACGCTCCATTTCCCCAACACACCAACGTAATGCGTTAGCTGCTTCTTTCATATCGGTGACCACTTCCGCCAGCAAATGGGGTATTCCTTCATACACTGAAAGCTCGAGCATCTTAGGGTCAATCATGATCATGCGTACGTCTTCAGGTGTAGACTTGTATAACAAGCTCAAGATCATAACGTTTACCCCAACAGACTTACCTGAGCCTGTGGTACCGGCGACTAACAAGTGTGGCATCTTCGCTAAATCAACAATCACAGGTTGACCTGAAATATCCGCCCCTAACACCATGGTCAAATCGGACTCGGCAGACTGAAAAGCGTCACAACTTATCACTTCGCTCAAGCGCACCATGTCACGTTTTTTGTTTGGTAACTCAAGACCGATAACAGACTTACCTGGTATCACTTCTACCACACGCACAGAAATAGCCGACATTGCTCGGGCTAAATCTTTGGATAGTCCTGTTATTTTACTTACCTTAACGCCTGGTGCTAAGTCCATTTCAAACCGCGTAATCACAGGGCCGGGGTAGACGCCCACGACGTGGGCGTCTATATTAAAATCTTTAAGTTTCTCTTCCAATAACCTAGAGACCATCTCGAGCTCTTCTGGCGTAATCGGATTTTTTATTTTGTCAGCACGTTGCAGCAAATCAAAAGAAGGCATCGGCAAATGGGAAGCCGCTGTCGCATCTGCTTCAATTTTTTCTGCTGCTCTCACTTCTGCCGCGGCTTTTACGTCATCTGATACATATACCGAGCTGTTGTTTGCACTCTTTGTAGGATCATCGGGCTTAGTATCCTGAGAATTGCTTTGCTCATCGGCAGCCTCTTGTATTTTCTTTTTACGACCGAAACCAATTTTTTCCCTCAATTCACTGATAGAAATAGGGCTCGCATTGTCTGGTTTTTCTTCTGGCTCAAATAACACTTCATCGGGAATACTAAAGCTCGGCTCTGGCTCAGTACTGGTAAAAGGCGTCACACTTGGCTCCACTCTCTGGGGAGTTGGGGTAAATGGCTTAGCCGTAGTTTTACTTTGGGCGCAATCTAGCGGTGGGTTGATATCTTCGTCTTTGTCGTCTCGTCTAAATCCGAGGCGCAATATTGGCGTCTCTTGAATTTTTTGTGGCAGAGCCCAAGCCCCAGTAGCAAATGCACTGGCAAAGGCGCCAGTTTTGTCAACCACGGTTAACCACGAAATGCCGGTTAAAAAAGTAAACCCAGTACAAAATAAACTGAGCAATATCAAAACCGTGCCAGCAAAGTTTAGATAAGGAATAAGGGAAGCGCTGATCACATCACCCAACATTCCCCCCGCTGAGAAGTAAAACAAATCATTAAAATTAAGGCTGGCAATACCCGCAGCCCCCACCAATGCTAACAGCAAGCCTAAAATCCTTAGGCCGATGGTCAGGTAATCGAACTCAGAAATACGCTTGCGTTGCTGAAACATAAACCAACCAGCAAACGCCGCCGTAAATGGGAATAGATAAGCGATATAGCCAAAGGTAAAAAATAAAATATCCGCTAACCAAGCACCGATAGCGCCGACCCAATTATGGATATCGCCTTGTAAACCAGCTTGGCTCCAGCTGGGATCAGCAGGGTGAAAAGAGGCCAATGCGAGGAGTAGGAAGAAGGCGAATGCACAGCTGAGCATCATGCCTACTTCCATAATCCGTTGGATACCTGTGAGTCTTGCCATAGCGTTTTCTTTCAACTTAGGGTTACTACATAAAATTAGCTGTATAAGATACCAGTGCTTAGGGAAAAATCCTAGCCAAGGGCGTGCTTATGCCCAGTAAATGAACAATCTGCTGACTATCAGCTCAACGAGGGTTAATTTTGACGATGGTGGTCTCTTTAACTTCTTCCATTACAACGTAAGTCCGTGATTCGTTTACCCCAGGAAGACGTAATAAAGTATCACCCAATAATTTTCGATAAGTCGACATATCAGCCACCCTAGCCTTGAGTAAAAAATCAAAGTTACCCGACACTAAATGACATTCTTGAATATCATCGTGCTGTTTGACCGCAGTAGAAAATAGTTCGAATATATCAGGAGACGTTTTTGTCAGTGTAATTTCGACGAACACTAACATCGCTGCACCGAGTTTTTGAGGATCAACGCGAGCATGATAACCCAATATATAGCCTTGGGTCTCCAAGCGTTTTACCCTTTCTAAACAAGGACTTGCACTAAGTCCAATTTTGGTTGCTAAATCAATATTAGACAAACGACCATTTTTTTGCAGCTCACTTAGGATGTTGCGATCGATTCGGTCAAGGTGTTTCGGAGTTTTAATCAACATAGATAATTCTGCTTTTTAGTCTATTAACCCTATTTTATACTTAAAGTGATTAATCTTCAGAAGAATTTTCTTCAAACCTTACTCTATACTTCGCTCACTGTGCAGTGCACATCCTAAAAATCACATTCAACGTTTATAAGGCTTATTTATGCTAATTGGTGTACCAAAAGAAATTAAGAACCATGAATATCGTGTTGGGCTTACTCCTGCCGCAGTTAAAGAATTTGTTATTCACGGACATAGTGTCTTAGTAGAAGACAACGCTGGTACAGCAATCGGCTTTACAAATGAAGAGTACATTGCAGCCGGTGCTGATATTGCGCCAGACGCAGCAACCGTCTTTGCCAAAGCAGAAATGATCGTGAAAGTGAAAGAGCCTCAAGAAAACGAATGTAAAATGCTTCGTAAAGGCCAAACCTTGTATACCTATTTACACCTTGCGCCAGATCCTAAGCAAACGCAGTTGTTAATCGAATCAGGTGCTACCTGTATCGCCTATGAGACTGTAACTGACAACCGTAATGCTTTGCCTTTATTGGCACCTATGAGTGAAGTTGCTGGCCGTATGGCTGTTCAAGCCGGCGCGCATTACTTAGAAAAAGCCCAAGGCGGTAGCGGCACTTTACTGGGTGGTGTACCAGGCGTAGCACCAGGTAAGGTGCTAATTATAGGTGGCGGCGTGGTTGGTACAAACTCGGCTAAAATGGCCTTAGGGTTAGGCGCAGACGTGACCATTTTAGATCGTTCGTTACCACGTTTACGTGAACTAGACGATATTTTTGATGGACGTGTTAAGACAGTTTTCTCTACGGTTGATGCCATTGAACATTACTCATCTAAAGCCGATTTAGTAGTGGGCGCTGTATTGGTGCCAGGTGCTACCGCACCTAAATTACTTACCGCTGAACATGTGAAAAACATGAAAGAAGGCTCTGTGGTAGTTGATGTGGCAATCGACCAAGGTGGTTGTTTCGAAACATCGAAAGCAACAACCCATCAAGATCCGGTTTACATTGTTGATGGCGTGGTGCATTACTGTGTGGCGAATATGCCAGGTGGCGTAGCGCGTACCTCAACTATGGCTTTAAACAATGCCACGTTACCTTTCGGTCTTGCCCTAGCGAATAAAGGTCCTAAGCAAGCGATGTTAGATGACGCTCATCTGTTAAATGGCTTAAACGTGCACGAAGGCAAAATTACCTATAAGGCTGTGGTTGATGCACTAGGAAAATCATTAGGTTTGACTTATACCGATCCAAAAACGGCGTTAAACGCATAAGTTTGCTGATCCGTTTTACGGTTGTAAAAAAGGGCACTAAGTAGTGCCCTTTTTCATACATAATCTATTTGTTGCGCGATTAAGCCATTAGCCAATAGATGCATTAATTGCATTTAAGGCAGCAACCGGATCCTGTGCTTGAGTAATCGGCCTACCGATCACCATGTAATCCACTCCGACTCTCATCGCATCTTGTGGTGTCATTACCCGCTTCTGATCCCCTACATCACTACCTTGAGGGCGGATCCCGGGCGTGACTAACATGAAATCTTTACCCAGAGTTTGTTTAAGTACCTTGGCTTCTTGAGCCGAACATACCACCCCGTCTAAACCGGCTTGTTGTGTCAATGATGCGAGCTTTAACACATGCTCCATGGGTGACGAATTAATACCAATTTGACTAAGCTGATGTTGATCCATGCTAGTGAGCACGGTTACAGCAATGAGGTGAGGTTTATTTTGACCAAATTGCGCTAACCCATCTCGAGCTTGGATCATCATTTTTTCGCCGCCAGAAGCATGTACATTGACCATCCATACCCCTAAATCAGCCGCGGCAATACAAGCTTTTGCAACTGTGTTCGGAATATCATGAAATTTTAGGTCGAGGAATACATCAAATTTTTTCGTCACTAATGTGCGAACAAATTCAGGGCCAAAATAGGTAAACATTTCTTTTCCGACTTTTAGCCGACACTGAGACGGGTCAACTCTATCTACAAAATCTAACGCTTCTTTTTTTACATCAAAATCAAGAGCGATAACCACTTTTGGATCTTGCATTAACTCTTACTCTCCATCTAAGCCTTTAATTGGTTTGACTTGTCCCCATTTTTTACATGAAGGACATAGCCAATGTATTTGTCCACCAGAAAAGCCACAGCTATGACAACGATACTTAGGACGCTGTTTTATTTGCTCTTCCACTAATTCTTTTAATAGAACTAAGCTGTTCATCGATTCAGACGGTGCTTGGGCTTCGATATACAAACCCATGAGCGTTTTGAAACCTTTCATCGTAGGGTGCTGGCGTAATTGCTCAAGCAAGACCTCAGCTGCTTCTTTGGTCATTCCTTTACGCGCCATCAGCTTTACTTTTGCCAAATAGGACGTCGCACACTGCTGCCAATATTCATCCAAAATTTGCTCAAGCTGGGTCATATCGTTCAGCGCCTCTGCGCTTTGCTCGATAAGTGGAACCGCTTCACTAAACCAGGAGATATCTCTAAGAGGAACCTGCTGCAAATACTCTATAGCAGTCTGGTACTGTTCTTGACTGATAGCAATTTGACCTAACATCAACCATGGCCTAACCGTGTTCTGATCAGCCATAATGGCTTTTTGCAGATTTTTCTCTGCAAGGTTAATTTCGTTTTTGCGTACGTAAACCGCCGCTTGTTCACAGTAAAAATGTGAAATTCGAATACATAATTCATCACTATCACCATGATTTTCCATCATGTTTTCAGCCAGTTCGATTCCTCTTCCCCACTCCTTGGTTGCTTGATAGATATCAAATAATTGCTGCTGGGCATCTAAAAAGTGTTTATCGGAATTCAATAATTGAAGAAATGCATTTTCTGCTCGCTCCAAAAAACCAGCTAAGACATAGTCTTTGCCCAATTCTTTTAGCGCTGACTCGCGCTGTGTCGGAGAAATTTGTTCTTTACTGACCAAGTTTTGGTGGACACGAATGGCGCGATCTAACTCACCGCGATGACGGAAAAATTTACCCATTGCGATATGGGTTTCTACCGTGTCGCTATCAAGATTGATCATTTTAATAAGGGTATCAACAGCTTTATCAGGCTCATCTGAAAGCAGAAAATTTAAGCCTTTATAATAATGCTTTGATAAAATACTGGATTGCTTACGCTGTGCTTGTCGCACACTGTTGCGCCCCATTACCCATCCATAACCGGCAGCGACGGGCAATAGTAAAAAGAGCAATTCAAGCATAATTAAGGATTATCAACACGAGTAGATTTTTTGAGTTGACGCTCCAAGCTTGCCACTCGCCACTTTAATCTCAGTGTGTACAATAAAAATACTATGGTACTGAGTGCAGCGCCGCATAAAAATACGACTAACATCAGTACTGACACTCGCATGTCACTTTGTGCAATTAAATAGTTAACCGTTACACTGTGGGTATTTTGAGAACCGATAAAACCGCCAATTAACAGTAAGGCTAATATAGCAATAAGAGATAGTAATCCCTTCAACTTCATACTTATTTGCCTCCTATTGGGCGTTATACATAAAATGCTTAGCGAAAATTCATCCTGAACAGAGCTTCGTTAGCAGTTACTTGTAATTTACTACACTCTAACAAAAACGGCACCCCAATTGGAGTGCCGTTTTAATGATTTACAGAAAAATCAAGCTATTAAATCTTCGTTGACTCGTTCTCGTAATTCCTTACCCGGTTTAAAGTGAGGTACATGTTTACCATCTAACTCAACTGTTTCACCCGTTTTAGGATTACGACCTACTCGAGGTGCTCGGTAATGCAAAGAGAAACTTCCAAATCCGCGGATTTCGATACGCTCACCTTTTTGTAAGGTTTGCGCCATTTGCTCTAACATTTCCTTGATAGCCAACTCAACGTCTCTTGAAGGTACGTGACGGGCTTTATCCGCTAGTCTTTCGATAAGTTCTGACTTTGTCATTAAAACTCTCCTTCAATATATAAGTACGTTGTGAAAAATCTAACGGTGCGCATATAGCGCACCTAAACTGATTAATCTTCGCTCTTCGCCGCTTTAAAGGCTTCAGCAAATGCGTTAGCAAAACCAACATCTTCTTGTTGGTTAACTTTGTCAAGTGCTTCTTTCTCGTCTGCTTGATCTTTCGCTTTAACAGACAAGTTAACGATGCGGTTCTTACGGTCAACGCCCATGAACTTAGCTTCGATTTCGTCGCCTACAGATGCTACTTCTGATGCATCTTCAACACGTTCACGAGCCAAATCAGTTGCGCGGATGTAACCTTCAACTTCTTCTGCAAGTTTAACAGTTACGCCTTTTGCGTCAACTTCAGTCACAGTACCGATTACGATAGTACCTTTCTTAGTATCTGTCAGGTATTGGTTAAACGGATCTTCTTCAATCTGTTTAACACCTAGAGAGATACGTTCACGCTCTGGGTCAACTTGAAGAACAACAGCAGATATTTCATCGCCTTTCTTGTATTCACGAACAGCGTCTTCGCCAGTCTTGTTCCAAGAAATGTCAGATAAATGTACTAAGCCGTCGATGCCGCCGTCAAGACCGATGAAGATACCGAAATCAGTAATAGACTTGATCTTACCGCTAACTTTATCGCCTTTGCTCTGTGCTTTAGCAAACTCTTCCCAAGGGTTAGGTTTACATTGCTTAAGACCAAGAGAAATACGACGACGTTCTTCGTCAATTTCAAGAACCATAACTTCAACAGTGTCACCCAAGTTAACGACTTTAGATGGGTGAATGTTTTTGTTAGTCCAATCCATTTCAGATACGTGAACTAGGCCTTCAACACCGTCTTCGATTTCAACGAAACAACCGTAGTCAGTAAGGTTAGTAACCGCACCGCTCAATTTAGAGCCTTCCGGGTAACGTTCAGCAATTTCTTGCCAAGGATCGTTGCCCATCTGTTTCATACCTAATGAAACGCGAGATTTTTCTTTGTCGAACTTAAGTACTTTAACGTTGATTTCATCACCAACATTAACGATTTCACTTGGGTGCTTAACGCGTTTCCAAGCCATATCAGTAATGTGTAGAAGACCATCAACACCACCAAGATCAACGAATGCGCCGTAATCAGTAAGGTTCTTAACGATACCTTTAACTTCATGACCTTCTTCAAGGTTAGCAAGAAGTTGATCACGCTCAGCGCTGCTTTCTGCTTCAATAACCGCACGACGTGATACAACCACGTTGTTGCGCTTAGCATCAAGCTTGATAACTTTGAATTCCAGTTCTTTACCTTCAAGATGAGTCGTATCGCGTACTGGACGTACGTCAACCAATGAACCAGGTAAGAATGCACGAACTGTATTCACTTCAACCGTAAAGCCACCTTTGACCTTACCATTGATAACACCTTTGATCGTTTCTTTGTCATCGTAAGCTTTTTCTAGCTCAACCCAGGCTTCGTGACGTTTAGCTTTTTCGCGTGACAAGATTGTTTCACCGAAGCCGTCTTCGATTGCATCAAGTGCAACATCAACAACATCGCCGATTTCAACATCTAATGTACCGTCAGCATTACGAAATTGTTCCGCTGGGATCGCGCTTTCAGATTTTAAACCTGCGTCTACTAATACGATATCTTTGTCGATAGATACGATAGTACCTTTAACAATGGCACCTGGACGGGTTTCGATTTCTTTTAAGCTTTCTTCAAATAGTTGAGCAAAATTTTCAGTCATAGTTAAGTTAATTGTTTCATTTTGACATCCACACTGCAATCCGGCTAACGTGGGGTTGTTATTCATTGCCAACTTCATCCTGATGTTGGGCAGTTACAAACTGTGATTTACTAATGCTAAAAATTAAATTTCAATTTTCAAATTTGCAAATTCAGTAATTTTTTCAAGTACTTGCTCTATTCCCAATTCTGTAGAATCAATAATAAGAGCATCTTTTGCTGCCACTAAAGGCGCTACGCTGCGATTTGAATCTCGTTCATCACGCGCTTCAATGTCAGCCAAAAGGCGCAATATGCTAACATCATGGCCAGCTTCTTTCAACTGCTTAAATCTTCGGTTAGCTCGCTCCTGTGCGCTGGCAGTTAAGAATATCTTCACCTCTGCTTCTGGGAAGACGATTGTCCCCATATCGCGTCCATCAGCGACCAGGCCTGGTGCCTCTTTAAAGGCACGTTGACGACGAAGCAATGCTTCACGAATACTTGGCAGTGATGCAACCTGAGATGCCACTGCACCTACCTCTTCAGTGCGAATATCATCACTGACATCCTCTCCTTCGAGAATAACTTTGCATCCATGCTCCGCCGGTTCGAAGTTAACATCAAGGCCTGACGCAAGCGGCAATAAACCTGATTCGTCACTCGCATCGATTTGATGATGGATAGAGGCGATAGCCAAAACACGATAGATCGCGCCACTATCGAGGAAGTGCCAACCTAAACGATTAGCCAACAAGGTACTGATTGTTCCCTTACCTGCCCCACTCGGGCCGTCTACTGTGATGACGGGAAATAATTGCATGCTCTCTCCTGAGCTTATGAAAATCGCGCGCAATTATACCCGTTGAACTCAGATAAGCAATGTAAGCTAGTTTACAATTATATGACCGCTGTCAATATTGAGAGTTATATTCAGCGGTCAGTTATCTATACACTGATTTGTTTTAAACGGGTAAAATAATCGGGAAACGTTTTCGCGGTACAATCAGGGTCATTAATTGTTACTTGGGTATCACTTAATGCCACCAATGAAAAACACATTGCGATTCTGTGGTCATCATAAGTATCAATATCGGTCTCAATCAACTGACTTGGCGGCGTAATCGTAATGTAATCATGACCTTCTATGACTTCTGCCCCGACTTTACGCAATTCACAAGCCATTGCAGCTAAGCGGTCGGTTTCTTTAACCCGCCAATTGTAGATGTTTCGTATCGAAGTGGTGCCTTTAGCAAATAGTGCCGTAGTCGCAATGGTCATGGCGGCGTCGGGAATGTGGTTCATATCCATGTCGACTGCATTAAGCGGCGCACCTTCTACTTCTATATAATCATCGCCCCAAATAATTTTTGCGCCCATTTTTTCTAATACATCGGCAAAGCGTATATCCCCTTGAATACTCTTTTTACCCACCCCAGTAACGCGCACTGTACCGCCTTTAATCGCACCTGCAGCTAAGAAATAAGATGCAGACGATGCATCGCCCTCGACCAAAAAGTCACCTGCGGCTTGATATTGCTGATTGCCTGTTACGCAAAAGCGCTGATAATTTTCGTTGCTTACATGGATACCGAACTGCGCCATAGTATTAAGCGTAATATCGATATAAGGCTTAGATACCAACTCACCGATAATATTAATTTCACTGTCGTTTTCAAATAAAGGCGCGGCCATAAGAAGTGCGGTTAAAAACTGGCTAGATACCGTACCTTCAACACTAATGGTACCGCCTTTAAGTGCCATACCTTTCATTTTTATCGGTGGGTAACCTTCGGTTTTTAGGTAGCTAATCTGGGCACCTGCTTGACGAAGTGAATCCACTAATGCGCCAATTGGACGTTCTTCCATGCGTGGCTCACCGGTAAGTTCAAACTCACCTTTTGAGGTCGCTAATACCGCACATAGCGGGCGCATTGCGGTCCCTGCATTGCCTAAGAATAAGGTTTCCAGTTTATCTACCGTAAAAGCATGCCCTAACCCTTCTACCCAACATTCAGTTTTGTCCTCTGATAGGCGAAATTCCACTCCTAATTGCCTTAAGGCTTTTAGCATATGACGAATATCTTCACTGTCGAGCAAGTTCGTCAGATGTGTCTCACCATTGGCGATAGCGGCGAGTAATAATGCGCGGTTAGATAGACTCTTTGATCCCGGTACATTAACAGTGCCAGAAATCCCGGAGATAGGAGCAAGTAACAGAGGGCCTGACCGACGCATATTAACGATTCCTCTGAGCAAAATCTTGCATAAAATTCACTAAGGCCTGCACGCCTTCAATGGGCATTGCGTTATAAATACTGGCACGCATACCACCGACTATACGGTGACCTTTAAGGGCTTTTAAGCCCGCAACTTCCGCTTCAGCTAAAAATTGCTTATCGAGCTCAGCGTTCGCTAAATGGAACGTAACATTCATACGAGATCGGTATTGAGGAGCAACATTGTTGGTGTAAAAGCCAGAATCGTCAATACAGGAATATAATAATTGAGATTTGGCTAAATTAAGCTTTGCCATTGCTTCAACCCCGCCCTGCTCTTTTAACCACTTAAAGACAAGACCGGCCAAATACCATGCAAAAGTAGGAGGCGTATTGTACATAGAATCATGTTTAGCAACGATTGTGTAATCAAAGATTGACGGGGTAACTGTCCGCGCCTTTTCTAATAAATCGTCACGTACGATAACGACAGATAAACCAGAAGGCCCAATGTTCTTTTGAGCACCCGCGTAGATCACACCAAACTTGCTCACATCAATCGGCTGCGAAAGAATATTAGACGACATATCAGCAACCAGAGGAATATCACCGGTCTCAGGTATCCAATTAATTTCAACACCATCAACCGTCTCATTGGGGCAATAATGTACATACGCTGCTTGTGAATTTAACTGCCAATCGGCTTGGTCAGGCACAACTAACAAACCGTTTTCAACCACGCTGGTTGCAGCGACATTTACGTTGACATATTTTTGCGCTTCATCAACAGCACTTTTTGACCAAGACCCACTAACAATATAATCGGCATTGTCTTGATCATTTGATAAATTAAGTGGAACGGCTGAAAACTGACCACGGCCGCCGCCATGGGTAAATAACACTTTGTAGTTATCTGGAATACTCAGTAAGTCACGTAAGTCCTGTTCAGCCGTTTCAGCCAGTGCGATAAATTCTTTACTGCGGTGGCTCATTTCCATCACTGAACAACCTTGGTTCTGCCAGTTAATGAATTCATTTTGAGCTTGCTGCATGACAGCTTCGGGTAACATTGCCGGTCCGGCGCAAAAATTATAAACCTTGGTCATTCTCTTTTTTCCGATACAAAAAGAGCGGCTAAGCCGCTCGTTCTAAAAACTATAGGGAGATGAAGCAAGCCAATAACCTACTTCATCATCTACTGGCTTTACTCTTCGTTTTGAGGATCTTCATCCGTGGTGTTATCCACGTCTGTGGCTTGTGCTTCGATAACTTCGTCACCTTCAGCTAGCGCCTCTAAATCTTCTACCAACTCTTCAATTTCGTCAATACGTTGAAGTCCCACAACGTGTTCGTCTTCAGCGGTACGTATCAAACGCACACCTTGCGTATTACGACCCACGGTAGACACTTCACCAACACGGGTGCGTACTAAAGTTCCTTGATCACTGATAAGCATGATTTCATCGCTCTCATTAACCTGGACCGCACCAACAACTCTGCCGTTACGTTCAGAAACCTTAATTGATACCACGCCTTGGGTCGCTCGACTCTTCGCTGGGTAATCTTCAACTGGGGTACGTTTACCGAAACCGTTTTCGGTAGCAGTTAAGATTGCACCATCACCTTGAGGCACAATCAACGACACCACTTTCTGACCTTCCTGTAGACGGATACCGCGCACACCAGTGGCAGTACGCCCCATAGGACGAAGCGCTAATATCTCTTCGCCAGTTTCAGGATCCAGCTTCACAGCACCCGTTTCTGAATCTCGAGCTTTTTCATTAAAGCGTACGACTTTACCTGCATCTGAGAACAGCATTATATCGCTGCTGCCATCAGTGATATCAACACCAATTAACTCGTCTCCGTCGTTCAAGTTAACCGCGATAATACCGTTAGCACGAGGACGTGAGTATTGGCTTAACGCTGTTTTCTTAACGGTACCGTTAGCGGTCGCCATTAATACATATTTGCCTTCTTCAAACTCTTTGATAGGCAAAATCGCAGTAATACGTTCGTTTGCTTCTAATGGCAAGATGTTCACAATTGGACGCCCACGGGCATTTCGACTAGCCAATGGTAATTGATAGACCTTCAGCCAATACAAACGGCCACGGGTTGAGAAGCACAGAATATGATCGTGGGTATTAGCCACTAGCAGTTTTTCGATGAAATCTTCTTCTTTCATCTTAGTCGCAGATTTACCCTTACCACCACGACGCTGAGATTCATAATCGTTTAGTTTTTGATATTTAACGTAACCTTCACGGGAAAGAGTCACAACGACTTCTTCTCGCTCGATAAGATCTTCAATATCAATATCATGCGAAGCTGCAGTAATTTCTGTTCGGCGAGCATCGCCAAATTCATCACGTATTTTTTCCAGCTCTTCTCTGATCACTTCCATCAGACGCTCAGGGCTACCTAATATATGCAGTAACTCGGCAATAACGCCCAATAACTCTTTATATTCAGACAGGATCTTCTCGTGCTCAAGGCCCGTTAGTTTGTTCAAACGAAGATCAAGAATAGCTTGGGCTTGCTGCTCTGTTAAATAATACAGACCATCACGAATACCATATTCCGGCTCTAACCAATCTGGACGGGCGGCATCGTCACCCGCACGCTCAAGCATTTCAGCCACATCACCTAATTGCCAACCTTGCGCCGTCAGAGCAATTTTTGCTTCAGAGGGGCTTTTCGAGGCTTTAATAAGGGCAATGATGGGATCTATATTAACGAGCGCAATCGCCAGACCTTCTAGAATATGAGCTCGCTCACGGGCTTTTTTCAATTCGAAAACGGTACGACGCGTTACGACTTCACGACGGTGTAATACAAATGCTTGTAAAATCTCAAGTAAATTAAAGATTTTTGGCTGGGTTTTATCCAGCGCCACCATATTGATCCCAAACACAGTTTGCATTTGTGTTTGTGAATATAAATGATTAAGCAATACTTCGCCTGATTCGTTACGTTTAACTTCAACAACGATACGCATGCCGTCTTTATCAGACTCATCGCGCAGGGCAGAAATACCTTCGATTTTTTTCTCTTTGACCAGCTCAGCAATCTTTTCAATTAATCGAGCTTTGTTTACCTGATAAGGTATCTCATGAACAACGATGGTTTCTTTACCATTGTCTTCACGTTCAACGTCAGCGCGAGCACGCATGTAGATTTTACCGCGGCCGGTACGATAAGCTTCTTCAATTCCTTTACGTCCGCTAATAAAAGCAGCCGTTGGGAAATCAGGTCCAGGGATATATTCCATCAACTCTTCAATGGATAGTTCAGGCTTATCGATTAATGCGATACAGCCATTTACCACTTCGGTTAAGTTGTGTGGAGGAATATTGGTCGCCATACCAACAGCGATACCTGATGAACCGTTTATCAGTAGATTTGGTACCTTAGTCGGTAACACCTCAGGGATAAATTCTGTACCGTCATAGTTAGGTACAAAATTAACGGTTTCTTTTTCTAAGTCCGCTAATAATTCATGGGAGATTTTCGCCATGCGGATTTCGGTGTAACGCATTGCCGCTGCCGAGTCACCATCAACCGAACCGAAGTTACCTTGACCGTCAACCAACATATAACGCAACGAAAACGGCTGAGCCATACGTACAATCGTATCGTATACTGCCGAGTCTCCGTGTGGGTGATATTTACCTATAACGTCGCCAACAACACGTGCCGACTTTTTATAAGGTTTATTAAAATCGTTTTTCAGCTCGTTCATAGCGAACAAAACCCGGCGATGCACGGGCTTTAAGCCATCTCTTACATCAGGCAGCGCTCTGCCTACAATTACGCTCATGGCGTAATCAAGATAAGAGGTTTTAAGTTCTTCCTCAATATTAATAGGAAGAATTTCTCCGGCGTTTTCAGTCATATACAGCCTTGTCCCTAGTCATTATTATTAGAAATAGAATTAGACATACAATTTACAATCCGCGTCAGTGCATTTGAGCTAGGCCTCAAAATAACAGTCAACGATTAACTCTGGAATTTCGTATTATCGAGCCTTGGGATTCTATCACTGACCGTAAAAAATAAATAGATAGGATCCGCTCATATAGTAGCCAAAGAAGCTAAAAATCCGCATATATTGCGCTAGCCAGCTTTAATACATGCTGGGTATAATAGTTTAATTCGAATTTTTGGACCGCAATATGAACTCAACGCAAAATGTTGACCATCAAGAAATACAAAAATTTGCCAACTTGGCATCACGTTGGTGGGATCTTAATGGTGAATTCAAACCACTGCATACCATTAATCCTCTTAGAACAGATTATATTATGCAACGCGCCCAAGGGCTTAACACTAAAAAAGTGATCGATGTTGGCTGTGGCGGCGGTATATTAGCCGAAAGTATGGCCAGAGCCGGTGCTGAAGTAACCGGCATCGATATGGGTGAAGCCCCACTTGAAGTCGCACGCTTGCATTGTCTGGAGTCAGGGCTGTCAATTAACTACCAGCAATCTACCGCTGAAGAGTTCGCTGAACAGCACCCAGGTCAGTTTGACGTGGTCACTTGTATGGAAATGCTCGAACATGTTCCTGACCCCTCGTCTGTAGTTGAGGCATGTAGTCGTTTAGTTAAACCCGGTGGCACCGTCTTCTTTTCTACGCTAAATCGTAATATTAAGTCTTATTTAATGGCGATCGTAGGGGCAGAACATATATTGAAGCTTGTGCCTAAACATACACATAATCACGATAAATTTATTAAACCATCAGAGATGTTAAGTTGGATAGACGCCACCCCGCTTTTGAGCAAACATATGACAGGGCTTCATATCAGTCCGTTTACTCAACAATTTTATTTGTCTGATAAAAATGTCGACGTGAACTATATCGTGCACTGTCAACACAGCGGTGACGCTTAGAATGCTGGGGAAGCCCAAAGGTATTTTATTCGATTTAGACGGTACGCTATTAGATACAGCTCGGGACTTAGGTAATGCGTTAAATTGGGTGTTAAGTTGTCACCAACAACCGACCTGTGAGTACGAGGTATATCGAAATATCGCATCTGACGGCTCTCAAGGTTTATTAGAGATTGGTTTTGGTCAGCGCTTAGCCCAGTTTGATCTTGATACCTTAAAAGCACAATTTTTAGCCCGCTACGAACAGCAAATATGCATTGATACGGTATCATTCGACGGCGTAACAACACTTATCGACGGGCTCAATAGCGCCAATATACCTTGGGGAATTGTTACCAATAAACCTCAATGGCTAACAGAGCTGTTATTGCCTCACTTTACGGAGTTCGACGCCTGTAAAGTAGTGGTAAGCGGTGACACGCTGGCAAAACGTAAACCTCACCCTTTACCGCTAACTTACGCTGCGGATGTTATTGATATCGCCCCAGAACACATCTGGTATATAGGGGACGCTAAGCGTGACATTGATGCAGCCAAAGCAGCAAACATGACAAGCGTAGTTGCCAACTATGGTTACATAGGCCCAGAGCACCAAGCAAGCAGCTGGAATGCCGATCTGTATATTGATCAACCACAAACGATCCTTCAACATTTATAATTGTCAAACACGATATGTAGTGGTTTTACAACTAATGAAACACTATATATCGTGAAATTATAACAAGTGACTTTTTCGATTAAAAAAGTTTAATAAAAAAAAATTCCTAAAAATGATCTTGCATTCCCTATACACGCAAAGCGAATAGAGTTGTTAGGTGAGTCTCCACTAACATATTTTTTCCGTTGTTTTGAATGGCCACAAAAGCACCAGATGTGGGGTTGCAAAGGTGTCAAAACCTCACTATCTTGTGGTTTCTTGATTTAGCGGTGATGGCGAAACGACAACTTCAACTATCGCTCTTCGTCAAGCACAATTTCCACAGAAATGATGGGCTTCATCTTTTCTATATTTTGTAAAAACTATAATTAAAACGGCGTATACATGAATAACAATCTCTTCGTTACCAAACGAACTGGCGAGCGCGAAAGCATTGACCTCGAAAAAATCCACAAAGTCATTACTTGGGCAGCGAAAGGCCTTAACAATGTGTCTGTCTCTCAAGTGGAAATTAAAGCGCACATCCAGTTCTATGACGGTATCAAGACAGCTGATATTCACGAAACCCTCATCCGCTCTGCGGCAGATCTTATTTCTACCGAAGCCCCTGACTATCAATATTTGGCCGCGCGTTTAGCTATTTTTCACCTACGTAAAAAAGCCTACGATCAATTCGAACCCCCTGCGCTTTTCGAACATGTTAGCAACATGGTTGAAATGCAAAAATACGATCAGCATCTTTTAAGCGATTATACTCAAGCTGAATTTCAAGAAATGGACGATTACATCGACCATTGGCGTGATATGGATTTCAGTTACGCTGCGGTAAAACAGCTTGAAGGGAAATATCTAGTTCAAAACCGCGTGACAGGAGAAATCTACGAGAGTGCTCAATTTCTCTATATATTAGTTGCAGCGTGTCTGTTTGCCGATTATCCAAAAGATTCGCGCATGGAATACATCAAGCGCTTCTATGATGCGACATCTAAGTTCAAAATATCATTACCCACACCTATTATGGCGGGTGTGCGTACGCCTACCAGACAGTTCAGCTCATGCGTATTAATCGAAGCAGGCGATAGCCTTGATTCTATCAACGCTACCGCCAGCGCTATTGTTAAATATGTCAGTCAGCGAGCCGGTATTGGCGTTAATGCTGGTCGTATTCGTGCATTAGGTAGTCCTATTCGTGGCGGCGAAGCGTTTCATACTGGCTGTATTCCTTTTTATAAATATTTCCAAACAGCGGTTAAAAGCTGTTCCCAAGGCGGAGTGCGCGGCGGAGCAGCGACCTTGTTCTTCCCTCTTTGGCATATGGAAGTTGAATCCCTGTTGGTATTAAAAAATAACCGGGGTGTTGAAGAAAACCGCGTGCGCCACTTAGATTACGGTGTGCAATTTAATAAACTGATGTACCAACGTTTAATTAAAGATCAGCACATCAGCTTGTTCAGCCCATCAGATGTACCCGGGCTATATGACGCATTTTTCGCTGATCAGCCTAAATTTGAAGAGCTTTACGTTAAATACGAGCAAGACGAAAGTATCCGTAAGACCCAAATCAAGGCGGTTGAGTTATTTAGTTTATTTATGCAAGAACGTGCGAGCACAGGCCGTATCTACTTACAAAACGTCGATCACTGCAATACTCACAGCCCGTTCGACCCTAAAGTCGCACCTATTCGCCAAAGTAACCTTTGTCTCGAAATCGCACTACCGACTAAACCGTTAGAACATGTAAACGATGAAAACGGCGAAATTGCTCTTTGTACTTTATCTGCCTTTAACTTGGGTGCGATTGAGAGCCTTGATGACTTTGCTGAAATGGCCGATTTAGCGGTACGTGCTCTGGATAATCTACTCGATTATCAAGACTATCCTGTTCCCGCTGCTTACAATGCCACTATGGGTCGTCGTACGCTTGGCATAGGTGTTATTAACTTCGCTTATTATCTAGCGAAAAATGGGGTTAAATATTCGGACGGTAGCGCGAATGCACTTATCCACCGCACGTTTGAGGCCATGCAATATCACCTGATGCGCGCGTCATGTAATTTAGCGAAAGAGAAAGGTGCCTGTCCGAAATTTGACGAAACCACCTACTCTCAAGGTTTAATGCCAATTGATACTTATAAAAAAGATTTAGACAAAATCTGCAACGAACCGCTGCATTGTGATTGGGATAGCCTGCGCGCAGACATCAAACAATACGGTTTGCGTAACAGTACGTTGTCAGCATTGATGCCGTCTGAAACCTCATCACAAATTTCAAATGCAACCAACGGTATTGAACCGCCTCGTGGTCATATAAGTGTTAAGTCCAGTAAAGATGGCGTATTAAAACAAGTTGTACCTGAGTACGAACGTTTAAAAGATAAGTACGAATTATTGTGGGATCTACCGTCAAACGACGGTTACCTACAGTTAACGGGTATCATGCAAAAGTTTGTCGATCAGACGATTTCTGCGAACACCAGTTACGATCCGAATAAATACGACGGTGGCAAAGTGCCCATGAAACTGTTGTTGAAAGATCTGCTCACGGCATATCAGCTCGGTGTGAAGACCCTGTATTACCATAACACCCGTGATGGTGCAGCTGACTCATCGATGCAAGAATTAAAGTCAACCAAATTTGTGCCCCAAGAAGTGGTCGTCGAAGAAGACGATGACTGCGCCGGCGGTGCATGTAAAATATAAGTGTTTCAGAGCCCTTTTGTGCACAACAAAAGGGCAAATTCAATTCAAAACGGCCATCTAGCATCCATGAAATACACTACCTTTAATCAAAAAAATAACGATCCTTTGCTGGAACCTATGTTCTTTGGCAATCCGGTCAACGTCGCCCGTTATGATCAACAAAAGCACAATATTTTTGAAAAATTGATCGAAAAGCAAATTAGCTTTTTTTGGCGACCTGAAGAGGTCGATGTAAGTAAGGATCGGGTTGATTTTCAAAAACTGAGTGAATCTGAAAAACACATTTTCATTTCCAATTTGAAATACCAAACCTTGTTAGATTCAATACAAGGCCGTAGTCCAAATATTGCATTTTTGCCGATTATTTCAATCCCTGAGCTTGAGACATGGACTGAGACGTGGTCATTCTTTGAAACCATTCATTCACGTTCTTACACCCATATTTTGCGTAACCTATTTGGTGATCCAAGTAGCATTTTTTCTGACATTGTAGAAAACGAGCAAATTAAAAAGCGTGCGGCAGATATCTCAAAATACTACGATGATTTGATTTTTTACACCCAACTTTGGCAGACCTTAGGGGAAGGCACACACACCATAAACGGTGAAGAACATGTGGTAACCATGCGTACCCTGAAAATTAAACTTTTCTTATGTATGAACTCAGTTAACGCATTAGAAGCCATTCGTTTTTATGTGTCATTTGCCTGTACGTTTGCGTTCGCAGAGCGAGAGTTGATGGAAGGTAATTCAAAAATAATTCGCTTAATTTCACGTGATGAAAACCTACATTTAACCTCAACCCAGCATATTCTGAATTTGTGGGCTAAAGGTAAAGATGATCCAGAAATGGCAGAAATTGCACTCGAATTTAAAGACCAAGCACGGGATATTTTCCTTGATGCCGTCGCCCAAGAAAAAGAATGGGCTGAGTATTTGTTCCAAAATGGTTCAATGATTGGCTTGAACAAAGATATCTTATGTCAGTACGTAGAGTTCATCGCTAACCACAGAATGTCTGCTATTGGTTTAGGACAACCGTTTGATATTAAAAACAACCCTCTACCTTGGATGAATAATTATTTAAATTCAGACAATGTACAGGTTGCGCCACAAGAATCTGAGATCAGCTCTTATCTTGTGGGGCAAATTGACTCTGAGGTGGGCAGCAACGACTTCGACGAGTTCGAGCTATAGTGTGCAAAAAAGTCACGGTTGTTGAACACAACTCAGACACCCCCAGTGAGCAAACGATATCGTTTGCTCACAACAATCTCCTCGATTGTCTACTGACAAATAACATCCCTAAAGAATATCACTGCAAAGAAGGGTTCTGTGGCGCGTGTCGTACCGAACTTATTGCCGGCGATGTGGAGTATTTACTTGATCCCCTCGCCTACATCGATGACGGTGAAATTCTGGCTTGCTGCTGTAAGCCGGTAGGCGACATAAAAATAAAAGCCTAACCACGCCCGTTTTATTGGCTCTGATACCAAGATTGAAACATCAACATATTCCATAGCTGAGTGTGATATTTTTTCTTTTTATATTTAAAATCATGCCATAAGGTAGAGACCTTTTCGCTGTCAAAAATCCCCTGTTGCTCAAGCTTGTCTTTCGCTAATAAATCTTCTGCCCAATCATTCAACGGACCATTTAACCAGTCACGTACCGGTGCACCAAAACCGTGTTTAGGATGATTCGTCAATGAGTTGGGAATATGCGCATCTAAAACCTGCCTAAGGATATGTTTTCCTTTATTGTTTTGAAATTTCATAGACATGGGTAACGACCAGGCAAACTCGGTAATACGATAATCCAATAACGGACTTCTCAATTCCAAACTGTTGGCCATACTCGCGCGATCGGTCTTAACTAAAATGTCATCACATAGATAAGTAAGGTAGTCATATAACATTAGGTATTGCTCCGGATGAGGCAAAGATAATGCACTCACCTGTTGCAGTTTATGCTGAATCGGTACATGGGGGTTAAGCATTAAGCTTTCAGGCGCGACCCATTTGCAAATACGGCTCATATACATATCGAGTACAGTCATAGCGCCAATTTCGTTCGCATATTTATTCGCCGTTAATCCGAGCTTCTGCTTGCCGGCCAACTTATACAGTTGTCTAGATACTGCCTGCTTTAGCGCAGTTGGTATTTTTTGGCTAGTCTGCCAATTTTTCACGTTTCTGAAATAGCGATTATAGCCATAAAATAATTCATCACCGCCATCTCCACTAAGGGCGACGGTTACTTTACCGCGTGCTAATTTAGACACAATAAAAGTCGGTATTTGCGACGAATCAGCAAAAGGCTCGTCGTAATATTGGGCAATATCCGGCACTAAATCCAGTGCATCTTGACCACTGACATAGAGCTCATTATGAGAGGTACCAAGGTACCCAGCGATATCTTTTGCTATATGTGCTTCATCTTTATCGCTGTTACTAAAACCGATAGAAAAGCTATTCACGGGACGTGAGGACTGCTTTTGCATCATAGCGGCGACTATACTCGAATCAACGCCCCCGGAGAGCAATACACCAAATGGCACATCCGATATCATTCGTAATCGAGTGGAGTCTTCTAATAGGCCCGTTAAATGTAACTGGGCATCGCCCAACGACCCTTCAAAGGGATGATTAAAATTATGTGCTGCCACGTCCAGTGCAGACCAATACTTCTGACACTGATCAAGCAAATCTGATTGATTATTTAGTCCATCAACCCCTAAGGTAATAAAACTACCAGGTTCCAGTTTGTATATACCCTTGTATATTGAATAAGGTGCAGGAATATAATTAAAGCGCATGTATTGACCTAACGCTTGCATATCTAATTCAGGGGTAAAATCGGGAATGGCTTTTAGGGCTTTGAGCTCAGATGAAAAACAAAAGTATCCACTATTTCGACCGAAATAAAGCGGCTTTTTACCCACACGATCACGCGCCAATGAAAGCGTCTTTTCATGCTTATCCCACAAAGCTAACGCAAACATGCCATTAAATTTACGTAGCGCTTCAGCTAAACCGAATTCAGCTATAGCGCACAGCACCACTTCAGTATCAGAGTGCCCTCTAAAACGCGTTTGCGTTAATGCTTTACGTATTTCTTCAAAGTTGTACACCTCACCATTAAACACTATGACATAACGTCCACAGGCAGAGTCCATTGGTTGATGGCCATCGTGACTTAAATCTTGTATCGCCAATCGTGTATGACCAAGTGCAATACCAGGCTCATTTGTCCACACGCCATGATCATCAGGCCCTCGATGGGTCAAAGTGGCATTCATTTTTTTGATGATGTCAGAAAGTGTAGAAGATGCATTTAAGCGAAAAAGACCGGTGATACCGCACATAGATGAAGGCTCGTTATTGTAAAAGTAAAATTCGAGATATAGATTTTGAGCGCAGAAAACTAGCACATCTGTAACAAAATGACACCCTTGTTAGACGCCATAGCTCTCTAGGAGTCAATATATCATTATGCAACTTCTAGTAGACCTATCGGACATAAAAAAGCCAGCAAGAGCGCTGGCTTTTGGAAAAGTGAATTGAGTCGAGAAAAAACTAATCAATAAGCTGGTAATGGCTGCGTAATACTTCGATCACTTCTGCTTTCGGATTATCACTGAGCACAATTTTCTGACCGGTAATTTTTTCCGCTATTTGTGTATAGGTTTTCGATATATCCATCAAAACATCCACGGGCAAGGCATTCATTTTTGCTAATGCAGTGCGTTCATCCATACGTTCTTTATTAAGCAAAATATCAGCATCAGGAAAACGATTGAGTAATAACTGTCTAAAGCCTTCTTTTGAGTTTTCGACAATTTTACCCTGTTGATACTGGGCTCCATCCCATATACGTGACGAGTCAGGTGTCCCGACTTCATCCATGTATATCAGCTTATCGTCACCGTTTGTGTCTTTTACATAACCAAATTCAAATTTAGTGTCGACAAAAATCTGACCGATATCCGCTAACGCTTTACGGATGACGCCAAAACCATCACTTAACAATTTTTCATATAAATCGATGTCGGCGATTGAATTGAAGTTAAAAGCGGCATAGTTATTTTGAATGTCATTGCGCGATACATTAACATCATCCGCTTCTGGCACACCGTCAATTCCCTTAAGTACGCCTTTGGTCGATGGCGTGATCAGTACCTTGGCTAATTTACTGTCTTTGCCTAAGCCGTCTTCTAGTCGAATACCACAGAATTCACGCTCGCCTTTTTCATAGGCGCGCCACATTGAACCCGTTATGTATTGGCGGCAGATCGCTTCAATCATTATCGGACGTGCTTTTTGCACTATCCACACCAACGGATGAGGAATATCTAAAATATGGCTATCCGCTAACCCTTGTTCTTTAAATAGGCCAAACCAGTGATTAGATATCGCATTTAACGCCGCGCCTTTACCCGGCACACCTTGCATCCCCTCTTCACCGTGCCAAATACAATCGAATGCTGAAATACGATCACTGATCAGCATAATCGCCAATGGCGTATCTTTTGGCACCGGATAGCTATGTTGCTCGATTAGGCGACGGCTGTCTTCTTCCGTTAACCAATATACAGAGCGCACTTTGCCACTGTGTACCGGTAAGTTGGTTCGAATAGGAAGGTCGTCATTCACAGCAAGCACTTTGTCAGCGAAGCTCATACAAGATTGTCCTTAAAAAAGGGTTGTCTAGAAAATGAAAGAGCACCCTTGCGGTGCTCTTACAAAACAGTCTATTTAGGTTAAATATCTAAGTTATCGTCTGCCATCACTCGGGCAAAAACATCATACAAGCCAGATAATTGTTCTTGAGTAAATGGCTTACTTTCGTTATCGAGCACCGTTAACGAGGTTTTTTCACCGACCTCTTCAACTCTAAATCGATATTCTTGTTTATCCAGTGGCAAAGCATTGACATCACTGGACCACAACGAATCCCACCAACCACTTTCTGTTCCATTGTATTTTACGAACAATAAGCCGTTGGATTTGTCGTAATCTTTCACGTCGAAACCAAGCTTACGTAAGACCAGTAAAACGCGTGGCCAAGCAGTGTCATAGTTACTATCTATGATAAACGCTGGGGCGTCTTCTTCATCTAAACCAATTGAAAGCTGCATTCCTCGGCGAATTTCGCGTAAGCGCTTAGCGTCAGCAACACGAATTTGATATTCGTAATGACCGATGACTTTATTCAGAATATCGACTTCTTTGGCGCGGGCATCAACATCGGTTTTAACCGCGACGACTTTTTGTCCCTGCTTTTCTTGATAATCCACCAGGTGCACGTTCAATGTCGCTGTGCGGCCATGGGCTTTCATTTCCAAATCGAACTCAAAACGTTGGCTAGTATCACGCTCAACACTTGTCCAACTATACCAATGGTCGTCTAATATCTCTTTCACGACAACCCAATCAGTTACAAGGCGTTGTTTGTCTTTATCAAACGACTCAATACCAATTCCCTGTTCTTCCAAGTAACTTAATAATGAATTCCAAACTGTGGTGTCCAGAGGTTGGCTGTCATCTACTTGATCAAAGAACACTTTGGCATCTTTACTGCCATCATCTACATGCGAACCCGTGACTAATGGCAACACCAAAGCGGGTGATACCACCTTAAGTTTCTTGCCAATAAAACTACGTGGCGCCTCGTCATCTAATGCAGGAAGCTTATAAGCTTGGCTAAAATTAGGGCGGTCAACATCGGTGGGTACTTGAATATCCTTACCGGGTTGCTGCTTGGTATATTCAAAATTACCGCTGGCGATTTGTCGCTCTTCTAAAGAACTACAAGCGCTTAAAACGCTAATCGCGATAGCCCCGCCAATGAAAAACTTAGTTGTCATGCAATCTCCTTTAAGATAATACGCCCGAATTGCGCATGACTTGTTCGATATGAATTTGGCTATCAAGTTCCGATTCAATTAGCGGTAATCGCAAAAATGCAGATTGAATGAGCCCCATTTTATATAAAGCCCATTTGGGCAATACTGGATTTGGTTCAATAAATAGTGCGCTATGCAGTGCCGCTATCTGTTTATCGATCTCTTTGGCTTTAGCAAAATCACCTGCCTGCGCGGCTTCACACATTTGAGCCATTTGCTTAGGCACTACGTTAGCCGTAACAGAAATAACGCCATGACCGCCAGCAGTTAAGAATTCGCACCCCGTGGCATCATCACCACTTAAGAACAAAAAGTCTTTATCTACTAGAGCTTGAGTTTGTTTTAGACGCGCAATATCCCCTGTCGCATCTTTCAAACCAACGATTTTAGGGTGGGTGGCAAGCTCAGCGACGGTATCAGGTAGCATGTCCGCTACCGTTCGACTCGGTACGTTATATAACAGCACAGGTAAATCAGTCGCGTCCGCCACGGCTTTAAAATGCGCCACCATGCCTTTTTGTTGCGGTTTGTTGTAGTAAGGCACCACGCTCAGAAAGCCGTCTATGCCTGTACTTGACATTTGTTCACTTAAGAAAATAGCTTCAGCCGTCGAGTTAGCGCCACTTCCAGCAATAACCGGAATTTTTTTATCGGCAAATTCAACCATGCGTCTTACCACTTCAATATGCTCATCAAAGGGTAAGGTGGCAGATTCACCCGTAGTACCCACTGCTATCAAGCCGTGACTACCATTAGCAATATGAAAATCGACCAATCTTTTTAACGACGGATAATCTATCTCGCCAGATTGGTTCATGGGGGTGATTAATGCAACGTAACTACCAGTAAACATGCCTACTCCAGAAAAAATTCGCGCCTAATGGTAAAGAGCCTGTGTTGTAAAAACAAGTATTGAATGCGTAGAATGCAAAACCACATGTGAAACTGGAAATCCAAGGGGGAATTCAGGTATGTTAGTCATGTCAGAATTTTCCAAATAAGCTTATTATTTTCATGAAACAACAATTAATTATTACCATTTTAGGCGCGAATAAACCCGCGATGCTCAGCACCCTCGCCGATGCGGTAAGTGAAGCAGGCTGCAATATTTTAGACAGCAGGCAAGCCGTGTATGGCCAGGATTTTTCGTTAACGATGATTGTGGAAGGTACACAAAGTGCCATTGTAAGAGTTGAAATGGCTATACCGGTTGCTTGTCAACAACTCGATTTATTGTCAATGTTGAAGCGCACTAAACGCCATGCAAAACAAAACCTTGAGCATTTAGCTGATGTGGAATTTTCAGGTGCGGATGCTGTAGGTGTCATCAAGGAAGTCACTCAATTTTTCTCAACATTCTGCGTTACCGTCAGTGCACTGCGCTTAAAAACCTTACAAACTTCGCTAGATGACGATGCCCAGGTAAAATGTAAGATGGTGGTCAGTATGCCTCACAATGTTGACCTAGCCGATTTTGAATGCCAATTTCATTCATTACTCTCTACCTTGCACTTGAATGGCGCTATCAAGCAAAAAAATTGATTTTCACCTTGATTACATACTCACTTCATTACACATAAAGGACATATATCCATGAACAGACTTGTCGCAGGTGCCAACGCACCAGCATTTTCACTGCCTAACGAAAACGGCGAGACCGTTAATTTAAGCGATTTTGCAGGTAGAAAAATATTGCTCTATTTTTATCCGAAAGCCATGACTCCAGGATGTACAGTGCAGGCACAGAATTTACGAGACAGTAAGAGCGAACTCGATAAATTGAATGTGGTCGTGTTAGGCGTTAGTCCCGATGCGGTAAAGCGATTGCCTAAGTTTATTGACAAAGAGCAGCTCAATTTTAGCCTGCTATCTGATGAGGATCATGTGGTAGCTGAACAGTTTGGTGTATGGGGTTTAAAGAAATTTATGGGCAAGGAATACGATGGTATTCACCGTATAAGTTTCTTGATAAATGAAAAGGGTGTCATTGAACATGTCTTTGATAAGTTCAAAACCAAAGATCATCATCAAGTTGTATTAGATTACCTCGCCCAGTAAATCGTATTTAACCACCTATTTGTATACTCTGCACGCAAATGCAGAGTATACAAACGGAACATTACTCAAATGACTTGTCTGGCAGTTGCTCTTGCAAGGGCGCTTTCCAAGCGGTACTCACGGCTTTTACGAGCGTGGCCAAAGGTATGGCAAAAAACACCCCCCAAAAACCCCATAAACCGCCAAAGAACAACACCGCGATGATGATATAAACGGGGTGTAAACTAACCGCTTCAGAAAAGAGTACTGGTACTAATATATTACCGTCGAGGGCTTGAATTACGCCATAAGCAATCATTAAATACCAAAAATCTGGGGTAATTCCCCACTGAAACAATGCGACCACTGCAACTGGGATCGTTACCACAGCTGCCCCAATATAAGGTATGAGGACGGAGAAACCGACCAATACCCCGAGTAATAACGCATAGCGCAAGTCCATCAAGGCAAACGTAACCGCTGAGATAGTACCGACTATCACTATTTCAATGACCTTACCGCGGATATAGTTAGCTATTTGGGTATTCATTTCACTGCCCACCTGCTTAATTAAACGACGTTGAGAAGGCAAAAGTGGTGAGAGATTCGCTAACAATTGGTCTTTGTCTTTCAACATGAAGAACACCATCAAGGGCACAAGCACTAAATAAATTAATAAAGAGGCCAGACTGCCCAACGAACTGACTGAAGCAGAAAGAAGTTGCTCCCCCATGCTGACCACACGTTCATTGACGCCATCAAGCATATCTTGCACGTCCCCAAGATGCACAAAATCTGGATACTGTTCAGGAAGATGTAATAACCATACCTGAGCTTGTCCCCAAATTTGTGGCATTTCACGGATCAAATTAATACTCTGTTGAGAAACCACGGGCACAATGCCAATGAAAGTCGCAATACATAAAGTTAAAAAACCGAATATAACTAGGCTACAGGCAAAGCCTCTGCGCATGCCAAGCCGAGATAACTGACTTACCGGCCAATCCAATAAGTAAGCAATAACAGCTGCCACCAGTACTGGCATTAAAATCGTCCCCAGTACAGCCAATAAAAGGGACACGACTATAAGCATTATCAATAACATTACAGAATCGGGATCGGAGAACTTGCGCTTATACCACCTTTCAAACACACTTATCATATGACTGCTGTACCTCGTAAAACTCTATTAGTATCGTTATTAACGGATTTATTCTGGATGCATATTAATCAATAATGGGAAGTAATAGACTGTCCATTGCATCGCGCAACATATTATATTGTGCCACTAAAGAAAGATAAGATTTTAGTTAACTTAGCTGTACTTTTAACGCCTTACGCAAAATTATCCATTACATTTTGAACAAAGCACACATTTGATGTCATTAGCACGGCATAATAGAAGAACACGTCACGGATAAAACACTTGATGTCCGACGTTATCAACACAATATAATGAGATATCATCAGTTTTTCGGAACTAAATCAGGCAATTGCCTTTCTTACTAACGAAGCCGTAATTGATTACATAGGTGAAATGATTAAAACAACTCAGGTTTGTAGAAAAGCATTGATCGCCCTAGGCGTATCACTCGCAGTATTTGCCAGCGCCTCGATAGATGCTGCCAATCAAAAGAACGATTTACCTGAAATTGGTGTTATCGCCTCGGGCGCCATCAGTTTAGATAAAGAAATGCAAATTGGTGATGTGTTGATGCGCCAATTACGCGGCCAAGCGCCGATTATTAACGATCCCTTGTTGGATGAGTATATTCAGGACTTGGGTAATCGTTTAGTCGCACAAGCTGACAATGTTAAATTTCCGTTTGAATTTTTTCTACTCAACAACCCTGCAATCAACGCATTTGCCTTTTTCGGTGGCCACGTTGGTGTTCACACCGGTCTTATTTACAATGCCAAAAACGAAAGCGAGCTCGCATCTGTACTTGCCCATGAAGTCAGTCACGTAACCCAAAGACACATTGCAAGAAGTATAGAAGCAAGGCAAAAATCATCACCATTACAATTGGCCTCAGCCTTAGGTGGTATATTACTTGCGCTTGCCAGTCCTGAGGCTGGTATTGCAGCGATTAGCGCCGGTTCAGCGGCATCCGCCCAAGCATCAATAAACTACACTCGTCAAAACGAAAAGGAAGCAGATAGCATTGGTATTCGTATTTTGGCCCAGTCCGGATTCGACCCTAACGCTGCAGGCGAGTTTTTTGGCACACTGGTAGAGAAATATCGCCTGACATCGAGACCTCCTGCATTCTTGTTGACTCACCCATTGCCCGAATCAAGGGTGGCGGATGCACGTACCCGTGCCGCCAGTTACCAACGTAATCAAGTGCCAGAAAGTCTGAGCTTTCATTTAGCAAAAAGCCGCATACTTGCACGCTATTATGCTACCCCTGAATATAACATCAATTATTTCGAAACCAGTCTTGAACGTGGTAGTTATGCATTTAAAGCGGCCTCTGAATACGGTTTGGCTCTAGCCTATTTAGCCAACGAAGAAAATCAAAAAGCGCAGAAATTGATCGACAATTTACTGGTAAGTGACCCACGTAATTTATTCTATTTAGACACCTATACTGATATTGCATTGGCGACTGGGCGCACTGAAGATGCGATTGAAAAGCTCACGGCCCAAGCCACACTAACTCCGCGCAATAGGGTCATTACGTTAAATTTGGCTAATGCGCTGGTCAAAAATAAACAATATGATTTGGCTGTGCGTATTTTAAAAGACTATTTATTGATTGCACCAGACAATATGTTAGCCCATCAAATACTAACTGACGCGTACACAGAAAGTAAAAATAAGCTAGAAATGCATCAAACTAAAGCGGAAGTGTATGCATTAGCAGCATCTTATCCAAGAGCTATCGATGAACTGCACCATGCCTATAATTACGCGGGAGCACAGAACATTGAGAAACAGCGGATCAGAGCCCGTATAGAGCAATTTCGTGAATATCAGACTCGTTTAGAGAGTCTTTAATATATCAATAGCTCGGCGCAACGATGCTGCGCTTTGCTCCCCTAACAACTGTTTTTTCACTGTCCCGTCCGGGCCAATGATAAAGGTAGCGGGTAAACTATTTGGTCTTGTCATGGGCAGAGGTTGTTCAAGCTGTGCGATCAGCGGAAATTTAATAGCAAATTCTCGTTTTAACTGTGCTAATTTTTCCTCACTGACATCATCAAAACTAATGGCAAACATCGGCACTTCAGGCGTATTTTTCTGATAGAAATCATTTAGCTCAGGAATTTCTCGTAAACATGGGGCACACCATTCAGCAAAATAATTCACGACTACCCATTGGCCTTCGTATTCTCGCCATTGATGTGATGCACCGTCATCGGTTGTAAAATCAGCCCGAGTAACAGAATAACCGAACACACCAGCCAGCAGTCCTGCCACAATCAGCACCAAATACAAAAATTTACGCAACATTGTCCTACCTTCCCTTTTACCTGTGAGAGCTAAACGATAGAATATCGCTATTCACTATGGATCACAGTAGAAACTAATCATGTCACAATTGACGATATTACATAACCCGCGTTGTTCTAAGAGCCGGGAAACACTGCAACTTTTGCATGACAACCACCAACAGCCCACCGTTATCGAATATTTGAAAAATCCCCCTAGCGAGCAGGAACTACAGGCAATCTTGTTGATGTTAGGTATGGCGGATCCACGCTCATTGATGCGTAAAAAAGAAGCTGAATACAAAGCACTGAATATTGATAACGATAATATTTCCCCAGACGAATTGATTAAAGTGATGCGCTTAACCCCAAAACTAATCGAACGTCCTATCGTCATAAAAGGTTCTTTGGATAATGCTGACAGTTTGGCCGTCATCGGACGCCCGCCAGAAAATGTATTAAAGCTGCTATGAGCAATCATATTTTAATTTTGTATTACAGCCGCAATGGGGCAACCAAAGCGATGGCTAACCGTATTGCTCAAGGAGTAGAGTCAATGGGTATGCAAGCAAAATTGCGCACCGTGCCTGAAGTGTCAACCGGCATTGACCACACTCAACCCAGTGTGCCGACAAGTGGCGATCCTTTTGTGCAAAAAAGTGATTTAAAAGCTTGTTCTGGTTTGGCTTTGGGCAGCCCGACACGCTTTGGTAACATGGCCTGCGCCCTCAAATATTTTATTGATACTACCAGCGGAGAATGGTTAGCCGGCGCTTTAGTGAATAAACCTGCTGGTGTTTTCACCTCTACAGGCAGCATGCATGGCGGCCAAGAAAGTACCTTATTGAGCATGATGCTACCCTTATTACATCACGGGATGGTGATTGCGGGGTTACCCTATACACATCCAGAACTACACAGCACCAAGACAGGCGGTAGTCCCTACGGTGCAACGCATTACGCTCACGGCGATAAAAGTGAAAAGCTCAGCGATGACGAACGTGCATTGTGTTTTGCCCAAGGCCAACGTCTCGCCTCACTCGCACAAAAACTGGCTAACCATTAGCCATCAACTCAGGACACTTTATGAAATTTAATACTCGTTTTTACCAACGCCTCGCCCTGAGTAGCTATTTTTTACTGATCACATGGTTAGTTATTTGGCATTTTTTTCTTACGATTGATAAGAACACTTCAACCTTATTCACGGTACTGTTATGGATTATTCCCATTTTATTACCCATACGCGGCTTACTGGCAGGTAAGCCTTATACCTATGCTTGGACGAACTTCATCGTGATGTATTACTTGCTGCACGGCTTAACCGCTGTTTACGCAGTTGAAGGTGAGCGTATCTATGCTGCCATCGAAATTCTGTTATGTGTTGGTTTGTTTAGCGGTTGTAGTTTTTATGCACGTTTGAGAGGAAGGGAGCTTGGCACCGGCATTCGTAAACTCAAAGAGGAATTACTTGAAGAAAAACAAGCTTTTGAGTCTCTAAAACAAGATAAGTAAGCGATCATTTATGCGCCATGGTGCCGTTGAGCATATGATGATTGATGCACCCCATATTTGGTTGAAATACCTGTTTCAACCAATTTTCAATGCGGGACTAAAGCCCCAGCGCTTCTTTTACAAATGGGATCGTCAACTTTCTTTGTTGTTGTAACGACATCTCATCCAGTTTGTTTAACGTATTCATCAAAGACGGCATATCCCGTTGCCAATGGTTTACCAAATAAACAGCCACTTTCTCAGGCATAACTAACCCACGCTGCTTAGCACGAGTGAGCAACGCTACGCAGCGCCCTTCATCACTTAAACTGGCGAGAGTAAAACTGACGCCCCAGGCAAAACGAGAAGCGAGATCCGCAAGTTGCAACTCTAAAGACGTAGGACCGCCATTTGCACACGCCACCACGTGGCTAATTCCTAACTCTTTCACTCGATTCAATAAATCAAATACGGCAATTTGCCATGTTTGGGAGTCTTTAAGCGCATCGACGTCGTCTAAACATATAAGCTGACTATGCTCTAAACCATCGAGTACTTCAGGAGAATATTGCTGCTTATCTTTAAAACTAAAATAAACCGCACTGACGTTTGCAGATTGCGCTTTATGGCATAAGGAATAAAGTAAATGGCTCTTACCTACTCCGTATTCACCACTGACAAACGTTAGCCAGGGCTGGTTCTCTTTATTCAGGGTCTGATTTAGCAAACTTTTGAGGCGATGAACCAAGTGCGAATTTTCTCCGACAATGAAACTATCGAAGGTTTCTGTATCGCCTAGGTTTACTGCTAAAGACAATTGCTTGGTCATTATAGTTTCCAGAAATACTCCAGGTTTTGCCTATCCACTTCAAAGCGGTTCGCTGGAGAAAGTCGATTATCTAATGCCATTGCATCTATTAAATTATCTACATCACCTAATAAACTTAGTTCGAACTGAGCAACTTGCCCTGTTTGACTGACCAAGTTTGCCGAATTAACTACACTCAAACCATTAAAAAATTTAACAATTTCTCCGTATTGCCGCAAATTAGTAAGGTTTTTAATACTCACCACTGTACGTTGAGCGTTAGGATCCAAGCGACTAAAATCGATTGCATACTTAGTCGCTAGGTTATCTGCCAAACTATTAATTAGTGCGATTACGGTTTGTTCTTGGTCCTCGCCGGTCACCGTACCTGAAGTGGTATTTCCGGCCTCTAATAAGGTCCAATCAGCTTGCCACTGAAGCTCGGTACGTGTTTTTGCGTCTGGGTTTTCAACTGAGTAGACACGCGCAGACAAAACATTCTCGACTGCGTAACGGCGACTGGCCTGAGCTAATTGGTGCACAAATCCCCCCCATACATCATAAATACTGATACTTTGCATATCGTCTAGATCTAACAAAGGCTGAACGACTTCAATACCTCGGCGCGTGGCAGTCTCCTGCGCACGAATAAGTAGCCCTTGGTGACTACTTTCAGATATCAACTCTCGACCCCCTTGGGGCTCTTTAATCGCTAACCATAAAATACTCTCTGGGCGGCGTTTATCCCAGATACGGTAACCTGAATTGCGTAATTGCTTATCGACTTTTTCCTGGTCGAAATTAACTGATAAATAAAGTTGTTCAGGTGTTTGTTCGAAACGATAAGTACGCAGGTAACTTTTTGCTTGTTTAAGTTGTTGGCTGATTTTCGGATCCCTTAATAGGGATGAACTGCCGCTGACTTTAACGAAAACGTCTTCGAGTCCTTGGCGTATCGCTTTATTCTGAGTACCCGTTGATTGATCGCTAACTTCAACTTTTGCACTGTATAATCCATCGATTACACCCGCATGAGCACTACCCCAACACCATAATGACAACCATAACATCAGGTGTAATCTAGCTAAAATAGCGACAGCTTTGATCATTTCTCAACTTAACTCCGAAATATAAAGGCCCTATTGTCATTGATTTACGTACAAATTTCACCATTTGTTTCACCCTACTTTATTTCCCTAAGTACGAAATTGAGCAGATTTTCTGTACCTTTTGCCATTCTGAACTGGTAAAATCTGCGCTCATTTTTGGACCCTCACCCTAAAATAGGTAATTACGTGACCGATAATAAACCCTCCTTAAGCTATAAAGATGCAGGTGTCGACATAGATGCGGGCAATGAACTTGTTGAAAGAATCAAATCAGTAAGCAAGAAAACACATCGCCCTGAAGTCAAAGGAGGTTTAGGTGGTTTCGGCGCACTATGCTCGCTTCCAAGCAAGTACCGTGAACCTTTGCTTGTTTCTGGCACGGACGGTGTAGGCACCAAATTACGTTTAGCCATGGATTTAGAACAACACGACGGCATTGGTATCGATTTGGTCGCCATGTGTGTAAATGATCTGATTGTGCAAGGCGCTGAGCCGCTTTTTTTCTTGGACTACTACGCAACAGGTAAACTTGATATAGATACAGCGGCAAAAGTCGTAACCGGTATCGGCAAAGGGTGTGAGCTATCTGGTTGTGCATTGATTGGCGGCGAAACCGCTGAAATGCCAGGTATGTATCATGGTAATGACTATGATGTTGCCGGATTTTGCGTAGGTGTTGTTGAAGCCGCTGACGTAATTGACGGAAGTCGTGTTAAATCAGGCGATGCTCTTATCGCACTGGGCTCATCTGGCCCACATTCAAATGGTTACTCCTTGGTACGTAAAATATTAGAAGTGTCCGGTTGTGAGGCTTCAGACGTATTTGACGGCAAACCGTTGTCTGAGCATTTACTCGAACCTACACGCATCTACGTCAAATCTGTTCTCAACTTATTAGAAACTGTGCAGGTAAACGCGATTACTCATATTACTGGCGGTGGTTTTTGGGAAAATATTCCCCGAGTATTACCTGCAGGCACCAAAGCGGTGATCGATGAACAGAGTTGGCAATGGCCAAGCATTTTTAATTGGCTGCAAGAGCAAGGTAATGTCACCACCCACGAGATGTATCGTACATTTAACTGTGGCGTTGGCATGATCATCGCGTTAGAGGCCGACAAAGCGGACAAAGCCATTGCTATATTGCAAGAGCAAGGCGAAAACGTTTGGAAAATTGGCCATATAGAAAACAGTGATGACAGCAATCAGGTTGAGATTAAATAGTGTCATCTAATGCAAAAATCGTTGTATTGATTTCGGGTAATGGCTCAAATCTCCAAGCCTTGATTGATGACATTGTGGAGCAAAAAATAGCGGCTGAAATAGTCGCTGTTGTGTCTAATAAAGCGAACGTTTTCGGACTAGAACGCGCAGCTCAGGCCAACATCCCACACCAAGTCGTCAATCATAAAGAATTCACAACACGGGAAGAGTATGACGCTCAGTTACACAGTGTCATTGCAGGTTTTTCTCCCGACTTAGTTGTTTTAGCTGGATTCATGCGCATATTAACTCCTTGGTTTGTTGAGCAATTTACGGGTAAGATGTTGAACATTCATCCTTCTTTGTTGCCAAAGTACAAAGGCTTAGATACGCATCAACGTGCGATAGATGCAAAGGATGAAGAGCACGGTGCTTCGGTACACTTTGTTACCCCTGAGCTCGATGGCGGGCCAGTTGTATTGCAATCTAAAGTGCCCGTTTTTGCCGATGAAACAGCCTTGCAGCTTGCCTCTAGAGTGCAAGAACAAGAGCGCCAAATGTATCCATTAGTCGTCCGTTGGTTTTGCCAGAAAAGATTACTAATGCTTAATAATAAGGCATATTTAGATGGAAACGAAATACCGAACACGGGTTATGCAGCTGATTAGCATGCGTTGGTTAGCCGGCCTTATTTTCATGGCAGGCTCAGTAGCTCAAGCCTCTGCCCTACCTTCGTTTGATGCGGAGTACACCGCATATCGTTACGGCAAGAAGCTAGGGTATGCGCTACTCAGTGTAGAAAATATTGAAAATGATACCTACCGGATGGAATACCACTCCAAGGTATCATTGTTTTTCTTATCTGATAAGCGCACGGAAATTAGTGACTTTGCTTTTATTGACGACAAAATTGTACCAAAAAACTACCGTTTCAGTCGCACGGGAACAGGTAGCAATAAAAGCACTAAAATTGTTTTTGACCCTAACGAAGATAAAATTTTCGTGGATAACAAGCCAGGTATTGAATGGGACGAACAATTTGATAATCAACTTTATCGCTTAGACATGCAGCAAAAACTCGCCCTAGGGCAAACAGAGTTTAGTTATCATGTTATTAATTACCGAGGGCAAGAGCGGGATTATAACCTAAAAGTAATGGGCACAGAGCAGTTAACCCTACCCTACGGTATGCTTGAGGGAATAAAGGTTGAAATTGTACGTCATAATTCGACCCGTGAAACGTTCGCGTGGTTCTCGCCTCAACTCAATTATCAATTGGTGCGTTTGCAACAATTTAAAGATGATAAAGAACAAGGTGATATACAACTTAAAACCTTTACGTTAACACAGTAAAACCCTCACTATGCAGTAGTCTCATCAGACTACTGCATATATCTTTAGAATCCCCTCTATCGCCTAATAACCCTTTTAGATAATTAACCATTAATTAAAAAATTAATGGTATACACTTAATTTTAGTAAGCTATTACTTGATATTGCTTCGGCAAAATACTACCCTGACAATCTGGTCTGACCTCTACTTAGGAGTCTTTATGCAAACGTTATTATGGACACTTATTATTATCGCGACCCTCGGGACAGCGAGTTACTTTAGAATGAAATTGATGAACGCCACCATAGCTGTGGCTATCGCCATGTTTTTAGGCAGTCTATTTGGACCTGTCGGTGGTATCGCTTGGTTGGTATTTTTAATCATCGCCATCCCGCTGAATGTTGAATCATTGCGCAAAAAGTATCTGACCGCGCCTATGTTAGACACCTACAAAAAAATTATGCCTGAAATGTCTAGCACCGAACGCGATGCAATCGATGCCGGCACGGTTTGGTGGGACGGTGAAATTTTCAGCGGCAATCCTAACTGGCAAGCCTTACATAGTATTGCGCAAGCGCGTTTAACTGCCGAAGAACGCGCATTTCTTGATGGGCCCGTGACCCAAGTATGTCAAATGGTTAACGATTGGGACATTACCCACAAAGATGCCGACCTGACACCCGAAGTTTGGCAATTTCTCAAAGACAATAAATTCTTCGCAATGATTATCAAGAAGCAATATGGCGGTCTAGAATTTTCTGCCTACGCTCAGTCTCGAGTCTTGCAAAAATTATCAGGTGTAAGTGCGGTTTTATCCACCACAGTGGGTGTGCCAAACTCATTGGGTCCGGGGGAGTTATTGCAACACTATGGTACTAAGGAACAACAAGATCACTATCTTCCGCGCTTAGCAACAGGTGAAGAAATTCCTTGTTTTGCATTAACAGGTCCTGAAGCAGGTTCCGATGCTGGCTCATTGCCGGACAGCGGGATCGTATGTAAAGGCGAATGGGAAGGTAAAGAAGTCATTGGTTTACGCTTAACGTTCGATAAACGCTACATTACATTAGCGCCTGTTGCGACAGTCGTCGGTTTAGCGTTTAAAATGTACGATCCAGACGGCTTAGTAGGTGACAAAAAAGACATAGGTATTACCTGTGCATTGTTACCTCGCGATACCAAAGGCATGGAAATTGGCAACCGTCACTTCCCACTCAACGTACCTTTTCAAAACGGCCCTATCCGTGGTACCGACATATTCGTACCCCTTGATTACATAATCGGTGGTGTGGAGATGGCCGGCCAAGGCTGGCGTATGCTAGTAGAGTGTTTGTCAGTAGGACGTTGTATTACCCTACCATCAACCTCAGCTGGCGGCGCCAAAAGTATCGCTTTGGCTACCGGGGCTTATGCACGTATTCGCCGTCAGTTCAAAATGCCTGTGGGTAAAATGGAAGGTGTCGAAGAAATGCTTGCCAGCATCGGTGGTAATGCCTACCTCATGGACGCAGTTACAAGCCTCACAACAAAAGCAGTTGATTTGGGTGAGAAGCCTTCAGTCGTATCCGCTATTTGTAAATACCATTTAACCGAAAAAATGCGTGAATTGGTTAACAATGCAATGGACGTACACGGTGGTAAAGGCGTCATGCTTGGGCCAAATAACTACTTGGGTCGTGGTTATCAAGGAGCCCCTATCGCAATTACCGTAGAAGGCGCCAATATCCTCACCCGTAATATGATGATTTACGGTCAAGGCGCGATGCGTAGCCATCCATTCGTATTAAAAGAACTTTATGCGGCGAGTAATGAAGATAAAGAGCAAGGTCTAAATGATTTTGACGATGCTGTATTTGGCCACATTGGCTTCGCTATCAGTAATACGTTTAGAAGCATCTGGTTCTCGTTTACTGGCGCACGCTTAGCCGGTGCACCATTTGATGATGAAACAGCAGGTTATTATCGTTCACTGCAACGCTTTAGCAGTAACTTAGCCTTATTGTCTGATGTGTCGATGGCTGTCCTAGGCGGTGAATTGAAACGTCGTGAGCGTATCTCTGCACGCTTAGGTGATGTTTTAAGCTATATCTATTTAGCGTCTGCTGTACTGAAGCGCTATGATGATCAAGGCCGCTTAAAAGAAGACTTACCTCTGGTACATTGGGCAATGCAAGACTCGCTTTTCAAACTAGAAACCGCGTTAAATGAGTTGTTTGAAAACTTCCCATCAAGCGTATTAGGGGTGGTACTAAAAGGAATAATCATGCCTTTCGGCCGTTCATATCGTCGTCCTTCAGATAAGGTAGAGCATGAAATTGCTTCAATCTTACAAAGCCACAACGGTTCACGTAGTCGCCTTGGTGAAGGTCAACATTTTGGTGATAAAGACTGCCTAATGGGTGACTTAGAGCAAACATTGAAAGATGTGCTCGCCAGCGAGCCCGTGTTCGATAAAATCTGCAAAGCTGCGAAAGAACGTTATCCGTTCACTCAGCTTGATATCATTGCTGATAAAGGCATAGAGCTAGGGGTTATTACTGAACAAGAAGCTGAGCTACTTAAGCGCACTGAAGCAGGCCGTTTGCGTACCATCAACGTGGATGATTTCGATCCTAAAGAGCTCATTGCGAATACACAGGCTACAAAAGCGAAACGTCGCACTAAATCAACAGAGGCCGCATAGCGCCAAATATAGTTAATCAGCGTTATCGCTCGTAATTCAAAACCGCTTCTTAAGTAAGCGGTTTTTTTATGTCCTTCATTCAGCTTAAAATTCAATAAACGTAAGCCGAGGCTTAATTAGCAGGCCAAAAGGCCATCATTCGATACAGGAGAGGCCAGAATGGACTAATACCCTGCGCTGACATGGGTAATAGCAGCTGCAAAATAGGCATCAAGCATAGTTAGGTAAAGTGAGCAAGGCCCTTGCCTTCAAAACATGAAACTGTATCGGTTACGGGCAAAAATAGTATATTCCAGACAAAAAAAGTCCGCAGGCTAATTTTAGACAGCGGACTAATTCTTAAAACGGACTGTATTTATTCAGTCGGTTTCGTATTTTCTACACGGCTCTTGAGCTTTTGACCAGGTCGAAACGTTACTACGCGTCTTGCCTTAATGGGGATATCTTCACCCGTTTTAGGATTACGCCCAGGTCGCTCGCTCTTCAGTCGTAAATCAAAGTTACCAAAACCAGATAGCTTAACTTGCTCACCTGATTCCAATGCCTCACGGACCTCTTCGAAAAATGCTTCAACAAGATCTTTGGCATCTCTCTTGTTCATTCCTAACTTTTCAAATAAATGTTCCGCCATTTCGGCTTTGGTTAACGCCATATCCGTCAATCCCTCAATGTAGCCCCAAATTGATCTGACAACTCAGCCAGAATACCATCGACCACAGCTTGAATTTCTGCTTCTTCAAGCGTTCTAGTCATATCTTGTAAAGTCAATGAAATCGCCAGACTCTTAAATCCTGGCTCAATGCCTTTCCCCCGATAGATGTCGAACAAGTTTAGGCCAACTAGTTGATTTACGCCAAATTTTTGGATGCAATCTAAAATTTCACCAACAACTTTATCATCGTCTACTACGATAGCAATGTCACGTCGATTTGCAGGAAATTTCGAAATTTCTTTAGCTTCAGGTAATTTTTTATCCCCAAAACCAGAGATTTCTAATTCAAAGGCAAATACACGGCCATTTAAGCCAAGCAATTTCTCAAACTTAGGGTGCACTGCGCCAAGTAAACCAATAAAGGTATCACCACGATAAATCGCCGCACTTTGTCCTGGGTGCAATGCACTATGCTCAGTTGTTTCAAAGCGGAATGTGTCTATCGGTGCTACTTGGCTCAGTAACGCCTCTACATCTGCTTTGGCATCAAAAAAGTCTACCGGCTTATCCGCCCGATCCCAGTTTGCATCATGTAGGTTTCCAGCGAGGACTCCTGAGAATACCATTTCTTGGCGTACGCCCATTTGTTGAGACGTATCTGGTATAAAACGCAAACCTGTCTCAAACAAACGAACACGACTTTGTTGACGTTTTTGGTTATAAGAAACCGCCTGCAAAAGACCTGTCCATGCACTAACTCGCATAGCTGACATATCCGCAGAAATAGGGTGTGGTAACACAATCGCATCAATTTCAGGATACAATTTACTTTGCACCTTAGGATCAACAAACGAGTACGTTATTGCTTCTTGATAATCGCGATTCACCAAGGTGAATTTCAATTCGTTCACGTCCAGAACTTGCTCTTTACGGCCCGACATACGTAATTCGGCACTAGGTGCCAGATTAGGGATATTGTTATAGCCGTACACACGAGCGATTTCTTCAATCAAGTCTTCTTCTATAGAAATATCAAAACGATAGGCAGGAACACTCACTTGCCATAGGCCGTTTGACTCTTGGGCGTTTAGCCCCAAGCGACTCAGAATATCCCCTACTACACTCGCTTCAATATCGATACCTAGAACACGTGCAAGACGTGATGCGCGGAGTACCACGCCTTTAACTGGTGGAATATGCTCGTCGTCAAACGCCTCAACAACAGGACCCGCTTCGCCGCCGACAATATCTAATAACAATGCGGTTGCACGCTCCATGGCCTGGCGTTGCATCTGCGGATCGACTCCACGTTCATAGCGGTGCGACGCATCAGTATGTAAACCATATTGACGTGCTTTGCCCATAATGGCATCAGGTGCGAAAAAGGCACTTTCCAAAAAGATATTTTTACTGTCAGTCGTGACGCCAGAAGCCAACCCGCCAAAGATACCCGCCATCGCCAAGGCGTTATCCTGATCCGCGATCACTAAGGTATTACTATTGAGTTTAACCTTAGCTTCATCTAACAAGACTAGTTCTTCATCTTGCTTTGCCATACGTATCACTATGTCACCAGACAACTTATCGTTATCAAATGCATGCATAGGATGACCCAGCTCAAGCAATACGAAGTTAGTCACATCTACCACAGCATCAATGCTGCGCACTCCGCTGCGGCGTAGTTTTTCCTGCAACCACAAAGGAGACGGTGCTCTCACATTAATATTCTTAATGACACGACCTAAATAACGCGGACAGGCTTGAGGAGCGGCTAATGATACTCCTCTCACATCGTCAATACTTGCGCTCACCTCACCATAGACAGGCAGATCAACACTGCGTTGATTCAACACACCGACTTCACGTGCTAAGCCTCGCATACCTAAACAATCAGCACGATTCGGCGTTAAGTCCACTTCAATGCTAACGTCGTCTAAATCTAAATATTCACGTAAGTCTTGACCCACAGGAGCATCAACTGGCAATTCTAATATGCCATCATGATCATCGGAAATACCCAACTCAGAAAAGCTACACAACATGCCAAATGAAGGTTGGCCACGCAATTTAGCTTTTTTAATTTTAAAATTGCCAGGTAATACTGCGCCAACTTTAGCGACCGCGACTTTCAGTCCTTGACGACAATTAGGTGCACCACAAACAATATCAATTAACTCATCGTCACCCACATTAATTTTGGTTACGCGTAGCTTATCTGCATCCGGATGTTGGGCGCATTCAACCACTTCTCCCACTACCACACCACTGAATTCGCCAGCCACGGGCTCGATACCGTCGACTTCAAGGCCGGCCATAGTGATTTGGTCTGCAAGCTGCTCAGTAGAGATTTCAGGATTCACCCATTCTCTCAGCCATTTTTCACTGAATTTCATACTATCCTGCCCTTACTTAAACTGCTTAAGAAAACGAAGATCGTTTTCGAAAAATGCGCGTAAATCATTCACGCCGTAACGCAACATAGTGAGTCGTTCAACTCCCATGCCAAACGCAAAGCCTGTGTATATTTCAGGATCGATATTCACCGCTCGCAGTACGTTAGGATGAACCATTCCACAGCCAAGAACTTCCAGCCATTTACCGTTTTTACCCATCACATCCACTTCTGCAGAGGGCTCTGTAAACGGAAAGTAAGATGGGCGAAAACGCACTTGTAGATCAGCTTCAAAGAAATTGTTTAAAAAGTCGTGAAGTATGCCTTTCAATTGAGTGAAACTAACATTTTTATCTACCATCAAACCTTCAACTTGATGAAACATAGGAGTATGTGTTTGATCGTAATCGTTACGATAAACCCGCCCAGGGGAGATAATGCGTAATGGCGGCTGCTCCGTTTCCATGGTGCGAATTTGGACACCTGAAGTTTGCGTTCTCAGCATTACGTCAGGGTTAAAATAAAATGTGTCGTGGTCTGCGCGTGCTGGATGGTTCGCAGGAATATTCAACGCATCAAAGTTGTGAAAGCCATCTTCGATTTCAGGACCGGTTTTAACGCTAAAACCCAATTCCGCAAAAAAGCTTTCAATACGATTGATCGTGCGCGTGACTGGATGTAAGCCACCTAGTTCGGTTGAACGGCCTGGCAATGAAACATCGATAGATTCAGCAGCAAGTTTGCTGTTCATCTCTTGCTCACGTAACAGCTCGCCTCTTTGATGGATCATCTGCTGAATTTGCTGCTTGGCCAAATTAATTTTTTGACCTGCCGCAGGGCGTTCTTCATTAGACAGTTTACCTAAACCTTTAAGTAATTCAGTCATTCGGCCTTTCTTGCCCATGAAGTCAACGCGAACCGCATCAAGCGTGTTTGCATCTTGCGCGACGTTGATTTGCGTTTCAGCCTCTTTGATTATGGCATCAAGATCCATAGTTTCCTCGAATTGGATTAAATATTGAGTCACTCACCACAGATCTAAAAACATGGCTGGACATTTTGAAAGAACCGGTAATTCTACACGAAAGCAACAGGCTGAGGCTAGATGAAATTGTTGGAAAGTACGGATATTAAACACTTTTTCTGGATAATTTTAAAAATACCTAGACATGCTGCCCACGAAAAAGAAGATTGAACATACCTTCTGTAAGCAGATTAGTTTTTGTTAGATCCTCGTATTTAAAAAAGGTGTTTTGGGTAATGTTGGTAGCTTAAGTTCAAGCCTTCTACAGCAGCTTACATCTGTTACTTAAGAGCAAGTGACGTAATTAGCGGGATGTTAAATAGGCAGTGTCACTTGGTATTAACATACTCAGGGTGCATTAAATTTGCTAGTTTAGGTGTAAATTTCAAACAAAAAAAACGGCGAGCTTCCCGCTCGCCGTTCTTCGAAAGAACTTAAACTTAATTGTTAATTAATTAAGCTAATGCACCTTTAGCGGCATTTACTAATGCGCTAAATGCGTTTTTGTCATGTACTGCGATGTCAGCCAAAATCTTACGATCGATTTCAACAGACGCCTTCTTAAGACCGTTAATGAAACGGCTGTAAGACATACCATTTTGACGAGCCGCAGCATTGATACGGGCAATCCACAATTGGCGGAATTGACGTTTCTTTTGACGACGGTCACGGTAAGCGTATTGACCAGCTTTCGTTACTGCTTGAACAGCAACGCGATAAACTCGACTACGAGCTCCGTAATAACCTTTGGCTTGCTTTAGTACCTTTTTATGTCGGGCACGTGCAACAACACCACGTTTTACTCTTGCCATATTCTAATTCCTCTCTTAAACGTAAGGTAACATGCGTTGAATCAACGCTGTGTCAGCTACATGGACCAATTTCTTGCCACGAAGGTGACGTTTACGCTTAGAGCTCTTTTTAGTCAAAATATGACGCAAGTGAGACTGCTTGCTTTTGAAACGACCTGAAGCGGTTTTTCTAAAACGCTTGGCAGCTCCACGGTTTGTTTTCATTTTAGGCATTGCTAAAACTCCGCATTGTTAATGACTAAACTGCTTTGCAGAAACAGTAAGTCGTAGTTACATATAGTGTAATAAGGTGAGCAAGGGTGCAGTGCCCTGTCTACTTGTAGACCTTAATTACTTCTTAATTGGGGCGAGCACCATGATCATCTGACGGCCTTCAACCCGATTAGGGAAGGATTCGCAGTTAGCAATGTCTTCTAAATCGCTTTTAACACGATTAAGTAGATCAATACCGATATCTTGATGAGCCATTTCACGGCCGCGGAAGCGGATCGTTACTTTAGCCTTATCACCACCTTCTAGAAAGCGACGCAGGTTGCGCAGTTTTACCTGGTAATCGCCTTCATCAGTGCCAGGGCGAAATTTAATCTCCTTGACCTGAATTTGCTTTTGTTTCTTTTTCTGCTCTTTCTGAGCTTTACTCTTTTCGAAGATGAATTTTCCGTAATCCATTACCTTACATACAGGTGGCTCTGCATTAGGGCTAATTTCAACCAAATCTAAACTATGTTGCTCAGCCATCTCGAGAGCTTCGGTGATTGATACAACGCCAATCTGCTCCCCATCCTTACCAACCAAACGAACTTCATTTAATGTAATTTCTTCGTTAATCCGAGCTTTACCCGAATCTTTAGCCTTAATGTTAGCGCCTTTAATATGTTATTCCTCCACGAAATTTACTGAATTTGTTTGCTTTTGATCTGTTCACAAGCCAATTCAATGAAAGCATCGACCGACATCTTACCTAGATCATCGCCTTTGCGTGAACGTACTGCTATTTCGCCAGCTTCTATTTCTTTATCACCGACTACAAGCAAATACGGGACACGCCTAAGCGTGTGCTCGCGGATCTTAAAGCCTATCTTCTCATTTCTCAAGTCTGACTTGGCTCTAAATCCATTTTCTTTTAGTTTTTTGACTACTTTTTGCGCATATTCACTCTGATTGTCAGTAATATTCATAACAACCGCCTGTGTCGGCGCTAACCAAAGTGGGAACGAGCCCGCATACTCTTCGGTCAAAATGCCAATGAAACGTTCAAGTGAACCTAAAATAGCTCGGTGAATCATCACCGGTACTTTACGATCACCATCTTCGGCAACATAAGTTGAGCCTAAACGCTCAGGCATCGAAAAATCGAGCTGTACAGTACCACATTGCCACGCACGATCTAAACAATCATGCAAAGTAAATTCAATTTTCGGACCGTAAAACGCGCCTTCACCTGGTTGATAGTCAAATTCAACGTCATTCGCTTTAAGTGCTTCAGCCAGCGCAGCCTCTGATTTATCCCAAATAGCATCTGAGCCAACGCGTTTTTCAGGACGGGTTGAAAGCTTAACAACTATCTTATCAAAACCGAAAGTACGATAGGTTTCGTACACCATTTTGATACAGCCACTCACTTCTGCAAGGATTTGCTCTTCAGTACAAAAAATATGCGCATCGTCCTGGGTGAAACCACGTACCCGCATTAAACCATGCAGCGCACCTGATGGCTCATTACGGTGACAACAACCAAACTCGGCCATACGTAGCGGCAAATCACGGTAAGACTTAAGGCCTTGGTTAAAAATCTGTACATGACCAGGACAGTTCATTGGTTTGATAGCATATTCACGTTTTTCTGATTCAGTTGTGAACATATTTTCAGCATACTTTTCCCAGTGGCCGGATTTTTCCCACAACGAGCGGTCCATCATCAATGGGCCTTTTACTTCGTCATAGTCATAATCACCCAAACGTTCACGAATAAACTTTTCAAGCTGAGTGTAAATAGTCCAACCGTCGTTATGCCAAAACACCATACCCGGTGCCTCTTCTTGCCAATGGAATAAATCCAATGATTTACCTATTTTACGGTGATCGCGCTTTTCCGCTTCTTCTAAGCGACTTAAATACGCCTTCAGTTGTTTTTTATCTGCCCAAGCTGTGCCGTAAACGCGTTGCAACATTTTATTGTCGCTATTACCACGCCAATAAGCACCCGCCACTTTCATTAATTTGAAATGCTGGCAAAAACGCATATTAGGTACATGAGGACCCCGGCACATATCCACGTATTCATCATGATGGTACAAAGCGGGTGTGGCATCTTTAGGAATATTTTCATCTAAGATCTGAAGCTTGTAACCTTCACCACGGGCTTCGAATGTATCCCGTGCTTCTTGCCAACTGCCGACTTTTTTTACCACATCGTAATTCGTTTTAGCTAATTCAAGCATGCGTTTTTCAAGCTTGATTAAATCTTCGTCATTTAGCGAATGTTCCATATCGATGTCGTAATAAAATCCGTTATCGATAGTCGGCCCAATAGCCATTTTCACATCCGGCCATAATTGCTTGATGGCGTGACCGATTAAGTGCGCACATGAGTGACGAATAATTTCGAGCCCATCGTCATCTTTCGCCGTAATAATTTGCAGCTGTGCATCTTGCTCAATAAGGTCACAGGCGTCTACGCGAACACCGTTTACTTTACCAGCGATAGTGGCTTTGGCTAAACCAGGGCCAATGTCATTCGCTACATCTAGTACTGAAACTGCGTTATCAAATTGGCGTTGACTGCCGTCAGGGAGTGTAATAATGGGCATAATAATCCTTGTGCAGTGGTGACGCCTACCAAGCGCCACATGCAAATTCTGTATTGCGATTAACTCGCAGGTATAAAATAAAAAACACCGCTAACAGGTGTGAAGTCTTGCGTTCTGCTACCATCAGAACAGCTGCACATTATAACGAAAATTGTTCAAACTATGCAATCGCCATTCAAATTCAATCTATCACCTGTTTTGGCCACTTTTATAAGTTTGTTTAGCCTAATGTGCTCCGCACAAGCGCAAACGCTCGACTTAGAGGCAAAATGGACGCTAGCGTCTAAAAATCAAAACGTCGCTGTATACCAACGACATACCCAAGATAATCACCTTGAGGTAAGAGGCGTAACCCAAATACATGCGGTACCTGATGATTTTTTACAATTATTGGACGATACCCAAAATGCCTCTAAGTGGATTGCAAACTGCCAAAATGTCACCGTTTTAAACGCTTTAGATAGCAATACACGTATCGTGCATACTAAATTCAATGCACCTTGGCCAATTGAAGACAGAGACATGGTGACCAAATCTGTGAGTTATTACATTAACGATATATTGCATATCGATATCACCGACATGGGTGAGCAATACCCGCTCACTCAAGGTTATGTGCGTATCCAACACATCAGCGGACAATGGATACTTAAACCTGTCACGCAGGGGTTGCTGTCCATTGAGTATATTGGCCGAGCAGACCCTGGTGGCAAAATCCCCACTTGGTTAGCAAACCGCACATTGATATCGTCTATAGGCGAAACGTTTGAAAACATCCATAAACAGCTAGATAATGCATCAGGTTCTGGGCAAGATTTTTAGTTTTGACTACTAGTTCATATGTTTGAAGTCACCATATAACGAAACCTAGCTAAAGCTATTTCGAACCACACCGTATCCATTCATCTCACACTATCCGGAGTAGTATGTCAGTTAAAGTCGCATTCATCACAGGCAGCGCCAAACGCATTGGAGCAACGACTGCATCATACTTACACAATGCAGGTTTCAATATTGTGCTTCATTGCCATCACTCTACCGAAGCCGCACACGCATTATTAAGCACATTAAACGCTCGACGTGAAAATTCAGCTAACTTAGTCGTGGCTGACTTGTGCGCAATTGAAGGGCTTGAATCTTTAGCAGAGCAAGTCGTCAACGCGTTTGGCCGTATTGACGTGCTAGTCAATAACGCATCATCATTTTACCCAACGCCTTTGGGCAAAATTACCCTAGCCCATTGGCAAGACCTCTTTGGTAGTAATGTACAGGCTCCATTATTTTTAGCTCAGTATTTAGCCCCCAGCCTAGCTATACACCAAGGCGTTATTATTAACATGGTAGATATTCACGCAGATAGGCCACTCAAGGACCATACAGTTTACAGTATGGCAAAAGCCGCCCTGGTCACTATGACAAAATCATTAGCTATTGAGCTAGCGCCAGAAGTACGTGTCAACGGTGTTGCTCCTGGTGCTATTTTATGGCCAGAACAAGCCTTAACAGAACAAGATAAAGAGCAAGTATTACGCCAAATACCAGCTAAATCGCTAGGCAAACCTGAGGATATTGCCCAGGCCATTCATTATCTATGTGATGCTCGCTACGTAACAGGGCAAATTATTTCGGTCGATGGTGGTCGCAGTGTTGTATCGAGTCATAAAGTCTAACCGCCCGTCATGACGCACATTACATTGTCTAATGTTAAACTGGTGGCATTATGCGTGCTTGTTCTGTTAACCAGCACGCTTTTCGGTTGCGGGAAAAACAACCTCGCTCAGGTGTTTAATGAATACCAGCAACGTATGGCAAATGTGCTCGACACTCCTTTTGAAGCGAATTCAAATGACGGTACCATTACCCTTAACTACCCACCAAAGCGCGAACTAGTCTCGGCCATTGAAATACCGCAAATAGACGTTAAGCAGTTCTTCGCCCTTAATAAATGTGAAGTGAATGTCCTCATTGCCCAGCGAAACACCCCCCTAGGACGCACACAATTACCGTCAGTTCGTTATCTATATGAACGTAACATGCTTTCAGCTTTGGTACATTGCATACAATTAATGCCAGAACAGCGCGTTAATTTAGAAAGTTGGATCACGCAAAAACGTCGAATATTGCCACTTGTATGGGCCAACCTCATACAAACCAGTGATGAAATCATCAATGCCTTAGGTAACAACAGTGATTTTATCACTTCCCTAAGTTCATCGGATATCCAGCAAACACAAAGCGCCCTAACCTATTTATTACAACTAAAGCAACATCCCCAGGTAATCCTCGTCCCCGCCGAATTGGAGCAGCATCTGCAACAATTGTCGAAACTACACTTACCCGCTAAGGCTTGGCGGACCCAAGCACTGATGACCAATGAATTAACGACTACCACCACCTGGCTCAAGCAACAAAACTTATTAACCAAATGCCCCGATGGGCAAGCAAGCCAGAATATCCTCTATTTAAAAAACGTATTCACACTGTGGTTCATAGAGAAGATACAACCTATTGCTGGGCAGTTGAATAATGTCCAATATACACTGCTTCCTTTGTACCAATCGATGAGCCAACAGCCAGAGTTAACCCCTCAGTTTCGTCAGTTTCTCGCCCAGCATAGTCAGATTAGCTTTAGCGCTTATCAACAGGCGATACAAGAGCATGTGCTGTTCTGGCAACAGCTTTTTAAGCACTGCTCTATCTCGCCAAGGGTCAGCACCAAATAGCGGACACGGGTGATGTTTCGTCAGGGTAATGTGTGGAGACTTGCGCTTGCAATAACTCTGCACACGCCAATGCATCCGTCAATGCATTATGTTGACGATAATAAGGCAGATGATATCGTGCACGGCAATCGGTGAGGCGAATAGAGGGCGTTTTTTTACCAAGTAAACTGCGCATAAAAGTGCGTTTTAGCGTACGGGAAAAACGCGCTTCTAAGGCCATAGTATCAATGCAAGGAAAAACAATTTCTTCTCCTATATAGTGTTGCAAGGCCGAATTTAAAAAGCGTGTTTCAATATCCTTATGATGAGCAACCACAATTTTACCTTGCAGGTGGAGCAGTAACTCGTCTAATACTGAGTTAAAACTAGGTGCGCTGGCGACGTCAGAATGGGTAATCCCATGGATCACCACAGATTTTGTTTTAAGCTCAGTATCCGGTTTAATGATCCAGTGTTTCGCTTCAGCGCAGCGTATACGCTGCGTCGTTAACGCCACAAGCCCAATGCTGACAATACTATCCGTTTTAGGGTTAAGCCCAGTGGTTTCAAAATCCAGTGCAACCAGCGGCACGTCGCAAATAGGCGTATCTGCAGACACCGCACCTTGAGCATAATATTGTTTAAGCGCAGGGTAACGAGCATTTTTATAACGCTTGGAAAATTCGCTAGACCAATCGAATTGTCCACCTGAGGGTTTCAACGTGGGTTTATCTTGTAGCGCATTTTTATCTAAGTAAAACATCTATGCCTCTTAAAGCTGAACTACAAATGGCGACCGGGTTGATAGCGATATTTCATATATTTTTGTGCATCACTTAAAATTTGAAACGCATCCCGCAGGTTTTTTCGCTCAAAGTCTGATAAGTACTCAGGTTCAATATCGTTATCAGGCTCGCGCTGCATATCTAAATCAAATGCTTGATGACGAATGCGCACCATGGCAATAAATTCAAGTGCATCCCTTAAGTCAACCCCGCGACCGGGCGGCAGTATTTTTGCGTCAATCACATCATGCAAACGGGCAAAACTATTGCGTCCATTTGCCCCAACAGACAAAGCGTGAACACGAATTAAATCAGCGATGGGTGCCGTGCCACGTCGCTTCATGTTAATCGAATTGGTTTGACGCCCATCAGTCTCCATCACGAAGTCTTTAAAGAAACCTAATGGCGGTGTGCGTAGTAGTGCATTTCGCGCCATACAAGCTAGAAAACGTGAATTTTTATAAGCCTTTTTACGGATCAGTTGATTCAACATATCAGCCCAAACTTTCTTGCCCCACACACCATCGAGGTCAAAGAATATGGCGCTGTGTAATAATGTTTCAGGCGTGGGGTGATCAACCCACTGACTAAAATATTGCTCCCATACTTTTAAGGGCTGACGCCACTTTTTATTGGTCGCCATAATGCCCCCAGTACAATAACTGTAGCCACAACGATCGAGCCCATCACATACAAAATTCGCCAACGCGCTGAAATATTCATCGTGCACTTGGGGGTCAAAGCGATTATCCAGCACCAGTGCGTTATCCTGATCCGTCACAATCAATTGTTCATCTCTGGCCATAGAGCCAAGGGCTAAAAAGCAATAGGGTATCGGTGCAGGGCCAAACTTTTGTTCTGCCAATTCAAGTAGTCGTTGCTTAAAACTTCGCCCTATCACAGCCATAGCACTACCAATCATTTGTGAATTGGCATCTTCGTGAACCATCCTCGAGAAGCAGCCCCGCACTTCACCTGTCAGCGCAGCTAATTCATCAACATTTTGTGCGCTAAAAATACTCTTAACCACAAATAAACTATTCTGGGATTCATAACGTAAAATATCTTGGTGGCTTATCAGACCGATAGGCTGGGATTTTTTAAGCACAGGTAAATGCATAACCTTATGTTTGAGCATTAACATCATGGCCTCAAACACATATTGATGACTCTGCACACTGGTTAATTGTGACGTCATAATATCCGTCACCGGCGCAGATAAATCTAATCCTTTGGCAACCAGTCGACTACGAATATCCACGTCGGTGACAATACCGATAACAACATCATTATCTCGCTCAATATTGTCAGCGTTGTGTTCCTTGGAGATCAGAACCGAAGATACACCTTCTTCGGTCATGCGCACTGCCGCTTCTTGCACTGTGGTGGTAGGCGGAAGGATCAATGGTAATTGATCGATTAATTTTTCAACTTTCGCTGTCAGCAACGAATTATTTTCTTTTCTGTCCGCATTAGAATCACGTAGGCGACTGCGGTCTTCCACTTCAACAAAATCAGCAAATTGCTCGTCATTGTCAAAAAGATGATTGAACGTTTCAGCATCGATGAGATAAACAAGGGTGTCTTCAAGGGCCACGACTGGAAAGCGCACAGGACGATTACGCATAATGCCCAACTCTCCAAAGAAATTTCCTTCACCTAAGCGGTTATACAACTCACCATCGCGGCGGAACACTTCGACTGCACCGCTGCGAATAACAAACCATTGGTCGTTGTCTTGACCAAACGTGAGAATAGGTACGCCCGCTTTGTAATAGGCGATTTCAACCCGAGAGGCCACATGGGACAGCTCCTGGGTAGGTAAATCTGAAAACGGTTTATGCCGTTGAAAAAAATCGGTGACTTCAACTTGTTCAGTAGCCATGTAAGCTCACTTTATTGCGTAAAAATGACAAATCCAGCCAAAGGGCTGGATTTGTATAACTAAACCTATGGATTAGCGCGGTTCAGACATCAAGCCTTTTACCATGGAAAACGCGGCAATAAGCAATACAATGGTGAACGGAAATCCAGTGGATACCGCCATCGCTTGTAAAGCAATAAGTCCGCCGCCCATAATTAGTGAAATAGCGACCAGTCCTTCAAACACACACCAAAAAACACGTTGCGGTGTAGGTGATTCAACCTTCCCTCCAGCAGAGATAACGTCGATTACCAATGAGCCTGAGTCCGATGAGGTCACAAAGAACACCACAACCAATATTATCGCAATAAACGAAGTAATATTAGCCAAAGGTAATCCTTCTAGTACAGCGAATAATTGCAACGGCAAATCTGCATTAACTGCTGTCTCATACCCATCAACCACAACTTGTTTAATCGCTGTACTACCGAATACTGTCATCCAAAAAGCACACGCTAAAGAAGGTATCAGCAAAACCGAGATAATAAATTCACGTACTGTGCGACCACGAGAAACACGAGCGATAAACATACCGACAAAAGGACTCCAAGAAATCCACCAAGCCCAGTAGAACGCCGTCCAGCCTGTGGCAAAGCCAGTATCTTCACGGCCTACCGGATTCGCTAACTCAGGCAAATAACGTATATAAGACATCACATTGTCGAAGAAGCCGGTAAATATGGCGATGGTCGGTCCAACAACCAATACGAAGAACACAAGCAATACCGCTAGCACCATATTAATTTGCGATAGTTTTTTCACGCCGGCATCAAGACCTGCCACAACGGAAAAGAGCGCGAGCGATGTTATGCCGACCACTAATAATATTTCCGTCGTTTCACCCAGGGGTATACCAAAGACTGAATTCAGACCTGCCGCTGCCTGTGAAGCGCCCAGCCCCAATGACGTGGCTAGACCAAACAAGGTCGCTAAAATAGCAAGAATATCGATGATGTGCCCAGGCCAACCCCAAACGCGCTCCCCTAAAATGGGGTAGAAAACCGAGCGTATGGTTAAAGGTAAACCTTTGTTGAAAGAAAATAGCGCCAAACCGAGTGCCATTATGGCGTAAATAGCCCAGGGGTGAAGCGCCCAATGATATATAGATGCTGCCATGGCGAGACTTTCAGCGTCTGCGGCATCACCTAATGCACCACCTAGCGGGGCGTAATCAATACGCACACCATTTTCAAATACTGGCCCAGCGAACGCGGTACCAAAGTGACCTAATGGCTCACTAACGCCATAATACATCAAGCCGATACCCATGCCAGCGGCAAAAAGCATAGAGAACCACCCCGCATAACTATAATCGGGTTTGGCTTCTGTCCCACCTAAACGCACACGGCCCAGAGGGGATATGACTAACACCAAACACAAAATAACGAAAATATTGGCCGCGGTCATAAAGAAACCATCGAGGTTACCCGTCAACCAATTACGGATATCACCAAAAAAAGGTTCGGCTTCCGTTTGAAACATCAAGGTCAAAACAACAAAAGCAATAACCATTAAGCCTGACACAGCAAAAACGCGGTTGTGTATATCCAAGCCAAAAGGCCCAACATTAACCACTATGTTGTCTTGCCCTACCTGATAATCAGTATCAATGGGGTTGACTTCCCCGTCCGGTATCATCGGATCTTTATTTTCTTTCATCAAAATATCCTTTTATAAAAACGTATATCAACATGCTCATTCTGCAAATTTGCTAGAAGTAATAACCAATGTTGATGTTAAAGCGTTGCTCTGTTTCATCACTATTGCCCGACGCACTGCCGCCGACAAAGGGTTGATTTTTAGCATGCACAAAATCGAAATAGGTAAATAAGCCTCCCGCGGCAACAGACATTCCCAACACATTCATCATGGTGTTTTCGCTGTTGTCGGACTTGTCATAGACTAATCCAAAATTGTTATAGAATTGCAGGTCGGTCACCGGACCAAAATCGACAGCCATGTCGTAAGCAATATTCAATGTGGTAGATTTAGCATCTGCTGCAATCGAGTCATAAAATGAATATGCCCCCACTGCGAGCCTATCCGCTTGGCCGATATCGTAATCATATTGACTGTGCTGAAATTGAAGATGCCAGTTACGATATTGGCTGCTGGTATGAAATGCCCAAGCTTGGTAATCCCCTGCCCGGCGCTCTCCATTATGAATACCCCCTTGTAATGCAGATACACCTACCTCAGTCTTCACCTCACCCGTTGTAAAATGGTAGGCAAAGCGCCCTGCAAGCGTATTGTATTCACCGAGTCCCTCCGTTGGCTCATCATAAATGCCGTCGCCGTCATTTCTAATGCCCACAATATCATATGAATAACGATCTGAGCGATTATCTACGTAACCATCAACACCACCCAGTTCATCATTTTTGAAAAAACCGAGATCAAGCTGCCAGTTATCGGCAATACTGCGCTTAAACACGACCCCTAAATCGAAGTCGTCTTCTAAGCCAAGGTAATAGTTAGTACTGAAAAAATAATTCTGTGAATTATAGGCTTGATTGCCAAAAGGCACTTTGGTGATACCAGCTTGCACTTGCCAATTTTCGCTAAACTGGTACCCAGCATAAGCATATTTTATGGCCGTCATGTAATCAAAAAACCGAATTTCGCTGTTTAAAGTTACGCCGCCCACTTCACCGCTCATGTTGATGCGAAAAATATCGAAGTCGAAATCACCACCACGGTTTTTATTGCCATCATCATAAGAGGTGTAGCTATAATTGGTACGAATAGCGCCACCGAATTCAATTCCGTCGCTATTTTCAGGCTCTGCTACCTCAGTCGTATTTGATGCCAGCGATTTTTTTTGCTCGGCTAGATCAACAGACTCAGTCGATTGCTGATCTGAAGAGGCAGGCTGGCCAGCAGTGTCACTATTGGCTACGGAGGATTGATTTTCGAGCTGCTCTAGTCGAGCTTGCAATGCAGAAATTTGTGCTTTAAGTGTCGCCAGTTCTTGCGCGCTTACTTCTACAGCTGATGTGCTGAAAGAGCTCGCCATTACACCTGATAACAGGGCCGGTCCGATACACTGTGTGAGTCTCATGCTATTTCCTTTGACGATATTAATTTGAATTTTGGTACTTCGTGTTAAAACTACGTCCTTGTGACAGCAATTAAACGTATCTTGGGTGTAACGCCTCCACATATCGCTTATTGCTACTTATTATTATTTGAACGGATCGAGAAAAGTGCCCCAACCTGTTCTGGGTGTTATAAAATTCGCTTTTAACGAAACCATAGGGTAAAGCAAACATTTGTCCGGTTCGCCGCTGGTGATTAGCTAGATATAGCAAAATGCACACCAGTCGTGTCTCAATAGAGAAAACAACCAAAAATACATCGAACAGAACTCATCATGCGCCAATCAACACACTATTTAGATAAATAAATACTCTATCAATAGCGCTAAAAATAACGTCACAACAAGCGTGGAATCTTAACACACTTGTGTTTTTGTTCACATAAACCAGAGAAATCCACCTCCCCCAAACCCAAATAAAACATTTTAAAAACAAAGCGTTAAAAATATAACGAATGATTTCAAAACAAAATTAACAAGTTTACATTTTAAAATAAGAAATAGACAAAAAGTCAGAAAGGAATGAATAAACAAAAGGAAATTGACTGAAAATAAAACAACTAGTATACGAATAAATAAATGAGAAATATTAAATGCTATATCTTGAATAGGCTAAATTAATACACACGAGTTAACTAAGATCAGTAAGAAAGAAACAATATTGTAAATTGTACAAACAAGCTGAAAATGAAAACTTAAGAAGTGGTGCGTCCGAGATGACTCGAACATCCGACCCCTACCATGTCAAGGTAGTGCTCTAACCAACTGAGCTACGGACGCACTGTGTAGAAACTTGCTGAGGAATCCCTCGAAGCGGCGCGTATAATAACGATGCTTATGGGTGACTGCAAGCGCTTTTTAATACCAAACGTTTAGTTGCTGAAATTATACACAAAACGGTATTTATAAACGTGAGCCAGCGTTAGTTTGCGTTAAATGATTAAGTAACGTAGGTGCTATGTCGTGGATATCTTTCACTTCCATTACCGCATCTTGTTCAATGGCGACTTTTGGCATACCAAACACCACACAACTGGCCTCATCCTGAGCAACGGTAAAGCCGCCGTTGTGTTTAATGTTGCGTAAGCCTTGTGCGCCATCTTTACCCATGCCGGTCAATATTGCTGCCACAACGTTGTTAGCAAAAGGCACTAAAGATTCAAACATCACATCGACTGACGGTTTGTGGCCGCTCACAATACCATCTGGTTCAAGCTTCGTGCGGTAATCAGCGCCCGATTTAACAATTTTTAAATGCATTGCCCCTGGCGCCAAATACGCAGTTCCGGGCAAAATACGCTCGTCGTGCATCGCTTCTTTTACCGCTACCTTACAGCAGTCATTCAAACGTTTAGCAAACGACGTGGTAAAGCCAGGAGGCATATGCTGGGTGATCACAATAGCCGGGCTGTTAGCAGGCATAGCCATCAGCACTTTTTTAATGGCCTCTGTGCCACCGATAGATGCCCCTATTGCAATTATTTTTTCAGTACTGAGCAGTGGCAGCTGGGTTGGCGGGGATACACTGGATGGCTGAACTCGTTTCACTTTTGCCATTGCAACTAAGTGAATCTTTCAACGATCACCTTTGATAACGTTGTATCCCTCCACTGATTCAATAAAATAGCAGTGAAAATGACAAAAGTTAGTGAACACTACAAGGTTTGGTGGGGAGAACTAAACAGCCCATTTAGCCAGTTAGTACTTTAGGCGTAGAATACATATATCGGTAAATAAAAAGACGTATTTGATTGGCCTTTCAACATATTTCGTTACCACTTTTGCCCGTCAAGCCCAGTGACTCCTTCGATTTTTATCAGCAGTTGCAACACTTTTTACGGTAAGATTATCCTCTGTTTTATTTACCCTTTAATTTTGTTTATGTTAGATATTTACGCAGGAAAATCAGCTTTAGTGCTGATTGAGAAAGAAGGATTTCAGCAACACGTATTCAGTTCATTTCTGGGTGCCAGCGGTGGCCCTAAATGGTTTAGTTTATTTGGTTTAGACAAACATCTATTCGGCCATTTTTTTACACAGCGTAGCCAGCCCCTCAATCTAATAGGTTCATCCGCAGGCGCGTTTCGCGCTGCATGCTTCGCGCAAAATGATCCTGTGGCGGCCATCAGTCGTTTAGCAAAGTATTATTCACAGACATCTTACGCCGACAAAGTCACTCCGCTGGAAATCAGTGATAGTGCTCGGGTGTTGCTCGATCGCGTGTTGGGCGAAAATGGCGCCCAAGAAATCATCGACAACGCTATTTTTAATGCACATTTTTTAGTAGCCAAATCAAATGGCCTCGTGGCGTCTGAACGCAAACCGCTGCAAATAGCCGGATTAGTGAAAAGCTATGCACTTAATCGGTTCAACCGTAAATTATTGACCAAGCAATATGAGCGATTTGTTTTCCAAAATGCGCGCAGTACACTGAATATAAAGGACGAAAGCGGATTCTTGACCAACAAAGTATCGCTGACTCAAGACAATATCAAAGAGTCGTTATTGGCGTCAGGTTCGATACCCATGGTGATGTTAGGAATTAAAAATATACCTGGCGCGCCAAACGGCATGTATCGAGATGGCGGTATTATTGATTACCATTTTGATATTAGCCTTAACAACTCCTCTGGCTTGACCTTGTATCCCCATTTCAATGCCCAGCCTAAAGCGGGTTGGTTTGACAAGTCTCTCAAGCGCCCAGTCAACCTGCAAAATTACGATAAAACTGTCATGTTAGTCCCGTCTAGTAAGTTTGTTGACTCCTTACCATTTGGTAAAATTCCCGATAGAGAAGATTTTACCAAAATGACCACTGACGTGCGTATAGCCTATTGGCAAAAAGTGCTCCAGGAAACGGAAGCTCTAGCAGTCAGCTTTGCTGAATTTGTTGAACAGCAAGACCTGTCAAAAATAAAATTACTCGCCTAAATTAATCAATTATTGGGATCGAATAAGATCCCCGTAAAATTGTTTAACAATCAATCGATTATTTTTAGCTAAAATAATGAATTAGTGCCTTGCAAGTTATCAACATCAATGCTCTAACGAGCAAACTGTGCAATTTACAACCAACCTGAAAATAGTGAGCCATATCAATCAATTAAGAGATAAAACCAGAGAACTCAACAAGGTTATCCACAGATTCAGTGGATAACACGCATATAAAAGCCGGTTATTGTGAATAACAGCCCACAATTTTGTGAATAAGCAACAAATAAAAAAATACCGGGATCAAGCATTGCGATCAGCAAATAAACGATCTGTGCTGCTTATATCACCATGGTCTTACCAACCACCATTACCCTGGAAAATAAACCACAAAGCCCTTGCTGGGATTAAATATTCAGCCATAAGTACTTGCGTTGTGCTCCAAAGACAGCAGAATAACACTTCACTCAACTGACAACGGATAGTTCATGCCAAAACAAACCTTAGCCCTACATCCTGAACGTTTTTGCATTCACAGCCTAGATCACGACGCACCTATTCCCAATGAAGTGCTGCAAGCACCTATTTTCTTTATAAGCAAAACTGAAGATGAGCTAAGCGTTGTGGTGCCAGATAATGTGGCAATACAAAGTGAGGCCAGTGATGGTAATTGGCGCGCAATGGAGGTTTTAGGCCCGTTAAGTTTGTCTATGGTTGGCATTATGGCCAGTATTGGTTCGGTATTTGCAAAAGCCAATGTCAGTATCTTTGTGGTTTCTACCTTTGATACGGACTACTTTTTAATTAAACATAATGATTTAGCGGCAGCAGTCGACGCCCTGCGCGGCGATGGCTACAAAGTGACCGAATAAACGTTTGTTTACCTCTATCGTTAAATCATCACCTCCTGAGACCTATAAAAAAGCGCTGGCAGTTGGCAGTCCTATCTCAGGGAAAATTGTGCCTATGCAACAGCTACCCAACGCGTTATTTACCCACGGCATGTATGGCGACGGAATCGCCATTGAGCCCTCAGGTTATCAACTTTACGCGCCATACACCGGTGTTATTACCTCTCTTCCCCATACGGGACATTGCATCACGCTCACGGCCTCTAACGGTCTACGCTTTTATATGCAATTAGGGATGAACAGTCACACTATGCTAGGGGAAGGATTTAAACGGATTGCTAAAATTGGCCAGACATATCAGGCAGGGGAAGTATTACTGGAGTTTGATTTAGTCAAAATGCGGCAGTCATTAGACAGTACATTGTGTCCATTCATGTTGCAAAACTGTCAAAAACTGTCTGCCATTCAAGGGCATTATCATCAGGTCATAGCAACACAAGATGTTGCTATGACCTTATTCATTTAATGCACCTATGCCTACTTACACCGAGTAATGTTTGCTAACCGGTAGCGCCCGAATACGAGTTGATGAGGCATGATAAATCGCATTCACCACAGAGGCAGCAACAGGTGGCACTCCAGGCTCGCCCACACCACCAGGAGCAGCGGTTGACTCAATGATATGGGTCACTATTTTAGGGCATTGATGCATGCGCAGCACGGTGTAGTCATGATAATTAGATTGCTGTACGGCCCCTTCTTTAATGGTAACTTCGCCCATTAAAGCGATGGATAAACCAAATATCATTGCCCCTTCTTGCTGAGATTTCACCCGGTCAGGGTTAACAACTCGCCCAGCATCAATAACAGAGTGCATCTCCAATACGCTGACTTTGTCGTTTTCCACTTTCACTTTAGTGGCCACTGCCACATAAGAGACAAAGCTGCGATGTACGCTTATCCCCCACCCTTCATTATCCCCAGCGGGCTGATCAGCGCCACTTTTGAGCATTAACTCATTCAGCACATGCTTTAAACGCTTCGTTTCTATAGGGAAGGTATCGTATGACTCGCCGTAGTTTTCATATTTGAAGCCCTGGGTTTTAGGATCAACAATACGGTCTTCGCCTAACAAGTTAAGCCACATTTTGGCGGTACTCACCCCAGCTTTTTCAGCAACTTCATCCACAAATGAGCCAATAGCGAAGCCGTGCTGAATATTACTCACCGAGCGCATCCAGCCGATACGCACATGGGCCGGGGCTTTATGGGTTTCGCATGAAATATTCTCTATATCGAAGGGCACATCACCAAAACCAAGTGATAACTCTCCGGTTTGCGGTTCGTCCGTTGTGCCGGTAAATGTCCAGCTGATGCTAGGAAATGCTGTACGCTGCAACCAACTTGTTACCTTTCCGTTGTCGTCTAGGCCTGCCTGAAAATGCTGGGCACTGATGGCGTGATAATAACCATGTTGAATATCATCCTCTCGACTCCAAATCACTTTCACCGGCTTACCCGTTTGTTGTGCCAATATAGCCGCTTCGACAGAGAAATCTGGCTTTGACTTACGGCCGAATCCCCCGCCCAATAAGGTGACATTAATTTTAACCTTGCTTTTGTCAATACCCAGTGCGCCTGCCACGTTTTGTTGGGTTGATTGTGGTGTTTGGGTACATGCCCAAACTTCACAATGACCGTCCTTAAACACGGCTGTCGCCGCTGGGGGCTCCATAGGAGCATGTACTAAATACGGTAAAGTATATGTGGCAGCGACTTTATGGCTAGCGTCGTCAAATGCTTGATATGCATCACCGGCTTGGCGAATGGGCTTGCCTTTTGTAACAATCCGCTCTTCAAGCTCGGCCAAATAGACATCAGAATCATGATTTTGATTATCCCCTAGCTCCCATTCGATATTTAATACCTTGCGACCTTGTAATGCTGACCAAGTATTGCTGGCTAATACCGCCACACCATTAAGGTTTTTAAACAATACCGGCATGCTCTGCTTCGGCATTTCGATCACGCTGATGACATTGGCGACATTAAGGGGGGCAGCCTTATCGAAGGTTTTTACACTGCCGCCAACCACGGGACAACGCTCAATACTGGCATACAGCATACCGTCTAATTTTATGTCTTGGCCAAAGGTGGTGTTCCCGGTGAGCACGTCGGGCAAATCTACCGATGTCATCGGTTTACCAATAAACGTGAATTGATCCGGTGTCTTAAATGTGAGGTCTTGTACTTGAGGAGGGGTTAGCTTGCCTGCGGCACTGGCAAGTTCAGCAAAACTCAAGGTTTTGCCTGTTGGCTTGTGCACTATCATGCCGTTTTCGGCAAAAACGTCGGAAACCGCTACGCCCCATTTTTGCCCTGCGGCTTGCTCAAGCATCGCCCTTGCCGTGGCCCCCATTTCACGCATGGTGCTATAAAAACGACGAATAGAGCGAGAGCCATCGGTATTTTGACTACCGTATGCTTCATCCGCTAATCCTTGCACAACATTCACTTTTGACCAATCTGCACATAACTCATCGGCCACGATTTGCGGAATACCAGTACGCACACCTTGACCCATTTCACTGCGGTGACAAACAATGTTTACTGTGCCGTCATCGTCAATGCTCACAAACAAATTGAGTGAATTTGAGCCAACCACCTCGCTTGAGTCTGCCCACGCAGGTGACATACTAGGTAACACTGCGCCTAAAACAAAGGCGCCGCCCGCAATACTGGTATAACGCAGGAAATCACGACGGCTAACCGATTTAATTTCGTTTTGACGACTCATGCCTGACCCCCAACGTTTTTACCCAATGTATAATTAAAACTGGTTTGGCTACTTTTAGCGGCACTTTTAATGGCAGCTTTAATACGAGGATAGGTGCCACAGCGACAAATATTGCCCTGCATATAGTTATCGATAGTTTCATCGTCCGGGTTAGGATGCTCGTTCAATAACGCCACTGCACTCATGATTTGCCCTGATTGGCAGTAACCACATTGGGGTACGTTATGCTCAAGCCAAGCCTGTTGTACAGGGTGGCTAGCATCGTCCGACAACCCTTCGATGGTGCTGACTTCTTTGTCTGCAATTGCCGCTAATGGCATGACACATGAACGGATAGGTTGGCCGTCAAGATGCACAGTACATGCACCGCACTGCGCCATGCCGCAACCAAATTTGGTGCCTGTCATCCCTAAAATGTCACGCAACGCCCACAGCAGTGGCATGTTGGGATCCACATCAATCTCTACGGGTTTATTGTTCAAACTAAAACGAATCATTTAACACTCCATTCTGGTGGTATTGTGTGATGCTCAAACGCCTGAACTTAATCGGCAGATTGTCGCCAGTTGGCGAGATCACGTTGCGTGTCTATATCGTACTTTGCATCAGGCAAATCTACTGACACAACCTCTTGTATATGCTGCTGTATTATTTTGCGTGCGCCACTGTCAGCCTGCAGTGTCATAAGTTGGGCAAAGTAACAACGGGGGAAAATAACCGGCGCCCCCAATATGCCGTTATAGCTAGCAGAAATTATTTTGTTAGGGGCACTTTCACAATGATGCAACATAGTTTCCATGTGCTCACGTCCTAATGCCACTTGATCAGCCAAAGTGACTAATAAATGGGACGACTCACGGTTCACGTTATGCACCCCAAACGCCAGTGTTGCCCCCATGCCCTTGTGCCAGTCAGAGCATAAATGTGCAGTAACATAATGTGGCAACACGGGGCTAATACGTTCGGCATTGGCGCCCAAGATAACGTTAAATTCAGATAACAAGGTACACAATGAACCGCTGCCAGTAAGCTGGTTTAATGTACGCAGCAACATGGGTTGCCCGTTTATGTCTGCCAACTGTTTTATCCCAGTAAAACGCTTGCTTTGACCACCTGCAAGCATCAATGCAGAAATTTTCATGCTGTTAATATGCCACTAATCGACTGGCCATCTTGTTGTTCAATAAAGGCATGGGCCTCAGATAACATAGATAACGCAATAGACTCTGGTAATTCACCCCCTAACCGCAGCCCCACAGGGTTAGCTAACGGCTTCACTAATTGTTCTCTCGTCATTGGCATCAACTCCAGCACCCTATCAGTGCGATGTGTTGGCCCCAACATGCCTACATATTTAGCACTACTGCTTTGCACTAATGCCAAAGACTGAGCATCTAATTTGATGTTGTGCGTCATGATAATAGCCATATCAATTTGCTGTAGCCATGGGCTCTGCGTAAGGGAGTCAATGGCGTGTCGAACAAGGCTCACACTGGCATCAAAGTGGCCGTCTCTGGCATAACTGGTTCGTGGGTCGACTAAGGTAATTTGCCATCCCAATTGCAGTGCAATCGCCACCACTGGACGAGCATCCACACCGCCACCAAATACAGCAAGATGGGGAGCCGGTTTGAGGACCTGACTAAACATGCCCGGTTTTGATATTGCTTGATGCTCAGGGTTTGCAATAGTTAAGCTGTTTTGTGGCAATTGTTCGTCGATAATCTGACAATACTCCACGGCTTGATTGTCTTCCAATAACCCGTAAAGATTATCTAGCTGTAAATAATGATTATTGTTGTCCACTGGCTGCAATAAAATACGCACCATACCGCCACAACCAATGCCCAACTTCCAGGCTAAGTCTTCTTCTTCACGCATATCATATTCAACAATACGATTACGCCCTGAATCCCAACAACGACGAGCCTGCAACATAATATCTGATTCAAGACAACCGCCGCTGAGCAAACCATAATATTGCCCTAGGTCGTTGATCATCATCATGGCACCGGCCTTTCTATATGACGAACCATCGGTTTCGATAATGGTCGCCAAAACCCATTTCTGCGTGTCTTTACTGGCACGCCACTGCTTTAATAACTGGTTTAATCGGTTTGCCACTCAGGGTTACTCTTTTTCTGATGATACATTTTCAGGAGAAACAGACGCTTGTTCAAAAGGCTCTCTGTGTTTACGTAAATCGATAACTAATGTTTCGGATATTTTATCTTGTATCGCTTGGCGGTTCGGATCCCAATAAATCTGCAAAAATCCTAATAAACCGGTGGCGAAGCCCGCACCGTAACCACCGTAACGCCCAAAGCTTTCCCACAAATTCAAGCTGCTGCCATCCAGTTTAATAACCCGAATGCCGAGCAACCGTTTACCTGGGGTTTGCCCCGTCCACCAGGCGGTAAAAATACTAAAATAAAACGCCGCCCAACCAAATCCCAAACCAAGATCAGCGGCGACTCCTTGCACCCACGCCAAAATACTCGGCGGGGAATTACCTTGAGTCTTTGGTCCTTCTATTTCAGTCAAGGTATCAAAAAAAGTCTGGGCTTTTTCTGTCTTTGTTTTTTTGTCCGTTTCCGCGTTCGGCTCATTCACTTCGTGCTTTTGCGGCTCTACCGCTTTGTCAAAGTCGATACTTTGCACAGCCGTATCCTGGGTATGAGGTAGTTCTTTTTCAACCGTTTGATAATGCCGTTCATAGACTTGTGTCATGGCGACGTCGAGTTGATTTTGCTGTTGAGGCGTTAAATCGACACTGACCGCATCGCCATATTCACTCAACACTTTTTCCGCTACGTCCTTTGTTAAGGGTAATGACGCTAAATCTCGTGCGAGTTTTTCACCCACTTGGGTCCAGCACAACAAAGGTTCAATGCACTTGCCATACGCGATATTTTTAGCGACCCTTTTGGTTTCCAGTAAATACTTAGCGGTCAATCCGATTAACGCCAAGTCGTCAGGATTGTCTAACTTAAGCTCCCGAAACTCGCCCTCTTCCACTAATTGTGCACGGACTTGTTGACTCTCATCAGGTGTGTCAATCACATCCCCAATAAACTCAATTGCTTTTGCCGCGATAAGAAACACCAAGATAGCCGTGATAAAACGCAGAGAGATACGCGCCAAATTAAAACGTTTCTTTTGCTTAAGGCGATTACCCGCACGAAAAAATGTTACCGCCGCGACCAAGGCCAGAAGTACATCACTGGCTTGGCTTAACAGGCCAATTAATGCCACATCGACTAACAGAGCAATGCCACGTTTTAGTGGACGCGCTAAAGGCGTGCCAAAAAGTGATTTCGACACGTGAAAGGCATAGGGGGTAACAATATTTCGAGTTTCGTGCTGACTTAATTGAGAGGGATCAATGGGCGTATGTTCTAACGATGCTCGTGTTGGTTCGCTCACGCGCCCACCTTATTTATTTTTTGTGTAGCGCTTTTATCCCTTCTCCGAGGCCATCAATCGTCAACGGAAACATGCGCTGTTCCATAATGTCCTGCATAATACCGATAGACGCATAGTAATTCCAATATTGTTGTGGCTGAGGATTTAGCCAAATACCCTGTTTGAAGTGTTGCAAAATACGCCCCATCCATATGGCACCCGGTTCTTCATTCCAATGTTCAACACTGCCGCCAGGATAGGTTATTTCGTAAGGTCCCATAGTCGCGTCCCCCACAAAAATCACCTTATAGTCAGAGCCGTATTTATGAATAACATCAAACACCGACATGGTTTCCTTACCTCGGCGTTTATTGTCTTTCCATACACCTTCATACAAACAATTATGAAAATAAAAGTACTCTAAATGTTTGAACTCGGTATGAGCCGCTGAAAATAGCTCCTCACATTCTTTAATATGTGCATCCATAGAGCCGCCCACATCAAAAAACATCAACACTTTAATGGCATTGCGCCGGATCGGCATCATTTGAATATCAAGCAAGCCAGCATTTTTGGCTGTACCCTCAATCGTGTGGGGCATATCCAGCTCTTCACTGGTGCCGCTACGGGCAAATTTGCGCAATTTTCTAAGGGCAATTTTGATGTTACGCGTTCCCAACTCAACGTTACCAGCTAAGTCTCTAAACTCGCGCTTGTCCCACACTTTAGCCGCAGAAAAATTGCGGTTTTTATCTTGCCCTATGCGCACACCCTCAGGATTGTAACCATTGGCACCAAAAGGTGATGTGCCGCCAGTACCTACCCATTTATTGCCGCCTTCGTGGCGTTTTTCTTGCTCCGCCAGGCGTTCTTTGAGGGTTTTCATGAGCTCATCTAAGCCACCGAGCGCCTTGATTTTAGCTTTTTCTTCTTCACTAAAATGCCGCTCAATCTCTTTGCGTAACCATTCCTCGGGTATGTCTTTGCCAAACAAATCAATTTGCTGCACCCCTTCGAAATAATCGGCAAAGGCGCGGTCAAACTTGTCGTACTGACTTTCATCTTTTACCAAACACAAACGTGCCAAGTAATAAAATGCCTCAATGTCGGCAAATACCACCCCTTGCTGCAACGCGCTAAGCAAGTCCATCAATTCGCTCAAACTGACTTTGAGTTGGTGTTCTCTTAGTTTAAAAAAGAAATCAACTAACATTAGCGACGCGCCATGAATACCAACTTTTCAAAAAGATGAATGTCTTGCTCATTCTTTAACAACGCACCGTAAAGCGGTGGTATGGCTTTTTTGCTGTCTTTTTCGCGCAGGGCTTCAGGGGAGATATCTTCTGCAACCAAGAGCTTCAACCAATCGATTAGCTCAGACGTAGACGGTTTTTTCTTCAAGCCAGGAATATCACGTAAATTGAAAAACGACTCTAGCGCTTGATTCAACAAATCTTTTTTAATCTCGGGGAAATGCACATCCACGATCCGGCGCATCTCTTCTTGGTCAGGGAATTGAATATAGTGAAAGAAACAACGGCGTAAAAACGCATCAGGCAGCTCTTTTTCATTATTAGAAGTGATGATCACGATAGGACGCTGCACCGCTTTAACGGTTTCCCGAGTCTCGTAAACAAAAAATTCCATTTTATCCAATTCTTGCAGCAAATCGTTTGGAAATTCAATATCCGCTTTATCAATTTCATCAATCAATAAAACCGGGCGACCAGTGTTTTCAAAGGCGTGCCACAGCTTACCTTTGACAATGTAGTTTTTAATATCGTGAACTTTGTCGTCACCCAACTGAGAATCTCGTAAGCGAGATACAGCATCATATTCGTATAATCCTTGCTGCGCTTTGGTGGTCGATTTTATATGCCATTGAATTAATTCGGTCCCTAAGCTGGCGGCTAACTCTTCAGCTAACATGGTTTTACCCGTGCCTGGCTCCCCTTTAATCAATAAAGGACGTTCTAGGGTAATTGCAGCATTGACCGCAAGTCGTAGTTCATCGCTGGCGATATAATTACTCGTTCCATTAAAAGACATCAATACCTCGTACATATATTTAAGTGAGAGAAGACAACCTTGGCCGTCTAGACATTATTTGTTACGTTCAATAGCACCGTTAACTGAACTGGCACTACTTACGACTGTCGTTAATTATGCAATAGTTAACCGTGAGCCACGGTCAAATACCAATGAATAATTCTTAGTGTTAACTATTTCCATAAGATATAGCGAAAAAGCACTTTGAATTTACTCACTTCGCCTTAATCTTAGTAACCTGCCCCTTTGGTTTAAACAGACCTAAGGTATTTGACAGACCCGAGATATAAAACAAAAGTGCCGTTAACTAAAATGTACAAATCTACGTTATTGTTTTAAAGACGTAACCATTAGGCACCATCAAGACTTCAGAAAGGAAAATTTATGCAAGTTTATGACGACAATTCCCTCGCTATCGGTAAAACCCCGCTGGTTAAATTAAACCGTGTTACTGGCGGCAACGTCTATGCAAAAATCGAATCCCGTAACCCGAGCTTCAGCGTAAAATGTCGCATCGGCGCCAACATGATTTGGGACGCAGAAAAACGTGGTGTACTAACCAAAGACAAAGAATTAATCGAAGCGACCAGTGGTAACACTGGTATCGCATTGGCATTTGTTGCCGCTGCTCGTGGTTACAAAATCACCTTGACCATGCCAAGTTCAATGAGCTTAGAACGTCGTAAATTGCTCAAAGCGTTAGGTGCGAATCTAGTGTTAACCGAAGCAGCAAAAGGCATGAAAGGCGCTATCGCAGCCACTGAAGAGTTGATTGCCTCAGCGCCTGGTAAATACGTTCCACTAGAGCAATTCGAAAACCCAGCTAACCCTGAAATTCATGAAAAAACCACAGGCCCTGAGATCTGGAATGACACTGACGGTAAAGTGGATATCTTCGTTGCGGGTGTTGGCACAGGCGGTACGATCACAGGTGTGACCCGTTACTTGAAGAATACCCAAGGTAAAGCCATTACGTCAGTTGCCGTTGAACCCACTGATTCACCAGTGATCACCCAAGCTAAAGCAGGTTTGCCGCTGACGCCTGGCCCGCACAAAATCCAAGGTATTGGCGCTGGCTTTATTCCAGGTAACCTAGACTTAGACATCATTGATGCCGTTGAGCAGGTTACTAACGATGAAAGTATGGAGATGGCGCATCGACTGATGAAAGAAGAAGGGATCTTGGTGGGAATTTCCTCTGGCGCCGCGGTAGTAGCAGCCAAGCGCTGGGCAGAAAAACCAGAAAACGCCGACAAAGTTATCGTTGTATTACTCGCAAGCGCCGCTGAGCGCTATTTGAGTAGCCCATTGTTTGCGGGTGAATTTGGTGACACTGAAGAAGTCCAATAAGCGATCTGAGCTTTAGGTTTAAGTAATTGTAAAGGGAGGCATTTTTGCCTCCCTTTCACTTTGTGGATAACGCAGGTACACTCTACTTTGTGATTCATTAAAAAGTAGCTCGCTCTATGTCGTTCCGTCGTCCTTTTCCATTGTTCTCGCTGTTATTTGCCCTGTTTATGCTGACTGCATGTGATGATCCCAAAAGCACCGGGGCCGGCAAATATGGCATGATGGACACCAACATTCCTGAATACGCCGCAGTTCAATTTTTCACTCATGTATATGGCGATAAAAATTTAGACGGCGCACTGCAGTTTGCCAGCCCAAAGCTTGCTCGTTTAATGAAATCGTACCGCATCAATCGTAGTGTCCAGCGACACGTATTAAATATGGCGTTCGATAAAGTCGAAATTAAACCCAGTGCATCCAATGCCGGGCGAAATGAGTTTGCCAAAGAAGCCAGTGTGTCATTGTTTTTTGAAGGCACCCTGAATGGCGAAGTAATCAAAGATTTGCGCACAGTAAAATTAGTGCGCATGAATAAAGGCTGGAAAGTCGACGAGGTTAGCGTTAACTAAGCCTGTCTTGCGGCGCCCCTCTTATTTGGCCTGAATGCTCAGTACCAATATTTCACTCGCAACCCTAAGACTTCACCCATGCCCGAAACACTCTCCCCACAACAAGCACGTAAACTTATTCTACATGCCCAGAGGCTTCCCGCAGGTAGGCAAACCACAAAGCCCATTTCCGCCACGCTAGCGGCAATTGAGGCCCTGGGATACGTGCAAATCGATACAATCAGTGCAATCGAGCGCGCCCATCACCACACCCTTTGGAATCGCACGTCAACCTATCAACCCCAGCACCTTGAGCAACTCGTTGAGCAAAAACAGGTATTTGAATACTGGGCCCACGCCGCCGCGTACTTACCCATGTCAGACTATCGCTATACACTGGTGCGCAAAGCCGCTCTGCAATCAGGAGAATTAGCCCATTGGTATCCGCGAAATAACAAATTGATGGCTGACGTACTGGCGCGTATAACGGCAGAAGGCCCTTTGATGGCCAAGGATTTTGACAAAGACGAAGCCGTCATCAAACGAAAACCGGCTGATTGGGCAAGTAAACCTGCCAAGCGCGCATTAGAATATCTGTTTATGCAAGGGGATTTAATGATTGCTAAGCGGGCAAATTTTCACAAGGTGTATGACCTTACCGAGCGTGTATTACCTTACTCAGTCAACACCTCGATACCAAGTGACGACGCGTATTTTCGTTTTTTAATTACCCGCTTTCTCAGCGCCAATGGCCTGGGCAAAGCCAGCGAAATAGCGTATTTACGTAAGAACAGTAAAAGCGCGATACAAAAAGAATTAAACGCCATGCTTGAGGAAAAATCCCTTATCAAGGTAACGGTCGCGGGCGAATCTTATGTCACGTTAACAGAGCAACTCGAAACACTCGAGCGCCCGATCAAACGCAATAAGTTGCATATTTTGTCGCCCTTTGACAACTTACTGATTCAACGTAAACGTATGCAAGCCCTATTCAACTTTGATTACTTGCTCGAGTGTTACGTGCCCCAAGCAAAGCGCCAATATGGTTACTTTTCATTGCCAATACTGTGGGACACGAACCTAGTGGCCAGAATGGATTGCCGGGTCGACCGAAAAACGAAAATACTGCATATTCATCATCTAGTGCTCGAAGCCAATTTACAAAAAACTGCCGCATTTCACCTTGCCTTACAACAAAGTTTAACGGCTTTTCTGATCTTCAATCAGTGTGATGAATATGTGTTGCATAAAACAACGCACTTGTCTTAACCTCGTATTTATTCATTTAATCTAGGAGCCAATGATGAGCGCTCGATATCAGCAAAAAATCCGTTTTGTGCTATTAAAAGAATTTATTTTAGCCAAAAAAGCGCGTGGCGCGGGTCATTACCAACAAGAGTTCAACCATCTAGAAAATGCCCATGTATTGGGCCAACACTCGACCTACTGGCATAACAAAGCACATTGTTTAATGTTGTTATGGGCAGTGCGCAGATCCGCAAAAAAAGAATTTGCCGGGCAACTGCTGCGTATTTTTGGCGCCTTAACCAAAACCGCTATCGGCTGAGTTCCTGCTGGCAATACGGGTGGCAGCAACATAAGCCCATTTAAAAGCCTGCCGTTAAGCACCCAACACGCCAAAGCGATTACCAGGGCGCAGTCATGATTTATAAACCTTGGCTCGCCCTACCTCGTTAGCGGCAAATTACCTTCATGACATGACCAATACATCTAGGTAAGATGGCGTCCCTTCACGTATTGTCATTTTATCCTTAGCTGAGAGCCCTTTACATGTTACGACTGCCCTATTCATGGACCCACTCACTGGGGCCAATATTGGTCTGCGTTATAGCCATTATGTTATTTATCGCTGAGCCAACCAGCAGCATGTGGCTTGCCTATGATCGCAGTGCAATTGAGCAAGGCGAATGGTGGCGCATATTGAGCGGCAATTTTCTGCACACCAACCTCAATCACCTTTTGCTTAACCTCGCGGCGGTAGCCTTACTGTGGACGTTGCATGGCCAGTACTACCACACAGGTCAATATTTATGCATGCTTGTTATCTTTTCTGTGGGCGTTAGCATCGGCATTTATACCTTTGATCCCCAATTACAATGGTATGTGGGGCTTTCAGGCATTTTGCACGGGGCATTTGTCTGGGGGGCATATCAAGATATCAAATACGGCATTTTCAGTGGCTGGATATTGATGGTCGGTGCATGGGCAAAAATAGCCAACGAGCAAATAGCCGGACCAAGCGGCAGCATCGCCCAATTAATTGATGCCAACGTCGCCATTGATGCCCATTTATTTGGTGCATTTTGCGGTTTATTAATGATTATTTGTGCACTGATCTGGCAGCAAAAAAAAGGTTAATAGAAATAAACGAATATTAGTGCCTTAGTAGGTTGTTTCATTTAACCACTTACATCTCAGTAAGCGGATAGGAGCCTGACATAGCCTAACAAGTCGAGCTAACAGGAACTTGCCTTTGCTAAGCAGTCAAAATAGCGGTCAAGATCGTTAACCCTACAATGGATGCCTGCCACTGTGCATCATGCCGAAAATGGAGTGGCGGCCCACTGCTTGCCATTGATTGCGGTACCGATGTGAGCATATCGCCAACGGATAATATCACTGTTTACGACTCATCCCAGTGGGCACAAAGAGGATTTTGTCGCCACTGCGGCACGGACCTGTTTTACCGCCAAGGGTAAAACTAGCAAGACATTGTACCTGTGGATCTATTTGATATCCCGAACGAGGTTAAAGTCGCTTTTCACACGCAAATTTTTACCGAAGAAAAACCTGACTATTATGATTTTACCAATCAAACCAAGATGATGACAGGTGAAGAAGTCTTTGCAGCGTTTGCAGCATTTGCCTCAAAGAATAGCCCTTAAACCCATTTATAACTGATGTTTAAGGCATTTAACCCTTGGATATATACAAGCTAGCAGTGGAAAAGGTGAAATGTGGGAAGCACCAAAAGCTTTCATTAACTATTGACGCCGTTGTCTCCTGTTAGAGAGCAATTCATCGACAATGCTAGCTTTTCAATACCATGAGATGGCGTCCACTTTTTAAACTCAACAAAACCATTCTTCTTGTATAAGTTTATTGCAGGTAAATTACCAACAGCTGTTTCTACAATTGCTTTAGAAAAATTAAAAGACGCTAGAACATGGTTAATTAATTTATTTGCGATACCTCTTTGAAAAAAATCAGGGTCAACAGTCAAGCTGTCTATTTCTAGCTCTTTCCCCTTAAGTGCTACTTCTATCACTCCAGCAAGACAATTATTTTCAATAAAGCCATAAAACTGTGTTTTTGAATTTTCTATATCTTTAGCACTCCGGAATAGAGGGGGGAAGTCAAGCGTTCCAATAAGTTGAGCCTCAATTTTATAAGAATTTTGAAAAACTGTAAAAATCTTAGTGGCAACGTCTTCATGCGAATTATTAAGTTCTGTTATCATGTTATGCCTAAACCCACAATTTGCTCTGCTCTTTAACGCCGCATTTAAGTAGTAAGCAACGCAACTACTTAACCTAAACCATTGTGCCGTAAAAACTTAAGCAGATTCAAACCAATAATGCTGAGCGTTGCGAATCTGACTTGAACGCCCTGTTATATTTGATTTTCTATGTAGCTTGGGACATCCACTTTTTGCCCACCTAGTGAAAAGTGATGATCAAATGCATAAGCGATTTTCTCTAACGGTGCTCCACGGTAACCGACACTTTGAACTTCAGATATGTAGCGTCGCAAAAAGCCAATAGCACCAAGAGATTTCCATTGGGCAACATGCACCAACTCATGAAAATGCAAACGTAAGTTTTGTGCGACACTCGGTACTACGTAATAAGTGTTTTTATACGTAATACCCTGAACCTCCTTATCAAGAAATTCGCCTAGACCAACTTGACGTAATTCTGGAAAGTCTGGCTTTAGGATGCTATCAACGATTACAAAATATGAGTTGGATAGAAACTCTTCAGAGTAAAAGCCAGCAAAATTATCGGCAAATAAAGCACAGCTTTGACGTTGATTCGAAAATCTATCGTTAGTTGAGTCAATCCATTCTTCGATTTGATTTAACACGATGAATTCCAATAAAATATAACGCTTATTATCGAGCAAGTCGTATATGTAACTACTCGGTTTTTTTTGGTTTTCGTGATCTTCATACGCTTACCCTATGATTTAACTCAGGGTATATCCCTACTATTTTGGGGGTTACAGCGCTTTAATAGGATTATCCTGAGGCTAACGCGACCTTTATGATCCCTATTAAAAACCATGTGAAAAATATTTACCACCTTTAAATCAATAACTTAGCCTTTTGCTGAAAAAAGTGAGACTTAAGAATTGACATAATAGCAAGCATGCTTAATGCGATTGAAAAACCTCCGTGTAACTCTTTTTTGCCACCGCGCATACAAAAAGACCCCCAGTCATTGGAAAGTTCAACTATTGGGGGTCACTTCGTATGGCGCAGTGTGCTTTTAGAGCTTGTAGCGGTATCACGAGTTTACATAAGCGGCTTATTTATCTGCGCGGCTGACAAACTTGTGCTCGCTGGTGCTGACTTTAATGCGCTCACCGCTGGAAATATATTCCGGCACTTGTACGGTTAAGCCTGTGCTTAAGGTAGCCGGTTTGGTGCGGGCACTGGCTGACGCGCCTTTAATAGATGGGTCGGTTTCAGTGATAACCAGTTCCACATTAGGTGGTAATTCGATACCCACTGCTGAACCGTTCACGATCATCACTTGCAGGCCTGTTGTGTCTTCAGCAATGAACAGTAGCTCTTCTTCAATGGTTTCTTTATTGATGTTGTATGGCGTGTAGTCTTCTGAGTTCATGAACACGTATTCGTCACCGTCGATATAAGAGAATGTTACGGGCTGGCGTACAAAATCAGCGGTTTTAATCATTTCATCGGCTTTAAAGCTTTCGTCAGCTTTTGCACCTGTGGTCACTTCGTATAAGCGCATACGGTATAGGCTGGCACCAGCACGGCCACTTGGGGTGAGTTTATTGATTTCTTTAACCACATACACTTTATCGTTATGTTCAATGGCAGCGTTCTTTTTTACTTCACTTGCTTTTGGCATTGTATTTCGTCTCTGACGTTATTCTCTTACGAGCTTTCAAAATAAATTTTGCAATGAAATTACCAGAAACGGGATTTAAGGCAAGCAGATTCATCCTTGCACCCGGCATATTACGCGCATAAAAAAGCCCAGCATGATGAGCTGGGCTTGGTGTTGATGTTATTAGCGCTTAATTGCACCGTGCAATATCATTGCGCCTTATAAGGTGGTTTCAAACAACTTATAAATGCGGCGGTATTCGTCAAGCCAAGAGCTCGGCTGCACAAAACCGTGGGACTCCACTGGGTAAATAGCAGTTTCAAAGTTTTCTTTCTCAAGCTCGATTAAGCGTTGAACCAGACGTACTGTGTCTTGAAAAAATACATTCGAGTCCACCATGGGCGCATTGATTAATAATGGTTTTTCTAAGCCTTCTGCAAAATACAGCGGTGAGCTGCGCTCGTAGGCAATAGGGTCAACATCCGGCATATTTAAAATGTTAGCGGTATAACCACGGTTGTAATGCGCCCAGTCCGTGACTGGACGCAGTGCGGCTCCAGACTGGAATAAATCTGGCTGGGTAAACAGGGCCATAAAGGTCATAAAGCCCCCATATGATCCGCCGTAGGTACCGATGCGCTGGCGATCAACATTGGCATTTTCGACCAACCAATTGACTCCATCACGCAAATCATCAATTTCCGGTTTCCCCATATGACGATATATTGCGGTACGCCAATCCCGCCCATAACCCGCTGATGCACGGTAATCCATGTCCATCACCACATACCCTTGCTGGGCCAACATGCTGTGAAACATAAACTCACGAAAATAACCCGACCAACCTAAATGGGAATTCTGTAAATACCCTGCCCCATGATTAAATATCACCGCCCGGCGTTTTTGGCCGTTGTCGGTCTTATTGTCGGTTGGCATGTATACCCGAGAAAAAATAGGTTGCAGCGTATTGCTCGATTTCACTGGCACTATGTCCGGTGCCACTAACGGCATCGCTAAGAATTCAGCGCTGATGGTATGGGTCAAACGTGTGACCTGTGCACCTGGCGTGGCATCTTGAAGATATAACTCAGGCGGCATGGTGACACTAGAGTGCGTCAGCAATAACTTGCTTTCATCGGGACTGAGCGCGTAATCAGTCATACCGTTTAGGTCAGTCAAGGCTTCAATTTCGCCATTGCTCACGTTCACACGATAAATTTCATAAATACCCGGGTGTTTTTGATTTGCTTTGAAATACAGGTAGTCATCGTTTTGCGTGAGGGTTAAGTCGTCTACTTCAAATTGACCTGAGGTTAACGCACTGGCTTTTCCGCTTAACGGTTTTTTGTATAACTGGGCATAACCTGACTCTTCAGATAAGTAATAAAGTTGCTCGCTATGATTAAACCAACCAAAACTATTAAATTGATAATTGACCCAAGCATCGTCATGTAAACGGTGTTGATTAACTAATGTGTGCTGCTGTAAATCTACCGTGGCTAACCAGCGATCTTTGTTGTCCCAAGCTTCTAACATCACGGCTACCTGTCCAGCATCGCTGTGCCACTGTATCGCGCCTTGCGACCAATACCAGTCACTCATCAAGGTAATATCTCGTGGTAAACGGTTGCTTTGATAGGTTTTGCCTTTCGCTTTGGCATTTTCGCGTTTTACTGTAGCCAATACGTCTTCGTTATATCCGGATAAGGATTGGTAACTCAGGGGATATTTTTTATGTTCGGTCAAATCGAGCAACCATAAATCATGATTAACCGGTTTGGCATCGGCCACACGTTGGCGCACGTCTTTGCGCTCAATACGGCCATCATCACCTATGTAGGCCGGCATCAAGTCTTCGTCGCTTCGATCTTTTTGACTTTTAGTGGTGGCAATCAGTAACCATTTACCATCTGGCGATAAGCTACTTTCGACCTTCTCATCGTTTTTATTAAAGTAAAAGGGTGACGGGGCAACACTAGCGTTTTGTTTTTGTAATGCCTGTTGCTGCTCAAAACGCAGTTTTTGATCATGGCGTTTTTTCGCCACATAATCGATTAAGGCAATTTGCTGCTCGGCGATATAGTCAGCTGGCTCATCAACACCTTTGGGTGCTTCGGCAAATTGCCAGGAAACCAACTTCTGTGAGAAACCGGTTTGCAAATCAATACTGAACAGGCCGTCGCCCTGTTGATAGGCTAAACGACCATCCTGTAAAAACTGCAATTGACGGGGAGATGCCCCATCTTGCGTGAGCTGACGAACGTGCTGCTGGGCATCACCGGTCAAGGTTTTAACAAAAATATTTCCCTCGAACACCCAAGCCGTTTTGGTCTGTTCCGGGTTGCTCACCCGGCGATCGTAACTAACACGTTGCAGCTGACTTAACGCCACCTGACTTGCTTCATCTATTGCCGAAGGGGCTTTTGGCTGGGCCGTATCTAGTTGCCACAAGTGCGTAAGTGGCGAGCCTTGCTCTTTACGCTGGTAAAACACGGTTTGGCTATCGTCGCCCCAATAACTGCTCAAGGGTTGTCGGCCAATCCAATCGGGATCGGCCATAATTTGTTCAAGGGTGAGGGTTGTGGCCTGCGCTGGTGAGATTTGATCCCCGGTGATAGTCGATATAGGCGCTTTTTTACTATCGACCTTGGCGCTGGTTGATGTTCCGGTGTTGGTGTTGGCACTGTGCGGCAAATCCGCTGTGTGCGTTGCACTACATGCAAACAGGCTGCTGGCAATCAGCATCACAAGTAGCTTTTTAGAATAGTTATACATTGTTGTTTTCCCTGAAAATTTTGTAATTTTTTTGAATAACAATTTACTTTAAACGTAAAATCAATCAGATTAAACCTATACACAAACACACTTACAAAATTCTCCACACTATAATTAGTATTCCACGAGAGAATGTATAGCAAAGAAAACAGAGGCTATTATGAAGAAGTTACTCGCCATCGTCTGCTTGATGTTTATCAGCAATATGGCCTACAGCGCCGAATGCCCCGATTTATTGAAGTTTGTAAAACGTAAACTCAATTCTCAAGAAACCGTCAACATGTGTGAAGCATACGCAGGTAAAACCGTCCTGTTCGTTAACACCGCCAGTTACTGTGGATTTACCCCTCAATTCAAGGGCCTAGAATCTCTGTACCGTAAATATAAAGATCAAGGTTTAGTGGTACTTGGGTTTCCTTCTCACGATTTTAACCAAGAAGACAAAGATGAAGGTAAAACGGCAGAGCTGTGTGAATTAACTTACGGGGTAGAGTTTCCGATGTTTGAAGCCATGCCCGTGCGCGGCCGTGATGCAGATCAGCTATATAAGATGTTGGCAAAAAAATCTGGCACTACGGTTAAATGGAACTTCTATAAGTACCTGATGGATAAAAACGGCAATTTGGTTCACACCTTTGCATCATCAACTAAGCCGTCTGATCCATTATTGGTTGAAACACTTGAGCGCACACTGAAGCTTTAATGTAATCGCTATCAGGTTTTCACCAACAGCCATCAAGCAAAAAGCCCGAGATTAATCGGGCTTTTTTGTGACGTGAATAAGACAATAATGCTTAGGCGAATTCTGGTAATAGCTCAGTCATTTTCGCCCGAGCATCCTGCCATGATTTCTGCGCTGAGTCTTCGCCCATATTTAGGCCTTCAAGATAAATGAAGTTCACATCCGTAATCCCAATCAATCCAAAAACCAAGCGCAAATATGGCGTTTGCGTATCACTGTCTGTGCCTTGATAAATACCGCCACGTGCGGCCATTACATACACGGTTTTGCCGGTTAAATGGCCTTTAGGACCTTCAGAGGTATAACTAAAGGTACGCCCTGCCCGGGCAATACGGTCAATCCATGCCTTAAACGTACTTGGCATAGTAAAATTGTACATAGGCATACCTATGACGATAGCATCACTGTTTTCTAACTGGGTTAATAAATCGTCAGAATAGGCTGCTAACTTCGACTGCTCTGGTGTCATGTTGTCGCTGATCATGCTCCACGTTTGCATCTCTTGGGCGTTAAGGTGCGGTAGGTTCAGTTGAGACAAATCTACTGTGTGCACTGCGAGCGCTTCGCGCTCTTGCCAATTCGCCACAAACTCTTTTGTTAGCTTGCTTGAATGGCCATTTTCTTGTTGCAAACTGGCGTTTAACACTAATACATTTTTCATCTTGATTCCTCGTGATATGGCTTAATTGCGTTTAGTATATATAAATTTTACCGAACGAAAATCGCATTAAATCGAGGAGTTCATTCTATTTATTAGAATTAAAAGCAGAGTGTAATCAGCCAGATCGACGGTAAAATTGCACCCCTTTATCTTCTATGAGTAAACGCATCTTTTGGTAAATATCGGGCCTGAATACCTTGCCAATCAAATCAAGGGGAATCGTCACATTAGGCGGTATTTGCCCAGCACTGACCATATGCTTAATTAACCATTCGCCACGAACCAACTCAGGTTGATTAATACAACCATTGTTACTCACCGAAAACTGATTATAGGAGGGTATGCTACGCGGTGGCATCGATTTATGCGTTAAACAGCTGCCCAGTAAAGATGGCGCAATTACATCTAACTCAGCGTCTAAATATTCTGACTGACTCAATAATCTCGCCGCTTCAAAACGATTCGGAACCGACTCTAACCAAGAGCAGGCTTGCTTGAGCGCAGCACACAAAGCTAACACTGAATTAGGGTTTTTCTGATGCCAGCTATCTAATAAACCGAGTACTTTTTCCGGAGAATCTTGCCAAATATCGAATGACGTTAGGGCTGTCATGCCAATGCCAGCGCGTACAGCCTTAGCATTCCATGGTCCACCTACGCAGAATCCATCGATATCACCGTTTTCTAGGCATTCCACCATGTTAATAGGCGGTATAACCAGCAAGTCTACGTCGTCTAAATTGACCTTAGCCGCTTTTAGCCAATCGCGTAATTGGTAATAATGGCAGCTATAGGGAAATACCGTCGCGAACTTCAGTTTTGCTAAACCTCGGTGTTTACGTTTCTCGACAACTTTTTGCAGCAAGTACCCTGCCATCGGCAAGGTAACGTTAGTGATCTCGTTTTCCTTTAGTACTTCTTGTAATAACCCTTCTGACAAGGTGATGGCGTTACCGTTTAAGCTCAGTACTAATGGCGTGATCACATTGGCAGATGGCGCACCAAGACCCAGTGCACTAGCGATTGGCATCGGGGCTAACATTTGCGCGGCGTCTAAAACACCTGCGTGTAATTTGTCGCGTAACGTTGACCATGAGTTTTGTTTTTGCAAGGTAACATTCAAACCCCATCGCTCGAAGAAACCCAATTCTTTGGCAACGATAAGCGGGGCGGAATCAGTCAGGGGAATAAACCCAAGGGTAATGTCGGGTTGTTCTAATTTAATCATGATCATTTCCTTTTTCAAAAGAGCGCAGCATGGAAACGATGGTTTTCGCGACATTTTCAAGCTTCTGTCCAGTGTCCATAGCGGTTTTGCGCATACTGTGAAAAGCTTGTTCTTCACTCATTTTATTGCTTCTCATTAACAAGCGTTTCGCTAAATCGATGGTTTTTCGCGACTCAAGTTGCTGCTTGGTATCGTTTAACTCATCTTTTAATTTATGGAATTCTTTGAATCTTGCCACTGCGGCATCGAGTATGGGTTTCACCCGTTCAGGATCGATATCCCCGACGACATAAGCACTCACCCCAGATTGCACTGACAAATTAATCGTTTCCGTGTCTTGTTGAGATGAAAACATCACCACTGGCTTGGGGTTATAGTGGGAAATAGTGTGCAGGCTCTCTAACATATCCCGGTTAGGTGATTCAATATCAATGACGATGATATCCGGCTGAATTTCATCGACTTGTTTCAATAATCCGGCTTGGGTGCAGGCTAAATGACTGACTTTATAACGAGAATTATCTAAGGCAGTCACTATGGACTCTGCACGCTGAACATTTTCATCAATGAGCAAAATATTCAGCTGCGACTGAGCGGCTAAATGGGATTGGCTTTTCGCTGTGGATATCAACAGATGTTCCTGGATTAATAACGCTATGTGTCTTGACCACAACAGGTGCAAAGCTCAAGCCAACAAATTATGTCATTAAAAACATAACGTTAGCGATAAAAATAAAAGTGAAATTACGTTTAACCGTACACAAATGTGCAAACGCACCATGAAAGTGCAGAGGATTGCACAAAAATTAACCGCGAAATTTATTAACCACAATAAAAGAAAGCGCAAATTGCTCTACGCCAATTTGTCCACCACAGTAAAATGAGAAGGTAAAGGGTGATCAGTGCGCTTGATGCTGACCCAAGGTGTCATATGCTGGAGCATCATTTTGCACAGGTTCCGAAAACGGCCATTTTGTATCGCGTTCTTGCCAGCAGTGCTGTGCTTGCACTTGAGCATCTGCCAACGATAGTTTATCGGTTAATATATACATTAAACTCAGACTGCCAATAATGGCGTGGGTCGCATAATCATTAACCTCTTCCCCTTGCCACACATTACGCAATTGCTTGCTATCTAAGCTTTTGGGTTTCACTACCCAATGGCCAAGCGATGCAGGTACATCCACTGTGGTCTCTTTGTCACTCTGACAAAGATGCAAGGTGACATCGCGCTCTGGGTTATATTCCACCTCACCACCTTCACCACGAAAACACAAAATAGTGGTGTGACTGTCAGAGACTTGTCTGTTGACCAAAGCGGCACAGCGACTATGTTTACGGTCGACATCACGATGAAATACCCCTTGCAGGCTATTCGGTGCATGACTGGCATTGAGCATACGGGCCAGCGTATTAGCACAGGAGCGTAAACCAAACTGACTCCGTAGCTGGATCATGGCGTCCAACTTAGGGTTAATGTTCGCCAAGTCCATATAACAAAATCCATATTGCTCGAGCTGAGCAGCCGCTTGTATGGCATCTTTTGCCACATCAATACCTAAGTGCGCTAAGACATCTTTAAGGTACAAGCGATTTGAATCGGGCTCATGGGTACCGTGTAAAAAGACCTTTTTTCCGTCTTGCGCGAATGCCATCACGGCGAGTAAAAACCAAGGTAGGTGACGACGTTTTCCGGCATAGCAGCCTAAATCTATATCGATAGGCAGTACCGCTAATTGTGGCTGATTGACCTCGCGAAATGCCTGAATAAAACCCGCTAATTCCTCAGCGGTTTCTTCTCGCACCCTGAGTAACATTAAAAACGCCCCTTTCTGCTCAGGGGTGATTTCATCGTTAATTAACATCTGCATGGCTTGATAGGCTTGGGTTTGCGTGAGCGTACCACCAGCCCTTTGTCCGCGACCTATAATGCGAATAAATTCTTTAAATTCAGGCTGGGTATTCGATGTACTGTTTGCTGTCATGTATGTTGAAACGCCTACAGGCTGTAATTGCCGTCAGTAATGCAGCGCAAATGAAGCAAGCCAATCTTATACAAAAGATTGTACTATGCAGTGCGCGCTGCCCAATAAGGTGCTGAGCATTGTAAACTGTCTTGCTGGTGATACGAAACCACCTGTTGTCGCTTACTTACCACTTCACCAACAATAATCAGTGCAGGTCCGGTAAATTGTCTACATGCTAGGCGCTGGGCAATGTTTTTGACTTGGCCGATACACACTTGCTGCTGAGTACTCGTGGCTTTGTCAATAATGGCCACTGGCATGTCCATCGGCAAACCGTGCTGTAGCAATTGCTGCATGATCGATTCAATACGTCTCAGTCCCATATAAAACACCAACGTCTCGGCATTTTTTCCTAGGGCATCGGGCATAGCACCGCTAACCAAGCTTTGCCAATCGGGTTGCAAAGTGGCGTCTTTTAAGTGCGCGGTAATAAAGCGTACAGACTGAGCACAATCTCTATGGGTTAGCGGTATCCCTGCGTAGGCAGAGGCACCAGAAGCGGCGGTGATCCCTGGAACAATACTAAAAGGTATTTGGTGCTTAGTCAGCATTTCACATTCTTCGGCGGCTCTGGCAAAAATGGCCGGATCCCCTCCCTTTAAGCGCCCAATCGATTTACCTTCTTTGGCCACACTGACCAACAATTCACTTATCTCTATTTGACTCATACTATGCTCACCGCATTTTTTACCCACAAAACGGCGCTCAACATGGGGAGGGATCATGTCGAGTATTTCCGGATTGACTAACCAGTCATACATCACTACGTCAACGCTTTGCAGTAAACGGTAGGCTTTTAACGTCAGTAACTCCGCATCACCTGGTCCTGAGCCAATTAAATGCACATGACCGTGTTTTGCGCCTTTAAAAACGCTGGAATGTGCGTCGTTATGCCGTTGTCTGGAATGAAGCTGGTTTAACCGATTTGCTTCACCGGGATTAAAACGATTGCCCTTAGCGCTGAATTTGACGACTTGGCTAACAAATTGAATCAACCCTTGGGGTATTAATAAATTCATCTGGGAAAAAACATTTAATGGCGAGTTCATAATAAGGTCTCCACGGCGATACGTTCGCCGCTATGTTTGCTGGGTTGATTTGCTTGATTTTGCACGCTAGCATTAGGGGTGTCTGAACTGACAACTGCACTATCGATGAAAGTGGAAGAGCGCGTGTGGCCATGCAGTTTAATCAATTGCTGCAATTCACTTTTACATGAGCCACAATTGGTTCCGCATTTTAGCGTTTCGCCTAAACCATCAACACTGCTGCAGCCCTGCTCTATTTCACTCACTATGGCGTTAATCCCCACCTTGAAACAGCTGCATATTAGGCGTCCTTGCTTAAATTCAGCCTCCGGCTCCGAGCGTAGTAAGGCGCTTTTTTGCTCAATATTTAGGGATCCTTCTGCTAGTAAGGCACTGAGCCACAGCGTATTAATATCTATTGGCTGTAAGGCGCTGAAGGCGGCAAATTGCAGCTTTTCATCCTGCACAGCATACAAGCTCTGTTGTGCACCAGCCTGATACACAGCCCAGCTATACGGCCCTTGACTGGCCTGCTGCATCAGGTCTTTTAAAACTAAAACGGGAATGGCATCTTCGGCTACACCGACTTTATGTTCACCTGTTGTGTAATCCGGTAATTCACACAGACTGATACGCCCACTGGCGAACGTTAACATGTCCCCCCCAGCGATTTTGCTTAGGCGCCAATAATCCAATTGTGCGCACATCATGCGTAAAACCGATTCACGCTGATGCACATCATCAGCAATAAATATTTGCCCGTGGTGTAAAAAGCGTACTTTAGTGACGCTAATTGCAGCATGTTTTAATTCCGGTTGCCCAGAAATACGGTCGTTGGCATCCGTGTACAAATGACTGATATTTGCCGAGGAAGCATTTTGCTCACTCCAATGGATAGGGGCGAAAAACTCTCCTAGGCGCTGACCATCGTCAATTTGCACAGGCAAGATGACTTGACTATCACTAGGACTAACCGTCGACGAAAGCGCCAACAAATCACCACTTTTAACCGCTAGTTGGGCGGCGTCTCGTGAGTGCATACTCAATGTTGCATAAGGAATATGACGGGTTAAGTCAGCACTGGTGCCAGTGCGTGTCATGGTGTGCCACTGATCCCGTACCCGGCCGCTGTTCAGTACAAACGGAAAATCGCTGCTTGTTAATTGCTCAGGGGTTCGAACTTCAAGTGCAATGAATTGCGCTTTTTTACTTGGGGTGAAATAACGACCATCGCTAAACATGCGCTTAACTCCCTGAGGATTCGCCTGATTAACGGGCCATTGAATTGGCATAAGATTGTCGTATTGCCCCTGAGTTAGCCCGCACAATCCAGATAAATCGAGATCCCGGTTGCCGTTATTTTTTTCCGCGGTTAAACCACAATATTCAGCGAAAATTTCGCTGGCAGTTGAAAAGTTAAAACCAGCAGAAAAACCCATCGCCTTTGCCACATCACAGATGATTTGCCAGTCGTGGCGAGTTTGTCCTGGTGGCGGTAAAAACCCTCGTTGACGGGATATTCTGCGTTCAGAGTTGGTAACCGTGCCATTTTTCTCTGACCAGCCAGTAGCAGGTAACACCACATCAGCCATGTTAACGGTGTCATTGTTTGCCACACAGTCAGACACCACCACCATTTCACATTTCTCTAGTGCCGCTTTAATTTTATGCCTATTTGGCATACTGACCATGGGGTTGGTCGCCATGATCCACACCGCTTTTACGCTGCCCTGCTCGATGGCATCAAACAAGTCCACTGCTTTCAATCCGGGCTGCGTCGCAATACGTGGAGATTGCCAATAGTCCTGCACGATTGAACGATGTTCTGAGTTGTCTATATCCATATGACAAGCCAACATGTTGGCTAACCCACCTACTTCACGACCGCCCATGGCATTCGGTTGACCGGTAATCGAAAACGGTCCACATCCTTGGCGACCCATTTTACCGGTTGCCAAATGACAATTGATGATAGCGTTAGCTTTATCTACGCCGCTGGTTGATTGATTCACCCCCATAGAGTAAAAACTCAGCGCAGAGTCACTGCTAGCAAACATGGTGTAAAACTGTTCAACCTGGGTGACGCTTAAGTCACAGTGCTGAGCGACTGCATCGAGTGTCCAAGGCTCACACGCCCCGAGGGTGTCAGTAAAACCTTGGGTAAAGGCATGAATATATTCTTGCTCTACGACATCATTCTTGGCTAAGTAGTGCAGCAAACCGTTAAACAGCGCCACATCGCTGCCCGGCTTTAGCGGTAAGTGTAAATCACCTGCTTCACAACTGGCCGTGCGACGGGGATCAATAAAGACCAAGCGCATATTGGGATTAATTTTTTTAGCGCGCTCGATACGTTGAAACAATACAGGATGAGTCCACGCTGCATTTGAGCCTACCAGCACCAATAACTCAGTTTGCTCTAAATCTTCATAACAACAAGGTACGGTATCGGCGCCAAATGCACGTTTATAAGCCGCTACGGCAGAAGACATACACAAGCGCGAGTTGGTATCTATGTTCGCGCTACCGATATAACCTTTCATTAATTTATTGGCGACGTAGTAATCTTCAGTCAGTAACTGCCCTGAAACATAAAACGCCACGGCATCAGGGCCATGTTGCTTGATCACATCGGAAAATTTGTCGGCAATGGTAGCAATAGCTTCAGACCATTGGACGGTTTCACCGTTGACCAGAGGTGCTAATAGGCGCCCTTGAGTAGAATTGGTTTCCGCTAGTTTACTTCCCTTAACACACAAGCGCCCAAAATTGGCTGGGTGATCAGCTGTGCCTTTTACACTCAGTAGTTGCCCAGTATTACCCTGTAATTCGCTGGTCACGTCTACCCCACAACCCACACCACAATATGGACAAGTCGTGGTACTTAGCTGGGAGCAGCTTGGCTGCTTAACCGCTACATTAGAGGCTTGGTGAGGCAGCTGAGATTGGGGCGTGATATCAGTCATCGAAATGGCCTTATACATAAATGAAGTAACAAACGAGCTGTGTTAGCTAAAACTGATTTTGCTTAAATTATGATTAATCTAAGCAAAATAGCGTTTAACCTGTCACGTGATGAAGATGGGCTTGATAACCTAAGCAGTAACCTAAAATGCGGTGACAACCTCGTCTTATCAGCCCGGCGTAAATGACCGTTAAGACGCAAGGGCCAGTTGTACCTTGTTACCTTCAACACGAACACCAAACACATTCACTTGACGTTGTTCATCATCAAGACATTCTCCGCTTGCCAAGCAATAGCGCTGCTTAAACAAAGGGGATATGACCACCGTTTTGTCCGCAACAGAGCCGATTAAACCACGATAGAGTACATTCGCTTTACCGATGGGATCCCAATTGCTAATGGCGTAATAATAGGTTTCATCTCGTTGTTTTATTTTGAATATAGCGACTTGTTCGCCGTTAACTAGCGCACAAACGCCGGAGTTATCTACAAGATCACCTAGGTTACAAATATCAGTCCAATTTTTAACTGTGCTCATAAATTACTCCTTACACCAACTCAACATCGATAATTTGTTCAGCACTTTTGGCTGACCGTTTCAGTTCGTCAAGCTCAGACTCTGTGGCAGGGCGGATTTGCTCACGCTCTTGCACAAAGACAATTTGCTTGTCACTTTCATCACTGTTTACGAACTGACGGAAACGCTTGCGTGACTCTTCACTTTCAATCGCTGTTTTCCACTCACATTGATAGGTATCTGCGATATGTTGCATTTGCCGCTCTAACTCTTCTCCTAGGCCCAACGAGTCGTTGATCACCACGTCTTGCAGGTAAGCCAAACCTCCTTCGAGATTGTCCATCCACACAGAAGTACGTTGTAAACGGTCCGCAGTAGCCACATAAAACATCAATACTCTGTCGATATATTTAACTAACGTTGCATCGTCTAAATCCGTCGCAAATAAATCGCCATGGCGTGGCTTCATGCCGCCGTTACCACAAACGTATAAATTCCAGCCGTTTTCAGTGGCAATAATTCCAATGTCTTTACTTTGCGCTTCGGCGCATTCTCGGGTACAGCCAGATACACCGAATTTGATTTTATGGGGAGCGCGTAAACCTTTGTAACGGTTTTCTAAATCGATCGCTTGGCCTACTGAGTCTTGCACGCCATAACGACACCAAGTACTGCCCACACAGGATTTCACCGTACGTAAAGACTTAGCGTAGGCGTGGCCGGTTTCAAAACCCGCCGCAATAAGCGCTTCCCAGATAGGAGGCAATTGCTCAACTCGGGCACCGAATAAATCGATACGCTGGCCACCGGTAACCTTGGTATACAGGTTGTATTTTTTCGCCACTTGGCCAAGTACAATTAATTTGTCTGGGGTAATTTCGCCACCAGCGATACGCGGTACGACAGAGTAAGTGCCATTTTTTTGCATATTACCCAAATAGGTATCATTGGTGTCTTGCAAGGCCACATGTGGCTTTTCTAATACAAAGTCATTCCACACAGATGCCATGATAGAACCCACAGCAGGTTTACAAATTTCGCAACCTAAGCCATGGCCGTGCTTTTCAACCAGCGCATCGAAGGATTTTATTTTGCCTACTTTCACCATGTGATAAAGCTCTTGGCGTGAATAAGCAAAGTGTTCGCAAATGTCTTTTTTCACTTCAACGCCACGTTTACCCAACTCGCTATCTACCACGGTTTTGAGCAATGCCGAACAACCACCACACCCTGTGCTCGCTTTGGTGCATGATTTCACCGCTGATAGGTCGCATGCCCCGCCGTCAAAGGCAGCAATAATGTCGCCCTTTGATACGTTGTGGCACGAACAGATCGTCGCCGTGTCAGGTAAGGCGTCAGCGCCTAATCCTGCAGGTGCATCACCAGATGCTGGCAGAATGAGACTTTCAGGGTGCTCAGGTAAATCAATGCCGTTAAGGGCATATTGTAAAAGGGTATCGTAATCACTGGTGTCACCAACGAGCACAGCGCCGAGCAATACACTCTGTTCTCTATTGACTACAATTTTCTTATACACACCGTCAGGCTGGTTCTCATAGATATAGGTTTGCGCGCCAGGAATGCGTGCATGGGCATCGCCAATAGAGCCCACCTCTACTCCCATCAATTTGAGTTTGGTGCTCATGTCTGCACCAAGGAATTCAACGTCTCCGCCGGTTATGTGACTCGCCGCAGCCCGGGCCATAGTGTAACCAGGTGCGACCAAGCCAAAGATAAAGTTATTCCACAAAGCACATTCGCCGATGGCATAAATGTCTGGGTCCGAGGTCAAACAATGATTGTTGACTATGATGCCGCCGCGCTCACCAATGTTGAGATCATATTGACGGGCTAAAGTGTCTTGGGGGCGAATACCCGCAGAGAACAAGATCATATCGGTTTCAAGAAAATCGCCATCCGCGAAACACATGCGATAACGACTGGTTTCACCGGCTTCAATGCGCTGGGTTGCCTTTTGGGTATGCACTTGCACACCCAGGGATTCAATTTTGTCCCGCAATAAACGGCCACCACCGGTATCAACCTGCACGGCCATTAACTGAGGGGCAAATTCCACAACGTGAGTTTCAAGTCCAGCTTCACGTAACGCATTTGCCGCTTCAAGACCGAGTAAACCACCGCCAACAACCACACCGGTTTTGCTTACCTTAGACGAAGCACTGATATCTTCAAGATCTTCAATGGTGCGGTAGACCAAACAATGGGGTTGATCATTGCCTTCAATTGGCGGCACAAATGGATACGAACCCGTGGCCATAATAAGCTTGTCATAAGCGAATGTTTGCCCTGACTTGGTTTTCACCGATTTGGCTTGTTTATCAATATCAACAACAGCAGCATCAAGATGGAAATCCACCCCCAAAGCTGAATATTGTTCCGGAGTTGTCAACGCGAGATCGTCTGCGGTCTTGCCGGAAAAATACTCAGATAGGTGCACCCTGTCATAGGCTAAGCGTGGCTCTGCCGATAGCACAGTCACGTTATAGTGCACCGAGTCGTCGGTTTTTCCATGGTTGGTGATTTGCTCAACAAAATGGTGGCCCACCATTCCATTTCCCACCACCACTATATTTACTGTGTTTGCTGACATGTTGATCCCCTGGTCGATGTGTTTGTTCAACGAAATTTGCCCATAAAAAAAGCCCACAAGACTGCTTATTCTCAGTCTTAGTGGGCTTCTTTGCCTGTTCTGCGCCGCACGCTATTGCCGGCTAAGTACATATAATGATTATTGTGTGTGTAAGCTTGTCTACTGCGTAACACGGGTATTGCTTTACTGTGAACAAACTAATGCAGGATTATTGCCAACAATTTAATCCTTATTAATCATATGGTTATATAATTTTTTTTTTGAACAATAAATTTAAGTGCGTTAATGTGGTGCAAAATATCAAAAATAGAGCAAAGCCGACTTTTATAGATAACGCTAAAAAAGCGTACGTAAAAACGGAAATGGAATAGCGGCTACGGCAGTCGATGGTATTTAACCACCATTCACTGGAGTCGGGTCACGGATAAACGCTTATTGTTTGCACAAACACCCTAGCTAAGGCTATTTTTATTTCCTTTGTGCTAGCAAAAACGGCACACTTACCGATTAGCTTATTGACTTTAATTACCTTGCCCTTGCTTGCGTTCATGGGCGGATAACCACACAACCTGTAAAGGATGACTCATACCATGTCGCTAATTCGTTCACTTTCATTGCCGTTAATTGCAGCGGCCGCTCTTTTAGCAGCCACAGCCGATGCTGCATCAGTATGGAAAGTCACCTCAGGTGACAACAGCCTGTATATAGGCGGCACCATTCATATACTTGCGCCAGACGATTACCCGTTACCAAGGGAATACGATAAAGCGTATCAACAAGCTTCAACGTTAGTATTCGAAACCGATATGGCGGCACTGAAAGGCAGCGAGTTTCAGCAAAAAATGCTTAGCATGATGACCTACACAGACGGTCGCTCATTAAAAGACGACTTGTCCCCTGAAAGTTATGCCAAAGTGGAAGCTCATCTAACCCAGCGCGGTATTCCCATCGCACAAATGGCCGCAATGAAGCCCAGTTTGATCAGCATTACCTTGAGTATTATTGAACTACAGGGCCTTGGTTTCACCAGTGAAGGTGTCGATCAGTTTTACGCTGATAAAGGTGCTCAAGAACAAAAAGCCATAAGCTGGTTAGAGACGCCCGATGAGCAATTGAATTTTATCGCTAATTTAGGCGGTGACGATAACGATGCGCTAATTGAATATACCCTGCGGGATATTAAAAAAATGCCGAGCTTAATTGGTGACATGCGCTCCAGTTGGCGCGAAGGTGATATGCAAACAATGGCCAATATCAGCATAGTGCCCTTTAAAGCCGATTATCAGGAAATATACCAAGACTTGATCGTCAAGCGTAATGGAAATTGGATGCCACAAATCGAAGATATGCTAAAAACCTCAGACGTTGAATTTATTCTGGTTGGTGCGATGCATTTGGCCGGTGAAGACAGTGTACTGACCAAGCTCAAAGCGCAAGGTTATAACGTCGAAAAACTTTAAACCACAGACACGATTAGCGATAAAAACGAACAGGATTTTATGCCCCCTACTATCACCAAAGAACTCGCCCTGCGTTATGCCCGGCAAATATTGCTGCCCGGGATCGACTTAGAAGGCCAAGAAGCCCTAATGGCGGCGAAAGTGTTGATTATAGGGGCCGGCGGCTTGGGCTGCGCGGCTGCGCAATATATTGTCAGTGCCGGCATTGGTGAAGTCACATTAGTAGACGACGATGTTGTTGAACTGTCCAATCTACACCGGCAAATACTGCATCACGAACAGGATGTCGGTACGAAAAAAGTCGCATCCGCTAAAACAACGCTATTGGCCAACAATAGCCAGTGCATCATCAACACCTTTGATGAGCGTCTTGATGATGACATATTAAGCGAACAAATTTCTCGCCATCAGGTCGTGCTTGATTGCACCGATAACTTGGCCACTCGTCAACAAATTAATGCCTTGTGTTTTACCCATAGTGTCCCCCTTATCAGTGGCGCAGCAATTCGCTTTGAAGGCCAGGTCAGTACCTATTTGATGGATCAACAAGGCCCGTGTTACCAATGCTTGAGCCAGCTGTTTCCCGAACAGCAACTAAGCTGCGTGGAAGCAGGCGTTATCCCACCCTTGGTGGGGGTTATTGGCAATCTGCAAGCGCTAGAAGCAATCAAATTACTAACCGGCACGGGTGAGCTACTTAACGGTATTTTGCAACTTTTTGATGCCAAATCGACTCAGTTTCATCGTTTTTCAATTCCTAAAAACCCCACTTGCACCGTGTGTTCTCACTCACGCTGAACTGCTCCCAGAGGGCGACTGTAACTCACGGTTTTAAGACATTTTTTAACACAAAAAACTGCCAATTTATTTTACATTTAGACTTTCGTTGCATGCCCCTTGTCAGTAACATTGGGCAGCTAAGGAATTCTTCGATTAAGTAGTCTAATTTTATGATAGTAAGTTGCGACACCCCGGGTTTGTTACCGATATCACAAGCGCTGAACGCCATGCGCGCAGCGATTTCTGCCGTTCAAGAACAAGAACTGTGCAGCCTTATGCAGGCTCGTGGGCGCACCTTAGCCGAAGATGTTATTTCCCAAGTGAATGTCCCCCCGAGTGACAATTCTGCTATGGACGGTTACGCCATGGTCGCAGCCGATTTGCAAGACACCGACAGCTTAAAATTAATCGGCGCTGCTTATGCAGGCATCCCTTTTGCTGGCTCTGTCAGCAAAGGCCAATGTGTGCGCATCATGACTGGCGCAATTATCCCTGCTGGGGCCGACGCTGTTGTGATGCAAGAGAACACCAGCGAACTTGCTTCACCATCAAAGACCAGCACAGCTGACGAGCATCAACACAAAATAATTCAATTTACCCAGCGCCCCAAATTGGGTAACAGTGTGCGTAAAGCAGGTGAAGATATCACCCAAGGTGCGGTCGTCCTTAACAAAGGCACACGCTTACTCCCCTCCCATTTGTCCTTGTTGGCATCAGTTGGGATCGCCAATGTATCAGTGGTACGTAAACTCAACGTGGGTTTGATTGCCACAGGCGACGAATTGGTTTCCCCTGGTGAGGCACTTAAAGCCGGACAAATATACGAAAGTAACCGCTATGCTCTACATGCAATGTTGCAAGAGTTTGGGGCCAATATTATCGATTTTGGTATCGTTGAAGATAAACTTGACAGTTTACAACGCACTTTCGCCGATGCCGACCGTCAGTGCGATATGGTGCTGTCATGTGGCGGTGTTTCAGTGGGCGATGCTGACTACGTCAAAGAAGTATTACAAACGCTGGGCAGTGTTAATTTTTGGAAGGTCGCCATCAAACCGGGCAAACCGTTTGCTTTTGGCAAGTTAAGTCAAGCCTGGTTTTGTGGGCTACCAGGCAACCCTGTCTCGTCGTACGTCACGTTCGAGCAATTAGTCAAACCCGTTCTGGAAACCCTAAGTGGGCAAACGCGCCGCCCGGCTCTATTACTCAATGCCACAGCCGACTGCGACATTCGTAAAGCCCCTGGCCGTGCAGACTATCAGCGCGGCATTTACCGTCTTGATAGCAATGGCGAACTGTTTGTCAGCCCCAATGGTAAACAAGGCTCAGGTGTGATGAGCAGTATCGCCCACGCAAATTGTTATATCGTTCTTCCCCAAGACACTGGCAGCATTGAACAAGGCAGCACAGTGCAAATACAACCCTTTACCTCGTTGGCATATTAAGTGACCTTAAAAATAGAATTTAAAGCTTTGGCTCATTTGGCCTGGCCTTTATTAATCGCCCAAGTAACGCAAACATTAATGGGCGTATCTGACACCATTATGGCCGGGCGTTTTTCCGCCACCGACATGGCAGCCGTTGCCATTGGCTTTAGTTTTACCATGCCTATGTTGGTCTTTATTCAAGGCCTGACGCTGGCGCTGCCGCCAATAATTTCTCGTTTTAATGGCGCCAAACAAATAGATAAAGTTGCTAATGCCAGTTATCAAGTGATGTGGTTGGCGCTATTTTTTGCTGTGCTTGCACTTGTGCTTAGTACCTTTTTAGGCTTCTTATTTTCGTTAATTGAAATGGAACCCGAACTGCGCATCATTACCATCGACTACGTACGCTATGTGCTGTATTCGATGCCTGCTTTTGCCTTGTATCAAGTCCTTCGAAATGTCTGTGAAGGTTTGTCTATCACGAAACCGAGTATGATTATCATGATCATTGGTTTGTTGGTGAATATACCCGCGAATTACGTCTTTATTTACGGAAAACTCGGTATCCCTGCTTTTGGTGGTGCAGGTTGCGGTATCGCCACAGGCTTAGTATTTGTGGCCATGATGTTCGCCACTTGGATATACACCCTCAATTCGAAAAAACTGCAAAAGTACGCTTTGTACACCCGCATTTTTGCACCTAATTTGCATGACATATGGGCCAGTTTGAAGCTTGGTTTGCCCATCGCTTTGACTATTTTGTTTGAAGTGACCCTGTTCACGGTAGTGGCTGTGCTACTTGCACCCTTTGGTTCTACCATAGTAGCCGCGCATCAAGTGGCCCTTAACTTCTCATCTCTGATGTTTATGTTGCCCCTTAGCCTTGGTATGGCTACCAGTATTCGCGTTAGTCATTTATTGGGTGAAAGTAAGCCGCTGCAAGCGAAAATGGCCACCCGAGCCGCCCTATTAATGGGTTTAACCACCGCAACCTTGACTGCCACCATGACCTATCTTGCCCGGGTACACATAGGCGAGCTGTACAGCAATAATGCAGAGGTCATTAATATGGCCGCCAGTTTGATGCTGTTAGCGGCACTATTTCAATTTTCAGATGCCATTCAAGTGGTATCGGCTACCGCGCTTCGCGGTTATAAAGACACCGCCGCCATGTTCTATTTAAGCTTTATTTCTTATTGGGTGATTGGCATGACCATAGGCTGCGTTCTGGCATTGACCGACTGGATTGTACCGCGCATGGCAGCAGCAGGATTCTGGATTGGCTTTATCTGCGGATTAACCTCAGCCGCTATTTTACTCGGCTTACGCTTACGCCATATTCAGCGCAAGCAAGAAAACATGCCGGTGGAGATGAGTATTTAACACTGCATACCCTAGTTTACCGAAAGCGCCGTTATTGACTGCCTACTATCCAGTCAATGACAGGCGTTTTGTCTAAGATTCGAGTGACAGCTATTAATCAATCGTTTTGCTACTAAGTGATAACATTGATTTACAGTCATTATGCCAAGAATGAACGCCATGTCCAAATTCCAGCTTGGATGAGATAAAATCAATAAAGACAGATAGGCGCTTAGCAGCAGTGGAAGGTTTATAGAATAAGGCGTTAGTTAGCCACTAGATTGGCTAGGCTTAATGTCTTTCGCAGCGATTAGTGATGAAGATAGGCAATCAGTGTGAGTCACGTTGCGACGCATAGTGCTCACGACGAATAGTGGCAAATTCATGATTGGCAATAGCATCTCTAACAGCGGACTCAAACAGGTGTTTTTTTCCAATAAGCGGCGAATTTTGACTTATCGTCACATAATAATTATTCACTTCTATTGGTTGATATTCCGCTAAAACAATATCATTTTGCAAACCCATCTCAATAATCAGTGGCAGCGCACTTTCTTGAAAATGAATAAAAGTATTAATTCTTCCTTTCTTTAATAACTCTATCTTTTGCCGTAAAGTCGATACAGGAACCATTATCAAGTCTGACTCTTGGTTAAACCGCTCAAAATATTTTGCATTGCGAGTAACGCCAATACTCAACGTCTTTAAATCTGTAAAATTCTGTAACTTATCGATATTCTCTTTACGAACAAAAAAGGTATGTCTCAACGTTTCATAACTTGGGGTGATATAAATCACTTCGTCTTGTTTCTCACTCTCACGTTGCAGCCCAACCATCAGATCTAGATTGCCATGGCGAAACTCTCTTAATCGTCTGGCAAAGGGCATTGGAATAATTTCAATTTCCATGTTCATATGTTTGGCAATATTTTTAAGATATTTGACTTGCAAACCATGGATAAATTCTTTGGATACAGAGCTTCGTATAACCTCTTGCCCAGAAGAAAATGTTGAGAAAAAACCTAAGACTACTGTGAAAATCAGAACGTGAAATCGCATTACTAAACCAACAAAAAACAATCCATTATTATCCCCCATAGCAGAACGTAAGCCAATAGTGAAATACCAATTTCTGACAACTCAACCGCTACTTAGTATCCAAATATGTGACTAAGCAACTTACCTAAACCCAACATGGCCATCCGCATATTTTCTCTCGTCTTTGACGTTCAGCCGAAAGTGGTTTAGTTCTAACATGTCATAACACCCACACAAGCTTAGTACCTCTTACCCAACGGATTAGCGGCCGATCGGAATAACGTAAACTGTCTATATTATGGATTGTTCTGGGTATTCCACAAAGCATGCCCTAGCATGATTTACCAAGCACTACAGTTATCACACTGAGGTTATTAACCTTGCTACCCAGCCTCGACCATGCTCGTGACATTGGTCTGAATAGTGAGTAATTCCACATTAAGAGAAAGAAACCCAGCGAGTTACCCAGTGATGCTTGGCTGCTAGCCCAGCATCATCACAAGAGGTTTACTTGCTTTGATCTGCGCTTTTTCTGGCTTTAATAGACTCTGCAATCGCCTTAAATTCATAGGTTGGGTAGATATCAGTGTCGAAAATACCCCAAGCTGACTTTTCAACGGCTAGATTAAGCGTGCGCAAATCTTTTGGTAGAATTTTAACCGTGATCACCTGCCCTAACCCCATCATCACGTACCATGAATCGACTTCCACACCTTTAGGCGGAAAAGACTGCCAAAATTGGTTCTCATCCATCTTTGCTTGCAGTTCAGTTAGGCTTTTATCTTGTTGATGCTTAAGCACTACCGTCACTAATATTTTATCGCTATCGATCGTGTAATCTTCAGCGGCAACCGCAGCTTGAACGAAACCAATAAAACATAAAGCAGGTATTAACACAGTCTTAATATATTTATTCATAACGTTTCTTGATAAGTTAAATGAATGATCATTCTCTCATGTAGATGAGAGATAAAATAGTGTTTTAAGGGCATCATGTTGGAGATTTTCATCATAACTTATATGCAGTTATGTTTTTGCTGCAAGGCTTATCTTGTATAAGTAATAAAAAAACACCATGGAATAACTAAGAACCTTTTCCTCATTTAACACTTAGATAAACCAATCGAATAAAGGATGTCATGCGCACCAAGCGACTAAAAAGATCCACATAATCTACTATTGCTTATGTCGCCGATGTACTCATTTTTGTCTGTGAACTACAGTGACAAGTAGACGGTAAAAGCAGCTCGATTAACGTAAACCTGAACGACCTACCTCGTAACAGGCCAACCGGAGAACCTGACTGGCGGTTTGTGCGAATACCAGCTCTTTGCAATAACGAATGGTTAAACTTGTTATTGCTGACATTGTACAGAGTCGAAATACCTTTTATTCTTTCTATGTTTTAATTACCTGTGCTATCGATAATATTAGAGCGTATGAATTGTTGAGGAGGAATAATGAATGTCAGGCACGATCAGTAAAATAGCAAAACAAATCGGGATCAATACCGAAACCGTTCGTTTTTATGAACGTAAAGGATTAATCAAACAACCTGTCAAACCTGTACAAGGCTATAGAATATATCCAGTAGAAACTGTGAATAGAATTCGCTTCATAAAACGTTCTCAAGAATTGGGGTTTACCCTACATGAAATTGAGGGCCTTTTATCACTTAACGATAACCCTTGCCATCAAGTCGAGGCGCTAGCTAAAAAAAAGCTAATGGCGGTTCAGACTAAACAAGCAGATTTACAACTTTTGGAAACAGCACTGCTGGATCATATAGCGCAATGTCAACGCAATGAAGACGAGTCGTGTTGCCCCATCATAGATTCTTTGCAACCTTAACTAAGCCTGCATAACTACCCCTGAGTAAATATTCGTTAACGAAGAGCTGTCTACTTTCAGCTTTCTTCATTCTTTTGCAAAAAAACTCATTGACTCCGTACCTAGGTACATAACTTACAGTTGTGACATAAGTTAATGAGGTACTCACATGAATCAAAAAGAATCAAATCTTCCCATGGTCGGCGCGATCATTGCGGCAATTGGTGCAGGCGTGTGTTGCGTTGGCCCTTTGTTGTTATTGCTATTAGGCATTAGCGGCTCATGGATAAGCAACTTGAGTGCATTTGAAGCCTATCGTCCTCTATTCATTCTGGCTGTGATGTTATTACTCAGTTACACAGGGTGGAAGATTTATCGCCCAATAGAGCAATGTGAATCAGGCCGCGCCTGTGCAATCCCCGCGACCAGAAGTCGTCGCAAGGTCATTTTTTGGCTTGTTACCGTAACTGCAATTGTTTTGCTCACCAGCAACGACTGGATCCTTTGCTTTGTTTAACTTTTCATCCCCCTATGGTGTCAATACACCTATTAAAATTTGGAGTCTACTATGAAAAAACTATTCGTTTTAACCGCTTTACTTTCTAGCACCAGCGCATTGGCGGCAATGCAAACAATCTCGCTTAGCGTACCCAGCATGAACTGTGTGACTTGTCCTATTACTGTCAAAAAATCACTAGTTAATGTTGATGGTGTTGAAAAAGCGGATGTGACGTATGCAACTAAGTTAGCGATTGTTACTTATGACGATGACAAGACCAATGTTGAAGGACTGGTAAATGCAACAAGTAATGCTGGTTATCCCTCTATTTTGAAAGATTAAAATGAGGCGTTAAATAATGGATAGTCTATTAAAATATCTTACTCAATTTGGTGACAAAGCAGGCTCACTTGGTGCATTAGTTTCTGCCATGGGATGCGCGATGTGTTTTCCCGCTATTGCGAGTTTAGGCGCAGCACTTGGATTGGGTTTTCTCAGCCAATGGGAAGGCGTATTTATTAATACGCTTTTACCTCTGTTTGCATGGCTTGCCTTAATACTTAACGCACTAGGATGGTTAAGCCATCGACAATGGCACAGAAGTGTACTTGGCATGTTAGGTCCTGTTTTCTTGTTATTCTCACTTTACCCTTGGTTCCAGTATGCGTGGAGTACATACGTAACGTATTCCGCGTTGGGATTTATGGTTATCATTTCAACATGGGATATATTTTCCCCCGCAAATCATCGTTGTGACGATGATTCCTGCGCAAAATAAGGTTTTAAATAATGCCTAGTAATAATAACGATACTTTCAGCTCAGTTGAATCAGGCCAGCTACATGTTGCGATTATAGGCAGTGGCTCTGGTGCATTCGCATGTGCTATTAAGGCGGCTGAAAATGGCGCAAGCGTCACTATGATCGAAGGTGCAGATATCATAGGTGGCTGTTGCGTGAATGTTGGTTGTGTTCCGTCCAAGATACTGATCCGTGCAGCACAATTGGCTCACCAGCAACGTGCCAACCCATTTGACGGAATTGCCGATAATCAACCAAAAATTAACCGCTCCCTACTAGCGGCGCAACAAACTGCTCTCGTGGAAGAGTTGCGCAGTGCCAAGTACCAACGCATTATCGATAACAATCCAGCTATAACCTTATTGAAGGGTTATGCGCGTTTCAAAAATCAAAATACTTTGCTTGTCAGGGATTCAGACGGAGCAGACGTAGAGGTTCACACTGACCGCACATTAATTGCGACAGGTGCTACCCCGACTATCCCACCAATTAATGGTCTAATAGGTACGCCCTACTGGACATCAACAGACGCATTATTGGTAGAAGAATTGCCAGACAGTTTAATTGTGATTGGCTCTTCTGTTGTCGCTATTGAAATTGCTCAAGCTTATGTTCGTTTAGGTTGCGAGGTAACTATATTGGCACGTCATACGTTATTGTACGCTGAAGACCCATTACTGGGCGAGAAGCTGACTGAATGCTTTGAAAAGGAAGGTATTCGCGTGCTAAAGAACACCCAAGCAAACGATATTAGCTATGACGGACGTTCATTCACATTAGACACTAATACAGGGATATTAAAAGCGGACAAATTACTTGTCTCTACAGGTCGTCATGCAAATACGGCTCAGCTTGGTTTAGAAAATGTTGCTGTTGAAACGGATAATAGTGGTGCCATTCTTGTTAATAATAAAATGCAAACATCGACCGCAAATATTTATGCTGCGGGTGACTGCGCTGACATGCCACAATTTGTTTATGTAGCCGCCGCCGCGGGCAGTAGAGCAGCCATTAATATGACAGGGGGTGATGCGAAACTCGATTTATCGACAATGCCCGCTGTTATCTTCACAGACCCACAGGTTGCCACGGTGGGCTTAACCGAGGAGCAAGCTACAACACAGGGGTATGAGATCATTAGTCGCGTGTTAGACATGGACAATGTACCACGAGCATTAGCTAATTTTGAGACCGACGGTTTCATTAAGCTGGTTGCTGACAAAGCAACAGGTAAAATTATTGGCGCACAAATACTCGCCCATGAAGGCGGAGAAATAATCCAAAGTGCAGCTCTGGCAATGCATAATAATATGACGGTAAATGGCCTCGCGGGGCAACTATTTCCCTATTTGACCATGGTTGAAGGTTTAAAGCTCTGTGCTCAGACCTTTAGCAAGGATGTTAAAGAACTATCCTGCTGCGCAGGTTAATCGCCAAGTAAATTACGTTTTTATTTAACCTATGGAACGCCTAATATTCGGATTCAAATAGCAAAAACCTTAAGCGTTCCATTTTAAATTCGACTATGAAAGTTAGCTTTCATTCTATTTGATGGTTTTTCAAAAGACCGCAAGTGGCACATAATTCACCGTCAGATTTAATAAAAGTCTAATCGTAATCAGGTTGAGCCGTGGCAATTCCCGCTATATATGGATTTTAAATTAAAAGATGCTTATCCTTGCGCTTTAAGCTTTAACGTTATTCGGCTGTTAGCATGTTAATTATTGGCGTGAATTTGCTTGTTTCGGTACCTGAGTCAATTTACGACTTAAGTATATGCTAACAATAAGCTGACATTATTCTAATATTAACCTCAATTAATAGACTTAAGTGATTGTCCCTTTTGAATCGACAAAAATTTGCAATAAAACAGACTCGTGAAATGACCGGCCTACTTAAGCCCGTAGCTTATTTCTTCGCTTTTCTCTATTTTTTACTGACCTTAGCGCATTTTTTTGTTCTGCAAGAATCATTTAAGTGGCTCCTGTGTGCCATGACCTTATTGACGGCGATTATAAATTTAGCCGTAGGCGTTAGCACAGCTAAGATTTCACCTGAACGGCAAAGCTTGATTATTCTATTGTTATTGTTGTTGGCAAGCTCAAACAGCTTTCTACATTTATGGTTGTCACAAGCCCCTGAACATTCCACCAACATATTCGTGACGATCATCGCATCAGGTATAGTGCTGTCAAATCGTAGTCATTGGCTTGCTTCGATTTTATTCAATTGGATAGGATGGATAACCATCAGCGTCGTGCTCGAAATGGCCTTAATCCAACATTTTTTCTTTGCCATGGCAATGAGTACCTTACTTAGTTGGTTTGCCCATCTGGCGCGCAAAAAACTAGTCGAAAAACAACTAGAGCTTGAGCAAGAGAGAGATCTTGCGATACAACATGAGCAGGAAGCGAAAGCCGCAACTGAGGCGAAAAGCGCGTTTTTGGCCAACATGAGTCACGAAATTCGAACACCGATGAATGGTGTCATTGGTATGATCGAGCTTATATCCCAAACAAAACTGGTTAATGAGCAAAAAAATTATATTGCCACAGCCAAGCGTAGCGCCGAGTCACTCATGATTATTATCAACGACGTTCTAGATTTCTCAAAGATAGAAGTCGGCGAGTTGACGATCGAATTGGTGGAGTTTGATTTAGAAAAGTTTTTTACCGAGTTAATCCACGACCAACATTTTCACGCGCAGAATAAGGGTTTAAAACTGGAACTTGTGAAAAATGAGTCCGCAAAAACGAACGTGCTAGGTGACCCTTACCGAATTACCCAAGTGATGAATAATCTGTTGTCGAATGCCATTAAATTTACCGAATCGGGCAATATTGTGGTCCAGTATGATTTGGTTACGCTCAAGGAAGATCTGCGCTTAACTGTGGTCATAACCGACACGGGTATTGGCGTGTCTGAAGCGGCATTACCTTTTCTTTTCGACTCATTCTCCCAAGCTGATACGTCAACCACTAGAAAATTTGGTGGCACCGGTCTTGGTCTGTCAATCACTAAGCAGCTTTGTGAACTAATGGACGGGGACATAAGCGTAAAAAGTGAATTAGGTAAAGGTTCTACCTTCGAGTTCTCAATTAGGCTTGCGCGCCCCATTTCGACGCTCGTTACAAAAGAAAAACCTCATACTACCCAATCTTTTAGCAATCTACGTGTACTCTTAGTTGAGGATAATTTCATTAATCAAGAGGTCATGCTTGCTATTCTCAAAGGGTTGGAAGTTGAAGTCTTTGTTGCGAATGACGGGCTTGAAGCGCTTTCAATGCTTTCGTATTCCCAAGCCACGCCATTTGATCTGATACTGATGGATTGCCAAATGCCAAACATGGATGGCTACGAAGCAACACAGCGCATACGAAAAGGCGATGCGGGCGAGCTATTTATTAATATTCCCATCGCGGCACTTACGGCAAACGTGATGAATAGTGAACGCGAAAAATGTCTTGACGCAGGCATGAACGAATACCTTACAAAACCAATAGACATCGACGACTTAAAGACGGTGTTGCTGAAATATCAGCCTACGATCTAGCGACTATGCCTTTTTCGCGTTTACTAATGCTATTGATGGGAATGTAACCCAAACATATTGCCTTCGGTATCTAGCGCTAAGGTACAAAAACCGTACTCCCCAATAGACATCTTACTGCGTTCAATGCATCCACCTGCTTGCTCGACACGGGCCTCTTCATGGGCGCAGTCATCACATGCAAAGTAAACTAGGGTACTGTTTCGCCCTGGGGTGAAACCGGCCATTTTTACTAACGCGCCAGATGCACCGTAGGTGTCCATGTCAGAGGAAAATGCCCACATCTGCGCTTGATCCTCTGTTGGATCAGTCAATGACGTTAATGTTTCATCTAATACCGCTTCATAAAATTTTTTCGCCCGAGGCATGTCATCTACATAAATTTCGAACCAACCCACTGGATTACCCATTATTTATCTCTCTTCATATTATCGTAATGAGTAATAAGTTTTGTCGGTATAAAGAGGTTAATCAAGTTCGCACGGCAGAAATCTTTCTAATTAGAGGCTCTTGAGTCAGTAATTCTCCTAATCCACCTTGTAAGGTATAAACCTCAACGTAGCCTGCCAAACGCAACGTATCACCGGCCTTTATACTGCGTATTCCAGATTGGCAATACACAAATATAGGACGATTAACCTCGGCACATAATTCGCTGACCGCTTTAATAAAATCAGCATCAAGGCCGATACAACGCCCGCCAATATTAAAGCCTTGGTGTTCCGACTCGCTTCTCACATCAAGCAATAACGCATTATCGGTATCGGTTAGGTGTTGCACGAATACATCTGGGCGCAATTCGCCGTCCTTAGAACTCAGGTCAATCGCGTTTAGGTTGAGCGAACCTATCGCTTCAGCAACTATCTGAGAAGAAGCCTGTTGTGGCTGATAATGTGACAATCTTTTCAGACGAGCCTTACCTTCTGGAGGCGGCGAACGGGAGGCGCAACAAGCACATTGTTTGTTTTTCGTCAAAGCAATGGAGCGGAATTGATTACGCGTACCGTCATACAGCTGTAAATTACCTTCATACGCTTCTCCTGCGCCGAGTAAAAAGTGCAAACAGGTGTTCGCCTGTAGCGTGCCTAATAACCCCGGCACGGTACTGAGCACACCTGCGGCATTACAATCAGGCACGTCTACGGGTATTTCGGGAAATACACAGCGAAAACAGGCCGTTTTAGGTGTAAAAAGAGCAACTTGGCCACTAAAACCCAACACACTGGCATACACCCAAGGTCTTTTTTGGTGCACACAAGCGTCATTGATTAACAAGCGAGTCGCGAAATTATCGCTGCAATCGAGCACGATATCCGCACCCGCCACTAACTCAGCTACCTTGTGTGCACTCAAATGATCTATCGTTGCTTGCACCTCGATAAACGGATTATTCGCCATCAAACGATTAGCCGCGACTTGGGCTTTGGCTTGGCCAATATCGTTATACCCAAACAACACTTGGCGGTGCAAATTTGATTGGGTAATAAGGTCATTATCCATCAAAGTGATATGCCCCACGCCTGCCGCCCCTAAGTATTGTGCCACGGGACACCCTAAGCCGCCTGCGCCGACAATCAAAACCCTCGCATTTTTTAAGCGTTGCTGACCGGTAACGCCCACGCCGTGCAATTGCACATGACGCTGATATTGTTGCCATTCTCCTGAGCTAAATATACTCACGAGCGGGTAATCGCCAGCAGTGCATTTGTGACGGCAATAGGATCTTGAGCTTGGGTAATTTGGCTTATCATCCCGATGCCTGACACGCCCAGTGCATGAATGTCCTTAGCGCTTTCCAGGTCAATGCCACCAATGGCAACCAGTGGGTAATCGAGCAATTTTTGCCAATAGGCTAACCCCTTTACACCTTGTGGCACCCAAGGCATGTCTTTACTCTTGGTGGGAAATACTGGCCCGTACGCTATGTATGACGGTCGGTAAGCATGCGCCTTCGCCACCTCAAAATGACAATGGGTGCTAATGCCCAGTCGCAACCCAGCGCGGCGGATTTGCTGTATTTGCGCCTCGGCTAAATCCTCTTGGCCTAGGTGCACGCCATAGGCCCCATGCTGAATGGCTAATTGCCAATAATCATTAATAAACAGTCGGCATTGGTAGCGTGTGGCAATGGCAATGGCTAAACAGATTTCATCCTCAAGCGCCTGACCGATTAAGTCTTTTACCCTCAATTGAATGGTGCTCACGCCTAAAGGTAATAATTGTTCAAGCCAAGCTGCACGTTCGACAATCGGATATAACCCCAGCGGTGTATCGCCAATATCCGGAAATGGCATATTTTCCTGGGTTTGCGTTTGCGCACAAATTAAGCGCGGTAAACTGACTTGGGTATCAGGGACGCGATTAATCTGCACAGCGCCTTTTTCACCATCGACTCCCTGAGCATTTAATAGACCTTGCGTAATGGCCATTTTACCCATAACCACGGCATCTTTCAGGCAATAACCTAATGCGATACCACTGGCGATCGCCGAGGCTAACGCGCAGCCTGTACCACGGGTATGCAGTGTGTTTATGCTGTCGCTCTGTAACCAAAACTGGTTCTGGACACTGTGAAAGTAATCCTGGCTGTAGGTCGATGGGTTATCTTTAATAATCCCTTCGTCATTCAATCTGTGACCACCTTTTATCAAGACTGCTTGGGCACCCATTTTAAGTAAGGCTTTGGCTGCTTTGATAATATGAAAACTGTCTTTGATCGCGAAACCCACCAGCTTTTCTGCTTCTGGAATATTAGGGGTAAATAAAGTGCTGTGCGCCAGCAATAAATTTTGAACACTTTTGTTGCTGTTGCCTTCCCCGTCAAGTTCGGCTTCATTATTCAAGGCACCACCATTGGTTGCATGGCTGACGGGATCACAAATCAGCGCTATTCCGAGTTTTTTTTGCGTATCAATGATTAATTGTGCCTGTTGAACGTTGGCAACCAATCCGCATTTCATCGCTTTTGGGGTGAATACTGCGACCGCTTTTAGTTGCGCCGCAAACATCTGTGGCCCAACAGCTTGTACTAAAAAAGTGTGTTGGTTATTTTGCGCGGTGACGGCGGTGAGCACACTTAAACAATGAACACCAAAGGCATGTTGCACTTTACTGTCCATTTGCATGCCGGCCAGTCCAGCGCTGTCACTGCCAGAAAAGGTTAATACCGACACTTTATTTGTTAACGACACTTTATTTGTTAACGCAACTGGATTACTCACTGAATTCACTACATTCATGACTCAGGGCTCCTGATGCCAAAATGGCGTACCGAGCACAGGCGTACTGGGTTTAGCCAAATCACGTTGTTGTATCACCCCTGCCTCAAACCCTGACCTGCCAGCCATAATGGCATCTCGAAATGCACTGGCCATAAGCACAGGATCCCCTGCCTCTGCGACGGCCGTATTTAACAGCACACCATCAAAACCCATCTCCATCGCTTGGGCTGCATGGGACGGCGCCCCCACACCTGCATCAACAATGAGTGTGGTATCGGGCAATCTTGCTCTCAGCGTTTTAAGGGCATACGGGTTTATTAGCCCTCTTCCAGTGCCAATAGGCGCACCCCAAGGCATCACAATTTTGCACCCAGCAGTCACTAATCGCTCAGCTAATACCAGGTCATCGGTAGCATAAGGAAATACTTCAAACCCTTGTGAAATAAGCTCTTTGGTGGCCTCAAGCAAGGCGAAAGGATCAGGTTGTAAATTGTATTCGTCCCCTAACACTTCGAGCTTTATCCAGTGAGTGGCAAACACCTCTCTGGCCATGTTGGCAGTGTCTATCGCTTGCTTTGCGCTATAGCAGCCAGCGGTATTGGGCAACACATGACAGTTTAACCGTTGAATATGCTGCCAGAATGCATTGCCGCCTTTATGCTCAGGTGATTGACGGCGCAATGATACGGTAACGACCTCTGCAGCCGACGCCTCAATAGACTGACGCATAATATGCGGTGAAGGGTACAAAGACGAACCAATTAAAAAGCGGCTTTGCAGTGTCGTATCAGCCAGTTGCCAGCTCATCGTTAACCCCCTTGCATAGGCGTAAACGCATCAATTGTATCTTTGTCGTTAAGCGTTACGTTCTCATGCTCGATTTTGGGGACAAATTGGCCATTAACCGCCACGGCACATACCCCAGACACTTTTAATTCATCTAACACCAGTAACAGTGCTGCATGCCTGACCTGATAGGGCTCACCGTTGAAAAGTATCGTTAACATCTAACCTCCTGTATGAGTTGGGTAAAAGGCGATGCAAAGTCTGGGTTAAATACCCTTTCGCACGCTTGTTGCGCCAAGATAGGCGCCAATAAGTAACCGTGTCGAAACAGGCCATTAATATGCATCACGCGCTGATCGCAGGTTATTTTTGGTAAGTTATCGCTATACGCTGGGCGGCAATTGGCTGACATATTAATAATCTGTCCTTCAGCGAAACCAGCATCAATTGAATAGGCAGCCGAAAGGAGTTCAAGGGCCGAACGCACAGTGACTGGGCCATTATCTTCGCTTTCAATCTGACTGGCGCCAATAACAAAATGCTGATGACTGCGCGGGGCGATATACAGTTTGTATCTTGGGTGCATCAACCTAACAGCATGCTGTAGCTTAACTTGTGGAGCATGCACCGTGATAACTTCACCGCGTACCCCGCGCAGGCTCTGATCATTCAGCGTAGAGAGATCTTGTTTCGCCCCCAGGCCTCGACAATCGATAACATAATCAAAGGTCTGTTTAGCCGATGACAAATACACAGCTGCACCGGGAGGCATCAAAGCAAGGGAGGCATTTTCAATATGATTCACAAGGCTGTTTGGCTGCCAATCGACACCGGCTTTTAACAAATATTCGCCCAATACCGCCATCACTTGATGATTGTCTACCCATGCCTCACGCGGTAAATACAGCGCATGAGCAAAGCGTGTTGCAAGCTCTGGGGCGAGCTTATTAACCTGTGACTGATTTAAAGACTGCACATGCAGACCCATGTCATCACTCATGCAATGGGGTAATTTCGACGTAAGCTGAGTAGTAAAACGCTGAAAATCCACTTGGTCTTGTTGATGCGCCACCACCATAGTGCCCCGGTTGAAAAAGTCGAGAGCACTGGGGTTGCTTTGCCGCAGACTGGCAATCACATCAGGCCAGCGTTGTAATGATGCCAGCCCCATGTGAAACACAGCAAGCTCTGTACTTTCGAGCTCACTGTATGGCGATAACATACCTGCAGCAGTATACGCGGCAGCACGACCAGTATGGATAGGGTCTTGATCGAACAAGGTTAGGGCCACAGGCTCACGGCGATTCAATAACTGCCAAGCCAATGTGCGCCCCATGATCCCCGCCCCGACTATAGCGATACGCATATTAGGCCGTTGATTGCGGCTCATCGTTATTAATCCGTTTGAGCAACGTAAATTTGTGCGCCTGAAGCGGTAAACTCCGCGGACTTTTGCTGCATGCCGGCTTCAATCTCGGCACTTTTCAGATCCGCTGAGTACTCGCGTACTTCTTGAGATATCTTCATTGAGCAGAATTTGGGTCCGCACATGGAACAAAAATGGGCGACTTTTGCCGCATCTTTGGGCAGCGTTTCATCGTGAAACTCTCGGGCGGTGTCTGGATCTAAACCCAAGTTGAATTGGTCAATCCAGCGAAATTCAAAGCGCGCTTTTGATAGTAAATCATCGCGATAACGCGCACCGGGATGGCCTTTAGCGATATCTGCCGCATGGGCAGCAATTTTATAGGCCATGATCCCTTGTTTAACGTCATCACGATTAGGCAAACCTAAATGTTCTTTGGGCGTGACGTAGCACAGCATTGCACAACCGTACCAGCCAATGATAGCCGCTCCTATACCGCTGGTAATATGATCGTAACCCGGCGCAATATCCGTGGTCAGTGGCCCTAGGGTATAAAAAGGGGCTTCATGGCAATGTTCAAGCTGCATGTCCATGTTTTCTTTGATCATGTGCATAGGCACATGACCTGGGCCTTCAATCATGGTTTGCACGTCATGTTTCCAGGCGATTTTTGTCAATTCCCCCAAGGTGATCAATTCGGCAAACTGGGCTTCATCGTTAGCGTCAGCCAGTGAACCTGGGCGCAAGCCATCCCCCAAAGAGAAGCTCACATCGTAGGCTTTCATGATCTGGCAAATATCGTCAAAATGGGTATACAGAAAGTTTTCCTGATGATGAGCAATACACCACTTCGCCATGATAGAGCCGCCTCGGGAAACAATGCCAGTGACGCGGTCCACCGTCATAGGAATATGATGCAAACGCACCCCAGCATGAATTGTAAAATAATCGACGCCCTGCTCGGCCTGTTCAATTAAGGTATCTCTGAAGACCTCCCACGTTAAGTCTTCAGCCACTCCTTTTACTTTTTCAAGGGCTTGGTAAATCGGTACCGTGCCAACAGGTACAGGTGAATTACGTACTATGTAATCACGGGTTGAATGAATGTTTTTGCCCGTTGATAAATCCATGATGGTATCGCCGCCCCAGCGAATTGACCAAACCAACTTTTCGACTTCTTCCTCGATGGATGAGCGCAAGGCTGAGTTACCAATATTGCCATTGATTTTAACCAAAAAATTGCGCCCGATGATCATCGGCTCAAGCTCAATATGGTTAATGTTGGCCGGAATAATGGCTCGTCCTTCGGCGACTTCTTTGCGCACAAATTCAGCGGTAATGGGCTGTAAATTTGCCCCAAGTGAATTACCTTTTAAGCGTTTATTACGTTCAGGCGTGGTAAATTCATTGTTCAGCGCCTCTCGGGCTTGATTCTCACGTACAGCGATGTATTCCATTTCTTTGCTAACTATGCCCTGACGCGCATAGTGCATTTGCGTGACATTTTTACCGGGTAAAGCCCGTCTAGGCGTGCGCTGTAAATCATCGTTGTAGTACTGAAAGGCGCGCGCTTCATCAAAATGACCATTGTCTTGCGGCAACACTTTTCGACCTTGATACTGCTCGGTATCATTACGGGCTAACACCCACTGGCTGCGCACATCACCAATACCTTTGTTCACGTCAATAGCCGCGGTGACATCGGTATAAGGCCCCGAAGTGTCGTAAAGGGTTACCGCCGTGCCGTCAGTCAAACTGATTTCACGCATAGGCACACGCACCGACGGATCGTTAGGTGATGTTACGTATACTTTTTTACTGGCTGGAAGGGGGGTGCGTGTAATTTTTTGCTCTTCAGCTGCCACATCAAAATTAATCGAGGCTTCGCTAGAAGAAAGGACGTTGTTCATTTTGTTTTCCTTAAAAAAATACAGGCGCGCGGAAAACGAAAACAAACATCCCGAAAGTGAGATGTGCTGCTCATTCCTACGCCGATACTAGTCGGATCAGGTTCTACGGGTTTGTATTGCTACATCTCAGCCAAAAGAGGCGCCCCGAGAGCGAATGCGGATAATAAGGCAACAAATTTAAAAATACTAGCCCCTAATTTCACCTAGCCATTGGTTAGCTAAAACAGCAAAAAACAGCAAAAACCTGACAATGAGATTAAAACACGTTAGGCGAACTTTACAAAATCAAGAGAAAAGACGAAAGTTAATATAATCAAAAAATAGAGCTTAAAATAATACAATGTGAAGCTAAAATACGTTAAAAGTAATATTTATATAAACATATAAAAATAACGATGCCAGCATTTTAAGCAAAGTTAACACATATTCAGACATTAATAACCAGGTGAAAACGGCTGAAATCACCTCTGATATGTTTATAAATTTTTATCGCAGATACTTAATTAAAAAAATTTAATTAAGCTTAAGCGTTCATTGACTGAGCGGATACGCTGGGGCCAATTAATATTGTTGCGTTAATAGCGTAAAATGATCGCAAGCCATATCGGATTAGTTAATGTTGCGATGGCGTATAACACAATTAACCCATACGGATACGCCTGAAAGGCTGTTACCATATGGCTAATATATTTTTTGAAAGGCATTATGATGAAATTACTTATCCGCAATCTTGACCGTGCGACAACCGAAGACGAACTTCGCACCTTATTTGAAGGTTATGGCGTCGTCCAGTCATGCACTATCGTGCAAGATCCTGCCACTAAAGGCTCAAAAGGTTTTGGCTTCGTTGAAATGCCAAAAATCGGTGATGCTAAAGCCGCTACGATTAACTTAAATAGCCATACGTTAGGTGCGAATAAAATTCGCGTTAAAAAAGCTGACGATAAGGTTGAAAGCAAAGAAAAACCAAGCGAGTAACCCCGCTATTTGACCCATCAAGCATAGGGATTATTTAACCAGCCAGTGCGATTAACCGCTTCGGTGACGTTGCGCTAGCACTGGTGCCTTATTAGTCTTGATGACATTTCCCCCATAATTGGTCATGGGGTTTTGTGCTTGTGTGACCCGGCTGCTAAGTGTGCTGCAGCCAATTCCTCCACAGGCCCAGAGTACTCAAGCCAAGTGCCGCCGCCCTATAAGCCCTCACTATAACCTGCGGTTTAACAATCGGACGCGGCTCAGGATATGGGCCAAATAGCCTTACGTTCATCGCGCAAGGCTACTAAGAAAAGCAACCATCATGAGTGTAAAAAAAGCCCGGTAAGTCTATTAATGACGGGAGTCAGTATTACCCGTTCAGATGGGTGGCATGAAAGCACAAGTGCTGTTCAATAAAGCTAGAAATAAAATAATAGCTATGGTCGTAGCCATCATGCAGCTGATATTCCAGTGGATAGCCACTAACGTTGGCCGCTGCAAGTAGCGCATCGGGCTTTAACTGCTCCAGCAAAAAATTATCCGCTGCGCCTTGATCCACTTTGGCTGGGACAAACTGCTTGGCCTCACGCATAAGTTCGCTGGCGTCATGGTTACGCCATGTAGCTTTATCTTTACCTAGATAGGCGGTAAACGCTTTTTGCCCCCAAGGGCAAGTCATTGGATTGCTGATTGGGCTAAATGCCGACATGGAGCAATAACGCTCAGGGTTTAGCATGCCAATAGTCAGCGCGCCATGTCCGCCCATTGAATGCCCTGCAATGGCACGTTTATCTGAGACTGGAAACATAGATTCAATCAGCTCAGGTAGTTCATGCACTACATAATCGTACATGTGGTAATGACGATCCCACGGCGATTGATTAGCATTGACATAAAACCCTGCGCCTTGCCCCAAATCGTAACTTTCATCATCTGCTACGCCTTCACCGCGAGGACTGGTATCCGGTGCGACAATAGCCATCCCCAGCTCAGCAGCAATGCGCTGGGCTGCAGATTTTTGCATAAAATTTTCGTCTGTGCAGGTTAAGCCGGAAAGCCAATAAAGCACGGGGACTTTTTGGCCACTGGATGCCTGTGGAGGCAGATAGATAGCAAAGCGCATATTGCAGTTCACCGTTTTGGCAAAGTGACTGTATTGCTTTTGCCATCCCGCAAAACTTTTATTCACGCTTACATTTTCGATGGTCATAGCCTTACCTCTAAATTCAGAATGCTGCCCATCAGCATCTTGATACTGCTGGGCAGTTAATTGACACTCATTTGTCGAAATGAATGACAGTACGGATGCTTTCGCCTTTATGCATCAATTCAAATGCTTCATTGATATCCTCTAGCGCCATAGTGTGCGTAATGAAGTCACTTAATTTGAATTCACCGGCTAAATAACGCTCAACGTAATCCGGTAACTCAGTGCGTCCTTTAACGCCGCCAAAAGCCGAGCCTCTCCATACTCGCCCTGTCACCAATTGGAATGGACGAGTAGAAATTTCTTGCCCTGCGCCAGCAACGCCAATAACCACTGATTCGCCCCAGCCTTTGTGACAGCACTCTAGCGCTGAACGCATAAGGTTAACGTTGCCAACACATTCAAACGAGTAATCAACGCCGCCATCGGTTAACGCCACAATCACGTCTTGGATTGGCTGGTCGTAATCTTTGGGGTTAATACAATCTGTGGCACCGAGTTCTTTCGCCAGCTCAAATTTACTTTCGTTAATATCAATGGCAATAATGCGACTCGCTTTAGCCATAGCGGCGCCAATGACAGCAGACAACCCGATGCCGCCGAGCCCAAAGATAGCCACCGTGGCGCCCTCTTCTACTTTAGCGGTGTTCATGACCGCGCCCATACCAGTTGTCACCCCACAACCGAGCAGACAGACTTCTTCTAAGGGGGCAGCTTTATTCACTTTGGCCAAGGATATTTCGGGTAATACTGTGTACTCAGAAAACGTTGAACAGCCCATGTAATGAAAAATTGGCTGGCCATCTTTGTAGAATCGCGTTGTACCGTCAGGCATAAGGCCTTTACCTTGGGTTTCTCGGATTTTCTGACACAGGTTAGTTTTACCCGATAAGCAGAATTTACATTCTCTGCACTCAGGGGTGTATAGCGGGATCACATGATCGCCTACTTGCACACTAGTCACACCTTCACCTATGTGCTCAACAATACCGCCGCCTTCGTGGCCTAAAATAACCGGGAAAATCCCTTCAGGATCTTCACCAGATAAAGTAAAGGCATCGGTATGGCATACGCCGGAGGCGATAACCTTGATCAGCACTTCACCTTTGCGTGGCAACATGACATCGACTTCTTCAATGGATAAGGGTTGTTTAGGTCCCCACGCTATCGCCGCTTTAGATTTAATAAATTGATCTGACATATTTATGCTCACTTGTTAGTTATTAGAAAAATAAATAGCGATGCGCTTTTTACGCTGTCGCTAATGACTGTGGCCTTGTGACAGGTTAATCATGGCAATGCCAATTGCCACTAACGCCATGCCAATCCAGGTTGTGATATCAAGGTGTTGGCGGTAAATGACGGTGGACAATAAGGTAACGGTAATAATGGCCAAACCTGCCCATAGCGCATGAACAATACCAATAGGCATGCCTTTCATGGCTTGCCCTAAAAACATAAACGCAGCCAGATGCCCTAGCAAAACCAAAATACTTGGCAGTGGCTTGGTGAAACCATCGGTCTCTTTCAATGCAACGTGCGACATGGCTTCCGCGGCGACACCTAAAAGCAGAAATAACCAACTCATATTTGTATCCTATCTTGTTAGGGAAATTATCTGCGGCGCACCGCACGTGATGATTGACACGGTGTGTGTGTATGGCCGCTATTATAGTTACCTCAAAAAGAATGATAATATGCTGTTTTGTGAAATCACTTTTACATATAGGTAATAATCATGCAGTGGGATGGTATCAGCGAATTTGTCTATGTGGCCGAAAACGAGAGCTTCACCCAAGCGTCAAAAAAAATGGCCATTTCTACTGCACACGTAAGCCGTCAGATCAGCGCCCTAGAAAAGCGGCTCAATATAAAATTGTTCTATCGAACAACCCGCAAAGTATCGCTAACAGAAGAAGGCCGAGTTTTTTATCAACACTGTCGTGCCGTGCTTGATGGATTAGATGAGGCCGAACGTGCCATTACAAACTTACAATCGAAACCCCAAGGTAAAATCAAACTGACTGCCCCTGTTACCTATGGTGAACAACAAATACTGCCCCTGGTAAATAACTTTATGCAGCAATACAGCGCCATCGAAGTCACTGCATTTTTGAGTAATCAGCAAATGGACTTGGTTGAAGGTGGCTATGATTTAGCCATTCGTCTTGGCAAATTAAGTGATTCATCCATGATGGCGAGAAAATTAGGCAAGCGGACCAATTATGTCTGCGCATCGCCAAGCTACTTGCACAAACATGGCATACCCCATTCTTTATCAGAGCTTAATAGTCACAATTGTTTACTCGGAACACGAGACTATTGGCATTTTACCGAACAAGGCAAAGAGAAGAATATTCGAGTAACCGGAAAGCTTCGCTACAACAACGGTTTTGGACTCGTTGATGCCGCATTAAAAGGCTTAGGGATAGTGCAATTACCTGACTATTATGTGCAACATCACCTGCAAAGTGGCGAATTGATCACCTTATTGGACAATTATCGGGAGCCTGATGAGGGAATTTGGGCTATTTATCCAGAAAACCGCCATTTATCGCCGAAAATTAGGTTGTTAGTGGATTATTTGGCAGAGCAATTGGCTTAGCCTCACGATGCGCGGCATTGAAACACTTTTCTATTTGCCTGCCCTAAGCATGTTAACTGCTTGCACCCGGCGTCTTATCTATTTACTTGCAAGGATAACAGGTAGAAAGCGGCCTATTAGTGATTGGATCTCAGTTGAAATAAATCATGAAAATAAATGCCGTTGCCACCACTATTTTAGTCGGGCTGATAACAGCCTAGTGTTTATTCTGTTGCAACCGCTTTTGCTATGGCGACGTTAACCTCAAGACATGCTGCTGCCTACATTAATCTTAGGGGATACAGTGAAAGCGCCGCATTTGCCAAGCCTGAGAACGAAGGGGTAGTAAAGCTTCACCACTGAACGCTTTACAGCACTCAGTTCGTTGGCTGGGTTAAATACGCAAAGGAGTGCAAAACTGTGGCTACATATTTTATTTTTTGCATTGCTGGTAGACGGAATTTACCTAAGCAAAATGCGAAACATCATTATGACTCCAGTCATTAACGTACAAAAGTAATACACATCAGGTTAACGTGTGAAGCCTGCTATTTTTGGGCACAAAACAGCTCACCCTAAATAGAAGATGGCTACTATGGTGCGGGTATCCCCTCGCTTTGTCTGGTCAATGTAGCTCAACACCCCGCTATATTGACTGTATATCAAGAGACGCCGTATGTGTCAGTTAGCGGGTTTCTGGGGAAGCGGCTTAAAATCCTTCCTAGGCTTTTTATAACCCTACAACCATTAAATGTCATTAACCCCATGACCCAGAGCCCATCATGGCCCTTTGGGTCATCTCGCCATTGCATGCTAACTGGGCATTTTAATCAGTAAATCATTGCTTCATTTTAAAATTGACAGTGTCAATATAAAATATATTATATCCGCTTCAAGTGGCTTCTGATTAGTGGCCATGTATGTATTTATTTATTGCCTGTTTGTCTATTGCGCAAACCGTTAACTGGCCATAAACGAGGAACGGCAAAATAACCGATGGTCGATTTTCAAACACTCACCAAGGAATTGCATGCCTAAAGTTTTATCCCCAGATGAAATACAGTGTTTTCGCAATCGCATGTGCGACCACGCATTGGCGTCGTTTGCCAAGCTCGGAGTTGAAGGCATTTCCTTGCGTAGTCTGGCGGCCGATTTAAGCTGTAGTCGCACCACGCCCTATCGCTATTTTAAAAATAAGGCCGATATTCTTGCCGCACTACGCCAGCGTGAATTCAGTCGAATTGCGGGTGCCCTTGAAGGCGCTTTGATAGCTGAACCTGACGCAAATAAGCAATTAGAGGCCTTGTGCCATGCTTATTTCCGTTTTGCCATCGAACACCCTGATTCTTACCGGGTGATGTACAACGTGGCACAACCTGATCCCGCTCAATATACCGAGCTAGAAACTGAGATTTCCCGTAGCGCAGAGCCCATTCGTCATGTGGTAAATGCAGCGGTAAAAGCGGGCAGCATTGAGGGAGACCCGGTAGATATTTGTTATGTGATATGGGCCGGTTTACACGGCTTAATTTCGTTACATTTGTCCCATTTATTGGGTGATAAACGTGAAATAGAAACATTAGCTGTCGCCATGATCCGTTCATTATTGCGTGCAGTGAGTACTGAACCAAGCGCCGTATCACAACGGCTTAATAAACCCGCTTAAATTGACATAAATAAGGATAGAACATGAGTAAAAAAGTCGACGCATTATTCAAACCGTTTAACCATAAAGGCCTATCGCTTGATAATCGCGTAGTGATGGCACCTATGACCCGTGAGTTTTCACCGGACGGTGTCCCTACCTCAGACGTAGCGTATTATTATCGTCGCCGTGCACAAGGTGGAACAGGCTTAATCATCACTGAAGGCACGACCATAAATGATCCCGTTGCCACTATGAGTGCGCGTATTCCACAATTCCATGGTGACAGTGCTCTGGCCGGCTGGGAAAACACAGTTAAAGCAGTGCACAGCGTAGGCGGTAAAATCATGCCTCAGTTGTGGCATGTAGGTATGGCGCGACCACAGCAAAAAGCACCTTTCCCAGAATTGCCCAGTGTTGGCCCATCGGGTTTGTTTAAACCAGGCAAGCAAGGTTCTGAACCAATGACGCAAGCGCAAATTGAAACCGTGATAAATGGTTTCGCTGCCGCTGCTGCCGATGCTCAGCGTATTGGTTTTGATGGAGTTGAAATTCATGGCGCCCACGGCTATTTGATTGACCAATTCTTCTGGAGTGGCACCAATCAACGTACGGATGAATGGGGTGGCAGTATGGCTAATCGCAGTCGTCTTGCTGTCGAGATCATTAAAGGTATCCGCGCAGTCACATCACCAGACTTCCCGATTGTCTTGCGCTATTCACAGTGGAAACAACAAGATTACACTGCTAGATTAGCCGAAACACCTCAGTTGCTTGAAGAGTTTTTAGCACCCTTGAGCGACGCAGGTGTTGACGTATTCCATTGTTCACAGCGACGTTATTGGGAAAACGAGTTCGACGGTAGCGATCTTAACCTTGCAGGATGGACCAAGAAACTCACGGGAAAACCAACTATTTCAGTAGGCTCAGTTGGCTTAAACGAAGACTTCTTCAGTGCATTTGCTGGCCAAGGTTCCAATACGCGTTCAATCGATGATTTAATCGAACGTATGGACAAAGGCGAGTTCGACTTAATTGCAGTCGGTCGTGCCTTGTTACAAGATCCTAATTGGGCAGATAAAATCCGCCACGGCAAGCTTGAAGAACTCGAGCAATACTCAGGTGAAGCGCTCGCGACATTGTCTTAATGCCGTTTTCGCTTTGATCCCCTCATGCCCATTGAAAGGTATCGAGGTGGATCGAAGCGAAAGTTTCGTGATAACCCCTAATATCAAATAGAACGTTAAATAAGTGAAACCCATGAGCCAACCTCACGCTGATAATGCATTAGCCAAACGTACTTTGTTATTAGCTGCTGCTGCGATGGGATTTGCACAAACCGTATTATTCGCCATACTCGCGCCATTAGGCCGTGAAGTGGGTTTAGTAGAAGTGCAGATTGGTGCCATCATTTCCTGCTCATCATTAACTATATTCTTAGTCAGCCCTCTATGGGGCCGCGCCAGTGATATATGGGGCAGAAGAAAGGTGCTGCTGATTGGCTTGTTTGGCTATTCCGCCGGTACAGTGCTATTCGCCGGGGTATTTCAAGCCGCTCTTTTGGGATATCTCATTCCATTGACGGCACTTGGTTTATTAATTGTAACCCGTGTCGCCAATGCGACTGTCATGGCAGCAGTAGCCCCATCAGCCAATGCATACATGGCTGATATCACAACGGTCAAAGATCGCATTAAAGGCATGGGCGCTATTGGCGCGGCAACCAATATAGGCTCCATATTAGGTCCGGCGATAGGCGGTTTGCTCGCCAGTATTAGCCTACTTACCCCCTTGTATTTCTCTGTTTTGTTAACCTTAGCGGCAGCTATATTGGCTGTTTATGCCCTACCCGTTTTGCCCAGACCTGCACAGGTAAGAAAACCGCAAAAACTAAAATACACCGATCCACGAATTTTCCCTTTAGTGGTCGCAGGGGTATTGCTGTTTATGGGCTTTGCCATAGTGCAGCAAACTATTGCCTTTCGTTTTCAAGATATTTTAAGCCTTGATGGCACCCAAACCGCAAAAATTGTCGGTATTAGCCTAATGCTTTCAGCCGCTGCGGCGCTTATTGTGCAATTACTGGTTATCCCGCGTTTATCCGTGAGGCCCTTTGTACTGCTCAGAATATCCATGCCCATGATGATGGTAGCTTTTGCCATTATGGCCATAAGTGAGACTCAAGGAATGTACATGTTGGCTATGTGTATTCTAGGCTTAGGAATGGGATTAGCTGGGCCGGGCTTTATGGCAGGTGCCTCGGTTGCGGTTTCATCTGACGAACAAGGTGCCGTAGCGGGTGTCGCTGGCGCATGTCCGCCTTTAGGTTTTACCGTAGGGCCATTGCTGGGTACTTATTTATACTCGATAGACGGCGCACTGCCTTACTGGTTTGCGTTCGTATGTTATTTTATATTATTTTTTGTTACTTTGAAGTTTAAAGACAAAAAATAAATTTCTTTATTTTTAGTGACTTAATGACATAAATTACCGTTAGCAGTCCGCCGTTTATGATGTGTTAAAGTAGTAAAACAGCATAATGAATATCATGGTCTATATATAGACAGTGGCGGGTTTCAGGAGCCTAATGGCAAAATTCATAATATAGATCCCCAAGGATAGTAATATGCAGACAACCATAAACCGCGCCCGTAACGCATCATCTATTGCAGATTTTCTAGACAAAGCTGCTGAGCATTATGCAAATAAAAATGCATTTTCCTGTGGGCCAATGCGCCTTGCTTATAATGAATTCGCCCAGCAAGGAGACGCTTTTGCAGCTTATTTGCAAAGTGTTGGTATAAGCAAAGGCGATCGCGTTGCGCTTATGTGTCCTAATTTACCGGCCTTTCCCATTGCCACCCTAGGTATACTCAAGGCCGGTGCAGTGCAGGTCAACATCAACCCATTGTATACAGCATCAGAGTTGGCGCACCAATTGAGTGACTCTGGAGCTGAAACCCTGATTATTTTTGCAGGAAGTACAGCCGCCTTTGCCGCGATCAAAGAAAATTGTGCCATAAAGCATCTTATCGTCGTCAGTTTAGGCGATGGTACAAGCATGGATATTTCATCCCCTCCGGTAGATTCCGCAGTCACCGACTACGTAGGTTTCTCAGATGCCTTGACCATGGGTGCTGATATTGAATTTCGGCCTGTTACAGTCGGCCGCGAAGATTTGGCCTTTTTACAATACACAGGTGGTACTACTGGGCCTTCAAAAGGCGCCATGCTGACCCATAACAATGTACTGTCTAATATTGCCCAAACCTACGAAATGGGGCCCGATATCACCCGTGAAACGCAGGAAGTCATTATTACTGCCATTCCCATGTACCATATTTTTGCGTTAACGGTTAATTTCCTCATTTATGCAGGCTGTGGTTCACATAATATCCTCATAACTAACCCACGAGACATGGATGGCTTTATCAGTACCATCAAAGAAAGTGGTTTTACGCTTATCACAGGTGTGAACACTCTTTATGTGGGTATGATGACACACCCTGATTTCGTAAATATTGATTTTTCAAACCTGCAAGCCACTATTAATGGCGGCACCGCGGCCATGGAAGCAACCTCTGAAAAGTGGCAAGCGATAACAGGTCTACCGATCATTCAGGGTTATGGATTATCGGAAACCTCACCTATTTTAACTTGGACTCAAGCAAGTGAGCGTACCTTTACCGGTAAAATTGGACGTGCATTTCCCAATACCGAGATTAAGCTACTTGATGATGAAGACAATGAAGTGCCGATGGGTGAACGTGGTGAACTGGTTGCCAAAGGCCCTCAAGTGACAAAGGGCTATTACCAACAACCAGAAATTTCTGCTGCAGCTTTTACATCAGACGGTTACTTTCGCACAGGAGATATCGCGATTGTCGATGCAGAAGGGAATTTCCAGATAGTAGATCGTAAAAAGGACATGGTGATTGTATCGGGATTCAACGTCTATCCCAATGACGTGGAACAAGTGGCGGCTAAATGTGATGGCGTTGTGGAATGTGCATGTTTAGGTGTGCCAGATGAAAAAACCGGTGAGGCTGTGAAGTTATTTGCCGTTAAAGCGCCAGGCAGCAAGGTTACTGAGGCCGACATCATTGCCTACTGCCGGGCACATCTTACTCCTTACAAAGTCCCTAAATCAGTGGTATTCATTGACGAAGTACCCAAGTCAGCTGTGGGTAAAATGCTTAGGCGTGTTTTACGCGACGCATAACTCCTGACGAAATATTAAGCCAGCGATAGTTTAACCGCTGGCTTGTTTAAAATTTAACTCCATTTCGAGGAATCACCGTCTTTTTAAGAATCCGCTATTGACCATCAGATTCAACAAAAAAATCATAACAAACACTTAAAACGTGACTGGATTCGCTATCATCAGCACCTGATCTCTAGAGATATCATCAATCAAGCTATCATTTACGTAACGTCCTAGAAGCCCATTAATTTCCTTCAAATGGGGCATCAGAAGCTCTTTGTCTTTGGCTTTAATATTATAGTGATTGAGGGTTTTCAGGAGCTTTATCGAAGCACTGTTTAAACTGTTATTTTGTCTTGGTGTTGGATTATCATGGGTCGTGGCTAGTCCTAATTTGTGCGCAACTTCCTGCACCACATCGCCTTTATATTGAAACGCTGAAACGCTATTCTCCCCCAGCAAGGTTTGGCATTCAGTTACAAACCCTTGATAGTCCAGATGTTTTGAGAACCATGGGATATGTAACATCTCAGCAAACGATAAATCTTTGCCATAACAGGGGTTGCTGGCCACCTGGGGATTACGAATACATTGCTTGTAATAACTTTCAATAAACCCGAGTGGTTCCCGAAACCACACCCACAGATCAACATCAAAAAGTTGGCTCAAAGTACGCAAGGCTTCTTTTGATTCACCCGGAAAATCCCACCAATAATTATAAATGCCCTCAGATGATAGAATAATGGTGTGAGTATCAGGTTTAAGCTGGGAGATGATATGCGTAAAATTCGCTAAGAAGTTTTCCAAATGCGCGCTGACTAAATTCTTTTCAAACCATTGATGTTTTGGTGCGGCTGGGTTATTTGATTCCGCTAAATTGTGCGGGTAAAGGATCCCCTTACCTCTGAGTTTGCGCTGTTTTTTGTCGAGATAGGTTTGTAAGCTTGTGGTGCCGGTCTTGGGTGTGCCCGCATGAATAATAAGCTTGATTTTCTGTACTTTTCCTTGGGCTGATAATTGCTCCAGAGGTTTTAATTGCGTGGCTAATTCGTGCGTAAAATGCACAGTTGGGTCATTTATTTTGATAACTAAAATCTCTGCGAAAGCGAAGTTGAAAAAGCAAAGTTCAAGCCAATGCCTGTGTAATAATGCTAAAAAACGATTATCGCATTTGGTCAGACGTCGACAAAGTATGGAATTATTTATGCCCGTTGACAGAACTGACATGGTAACACCGATAGGTTTTGGGTGTGACATTCAGCGATCAGGGCGTATTAAAAACATCAGCACGGGTTTAGGACACACTATGACTATGGCCTATTCCGCTCTTTAATATCATTCAAAAATCTGCTGGGGCGCCGGCACTCCATATTTTTCAAAATACGTGTCTACCTTGCCACTTTTACGATATTCGAGCATACGCTGAGCAACATCATCATAAATGCCTATGGCGCTTGAATTTAACGGGATGCTGATATAAACAGGATTCAAAAAAGTATCTACAAAAGTCGCTTTTTCAAAACGAGTGTCAAACAATTCTTCGTTGTGTGAGGCTGACGTAACCACCACATCTATTCGCCCTAGTTCTAGCATAGCGACAAGTTGATCGGTTTTTCCCACCAATGTCAGTGTCCTAGTATTAAGCACTGAAAATCTGGGAGAATAAAAAACCCCTCGAATCGCTCCAATGTTTACTTTCTCAAGATCGTCATATGACGTTATATCCCCACGAAATCTAGGCGATTTATAAAATGAAAGGTGCCTTATCGTGTAACCGTAAGTGATAGGTTTCAATACAGACTTGCGTTCAGGGGTCATAGAATGGCGGATCATCACGTCTACATTGCCTTTTTTCGCTTCCCTAATTGAGCGTACCCAAGGCACATATGCCCAGTTAATATCGTGTCCAAGCTCAGTAAATATGTCGGACACTAAGTCGGGTAACACCCCGGCACATTTGCTGCCATCAAAAAACAATTCAGGAGGATAATTACGACAATGAGCGGTAAAGGTTTCAGCCAATAGGTGCTTGGGCAATAAAGCAACAAGGCTAATCACCAGAAGTTGTATCGTTTTCTTCATCACAGCGTCACGTCCATTTTCCTGTCGCTCCCCAAACCTGAGTCGTCAGTTTAGGTGTAGGCTAAATGATTCACCTTGCAAAGTGTTTTCATCACATTCACAGATAGTTATTTCTGGGCTGGTTGCTTATGTCACCAAGCTTAATGCTCTCGCTTAATATTATACTTTTTCATAAATGCACTTGAGGCAAACGCCCCAGTAATCGCACCAAAAGAAATGGTGAACATAATAATAAAGGGCAAGGGTTTAAGGTAATAACGACTTAGCATTTTTGCCCCAAACCAATGCGTCAATATGCAGACAAGGAAAATAAGAATGGCAGTTTTATGGGTTGTGAAAAATAACGGAATGTCATACCAGCTCAGAGTATGACTGGTCGTAAATCGATTAAACCCTAGATAAAGGTATAATATTAGTGATAGCACAGCACTAAAAACAACCACTAGTGTATAAGGATACAGAGCAGCATCATGTAATAATGAATGCCCTATGCTTAATACGTAGCTGCTCATCACCAGCCAAAATAACAGTAGCGGGCCTAAAATAAGTCCCATCACCTCTCCTTGATTTACATGTTTTCGCAGTAAAGCGCGCCCTACAGCAAAAAATCCTCAATGATCACTTTGCGCTGATTAATAACAGGCAGGGTTATTAGTCTTATGCGATATTTTACTCACTGTACATTTTTACATCACAAAAGCTAAACAATGATTTTTACCTTCAACAATTCAGTTTCAAGCAATATGCGGCTCAAAGAGATAAGAAAACCACCGTTAATTTGCTCTCATTACCTGCCCCAGGGATTTTTAACATTAGGTACGCGTGATTAACTGCGCGTTTTTCAGGCACTGTAAAATTTGTTCATTCGATTGATCTTTAAGGGCCGGCAGAGGCCGGCGCACTGTGCTGGTAATGTCGACGCCTAATAGCACCAAAGCCGTTTTACTGGCTGCCTGCGGGCTAGATGCTTGCTTTAATAAACTGATGGGAAAACCCGTAACCCAACGTAACAATCTATATTGTAATACAGGCGACATAGCGAGGTTGTTTACTATGGGCAAGATATGGGTTAGTTGACTATGGGTATGTTGCGCTGCTTGTTTATCGCCTTTAACCCAGTTAACAAAAAATTCGGTAGTGAGTGTAGGTGCAATGGCTCCTATCGGGCATATTGCACCTACAGCGCCCTGGTTCATCAACTCAGGTAACAATAAACTCAATCCCGAAAAATAAGCGCTATCGTTACAATGCTGCAAGACCATTTTGGCACTTTTGACATGCAAAGCGCTGTCTTTCATGCCCACTACGCCTGTGTCGCTTAAGATTTCGATAAGCTGAGGGGCGTTTAGAAACAGGCCAGACACCTGAGGGAAATGATAGTACAGCACAGGTACAGGACTACTTTCCGCCACCGCTTTTATGGCTTTTTTAAGGGCGGCGAAATCATGTTTATAATAGCCGGTAAATAACACCATCACCGCATCAGCCATACCTTGATAAGCCGCAATTTTGTCCAGTGCGTGGTGCACACTAAAGGCATTGACACCAACGATAATCGGTTTGGCTTTATTCACACATTGATAAGCTTGCTTGACCACTGATAATTGTTCAGCGTCACTTAAATAAGGCAGCTCACCACCACTACCAAGCACAGTTACACCGGCTGCCGGTGAGTCTAGGTAAAACGTTAGGCAGCGACTAAGGCCAATCAAATCTAATGACTCATCGTGCTTTAATGGTGTGGGCACCACAGGAAAAATTCCCGTCAAAAAACCAGTGGCCTTATTGTCTTTCATTTCGGTTTATCTCAACTATGTTTGCTTGTCTTTGCCATGCGCCTAAGTTGCACATTCAACTGCCTTGTAGAGCGACTGTTTATCGTTGCTCTGCGCTTTCTAGGAAAACCGTACTCATTTTTGCTATTAATACTGGGCGATATTCTTCCGTCGCATCGGCGGCGAAGGTTAACAGCATGCCGCAAATCATTTGACGACGATACTCAGACAAATCGATATAGCCGTGCATCCAGTCGTAGCGTGCTATACGCTGATTGGCGAATAGTCTGTCGGCAAGTAATTCACTATTGATGTTTCCAACGAGGAATCCATGCTCTTTTGCGTCAAGGCAGACCTGATAAGCAAGCTTAAGTGATTTTTTGAAAATACCGCCTGCATGACCATGTTCGAACATGGACTCTTGTTCACCAATTACAAACGCCGCTTTGTAAAAGGCTTCATCATCATGATAAAGCGACATCAGATTGTCAGTGAATGACTCAACAGCCGAAATCGGATCCTTAAAAGCAGTGGAAGATAACACCTGCTCAGTGCGCTCAACCATGTCTACCACCAACTGTGTAAGCACCTCAGACTTGTTGCCAATCAAATTATGTATCGTTGGCACCGTCACATTTGCCTGACTTGCCAATTCGGCAAGGGTGAATGAGGCATAGCCACCAGTGGCTATAATGTCTCTGGCAGTATTGAGGATCGTCTGCTTGCGTTTCAATTTGTTGGCGGTGCGTGTTGCGACCCCACCCTGTGCTCTGACTGGTTTCATACAATCTGACTCATATATTTCATTAAGTAAACTTTATCATACATTAAATTTTATGTTGCATAAAATTTACAAAAGATTAAGAATACACTCGTTAACTAATTATTTACATATGAGGGATACACCATGATCACAGACATTAGCGATTCTATCGAGGCCTGCGCTGCCCATTATGGCAATGACGCTGACGCCATGCGCCAGTATCTGATTAACGGCCAGCAAAAAGCGCTTGAGTTACCAAATCGAGGGCCAATATTATTTGATGCCGATGGGCAGCTAAACAGTGGCATTCGTGCGGCGTATATAAAATATGGCTTTTATATCTTTGAAAACGTGCTGGATCCTCAAGAATTAACAGACATAGAGCAAGACTTGGCCCAGTTAAAACAACGCTTTGCCGTTAACAATGGCGATAAAGTCAATGCTAAAGGCGAACCCGCCCTTGGGGTAGATTGTAAGGCCCCTAATTTGTTGTGGGCTAAGCCGCTTGGGGATCCACTTGGCGGAACCCCCATTGCCAATGGACGCCATCAAGTCAAACTATTTGAGCCTACTGCAGCCAGCGATGCCCCAAAAGAATCGCCATTTGTACTACTAGGCTCGTTACAATTTTCACCCGCCTGTTTACGTGTTTACGCCCACCCTGAGTTATTAAAAGTGGCCCAAGCTATCAACGGCGAAGATTTCGCCCCGTTTCATGAGTGCTTATTTATCAAGGAACCCGGCTTAGGTGCCGCGGTATCATGGCACCAAGATGGCGATACCCATTGGAATAATCCTGAATTTGATGCCCAAATTCACGGCTTCAACTTTATGGCTCAAGCCTATGGCAGCACAGCCGTAAACGGCGTATGGGTCGTGCCAGGTTCACATGCACTAGGACGACAGAACATTAAGCAAATGGTCGAAGACGCGGGCAGCGAGCGTCTACCTGATGCAGTACCTATTATCTGTAATGCTGGAGATGTAGTGATATGTAATCGCCAACTTGTACATGGTTCATTTGCCAACACCGGTTTTGAGCCACGCATTACCATCAACTTTGGCTTTCATAAACGTTCATCGGTATTAGATGTAAAAGGGGCAGGCATACACAGCGAAGCCGCTATATATGATGCCGCCATGATCGAAAAGCGCGCGCATGCGATAGGTTACGCCATTGAGGCACGCCGTGCCCAGTACCCCCAAGAAACCCCTTTTAGTTATCAGCCCCTTGCGCATTCGAGCACTGATTTTAGCTGGCAGCCGGATACACTTGCTAAGTTGAAAGATTACAACCTGCTAGATTTAAGTATTTAACTCTTAGGTTATATCGCCCGCCTAGGCAGCAACGGGCATGATAGGTGACGCACATGTAAGTTGTGCGTCAGCGATGTATCCTTATCAATTGTGCTCAGTGCGCCTAGCATTGAGTGGTGTGATGAAGCGTTATTAAGAGTAGTTACATTAGTGGAATATCGCACTTTTCATAATGGTTATAACCAGGTCGCAGGGCCAACAAAGGTATTAGGTCTCATACCAAAGTATCAGCTTGTAGATTTTTTAATCAATGCAAATAGCGTTTAATTACCTCAACGAAACGAGATTATAATTAAAATAAGAACCGAGGAATTGACCATGTTGAAAATTGTTAAAGCTTCTATCGCTATCGCCGCTACCACTATTATGTTTGCTGCACCTGCTCAGGCTGACGTAGCCGAAGCATTGCAAAACATCTGCACTATCGTTAAAGCAGACGATAAAGGTGAATTACGCAAAAAAATGAAACGTGTTCAGTCTGACTACCGACTTAAATTACAAGATTATTATTCAGGTATCAGCTGTGGAGGCAACAGCTTGATCCGTACCGCCATGTTAAATGGCGCAGTTGAAACCGGTACCTTAATGGTTAAGAAAATGCCAAAAAGCGACTTGAGCACACCTGAGCAAGACGGCAAAACCGTTGTGGCTTGGGCCACCGAAAATGGCTTAACCAATTCACCTATCGTTGCCGTATTAAACGACCGAATCTAACGAGATTATCCATCGATGCCCACGATGAGCGGGCTAACCTTTTCAACATGGTTCTGGGGATACATTCCCAGACTAAATCACCAAGTAGTACTACTTGGTGATTAGGAAAACGGCCTCTTCTGAGGCCGTTTTTTTAATACCGGTATAACGCTTGGTTCCATGCCAAACGACTATTCTGCTTAATTGCACAGCCCGCTAATACATACTGCTAATAAATCCACTATAAACGACAATTGTCACCCCAATATATTGATAACCAAACCATTTATCGTTATGTTAAAATTTATATTTTACATATCGATAGTGAGTTTTCTAAGCGCACCAGTATGTCTCGCCTAATGCGTATACTAAGAGCAAAATAGCATATTTTACCCTGCGCTTATTTCCTCAGGCCAACGTTGTATGAGATAAAAATGACGGATCAGTTAGTTCAGAATATCCAGTACCGACGTGATGTTATGCGGGTGCTACTTATTATCACCTTTATCGGTGGTTGCATTTTCTCTGTCGTCAATTTTCAACGCGGTTTATGGCCATTAGCACTAATAGAACTGGTCTATGGGCTATTCTCCTTATGGCTGTGGCGCCGGATATTGACCACTGAGCACTTCCAAAGGTGGGTTACTATTTACGTAGTGCCGTTTTTCATCATTATGATTTACGGTTTGTCCGTACCTCAATCCTCTGAATCTATCTTTGTATGGATTTTAACCATTCCAGTCATTTCGTACCTGTTGATGGGACGCAAACAAGGCTTTTGGTTTTCATTAACCTTTATCATTTGCGGCATTTTAGCTTACCACTGGCGCTTTATTAGCACAGAACATAACTTTTCCCTCAATGTTGCCATATCGGTTAACGTGATTTTGAGTTCATTTTTAATGATGACATTTGCCCATGTTTACGAGAAAAATCGTGAACAAAATGAAGACAGATTGTTGTCTCTCGCTGGCACAGACCCGCTCACAGGCCTAGCGAACCGTATGAAATTAAATGAAAGTTTCCACCAACTAAGTGCCTTGGCCGCTCGTCATCAAGATCCGTTAACAGTGGTATTGTTTGATCTGGATTTATTCAAGAGCATCAATGATGTGCACGGCCACGCTGTGGGTGATGATGCACTGCGTCATGTAGCGAATTTTCTACAAAAAAACACTCGAAAATCGGATTTACTCGCTCGATTTGGCGGAGAAGAATTTGCATTATTAATGGTGGCCACCGATATAGAAAAAGGTCACCAACAGGTCAATGCATTACGAAAATTGCTGATGAAAACACCATTCACCACGCAAAAATGTGAGATCCAAATCACCTTAAGTGCTGGTATCGCCAGCTTCGGACAAGATGGCCATGACTTGGATAATCTGCTCGATAAAGCGGATAAACGTTTATATTTCGCGAAAGAGAACGGCCGCAATCAAGTGATTTCTCAGGACCCCATAACGGCTAATGGCACTGGCAACCTCAAGGTTTAATCCAGATAGAAACCTGTTGAGCTTCGAACGGGCTACAACAGGTCTGCGCAAATAGTCCTGTAAGGAGGGTATATTTAATAAAAAAGCACGCTAATTAGCAAAGCACAATAACCCCATTTATTCGGCTAAAAATTGCGCAATGCTAGCATTTACTTCATTTGGTTTTTCGTGGTGTAACCAATGCGTCGCATCACTAAAACGTTGTATTCGGCAATCAGGTACATACTGTTCAATCCCTTCTAAAATGCCGGTTACAAACGCCTCATCTTGCTCACCCCATAGGACTAATGTGGGCGTAGCGATACGAATATTAGGGATTTTTAAACTGTATTCCTTTGTAGCGTTTTGTCGATCCTCAGGGGGTAATTGCGGCATAGCGCGATAATATTGCAGCATGCCATTAACAGCCCCGGGTTGCTTCCATGCGCGCACATATTCGGCCTGTTGACGCTCGCTAAACTGAGTATCGTGCATACCTGAAAATAGCATCTCTTTGAGCATGGCAAAGTCATTGTTTTGTACAAACTCCACCCCGTCATCGGCAACTAGTTGGTGAATGTAGGCACTTTTTTGACGTTGCTGGGGATTCGTTGCCATCTCCCGAGTAAACGTACTCGGGTGAGCGGCATTCAAAATAACTAACTTATTGAAAAGTTGCGGATGAAACGCCGCTAAAGGCCAAGCTATCGCCCCACCCCAATCATGTGCAATGAGGTTCACTGGTGCATTTGGGCTTATCGTTGCAACGAACTGTGCATACAAGGCGATAAGATTGGGTACGCTATAAGCTTCTTGTGATTCAGGTTTATCACTTAAATTGTAACCCATGAGATCCGGCACTATGACACGATAATGCTCGCGAAAGTGCGCTATTTGCGCCTGCCAAGTCCCCCAATATTCGGGAAAACCGTGTAAGAAAATTAGGGTTTGCGTATTGTCTTTCGGCTGATGACACGCAGCTTCTACGTAATGCAATGATACGCCGTTGATATCAGCGTAATGATGGCTTATAGGCATAATTTATCCCTTTAATAAAAAAGGCGAACACTTTCCTAAAGAAAAGGTTCGCCTTTACTTATTCCTATGAATAAGTGAGGTATTAAGCGCCTAAGTCGAATTGATCGACCGGCATACTCATTAAGCTATCTGAACCCGTTTCGATTGCAGATACTAATGAGCGAGTGCGCGTTAACAATCGGTCAAAGTAGAACTTAGCCGTGTGTAACTTCGCTTGATAAAATTCTGGATTATCAACGCCTGCATCTAGCTTCTCTTGTGCTAAAACAGCCATTTTCAACCAGAAATAACCCACTGTGACGTAACCTGAATACATCAAGTAATCTACCGACGCAGCACCGAGCTCGTCTGGGTTATTTGCCGCACGCTTAGTGATATCAACAGTCAGTTGTTTCCATTCATCTAAATGCACTTCGATGGCATTTGACCATGCATTGAACTGACCTTTGTCACGAATACTTAAGCAATAATCGCGTACTTCTTGGGTGAATACATCCAGCAACTTGCCATTCGAACCGACCACTTTACGCGCCAGTAAATCGATAGCTTGAATACCTGTTGTACCTTCGTACATAGTACAAATACGAGTGTCTCGAGCCAATTGCTCCATGCCCCACTCTTTAATGAAACCATGTCCGCCGTAAACTTGCATGCCGTAGCTAGTCGATTCTTGCGCAGTTTCAGTTAAGAACGCTTTAACGATCGGCGTTAAGAATGCCAATTTCGCTTCGCTTAACTGTTTGTCAGCTTCGTCTTTGCTGTATAACGTGATATCAACCAATTTCATCGCATAAATAGCTAATGCTCGGCTACCTTCGGCAAATGCTTTTTGGGTTAATAACATACGACGTACATCTGGGTGCACGATAATAGGATCAGCTGGGCCAGCTGGGTTTTGTACGCCCTTCATTGAACGGAACTGTAAACGGTCTTTTGCGTACGCAAGAGCGCCTTGGAAAGCAGTTTCGCTTGATGCTAGCCCTTCAAGGCCAGTACCAATACGTGCTGAATTCATAAAGGTGAACATGCAATTTAGACCACGATTCTCAGTACCAATTAAGTAGCCTTTCGCGCCATCAAAATTGATTACGCATGTCGCTGAACCTTTGATACCCATTTTGTGCTCAATAGAGCCACAGGTAACAGCGTTGCGATCTTCGTTTTCGCCATCAGCACTGACGTTAAATTTAGGTACCGCGAACAACGAAATACCTTTCGTTCCTTCTGGTGCTCCCGGAAGACGCGCAATCACAATATGCACGATATTTTCTGACATATCGTGTTCACCCGCCGAGATGAAAATCTTGGTGCCGGTTAAACTGTACGTGCCATCATCGTTCTTTTCAGCCTTGGTTTTAAGCATACCTAGGTCTGAACCACAGTGAGATTCAGTCAAGCACATAGTGCCTGTCCATGTGCCGGCCACTAATTTGTGCAAAAACATTTTCTTTTGCTCAGGGGTACCGTGGGCTTCAAGCGTTGCCATACAACCTTGACTCAATCCTGGATACATAGCCCAAGCATGGTTTGCGCCCGATAACCACTCACCTAACGCAGATGAAAGGGAGTAAGGTAATTCTTGACCACCGAATTCAGCTGGGTGAGTCATTGAAGGCCATCCGCCCTCAACATATTGTTGATACGCTTCTTTAAAACCCGTTGGTGTGGTCACCACTGAGTCTGTCCACGTACAACCCTCTTCATCACCGATGGCATTGATCGGCGCAAGTACGTTTTCGCTGAACTTAGCTGCTTCTGAAAAGATGGCTTCAACCATATCGGGAGACGCATCTTCAAAACCGAGATCAGCATAATGCTTTTCAAATCCCAGTAACTCGTTCATGACAAATAATGCGTCTTTCTGCGGCGCTTTATAACCTTGCATTGTGTAACCTCATTGCGTTTTAGCGCCTCATACGAGGCGCTTAAAATTTAGTAAACTTCAAATAAACCAGCTGCGCCCATACCGCCGCCAATACACATGGTGCATACCACGTATTTAGCGCCACGACGTTTACCTTCGATAAGTGCATGACCGACCATACGCGCACCGCTCATACCATAAGGATGGCCAATTGAAATAGCACCGCCATTAACGTTAAGCAATTCATCAGGAATGCCCAACTTATCTCGGCAGTACATTACTTGTACGGCGAATGCTTCATTTAATTCCCACAAACCGATATCGTTCATGGTTAAGCCATGTTGCTTAAGCAATTTAGGAATAGCGAATACGGGACCAATGCCCATTTCATCGGGTTCACAACCTGCAACCGCAATACCACGATACGCACCAAGGGGCGTTAGGTTTTGTTGCTCAGCCAATTTCGAGCTCATAATCACACTGGCTGATGCACCGTCAGACAACTGACTCGCGTTACCGGCTGTGATAACACCGCCTTCAATAACAGGCTTAAGGCTTTTTAACCCTTCAAGCGTCGTTTCAGCACGGTTACCTTCATCTTTGCTCAAAGTAACTTCGTGGAAGCTCTCTTCTTTAGTTTCACGGTCAACAACGACTTTAGTGGCCGTTACTGGCACGATTTCATCGTCGAACTTACCGGCAGCTTGACCAGCGGCAGTACGCATTTGACTTTGCAGTGCGTACTCGTCCATTGCATCACGGTCAATACCGTAGCGAGCAGCAACAACTTCAGCTGTTTGCAACATAGGCATATAGATATTTTTATGCATTTTAGCCAATGCAGGGTCAACCATGCGATGGGTATTCATGTATTTGTTTTGCACCAAGCTGATTTGATCAAGGCCACCCGCTACCATTACTGGTACGTTGTCGGTAATAATGTGCTTAGCGGCTGTCGCAATAGCGTACATACCCGAGCTACACTGACGATCAAGTGTCATGCCTGAAACCGTAACCGGTAAACCACCCGCCAGACCCGCTAGACGACCGATGTTCATGCCGCCACTACCTTGAGTTAAAGCGCTACCCATGATCACATCATCAACTGACGCGGGATCAATGCCGGCTTTTTTCACTGCTTCGCGAATGGCATGACCACCTAAGCTAGGCGCTTCAAGATTGTTAAACGCACCTTTATAGGCACGGCCAATGGGAGTTCTTGCGGTGGATACTATGACTGCTTCTTTCATAATTTTTCTCTCGTTTTTTAATAGGTTAAGTAGGCGTTACTGTTTGAAATCTGCAAAGCGTTTGCCTTGCTCAGCGAGCTTTTTCAACAACGGGGCTGGTTCAAACCAATGTCCGCCGTATTCACCTAATTCATCACGATACTTACACATCGCGTCGTAAACTTTTTTCAAGCCAATTTCATCGGCATATTGCATAGGACCGCCGCGATAAACTGGGAAGCCATAGCCGTACACATAGATAACATCGATGTCGCTTGATTTAGCCGCAATACCTTCTTCTAAAATCAACGCACCTTCGTTGATTAACGGGAAGATAATACGTTCTAGAATTTCTTGTTCAGAGATGTCGCGTTGTGCAATACCTAAGCGCGCAGCTTCTTCTTTCGCCATTTCAACGACTTCAGGATCTGGTATTGGCGTTCTGTTGCCTGGTTCATACATGTACGCGCCACGGCCTGACTTAAGACCCACACGACCTTGCTTAACCAAACGGTCAGATACCACGCAGTAGCTAGGATCATGTTCAATGAACTCACGACGTGATTCACGCACATAGAAACCGATATCCAAACCAGCCATGTCACCCATAGTAAATGGACCCATGGGTAAGCCAAAATCGTAGATGATTTTATCTACTTGTTGTGGCGTAGCCCCTTCTAACATCAAGCGAGCAGCTTCACGACCGTAAGGTTCAATCATACGGTTACCCACAAAGCCGAAACATACGCCAACCAGCACAGCTACTTTGTTAATTTTTTTCGCCATCTGCATTGACGTTTTAATGACCTCAGCAGAGGTTTTATCTGCTTTTACCACTTCTAGCAATTTCATCACGTTGGCAGGGCTAAAGAAATGCAGGCCAATGACATCTTCAGGGCGTGAAGTAGATTCCGCGATTTCGTTCACATCTAACGTTGACGTATTAGAGGCCAAAATGGCACCTGGCTTACAAACCTTATCAAGTGCAGCAAAGACTTCTTTCTTAACCGACATCTTTTCAAATACCGCTTCGATAACCAAGTCCACATCACTCAACGCAGCGTATTCAGTCGATCCGGTTAACAACGCCATACGCTCTTCAACAGCTTGCTGGGTCAATTTGCCCTTTTTAGCCGAGTTTTCGTAGTTTTTACGAATAAGTGCTAAGCCTTTATCAAGCGCTTCTTGCTTAAGTTCAAGCATGATCACCGGAATACCTGCATTGGCAAAGTTCATGGCGATACCGCCACCCATGGTGCCAGCACCTATAATACCTACCTGTTTAATGTCACGAACCGGGGTAGATTTATCGTAATCGCTAACATGTGATGCAGCGCGTTCAGCAAAAAAGAAATGCTGTTGTGCCCGGGCTTCTTTTGAACCCATGCATTCCATAAACAACTCACCTTCACGCACCAAACCTTGCTCAAACGGCAATGAAACTGAGGCTTCAACGGCTTGAATACAACGCTCTGGAGCGAAAAATCCGCGAGCTTGTTTTTTAAGTCCTTGACGGTATTGAGCGAATAACTCATCCGGTGCACTTGCTTTATCAATCGCTACATCAGCGGTTTTACGAATTTTTGCACCATCTGCAATCACTTTTTGCACAAAAGCCATGGCTTCGCTTAATAGATTGCTAGGGTCTTCAACTATTAGGTCGAACACGCCGCTTAACTTGCTGGCTTTTTCTGGACGACCGGATACGATCATATCCAGCGCTTTAGCAACGCCAGCTAAACGTGGCAGACGTTGTGTGCCACCGGCGCCAGGTAAAATACCCAAGTTTACTTCTGGTAAACCAACCTTGTTACTCGCGAACGTAACTCGGTAATGACACGAAAGTGCGACTTCTAAACCGCCGCCAAACGCAGGACCGTTAAGCACGGCAATAATCGGCTTGCTTGCATTTTCGATGACATCTAATACGTTTGGAAGATGCGGTTCAAGATTACCGCCTGAAAATTCGCTGATGTCAGCTCCGCCAGAAAACAGCGCTAGTTGAGATGAGATGACAATGGCGTGTACGTTATCGTTGTCCAGCGCCTGCTTAATGTTTTCAATTAATCCAACACGCACCGACTGAGATAACGCATTAACCGGTGGGTTTTGCATATACAAAACCGCAACATTTCCTTGTACTTCAGCTACCACTGCTTGACTCATAAACACCTCTTACCAGATAAATTAGTAAACGAATACTAGGTCAGGCAGCTTAATCATCCAAATTTATTGGTTTTATAATGATTAATAATCCTAACTGATAACGCGAATATTCTTACAAGGAGCTTAATATTCATTAAATTCATACTTCTGCATTAATTTAGGCGAGTTGACTTTTTAAGGGCCAGATGATTTTCTAATACCCCATTTACATGTTTAACAAGGTACTTACATAACCTTGTTAAGTAAAAATTAGGATAGCCACTATGCAGTATTTACGCACCCCGGACGCCTGTTTTGAAGGCCTTAACGGCTATTCGTTCGAGCCTCACTACATAAATGTAGATGATTTCGAAGGGGGCGAATTGCGCATGCATTACCTCGACGAAGGTAGTCAAGATGGTGAAGTGATCTTGATGCTCCACGGTGAACCATCTTGGAGTTATTTGTATCGAAATATGATCAAACCACTAACAGATAAAGGTTATCGGGTTATTGCCCCGGACTTAATCGGCTTCGGTCGTTCTGATAAACCCACGGAACGCGGCGATTACACGTATCAGCGCCATCTCGATTGGGTACGTAATATCTTAACCCAACTATCATTATCTCACGTGACCTTGGTATGCCAGGATTGGGGGGGATTGTTAGGGTTACGTTTAGTAGCCGAGCATCCTGAGTTATTCGCCCGGGTATTAGCAGCCAATACTATGTTGCCCACTGGCGATCACGCGCCGGGTGACGCTTTTATGAAATGGCGTACATTTTCCCAAGCAGTACCCGAGTTTCCAGTGGCGGGTATTATTAAGGGGGCAACCGTAACGGAATTGACTGAGCAGGTGATCGACGGTTACAACGCACCTTATCCAAGCGAAGAATATAAAGCGGGTGTGCGCCAATTTCCTCTACTGGTGCCTATCAGCACAGACGATCCGCAAACCGATGCTAATCGCCAAGCATGGCAGGTACTGCAGAAATTTGAAAAACCCTTTATCACCGCCTTTAGTGATAGTGATCCCGTTACGGTAGGTGGCGACGGCATAATGCAGAAGCTCATCCCAGGAACAAAAGGTCAATCACATACCACGATCACTCAGGGCGGACATTTTTTACAAGAAGATCAACCTAAGCAGTTAGCCAAAGTATTACTGCAATTTATTAACGACAACCCCATTTCAACACATTAAAAGCGAGTATTTAACATGGATTCATTATTAGATTTTAGCGGACAAGTGGCATTAATTACCGGTGCAGGCAGTGGTTTCGGACGTTTATTATCAAAAGGCTTAGCCGAGCGCGGTTGTAAACTTGTGATCAGTGACATTGACCCTAAAGGTCTCGCTGAAACGGTTGATGGTCTGAAGGAGTTTGCTGACAGCATTGTGGCCCAGCACTGCGATGTGTCAAAAGAAGCAGACTGTAAAGCCATGGTTGATAGCGCAATGGAAAAATTTGGCCGAGTTGATATCGGTGTAAACAATGCAGGTATCGCTCACAGCATGGCGCCTATGCACACTCTTGACGAAGCGACCATGGACAAGCAAATGGCGGTTAACGTAAAAGGCGTGATGTTCGGTATGAAACATCAAATTGAAGTCATGCTAAAACAAGGCAGCGGCCACATTTTGAATGTGAGCTCTCTTGCTGGTCTTGGTGGAGCGCCAAAAGGCGCAGCCTATGCTGCCGCTAAACATGCCGTTATCGGTTTGACCAAAACCGCCGCCATTGAATACGCACGCAAAGGTATTCGAGCGAATTCAATTTGCCCTTTTTACACGCCGACTAATATCTTAAATATCGATGGTGAAATTTCCCAAGACGGTATTAATCAATTAGCTGTGGGTTGCCCGATGAAACGCTTGGCAACACCACAAGAAATAGTTAATGCCATGTTGTTAGTACTGTCGCCTGGCAACACTTATATGACGGGACAATCCATTGCTCTCGATGGTGGTGTTACCGCTTGGTAGTACCCCAATAGATTATCGTTAAATACCGATTTAAAAAGGGCAATCTGATTGCCCTTTGACGTGAATAAGGAACCGCAAATGCAAGCACTCATGATGAAGTCACAATTGATGATTTCAAACATTTTAAAGCACGCCGAAAAGAACTACCCCCTGCGTGAAATTGTCTCGGTCACAGCAGACAATCCACGCCATCGTTATACCTACAAAGATTTTGCGGTTCGTAGCCGCCAGCTAGCTAATGCACTGAATTCTATTGGTGCTCAATTTGGCGATCGTATCGGCACCCTGGCATGGAATGATTATCGTCATCTAGAGCTATATTATGCTATTTCAGGCAGCGGTATGGTGTGCCACACCATCAACCCTAAGCTGTTCCCTGAGCAAGTAACCTATATTATCAACCACGCAGAAGACAGATTCATCTTTGTTGATGTGTTAGTCATGCCGCTAATTGAAGCGTTAGCACCTCAGCTGAGTAACGTTGAAGCCTTTATCGTTTTAACTAACAAAGCCAACATGCCAGAAACCAATCTTGAAAATGTGTTGTGTTACGAAGAGCTTATTGCTGACAAGTCGAGCGAATTTGAATGGCCTGAATTCGATGAAAACACCGCCAGCGGTATGTGTTATACATCAGGCACCACTGGCAACCCTAAAGGCGTGGTGTATAGCCATCGATCCACACTGCTACATGCATTTGCAGGGGCCCTGCCCGATGTCACCAACTCATCAAGTCGTGAAACGTGCTTACCTGTTGTTCCTATGTTCCATGTCAATGCGTGGGGCTTGCCATTTGGCACCATCATGACAGGCACTAAATTAGTCATGCCTGGGCCAAAAATGGGTGACGGCGAAACCTTGCAAAACTTAATTGAAAGTGAACAAGTGACCTTTAGTTCTGGGGTGCCCACTATTTGGTTAGCTTTGTTGGATTACTTAGATAAAAGCGCTAAGAAAATTCCTACGCTACACAAGGTATCCGTTGGTGGCGCTGCGTGCCCACGCACTATCATCGAACGTTTCAAACATAATTATGACACCATGGTTTATCAAGGCTGGGGCATGACGGAAACTAGCCCGCTGGGTACTATCTTCGGTTTACAACCCGGTATGGAAGATTACACCGACGAGCAAATAACTGACTTACAAGCCATGCAAGGTCGAGGCGTATTTGGCATCGAAATGCGCATTGTCGATGAAGACAACAACGAGTTACCTTGGGACGGCGTGGCCTTTGGCGCCCTTAAAGTACGTGGTCCTTGGGTCGTTAGCGGCTACTATGGTATGTCGCAAATACCGGGAGAAGAAGGTTGTCCGGTTGACGAAATGGGTTGGTTTGAAACCGGCGATGTGGCCACGATTAACCCACTTGGGTATATGCAAATTACCGATCGCACCAAAGACGTGATTAAATCAGGAGGAGAATGGGTCAGCTCAATCGACATTGAAAATGCAGCCGTTAGCCATCCTGGTATTGCTGAAGCCGCCGCTATTGGTCGTTATCATCCGAAATGGACTGAACGTCCACTGTTGATAGCCGTACGCAAAGGCGATAAACAAACCACAAGCGCAGAAGTATTAGCATTCCTAACCGATAAACTACACAAATGGTCAATGCCAGATGATGTGGTATTCGTTGATGAATTACCCCACACAGCAACAGGTAAGCTCAATAAATTGGCATTGCGTAAAACCTTCGAGGATTATCAATTCCCAGTAGCAAGTTAACGCATACACAGCACAAGATTAAACCCTAAAAAAGGCTCAGTGATGAGCCTTTTTTGTATCTATTGCCCTAGTTTAATTTCCCACAATTGACATACCTGTTAACGCTTAGGAAGTTGCATTTTTACAAATTTCCCCTAATCTGCGCGTCAAACGAATACATCAATAACGCTTAACACACTAGGCTGATGCATTACGTTAAAAAATATAATCGATAACAGAGACTTAATATGACATTAATACAACGCTGCTTAAGCACCGCGCTGGGTTTACTGATGATTACCCAAGCTCACGCCAGTGATATCGCTTACCGTTTAGACGAAAACGTAATACCCACATTCCAACAAATAAAACTTAAAATAGACCCCAATCAAGCCACGTTTAGTGGTGAAACGACCATCACAGTAAACATAAAACACGCCACTGACATTGTGCGTTTTTATCAACGGGACCTTGATGTTTATCTCGCTGAGCTTATCGACGGTCAGCGCCATATTCCGTTAACGGTACAAAGTAAAGCATACGATATTCAGCAGGGTAAAGCGTCCGAAATGCTGCCAGCTAAAACCTATCAGCTACACATGCAATTTAATGGCAAAGTGAATACCACATCGGACGGCATGTACTTGTCTACTTTTGAAGGACGCAATTACATATTTACCCAATTCGAAGACATGCACGCCCGTCGAGCATTCCCGGGGTTTGATGAGCCAAATTTTAAAATTCCGTATCAACTGACCATTACCGCACCCAGTATCAACACTGTGATATCAAATACCCCTGTGGCGTCTCGCACCTCAGCGGATGGTTGGCAAACGGTTACATTCAAAAAAACCAAGCCGATGCCAAGCTATTTGGTTGCCTTTGCTGTAGGCGAGTTAGATTCGGCGGATATAACCGGCTTATCTGTTCCTGGTAAAATTTACACCCCAAAAGGTCAAGCCCATCGTACTAAGTTTGCCGTTGCGCAAACGCCAAAAATACTCGCTGCCTTAGAAGACTACTTCGGGACGCCCTACCCCTACGAAAAACTTGATTTCATTGCTGTACCTAACTTCACCCATGGCGCAATGGAAAACGCTGGCCTAGTGACTTATCGCAGTAGCTTATTGCTGCTTGATGATGAACCTCGCTTAACCGAGCAAAGTGGACCAACAAAAACCATCGCCCACGAATTAGCCCATATGTGGTATGGCAACTTAGTAACGATGGCATGGTGGGACGACTTATGGTTAAACGAAGCGTTCGCCTCATGGATGGAAAGTAAAATCACCATGGCGCTTTACCCTGAACAAAATACCCAAGCACAGTTAGTGCAAGAAGGTGCGTTTGGTGCTGACGCTAGCCCCACCACCAAAGCGGTCAAAAAAGAAGTTCGTAGCCAAACTGACGTGATGGACGGCTTAGGCTTAAATTACAGTAAAGGTGAATCTGTCTTACAAATGATTGAATCATTAGTGGGTGAGGATGCCTTTCAAAAAGGGGTGCAAAGCTACATGCACAAACATGCTTGGGGCAATGCTCAGGCAAATGATTTGTGGGAAGTGCTGGCCACTGTGGCAGACTTCGATGTGCCCGCCATGATGAAAACCTATCTAGATCAGCCGGGTTACCCCCTGATAAACATCGCTATCAATGGCGATGTAACCCAAAGCCGTTACCATTTAGCCGGTGCAAACGTAAAGGCTCAAACGTGGGTGGTTCCTTTGGCTATTATCTATAAGAAAGACGGTGAAATTCAGCGCACATCTTTGTTTTTAGATAAAGCGCAGGTCAATATGAGCGAGTTAGCACAAGCCCAATGGGCGTACCCAAATGACAATGCTATGGGCTATATGCGCTGGCAGATCCCAGCCGTGCAAATGCAAGCCTTATTAAATGATATAAGCGATTTAAACGCCAGAGAGAAAAAGTCGCTGCTGTACAATTCTGACGCGTTATTTAACGCTGACAAAATCCCCCTAGATCAACACATGGCGGTACTCGATGCTCTCGCACAAGACAGTGATCCTGTTGTGGCACGCTCGGTAGTGGCAGCCCTGAATGACTTAACCTATTTGGTCGACGAGAGCAATAAAGCCTTATTTGCCGGCTTTATCAGCGCCAAGTTAAGTCCATGGTTTGAACGACTTGGCGTCACTGAACAAACAAGCGACAGTAATGATGTCAGTCGTTTACGTAACGCTGTATTTGGTATGTTAGGTCGCTATACGCAAGATGCAGAGGTAATGAAAGAGAGTAAACGTATTAGCGAAAAATTCCTTAAAGATGACACCAGTACCGGCCGTGCGATTGCCAGTAGCGCCATGCGTAGTTTGGCAGTGAATGGCGATAAAGAGTGGTTTGAGCGTTTTCAGAGTGCATATTTTGCCACTACAGACGCCAATACCCAAAGTGCCATTGGCTACGGCATGTTATTTTCTGAGCCTGACACCACCCGTAAGGTTCTCGACATGAGTCTTAATAAAGACGTCAGCCCTGCAAATGTGTTGCGTTTCATCTCCATCGCCAGCGAAGCCCGGGAAGATAAAGATGTGCTGTATCAATGGCTGGATAAAAACATGGAAAAAGTCACCGCTAAAATGCCGGCTTATCATATTGCTCGCATGCCTGAATATGTGTCGGCAAGTTGTAGTCAGCATAACATCGCACTCGCCCAGAACTTCTATCAACAACATATGGATAAGTATGATGGCATGTCACGCAGTTTTGATGTAGCCCAAGACGAGTCAAAGCAATGTGTTCAATTAAAGGATGCCAACCAAGGTACATTTAACCAGTATCTTCAAGGAACATCCGCGCACTTCTGAGCCGACGCAACTACCTATGAATGTCGTTTTTGTCTTGCGGGTTATTCATCCGTAAGATAAAAACAAAAAAGGCAGCCAGATTATATCTGGCTGCCTTTTTTACTGGTTTTATTGCCATCCTAAGACGCTGACAGTTAAACAACGCGCCACGGAAGAATGTAAGACTACTGGGTGACCATGATTGCTTTTACATTCACAAATTCGCGAATACCAAACCCGCCATGCTCTCGCCCGTAACCACTGTCCTTTACTCCACCAAAAGGTAAATTAGGATGAGCCAGACCGTAACCATTGATGTTGATCATGCCGGTATCAAATACCTCTCTGGCTAGTTTAATGGCTTTGTCTTCGTCTTGACTAAAGATACCCCCACCCAAGCCATAACGAGAATCATTGGCAATACGCATGGCGTCTTGATCATTTTTTGCTTTGATCAAAGATGCCACGGGGCCAAATAATTCATCATCATAAGCCGGAGAACCAGGCTGCACATTTTCAAGCACAGTCGCTGGGTAAAAGTACCCCGTACGCTCTGGTACTTCGCCGCCGATAAGACAGTTTGCGCCGGCTTTTATCGAATCACTGACCTGCTGATGTAATTTGTCTCGTAGATCTTCACGGGCCATCGGCCCAAGGTCGGTATCATCAAGGTTCGGATCGCCCATTTTAATGGCTTTCATCGCACTAACAAATGCTTCTTTGAACCCGTCGTAGTTCTTTTCAGTCACAATAAAGCGCTTGGCCGACACACAAGTTTCACCATTATTGACGATACGCCCCATAACACATGCTTCAACTGCCACTTTAAGATCTGCATCATCAAGCACCACGTAGGCATCGTTGCTGCCTAATTCAAGCACTGATTTTTTAACGTTCTCGGCCGCAGAAGCGCCGACTTTTTTGCCCACACCGTCACTGCCAGTAAAAGATACGCCGCGGACTTTTTCATGTTTAATCAATTCACTGGCGGTTTCGCCATCAATCAAAACTGACTGATAGGCGCCTTTAGGAAAGCCAGCTGTTTCATACATTTCCTGAATTTTCTCTGCCATACCGAAAACGTTTGCTGCGTGTTTTAGTACCGCTACGTTACCCGCCATCAAATTCGACGCACTGTAACGGATAACTTGATATAAAGGGAAATTCCATGGCTGAATACCTAGCACTACGCCAAGAGGACGATAACTTACCAAGGCTTTACCTTGCTCGTATTCACGCTCTTCGTCAGCTAAAAGTTCAGGACCTTTTTCAGCGCTGTAACGACAAATCGCCGCACACAAATCCACTTCTTGATAACCCTGCTCTTTTACTTTACCCATTTCATCGATCATTAACGTCACCAAGGCATCTCGATTGTCATCGATCACGTCAGCCATGCTGTTTAGAAGCTTAGCGCGCTCTTCTGGGTCGGTGAACTTCCACGTTTGGAATACCTCATCCGCCTTATCGACTGCCTTAATCGCTTCATCTTTTGATAGTAAGGTGTACTCTTTCAACTGCTCTTCAGTTGTCGGATTAATCGTCTTCACCGTGTTTGACATAATCTTCTCTCTCCTAATGATTGAAATGAATGTGGAGTCATGTCAATAGGAGCAAGTAGAACGCCAACACGCAGGAGAAACAGCAAGCTGTCATAGTAAATGCCTACAGGGCACGAATAATGGGGCTTGCACAAACGTAAAAAGATATGTCACTAACCCCCTAAATACGCTAATGCACTTTGCAGCGCCGCTGCAGTCCTTACATTGGGGTAAATTTTACAACGTGGCGTTGTAAAGTCTTTAGGCTTATTCCCTTATCTATAGGGGACAGACGTTACTTTGGTAAGACTTTGTCCCGGCCACAGCCTAAACCAACAATCGCACAGCAAAAGCTAGCACTTGCGCACAGCCAAAGCCCGCCTGACCAGTTGCCTAATGACGAATACATGTAACCCGCCAACATAGGGCCAATGGCCGCGAGAGAATAGCCAAACGATTGCGCCATCCCCGATAACGACGCCGCTTGCATAGCATCCTGACTTCGAAAACTAATAAACGACAGCCCCAAAATAAAGCAGCCACCCGAGCTAAACCCCACTAGAATGGTCCATAAAAGCGCAAACTGAGGCGCGTAAAGTAACCCTAGGGCACTAGTACTGCCCAAAATTGACATCACGACAGCAGGCACTCGCTGATCTTTGAGTCTTGGCAATAATGGGATAAGCACAAACCCAGGCACAGCAGATGCTACCTGAAGCCAGCCGTGTAATACGCCAGCATACTCAGGGGTATGTCCCGCCTCAACAAGGATATTAGGCAACCAACCAATCAAGATATAAGTCATAAAGGAATTAAGACCGAGAAAGATGGTTACTTGCCATGCCAAAGGAAAATGCCACACTTTGCTGGTTTTTAGGGGATTTCCCCCGGGTATTCCACTGATATCAGCCCCCCTAACATCAGGCATGGTTTGGGAGCGTAGTCGTGGTACCCACAGTAATAAACTGACTAAAGTGATTAACGAAAACACACTTAGTGCGCCTTGCCAGTCTAACGCTTCTATATTGGCTAAAGGAGTGACTATAGCTGAAAACCCACCTGAAAAAATTCCCATGGCCAGCACATAACACGAGGTCATCACAGCAACACGCGCCGCAAAATCACGCTTGATCAAACTCGGCAGTAATACATTGCCTATGGCGATACCCACACCAATAATGGCGGTTGCGCTATACAGTGCCCACACTGAATCCATGAGGCGCAAATTAATCCCCCCACCTATGAGTAACAAGGCAATAAATAACGAGCCTTCAATGCCTATTTTTCGTGCTAACTTTGCTGCCATAGGTGATGACACGGCAAAGGCGATTAACGGCAACGTCGTCAACATGCCGGCTTGGGTATTGCTTAATTCAAAAGTCGCAATGATCTTGTCCAGCAGCGGTGCGATTCCGGTGATTGGTGCACGTAAGTTTGCTGCGACAAAAAAAATACCCAATACAAAAATAAACGAAGACGAGGCTATGATACTAGGCGTCAATCCCTCTAGTCTTTTAACAAACTGCATTGCTAAACCTCTGGCTAAACGGTTAACGATAAATAGAGGGCTATTATAGAAGGTTCTAAACGAATATAATTTAGCAATAATGACTTCAAATAACTAAATCCTGACAAATGAGCCTTTTTAACGCTATCCAATGGGATGATCTGCAACACTTTGAATCAATGCCTCAGTCGGTAGTTGCTCGGATTGAAAGGGTCCACAATAGTCATGAGTTGCCGTTGCATACACACCCAAAGGGTCAATTGATATTGGCTTTGCACGGTTATGTGACCTGTGAAGTTGCGGGTAAAATGTGGATGGTGCCCACCCACAGCGCGATTTGGATCCCCGCCCATACCACTCATAGTAACCGAGCATATAATAACGCGACCCTGTGCCATGTATTTATTCAACCCAGTGAACTACGTATGCCGGATCACACCTGTACACTCGCCATCACTCCCCTAGCCAAAGAGCTCATATGCCACTTCGCCACGTTGGAGCAGCATTACTCTGTGGTGAGTGCGACTCATCGCATGGCACAGGTACTAATTGATATATTAACCGATATGCCACAACAGCCCCTCGACTTACCTTTATCGACTCATCCGACTGTGTCTCGGCTCGCTCGACAGCTCTTTTCTCAACCCGGAGATAGAAAAACCCTCAGCCAATGGGCTGCTCAATTAGCAATGACAGAGCGCACTCTGGCACGCTTGATAAAAAAAGAGACCGGTATGACATTTGGTCGTTGGCGTCATCAGCTACACGTAATCGTTGCAATGCAGCAACTCACCAACAAGATGTCGGTACAAAGCGTGTCAGAACATCTTGGATACAATTCAGTCAGCGCATTTATTACCATGTTTAAAGGTGTATTGGGGCAATCGCCTAAGCGTTATACGGCTCAACAGCATAAATAATGGAAACCGCGAAATATAGCGAAAAGGGATATTCGTAAGGTTGAAAATATAATTGCGGATTACTGAACTGACAGGCAGATATGAGCTCAGGCGGTGTGAAACGGGTCTCCGTGACACAAGTTTATTCCTTTGCATTTTTGACTCAGATTTAAAATATTTAGACTTTCTATATAGGCATTGGGCAACCCGGCGGTGATGTCTATTTTTGAGTCTCGGTTCCAAAACTGATAGTAAATAGGCTTGATGACTGCATTTTTTGAGGCGGATTTGGCGACAGCTGACCATTATCCCTACATGGCTGCTATTAGCTTCGGTGTTCCTACGAATGTCCTTCCCATTCAATGCCTATTGAGTTTGCATTGTAACTGGCGTTAGTTGGCCTCTGTCTGTCGACATCGTGATGTCATGGCTTATGATGAGGTGATGCATCGTATCCACAGCGCGTTGCACGTTGTAACAGACCTGACGGTTCATATTATCCGTTATCATCAACCACACGCTATTCGAATAGCGGCGAATAGCAAGTATTACTTCATGATTGCAGCCCAAGTACAGCCTGTTGTTCATTGTTTAGACCCGGGATAGCGTTTATTATTCTTATATACAAGCTGCTGAAGTCGATTGGTCCGGAATTCATCATCACCTCATGATGAGAGTAACGGTTGCAGCCATTCATCCGCTGTTCGGTTAGGCAGGCCTTCGGGGATCTGACAGAGATTAGGAAATAAGCGACATCGAGGCACGTCTCGCCTAGTGTTCGTACATCGGCGATAAATCAGCTGCGAAAGCCCAGTCCCTTAAAAGAACGGGTTGCAAGCCACCGACAAAATTCATGCAAGTCGGTGGCTTGCCAGGCATTTATTCCTTGCGGGCGCCTTCCCAGCGCTTCAGCAGATCTTTATAAGGCACGGTCTCGCCCTGTGGTTTCTCGTTGGCAATTTTAGCCTTCGGTGCGCCGGGCTGGTTAAACCAATAGCTTGCTTCCCGTGGCTCATTCAGCTTGGGCCCACAGGTGGCCATTACACTGGCGCGTTCTAGGCGCATCATCACCTTGTCCTGTGCTTCGGCCAGACCGTCAAGAGCCTGTTGCGGTGTACGCTCGCCACTAGCGGCTTGGGCAATGTACTGCCACCACAGCTGGGCAAGCTTCGGATAGTCCGGCACGTTGGTACCGGTCGGCGACCAGTTCACCCGGTCCGGACTGCGATAGAACTCGACCAGACCACCCAGCATGGGCGCAGCATCGGTCATTGCCTGGGAGTTGATATCCGATTCACGAATCGGCGTCAGACCCACCAGGGTTTTCTCCAGGGACACGGTTTTTGCCACCGTAAACTGGGCGTACAACCATGCCGCCAGACGGCGTTTTTTAGGCGTGGAATCCAAAAATGTCCAGGAACCTACATCCTGATAACCCAACTTCATGCCCTCTTCCCAGTAGGGACCATGGGGTGAAGGTGCCATCCGCCATTTCGGCGTGCCGTCTTCATTCACCACCGGCAAGCCCTTTTCGGTCATGCTGGAGGTAAACGCGGTGTACCAGAAGATCTGCTGAGCAATATTGCCCTGCGCAGGTACCGGCCCGGCCTCCGAGAATGTCATGCCCTGCGCTTCCGGCGGAGCATACTTTCGCAACCAGTCGACGTACTTCTCGGTTGCGTATACCGCAGCCGGTCCGTTCGTGGCACCGCCGCGGGTCACACTGGAGCCGACCGGGTGGCATTCTTCAACCCGAATTCCCCACTCGTCCACCGGCATGCCGTTTGGCAAGCCTTTGTCGCCAGCGCCCGCCATGGAGAACCAGGCATCCGTGAAGCGCCATCCCAATGATGGATCCTTCTTGCCATAATCCATGTGACCATAAACGTGCTGGCCATCAATTTCTTTCACACTGACTGTAAAGAACTCGGCAATATCCTCATAGGCGGACCAGTTAACAGGCACACCAAGCTCATAGCCATAAATGTCTTTAAACTGTTTTCGAAGGTCTTCGCGCTCGAACCAGTCCGCTCGGAACCAGTATAGGTTTGCAAACTGCTGATCAGGCAGCTGATAGATTTTCCCATCGGGGGCGGTGGTGAAATCCAGACCAATGAAGTCGTCCAGGTCCAGCATGGGGTTGGTGACGCTTTTGCCATCGCCTGCCATCATGTCGGAGATAGAAACCACTTTACCATAACGCCAATGAGTGCCGACCAGATCGGAATCGTTAACATAGGCGTCGTAAATATTACGCCCGGATTGCATCTGGGTCTGCAGCTTCTCGATGACATCACCTTCTTGGATCAGGTTATGGGTCACCTTGATACCTGTAATTTCCGCAAAAGCCTTGGCCAGAACATTGGACTCGTACTCATGAGTTGCAATGGTTTCGGAAACCACATTAATTTCCATACCGCGGAACTGCTCGGCGGCTTCGGTAAACCAGGCCATTTCCTTAAGCTGTTCAGCTTGGCTGAGCGTTGACGTCTCAAACTCTTCGGACACCCATTTTTTGGCCGCGTCGGAGTATTGATCCGCGTAAGCCCCTAGGCTGAGCCCCAGGCTTGCCGCACTTACTGCCATGCTCAGCATTAGCGCTTTCGGATACTTCTTATTCTTAAGCATATCCAACCTCGATTGAATTGTTAGAATTCGGGATGACAAGCGGGCAAAAGCCTTTGGTTTTACATACGTATCACCTGACGTCAGTCACCCGTGATGTGGCAGGTCGAAAACAATACTGTGATCGTTTTTGACCATAAACAAAACATTAGTTCGTTTACGAAAAAACATCAATGCGCAAATTTTTAAAATTTGCGCATTTTTCCCGACTTTTACGCGATCCGCTTTTGTTAGCCCCAGCGGAGCAGTATGGCGACCCAGGCAACCGAGACCGCCAGGGCTATCCAAAGGCTGAGTTCGGTTAAACCCAAAAACGTCAGATTGAGGTAAGCACTTGTGAGCAGACCAATGAACAAACGGTCACCACGGGTGGTTGCGATGGGCAGAAACCCCTTGCGCTCGGTGCAGGGAGAAACAACTTCGTACACCGTCATCACCAGAAGAATAGCGGCAATTACAGAAAAGAAAATAGCGACCGGTAAGGTCCAATTCATCCAGGCAATCATAATGACTCTCCTTATACCCGACCGAGGGCAAAGCCGGTGGCAATGTGGTTACGGACAAACCAGACCACAAGCAGACCCGGAAGAATAGTCAATACTCCGGCTGCGGACAACACGCCCCAGTCAATACCACTGGCCCCCATGGTCCGCGTCATGATAGCACCAATAGGCTGAGCATCCACCGAGGTCAGTGTTCGCGCCAGCAATAACTCCACCCAGGAAAACATGAAAGCAAAGAAAGCCGCAACTCCAATCCCCGAGCGAATCATCGGAATAAATATTTTCACGAAGAATTTTGGAAAGCTGTAACCATCAATATAGGCCATCTCGTCATACTCTTTTGGAACTCCCGAAATAAAACCTTCCAGAATCCACACCGCCAGCGGAACATTAAACAGACAGTGAGCCAACGCTACCGCTATGTGCGTGTCAAACAGGCCAATAGAGGAATAGAGCTGAAAGAACGGCAGCAGGAACACCGCAGGTGGCGCCATGCGGTTGCTGAGCAGCCAAAAGAACAGGTGTTTGTCACCCACAAACTTGTAACGGCTGAAGGCATAGGCTGCAGGAAGCGCCACCAACAGGGTGATCACCACGTTCATTGAAACGTAGATCATCGAGTTGATATAACCGGAGTACCAACTCGGATCGGTAAAAATCGTCGCGTAGTTTGCCAGCGTGAAGTCATGGGGAAACAAAGTCAGCTGTCCGAGGATTTCCTGATTGGTCTTGAACGACATGTTCAGCAACCAGTAGATCGGCAACATCAGCAGGATGATGTAGGCCGTAATACCGAAATTTTTACGTTTATTCATTTTCATCACTAAGCCCTCACTTTTGCTTGTCGAGGTGGGTTATAGCGGTAAAGAACAGCCATGACACCAACAGCACGATCAGGAAGTAGATCAGTGAGAAGGCGGCTGCTCGACCAATGTCAAACTGACCGATGGCCATGGTTGTCAGCGTCTGGCTCAGGAACGTCGTTGAGCTGCCCGGGCCACCACCTGTCAGGACAAAGGGCTCAGTGTAAATCATGAAACTGTCCATGAATCGCAGCAGCACCGCGATTACCAAAACGCTTTTTAGGCGAGGGAGCTGGATATAACGGAAGATAGCCCACTTGGAGGCACGATCTATTTCTGCCGCCTGGTAGAACGCTTCAGGTATTGCTTTGAGACCGGAGTAGCAGAGCAACGCTACCAGCGGCGTCCAGTGCCAGACATCCATCAACAGTACGGTTGCCCAAGCATCACCGGTATTGGCGGTGTAGTTGTAATCGAACCCGAGCTGGTTCAATCCCCAGCCGAACAGCCCAATGTCGCCACGGCCAAATATCTGCCAGATGGTGCCAACTACGTTCCAGGGGATCAGCAACGGGATGGCCAGCATAATCAGGCATACAGAGGCACGTTTGCCACGGGTAGGCATCATCAGCGCGATCCCTATTCCCAGGGGGATCTGGATCAACAACACGGCAGCAGAAAACAGAAACTGACGGCCCAGAGAGTCCTGCAGCCGCTCATCCCCGAGTATTTCTTCAAACCATTCCGTGCCCACGAAGTAAGCCTGTCCCGGGCCAAATATGTCCTGGACCGAATAATTGACCACTGTCATCAGCGGGATGAGCGCGGAAAATGCCACCAGGATGAAAACCGGCAGCACCAGCCACCAGGCCTTGTTGTTGGATACCTTGTTCATTCTGTCGCTCCCTCTACCAGAAATTCATCGATGTAAAGCTTCAGCCATTGGCGGGGAAAACCGATATGCACGGTATCGCCCTCAATCACCTGGTCTTCATCAATCCGCGCCAGTAACGTCTGGGACCCGAGCTCAAGAGTAACAATCCGATAAGTGCCCAGATCCTCTATGTACTTCACATGACACTCATAGCTGTCATCAGCCGGGGTATTGGACAGGCGAACAAATTCAGGACGAATCCCGATTTTGATGTTCGACGAGGTACTGGTCTCCGCGTATTTCGCCAGTTCCGGATGAATGTGCAGCGGCAGGCCATCAAATTCGACGCCCGTTTCCGTTCGCTGAACCGGAATCAGGTTCATGCCTGGGCTACCAATAAAATACCCAACAAAGGTGTGGTTAGGGCTTTCAAACAGCTCCCGCGGTGTCCCGAACTGGACGATCTGCCCTTCGTACATCACCGCTATCTTGTCGGCGAAGGTAGACGCTTCCAGCTGATCGTGGGTGACATACACCATGGTGATGTTGAACTGCTCATGGATCTGTTTGAGTTTACGACGCAGCTTCCATTTCAACTGCGGGTCAATCACGGTGAGTGGTTCGTCAAACAGGATCGCCGACACGTCGTCGCGCACCAGACCGCGGCCCATGGACACTTTCTGTTTCTCGTCGGCAGTCAGATTTCTGGCCTTGTTGTGAAGCACCTCACCGAGCTCAAGAATGGCGGCTATTTCGTCCACCTTGGCTTTGATCTTGGCTTTTGGCATGCCCACATTGCGCAGCGGAAAGGCCAGGTTGTCGTACACCGTCATGGAATCATAGATGACCGGGAACTGGAACACCTGGGCGATGTTCCGGTCTTTCGGCGACAGCTCGTTGACCTTCACGTTGTCAAACAACACCTCTCCTTCAGAGGGTTGTAGCAAGCCCGATATGATATTGAGCATGGTGCTTTTACCGCACCCTGAGGGGCCTAATAAAGCGTAAGCGCCACCATTATGCCAGACGTGACTCATCTGGCGAATGGCATAGTCTTCGGCGCCCGAAGGGTGTTTGCTGTAACTGTGCGCCAATGATTTTAGTTGTATTTCAGCCATCTTCACTCACTCCTTGGACAGGTGATGCGGTGCTTGAATCAAGCTCCCATCCACCCCGAAAACGAACAACTTGCTGATCGGTAAATAAATTTTGACGGGCGTATCCGTGTGGTATTGGTGCACCCCCATCAACTGCAGCACCAGCGAAAAATGGTCATTCTTCACGTGCATGAAGGTTTCTGACCCGCTGATCTCACCTAGTTCCACAGTCATGGCAAGCTCGAGATCATCGTCGTTTTGCGGTACCAGACTGATATGACTGGGACGCACGCCAAACTGATAGGCGCCAGGCGCAAGATCACTCAGGTTGCGAGTCAGCGGGTGATGGGCGTAGTCATCAAATGTGACTTCAGTTTCTGTCACCCGCCCTTTGATCTGATTAATCGGTGGCTCACTGAAAAGCTCCGCAGCTGTCACCGTCGAGGGTTGCCGGTACACCGACATTACCGGCCCGGACTGAATAATATTACCCTCTTGCAACAACGTCGTGACGCCACCCAGCGCAAGCGCCTCGTTGGCCTCAGTTGTGGCATAGACAGCGATGCAATTGCGTTCCTTAAACAACTCCCGCAATTCCGCCCGCAACTCTTCACGAAGCTTGTAATCGAGGTTGACCAGGGGTTCGTCGAACAGGATCAGACTGGCATCTTTGACCAGCGCGCGCGCCATGGCTGTCCGCTGTTGCTGGCCGCCGGAAAGCTCCGATGGGAAACGCTGAAGTAGTGGCTCTATCTGCAACATGGCAGCTGTTTCTTTGACCCGGCGGGTGATCTCAGGCTCTTTCATCTTGGCCAGCCGCAAAGGCGACGCGATATTCTCCCACACGGTCAAGTTGGGATAGTTAATAAACTGCTGGTAGATCATTGAAATATTGCGGCGCTGAACCGATTCATTAGTTACGTCCCGCCCGTCCATAAGCACTCGGCCAGTGTCCGGCTTATCCAACCCAGCCATAAGTCGCATAAGAGAAGTCTTTCCTGCCAGGGTCCGACCCAGTAGAACATTGAAGGAGCCAGCCTTAAAGGTGATATTGGCGCCTGCAATGTGTTGGACGCCATCAACCGAACGGGAGACGTTTTCCAGTGTTAACGACATAGATTTGATCCTTGTTTTTATTCGATTCCAAATGTGACAACGCAATGAACATACAAACATTGATGTGAAGACAAATAACAAAGGATAAATTACCCCTCAAAAATAACCTGCATTACTTTATTTCGTCGCGGAGAATCCATGCGTAAAAAACTAAATTCCTTGAATGAAGCCGATCATTCAAATTAGATTTTAATAAGGTCTACTGACGGACAAAAAAGTGATCGTCTTCAATGTTATTGAACGAGCGATTTTATGTTGTTACGCATTGACGCGGCCAAATGGCTATACCGTAGCTCACCGATGCACCTTGTAACTGCAATAGTCTATCTTCGTCATCCTGTCCAATATAAGCCTATACTGTAGTTATTAATTAAACTGTAAGATTACCCATGACTACCTTACCTGCAAAACAAAATACACCTCGCATCACCTCAGTTGCAATGGTCACTAAACTGCAGAGTATTTTAGCCGCTTTTTCTAATCCTCTGTATCTTTGGTGTGGAGTCATGTCCCCTTGCAGTCAGCTAAATTGGTGATAAATATTACTTGGCTGCATTATTTTTTTAAGCTCGGCCTCCTTTATTTCGGCTGAATAATATTTAACATAAATGTCTGGCTATTCTTGTGTATTTGATCTCAAAAAAAGCAATCCTCTCAGTATTTCTCGGTAAAATTCCATAATCAAAGAGTGAGCCCCGGAGAATAACCCTCATTTTCAGAGGCAATTTTATTTTCCTGTTGCACTTTATTGTTCACCTGAGGACATTCAAACTGAATGATTGGCAGGTTGGATGACTATGGAGTGTCGCGATAAACCGATGCTGGAAAAGACAACCTTACAATTAGTTAAAAACCCCGAGTAATCACCTAGGACAGTACATCTTAAATGTAGTCAATTGAAAGGAGATACGAAGCGTTTTAAGTAAAGACCAGTTTTGTGAAAAGTAATAGTTTTTTACTGTTAGATAATGAAATTGTTGAAAAGCACATACGGCGAAACTATGCGAAGGGCAGGAAAAAGCATTGATTTCAATCGATTAACATAACACATGAGCGACGGATGGCGACTGACTCTTGTGAGCGATGCAGACGTTAGTGATATTCAATTTTGATTGAATTATTACTTTAAAGTGGGTATTAACGCCTATTTTTCCGTTTGAAGTTATTATTGAACAAAGCTGCTAAGCACCAGATATTGAAATATCCATATATTCCTTTCTGTGAAAATTGACAGATAACAGTGTAGAAGTCTCACTAACACCTCAACATTTACACACTTTTAATTATATTAATCTGCTACACAAACAATGAGTTAAAAAGTTTTTTGTATACATTTTCTACCATGAAAACGGATATTATTGAGACTACTCGATAATATCCTCAATTTACCTGGTGTACTCCGAAAAACATATATTCGTCTTTTGAATGATGGCTTTATGGTTTAAAAAATTGAATAAGGTAGCCAAGAGAGTGTCAGAAAATGGCACCAATAAACCATAGGCCGATCGGTAAGTTCGAACGGTTTTCAGTCATTGACTGATATTTGATTTTTGATTTTTGATTTTTGATTGAGATATTGTTTTATGGGTAACATCCATGACTCGGCAATTATTGTCGATCTGGAAGTAAATCGTATCTTCTGTTTCAGTGTTGTTGGCGCTGACAACATAAAAGCGGTCTTCAACATTAACGACTGACATATCTGATGAAGTCAGCCGCTTCCAAGATGCATCTAGATACGTTGCTGTAGGGTGTCGATAACATTACGTGAATGCCCCATTTCCTCAAGCAGCACGTAAAGTTGTGCGACAAGCTTTTGTAACAAAGCACTGGCTTCATCAGCTAATACTTCTTGCTGCGCTTGTAAGGCGTCAATCTTGCCAGCGTTGCTAGTTGTTATTTCCCCATGGGATTGAGATCCCGGCAACTAAGCCGAAATCATCCGTCGGTTCATAGCGAGGCATCTCAGCTGAAAATTGCCATTGCGACTTAGCCTCTATGCGAGCCAACTCTATTTACGACTGAGTAATACGTCGCTGCTTGGAATGATCATTGCTGCAAATTTTGTATAGTTCATCGTATAATCCTTACAAGTATGAGTGATTATTTTAGTAAAAATAATTATTTCAAAATGGCTTTAAAACAAGCTGATTTTTATACGCAACATATACTCCAATTAATCAATATAGGTGATCTATGATAACTACAATGTTAATTTCGCTACTTGGTGTCGCGATGGCATTGACCCTTCACTACGTTAATATCTCATGGCTGGCTGACAGAATTTCAGGCAAATTGCACAGCAAATTTGCAGCAATGCACGTTATCTTGCTGATTGCCGTATGCAGCCAAATGTTGATCGCGGGGTTATTCTGCCTGTGCTATTTAATAGGAGTTGAATTGGATCTCGGGGAATTTAATGGCAGACACAGTGTGAAAGATATCTATTATTTTTCGTTAACGACAATTACTACTCTGGGTCTGGGTAGCTCGCAACCCACCGAAGACCTGCGTATGATAGCTGGAGTGGAATCAGCAACCGGATTTTTACTAATAAGCTGTTCAGCATCGAAACTATTCACTTGTATGACTAACAAATAAAACTTGTCACTAATAAAAAGTGACAAGCTTCCAATCTACAAGCTAAGTATATGACGGCTTAAAAGGGATAATTTTCTCTCACAAAGCCTATTCGACCTAACAAATCATAGGTCATCACATCCGTTTTAGCGTCATTCTATGAGGTAAGGTAAGGAGCCTCTTTATCGAAGATATTATCTATGCCAATTGAGACTAAAAAATCATCATTTACATACTAGGACCCAGCTATATCTGAATAAGTCAGCGCATCAAAAAATTTTCCCAAAGGGTCCAAATTGCCACCGTTAACATAATCAGCCGCACTTATATAACGCAATGAATAGGTCGCCGACCATTTTTTACACTTTAATGAAAAGCTGAATTTACTGCGCCATTTGGTATAACGCCATTGATCTTCAGTAATAAAGCTCACCTTATCCATTGTCGGTTGACCGATAGAAGGGGTACTTTCATGGTCAAGTAATCGTGTCTCACCCAGGGTAGAACGAGCATCTAACCTCATGACTTGGAATTTAGGTCCGCTCATCTAAGCACTCATAACCACCCATTTCAAATTCGCGGCAAATCAGTGGGCGGTTCTCATAAATAGTACACAGCATAGTTTCGCGGTCGACGGCGGCGCACCAACCATCGTCTAAACGATGCATAACCTGCCCGCCCCAATCATCTTCGGCAATAAACTTTTCGGGTACGCCAGTTTCGGTGATCAACATGACTTCCAAGCGACAACAATTCGCCCTACAGGTAGAGCAAGTTACGTCGTTGGCTGGCAGGTTTATTACATCAATGGTCACAGGATTTATTTCGCTTTGTTTAACCAGATTAGTTTGACCAAGTTATCTTTGAACGTCTCGGTCTGCGGCGCAGATATATTACATGATTTATCGGTGCGCCCCTGTGATATTTAACGCATTCTAGTCTTACTTTGTTAAAATATGGCGCAGCACGCGTTTACTGTTCAATCTGGCTCTTCTTAACGTTCCAGGCATACTCATTGCAGCCGTATCATTAATTCAAGCGTTATAACAAATCCTCTCGTCATTCATAGCATCGTTAGCCATGTCTACAGAGAGCTTATTTTCAATTCGCCCGCAATCATCTTGCGCCAGTTGCAATTCGTCGTATTGCTTATTCTTGATGCGCGTTGACTGTGCTAGTTTGGTTGTTGCTATGAAAAGTATGATAAAAAATAAAACAAGCAACCACAGGGAACACTCACGTGAACATAAGTAAAACCTCGATTCAGCTGGCGCTGTTGGCTGCGCCGTTAGCATTAAGCGCCTCATTTTCCTTCGCCGCAACTCACAACAATCCCCTTAAACTCGAAGATGTATTTAGTCTGGAATATGCTTCTGAGCTCGACATTACCAACAATGGTGATGAGGTGTATTTCGTGCGCAACTATATGGATATTCAAAGCGATAAAAAGCTGGGTAATATCTGGAAGGTCGATAAAAATAAAGTCATGACGCCGGTCACAAACGGCTTATATTCTGATTTCAGCCCTACCCTGTCACCGGATGAAACTAAGTTGGCCTATATTTCTACCGCTAGCGGCACTGCACAAATACACATCAAATGGCTCAAAAGTGGCCAAACAGGCCAAATGACTCATCTCAGTGCTTCACCTTCTAGTTTGAGTTGGTCGCCAGATGGTAAAATGCTCGCGTTTAGTCAATTTGTAAAAGGCACACCTAAGTCCCCCGTCAGTTTGCCCGGTAAACCGGAAGGCGCCAAATGGGCCGATTCCGCCATTTTCATTGATGATTTATTCTACCGCGCCGATGGTGCAGGCTACATTCCCCCGGGCAACAGTCAGATATTTGTCATCTCCGCGGATGGTGGCACGCCTAGGCAACTTACCCAAGGCGAGTTTGACCACGGCGGTAAAATCAGTTGGAGCCACGACAGCAAAGCTGTCGTATTTTCGGCAAATCTGCGCCCTGACAGCGATTTAGAGCTCACCGACGACAATGTGTATCGCGTAGAGGTGAATAGCGGCCAGATGCTGCAGTTAACTGATCGCATTGGCCCAGATAATAACCCAGTGGTTTCACCCGATGGCAAGCTGATTGCTTATCTGGGATACGATGAAAAATACACTAATTATGAAAACACCCAGCTATATGTAATGGACGCCAATGGAGGCGTTAGCCGCTCGCTCACTACCGATTTCGATCGCTCAGTCGGCAGTATTAAATGGGCCAATAACAGCAAAGGCGTGTACATCAGCTATGACGACAAAGGCGAAACCTACGTCGCGTATCAACCACTTCAAGGCAATCGAAAAGTCGTTGCTGAAAAAGTCGGTGGCCTTGCCTTTGGTCGCCCCTACTCAGGTGGTGAGTTTGATGTGGCCAAAGACGGTACAGTGGCATTTACCTACTCGGATCCCCAGCGCCCAGCGGATGTCGCAATTCAAAAAGGTGACCAACCAAGTGTACTTACCCAATTGAATGACGATGCCCTTGGCCATAAAGACATTGCAACCATTAAAGCGTTAAACCTTAAATCGTCATTTGATGACTTGCCCATCCAAGCATGGGTGGTTTACCCGCCAGGATTTGAGCAAGGTAAAAAACAAGGTAAACGTTATCCGCTTATTCTTGAAATACACGGCGGGCCTGTTGCCAATTATGGGCCGCACTTTTCAACCGAAATTCAACTTATGGCGGCCCAAGGTTATGTGGTGGTATACGCAAACCCAAGGGGCAGTGACAGTTACGGAAAAGAATTCGCACAAACTATCGATAAAAACTACCCCAGCCAAGATTACGACGATTTGATGTCCACTGTGGATGCCGTTATCGCCCAAGGCTCAATTGATGAGAAAAACTTATTCGTTACCGGAGGCTCAGGTGGCGGCACGCTGACCGCTTGGATTGTCGGCCACACAGAGCGCTTCGCTGCCGCTGTTGTCGCCAAGCCGGTAATAAACTGGTACAGCTTTGTATTGACCTCAGATTTCTATCCGTTTTTTTACAAAAATTGGTTCGGTAAAAAACCTTGGGAAGCACAAGACTTATACATGAAACACTCACCGATAAGTTATGTGGGCAATGTAACGACCCCAACTATGTTGTTGACCGGCGAGTCAGATCATCGCACGCCGATTTCAGAAACCGAGCAATACTATCAAGCGCTGAAATTACAAGGGGTTGAGTCTGCTATGGTACGTATTCCCGGAGCGTCGCACGGTATTTATACCCGCCCAAGTAATTTAATGGCAAAAGTGGGGTATATCATGTGGTGGTTTGATAAGTATCGTTCAAATAAATCAGATACGACTGACGGCCAAGCGCAAGAATAACCTTATTTACCCTCTATATATCAAGCGCTGATGCAAGCAAATCTCGTCTTGCATCAACGTTTCGTCCCCCCTACGGAGCGTTTTCCCCTACCCCAACATTAAGACAGGTTGCGTTTTACGTTTAAAAACTCGAACCGGCTTGTGTTAAAAAAGTGCGCTCTTGTTCGGTTGAACTGCGTTTGAGAATGGTATTTCGATGAGGATAACGACCAAACCGTTCAATGATCGCTAGGTGTTTTAGTTCAAACTTATAAGTCGAATCACTGGCTTTATTAGCAAATAATTCATTTGCCTGTTGGTGAATGACAAGCGATTCACTGTGCATAAATGGCATATACAAAAAGTTACGCTGCTGCTCATTTAATTCATCATCTGCCCCAACAGCGACGGCTTCCTGCGCTAAGGCCAGGGCAATCGCATCGTATGCAAATGCCTGGGGGGCATCACGAAAAATATTGCGCGAGAACTGGTCAATCACAATCACCTCTGCCAAGCGACCTAAAGCTGTTTTTCGCCAATGGCTTAGCTCGCATTGCACAGCTTGTTGGTGAACGTCATAAAATCGTTGGTTAAGCATCTGATCAAAATCAGCATTTTTTTGCCACCACTGGGCTGGTGTTAATTCATCAAACCAAAATTGAATAATTTGTTGGTAGTTCACCACTTTGCTCCTTATCTTACGTGCTCTGTTCACTGGTCGAGTAGAATTTAACCTTAATCATGGTAAAAATGAACCGTTACGCCCTTCGCTTCGTCTTGTTTTTTAGCAAGCAAAGCAGTAGCGTGATCTAATAATAATAAGGAAAGTTCCATGCATGAACCGTCGTCAGTGCAACCGAGATTACAATTAGCCATCCAATCACTGCAACAAGGTAAAATGCAGCAGGCTCGAACAATGTTCGAATCCTTATGTAACGAACAACCCAGTGTAACCCAAGCTTGGTTTGGGCTAGCTTATGTTTGTGGTCAACTTGAAGATTTTAACGCGTCTATCGCCGCCATTGGGCATGTATTAGACCACGAGCCAAAGAACGTAAAAGCGCTTATCTTTAAAGCGGACCAACTGGTGTATAACAAGCAAGAGCGCATGGCTTTATCCTTCTATGATGGAGCGCTTCAACTAACCAGCAAGCAAGCAAACCTTCCTGATGAAATTGTACGCGGCTTGCAACGAGGTATGGTACTGCGCGAAAAATATGATACTCAATACCGTGAATACCTACTCAGCGCACTGACAAAAAAGGGTTATGAACGAGGTAAAGTTAGCCAGCGATTCGACCAAGCACTTGATATCAGCTTTGGTACAAAAGAGATTTTTCTTCAACAACCCACGCGGTTCTATTTTCCCGGTTTACCCCAAAGGGCATTTTTTGAACGAAATGAGTTTCCTTGGTTACGTAAACTTGAAGCCAAAATCCCTGCAATAAAATATGAACTACAAGCCATGTTAAATGGCCAAGAGCAATTTTCACCTTATTTAGACAGTGGCAGTACTGAACCAAATTTTGTTAAACATCTAGATATTGTGGATAGCTTAAACTGGTCAGCAGCCTATCTTTGGCATTATGGCGTACTAAATAATCACATTGCCGAACAATGTCCCAATACCAAGCAAGCCCTAGATACGGCTCCTTTGCCTTTTATTACCGGGCAAACACCGGTGGCACTGTTTTCAAAATTAAAAGCAGGGGTAAAAATACCGCCGCACCATGGTTTATTAAACACCCGTTTGATATGCCATTTACCCATAATAGTGCCAAAAAATTGCGGTGGTCTGCGGGTAGGTAACGAAACCCGACAATGGGAAGATGGAAAAGCCCTGATATTTGACGACAGCATAGAACACGAAGCTTGGAATACCAGCTCAGAGGAACGTGTGGTATTGCTATTTGATATTTGGCGACCTGAACTAACCGAAGATGAAAAAGGCTTGATCACTGACATGCTGATTGCGGTAGACGAATTTTCAGAGCAAGGTAAGCACCTTTACATAACGAGTTAGCCACTAAACCTTGTTAGCTAACTCTTCGTCTGAACATTTTACCAATGCCAAACCAGAATGCGCCTTCGAGTACAATACCGAGTATAAAAAATGCAACTACGCCCGTCATACTGCCCGCTGAGTAACACAGCAATGCAGCCAAAATGACAGCGATTGATAACAACACTCTGTATATTAATCTCACGTTATGTCCTTAAAAATTCACTTAAGTGGTTAGATTAAAGCAACCAAACGCCCCTACAACTAGGGCTGAACTGCAACAAAGTGTTGCTCTCGCTACCATAGGATGGTTTGTCTTTGGTATGACACCCTATACCCTAGTATCACAGTGTAGATTTTTTAATCAATGCAAATAGCGTTTAATTACCTCAACGAAACGAAATTATAATTAAAATAAGAACCGAGGAATTGACCATGTTGAAAATTGTTAACGCTTCTATCGCTATCGCCGCTACCACTATTATGTTTGCTGCACCTGCTCAGGCTGACGTCGCAGAAGCATTGCAAAACATCTGCACTATCGTTAAAGCAGACGATAAAGGTGAACTACGCAAAAAAATGAAACGTGTTCAGTCTGACTATCGCCTTAAACTACAAGATTATTATTCAGGTATCAGCTGTGGGGGTAACAGTTTAATCCGTACCGCCATGTTAAATGGCGCAGTTGAAACCGGTACCTTAATGGTTAAGAAAATGCCAAAAAGCGACTTGAGCACACCTGAGCAAGACGGCAAAACCGTTGTGGCTTGGGCCACCGAAAATGGCTTGACCAATTCACCTATCGTCGCGGTACTAAACGACCGCATCTAACATAGTCTTTACTCAGACATCTATTTCAGCTTTCGCGTGTTGGCAGCCTTTTTTTGAGCGTATTTGAACTGACGCAAGTAAGAAGACGATGTTAAAATGGGTTGTTGAACACGCACCAAATACCATAAAAAAACGGCCTTAATTGAGACCGTTTTTTTATGCGTTGTTTATTCAAACAACGCAATATTGACAGTACGCTAGGGGTTTAACGACATTTTTCCCTTCACTTCTCGCCCCATAACCTTGTTAAGTGCATCTTTTGCTTGTGCTAACGGTAACGCCTCATCGACCACCACCTTCACTTTGCCTTGCACATACCAAGTCAGCAGTTCTCGCATATTTTGTGCGAAATCTTGTGGCTGATGTTGGGTAAATGACCCCCAGAAAACACCCACTACTGAGTATCCTTTTACCAAGGACAAATTCACCGGAAACTCAGGGATTGTCCCACCGGCAAAACCTACCACTAATAATCGACCATTCCACGCCATACTCCGTGAACACGCATGAAAGGTGTCGCCGCCAACGCATTCATAAACGACGTCAACACCTTTACCGTTTGTGACTTCTTTAATGGCGGTTTTTAAATCGACTTCACTGTAGTTAATCAGGATATCGGCACCATTTGCTTTGGCCATATCAAGCTTTTCTTGGGTTGAGCACACGGCAATAACCTTAGCGCCCATGAGTTTACCAATTTGCACTGCGGCCAACCCGGTACCACCCGCGGCACCGGTAACAAGTAATGTTTCACCCGGCTGGATATTCGCACGCTGCTTTAAACCATGATGCGCTGTTGCGTGAGCGGTAACCAGTCCCGCTGCTTCATCATCGGAAATTTCATCTGGCAAAGGTAATACATGAGTTGCTGCACAGGCTACTTTTTCCGCATAGCCACCAAGCATACATAACGCGATAACACGCATGCCCACTTTTAAATGCGTCACGCCCTCACCAACTTCACTAACCACGCCAGCGACTTCATTACCTGGAATAAAAGGCACTTCAGGTTTCATTTGATATAAGCCTTGAACAATTAGGCCATCAGGAAAGTTCACACCACAGGCTTTGATATCAACGACAACCTGTCCTTTGCCTGCTTTAGGATCAGGCATCTCTTTATATTCTAAATTTTCTACTGGTCCAAAGGCATTACATACTATGGCTTTCATTCTTTACTCCATTCGGGTCTGTCGCGCCACCAACCTATCAGCGGCGCAATTAAATGCTGATTATTGCAGTATCTTCAATGCATACTGGGCTAACGGCTGTACTAACTTGCCGACTTGCAACGCTTGTTTGTTAGAGGCGTTTCCGTCTACGGCTCGTTTCGCCACACCTTGAGCGATAGCGCCAAGTCGGAAGAAGCTAAACGCCAAATAGAAATTCCAGTTAGGGATATTATCAATACCCACTAATTTACAATATTGCGCCACGTATTCTTCTTCACTTGGAATGCCCAATGACGCACGGTCTACATCGCCTAGACCTGTTGCTTTGCCGACATTATCCGGTAAACGAAGTTGCATGCACTGATATGCTAAGTCCGCATACGGATGGCCAAGAGTCGATAACTCCCAATCAAGCACAGCAATAATATCGGCTGAATCTTTAGCAAACATCAGATTATCCATGCGGTAATCGCCATGTACTAATGAGACTTGCCCATCGTCCTCAGGGATATTATTTTCCAGCCACGTGATGAGCTTATCCATTTCAGGAATTTCATGGGTCTCGGACAAACGATACTGCTTAGTCCAGCGACTAATTTGACGTTCGAAATAATTACCCGGCTTGCCGTAGTCCCCAAGGCCCACCTCTTCAATATTGACTTTATGCAGCGCAGCCAAAACGTTAACCATGTTTTGATACATAGTCGCGCGGGTTTGGTTATCCGTTATTTCAGGTAACGAACTGTCCCAATAGACGTTACCGTCCATAAACTCCATGACATAAAACATGCTGCCAATCACCTCGGGGTCTTCGCAAAGATGATAGACCTTTGCCACAGGTGCTTGGCTATTTTCCAACGCTTTTAGCACGCGATATTCACGGTCTACAGCATGGGCTGATTTCAATAATTTTCCCGGTGGCTGGCGACGCAAAACATAGGTTGCATCCGCGGTTTGTAATTTGAAGGTGGGATTTGACTGCCCACCAGCAAATTTAGTGGCCGTTACTGGGCCACTAAAACCGGCAATATGTTCAGCCAAATAGGTGGCAAGACGTGCTTCGTCTAGCTGTTCTACACCGCTTTGCTTACTCATTGCGCTTACTCCAATTATGCGTTGTAATCTTTAATTAAGTTACGTCCAAGTTGCATCATGTGCACCTGATCAGGACCATCGGCTAAACGAATAGTACGCGCGTACGCATAGCTACCGGCCAAAATAAAGTCTTGGCTCGTACCTGCTGCACCGTGCATTTGAATAGCTTCATCAATAACTTTGCAGGCCATTGTTGGCGCAACAATTTTGATTGCCGCAATAATGTCTCTTGCTACTTTATTGCCGTAGCGATCCATCTTGTCGGCGGCTTTTAGGGTTAACAATCGCGCTTGTTCAATATCACAATGCATTCTCGCAATACTTTCACGCACAGATTGTTGCTTACTTAGTGGCTGACCAAAAGCAACTCGATTTTCTACTCGCTCACAGGCTAAATCTAACGCGCGCTGAGCACAACCGATCAAACGCATACAGTGGTGAATACGACCCGGTCCTAAACGACCTTGGGCAATTTCAAACCCTTTGCCTTCACCGATTAATAAGCTGGAGGCTGGCACACGAACATTCTCAAACAAGACTTCAGCATGGCCAACGGGCTCATCATAAAAGCCCATTGCACTCAGTGGACGCACAACCGTTACCCCTTTGGTATCAATAGGAACAAGGATTTGTGACTGTTGCTCATGACGTGCTGCTGATGGATCTGTTTTTCCCATGACCACGAGGATTTTACAATCTTCGTTCATGGCGCCACTGGTATACCATTTACGACCATTGATCACATACTCATCACCATCACGAGTAATAGACGTTTCAATGTTGGTAGCATCAGATGAAGCCACTGCAGGTTCAGTCATGGCGAAACCAGAGCGAATTTTGCCTTCGAGTAGTGGTTCAAGCCATTTTTTCTTATCTGCTTCTGAACCATAGCGGGCCAATACTTCCATATTGCCAGTATCAGGCGCGCTGCAGTTGAACACTTCAGAGCTCCACATTACGCGCCCCAGTATTTCACACAAAGGTGCATATTCTAGGTTATTCAAACCTGCGCCATAGGGTAAATATTCTTCAGGTAAAAATAGGTTCCATAAACCGGCCGCTTTGGCTTTTCCTTTTAATTCTTCGATTAAAGGCAAGGTTTTCCAGCGGGTGGCCGGATCAGCGCTAGCGGCTTGCACGTCAGCTAAATATTGTTTCTCATTAGGATAAATGTGCTCATCCATAAAGGCTTCTAAACGAGCGATAAGTTCTTGGGTTTTCTGTGAGTAATCGAAGTTCATAGTATTTTATTCCATTTAACTAAACGTGATGGCACCAACACGCTCAGGTACATCGAGGTGCGGTACATTGTTAAAGCTACTTAACCGCACGGTGTCGCGGTTAAAAAAGAAATGACTGTAGCTGGCGTTGCGCACTTGCATGTTAAGTTCAATGACATGCTTAGCATCTAGCTCAAGCACTATGCTCATTAACATAGAAATCGCACCGCCTGAGCTAACCAGCAAAATGGGTTTATCGTGGCTTTCCTTACGCATGGCACTGAGTACCGCAAATACGCGCTGGCGAAACTCGCCCCAAGTTTCATTTAACATGCTGGGATCAAGTTGTTCATTTGACCAGGCACCCATGGCCTTTTTAAGTAACCGGTAAAAATCCGCAGCCGGCGCACCTTTTTGCACCGCATCGTTAGGGTGCTCAGCAAGATAAGCGGCAGCAATGTTTTGAAAGTCAAACTCATTCAACCCAGTGTGGGTCACTGTCTCTAACTGGGTATTTAATCCCCGACAAATGCCGCTTGCGGTTTCTTTATGTCGAACCATTTCACCCAACCACAACTGACTGAATTCAAGATTTCGAGCTGCGAAATATTCCCCTAGCCAATCAGACTGCTGGTGCCCTAGTGGACTCAGCTTATCGTAATTATCGGCACCAAAGGATGCTTGTCCATGACGTACAATATAGAACTCTGACATCTAACCACCTCAGTTTTAAACTGAAAATCATACTAGTGACAAAGCTATTATTAGTTTAATTGATTATTTTAATGGTTTTGTATTGATTGATGTTATTCAGCTAACAGATAACAACAGGCATAGGGCTTACAGGGAAGTGAGATTATTTTTATGCAATAAAAAACACAGATTAACATTTTACTAACGTCTTATTTACTTTCCGGCGAAAAAATTGCAGTCTTATGCTCATCCGACTAGTTGCTCCCGATGCAATGTGTTGGATCTCGTTCCCCTAATGAAAATATACCAACAAAAAACATTAGGGCCGCCAGCTAACACATTAAGAGAAGTAAAATAATGTCTACCTTACCTCATCGTTTAAAACGCACACCGCTTGCTTCAATAATAGGCTTCACTCTTGCCTTCGGCAGTGGATTCGCCCTCGCCCAAGAAGAAGCAGCACCTAGTGATAAAGGGCTTGAAACCATTACGGTAACCGCTCAAAAGCGTGCACAAAACTTACAAGAAGTCCCCGTTTCAGTTACTGCATTTAACGGCGAAGCGATGGCCGAAGCCGTCATCAAAGATATGTATGACTTGCAAACGAATGTGCCAGGTTTAGGTGCGTTTCAGAGCCAAAGTGCCACCAACTCTAGTTTCTCAATTCGTGGTGTGGGCACCTCGTCGCAAAACTTTGGATTAGAATCATCGGTTGGTCTCTATGTGGACGGTGTGTATCGCGCCCGTCAAAACTCGATGATCAATAACTTAGTGGATGTCGCAGCGGTAGAAGTATTGCGTGGTCCACAAGGCACCTTATTTGGTAAAAACACCCCATCTGGCGCCATTCTAATATCTACCGTGGCGCCAAGTCATAGTGGTGGCGACGCTTTTGTAGAAGCCACAGTAGGCAATTATGGTTTAGTGAATTTGTCAGGGGCCATGTCTGTTTCCGCCATCGAGGATGTATTGGCCTTTCGCGTAACAGGGTTTTCCAGTAACCGTGACGGCACCATAAGTGATGTTAACTTAGGTGAAGACACCTTAAACGACAGAGACCGTTTCGGTGGTCGCTTACAAGCATTGTATACCCCAAGCGAAGATCTTTCGGTACGCGTTATCGCAGATTATGCTGAAATCGACGAGATTTGCTGTGGTGCCCCCGTGCAGTTAAGTAACTTTCAAGCGAATGAAATTCCGGGAAAATTCGGTACTGACGCTGCGATAGATCAGCTAGGCGGTACACGCTTCCCTGGTGGCAACGCATTCTTCGACCGAGAAGTTGCCGTCTCTTTCTTACCCGTGGCCACTATGAAAGACCGAGGAGTTTCAGCAGAAGTTGACTGGGAACTAGACGATAATTACACCTTTGTGTCGATCTCTGCTTATCGTTCATTCGATTCATACGACAATATCGACAGCGATTTTACTGATGCGGATTTATTCGGCACCAGCAACGATTCCCAGCAAAACTCATTTTCACAAGAATTCCGCTTAGATTATACCAGCGAAGATCTTAATTTTATCGTTGGCGCTTATTTCTTCACCCAAGATTTGGATCTTGAATACAGTCTTTATACCGATACCATTTTTGACGGTTTCGCACTCAGTGTTTTAGGCCAAAACGTGGACGCATTAACCGGCACTGCAGGTTCATTTTCGAGCCTACTCGCAGGCATAGATGGACTAGCGACAGCAGGGTTAATTGCTCCGCGCGCAGCTGGGGCTCCCGCTGGAACTGGGTTTAACCATGTGGCTGAGCAAGAACACAAAAGCTACGCAATATTCAGCCAGTTCGATTACAAATTAAGCGCTGAATTTACCCTCACCGCAGGTCTACGTTTCACCAAAGAGAAAAAAGATTTATTGACGGTATTTACCGAAGTTGGACCAGGCATTAACGGGTTAGCAGGCAACACGCCGGTTGATTTAGTCGCCGCCCTAACGACGGCGGGTGGCATTGCAGCGGGGGCCATTGATTTAACCACAGCAGCGGGTCAAGCCACTTTGGTTAATTTCCAAGGTTTCTCCGAGGCAGGATGGGCTTTTCCCCTACTGGGTGATACCACTCGTCCACGCAGCGACATCCAAGAAAGCATCAGTGATGATCAAATAAGCGGCACTTTGAAACTGAGCTACCAACCAAACAGTGACACATTATTGTACGCATCTTACGGCAACGGTTATAAATCAGGCGGCACCAATACTGACCGTATAGCAGCAGGGTTTAACCCGATTTTTGATGCCGAAACCTCTCAGTCATTTGAGCTAGGTATCAAAAAAGATTTTCGCCAGCAAAACCTGCGCGTAAATGCAGCAGCACACTACACCACAGTGGATGATTTTCAAGCTAACACCTTTACCGGCAACGGCTTTAATTTACAAAATGCCGGTGACTATGAAATATCAGGTATGGAGCTAGAAGCAACTTGGCTGCCAATGGATAGCGTAGAAGTGCATTTGGGTTATGCCTTAGTGAATGCTGAATACAAAACGTTTAAAGCGGGTAACTGCTGGACCGCTTATACGTGGCATACCGGTATCGACGATCCTGGTCGCGTGAATGCAGACGACAGCTTCTGTGATCGCTCAGGGGATCGCCCAGGCGGAGAGCCTGAGAATTACGCCGTGCTAAGTGTCAAAAAAGACTTTGAATTAACAGACAGTATCTATGCTTATGTACAAGGTGAATACAGCTACACAGGTGATGTAATTCTTGATGGCAGTAATGACCCCTACGCAGTGCAAGATTCTTACAACATCTTGAACCTTCGATTCTTCATGAACTTCACGGATTACGATATGGACGTCATATTATGGGCGCGTAACGTACTAGACGAAGAATATATCAACCGTACCAACTTCAATACGCCTCTGCAGGAAGGTAAGCTAAATGCTTATATGGCTGAGCCAGCCACCTATGGCCTGACAGTGAAAAAACGCTTCTAAAGTAAATGTATAAGCAAAAAACCGGCGAAAGCCGGTTTTTTATTATCTGTCATTCTGTTATCAAGTCCGTTATCAACTTGCTATCATTTCATTGGTGCCTATCTCTGGTGTTTACTAAGGACGTATTTTGAATTTATTGATGTTAAGCAGCTCACGCGCGGGCGATGAAGAATATTTGTCCCACGCAACACATATGATTACCACTCATCTTGCCAACAGCCAAAAGATTGTCTTTATCCCTTATGCAGGTGTCACAATAGACTGGCCAAGTTACACTGCAAAGGTGCAGGCTGCGTTACCTCATTTACCTATCTCAGGTATTGAATCCTATGACGACCCCGTAGCTGGCGTGACGCAAGCCGATGCCATTATGGTCGGTGGAGGCAATACTTTTAATTTGTTACATCAACTCTATGCCAACAACTTAGTCCAATGCATTCAAACACGGGTCAAAAGCGGTATACCCTATGTGGGCTGGAGCGCGGGTTCAAATATCTGTGGTAACTCCATTCGTACCACCAATGATATGCCGATTATATTTCCACCCACGTTTGACGCCTTAAATTTAGTGCCTTTTCAGCTAAATCCACACTACAACGATTATCGAGCTCCTGGACACAACGGTGAAACACGTGCCCAGCGGATCGCAGAATTTTGCGTACTCAATCCCCACATGCCGGTGCTCGGAATACGAGAAGGTACAGCACTTGTATGTGCTGGCGACGCACTCACGTTGCAGGGTAGTTTAGCAGGTGTGATCTTTGAAAATGGTTTGCAAGCGACCTTAAATCCAGGACAAGATTTGCGGCAATACCTAAACGTGAAAGCGTAAAGATTTCCCAACAATTTTGCCCTGGTACTTATAACACTAAGGTATGCGTAATTGGCATCACTCCAAAGGGTGAACCTTGCTTGCAATCGCGCATTGTCATCCCCACCTTGCTCACATTGGTCTCACTAAAGGACATTCATACATGACAGGTTCAACTGCGTTTTCGATTCTAGACTTGGCGCCTATTGCCCAAGGACAAGGCATAGCGCAAACCCTTGAGCACAGCCGCCAAATGGCTGTACAGGCAGAAAAACTAGGCTATAACCGAGTTTGGCTAGCAGAACATCACGGTATGCGGGGTGTGGGTAGTTCAGCCACATCTGTGGTGCTAGGTCACATAGGCGCTGCCACCAACAAAATCCGTATTGGCTCTGGGGGCATTATGTTGCCGAATCACTCTCCGTTAGTGATTGCCGAACAATTTGGCACCTTAGCCGCATTATTTCCTGATCGGGTTGATCTTGGTTTAGGCCGCGCTCCGGGTACTGATATGGCAACGGCCAGAGCGCTAAGACGAAACATGCAAGCCAGCGTTGAAGATTACCCCAGCGACATTCGTGCATTGCAAAGCTATTTAGGTAGCCCCAGCGACGATCAAACAATTATTGCCGTACCCGGTAGTGACAGCCATGTACCACTTTGGTTACTAGGCTCAAGTCTGTACAGCGCACAATTGGCGGCGCAATTTGGTTTACCATACTCGTTTGCCTCGCACTTTGCCCCAGATGCATTATTCGATGCCTTCAATATCTACCGTAGCCAGTTCAAACCTTCTGCTCAACTAAATCAGCCCTATACAATGGCTGGAGTAATGGCGGTGATTGCCGATACCGATGAAGAAGCACGATATTTATATACATCGTTACAGCAGCAATTTGCCAATTTGCGCAGAGGCGCCAATAAGCCCTTTGCCCGTCCCGTGGATGATATTAACACGGTGTGCAGCCCTGCTGAATTGTCGATGATTGCACACACATTGCAATATGCCATCGTTGGTTCGCCTGAAACTGCACATGCTCAGCTTGCGCGTTTTATTGAAAATACCCTTGCTGATGAAGTGATATTTTCATTTCCGATACACGATCAGAAAGCGCGCTTACACAGTATGCAATTATTAGCCAGCAGCCAAAACATGCGTAAAAGCCTCTAACAATAGGGTAATTTTACGTCACGGAAAATCAACAGCAGCGATTAGTTTGCTTTAATACTTTGTTTACAGGGATTTATTAACAAACATAACAATGAGATGAGTGTCGGTGACAAACCGAACTGAGATATAGCCATGAATATGAAGCACCCGATGTTACAGCTCGCTGTATGGGGTATATTAACTAGCCTAATATCCTACAAGGTATTAGCCAGCAACGACGATAAAAGCCTAGAGGTAGCAGTAGGTTGGAATAAACCACCGTATGTAAATTCCGCCGATGATAGCGGTTTCGAACTGGATATGATCCGGCAAATATTTGCTCGAATGGGCTACAAATTCAAACCTGTCTATGTGCCCTATGGTCGCAGCTTGAGTATGTTGCAAAATAGCCGCGTAGACGGTGCATTAACGTTGAGCGAAAATGCTGCGGTGCCCCCTGTGCAATTAACCGACAGTTATATTCAATATCAAAACGTAGCCGTGTCCTTGCAATCCAAGCACCTTGACATTAAACAGCCCAAAGACTTGGGCCGCTATGCGATTGCGGCCTATCAAACTGCCGCCAAAAATTTAGGTGAACAATACGCTTACGCCGTTAAACAAGCCCCGTTATATGTCGAGCTGCCAGATCAAACCAAGCAGGTCGCTATGTTGCTCAATGGACACGTTTCGGTGTTAATCATTGACGTAAACATATTTAATAATCTACAGGCAGTGCTAGAGCCTGGGACGAATAGACAACCTATTACGATCCACCATATATTCGCTCCCAGTGACTATCATGTGGGCTTTTTAAACCCGAATCTGGCGCAAGATTTCAATCAAGCTCTGAAAGCCTACCAAACATCCCTCGCCCATCAGGAGCTGGTGCATAAATACAATATTTTTGCTGATGAAGATGTTTAGGCCACAGTGCATCCTCTGGTGAGTACGCACAGGTAAAATGGTGAAATACCTTGTAAAATCAACCCGCGGCACATGACGACTTCGTGTAAATAGCCTAATAAAGAAGCGTCGAAAGGTCCAATGAACATCTCAGTTAATAGCGTAAAATCAATATGATAGCCCCATGACTAATGACGATGTTAAGCTACGACTCATAACGGCAGACAACTTGCTTACCATGCCAGTAACGTATGCATTTAGCATCTAGTCAACAACATCAATGCCTACGCACAATGTGCGTACGTGAGGGTGGTTATTAACCGAGTGTTAAATATACTCTAGCTAAATTACAGGAGTCTTCATGTTCTCAACTCGCCCTATTCCCAGTGTTTTATTGCTACTTTCGGCCATAGGCATAAGTGCATGTTCAGATCGTTCACAACTCGACCCCGCCACGACCTTTGGGAGTGAGCCTACCTTAGTTGAGCCGGATGCCACACTTATCCCCACCGTCAATATCGCCGATGCCGTTGGCTGGCCTGAAGGAAACAAGCCCACGACAGCGCTCAACGCATTGCAAGTTAGTCCCTTCGCCAAAAATTTAGATCACCCAAGGTGGCTATACACCTTGCCCAATGGCGACGTACTCGTGGCAGAAAGCAATAAACCACAAAAACATGATGAAGAAGGCGGCATAAAACAATGGATCACCAAAAAAGTCATGAGCAAAGCCGGAGCAGGTAGTCCCAGCGCCGATCGTATTACTCTGCTTAGAGATGCAGATAAAGACGGGATCGCGGAAACGAAAACAACGTTTCTATCCGATTTACACTCCCCCTTTGGCATGGTGTTAGTGGGGAACACATTTTATGTGGCAAATACTGACGCCATCGTGAGCTTCCCCTACGAGCAGGGGCAAACTGAAATTACGGCTGGGTCGAATGAAGTGATTAAATTACCCGCCGGAAAATTAAATCACCATTGGACGAAAAACATCGTGGCCAGCAAAGATGGCACTAAGCTTTATGCATCGATAGGCTCCAACAGTAACATCGCCGAAAACGGCTTCGACGCTGAAAGAGGCAGAGCGGCAATTTGGGAGATCAATATCGCCTCAGGTGAGCACCGTATCTTTGCCTCGGGATTACGCAATCCCGTAGGAATGACTTGGGTAGGCAATACGTTGTGGACATCGGTAAATGAACGAGATGAATTGGGCAACGATTTGGTACCTGACTACATGACATCAGTCCAAGACGGCGCATTTTATGGCTGGCCTTATAGCTATTATGGGCAGCACATAGATACGCGGGTAGAACAACGTGCGCCAGAACTCGTTAAAAAAGCGCTTAAGCCTGATTACGCGTTAGGCGCTCACACGGCTTCGCTGGGGCTATTTTATACCGATGGAAAGCATAATTTGCATGATATCGGCCAAGGAATGTTCATCGGCCAGCATGGCTCATGGAACCGTGAACCGCGTGCAGGGTATAAGGTTCTTTTTGTGCCATTTAGTGACCAACAGCCGGCGGGTAAACCGATTGAAATACTAAGTGGATTTTTAAGCCAAGATGGGCAAGCCCAAGGTCGTCCCGTCGGTGTGGAAATAAACAAACAGGGAGATTTGTTGGTTGCCGATGATGTGGGAAATATTATTTGGCGGGTTTCATCAAGCGATTCAAATATTACCCATAACCCAAACTGATCCGGTCTTACGTAATCTAGGTCACCCAAAAAATACCGGCATAGAGGCATGCATTGTCCCTATGCCATAATCGCCTAATAAATTTACCGTTAAAGGCATACTTGCAGCTGCTTTTCACGTTTTTTAATGTGGAAAAGCCTACTGCAGCCCAACTAATACTGCGCAATATCGGTGTATTTATTCCCTAACGAAGGTCATGGTTTTAATAAACCAGAAAACAGCTTAGCGTTTTTCGCCGTTACTGAAGCGTTTCTAGGATCTTGCTTAGGCGGTCGCGTAGAAGCCATTGGCGATGACTTTACCAACTCCAGCATCGAAATCGTTCACGGCGTTGATTTCATACCGGGATTAAAAACCCATTTATCTGAAAATTAAACGGCTGATGGTGATCTCGGAAAAAGAAGCTTCGGCTTCTTTTTTATCCTGTAACAGCGCCAAAATTTAAGGCTATGATCATGCTGCCACCGATAGCAGGCGCCCAAACTTCCTCAGTAATCCCTCCGAAAGCTTCTCCCCGCCAATGACCGGCGAGCTATTTCACTGCGCTTAAGTCAGCCCTGGGGCTTGGTTGCGTGTCATCTAAAAATAATAAGTTTGGCAATGTTTCATCGGCCGAAACATCAATACAAAGTAACATCAGCAAATAAAACGTCGCTATTCTAAGCATGTACTTATCTCATTGGGAACGACTCAGTAACGTGACAAAAAACATAATCGCGTATGTTATTTGTATCTTATCGGCTCTAAAAACCACCTACCCCTTTCGCGATCCACATACTCACTAAGAAGCTGACGGAAAAATCCCAGTAAACGTACAGTTAAATGCAGTATATTGTCGCCATAAGCTGGCATTATTTACACATCAAATCTGATTAAAGGTGTAGTGCGTAAATTGCGCCCAAACCGCTTGGGCAACCGGGCCTAACGGCTGTAACTTGTTTTTCATAATATAGTATTTAAGGGGAATTTCATTTGGTACATCCAATAACGCCAATCTAGCGATAGTGCCATTTTTAATACTTTGCTCAGCAACATGATCGGGCAATTTCCCCCACCCCATGGCATTTTCAATTAACATTTTCTTGGTTGAAAAATCATTCACATACCATCTACGTTGCCCGCCCTGCACACCCCATTCAGTGTCTTTTGAGCCTTTACCTGAGTCTTGAACGATGATTTGATACTCATTTAACAACATTTGGCTGCTATTTAATTTTGGGTGGCGATTAATTAAGGCTGGCGCAGCAACATTTATTAACGAACCATTGGTGAGGAAATGACCATCAATTTGAGGGTCAATTTGCAGATCATAGAATGTTGGGCTAATGCACAGTGTCGCTAGATTATGTTGAATCGCCTCAAACGCACCCGATATATATTCTTGCTTGATGATGATCTGAGTATGGGGAAATTGATTTTGCACGTTTGCTAGTAATGGCAAGATCCCTTTTAAATTAAATGACGCCTCAATTGCAATGGTAATACTCGCTTCGTTGCCCTGTGAAAGGTGCGTTGCCACTTGCTGCAGAGCTGACGCTTCTTTTAGCAGTAACGCGGCTTTTTGATATAAAGCCTTACCGGCTTCGGTCAATTCTAATCGATAACCAGCACGATTGAATAACGCCAAATTAAATGCGCTTTCAAGTTGGCGTATACCCTGACTAATAGCCGACTGCGTTTTATGTAGCCGCGTACTGGCTTGACTTAATGAGCCCAACTCGGCGACCGTCACAAACATGATGAGTTGATCAAACTTCATAGTCACTCCTTAACTTATAAAGTATTAGTTTATAAGTTCTTCACAAAAATTCAATATTAATTAACTAACCATCAGTCTAATCTTCTCTCACGGACTGAGAAACGACTTAGTTTTAATTTAATTTTGTAGGAGAAACACATGAGTAAATTTAGAAAATATGGGCTGTACGCATCACTAGGGTTAGCAACAATGGCGTTCGCGGCGGCGGGTATTGCCAAGTTAGCCGGTGTTGAGCAAATGCACATGTCATTTGCAGCAATGGGTTTACCTGTTTGGTTTGGCTATTTTATCGGAGCAAGCGAACTGGCAGGTGCAATTGGAATTTGGCTTAAAAAACTCAGCATTTCAGCCGCCAGTGGGTTGTTAATCATAATGGCAGGCGCACTGTATTTCCATCTCGTATACGACGCGGTTGCCAATGCTGTACCTGCAATTGTTTTCTCGTTATTGTTGATAAACATCATCCATAATCGCCGTAAAGGAGCCATCACCCAATGAGTATCCCCACTGAAAATATAGTGTCTTCTTCATTGATGCCAATACTTTATATTCCCCATGGTGGCGGCCCATTGCCGCTTATGGGTGAGGAGCAACATAAAGAACTCATCGAATTTTTAGGCCAAATCCCCCGAACAATAAAACCACCTAAAGCGCTGGTGATCATTAGCGCACACTGGGAATCAAACCTAGTGAGTATTTCTTCATCCGCCAATCCGGGGATGATTTATGACTATGGCGGCTTTCCCCAAGAAACTTACCAATATCAGTATCCGGCACCCGGTCAACCTGAGCTTGCTCGTCACATTGGCCGTTTATTTGCTGCCAACGACATTGATTACACAATAGATCCTGAGCGTGGTTATGATCACGGTACATTTGTACCATTAATGTTGATGTACCCTAAGGCAGACGTCCCAGTGGTGCAGGTCTCATTGGTGCGTTCGTTCGACCCCTTACAACACATAAAAATAGGTCAAGCCTTGAGTTCACTGCGAGAGCAAGGCGTATTAATCATTGGTTCAGGCATGTCATTTCATCATTTTAATGGAAGCAATCAAGACAGCCTAAATTTTGATAACTGGCTAACAAATGCCCTAACAGACAAAAACTTAGGACAAAGCACACAGCACTTAATCGACTGGGAAACCGCCCCCTCGGCTCGAGAAAGTCACGCCAGGGAAGAACACTTGTTACCGCTTCATGTGTGTTTTGGCGCAAGCATTGCCCAAAATACACCCGCCGTAAAAGTGTTCAGCGGATTGTTGTTTGACAAAAAAATATCCGCATTTATGTGGCAATGATAGCCGAGAGTCTAAATCAGCCTGTATTTAAGGGCACTGGATCACCGTTTACAAACGCAGGACTAGTAAGTTTAAGGGAAGCGTAAACGTTTGTTGTTGGTGTCAAAAACAACGTCAAGATTGTTAGTATGTTGACGGTAGTAGCGATTTTTTTTGCGTTCATGGCTCAATCTCCAGAGTGATTAAGGTAACGATTTAATGAGTTACCCTAAGTCTATCGATTAGGCTGCAGAGATGAATGACAATGCTGTCATTTAACACTTGGCCATAAGAATACTGCCCCCCACTTTGCGCGCGAGTGACTTGCTAGGGCGAGATTTTTACTAAAGCAAGCACCGGTATGCCTTTTAGTTGATAGCAACTACAAGGCAAAAAATGCTAAATGGTGACAAAAGCAGCAATGGGTTAATGGCTAAAGTACACAAGCCCGTTTTTACGTTCCTTTAGACATTATTTTTGATGAGCGTTATTGCCGCTAACAAATAAGGTCAGTGCAACCAATACGCATAAAGCGATTGTGATCATAAATACATTGTTTGAACCACCTGGTATGTACTGAATAAAGGAGGTTAAGAACTGGCCCGAGAACACAGCCATAGTGAAGTAGGATAAATTACGCCCACGTACATTTGCATCACTGCGTTCAACCGTCATATGGTTTAAAAGCGGCACACTAAAACCAAAACCAATACCACTAAAGATGGCCCCTATGACTAATGTGGGTGTGCCCGATTGCAAAAAGAAAATATACGAAGCAGCGTAACCAATAAAGGCAAGCGCTAATACTTTTTGCTCTCCAAACCCTTTGGTCAATTTTGGCATAAAGTGAGCGGCCACAACCGCAACTAAGGATATAAATGCCAGCAACAACCCCACTTGTTGTTCATTATAATGTTGCACATGCATGTTACCGGGTAACAAAACAATGGCGATAAAAAACGAAACCATAGAAAAAGTAGCGATTGTATATACGCTTTTTAGTGATAAACCTTTATGCAAAGCTGCTTGTTCATCTGGGGCATCACTTTCTATTTCAGTAGGATGTTGACGCGGTACAAAGTATAAAAGCATGGCTAAAAATACCCAAGCAATCAAATAAAGTGCTAGCGGTAATGCCCAGTATTGGGCCGCCATTAAGCCACCTAAGAATAAAAACAGTACGCCGCCAAGCTCTATCGCCATACCTTGTTTCGCTAACATGCCTAAGCGTGCTTTAGCAAAGTACCAATGGGAAATTAATATTGTACTGCCGGCCATCACGACTGAGGTAACCCCCCCTAATAGAATTCGATTAATGAATACAAAAATAGGACCTTGCAGCCAATAAACACTGGCACCTAAAAATCCATATAAAAACAAACCAAAAACAAGTGATGTATAGGCACCGTATTTATCAATTAACTTACCTGCAATAGGAGCAAACATTGCCGCGCCGAGTGCTGGCAAAGTGATTAATAATATGGCGTTATCAGCAACGCCTAATGCCCTTGAAATGCTAATTAGACCAGGCGCAACCAAAGCGCCCACCATAATCGTTAGACAAGCAATACACAGTAAAGTGTAACGACCTGCTGTGTTTAGTTTACGCATACAAATTCCTCGAAAATTTAAAATGAAAGCCTGTTATCTCTTTGCCAACGAATTGAAAGTTGCACTGAGTAAAATGAAGAAAATACTGACCACTACCACGCCCGGCCATTGATAAAGCGCGAATGCTTTAACACCAATAATCGAACCCAGCGCGCCTCCTAGGTAATACCCCAACATGTAAATACCATTGACCCGGCTTTGGGCACTTGGATCGATACTAAACACACGCACCTGATTGGCGACTTGGGCACTAAATATGGCAAAGTCAATTAAAATAATGCCGACAATTAATGCCATTAAATTACCTGCAAACACGCCTGTGATGGCAAAACCTATTGCCGCTAGTGTCAGTACCATAGTGACCAATTTTTTAGAGCCTAATTTATTAACCCACTTACCCGATGACTTGGCACCAATCACGCCTGCTAAGGCAATGACACCAAACAGTCCTGCTTGCTGTGCGTTATAGTTAAAAGGCGCGTCACTTACATAAATTGCCAGTGTTGCCCAAAGCACATTAAAAGATGCAAACCAGCATGCGCCCGTCAAGGTGAACGTTTGTAGTGCCTTATGTTGCGTAAATAAACTCACCGTACTTTTGATAAGTGGCCAGTAACCTAGGTTCGTTTGTGGCTTATTCGTAGGCAAAAATAGGCGCAGTAATACACCAAATACCGCCGCTAATAGCGCCGACATAATAAACACACTGCGCCAACCAAACTGCTCACCAACAAATCCACTTAAGGTTCTGGACAGTAAAATACCCATCGTTAACCCCATCATTAAGGTACCTAGCGTTGCACCTTTGTTTTCAGCCGGCACCATTGATACTGCAAACGGAATTAACTGCTGGCTAATATTGGCACTCACACCAATTAAAAATACTGCAACCAGCAGCACAGGTAAGCTAGGTGCGACAACCGCAACGCCACATGCCACCACTAACAGAACCGATAAAATACCGATTAAGCGCCTTCGAGCGATTGAATCACCCAAAGGAGAAATGAATAGCAATGCAAAGGCGTAACCAAATTGTGTTAGTGCGGGAATACTGCCTAATTGCGCGTGAGTTAAATCAAACTCATTAGCGATGAGGGGTAAAATCGGTTGGCTGTAGTACAGGTTTGCCGCTGTAGCAGCAATAGCAGTGGCCATCAGCAATAAAATCAATCGACTTAATGGCTGATTTTGTTCGGACGTATTCATTTCTTATCTCACGTAAATAAAGCATGAGTGGATGATAGAGCCCATTAATTAATAACAAAAATGATAAGATTTCATTGAATCGATACAAATATCGCATACATGGTTTTTTGCAGATAAAGTATTAACGTAAACCTAGCGATAAAGCGGAGTATAAAAATTTGGATATCAAAGCATTAAACAGCTTCATTACTGTGGCTAAACATAAAAGCTTTTCTAACGCTGCACGGGAATTACATACCGTACAGCCCGCTATTAGCCGTCATATTTCTGCGTTAGAGGCGGAACTTGGCGTCACCTTGTTTAATCGCAATTCCCGCGATGTAGCCATAACCCAAGCTGGGGAACAATTGCTAAAAGACGCCACGGCGATTTTAACTCTTACAGAGCACGCTAAAACTCAAGTTAAACGTGCTCACGATGGGAAAGTAGGCACACTGAATATCGCTCATTTAAGTTCAGCTTGTTTAGCGTTTATGGCTACTTTGGTTCGTACTTATAAATACCAATTTCCCCAGGTACACGTCACATTATTTGAAATGACAGCCACTGAGCAAATTGATGCGCTTAAAAATGAGCGAATTGATGTTGCGTTTTCAAGGCCATTGCCCAAGTCGATTAGCGATGAATTTATTGGCCATAATATTTATATCGATAAGCTCGTTGCCATCGTTAACCAAAGTCATGAATTTGCTGGCAAATCCAACATTGATTTAACCCAGCTAAAAAACGAGCAATTTATTATTTTTAATCGCAGTGAAGCAATCGGGCTTTTTGACGAAACCATTATACTGTGCAAGCAAGCGGGGTTTTCGCCCAACATTATTAGCCAGCCAAGGCACATGCAAACATTGGTAACCGAAGTAGCTGCGAGCTTAGGTATCGCTATTGCGCCTAACTGCGTGCGTAAATTATATAGTGAAGGTTGCCATTTTATGGATTTAGACAATGTCAGTACGCAAATTCCCGTACAAATTCAATATAAAAAAAACAACAACAATGCAACGGTAAACGCGTTTGTCAATATTGCGTTAAATGCCAAAGACGATATACAGCACAGTATGGCGAACTGAGTTTTATAAACACCTGGGTATCACAGTTATGACGGGATAAATTGATTGATTTGTACGTCTGCACCTTCAGAGGCCCTCAACATACCCAGCGCGCTGGACGCAACATACACCATTAACTGATTAGGTGAACTAACTCGAAGTTTGTCCACAAGATCATCAATAAGCTTGTCGTCTGGCAGTTCGCTACCACTTGAGGCCAGTAATTTTCGCGCTTCACCCTTTGCATCCAGTCTCGGTGCCATGCGTTTTGCTTCCATACACAGACGGGAATCGAGATGATCAAGTTCCACCTTCATAATACGTGACCAACTCAGGGTGATCACCACCGTAAGCACAACGCTTACCGTTAGGATAGATATCGCAAAAATACGCGTACGAAAATACATTCAATAATATCAGCGAGTGTTCATGCGGTAACCTGTGCCGCGCACAGATTCAATGGCGCCCACCATTTTACTCGCCCCTGCCAACGAGGCAATTTTACTGCGGATACGCTTAATACTCACATCCACTACATTCGTACAGGGATCAAAATCGTAACCCCAAACATGCTCTAATAGTTGCCCCCTTGTTAATACTTGATTTGGAGAGCGCATCAAGTGCTCAAGTAAGCTAAATTCGCGACTGGTTAGTTCAGCGGTTTTGCCTTGGCAGTCGATTCTACGATTGATGCAGTCAAGCCGCAGCGAGCCAACCTCAAGCACATGTTGTGGTGTGCCTTCATGCCGCCTAACTAACGCATGAATGCGCGCATTCAATTCTTCCACATAAAAGGGTTTTGCTAAGTAGTCGTCAGCGCCCATTTCTAAGCCCTGAACACGATCACCTAGTTCGTTGCGGGCAGTAAGCAGGATAACGGGGGTATTAACTCCCGCTCGGCGAAGAGAACGCAGTAGATCTAGGCGATCACGTCCCGGAAGCATAATGTCGAGAATAATCGCGTCATAGGTATGTTTACATGCAAATTCATAGCCTTGATTACCATCAATGCAATGGGAGACATTAACGCTTTTTGCGCCCAAGCCTGCACTGATAAAATCAGCTATTTTTTGTTCGTCTTCGACAAGCAGTATTTTCATTCAGTGCGTTGCCCTAACGACCGATGAAAGTATCCCACCTGATGCCTTGCACTCGCAACAAGTATGACAAGATTGTCATTTTAAAGAACGACACAATCCTTATGTCAGGTATCAAAGCACTGACTAAACGGATGAAATAAATAGTGAACGTTTTAACGCTTAAATTTTACGCCCTAAGTAATCAGGCCTAGTGCCTGCAATCCAAAACACGCTTTTACATCCTCAGGCGTTGATGCCCTTGGCACACGCCCCAGTAAAGGAGCCTGCAACAAGTTTTGCAAACTCTGAATATTTTCTGCTAAAAAGGGCATATCAGGCTCAAGCATATTAGCAACCCAACCCACCACAATCAGTCCGTCCTGTTCAATGGCTTGTGCCGTTAATAAGGCGTGATTCACGCAGCCTAACCGCATGCCCACCACTAAAATAACCGCTAGCTTGTGTGCCACAGCAAAATCAGACAAATATTGCTCATACCCTTCACTGTTTTTACCCAGAGGTAAGCGCCAACCACCTGCCCCTTCGACCAACAGCACATCACTTTGTTTATCAACCAAATGCTGGTAACCCAGATTAATATCATGTAACTCGATGAAGGTACCGTCACCCGATGCGACTTTTTTCGCACAAGCTAAGTGCGGGGCTATCGGCTCTTCAAAGGCAATGGGATTCACCTCGTCGTAATCAAGCACTAGGCTACTCGCCAGCTGAAGCTGTAAGGCATCTTCGTTGCGTAAACCCAAAGGGGTGCGCTCACAACCTGCCGATATCGGCTTATATGCTGCGGTGGATAGTCCAATATCGCGACACGCGGCAAGTAAGGCACAGCTCACGAAGGTTTTACCCACTTCGGTATCCGTACCGGTAACAAAAAATGCATGTTGTACACTGGGTTGTTGAGCGTTATTAAGCGACATGACGCATTTCCTTAATTTGAGGATTTTTGGCTTTACTCAATAGCTTGAAGTAGTGAGTCTAGGGTTTTGTGATCTGTAAAAAACACACACTGTAGGTCAAAGGCAAGCCTTGGTGGCTGCCGAATTGCTCTTGATAATATTGCTCAAGGGTATGTAATGTGGGACGGCTAATGGTTTTTTTCTGGCCATTACCAGTGACGACATTGGCGCCAATCTGTTTCATTGAGCCAAGCAGCGTGCGAACATCTGCGTGCCAGGTCACATAGTTTTTTTGCTGCATTTGCACCTGTAAACCTACTTTTTCAGCTGAACTTGCCCAATCATGGGCTGACGCGAAATGATTAATTTGCCGCGTATGATCAATATGCTGCCAACAGGTATCGAGTTCATGCATTGAGCCTGCACACATAATTGCCAGTACACCACGTGCGCCACTGACCAACACGCGATTAATTTCATGGCATACCTGAGTTCGGTCTTTACACCATTGCAGCGCCATGGATGAAAATACCCCTTCAAGCGTATTATCCCCCAAAGGGATGTGTTCAGCGTCACCCTGTAACCAACAGATAGTTGATAGCTGCGGTGCTGATTGCCCACTGATTGGCTGTTCCCAGGCTTGTTCGGCATGTTGTAACATGCCGAAGGCTAGGTCCATGGCCAAAATATTTTGCGCTTTATTAACCCCAGTTGCCGCCAACTGCCGCGTCACCCGGCCCGTCCCGCAGCCAATATCGAGCACTCGGCGAGGTAATTTTGTAAGGTCATTTTTAGTGTGCTCAGTAAACAAAACCACTGCGTCATCAGCAATATCAATTTGCACCTGCGCTGCGTTATCATAGCGCGTCGCGGCTCGACTAAACTGCATGGCGATACGTGACTTAAGACGCCGTTCAAGCGTTACGCTATTTACTGGGTTCACCATTGGCCGCTCATCTACATGTTTGACCATTGCAGTCCCGTGCATTGCTTTATGCCCCATAAGCATCATCGCCCATGACTAACGTCAAGCCGTCAACCAATGCCTGAATATCTTTTTTATGATGAGCTGCGCTTAATGTAATGCGCAACCGGTCGGTTCCTTTGGGCACAGTTGGGGTGCGGATCGCACTTACCCACAGCCCCATCTTACGTAACCCTTGACTGATACAAACCGTGCGCTCTGGGCTGCCAATAATAATGGGTTGAATGGCGGTCATTGATGGGGTTAACACAATACCCTCGGCATTAGCTAACTGACGAAAGTAGCTAATATTATCTTGCAACAATGCACGCTGATCACTTTGCTGTATGGCTTGCAGGCTCGCCAGTGTTGCCACTGCTTGCGCAGGCGGCATGGCCGTACTGTATATATAATGCTTCGCAAAGTTGGTTAAATAGTCGATTAGCTCTTGGCTGCCCGCAATAAACGCCCCAGCAGTGCCAATCGCTTTACCAAAGGTGGCCATTAACACAGGCACGTGTTGTTGGTTTAATCCATGCTGCTCTAGGGCACCCATGCCTGTTTCGCCCAGCACCCCAAAACCATGGGCATCATCCACCATTAACCACGCATTATGCTGCGCACTGATAGCGGCCAGCTCCTGTAAAGGCGCTTCGTCGCCATCCATACTGAACACACCTTCGGTGGCCAGCAAAATATCTTGGGTTTTACCCTCAGCACCTGCATGAATTTTAGCTAACAGCCGTTGCAGATGCGCACTGTCATTATGGCTGAAGCGACGCAAGGTAGTGTCGCTGCTCATGGCACCGTCTAGCAATGAGGCATGCATTAGTTTGTCTGCAACAATATGCCCCTCATGTGTATTCTTTTGACTGATGGGGGATTGAAATAGTGCTTGGCATAGCCCTTGATTAGCCGCAAAACCTGAATTGAACAACAGCACAGCGTCACGATTCAAACTGTGCGCAAGATGCTCCTGCAACGCTTGATGAGCCAAAGTATGCCCAGTGACCAAAGGAGAAGCACCACTGCCTCCGCCAAATTGACCAATGCCGTCTATCCAGCCCTGCATGACAGCAGTGGATTGACGCATTCCGAGATAATCGTTACTGGAGAAATTTAGGTAGTGCTGGCCGTCCACTTCAATTAACGCACCTAGCGCAGAGTCTAAGGTGGTAACTTGGCGAAACAAGTTGTCTTTGCGCCGCGCAGCAAGCGCGGCTTGAATAAATTCAAAGGCCATTAAGCGCTTACTGTCTCAGTTTTTTTCTGAGTCGCATCATAAAATAAATCTGCGGTTTGTGACGTTTCTTTACTTTGAATTTCTTCCATTAAGGCTGCTTGATGGGCTTCATCGGAAAATTCACGAGTTTGCTTGGCATTGATACCGAGCTTTTTGAACAAAGTCACGTCTTCATGGGTTTCGGGATTCGAGGTGGTCAACAACTTACAACCGTAGAAAATCGAATTCGCACCCGCCATAAAGCACATGGCTTGCATTTGCTCATTCATGGCTTCACGCCCTGCTGATAAACGCACAAACGACTTAGGCATAATGATACGTGCAACCGCTATGGTACGAATAAACTCGAAGTAATCTAAATCTTCGACATTCTCCATGGGTGTCCCTTTAACCTTGACCAACATGTTAATCGGCACACTTTCTGGATGGTGATCTAAATTAGCCAATTGCATCAGCAAACCTGAACGATCAGAACCCGTTTCGCCCATACCAACGATACCGCCAGAGCAAACATTCATGCCGGCTTCACGTACATTGCCTATGGTATTCAAACGGTCTTGATAGGTACGTGTGGTAATAATGTCGCCGTAAAACTCCGGTGAGGTATCCAAGTTATGATTGTAGTAATCAAGACCGGCTTGCTTCAGGGCTATTGCTTGCTCACGAGTTAACATACCGAGTGTCATACAGGTTTCTAAACCCAATTTTTTCACTTCACGCACCATATCGGTAACATAAGGCATATCACGCTCTTTCGGATTACGCCAAGCTGCGCCCATACAAAAACGTGTTGAGCCTGCAGCTTTGGCTTCACGAGCACGTAAGATAACTTTTTCGATTTCCATCAGGCGTTCTTTTTCAAGACCTGTGTCATAACGAGCACTTTGCGGACAATATTTACAATCTTCAGGACACGCGCCGGTTTTAATTGATAATAACGTGCTGACTTGGACATAATTCGGATCAAAATGCGCTCTGTGTGCACATTGCGCTTTGAACATTAAATCATTAAAGGGTAATGCAAATAGCGCATTCACTTCTTCTAACGTCCAGTCATGGCGAATATCACTGGTTGTGCTGTTACTAAGGGCATTGACACTGGCTGACATACTTGATCCTTTACATCATAATAATTCGCGCTTAGTCTAAGTCCGCTTAGCACATTGTCAACTTAATTTCATTTTTAAACTTTACAAGTGGGTACTTTTTGAACGATACAATTCAGGCAAACCTCGCCTTTGACCAACAACACATTTGGCACCCTTATACTTCTGCACTTGATCCCCTGCCTTGTTATCAGGTATCTGGCGCCCAAGGTGTCCATATTCATTTAGCGACCGGTGAAAAATTAGTCGATGGCTGCTCATCCTGGTGGACTGCTATTCACGGCTATGGCAGAGCTGAATTAAATCAAGCCGCCAAAGCCCAAATCGATGATTTCTCTCACGTCATGTTTGGTGGGCTAACCCACCAGCCTGCTATCGATTTATGCCGTAAATTAATCAACATGACCCCTTCAGGTTTAGAGCGCGTGTTTTTGGCGGATTCAGGCTCTGTGTCAGTGGAAGTCGCCATGAAAATGGCATTGCAATACTGGGCCTGCCAAGGTAGTCCGAATAAACACCGCTTTATTACCCCGCGTAATGGCTATCACGGTGATACCTTTGCCGCTATGTCGGTATGTGATCCGATCAACGGCATGCATTCTTTGTTTACCGATGCCCTCGCCCAGCAGATTTTTGCCCCTGCACCGCAAACCCGTTTTAACCAAACTTGGAACGAAGACGATATTGCTCCTTTGGAAGAGTTGATCCAGCAACATCATAATGAGCTTGCCGCACTGGTACTCGAACCCATAGTACAAAATGCCGGAGGGATGCGTATTTATCATCCGGAATATTTAAAACGTGCTCGCCAACTATGTGATGACTACGGTTTGCTGTTGATATGTGATGAAATTGCCACTGGCTTTGGTCGCACCGGTAAACTGTTCGCTTGTGAACATGCGGATGTCAGCCCCGACATACTGTGCGTAGGCAAAGCCTTAACCGGTGGTTATGTGACGTTAGCTGCAACCCTATGTACTGAAGATGTTGCACAGGGGATCTGTCAGGGTAGCCCTGGGGTATTTATGCACGGCCCAACCTACATGGGCAACCCACTTGCGTGCGCTGTGGCAAACGCCAGTTTAGACATAATCGCCACAGGGGAATGGCAAACTCAGGTCGCTGACATCGAGCGCCAATTGCAGCAAGAACTGGCAACATGCCGAGATTTGGAGGTTGTTGCCGATGTTCGCGTTTTAGGTGCGATTGGCGTGGTTGAATGCAAATCAGTGGTAGATGTCGCTACTTTGCAGCGCAAATTTGTGGCCGCAGGAGTGTGGATCCGCCCGTTCGGTAAACTGGTGTACATTATGCCGCCTTATATCATCACGCCAAATGAACTAAGCCAGCTCACACAGGCAATTTACGACGTGTTAGCTTAGGGCGTAGCACAATAGCAGTTAATGCATCACAGGTGGCGTGGTGTTCATATGTTTAACCTGATGCGCTAACAAGGTAGCAGCGGGATCTTGCGGGCATTGGCGAATGAAATACTGATAATCGATGATCGCCAGTTGTGGGCATTGCAGTTCATGCAGCAATACCCCACGATCTCGGCGTTCGTAGGGATTATTTGGACACAGAGTAATCAATAACTCTATCGCCCGCAGAGCTTGTTCATAGCGCTTAGCGTTAATCAGCGCCGCTTTTATTTGGTTCAGCATATGCACGATAACTTCATCGCTGCTCGCAGGTTCAAGAGCTTCCTTAGGCATAGATTCATTATCGATATCTTCTATTACGCTAAAATACATTTTCTCCAAGGTATCCCCTGATAAGACCCGCCCATCAAGGGGATCAATAAACAAGTATTGCCCTTGGGAGCCCGGGGTATTTTGCCTATCAGATTGGCAATCTGCCAGCACAGCAGGCAAACCCGCTAACCCATTATCAGCGGTATGGGTGAGTTCACAGCGCAGCAGAAAATGACCAGGGAAATTAATACAACTCACCTTAAAACCAAGACGCTTCGCTAGGCTACTAAAGACAATCGCCAATGTCACAGGCGTGCCACTGCGGTAGCTCATGACCTCATGCATCAAGCTATGCTGACAAGAATCACCTTGATTATGTGTGCCGCTAAACGCCAATTCGCGATAAAAAAACTGAATAAAGCGTTTTAGGGCATTGGCATCTGGTTGGTGAATATGAGCGAAATGTTTGGCCCGATTCGACCAACGATTGAGTTGCTGCAAACACTCACGGACATTGACCGGCATGACATCGCCAACACTGTGCTGGCTGGCGATCAGCCCCGCATATAGTAGTTGGTTGCTTTGAATTGCTTGCTCTAAAGACTGCACTGGGGGATCACCTCATCCATAACGTATCTATTTTATCGGAAAGGACGGCGTAATCTTGATAGAAGAATAAAGGATTGGCTTAAAAAGTTGAACTTGAAAAAGGTGTTGCCTGAATACCTCGGGCAACACTCAATATACCAAGAGTGCTCGTTTTACGAGAATAAAATAGGCTGTTTGCTGATAGCCACCAAAGCGGTAAAGGCAATCCAACTTAGCGCCCCTACAAATCCGATAACGCGCATAAAGTTAGTGCGTGCCATTTTAAGCGCTAATGCAACCATAAACACATACATGAACAAACCCACTAGTTTCTCGGTTACCCAAGGTGTGACAAATGGATATTGGCTAATGAGAACACATAAGGTTGCGGCACTTAACAGTAAAAGCGTGTCAACGATATGTGGGGTGATTTTGACCCACTTTTTCTGCAGCATACTTGAACCGGTCATCGTCCAAAAGAAACGAATAATAAAAAGTAAAACGCTCAGGGCGATACAAGTCAAATGAATGTGTTTTACAGCTGTGTACATGAAGTGGTCCTTAGTAAAATAAAGTGGGATCTTACGCTATGTGCATTAACGTACACAATCTAAAGTTACATCTTCAATTTTATCGATATTCTGACTTAATATGGCGACAAGATTAGGATCAAATTGACTTCCGCTTAACGCCTGCATACGCGCCAAAACAAGAGGCACTGGCCAAGCATCTTGATGCTGGGTAGCGCTTCGCATCACGTTATAAGCAATGGCTATTGAGGCGATACGAGAAAATAGATGTATGTTTTCACCGTGCAAACCATAGGGATGCCCTTTGCCATTCCAATGTTCATGGTGCTCTTTGGCAATAGTAGCAGCCACTTGAATCAGCGGCCGCTTTGAATCTTTGAGTAAGCGATAACCCAATTTTGTGTTCTTAGCAATCAAATCAATATCGAGTGTGCTCAATTTATCGGTTTTAAATAAGGTGTGGGTAGGCGCATATAAATTACCCACATCATGTAACGGCACTGCCGAGGTGAGCAAGCGTAATTGCTCTTCATCTAATTCCAAAGCTTGGCCTAAAATCTGGCATATTTTAACGGTACGCTGAATATGACTGCCCGCTGCACTGCCTTCTTCCATGGCTTGACCTAAGCGTTCGATGATTTCTCGCTGAGTATCTTCGATGTCTTTTGTCAGCATGATATTGTCGAATGCGATTTGTACATTTTGTGAAAAAATTTCCACCAACTTTTTCTGCGCATCAGTAAGGCGTTTTGGCAAACCGGATAAATATAACAATGAGCCGCACTGAGTATGGCTTTCGCAATAGGCCACTAAGTACTCGTCAGCATACACTAAGGATTTATCCTTTAAGGCAACGCGACAGGCATCTAATTGCTCACCGGATAAAACGCTTGGAAGGGCTTTGCCCGCAGCACTTTGATACTCGCCTTGGCCGGTAAACACCACAAGATTATCTAACGAATGCGTGCATGACCCGGAGAACGGTCGCGGGCCCGCTACAGCGCAGGTGAGATACGCGGCATTATTACCGCCACCTAACAACGACGATAATTGCTGTACTATGCCTTCAATAAAGCTTTCCATTGAATGGGTACGAAACAAATCTGCCGACGCAGAAATGATTTTTTCCAGTCCTTTTCGATTCTCGTTAATGGCAACGATATCCCGATAAGAACGTAACGCGGCGATGACCACAGTAAACAGTTTTTGCGCGGTGAGTTCTGTTTTCGATTTATAATCGTTAATATCGTAATTAATGATGACATCACGTTCAGGGGCTTGGCCTGGTTGGCCGGTACGTAAAATAATACGAATGAAGTGATTTTCTGCTTCGTTGCGAATAAAGTCGGCTATTTTTAAGCCTGCATCATCGGTTTCCATGACCACATCAAGCAGAACCACCGCAATATCATTATCTTTGAGTAGAATGTCTCTGGCTTGTTGTCCATTGTATGCGCTGAGGAATTCTAAATTTTTGTTTTGAAATTCAAAGTCATTTAAAGCCAGTTTGGTGACCGCATGGATTTCAGGCTCATCATCCACAATGAGGACTTTCCATGTGCCCTGATATTCGACTTTATCTTCGTCTAGGTCTTCTGCAAATAACAACTCGTCGTTCATTCTTTCTATTCCCTTCGCTTGCACAATGTCTAACTTGATACTGTTGTACGCCTATATGCTCGTCCAAAATAGTACGCTTTTCAGATAGTTGCAACGTTTGAAAAAGAACAAGGACAAAACTCATGGACACTTAGACCGCGAGACAACCAAGGGTGATACGTGGTTGACCGTTAAGATCATTGACAGAACGAATTTGGCTAAAGCCCTGAGCGGCCAGTAATGCCTGAATTCCCAGTGCTTGCTGATGACCATGTTCGAAGGCCAACCAGCCCTGTGGTGTCAAATAACTGCTGGCTTTCGCGCAAATCAAACGAATGTCGTCTAAGCCATCGGGCCCAGAGGTTAACGCGCTAGCCGGTTCAAAACGCACATCACCTTGTTGTAAATACACGCTGTCATCTTCAACATAAGGGGGATTACTGACAATCAATGAAAAGCGTGTCTGAGCAACATGTGCAAACCAATCGCTTTGCTTAAACGTTACCTGGGGGAGTTGGTTCAACTGAGCATTTTTTTTCGCTAACGTGACAGCATCAACACTCTTATCAATACCCGTAACATGCCAGTTGGGCATTTCACTGGCCAAAGCCAACGCAATCGCCCCCGTTCCCGTACCGAGATCAAGCACATGAGCTTGCTCCGGTAAAGACAGCGCCAATGCGGTTTCAACCAATAATTCAGTTTCGGGGCGAGGAATTAATGTTGCGGGTGAGACCTGTAAGCGCAGACTCCAAAAGTCACGATAACCGATAAGGTAGGCAATGGGGTGACCGGCTTTGCGCTGAGCCACCAATTGTTCAAAAGCCAACAATTGCGCGGTATTTAATTCCCTTTCAGGCCATGTCATTAAATACACGGATTCACATTGTAAAACCTGACACATTAACAGGCGACTATCGAGGGCCGCACTGTCACTCACCTGCAATTGCCGTTTAGCGCTCGCTAATTGCTCAACGATACTGTGAGCACTATTTATTGTGCTCACACTCCCTACCCTTCGTCAGACAATGAGGCCAATAAATCGGCTTGGTGTTCTTGACGAATGGGCTCTAGTACTGCATCTAAGTCACCCGCAACCACATCGTCTAAACGATATAAGGTTAAGTTAATACGGTGATCAGTAACACGCCCTTGTGGGAAATTATAAGTACGGATACGCTCAGAACGATCGCCACTGGCTACTAGGTTACGTCTGGTTGATGTTTCTTCTGCTTGACGTTTATCTTCTTCAAGCTTGTTCAAACGAGATTGCAATACCGCCATCGCTTTGGCGCGGTTTTTATGTTGCGAGCGCTCATCCTGACACTCCACCACTATGCCTGATGGTACGTGGGTAATACGAATTGCAGAGTCGGTTTTGTTGACGTGCTGACCACCGGCACCTGAGGCGCGAAAGGTATCAATTTTCAAATCCGCTTTGTTCACTTCAATCGCTTCTGACTCAGGCACTTCTGGCATCACGACTACCGTACAAGCTGAGGTGTGAATGCGCCCTTGGGATTCTGTTTCTGGTACGCGTTGAACCCGGTGTCCGCCTGACTCAAACTTAAGCACACCATAGGAGCCTTCACCGATAACATTGGCAATGACTTCTTTATAGCCGCCATGATCACCCTCGTTGGTGGTAACCACTTCTACTTTCCAGCGGCGCGACTCAGCGTACCGGCTATACATACGGAATAAGTCACCAGCGAAAATTGCCGCTTCATCACCCCCGGCACCAGCGCGAATTTCAATGAAGCAATTGCTTTCATCATTAGGATCCTTAGGCAGCAATAAAATTTGCAGCTCGTCTTCGTATCGTTCAATAGCCTGTTTGGAAAGCTTATATTCTTCTTGGGCCATTTCGCGCATTTCAGGGTCGCTTTCTTGCATCATTTCCTGAGCGGATTCAAAGTCGCCTTTTGCACCTTGATATGCCGCAAAGCATTTAACTACACCTTCAAGTTGTGAATACTCTTTGGTTAATGCGCGGTATTTATCTTGGGCGGCAATAATTTCAGGCTGACTGACTAACGCCTGCACTTCTTCAAAACGTTCGGTTAACGATTCTAATTTACCTTGAACTGATTGTTTCATGTTATTCCTGCTAAGCACCTTTACTTGGTTTTATAACTTGTTGGTTCGCAACCCGCAGGTTCGCACCAAGCAACAAAGGTGTGAATGAAGTTACTTAGATGAGTCGTTCGCGCGAGCTAACCCTAACGCATCCTGTAACAGACTCATATTTTTATTATCTTGCTGCATCGCAGCTTTTTTTAATGCTTTGGTTGGCGCGTGGATCAACGAATTCGTTAATTTATTCGCCAGTTCTTTGATCACTTGTTCAGCTTCTTTACCGTCAGCCAATTGATTAAGCGCTTTGCTTAAAAGGGTGTCTCTTTGGTTTTCACTCTGCTGGCGAAAGTCACGCAACACATCAATGGAAGTCTGACCTTGACGCCACTGCAAATATTGCTCAGCTTGCTCATCAATCATCTGTTCTGCTTGTAACGCAGCATGTTGACGAGACTCAAGGTTCTTTTCAACGATTTGTTGTAAATCGTCTACCGTGTATAAGTAGGCATCGTCTAACTCGCCTACTTCTGACTCAATATCACGGGGTACCGCTAAATCAACTAAAAACATCGGTTTGTGGCGTCGGTCTTTCAACGCTCGCTCAACCAAACCTTTGCCAAGTATAGGCAATTGGCTCGCGGTAGAGCTGATCACAATATCGGCATCTTTTAAATGATGTGGAATTTGGGTCAAGGTTAAGGTCGTAGCACCCAGTGGCTTAGCAATAGCTTCAGCCCGGGCCAGTGTTCTATTCGCCACGCTAAGCTTTTCGACACCTTGCTCATGTAAATGCTTGGCAACCAGTTCGATGGTTTCACCGGCCCCAATTAATAATACGTTGCTTTTCTTTAACGAGGAAAATATATGCTTGGCCAGTTGCACCGAGGCATAGGCTACAGAAACCGCATTAGAGCCGATTTCTGTTTCGCTGCGCACACGTTTCGCCACTGAGAAGGTTTGTTGAAACAGGCGTTCAAATTCACTTTTGATAACCCCTGAATCTTTCGCACTGACAAAGGCTTGTTTGACTTGCCCCAAAATTTGCGGCTCACCTAATATCAGCGAATCTAAGCCGCTAGCAACACGCATAATATGTTTAACGGCATCCTGCTGGTGATAAACATAGCTGTTTACACTTAATTCGTCGGCTTTGGCGTGATGAAAGTCCGCTAACCATTGACTCAGTATATCTGCGGTCAAATTTTTCGCTTGTGCGTATATCTCTGTCCGATTGCATGTCGATACAATCACAGATTCTTGTGCACCAGTCAGTTGTGCCAAAGATTTCAGGGCTTCAACCATGGAGTCCGGGGAAAACGCGACTTTTTCGCGCAATTCTACTGGCGCAGTTTTATGGTTAATCCCGAAGGCAATTAAGGTCATGCGGATTACAGCTTTTTCATTAAACAGGGTTAAGGCCAGATCAGGGCGGCATTGTACGCAAAAGGTAAAACTATTGAAAGCACCCAGCCATCTATGTTCCTATAGCGCCTTTCATTTTATGAGTATGTTGCCGTGAGCGTGCGTTCAAATTTGCATTTCGTATTATTTATTCTCATGAGCGCATTACTTAGCGCCTGTGCTACCCCGCCCCCCAGTCATATCCAAGTGAATAGCAAAGAGCACCAAGGTAAATTGAGCGAAATTCAACAATGGAACTTAAAGGGCCGCATGGCATTTAAAAGTGCTGATGAAAAATTTAGTGCTAATTTGAACTGGCAGCAAATTGAAGACAGTTATCACCTTTCGCTTAACACCATGCTGGGCATTAACATCTTATCCATGCACGGCGATAAAGATTCCGTTGAATTAGATGCTGACGGCGAGCACTATCAGGACACAGACGCAAGTCACTTAATTTGGCGTATCACAGGTTGGCAAATACCTGTGTCTCAATTTTCATTCTGGATAAAGGGGCAAGCCGGCCCAACCGACCAAGCCATATATGAGCAAAGTGGCGTGGTGAATCAACTTATTCCTCATTGCGATACCTGCGTCGGTTGGCTTATTAGCTATAGTGATTATCGGCAGGTCGGTGACGTATGGCTGCCACATAATATCAAACTTAATAATTCCCCTCTTGGGAACCAAATTCTGATCAGAGTAAATAAATGGACCATACAGTAGATTGGTGGCCTAGCCCTGCCAAGCTTAACCTCTTTTTACACATTAATGGTCGTTACCCAAATGGGTATCACCGTTTACAAAGCTTATTTCAATTATTGGATAAAGGCGACGAGTTAGCGTTTAACGTCACCCAGCAAGCTGATATTGATTTATTGACCCCCATCGATGGCGTACCCAACGAAGAAAATTTGATCGTAAAAGCCGCACGGTTACTACAGCAGCATGCCGATGTTCAACAAGGATGCGACATTCAATTGCGCAAAATTCTGCCTATGGGCGGTGGCATAGGAGGCGGATCATCCAATGCAGCGACCACATTAATTGCGTTGAATCATTTATGGAAATGTAACCTTAGCCTGACAGAATTGGCTGACATCGGTTTAACGTTAGGAGCCGATGTGCCCGTTTTTGTCATGGGTAAAACCGCCTTTGCGCAAGGTGTAGGTGAGCAACTTACGCCGGCTCATGTGGCGCAAAAGCACTACTTAGTGGTGTTTCCTCAATGTCATGTGTCTACCGCAGAGGTGTTCACCGATCCAGATTTGCCTAGAAATACCGCACTTATTTCCTGGCAGGAGTATGAATTTGACCAAACTCATAATGACTGTCAGCAATTAGTCTGTAATCGCTACCCGAATGTTGCAAATACATTACGCTGGTTGTTAGAATACGCGCCGTCCCGAATGACAGGCACAGGTGCATGTTTGTTCGCGGTCTTTACTAGTAACCAAGAAGCAGAAAATGTGTTGGCTAACCTACCATCAGGTTGCTCAGGTTTTGTCGCGACTGGAGTCGATGTGTCTCCGGTACATGACAAATTAGCGCGTCTTGATAGTAATAGCTAGCGTACGTAAAACGCGTGTATACGCGGCGAAAGGTTATAACAATACGCAGTATTTATGGGATATCGCCAAGTGGTAAGGCAACGGGTTTTGATCCCGTCATTCGTTGGTTCGAATCCAGCTATCCCAGCCATTTTCACTTTTACGCACTGAGGAATTTAACGTGCCAGACATGAAGCTTTTCGCTGGAAACGCAGTACCTGAACTTGCACAGAAAGTAGCTGACAGGCTATATACCAAACTTGGCCACGCCAGTGTCGGGCGTTTTAGCGACGGAGAGATCAGCGTAGAAGTACATGAGAATGTCCGCGGCTCAGACGTGTTTATTATTCAATCCACTTGCGCACCGACGAATGATAACTTGATGGAACTCATCGTCATGATCGATGCATTCCGTCGTGCATCAGCAGGTCGTATTACGGCTGTTATTCCTTATTTTGGCTATGCTCGTCAAGACCGTCGTGTACGTTCAGCTCGCGTCCCAATTACCGCTAAAGTGGTTGCCGATTTCTTATCAAACGTGGGCGTTGACCGTGTTTTGACAATTGATTTACACGCAGAGCAAATTCAAGGTTTCTTCGACGTTCCAGTAGATAATGCCTTCGGTACTCCCATTTTGCTTGATGACATGCGTCGTCGCAATATCGAAAACCCAGTTGTTGTATCACCTGATATTGGTGGTGTAGTGCGTGCTCGTGCAGTTGCAAAACTGCTTAACGACACAGACTTGGCCATCATAGATAAACGTCGTCCAAAAGCGAACGTTGCTCAGGTTATGCATATTATTGGTGATGTGCAAGACCGTGACTGCATCATAGTCGACGACATGATCGATACCGGTGGCACGCTGGCAAAAGCAGCAGAAGCGTTGAAAGCGCACGGGGCGAAAAAAGTGTATGCGTATGCAACTCACGCCATTTTTTCAGGCAACGCCGCGCAAAACCTTCGAGACTCGGTGATTGATGAAATTATTATCACTGACAGCATCCCCCTTAGTGACGAAATTAAAGCCCTTGATAAAGTGAAGCAATTAACCTTATCAAACATGCTGGCAGAGGCGATTCGCCGCGTCAGCAATGAAGAATCAATCTCGGCCATGTTTGAATATTAACCAGCCTCGACAGATGATGATAAATGTTTAAAGCCGCTATTTGAGCGGTTTTTTTTTGTCTCTTCGCCCCATATGTATCCAAGCTACCAAGCGTTGTTTGTTCCCTATATGGTACATAACTTGCGCGAGTACTGTATCCAGTCAGTAAAGCGGAATCCTTATGGACCAAATTTGGCAACGTTTCCCTTATTCATGGCTGATTGTCGGCGGTTTGCTCAGTATCCGTCCTAAGCTGAGATTAGCCATTTTTGCGTCATGAGCTTTGAATTAAAGCTGCCATATTTCGAATCAGCCAGCTCCCCCTAGCTAGGAACGAAGAGGCACTTGCAATGGAAGGAGATCTTTCTTGTTAACTATCAATGCCAATGGTAATATTCGCCGCCCTTTTTTATAGGGTTGCAAATGTTTTGCTCATTCATGACTGAGGCATTTAGCGAACATAGTAGATTTTGGTCGCAGAAATCTACACTTAATTACTTACTATTTGGAGTTACCCATGTCTGAAGGAATTTTCACTCTAGACGCAGAAGTTCGTACTGATTTAGGGAAAGGTGCGAGCCGCCGCCTACGTCATAACGACAAAGTACCAGCTGTATTATACGGCCTAGGTAAAGAAGCCGTTTCTTTAACTTTGTCTCACAACAAAGTTTTTCAAGCGCAAGAATTCGAAGCTTTTTACTCTCACGTTCTTACATTGAACGTTGACGGTAAAAAAGTTGAAGCCGTTATTAAAGACATGCAACGTCACCCGTTCAAGCCTCGTGTAACTCACTTGGACTTTTTACGTGTTGATGCGAAGCAAGCTCTTCAAACAAACGTACCTTTACACTTCGTAAACGAAGCAAAAGCAGAATCTATTAAAACTCATGGTGGCCACGCTGAGCACCACATGGTTGACGTAGAAATTAGCTGTTTACCAGCTGACTTGCCTGAGTTCATCGAGGTTGACGTAATTAACGTTGAACTTGGTCAGACTCTACACTTGTCAGACATCGTTCTTCCTGAAGGCGTTACTTCAGTTGAACTTGCTAAAGGCGAAGATCACGATCTAGCTGTAGTAACAGTTAAAACAGCCAAAGGCCCAAGCGTAGAATCTGAAGAAGATGATGCCGAAGGTGAAGAAGCTGCTGCGGAATAAGTTGTTTGTCTAACATTCAACTGATTGTAGGCCTGGGTAATCCAGGCCTCGAATACAAATATACCCGCCATAATGCCGGTACTTGGTTAGTCGAAAACCTTGCCCGGATGCACAATTGTACTCTGAGTTTACACAGTAAATTTTTTGGTTATACCGGTCGCGTGACCATAAATGGCCAAGATATACGTTTGCTGATACCCACCACTTATATGAATAAAAGTGGCCAAGCGGTTGCTGCATTAGCAGGATTTTATCGCATTCCCCCTGAATCTATTTTAGTTGCATATGATGAACTCGATTTGCCTCCCGGCATCGCCAAATTTAAATTAGGCGGCAGTTCAAGCCAAAATGGTATTCGCGATATTGTATCAAGCTTGGGAAATAACAAAGATTTTTATCGTTTACGGGTAGGCATAGGCCATCCAGGTCACAAAGGTAAAGTGACAGGTTATGTATTAGGTAAAGCCCCAGTAAATGAACAAGAACAAATGGACGCTGCCATAGATGAAGCGGTTCGTTGTATAGATATATTAATTAAAGATGATATGAAAAAAGCCATGAATCGGCTGCATTCATTTAAAGCAGAATAAGCATCGTCAGTCAAAACTGATACTAAAGATAAAAGAGGATCAAAAAATGGGTTTTAAATGCGGCATAGTGGGATTACCAAACGTAGGTAAATCAACGCTCTTCAATGCTTTGACCAAAGCCGGTATCGAAGCCGCTAACTTTCCGTTTTGTACGATTGAGCCGAATACAGGAGTCGTACCTGTTCCCGATCCTCGTTTAGACAAGCTAGCTGCTATTGTTAATCCAAAGCGAATTTTGCCTACTACCATGGAATTCGTGGATATTGCTGGTTTAGTGGAAGGTGCATCTAAAGGCGAAGGTTTAGGAAATAAGTTTTTAGCGAACATACGTGAAACTGATGCTATCGGTCATGTAGTACGCTGTTTTGATAACGACAACATTGTACACGTTGCCGGCAAAATCAACCCACAAGACGATATTGACATTATCAACACTGAGCTGGCGTTGGCTGATTTAGAAACCACCGAAAAAGCGCTGTTACGTGTAGCAAAACGTGCCAAAGGCGGCGATTCCGACGCTAAATTCGAGTTAAAAGTACTTGAAAAAATTAAGCCTCATTTAGATGAAGGCATATTATTGCGTTCAGTTGAGCTTGAAAAAGAAGAAGTAAAAGCAATTAGCTATATGAACTTCTTAACATTGAAGCCCACCATGTATATTGCTAACGTCAACGAAGACGGTTTTGAAAATAACCCTTACCTAGATAAAGTGCGAGCTATTGCCGAAGGTGAAGATGCCGTTGTGGTTGCGGTATGCGCCGAAATGGAAGCCGAGATAGGTGAACTAGAAGACGACGAACGTGCTGAGTTTATGGCAGAAATGGGCTTGGAAGAGCCTGGGTTAAATCGCGTTATTCGCAGTGGTTACGATCTGCTTAACCTAAATACCTACTTCACCGCAGGTGTGCAAGAAGTACGCGCTTGGACGTTCCCAATTGGGTCTACTGCTCCGCAAACCGCTGGTATTATTCATACTGATTTTGAAAAAGGCTTTATCCGCGCTGAAGTCATAGGGTATGAGAACTTTGTCGAATTTAATGGTGAGCAAGGCGCAAAAGATGCCGGTAAATGGCGCTTGGAAGGCAAAGAATATATCGTAAAAGACGGTGACGTTATCCACTTCCGCTTTAACGTTTAGCATTCACGGTTAATCATATTTTGATAAAACAGAGCTTTTTAGCTCTGTTTTTTTATGTCTGCTCATAAATTTACCAAACCAAACAAGCTTTCTACCATTTAATTTTCGACTAAACCGGTATTCCACGACTAAAGCATTAAAGACAAAAAAAGTAGCGCCTCTAAGCTAGGGGTATATTAATTACACTTCACTTTCTGCTTCGTATATCAGGCGACGTTGAACATTAATTAAAGCAACTCAACCCTAGGCTTAAACAATTAGTGTATAAATTTTATATTGCTCTTTTTTTGCTCGCTGACGTTTTATCTTCATGCAAAGCGTTGGCAGATGAAACCTTAAATGTTGGTGTATTGATCGCCAGCAAAGGCCAGCGTGCCGCTTATTATCAGCTGGCAACACAGTTTGAGCAACAGCATCCCAGTATACGCATAAATTATGTGGTAAAAGGGGATCGACAGTACAAAAACGCTATGGGCGTGTGGTTAAACCAAGCGCAAGGCCTAGACGTATTGTATTGGCAAGCGGGAAATCGGCTTAACCAATTCGCATCTCAAGGATTATTAGAGCCGCTGAATGAACTGTGGCGTGAACAAAACTGGCAGCAACATTTCCCCCAAGGGATCCAAGATACCATTCGCCAAAATAACACGATTTATGGCCTGCCTTTTTCATATTACCAATGGGGTTTTTACTACAAAAAATCATTATTTTCGAGGCTTAAACTTAAAGCTCCAAGCTCATGGGGTGAGTTTTTAGCCGTATGCGAGACGCTCAAATCGAATGGGGTTATTCCGATTGTCGTCAGTGGCAAAGACAGTTGGCCGGTGGCAGCATGGTTCGATTACCTTAATCTTCGTATCAATGGCATCGCCTTTCATCAACAATTAATGAAGGGCCAAATACCCTATACCGACCAACGCGTGCGCGCCCTATTCAATACTTGGAAGCAATTGATTGACTTAGGGTATTTTGCGCCCACTATCGATAATCGAAACTGGCAAGGCGCATTACCCTATGTATATAGAGACATAGCAGGCATGACTCTACTTGGGAACTTCGTCGAAAAACACATCGCCAAAGTACGTAGTGACGACATCGCCTTTTTTCGCTTTCCACAAATTAATGTCGACATGCCACTTTACGAAGAAACACCAATAGAAGTGTTCATTATCCCCAAAAATGCCCAGCATAAACAGGCTGCGAAGCAATTTCTGAGCTTTGTCGGTCGACCAGAGGTTCAAGAAAAGCTCAACCAAACACTTGGGTATATATCGCCCCATTTACAGGCGGGTAAAGGTTCTCATTATCGCCCAGAATTAGGTTCGAAGATGATTGGAAATACCAATGGGTTAACTCAATTTTTTGACCGAGATACCGCCGCGCTCATGTCATTAGATGGCATAAAAATCATGTCGAATTTTTTAACCAACGTCGATGTGGACATCACCACCCAAAATTTAGAAAACGTCCGTTTACGGGCGTATCCTAACGCCAACACCACACATTAAATATAGTAACTTGCGCGGCAAGCATGCCCAAGAGCACAAATGCATAAAAGCTGATGCGCAAAAAAGCTAAATACACTACTCTTGCACCACGTTACTGCAACCACGCTAAGACGAACACATGCAAACCAACAAAGTCGCGCTTATCACAGGCGCTAGCCGCGGGATAGGCGCGCAAACGGCTAAGTAATTTGCTAAGGCTGGTTATGCCGTAGCCATTAATTACCCTAGCAACTGGCAAGCTGCCCAAGAGGTTGCTCAGTACATTAATCACATAGGTGGTAAAGTATTCTGCTACAAGGAGATATCGCGAATGAAGACGATGTTAAGCGCGTATTTAATGCGATAGATCAACGGCTTGGTCCACTGTCCGTTTTGGTGAACAACGCTGGGATATTGCGCCAGCAGTGCAAACTGGTTGAATTAACGGCCGAACGAATCAACACTGTGCTCAAAACCAATGTTACCGGTAGCTTTCTGTGCTGCATCGAAGCGATTAAACGCATGGCTTATAGCCACGGTGCGAATGACGGTACGATTATCAATGTATCGTCCATGGCCGCTAAAACAGGGTCACCCAATGAGTACATTGATTATGCCGCGTCAAAAGGAGCACTTGATACACTGACCAGAGGACTGGCCTTAGAAGTGGCCAAAGAAGGCATTCGGGTAAACGGTGTTAGGCCAGGTTTAATCTCTACCCAAATGCACAGCGACGGCGGCGAGCCACAGCGCGTTACCCGACTTCAAGATAAGATCCCCATGGGCCGTGGTGGCCAAGTCGATGAAGTGGCGAATGCAATTTGCTGGTTAGCATCACAGGAAGCATCTTTTACCACGGGCAGCTTTATCGATGTTGCGGGGGGTCTGTAAGCTCTTAGCAATCTACATTTAGGGTAAACAGCTGCATTTTTGTAAACTTTTGATATATCGCCCTGGTGGTTAGTGAAAATGAATGCTGCTTCATCTAGCCAATCCAAATCAAGCTAATAAAAGAAAAAATATGAAACCTACTTTTGATATAACCCCCTTCATTGGCACCGACACCATTAAACTAAACGCCACTCGAGAGACACTGTTAATCGCGCTAAACCAGCCTACTAAGGCAATCAAAAAATACCCTGAGCGGCAACAATTAAGTGATGCACTATATCGCAATGATTTACATATCTCATATCAGGGTCAACCTGCGGTGGTGGAATCGATCGAGTTTGCGTTTAGCGATCTATATGAGGTTTCGCTATTAGGTGAGTCCATATTGAGTTTACCAACCAAAAGTGCATTGGCTAAAGTTGAAGCCATAACTGGCTGTAAACCAATCACTAATGATGACGGTTTTACGTATGAATTCTCGGAATCAGGTATTTGGCTGTGGCGTGAGTCCAATGACAATTTTGACGAAAATGGTTTTTACTTTTTTACAATAGGTGTGCGCTGCATATAAACGCCCAACTGAGGTCACAATTCACCGACGGCCGCTTTTGTTTTTCACCTTAACAGCTGACTTTTAATGCATACGATCCAATCTTTTTGGAAAACGCGCCCCCTAACAACAGAATAAAATCGATAAATTGTCGTTAAATTTAGAATACATCCAGTCTCGACGAGCAAAATTGACTTTTGGTGGCTGTTTTTTCGCAATATACCTGCCCATTATTAGAAATCATTCGTTTCACCAAAACGACACGGCGACTTTTTAATGTGAACATGTGTAAAAGAACAACGCTTCTAGCTAAATATTGCTCACTTATCGATTATTTTCACATCAGCTGTTTATTATGCGAGCAAACGATCATCTTATCGTAAAAAAACGGTTGACGACTAAAAGGCATATCAGCATAATACGCGCCACTTCCGAGAGGGAGTGAAGGAATGGCTACATAGCTCAGTTGGTTAGAGCACATCACTCATAATGATGGGGTCGCAGGTTCGAATCCCGCTGTAGCCACCATTTCTTGTTTGACTAAATTTATTTAGAGAAGCAGGAGAGAAAAAGTGCGGGAGTGGTGGAATTGGTAGACACGCTGGATTTAGGTTCCAGTGCTTCACGGCGTGAGAGTTCGAGTCTCTCCTTCCGCACCATGTTTGGGATATCGCCAAGTGGTAAGGCAACGGGTTTTGATCCCGTCATTCGTTGGTTCGAATCCAGCTATCCCAGCCATTTTTTTCAATAAATAGATTGATGATATCTGTTTTATTGGGATATCGCCAAGTGGTAAGGCAACGGGTTTTGATCCCGTCATTCGTTGGTTCGAATCCAGCTATCCCAGCCATATTTAGTGATGTATTTCACACCTATATGCTTAAAAAGCCAGACAATAGTCTGGCTTTTTTCGTTGTAGCATTTAATCATTGCTAAATCCTTGATTCTCTTAGCTTCAACCTAGACAGACCCCTCATTAAGCGGCACACTTAAATTAATAATCATATAAATTATGGGTCGCCCATTGATTTCCGAAATCGTCAGTTTTATTAATAATATTTTGTGGGGGGAAGGTCAGGTACTGATATACCTTCTCATCATCGCCGGATTCTGGTTTAGCTATAAACTCAATTTCATCCAAATACGCCATTTTACCCACATGTTTGGTGTAATGAAGGGTAGCAACAAAAGTGATAAATCAGGTATCAGTTCGTTTCAAGCTTTGTGCACCAGTTTATCTGCCCGGGTTGGTACCGGTAACCTAGCGGGTGTCGCCGTTGCTATCTCTTTAGGTGGCTCGGGAGCTGTTTTCTGGATGTGGGTTATCGCCTTATTGGGTATGGCCACGGGGTTTGCCGAGAGTGTATTAGGTCAGCTTTACAAAGTACGTGACGATAACGGTGAATATCGAGGTGGCCCAGCCTATTACATACAACAGGGGCTGAATAATCGCTGGTTAGCCATTACCTTCGCCCTGTTTCTGTTTCTGGGTTATGGTTTTATCTTCAGCGCCGTGCAAGCCAATACCATCACTGACGCCCTTAATTTCGCATACGATATCCCTACCCTGCATTCAGGATTGGTGATTATTGCTTTAGCCGCATTAATTGTGGTCGGCGGACTGCGCGCCATTGCGCGTTTTGCCGAGTGGGTCGTGCCCTTTATGGCTGTTGGCTATATTGCTGTGACCTTGTTCGTCACCTTTATGAACATCGATCTAGTACCGGCTATGCTGGCGGATATTTTCAAATCTGCATTTGGGCTGCAAGAAGCCGGAGCAGGCGCTATAGGCGCGGCCTTTAAGAACGGCGTGCAACGTGGTTTATATTCAAATGAAGCCGGTTCAGGCAGTGTACCCCATGCTGCGGCGAGTGCCACACCGAATCCTAATCATCCAGTTTCCCAAGGTTATGTACAGATGCTTGGGGTGTTTATCGACACTATGATTTTATGTACTTGTACTGCGTTTGTCATTCTTCTGGCTGGCGGTTCATCAAGTGATCAAATGGAAGGCATTCGTTTGACCCAGAATGCCATGAGCAGCCATTTAGGTGGCGGTGGTACTGAATTTGTTGCAGCGGCGATCAGCTTGTTTGCCTTTACGTCTGTGGTGGCCAATTACGCTTATGGCGAGAGTAACCTGCACATGTTCAAGCTAGATAACAAACTTGGACGCGCCTGTTACACCACCGGCTATCTAGCCATGATTTTGTGGGGTTCAATGGCTGCCCTGCCAGAGGTGTGGGCGGCGGCCGATATGGCATTGGGCCTAATGACAGTTATTAACATCATTGCCATCGTCATGTTAACGCCCACCATAGTGGCTATTTCAAAAGATTATTTTGCCAAACATAAAAGCGGTAAAACTATTGAATACCAAACAGGTGACTGCGAAATTCAAGGCCAAAGCGAAAAAGGCATTTGGGATCAAAGCAAATAGCGCTTAATTGCTCTGAGCTAAATACAAAAAGCCGCTGACTCTCATCTGAAGTGACCCCCAATAGTTGAACATATCAATTACTGGGGGTCTTTTTATGTTTATTAAAGCTGGCTAAGGTTAGTTTGACGTTTCAGATATCAGTCGTGCAACGACTAAGCCTAATGCCCTGCTTTGTTTCTCATCAGTCAATTTACCCTCTTCATCGAACGCGGACATTCCTGCGCCAATAGCAATTTGTTCTGGCACCACCATCACCTGAATATTACCCAGCATCATTCGAAGCGGTACTAAGCCTCGCAAACCACCTAGCGCACCAGGGGATGTAGACGCCAATGCAGCGACTTTATCGCGAAAAGCAGATAGCGGACGTTCTTTGTCAGAATGTGGGCGAGATATCCAATCTAAGGTGTTTTTAAGCAAGGCGGAGAACGAGCTGTTATATTCAGGCGAAGCAATAAATAACCCTGAGTGCGCAATAAACAGCTCTTTGAGTTTGACGGCATTTTCAGGTAAGCCGGTTGCACTCTCATCGTCGCCGTCATAAAGCGGCATCGGATAATCTTTCAGATCAACAAATGTCGCATCTGCTCCCTGCTCTACTGCGAGTTCATAGGCCACTTTGGCTAGTTTTTTATTCAACGAGTCTTTGCGCGCACTTCCCGCTAAAAACAGTATTTTTGATGTCATAGTTTTTCCGTTTAGGTAAAGCAAATCAAGGGTCAAACTGCTTAGCTAGTGACACTAGCCAAGCTCGATCAATTCGAAGTGAAATGCATAATCAGTTGTACCACTACCATTACCACTAATAGAGGTAATATCCAGCGGCTCATTTTTGACGTTTGTTCAGCGGATATTCTAAAACTTGAACGCTCAAGCAAAGGTACCACCACCAATAAGGCAACCAATAGTACGCCTAAAATAATTAAAACCGTCAAAGGAGCCTCCCTTCAATGTTAATAATCAAACGTGGACATTCAGACATGCTTTAAATCCCGTTATTGTTGATCCAGCGTTTTACGTCGCTTCTCACTACAGACATGGGGCGAGCACCGGGTAAAAGCAAGAGATCATGAAAACGCTTCAAATCAAATTCACTGCCTAATTCACGCTCGGCCAAATGACGCAGCTCAACAAACTGCAACATGCCCAGTTTATATCCTAAGGCTTGGCCAGGTAATGCCATGTACCGTTCGACTTCAGCAATCACGTCTGTCATGCCTGTGCCTGTGGTTTGATGGAAGTACTCAATGGCTTTTTCCCGGGTCCACTGTTTACGATGCAAGCCAGTATCAACCACTAAGCGCACCGCTCGGTATAATTCAGCCTGCAAACGTCCTAAGTCACCAAACGGATCGTCTTGATACATGCCCATTTCCTTGGCGACGAGCTCAGAATACAGCGCCCAACCTTCAACATACGCATTAAAAGGCGCATTTTGTCTTAACAGCCCTATGTCTTGTTGCGCCATGTTAAGGGCAATCTGAAAGTGATGGCCCGGCACTGCCTCGTGGTAGGTCAGTGTTTTTAACGCAAAGCTGGGTACCGCAGACATATCTCGCAAGTTGATCCAGAATATACCTGGGCGCTCCCCATCCAATGAGGGGGAAGAATAATAGCCACCCGCCTCCCCCGCTTCTGTCACTTTAGGAATGCGCTTAACCTCTACCTTTTGGGTCGGCAATGTACCGTAGTAACCGTCGGTTTTGGCCATTATTGCTGAAATTTGTCCGTTTAAATCCTCTAACAAACGGCTACGTCCTTCGTCGCTATCTTGGTAAAGAAACTCTGGCTGCTCGGCTAGCTTTACCATGCGCTCGCCCACGTTACCGTCTGTATATCCTTGTGCCCGTAAAATGATGTCCATTTCTTGGCTTATACGCGCCACTTCATCTAGGCCCAACTGATGAATATCATCCGGCGTCATGTTCGAGTCACCTAAATAGCGTACCTCGTGCAAATACATGGCAGCGCCATTAGGCTGAGCCCAAATGCCATCGCCCTTAGGGGCATGTGCTTGGGTTGCAAGTAAGGTGTCTTTCACCGTTTGGTAGGCAGGATACACCACATTTGTCAGCGCTTTTTTAGCTTGTTCAACCAAGTCATCTTGCTGCTCTTGGCCAATATCTGACGTAGCAAGTCTGCTCTCAAACGACGTCACCAAAGCATGCTCAGCCACTGGACTTGCAAGAAAGTTTTCGAAATAGGCCAAGGTTTGTGGGTATAGCTTTTGCGGCAGTTGCACACCATTAATTCTATCGGCTTGAAATTTTTCCAGTACCCCAGCTACTAAAAAATCAAAATGCTGTAAACGCTCAATATATTCTTTTGCTTGAGCTAGATTGGCAACAGGTTGCTGAACCTGCATGACCTTAGGCACATCAATTAGCGGGCCCGCTAATTGATTAATAATATAGGGTAAATGCCCCGCCCATGTGTCTATGTAACCACCATTAAACTCAGAAAAACCGGCGTAATAACGTAAAATATCAGTCACTATTTGTTGGTGACGTTTTTCATCATTCGAGAAACCATCATCGTTTATTTTAGCCACCGCCTGAGAGCCGGTATTCATGTCCTCCTGCAGCTTACGCATTCCCTCAGGCGAAAAATCAGTAAAGCGCGTGTTATAGCCTTTGCCAGCAATTGATTCGGGTACACCTATGGCTGTGGCAAGAAGCGGTTCGTAATGCATGAATTGCACGGTATATTGATTGACGAGTGCCTGCAAAGCGGCTTGTTTTCCCTCAACGGTCATCAGGTTTTGGGCATGCTCAGTCTGCGTTGCACTTTGCGCGTTGTTGACACTTTTTTCTTGCTGCACAGAGCACGCACTAACAAAGGCGCTCAAAGCGAATGGAACCAGCAGATGTTTTATCATTATTGTTCTCCTAAGGTGATTACCAAATATGTGCGTACTTCTTTTTATAACAGCGGATAAAATAGTCAGATGATTAGTTTAACCCCATGGCGTATTTCATGACTTGATGCTTAACGACGCCTCCGTTGTTGGCCAACGTAAAACCAAGGTTACGTAATGTTTTTATGACCGGGTTAGTTTGCTTAAATGTGCCGTAGATTGCATCCATCGCTGTCATCATCAGCAAATTATCTTTGCGTCTTTTCGATTCATAACGAAGAAAATCGTCAGTTTTTGGCAGTTCATCTGTCACGCACGCTAACAAAGCCGACACATCTTTGAAGCCCAGATTAACCCCTTGCCCGGCTAAGGGGTTAATGGCATGAGCTGCATCACCAATCAATACAACCCGTTCTTTAACATATTGCTTGGCGTGCATTCTCATCAGCGAAAAATGGGCGGTTTTAAGCACATCAAAGTCCACCAGCTCGTCTGGAAAACAACGTATGATTTCTTGCTTTAATGCAATGGGTGATAACGCTTTCAAGCGATTAATATTGGCCGTGCTGTTGTACCACACCAAAGATGCATACTGTTGGTACATGGGTAAAAACGCAACTGGGCCAGTTGGCGTGAATTGTTGCCAGGTAATATCTTGTTGCTGAGCGCGGGTCTCGATTTGAATAGCAAATGCCTGCTGACGATATTGCCATCCCTGGGTACCAATGCAAGCTGCATCTCGAACCTGTGAATGTAAACCATCGGCACCGATCAACCAGCGACAATGAAGCTGCTGCTTATCGGTTAAATGAACTTCGGGTGCGGCGCCAGTAATGATTTTCTGTACTGGGCTGTCACTAAACCATGTGACGTTTGCAAAATGCGCCAATGCTTGGTGTAAGCCCAACTGTAGAACACGGTTTTCAATAATGTAACCCAGGCGCGGGGCATTGATATCGTCGCTGACAAAATCGGTACGACACTGCGGACGCTCCCAAACAGACAGACGACGGTAGCTACAAGTGCGCATGTCTTCGATATATTGCCAAGCACCTAACGATTCGAGTAAGGCTTGCGATGTCACACTGATGGCCGAAACACGCATATCAGGCCCATCAGCCGAATCAAATGGCTTGGGCATGTACTCTTCTACCAATGCAATCGAGAACCCTTTTTGTGCTAAACCTAAGGCGGTTGCTGCGCCAACCATTCCGCCGCCCACTATACAAAAATCAAACACCTAACCTTCTCTTATCATTGGATTTTTCCAATGAATCTGTCATTAAAAATTGAAATATGTTCAACATAATTACCCTCAAGATAGATTATCACAATTCTTGTTCTTGGCTGCCATTTGCTGAAAACAATAAAGCGACCATCCCCATACTTCTTATACTTAAGGATGAAATACCATAACCAAATTCAGTTAAATCCATGTAGATTACACACTCACTAAACGAGAAAATATTTACCCATTAATGTCGTGTTCGATGTAACATCATCAGACCACACACCACAAACACCTTATGTAACGGACACTAAAGGTAGATGACATAATGAATTATTCAGACAAACGCGTATTGATAGTCGACGACCAACGGCCTTTTCTGACGTTGTTACGCGGTGTGGTGAATAACATGGGTGCACAATCGGTAGTGGCGGTGCAAAATGCAGATTCAGCCCTAGCGGCCTGCAAGAAAGAAAAATTCGATTTCATTATTTGCGACCTACATTTAGGTTCCGGCAAAAAAAATGGCTTTCAATTCCTTGAAGAAGCCAGACAAAAAAATCTGGTCAAGCCCGAGACTGTATTCGCAGTAGTCAGTGCCGATTCAGAACGTCCGGTAGTCTTTGGTAGTGTTGAACAACAACCCGATGACTACCTGATCAAACCCTTTTCCCAAGCTCAGTTAAATCTACGTTTATCCAAAGCACACCAAAAGCGTGTTGCCTTGTGTGCAATTTATGCCGCAATGCAAAAAAATGATATCCCCGCAGCCATAAGTGCCTGTAGACGTTTGATCCTGTCTGGAACCCGTTATGCAAAAACCTGTTGTCGTCTATTGGCCGAGTTGTACTGGAAAGCCGGCGAGTATTCACAAGCCAAACACATGTTAACCCCACTGCTAAAACAAAAACCACAGCCTTGGGTGAGCCTTGCCCTTGCGAAAACCGAAATGTACCTTACGCAATACGATAATGCCATTGCCTTGGCGCAAGATGTCACCTCTCGTAACCCACTGCTTTTTGAAGCCCAAGATATATTAGCCCAGAGCTATTTATTGCAACATGATTACGTCAATGCCCAGGTTGCAATTGAACGGGCAATTGACTTAGCACCTTACTCGGTAGAGCGTCAATTGGCAGCTTGTAAAATAGCCAGGCAAAATCATAATTACGAGATGGTTAAGCAGCGCAGTTTAGATGTGTGGGAGCAATCGAAAAAATCTATTCATAGAGACATCTCACATTTATGTAATTATTTTCGCAGTATTTTAGATGCAGCGGAAAACTGTGACGATAAGCAAATACGCAGTAAATATCAGCACGAAATGCTCACGGCCATAGCACGCTACCGTCATGACGAAGCCCTAGCGCGAATTGATGAAGATTTTGATTATGGTATATACGAGAATATTTTGACTGCCCGTATCAGTTATCTAGACGGGCGCTTATTAGAAGCCAAGCGCACCTTGAGTGAATGTCAGCGCCAGATAGCAATACGCTTCGAGAAATATCCCACTGCGTTTGCACCCGACTCAATAAAAGTGATGCTGGATTTAGGTGAGTACGATGATGCTGAACGGCTTAGCCAAACCTTGCTCAACAGTGGAAAAAGGCTGGACGAAAGTGCCCTTTTTGCACTGAAAACCAGTGTCGAAAAAACAGCTGAACGTAAGCATCACTATCAAAATTTCAATAAACAGGGTATAGAGCACTATAACAGTGGGCGTTTTCAAGAAGCCTATAACGCCTTTATGGCAGCACAAAAAGTGGCCCCCGTTAATACGGGGATTGCGTTGAATATCCTGCAGTGTAATTTAAAACTCATTGCTCAGATGAAAAAACCAGAAACTCGCGCGGTCAATACGTTAAAACAGATGTATCGACATTTGAAAAATATGGTTATGCTTGAATCTCACCAACAAAAATTCGAATCACTTAAAAGTGATCTCGGTAAATATGTAGAGGTAGCATGAAAATTCAGTTACTTATCGTCAGCACACTAATCGTTACCGCCCTTTCAGGATGCGCCAATCACCAAAAACCCTGTGAAGATATTCTTGAAGTTAAACGCCAAGAGCAACAATGCGCTGAATGGCGAAAAACCATGAACAATAAACAATATCCGCAACAAGCGTTAACAGCTAAAAAGCATTACGAAGAAGCGTGCGAAGATTTACGCTACTACCGAGACGGTTACGACACGATTTGTAAAGGTGACGATAAACCCATAGGCGAAAGAAAAGACCAGCCATAGGTAAGATGTAACGGTCCTGTTGTTCACAATATATATTGTCTCAGAAACGACCGGACCGTTTTCAATCGAGTACTTGCCCTAATTTAATCGTCAACTTTGTACTGTTTTGGCCATCCTTGGCCAGGCAATTAATTGATTTTTTAGAATATAGCGCGCGAAATATCGCAGAAATGTGTGACTGATTACTCCATCATTCCTTTAATATGCACAGTAACACTGCGGCCTAATGCACTTAATACATAACCCCCTTCTAAAGTGGATATCATTCGGCCACTACAATGTTTAACTGCCAGTTTTTTAAGCTCAGCGGTCAGACAGTGATAGTCCGTTTCGACTAAATTGAAATGGCCCATATCATCTTCATAGTGACTATCAAATCCAGCAGAAATGAGAATTAACTGGGGGGCAAACGCATCTATTTTAGGTAGCCATTGCTCACTGATTGCTTGCATAAATTCCTCCCCATAGGTGCCAGCGGGTAAAGGTAAGTTTAAAATATGTTCGTTACCCGGCCCCATATTATAGGGGAAAAAAGGCGACTCAAAAGACGAGCAAAACAGCACCCGGTCATCGTTAAAAAAAATGTTTTCGGTGCCGTTACCGTGATGCACATCAAAATCAATTATGGCTATGCGCTTGAGACCATATTGTGCCATAGCATAAGCGGCAGCCACGGCAACATTGTTGAAAAAACAAAAGCCCATAGACTTGGCATATTCAGCATGGTGTCCCGGTGGGCGCACGGCACAAAACGCTTGATCGGCTTTACCCTGCATGACTAAATCGACCGCCATTACGTTTGCGCCAGCAGCATACAAGGCAGCCTCTAAACTTCGCGGCGCCATTTGGGTATCCGGCGCTAATTCTACGACTCCTTGTTCTGGCGCACTGGCAAAGACATGATCCACGTATGCGTTGTCATGGGCTAAATATAATTGCGCTTTGGTAGCTTTGCTTGCTTGCTGTTTATCAATAACAAAATCAAGCCTTGAGGCAATGAGTTGATCATTAATAGCATGCAATCGATCGGGACTCTCAGGGTGATCCTCACCTGCATCGTGCAAACCACAACTAGGGTGACTAATAAAAACAAAACTCATTGCTGCTTATCCAGACTTAAGATTAAATTCACTTCACCAGGCTCTTCAGTTGGTTGGCGTTCAAAATGAGCGCTTTCGAAGACTCTAAGCATATTACGATTATCGGCTCTGACCATGGCCAGCATTTTTTTCAAACCACGCTGCTTGGCGATAAGGATCATTTCTGCCAGTAGTTGTTTGGCCATGCCTTTACCGTGAAACGATTCTCGGGTAACAAAAGCCGCTTCGCAGGTTTGATTGTCAGCATACAAATAATAACGCCCCACCGCCTGAATTTCTGCAACCGAGCCTTGTTGCCTAACAATGCACAAGGCCAAGTCATGACTTTGATCAACGCTGACTAAATTACAGGACTTTTCTCGGGTCATTTGGGTCGGATAGTGGTTGTACCGGTAAAACAAAGTTTCTTTGGTATGTGAGTAAAAGAACTCTTGCAAACGACGTTCATCAGCCGGATTTAATGGCCGCAAGTCGAAGGCCTGATTATCGACTCTAAGTGTTTTGAACCCCAAAGACCCAAGTTCAGGCACTTCCCGGGGATAGTTTTTTTGATAATGCGGCACCCAATAATGCTCACGTACCTTAGCAAGCAATTGTTCACGAAATTTAGGGTGAGCCACCCGAATTAATTCTAAGGCACGCTCACGAATACTGCGCCCTTTAAGCGAAGCCACACCAAACTCGGTAACCACATAATGCACGTGTCCACGACTTGTCACTACCCCGCTTCCCTCGGAGATAAAAGGGACAATACGCGAAATAGTGCCCCCTTTAGCCGTAGAAGGCATAGCGATAATGGGCTTGCCGCCTAGTGACATAGCAGCACCACGAATAAAATCCACTTGCCCGCCTATGCCACTGTAAAACTGATGCCCAATTGAATCAGCGACCACCTGCCCTGTTAGGTCGACTTCCAGTGCGCTATTAATGGCGACCATTTTATGATTTCGCGCAATATTCGCCGGCGAGTTAAGGTAATCGCTGGGATAAAACTCAACATGAGGGTTATTATCCACAAAATCATAAAGCTTCTTACTGCCTAAACAAAAACTCGCCACCGTTTTGCCCGGATGAAAGGTCTTTTTACGGTTGTTGATCACCCCTTTAGCAATCAAATCGATAATACCGTCCGTAATTAACTCACTGTGCACGCCCAGGTCTTGGTGGTTCTGCAAATAATACAATACCGCATTAGGAATTTTCCCCACCCCGAGCTGCAACGTTGCACCATCATCCACTAACATAGCGACATATTGGCCTATGCGTTCAGTGATTTTATCTGGCTCGAAATACGGTAGTTCAGGCAAGGCTTGTTCAACCTCTATGCATGCCGCAATATCATCAATGCGGATAAATGTCTGCCCACTGGTACGGGGCATTAGCGGGTTTATTTGGGCAATCACATATTTGGCTTTTTTAACGGCAGCCAAATTTACATCGACCGCCACACCCAATGAGCAATAACCGTATTTATCAGGCAAGCTGACCATAATTAACGCCGCATCAAGTGGCAAGATATCTTGTTCAAACAATGATGGTACTTCCGATAGAAAACACGGCGTGTAGTCCACTCGCCCCTCAGCTACCGCTTGACGAATTTTTTCGCCGCCAATAAATAACGTATTAACTTTAAATAAATCATTGAATTGCGGCTCTACCCAACGGCTTTCTGACAACGTATTAATATGCACCAATTCAATGTCGTGCAGGTCCCCACTATTGGCAATTAAATCATCGATAAGTGCATTAGGAACGGCCGCATTAGAGCCAACAAAAATGCGATTACCTGACTTGAGTATTGCTTGCCAGTCAGGTCGATTGGGTAAGGCGGTTTCCATTTTGACTCCTGATATATTCTCGAACTTACTCTGCCACAGAGTAACCTAGTGAGCATTAAGACCTTGGTATGACGTTGTTAATCAGTAAATTTAATCTTAATCGATCATGATCCGCTAGAGTACCAGTTAAAGACATATGTTGGGGATGCGCTCGTTTAATTATGCCCCTCGGCTTCCATCATATTCACCGATGATAGAGAAGTAGAACAAGAAAAAATTCAATCTGTACAATAAGTTACTACTTGTGTTAAAAATAACTTATGACAAAAGGTGAAACAATTCCATGATAAAATGCGGATGCAATCACGAAATTTGTCCCGATAAAAGTATTGTTAGACGACAACAAGGACGAACTTATGATTACTGGAAACACAGTACATGAAAGAAAAGAATCACTAGCTGAACTTGTAAAGAACCACCTAAATAAACTTGGGAAAAGCGCAGAAATCATATTGAATCGCACTAATTCAGCGGGCCACACAGACAGAGTGCTGGTTAAAAGTGAGATTGGGTTCATCCATATAACTACAACCTCATTTAGCGATCCTAATGCTTCTTTAGTTACAGGCGGCTTTGTTGAGAAAGAGCAGGACTTCGCTGAAGACAAAGCATTCATTTGCTACGGCTGGGTTACAAGAGACAAAAGAACATTTCTCATGTTTGTTGAGCCAAAACATATAATCGGCCTAGAAGGAATTTCTAAACAACAGATTACGAAGCTAAGAAATAGAGAGTTTAGCAAAGTAATCGCCTGACCAGTCGCAGCAACCGAAAACGACTCACTCGCTTCGCCAAACCATGCGTACTTTCGCGGCCCAAAGCGTTATTTTTAACGTCAGTGCTCGGTTTAAGTAAATTCACTTCATAATGTTGCAATAACAGCACAAAAAATGGCAGTGAACACTCAGTATTCCCTACCCTTTATTGTACTTCTTTTATTTTAAGACAAGTGCGCCAGCATCGCCTGTAATGGGTGTTTAGGTTTATCACCCTCAATACGCGCGACTTGGCTGCGACAAGAGTAGCCTGTGGCTAGGATTTGAGACGACTCAAATTTAGCAACCGCTTTCTCCCAGCTTAGGGCGTAAATTCCTTTTGATTGTTCAAGGTGGCTCGCTTCATGGCCAAAGGTGCCCGCCATGCCGCAACAACCAACGGCAATAGGTGTAAGCGATATGCCCATACGCTCAAACAATTGCTGCCAATGTTTCTCACTTTCTGGCAAGGCCGTTTTCTCGGTACAATGTCCAAAAAACGCATACTCACGTTTATCTTGTTGATCGACTTCAGGTAACGCGACGCTCGCAAGCCATTCATGAATCAACTGCACCTCAAAACTCCCCCGGGACGCGCCGAGTGTTTTTTGGTATTCGTCTCGGTAACAAAGCACTAAAGAGGGGTCGACCCCAATCATGGGTATTCCTAAGGGGACGATTTTATTGAGAAAATCAGCGCTATCTTTAGCAGTAGCGGCAAATTCTTTCAAAAAGCCCTTAACGTGCTGAGGTTTCCCATTTGGCATAAAAGGCAACAAAATGGGCTCATAACCTAAACATTCAACCAGCTTAACTAAATCACTCAGTAAATCTGCTTCATAAAAGCTGGTAAACGGGTCCTGTACTATCAATACTTTTTTAGCCCGCTCTTTTGCCCCTAGTGCTTGCAACGTGCCCAAGTCAAAGCGACTCGCTTGATGTCCCGCCAGCTGCTTTTTAAGTGACGGTGAAGACAATAGCGGTGAATCCACATAACCCACAGATTTTTTTATTAAGCTGTTCATCCAGTTTTGTTTCAAAAAGAAGTTCACCAAATCCGGGGCCTTCGCCATCAATGGCGCCATGGCTTCAATATTGGCCACTAGGTAATCTTTACCTGGGCGCAAATATCGCTGATAGTAGAGCGATAAGAAACGCGCACGAAAAGTCGGTACATCCACACTTACCGGGCATTGGCTAGAACATGCTTTACAAGCCAAACATCCGTCCATCACTTCTAACACTTCATGTGAAAAATCCGTCGATTGGGCCTTACCCATAGAATTATTCAATCTTTTAAACCAATGCTGACTTTTGCCATTAAGCTCCAGCGCGTTCACGTCAACATTATTATTTGCCAACAAGCGCAACCATTCACGCATCGCTCCCGCTCGTCCTTTTGGACTATGACGTCTATCTGACGTGATCTTGCTCGACGGGCACATGGTTGACGTGGTGTCATAGTTAAAACACAGTCCATTGCCGTTACAACTCATGGCCGGTTCAAAGGCATCACGCACAGCAACCGGAATTTGGCGATCAAATGCACCGCGTTTTACCCCTGCGACGCTCACTAACGACGCGGTGCTTTCATAGGGCGTGCAGATCTTACCGGGATTCATTTTATTCAGGGGATCAAAAGCGCTTTTGATTTTACGTAACTCAGCATAAAGCTCTTCACCAAAAAACGCAGGGGCGTATTCGCTACGATAACCTTTACCGTGTTCGCCCCATAACAAACCGCCGTATTTGGCCACCAATGCCGATACCTGATTAGAAATATCCGGGATCATTTGCTCTTGTTCAGGATCGCACATATCCAGTGCTGGGCGCACATGTAACACCCCCGCATCCACGTGACCAAACATACCATAATTCAGGTTTCTGGCGTCCAATAACGCCCGGAACTCCATAATGAAATCGGCAAGATTCTCAGGTGGAACACCGGTATCTTCAACAAAGGCCAGTGGTTTTTTACGGCCTTTAGTTTTGCCCAGCAAACCCACCGACTTTTTACGCATCGCATAAATTTTGCCGATATCTGCGTTATCAAAGGTAATTTGATAACCGATAACACCCTCATCACTTTGTGCCAATGCGCTATCTAATTTCGCGCAAAGCTGGGTGATTTTGTCTTGTAATTCATCATCAGAGTCGCCGTTGTACTCCACCATATTTAAGCCGAGTACTTCCTTATTTTCGACTTCCGTGATGAGGTCTTTTACCTGATGCCAGATAATGTCTTGTTTCGCTAGATTCAATACATTGCTATCAACGGTTTCAACTGATGTTGCTTGTGCTGCAACCATATGCGGAGCATGGCGAAGAGCCGATTCAAATGAATCATATTTAATGTTTACTAACGCTTTATGTTTAGAAATCGGCGTAACGTTTAATTTGGCTTCTGCCACAAAAACTAATGAGCCCTCAGAGCCAGCGATAACCCGGCTCACATCCACCATAGACAAATCATCGCTTAACGCATGCTCTAAATCATAGCCAGTTAAAAAGCGGTTCATTCGTGGAAATTTAGCTAAAATTTGTTGTCGTTTGTCCACGCACGTTTCGAGGATTTGTTTAACTAAACGCCCGGTTGTGCTGTTATTAGCCGCGACTTGTTTAGCTTGTTCCATGCTCATGGGTGCAGTTTCAAGCAAAGTACCGTCGGCTAAAACTGACGTCAGCCCCAACACATGATCACTGGTTTTACCGTACACTAATGAACCTTGACCAGACGCGTCAGTGCTAATCATGCCCCCTATGGTGGCGCGGTTACTGGTAGATAAGTCAGGCGCAAAAAATAAGCCATAAGGGCGCAGCGCATCATTTAGCTGATCTTTCACCACCCCAGCTTGCACTTTTACCCAGCGTTCCTGCGGATTGATCTCAAGAATGTGATTCATGTGCCGTGACACATCCACAATAATACCTGATGTCAAAGACTGACCATTTGTACCTGTACCGCCGCCCCGGGCGCTAAAGGTCACATCATCATGTTGACTTGCAAGCTCACCAATAATTTGTAAGTCAGCTACCGACTTCGGTAACACCACTGCTTGAGGAAGAGACTGATAAATTGAGTTGTCAGTTGCTACTGCTAACCGACTGGCGTAACTAAACTCAATGTCCCCACGAAACTCACTGCGCCTGAGGGCCGATAAAAAAGATTGATAATTGGATTGCGGGCCGGTTTCAACGTCTAAGGCAGGTAATTCATGCAGGGGCATAATGTTCTTTATTCTCACGGGTTAACAATTGCGCAGTATTATACAACCCAAGCGCCTCGAACATCTAATACGTGTTCATACGTAGGATCTTAAGGAAATTAGGGGTTGAATGCATGTTCTAAATCTGATCAGATGTTTATCGCCAAAAAAACCTTCTGAAACAGATTTGAGAACATGCATAAAAATAATACCGAGCTTGCGAA
>Ga0209337_1000018_pt1 | contig 251022 bp, 223 predicted proteins | sample LinPmetageLP53_FD_184044 | JGI IMG/M metagenome (GOLD analysis project Ga0209337, IMG submission 184044) | Marine viral communities from the Pacific Ocean - LP-53 (SPAdes) (version 2) | ecosystem: Environmental > Aquatic > Marine > Oceanic | place: Pacific Ocean | collected 2010-02-08 | reverse complement strand
CGAAAATTACAGTCTGAGTTGACTCATCGGGATCACTTAGGGTAAAACACGGACTCGTCCAATGCGTCAAAGATTAGTGATCCTGATGAAATCAGAATGACTGATCCCCATCACCGGAATATGCATTCAAAAGTAATGTAAACCAAAAGACTATCAAAAATATTTCTTATCAACAATTTATAGACTCCCTCCACTCAATGCTAGTTCGTTACGTTAAAACGAATTCATTATTTTCATAAAACAACTTGCGCTTTATTGTGAATTACCCTAATATCAGCCTTATCAAAGTAATCGTTAAAGAAAAACGAATTTGGAGGCAGGGTGAGTACTATTGAGTCTATATGCAGGGAATTTTCAACAGGAGCAACAAATGCGCTTTTTGAAAAGAATGAGCAGCAAAGTCGAGAAAAGACTTTTCTTTTGACTGGTAGCTCAGTCGATCTTAATGGAGAAATCATTGTTCAGGAACTTAATAAAGTAGCCATTAAAGAAGACAAAAATTCGAGCCGCTTCCTCCTAAAAGAGGGAGATGTTGTTTTACTAGCAAAGGGTAATTCAATTAGGGCTGCATATGTAAATTCATATATTGCCGATTTAAAAGTAATAGCTTCGGCAAATTTTATTATTTTACGCCCAAACCCAAAGATTTTAATTGGAGAGGTACTTGTTGCTTATTTTAATTCACTTGAAGGCCAAAGTTGCTTAGCTTCTATTAGTACAGGTGCAACCATTAAAAATATCAGTCTTACAAGTTTAAAAAAGCTCGAAATAGAACTGCCTTTAACTGAAAAGCAACAGCAAATAGCAGCTCTGTTTCACGCAAGAAATGATGCATATCATGCTGCGATTGAATTTGCAGAACAGCAAAAGAAAGTCGCTACCGCTTGTATGAGCGAACTAATGAAAGGAGCTGCATAATGGAAAACTTACGAAAAGAGTTATGGAATACGATGGAGCAATGCAGAGGGTTAATGGAAGTTCGACATTTAATCGAATTATTTACTTATATAGCCTTTGTTGCAAAAGAGTCACCTGAAGCATTTAAAGTGATTGTAAATAGTGGTCAAGCCAAGCAATTGGAGATCTTGAGCGACACAAGCGCTGAACTTAAAGAGAAATATCCTCTGGCCGTTTGTAGTGCACCGGATTATTACCGAATAGATTCAAGAGTGATCAGTATTGCGGTTAATTTCATTGATAAAGTGCCAGACTTCAAGTTGCTAGCAAAGTCTTTAAGAGAGTTAGTGAAAGAAACTGGTAAATATACTTTAGAGCTTTCATCTAACCTCAATATGGAGCGAATCTTTTTGTCACTTATTGGAGATTGTAGTGGCAAGAGTGTATATGACGGTGCCTGTGGATTAGCCAGAGTTGCATCAAATTTGAACCCAGGAAAGCTTTATTTGGAAGAAAAAAACAGTTCAACTTGGGTGACTGCTTACCGACTATTAACACTTGAAGAAAAGAACTTTGAATTAAAAAACTGTGATTCGCTTCTTAACTCACAGTTTGGGTATCAGGAACAGTTTGACATTGTTGTAATGGAGCCACCATTTGCACAGAGGTTTGACACTGATGAGCGTCATAGACTTGCTGAATCAAGCATGATTAAAGTCGCTGCGGGTAAGGCTGTATCAGCATCAGCTGGCGATAGCTTATGGATTCAGCAAGTTTTAAGTAACTTAAACCCTAATGGCAAAGGGTTTGTGTTACTACCTCAGGGGTTGTTATTTCGAGGTGGTTATGATGCAAAAGTGAGGGAGCACCTATTAGGTTATGAATTACTTGAAGCAGTCATTGGCTTACCAGAAAACATACTGGATGGGACAAGTATTTCGCCCGCTATTTTAGTGTTTAATAAGAATAAAGCTGCGGGTTCTCCTATCATTTTCGTCGATGCCAGTGATATCGGTATTGCGACTAGAAAAGGAGTAGAAATAACAGAACTTGATGCACAATTAATCAGTGACTTAGCCTCAGGGAAGTTACAAGATGATAGCCGTTTCAGGGCTGTGCTTAACCCTGAAATTAGCAGTCATAATAATGAACTAACAATCGCAAAATATATAAAGAAAAACATAAATATTAAAGAAGTAGTGTTAAACGATGAACTTGAAAAACTAGCCGAATATAAAGCCAAGTTTGAGAGTTCTCAAGAAAATCTAATAAGGCTAATAAGCCAATTTAGTTAATCAATAAAAGAGGTTCAACATAAACATCAAAATCAGCAAAGAAGGAGAAAAAAACATGGTTAAATTATCAATCTCAATTGAGCAATCGTTACAAATTGAAACGAAGCAAGTGTCACCTGAAACTAATGCGAGTTATCACATTTACGATTCAAATAATGCGATGCATGATATTGTTATACCTAATAATTTACTTCAAGATTACAAAGTTCAGTTTGAACAAACAGGTTGCCAGAAAAAAAGGCATGGCAGAAAGCAAGCCTTGAAGAAAATTATCAGTGCAGCTTATAAAGCTTCTTTAGGATTATATTCAAAAGCTGCCAATAAAGAGTTTTTTATCTTCTTCAATAACGAAAAAGTGATGTTTAACGTAGAGTCCGACATTAAGGATATGTTTTTTAGGTATTTCAAGGATGTAAAACAAGATAAATACGCAAAAAAGCGTATGTATGTTTTAAACGCCCTTGTTTTTTACGCTTGTCAATTTGCTAAACAGCAAAACCCTATGCAAGCCTAAATAAACATTTAAGTTACAAACAGAATTCAGAATTTTATATAGGGGCTGCGCCCCTATAGCTTGGAGACATACATGTCAGTAGAAAAATTAACCTTAGAAAAATTAGAAACCTGGTTATGGGACAGCGCAGATATCATGCGCGGTAGCATCGATAGCTCCGATTTTAAAAACTATATCTTTGGTCTGATATTTTTAAAACGCTTAAACGACGTATTCCTTGAGCGAATCGATCAAGAAATGGAAAAAGAGGGCTGTAGTAAAGAAGAAGCTATTGCCATTATCGAAGAAGACTATGCAAATGAATTTGTGCCAGTAGATGCTCGCTGGGACAACATCATCAAAAAAACTGAAAATATCGGTGAAAGTATTGATGAAGCGTTCGCGGAAATAGAAGCACAAAATACCGATTTAGAGCGTGTATTAACAGCCATCAAATTTGGTGATAAAGAACGTTTAAGTAATGATTTATTACAGCGTTTATTACGACATTTCAATAAGCACAAGTTAGGTAACAATAACCTATATAAAGCCGATATGTTAGGTGACGCCTACGAATACCTAATTGCTCAATTTGCCGATGATGCAGGTAAAAAAGGAGGTGAGTTCTATACTCCACACGGCGTAGTTGAACTAATCGTTAAGCTAATTGATCCGCAGCCTGGTCATGAAATTTACGATCCTACATTTGGTTGTGGCGGCATGTTGGTAGAAAGTGCACGTCATATCGCAGAAAAGCCAAATGGAATGAGATTCAACAAGCCAAACTGTGTTTTATATGGTCAGGAGCGTAACCTTGGTACATGGGCGATTGGTAAGCTGAACTTATTCCTTCACAACATGACTGCTAAATTAGAGCGCGGTGACACCTTGGTTGACCCTAAGCATAAAGACGGCAACAGTATTTTATCTTTTGACCGCGTGATCGCTAACCCACCATTTTCGGCGCTTGATTGGTGGACGCCATTAGAGGCCAATAAGCAAACTAAAACTGATAAAAACGGGAACGTTACAGAAGTTGCTCCTAAATACAATAAAGAATTAAAAGACCCTTATGGTCGTTTTAGTTACGGCATCGCACCACGTAAAAAAGCCGATTTAGCCTTTGTGCAACACATGGTTGCAAGCCTTAAAGAAGATGGGCGCATGGGCGTTGTAGTTCCTCATGGTGTGCTATTCCGTGAAGGTGATGACGGTAAAATCCGTAAAGCTATGCTTAAAGGTGTCAATGATTTTAAAGGTGACTTAATAGAAGGCATTATCGGTTTACCAACAGGCTTGTTTTATAACACGGGTATTGCCGCAGCTATAATTCTAATCAACAAAAACAAACCTTCTGCACTTAAAGACAAAGTTATCTTTATCGATGCAAGTCAAGGTTTTGAAGAAGGTAAAAACCAAAATAAATTGCGTGAAACAGACATCGAAACTATCACTACGCGCTTCAATAAAGCTGTTGAACAACTAGTTACAGCGGGCGAGCAAACCAAAGAGCAATCCAAAGAACTTTTACAAAAAGTTGAAGTTAAAAAGTATTTGCGCGTAGTGGAATTGGATGAGGTTGAGCAAAACGATTTTAACCTCAATATCAGTCGTTACATTGATACCACGGAACCGGAAGAGATCATCGATGTTAAGGAAGTTTTAAAAAAAATGGAATCTATTGATGCTGAAATCATTGAGCTAGATAAAGTGTTAAAACAGCATTTATCTGTAATTAACTTTAACGAGGAGCTTTGTCATGCTGGGGAATAAGATTGAAAATATTCCCGATCGTTGGACTGTTGCTAATGTTGAAGACATTGCAGATATAAAAACGGGTTCAGGAGATACGCAAGATAGAGAAGAAGGCGGTAAATACCCTTTTTATGTTCGTTCAAATACCATTGAGCGGGTAAATCACTACTCGTTTGATGGTGAAGGTGTGCTTACTTCAGGTGATGGTGTTGGAGTTGGAAAAATCTATCACTATGTTAATGGTAAAATTCACTTTCACCAACGAGTGTATAACATTCATAATTTTAAAAAGAATGTTTTAGGCAAGTATTTTTATGAGTATTTCAGTCACAATTTTTACAATCGCGTAATGCGTATGAGCGCTAAAGGGTCAGTTGATTCTGTCCGTTTAGACATGATTGCTAAAATGAGTGTACTCATACCTACAATAGAAGAGCAGAAAAAAATTACTGATATATTGGCGTCTGTGAATCAAAAAATAGATTTGATTAATAAAAAAATAAAATACACTCAAGAGTTGAAGAAAGGGCTGGTTCAAAAACTCTTTTCGAAAGGTATTGGGGTCTTAGGTGCAGACAAGCAATGGCGAAGCCATACAAAATATCGTGATTCAATCTTTGGGCAAGTTCCTAACGATTGGAAGGTTTGTGAAGTCAAAGACATTACACTAGAGCATAAACAAGGGTACTACACAAAAGATTCATACTCTAGTAGTGGAACTAAATTAATCCGAATTACAGATTTATCCAACCCTAGTTTACATTGGGAGCAAATGCCAAAATTACAAGTGTCAGAAAAAGACGTTGAATCATTCAGTGTTGCAGTAGGTGATTTTTTGTTTGCACGAAGTGGGGCTATAGGCCGATACGGAATAGTCGAGCGAAGTGAAAGTGCAATATTTGCATCATATTTGATTAGATTTAGATTTAATGAAGATTTAGTTGACCCTTATTTTTTCGGAATTTTTTACGAATCGTACTTAGCACAAAATCAAATTATTGCTCGATCTCAAGGTAATGCCAACATAAACATTAATGCAGAAAATATTAAAACCATAAGGTTACCTTTGCCTCCAATTTCAGAACAAAAAGAGATGATGAAAATATTTGGAAGCGTTGATAAAAAATTATCATGTTTAGAAAGACAAAAAGTAGAAACTCAACAACTGAAAAAAGGCTTAATGCAAAAACTTCTTAGTGGAAAGTGGCGAATAAACTTCGATAAAGCAGTTAATGAAGTAACAGTTGATGCCTAGAAAGTAAGGAATAAGGCTATAAATATGGAACAAGAGAATAGTAATCAGCCCGAATTAGTTGGTGTTGAGAAGCCTGCAATAGCTTGGTTAATAAAGTTGGGATACACCCATATAACAGGTAAAGATATTAAGCAAGATCATAGAACAGATGCTCCTATCTTAGAAGAGGTGCTGTCAGCGAGATTGCTCGAACTTAACTCTTGGTTAAGCGAGATTGCTAATGGCCCCAAGCGTGCCATTAAGTTACTGCGAGAAATTTGGTTTGATGAAAATTCAGACCTAATGTTAGCTAACCAAGCTTTTTGGCTGAAAGTCTTGTTCCATAGTGACCTCCAACTTAAAGACAAAGATGGTAATCCAAAGAGTATTCGCTTTATTGACCAAATTTCTGCATCAGAAAACGACTTTCATGTTGTCGATCAGTATGTAGGTAAAAATGCTAATTATGATCCGTTTAAGCCAGATCTTCTGTTATTCATTAATGGCATACCGTTAGGTGTTATTGAATGTAAAAAAAGCAGTATTAAGTTAGAGAAAGGTATTGCTCAAATTGACGGTTATATTAATTCCTTCAAACCACACTTTGCCTTTAATATGGTCTGTGCAGCGATTAACCGTACTGCTGCTAAATACGGTGCGATCTTCTCTCCAGAACAGTTTTATTTAACCTATAAGTTCGATCCTAACCGCCCTGAAGAAAAGCAGATTCTGGATGAAATAGAGAGGAAGTTAGGCAAAGCTCCTACTGAGCAAGACAAGCTTATTTGGGCGCTATTTGAGCCTTCTCGCTTTTTACGCTTAGTATGTTTTTATCCTATTTATGAATTGGAAGATGGCACTGTCATTAAGAAACTACCTCGCTATCAGCAGTGGCGTGCAGTCGAAAAAACACTAACTAGGCTGCACGGCAAAGATCCTAAGCATCCTGGCGAACAGTTAGGCGGCACTATATGGCATACGCAAGGCAGCGGTAAGTCACTCACTATGGTAATGCTAGCCAGATTACTAAGAGCTGAAGCGTCAGGATTTGATAACCCAAGCATCTTAATTCTGACCGATAGAACAGACTTAGATAATCAAATTTTCAATACCATCGATCACGTGGTAGGAATAACTGCAAGTAAGGCCAGTTCGGTATCAGGACTTGAAGCTCTTCTTGGCAATGACTATGGCATGGTATTTACGTCAACAGTGCAAAAGTTCCAAGAGCGTGATGGCAAACCTATTAAAGCAGCGCAAGAAACTGAAGATGCTGACAGTGTTGAGGGCCTAAAGTCCCGCGTACGCCGTGTTTCAAGAAAGGATGACAAAGGCAAAGAGAACTACTGGATAATCAAAGAGGTTAATGAAAACCTTGGTAAGTTTGACGATGATGGCGAACCGTTAAAGGCGAAGTGGAAAGCAGTAAGCGAAGAACAAGTAGATTTTAAGGTACTTTCAACTAAGCATAATTTCTTCGTAATGATCGATGAAGCACACCGTTCTCAATATGGTTTTTTAGCCGCATTTATGCGAGCAAGCTTACCAAATGCTAAGTTCCTTGCATTTACTGGCACTCCTCTAGGGAAAGACGACAAAAACACGCTGAAAGAATTTGGTGGCGATGATTACATTGATACCTACCGCCTTGATGAGGCAGTGGCTGACGGTGCAACTTTGCCAATAAAATATTTAGAAGGCATGAGTAATTGGTTCAGTGATGGCAACTTGCAAAAAGAGTTTGATGGTAAGTTTGGTCAAGAGCCGCCTGAACGTAAAAAAGTACTTAAACAGCAACTATTGAAAAAGCGTAGAGGTGCAAAAGAGCGTATTACTGAAAATGCTAAACATTTAATAGAGCACTTTTTAACATCAGTAAAAGCACGCGGTTTCAAAGGAATGTTAGTGTGTGATGGCCGTGAGCAGGCTATCAAATACAAAGATACTCTTGATGCCTTAATGGAAGAAAGAGTTAAAGGCGGATTACCAACGTTTGAAAGCCGTGTTGTTATCTCACTTAATAGCATGACTGAAAAGCGCACAGGTGCTAGTGAACAACAAAAAGCGGATAAAAAAGGGCTTAAACAAAAACTAGAAACCATTGAAGAGCGTGTTAAGCGTGAAGTGAAAGAAGGAAAAACTCCTGTCTGTGTGCCAACCGATGATGTTTCAACACTGGTAAATGAGCTGTTTAAATTGCCTTATGGTGATGAGAAAGAAAATAAAGAAGATGAGAAAGCTAAAGTAAACAATATTGGCTTAATTATCGTTTCAGACATGCTATTAACAGGTTGGGATGCACCTATTGTTAATACACTATTTTTAGATAAATCGCTCAAAGAACATACCTTACTACAAGCGATAGCGCGGGTTAACAGAACTCGTAAAGGTAAAAAAGCAGGTTACATCATGGACTACTACGGCATAGTAGAAGCGCTTGATGAGGCTTTGAAAATATTTGCTGGTGATGTTAAACCAGATCAAGTGTGGACAGATGTAGAAGCCGAGTTACCAAAACTTAAAGCGGCTATGCAAAAAGTACTCGATATATTGCCAAAGAAACACAATTTAGTTAAACAGGCTGAAGCTTACAAAGAAGATGCTGACCTATATTTAGACCCTGATACTCGCTTAGATATTGTTGAAGACTTTTTAGCGGCTTTAGCTGGGTTTAACAGTAAGCTTGATATTGTGTTGCCCGATCAAAGAGGTGCACCATACAAACCTTACTTCGCTGTATTTAACGAAATCAAATTAGCACTTCGCCAAAAGTTACCTGAATTTGCTGATAAAGCGCGTGTAACAGAAGCTGAAACGGCCATTTTAAAAGATCTGCTTGATGAGCACATTAAAGCTAGTCCAGTTAAGAGTTTGCTAGATAGAGAAATCTCTATTCTTGATGCTGCCGACATGGACTTATTGAAAAAGCAAAAAGGTGTAGGTAGTGCTGCTTTGGTAATGAAAAATCAACTTAAGCACACCATTAAAACAGGTAAAAACAAAGATCCTGGTTTCTTTAGTGACCTAGAAAAAGAGTTAGAAAAGCTACTTCTAGCCGAGAAAGAAGGTAGGATTGAACAAGCACAGTTTTTAGTGCAACTTGAACTCTTCTCTCAGCGCGTTAGAGACAAAGATGCTAAAGCTGTTGATATTGGCTTTACAACTGCAAGTGAAATAGCGGTTTTCAACTACCTTAAAACTCAAGTAGAAGATACCGAAGCAGTATCATGGACAAAAGGTATTTTTAAAGATGAAGAGTTAGCAGAAGTGCTAGTGTCTAACCTTTGGAAGAAACAAGATGATATTCATGCAGCAATGAAAAAATCTGTTCGTAGTGTATTACGTGGCTTAGCAGGTTGGGACATGACAGTGGCGCGACAGCATACTAATGAAATATTCAAAATCATGCTGAATAACTAGGTTTGTATATGAATATTCATGAAGCATTGCTGAAAATTGAGAGCTTTAAAAGCGACTCGTTAAAAAACAAATTATCTCGACTTGAAGGACTTAGCGTTGGAATGAGTGATTATGACGCCACTCATTTTTGTGAAGAACAAGGTCTCGATTTGGAGCTAATGTTGTCGGCTCGTCGAATTAAAGCTGCTGCAGCACAAATTGACGAAGTAATACATTCTGTTGGTATTCTACAATCGCTCCCACACATTTTGGAGCACGATGAACTTGTAGAGTATGTTTCTCTTGGTGCTGGTAACACGGGGAAGAAATTTGATCTCGAAACCAATAAACGCGTTGCTGAGTTTAAGTTTATAGATTGGCAGCCAAAATCGAATACTATCCGTGAAAATGGCATTTTTAAAGATTTTTATGGTCTAGCGGAACATCAAACTCATAAGAAAAAAGAGCTTTATGTTATTGGAACACACCATGTTCAAAAGTTCCTAAATGGTGGACGAGCTTTGAGTAGTGTTTTGAGTAAGCAACCCAAGATTTTGTCAGAAATCGGGAATAAATATGGTGATGATGCTCAGGTTGCACGTGATTACTATGAGCTTTACAGACATAACGTTTCCATTTGTGACGTATCAAACATTATTGCATTAATAGATTCAGGGGATGCTAATGCCTGTATTTAACTACGGCACAACCCAAATAGAGTGGTGGTTTAAGAAAGACAATAAGCTGAAAAATCACTACGTAACAGTGGAGCGCGATAAAGCGGTTTTGCTGAGAGGCCCTGAAGTTGATGAGCAGCAACAGCAAGAACTTATAAAGCAAAGAGCGAGATGGATTAAGCAAAAGCTCGCTGAAGTTAATCAGCCTATAAAGGGTGAAGTTGTTACGGGAAGCAGAGCGGTCTATCGAGGGCGTTCATATTACTGTGAAGTTATTTACGATGAATCTGTTAAGCGCTTAGAAATTACCTTTAACCATAGTAAGTTTTCTATTCGTACACCTAAAAAAAGTGCGATTCCGCTTTCAGAATTTAAACTTGAACTTGAACGTTTTTACGCGCAAAAAGCAACTCAAAAACTTGCAGTTAGAGTCAACTATTGGCAGAAAGAAACTGGCCTAGAAGCCCTTACTCTCAATATTAAAAAGCTTAAGAGTAGGTGGGGTAACTGTACGGAAAACAATGTAATTGAACTGAACCCTAAAATAATGGAATTCTCAGGAAAAGTGATTGATTACATTATCGTCCATGAGCTTTGCCATACAGTTGAGAAAAACCACAATAAAGAATTTTGGAACCTAGTTTCTAGTCACTTGCCTGATTGGAAAAAATACCATGAGGAAGTCGAACAAGCTGGGAAAATGGAATTGTAAATCAGGAGATAAAATTGAGAACAATAGGAATAAGGGTTTCCCCGACTGAGGTTACGTTTAGTATCTACGACACAGACGATAACTCTATTATTAACATCGAAGAAATTGCCATCCCGAATGCACTGAGTACGCCAGAAAAGCTTAAGTATGTTCGCTGTAACATATTGGATGTTCTTCGAGAATATGGCGTTGAGAAAGCAGGAATAAGGCTTACCGAACCTTCAGCTAGAACAATTAAAATTGAGCGAGTTCAAATAGAGGGAGTTATTCAAGAAGCTTTTGCAAGCAGTACGTTAGACGATTATTACTATGGTGCAATTAGCACTATAGCGGCAAAAAACAATATCGAAAGGCGGAGAATAAAACCATTAATAAAAGGGGAAGAAAGCTACGAAGGCGTAGAGAATTGGCAAGAGTTATCTGACAAGGAAAGGGAAGCAGTATTGACTGCAATAGGAGCAATGAATGCTTAGTATAAACACCGTTGCTGAAATCGAATTTGAACTTAGAGAAGAGATCGGGCAGGAAGGTCGAAATTCGCAAGTTTTTAGGAGCTATGATCAAGCTCTAGACGCAGAGCTTGTCTTAAAACGAGTACCTAAAAACAAAGTTGATGATGCAAATGCATTATTTAATGAAGCGAGAACTCTCTATAAAAGCTCTCACCCCTATGTAGTTCCAATTAACTATGCTTGCCAAGATAATGATTTTATATATTTGGCAATGCCTTATTTCCCAAATGGTTCGCTAGCACAACGGATGCAACGCCGCTTTTTAACAGTAAGAGAAATAATCACATTCGCTTGTCAGTTTATTAGTGGGCTTCATAACATCCACTCAAAGGGACTTATCCATTTTGATATAAAGCCAGACAACATATTGTTAAGTCACCGTGGAGAAGCACTCCTTTCTGATTTTGGACTTGCAAAACATACTAACTCACTAGGCTTAGCTGCTCCTAATCAAATGTATATAAAGCAACTACCACCAGAATGCTTTGCTGCAAATGAATATACATCTGCATTTGATGTCTATCAGGTAGGGTTAACTCTATACAGAATGTGTGTTGGCAGCGAGGTGTTTAATCAGCAGTTTATGAGTTATGTTGTGGCAGGTAACTTGGAACGCCCTCGATTTGAGGCTGCTTTAAGGAATGAGCAGTTTCCTAATAGAGCTGCATATCCAGAGCATATACCTAGTAAGGTTAAACAAACTATTAGCAAATGTCTGAGACCATTACCCGATGATCGATTTAAGTCTGTATTGGAAATTACCAATGCTCTTTCTTCCATAGATGAAAAGCTGTTAGATTGGCAGTTTGAATTGAACGGAACCCAAAAGAAATGGTCGAAAGAATTCAACGGTACGATTAAGTATATTGCTGTTGAAAATGGAAATTCTATAGCGAAACGCGTATCATCCGCTGGCAGAGAAACGAATATTAACCAATACTGTATTAATAATATAGGAACTAGAGACCTGAAACGGTTCTTCAAAATCTAAATGAAAGATAAAACAACTGTAAACAAGAAAAGCTTTAAAAGTAGATCTTCTTTAACACAGAAGGCTACCCAGTTGTCGTATGAAGAAAAGTTAAAGTTGTCTAAATCTTCGCGCTCGACATCTGAGTGCGATTTAGAAGTAGACTCTAACTGGTATGGGTCATTTGTTTTAAGGAGATAATTTAGGGGAAAGCTATGGACTCGATTATAAAATCGTCAAATGTTTCAAGCTTTCTCCGACCCACAAAACTTTCCCTTAACCACTTGCTTAAGGAAAATCTATTAGTAAATTGCTAACCGTGCAAACTTTAAGGGAAGTGTGCAATCTAAATTGTCATTACACAAAAATTAAACATTTTGACCTGCTACCCAGCCTGAAGACCAGGCCCATTGAAAATTATAGCCCCCAAGCCAACCTGTAACATCGACTGCTTCACCGATCATGTATAAGCCTTTAACTGATTTACATTCCATTGTTTTTGAGCTGAAATGGTCGGTATCAACCCCTCCAAGTGTTACCTCGGCTGTCCTGTATCCCTCAGTTCCTGAAGGTTTTATTCTCCAGTTGTGAATAATTTCCACTAGATGAGATTGTTTTCCATGATCGAGTTGTTTTATTGGTATATTTTCTAGGCTGTTGAGCTCAAGAAATTTTTCTACAAACCTTTTTGCGAAAACCCCTGATAGAAAGTTCTTAAGCGTTAAGTTTGGTTGTTTCTCAATAGCGACTATTAAGGCCTTTTGAAAGGAACCATTAGGGAATAGATCAATAGATACTTCGTCACCTGAATTCCAATATGAAGAAACTTGCAAAACGGCGGGACCTGATAAACCTCTATGAGTAATTAAAATATCTTCAGAAAATGAAACATCATTGGCCGTAATTGTAACAGGCATTGATATACCAGATATATCCGCTAACTGATCTTTAAGTTCAGGCTGAAGTGTAAAAGGTACTAGTCCTGCTCTTGTAGGTAACACGGTTAAACCAAATTGTTCTGCTACCTTGTAAGCAAAGGGAGTTGCACCTAATTTCGGCATAGATAATCCGCCTGTTGCAATCACTAAACTTTTACATTGGTAGTTAGAATTATTGGTTTTAACCAGAAAGTCATCGTTTTCTATTTTTTTTACTTCAAGAATTTCTGTCTGAAAGCTAAACTGGACAGAATTATTCTCACATTCAGACATGAGCATCGAAACTATTTCTTTCGCTGAGTCATCACAAAAGAGCTGCCCTAAAGCTTTTTCATGATATTTGATGTCATACTTTTCTACTAACGAGATAAAGTCCCATTGAGTGTATTGGCTCAAAGCAGATTTACAGAAGTGAGGGTTTTTGCATAAATACTTTTCGGGCTCTATATAGTAATTTGTGAAATTACATCTACCACCACCAGATATAAGAATCTTTTTACCTGGTTTTTTTGCATGATCGAGCACAAGTGTAGATTTACCCCTTTCAGCTGCGCTAGAAGCACAAAATAAACCAGCAGCGCCGGCACCGATTACAATAACATCAAATTTCAAACTTAATTAACCCGTTCACATATTTATGGCTAATTGTATCACTGTATTTTAAGAACAAGAATTTTTGTTGATAAAAGTATAAAGTATGAAATTCATCTAAACTACATTTAGACCAATTTAATTTTATATATGAATAGTTATTTCTAAAAAGTATGACATGTTTATGAGTGATAAATAGTAATTTTTGACAACTTATTTACTCTGTTCGGAATACCGCCGAAGTCACCCTAGGCGGGGTCGACACAGATGCGCTGTCTTCTAAAACCATGATGGCAAAAGACGTCGAGGGATTATATTTTATCGGCGAAGTGATGGACGTCACTGGCTGGTTGGGCGGCTACAATTTCCAGTGGGCCTGGTCGAGTGGATACGTAGCAGGGCAAGTAGTGTGATTTATAACAAAACATATAAAAACCAAGCTCCTACTCAGGGATCTTAATATACCGAAGTGTTAAAAGCACAGGATAGGCCTCGTCATATTCGGCCGAGGGACAAAATCAAGTGAGCTGTCATAGGGGCATCTTCTCTGAAACTGTCTTCATGTTTAACCCTAAGTAACAAAAAAATAACATTTAGATTGATAAATTAAACATCATATGTTTAATTATGTGCAATGTTTGTTGTTGCAATTAATTTTTGATGGGAGAAGGTTATTATGGGTACATATTCCACTGGGTGGTTTCGATCCTTTATGGGCGTGGGTGCTATGGCTGCAGGTCTGTTTTTTAGCGCTACATCAGGGGCTGCATCAGACCAGGTTATGCCTCTTTCTGATCCAAGCAATGCTGGCGGCTGGGTATTAAACACGGACGTCAGTGACGAATTCGAAGGCAGCAGCCTAGATGAGGATCGTTGGTATGTGGTGGGTAAATTTGAAAATGGCAAGCCGGTTTATAAAGATCCCGATCATCCTGAGCGTGAAGTGTGGATTGGCCGTGCACCATCACAGTTTTCTGGTCGTAATTATCGCTTGGAAGACGGCAAGTTGATGCTTGAAACTCGCTGGGAGCCCGATTTTCCTTTTAGTGAGCAAGCGAGTGATCCATGGGGGGCTGATCAAGTTATCAGTAAATATGAAAATATCACTACGGCAGCGTTAATTAATCGCAAAATTTTCAAATATGGCTACATGGAAATTCGCGCGAAGGCTGCCGATGCGGAAGTCTCTAGTGCTTTTTGGATGACGCGCCATGAAACTGAGAACGGCCAACGAAATGACAGTGAGCTTGAACTGGATATGTTTGAGCACTTCGGTAGTCATCGTATTAAAGGCCAAGCCCACAGAGATCGTGACTTGTGGTGGTCGCTGCACGATTGGAATCCCAACCTAGGTCAAGAAAACGGTAAAAACGTGACCTACACCGAAACCAAGGATCTTGGTTTTAGAGTGGCTGACGATTTCCATACTTATGGGTTCGAATGGACTCACAGCGGTATACGGTACTTCATTGATGGTGAGCTTTTTAGTCAAGCATCAAAAGAGACGATTGAGCAATGGGCTAAAAAACGCGGCTTTAAAAAAGGTTACGTGATCGATAAGGCCATGCACTTGTGGCTAGACCAAGAGACGTTTCCTTGGCGGGGTTACCCTGAGTCAAAAGCTGATCTTGAAGCTAATAGCCCTCAAGGTGAAAAAGACGATGGGGTGGTTGATTTTGCCATTGAGTACGTGCGTGTATGGCAAAAACCAGGCATGGATAACGAGTAATTGGAGTGAAAGCCCCTTATGGGGCAATCCCCAACGCGTAAGATAATTCGGGGTTTTTCAGGAGTAACCTTTGTTCCCAGGGCGGTATATCACCGTATTTGCGCTTGAGAAAGTTTAAGAAAATCCGAGCTTTCATTGGTACAAACGCTGACTTTCGGTAAAAGGCGCACAGTTTGGCTCCCTCCATGCGGTAATCGGTCAGCACAGGAACAAGCTCGCCGGACATAATTTCCTGCTCGATAAAGAAGATTGGCATCATGGCTAAACACTGCCCTTTCATCACTGCTGAACGCAGAAGGATGATGGTGTTCGATGAATAGGTAGGGGTAAAAGGGACTGAAACGACCTCTTTTGTATTTTCGAAATGCATGGTGAAATCTGGATGAATATAGCGGTTGTGGGCCAGAGCATGTTTGCTTAAGTCTTCGGGTTTTGTTGGTATTCCCTGTTTTTCTAAATAGGCGGGTGAGCCGACTATAAGGCGCTTTAAAGGCGCAATTTCAACTTTTTGCAGAATTTCGCTGTGGGCAACGTCAGTTTGAATACTTAAATCAAAGCCTTCTTGCACCGGATCGCAATAGCGGTCGTGCTGGCTAAAATCAATCAGCAAATCAGGGTGTTGTTGGCGAAATTCGCATAGGTCATCCGCTAAATAGAGCTGAGTAAAGGAGGAAACACAGCTCACCCGCAAGGTACCGCTTAGGCTCCACTCAAGGGTACTTACGTCTGCTTTTGCTTGTTCCAACTCCCCAAGAACATGAATGCTGCGCTGATAGAAGACAGTGCCGCCTTCGGTAATGGAAAGACGCCTGGTGGATCGTTGAAATAACTGCAACTCAAGGTGTTGTTCAAGTTGATTAATACGTTTTGTGACGGCTGACTTAGCGACATTCATTTGCCGAGCGGCTTCGGTAAAGCTGCCGACTTCCGCTACTTTTACAAACGCCCGTATGCATTCTAGTTCATTCATTTATTGTTTCCAAAATGTGAACAAATAGTAGTTATTTTTGAATATTATCATTCTATTGGAGTTTAATTATAGTAAGCCTCTTTTATTTACTTGCTGTGAGGTACTGCCATGGGGATTGTTACACCAACCAACAAAGAGGTGCTCGGGTTCAAGGGCTTACATTTGTATCATTCGGGTGTGTCAAACTGTGCAATGCGTGTGCGCATGACGCTGGAAGAGAAAAAACTAGCCTGGACTAGCCATCACTTAGATATCACCAAAAAAGAGCACATTACAGCGGAATATTTTGGGATTAATCCCAATGGGGTCGTACCGACTTTGGTGCACGACGGCGTGGTGATCATCGAATCCGATGACATTATTGACTATATTGACCAAACCTTCCCCGAGTCGGCCCTTAGACCGGAATCCTCAGAAGACTTAGATGAAATGTACTGGTGGATGAAATCCGCTGGTGCGATCCATGTAAAGGCAGTGAAAACCTACATCTATTACCATAAGATGCAGGGAAAAATGAAACAGTCGGACCAACAGCGACAGGCCTATGAGAAGCTGCAAACGAATAAAGAGCTAGTGGAATTTCATAACGCGAGCAGTAAAGGTTTCTCAGTGGCAGACGCTAAAGAAGCGGAGCAAACCTTGGACCACTTTTTTGAAAAAGCGAATACCAGATTAACTCACCAAGATTGGTTGGTTGGCGAGCAATTTACGCTGGCAGACATTACGTGGGTGCCGTTGCATTTCACGTTGTCGGGTGTAGGTTACAATTTTGCACAGTTTCCCGCAGTACAAGCATGGGCAAATAAACTGCATGCAAGAGAGAGTTTTGCAAAAGCTATCTTGCAGTGGTGTCCAATATTTTAAAATAGTTCTTATGATTAACCACAACATACGCAATGTGTGCTGCAAATATAGAGTGGTTAATCATCCTATTTATCCCGCTGTTTTGGGCAAATATACCGTGACCGTCAGTTAATCGTTTTCACTTTGTACACCCAGTAACACCACGCTAAAAGGCGTATTGAGGATCACTTTGTTATCATGTACTTCGACTCGGGTATTTGAGTAATAATCTGTTATTTCACTGCCATCCGGGAACAAGCCGTTAAGGTGCAGGGTTTTCTCACCCTTGGGCATAGCAATTCCAACTAACACCTTGTCGGCTTGGTGTGTGCCTTGTTCAGCCAAAGTCCGCTGAAATACATAGGGTTTGTCACTCAACTTTTTATGTATGCCCGCACCAACAGCTAAATGTGCTTGGCGAAATTGCCCGAGTTTTTGCCAATGTTGTAATAATCGTTGGGTTTCAGGCTGAGCTAGATCTTGCCAGTTCATGAATGAGCGCCATGTGGCATCTCCGATGGCGTCTGGGTAGCTGAGGTTACGGGCTAGTTCATCGCCGTAATAAATTTGTACTGCCCCTGGGGCGAGCATTAGCTTAAGAGCGGTTTGATAAGGGGTTGTGTGCTGGGGATCATAAGGCTCAGGATCGTCGTGGGAAACCACATAGTTAAGTACCCCAACACCGCTTAATGGGCCTTGGTTTAGCTCATGGGAATACGTACTGAATATTTGCTCCATTGGCTGGTTAGCATGGGTAGCAAACCCCATATTGATTAAGCTATCAAAACCATAATCATAGAAATCCACTTGCTTATCACCGTAGTCGTATAAGCGTGTACCCTTTGGGGTGTTTTTAAAGCCGTTCACACCAAAATGCATGACCTCCCCGATCATGAAAAAGGGTTTGTCATCAAGCGCTCGCTCAGGGTGCGCAGTTCTCCATTGGTTAAGGGCTGTGGTCGCTTCAATCTTCAAGGTTTGCCACACTTGGGCTTCCACATGTTTAGCGGTATCGACTCGAAAGCCATCAATGCCGTATTCCCGTACCCAGTCGGTGAGCCACTTGATGATGTAATTCTTCGGTGCCCTTGGCAGTTGGGTGCGGGCGAAAAAGGCATTAAGTTCTGTTTGTTCTTTTTCAAGCCGCCCTTCTGTGCGCCATTTTTCGATTAAAAAAGCGGGCAGGTCAACTGGGTCGTCAGACTCAGTACGTATATCAGTCAGGCTGTCGGCAAGGGCGCAGGTTACGTTGCCTGCATAACTGGTCCAACTACAGGTAGGTTGAGTTCTGATCCATTCATTTGGCCAGGCCACATCGCTGAGTGTTTTAGGTCCGGTGTGATTAATGATCACATCGGCCAATACTCTCATACCATGTTGATGGGCAGTGGCGATCATTTCGGCCATCTCAGCTTCAGTGCCGAAGTTAGGATCAACGGAAGTCCAATCTTTTGGCCAATAACCGTGAAATGGATAACTACGTCCCCAATCTTCGTCCCAATAACCATGAATTTGTTCATTTACTGGGGTTATCCACAACACGCTAACGCCCAGGTCGTGAAAGTAGCCGGATTTTATCTTTTGGGTAACGCCCTTTAAATCACCGCCCATAAAATTTCTAAGCGTGGCGCCATCTTGCTGACGGTTGAAGTTGTTATCGTTGTGCTTATCACCATTGGCAAAACGGTCGGTCAGCATGAAATAAACCACGGCATTTTTCCAAAACGGATCCACCGATGGGCTAGGTGAAGACGGTTTTACAAGTGCGCTGGCAGGGAACGCCCAAAGTACGCTTAAACATATAATAATCTGATAAAAAGGTGCTCGATATAAATGGGACATTCGGTGATCCTTTTGTTCGATGTAGGCTTATATTAACATGCTGGTCGGGTGCTTTAGCTGACGCTCATTATTGGTGAAGCCGCAGCAATAGGCTAGGCCATGCATACGTATTCAGGGGGAGGAACCACCCTAAGTGAGATGGCTTATTTTTCAGTAGCGTTATTCGTGTGAACTGTTAAATTGATTAAGTCAATTAAAAAAGGTAAATTCGATACCCAAGTGAGCGGGTACGTACGGGGTATAAATGTACCAAGCTATAGGCTAATGAGGAGGCCTAATTTGAATACCTATTCAAGGCACGTCAGTGTATTTCTAGTGGTTGCACTATTGTCGCTATTTACGCGGGTTGGCCAAGGCGCGACAGAAGATCAAGCTGGAGCCGAAACGGTCATCCTTTACCCAAAACCCCTTTCAATAAAAGATAGTCGCCCTATTTATCCAGTACGCTTATTGCAACTGGCGATCAGCAAACTGAATAAAACCTACCGACTCAAACAAAGCAATGCACTGATGACGCAAAGTCGCGCCCTGCGTATGGTGGGTAAAGAAAATGCTGCCGACGTGGTGTGGACAATGACAACGCAAGAGCGTGAAGACAATTTTATTCCCATACGAATACCGATTTATAAAGGACTGATAGGATGGCGATTGTTTTTGATCCATGCCAGTGACCAAGGCAAATTCGACCAAATAAACAATCTGCAGGATTTACAAAAACTAACCGCGGGGCAAGGCCATGATTGGCCAGACACCTACATATTGAACAATAGTGACATTGATGTGATGTCATCGTCTAAATATGAGCGGCTGTTTGATATGCTAAATAAAGAACGCTTCGATTTTTTCCCTCGTTCGCTGATTGAAATCTGGGATGAATTGGAAGCACGACCTGAATTTAATTTAACGGTGGAAAAGAACATTTTGTTGCGCTACCCAGCCGCCATTTATTTCTTTGTGAATGGGGATGATAAAACGCTTGCTGCGGATATAGAGCGAGGTTTATTGGCTGCTATCGACGATGGCTCGTTCGAAGCGTTATTTATGAAATATAACGAGTGGCTTATTCGTAAAGGAAGCTTAGGTGAGCGCAGGATCATCGATTTGCCAAATCCAATTTTACCGCTGCAAACACCGTTACAAAATCCTGCACTTTGGTATCAAATCACAGGCTAAATTGATGCTACAATCTCGCTACAGCCCTCATTATCCCGCTTACAACTAGCATAAAGGTAGCGAAATGCACAAAGAAAAAGCCCTAGGTAAATTGACCACACGAACCCTAGCCATGCCAGCTGATACAAATGCAGCCGGCGATATTTTTGGCGGCTGGGTATTGTCTCAAATGGATATTGCCGCAGGTATTTGTGCTGGCCAGCGTGCCCAAGGTCGAGTAGTCACTGTGTCTGTGGATGGCATGAGTTTTATTCGCCCAGTGAGAGTAGGGGACATTTTAGGCCTTTATACGAGCGTTGTGCAGTTGGGGCGTACCTCTATGGTGATAAATGTCGAAGCTTGGGTTCGACGAGACCGAATTGGTTTGCGTGAAAAAGTAACTCAAGGACGTTTTAAATTTGTCGCCATAGACGAACACGGCGTACCCATGCCACTGCCGTCCGAAGATGACTTGCCGGATTACGTGTTAGAAAATTTTTAGGGTACTGCCTAGCATAAAACACATACAGTAAACACAAGACGAGGCAACATCTATTTGTTCCCTCGTCTTAGATTTTGCAAGGGTTAGAACGAATAACGCGCAGAGACACCCATGATGTCGTTATCGTCAGACGTGCGATATGACACACTCACTGCGGCGGCTGGAGTGAAATAATAACTAGCAGCCAAATTCAGGTAAGTATCATCATCATCGTCCAAATCGATATATGACACGCCGCCATCCAACTCAATATTCGGTGTGACGCGGGAACGAATACCCGCGGTTAAGCCATAGCCATTTTCGTCATATGACTCAAGCTCAGCTTCTTCATAACTAACTACGCCATACACATCGGTATTGCTAGAAGCGGCCATACGATAACCAATACCTAGGCTAAGCTGATTAAAGTCAACGTCACGGTTCGCGATTTCATCAGACGTGTCGGTATATGAGCCATTCACAAAGACATTTTTGCCAACCAACGCGGAACCGGATACTTTAATGCCATCGGGCTCATAATCACTGTTGTCGACATCAATTTTGGCGTAACCCCCTTCAACATAATTGAAATCAGGAGAAGCAGCGTAAACGGAAGGCACGGAGATAACTGTTGCTGCGAATAAAGCAATTTTTGAAGCTTTCATTGAGATTCCTTAATATAAAATTGAGATGAGTGAGCAACAAAAGCAATAGAAGATAGTTGATGTAACCATGCTCCTAATACGCACAAGTTACTTTTGTTCTCCCCTGAGAGATGATGATAAGCAGCTGATTTTCAATAGAAAAAATTGTATTTTTAGGGATATTTTTTTAGTATCTAAAAATGATAAATTGTTAATAGATATGTAAATCTCGCCTTTTCAACGAGTTGAAGGGGCAAACTTGGCGTTCAACCCAAGCGTTAAGGGTTTTTTGATGGGTATTTAAGGAAGAAAAATGAAAAAAATTATAGGTATATTGCCATTGGTGTTTGCATTGACTGCTTGTGGTACCCCTTCGGTGGAAGACTTGATCGATGATCCTGAGTTGTTAACTGACGTGCTAGCTGAGTGTACGGCTAAGTTGATGAAGGGTGAAGACAGTAAAACGCAAGAATGTAAAAATGCCGCCGAAGCGCAAAAGCAAATTTTAAATAATGTCATGAAAGGGTTATTGGGCAACTAATTAGGGTTGTTCTATCACTTAGAACCGCAAAAAACGCCCAGTGATGTGCATCACTGGGCGTTTTTTAATAATTATCATCCCTGCATTAGCGGATTATAGATTTTTGTTTATCTCATTGATTAGGGTGTGAATACGTTCAGCGTTTTTACCTAAGTCACTCTTACCCACTCGGGACTTACTGCGTACATCCAAAAAGCTTTCTTCACCAGTGGTGCGAATACGCACAACAACATCATCTTTAAAGCCGAACCAACCCGTGGTATCTGTGGCTTCAATAATGCCAAGGGACTTATCTGCATTTACCAGTTCCCAATCTAAACTTTTGACCGCGGCTTGTGCAGCGTCGAATAATTGATCCGTGTTCTGGGCATATTTTTGCGTTGTTAGTTCAGGATAGGCTTCGCGCTGCTGTTTAGCGGTTTCATCCCCAGCGTATTCTACCGGGTTAGGTGCATCGGCACGCAGGGCAACAATGGCGACAAATTTAGGCGGGTTAATTAAATCTGTTGATATGTCATGAATAGGGGGCACTGACTTGGCTTTACTCATGATGCTCATAGGTAAACCGACGGCAACGATTGCGAGCAAGGCTGAAACACCCGCCGATGCCCAGCTGATATTTTTGCGCATGAATATGACTTGAATAAGTAGTAGCACTAATGCCGCAATACCCACGTAAACACCGTAGCGTAAACCGCTAAAGGCAGGGCCTAATTCTAAAATACCAAATTTGTATAAGGGGCCAGGTAAGGCGACGAGTAAAATTGCCAGCAAGCTAATTAGGCTAATCAAGGTCTTCATAAGCAGTTCTCCATTATTATTTTATTAATCGAATTTTAATATCCGATTTTTGTTAACTCATGATATATGAACAAACTAATACTATCAGCAATAGTTTTTGGACTGAACTTTCTCATTTATTATGTATTTGGATAAGTCTGTAAAATGAAGCATGGCGGCGTATTGGCCGTTTTTAACTGTGCTGGTTGTTATGCTGCTCTGGGACGCATTGCTGCCCAACTGTTTATCGCCAGTGGCTAAATTTGCTTTTAATGTATCGATTTGAGGTCGGCTATTTGCAAGTTATACCCATCAGGCAGCAGGGGCTGATGGCTTAACCTTGGGCTGATGAAAGCAAAGAGCGACATAATATGAGTATTGGGGTGGTCTTGATGATGCCATTTCGCGCAACACCCAAAGAAAGTTAGGGCGTTTTAGTGGCGAGCAAAGTGTTGTATCCCACCCAGATACGAATAATCGCTGTTATCCAACAAATCACCGCGAACACACTGGCAATCAAGACAAAATGGGTGGGCAACAGACAAAATAAACATAACACTAATATGGTTTCAAACCCTTCGGCGAGTCCGCCCATATAATGTAGGCTTTTTTGTGGGTAGTTGGGGCTGTCGATGCCATGTTTGCTCGCCATAATTGCGAAAGCTAAAAAACTGCCGCCGGTGCCCATAAATGAGAGCATTAAAAAGCTTCCAGCAATGGCGTTTTGTGCTGGTGCAACACACACAAAGGCAAATACGATGGCGGAATAAAAAATAAAATCGAGGGTAATATCTAAAAATCCACCTGCGTCAGTCGGCGACGTTTCTCTGGCAATGGCTCCATCTAATCCGTCTCCCAGTCGATTCAGTAAAATTAAGATTAAGGCTAGGATATATTGCTCAAATATAATGGCCGGTACGGCCAACATGCCAACGATGAAGCCCACAAAGGTGACAGCGTCGGCGGTAACACCGCGTTTGATCATCTGCTTAGCAAGGGCACATAGGGGCTGTTTAAGAAGTCGGTTTAGAATGGGGTCAATCATGGGTTACCTTGTAGTGAATCTATCGATGCCTGCATTAGTATATGTCAGCGGGTTGTTATGAAGCGATACGGCGGTAATATTTAGCCAAATCTAGGTGTTGAGCCTCAGGCGGAATATTGTTGATATCGTGACTGACCATAATGGCTGGCACGCCCTGGGTGTGTAACTGCTCAAAAGCCCACTGGCTGACCTGAGCACAGGTCTGTGGGTCAAGGGCCGCAAAGGGTTCATCCATCAACAAGGCCTTAGGCTGATTGGCAAGGGCTCGAATCAAGCCAACACGAGAGCGTTCCCCACCACTTAATTGTTCAGCAAAATGTTCGCCTACGTATCCCATATCAATTTTGTTTAACAGGCGCATAGCTGCCTCTTTGCGTTGGTTTTTATTTAATTTTTGTCCCCCTTTATCTTTTGCTGATGAGGGTAACGCGAAGCAGATGTTATCTAGCACGTTTAAATGCGGGAACAGATGTACGTCCTGCATCAGCAGGCCAATGCAACGTTTCTCGATACTCAGTGCATTGAGTGAAACATCATTAAGATGTATTTCGCCACTGATATTGGCATGTTTAATCGTGTCACCTAAAACCCAGTGTAAAAAAGTGGATTTACCCATGCCACTTGGGCCTGTCAGCACCAGTAATTCGCCACTTTGTAGGAAGATATCGGGTAGCTCAATACGCCAATGGTCTGTGCTGATATGACAATTAATGATGCGTAGCATCGAAACTTCCTCGAATACGTTGGGCCAGCACACTGGCAATTAAAAAGGCGATAAAAGGTAATATCGCTTGAACTAACATATAAACAGCCGTAATGCTCTGTTCGTTGCCTGAGGCAATGGCCACCGCTTCGGTGGTGATAGTGGTAATGCGGCCAGCACCAATGATGAGGGTGGGGATATACTGGGCGATACTGACCGAAAATGCGATCGCTAACGCACTGAGCAGTGCGGGACGTAGCAACATAAAGCGAATTTGCCACCATCGTTGCCAATAGGTGTAACCAAAACTGGCTGCAACCAGCTCATAATGACGGTTTAAGCTTTGAAAGGGCCCGCGTAATACTAAGTAGCTATAAGCAAAGGTAAAAGGTATATGAGTCAGAATGATCCATGATGTTGTATAGCTGGCGGATAAATCGCTATGGGCTATTCGCCAACCATGTACCATGCTCAGTTGCGGCAATAATATGGCTAGCAGCCAAATATAATCCGGTAGATAACGTTGGCTTTGTTGCTGTAATTCTAATGCGAGCAAGGTGATCGCCACCCCTAAAATACTGCTAAAAAATGCAATATGTAAACTATTCAGTAATGGGCCTTGCATGAAAAACCATTCATCTTGCCACAAGGCAGGTGACCAGTTGATGCTACTCAATGTGCTTTGACTGTTCCAGCCCAATGACCAAAGTAAAAATGTTACCAAAATAGCCACAGTTAACAGGCTAAAAAAGCCTAACCACGCCGTGAATACCCTGCTTAAACGGGCGATGTTAAGTGGCTTTGCCATCACAGCATTGGTACGTAAACGCATCACGACTAACCATTCATGTAAATATATGCCGGTGATCAAAGTGGCGAGCATAATAAGCAATAATAGGTTACCTAAAAACGCATTTGCTTGATCGGCACTGGTAAAGCCGGTTTGCCAGTTGTACAAGGCTACGGCATATAGTTCGGGAATGTTCGGCCCGATCAGTAAGCTAATGTCGAGTACTGATAAGGTGTAGGCCATCGCCGCGAGCAGTGCTAAGCGTGATTGTTTGAGCATGATAGGAAAAACCAATAACCACCAACTTGCACTCTCGCTGTAACCCAAAGCCCTGCCTTGTAGCAACCAGTCTTTGATCGCAAGTTGACGGCCCAGCGCACTAAAAATCAGTAAAAAAAACGGCACTTCTTTGATGCTAATTGCCAAAATCATGGTCAACAGACTCTTGCGAGGTAACCCTAACCAGTCAGGAGCAGCGTGACCGATTATTCCGGCAAACGCACTGTAAACCATGCCTCCGGGACTGAAGAGGTACACTAAGCCTAAGGCCACTGCCAAATGAGGCAGGGATAACAGTGGCGCTAGGCGTTTCTCTAATGCTTGCCAGCGAGGGTTAAAGCGGTATTGGCTGTAAACCATAAAAGCCACATATAAGGCTAGAAGTGGTGCGCTCAGAGACAGAAAAAGCGTACTGGTCACTGAAGACATCAGCCCCTTGTATGCAAAAAAACGTGTGATGTCTGCCCATGCAATAGGTACTGAGGGCCACAATCCGAGTATGACGCCAAACAGGGGCAACCCGGCTGCAAAAGCAACCAGCAGCCAACCCGTACTAAGGGTTAAGCGCCGTATTTTTGTTGCCATGAATCTTCGATAATTTGCTGCCAAGAGCTGTGCAGTTCTTGTTGCGCGGGCAGAGTTGAGGCGTTGTCTAATACGGGGGTTATCACGCTTGGATCGCCCCAGTTGCCCTTAAGCTTTTGTCGTTGTGCCTGCTCACTCAATAAAAAATTAATCACTACTTTGGCCCCATTTGGATTTTGTGCCCCTTTAGGAACGGCTAAGTTATGACTATTGGTTATCGCCCCCTGGGCAAAATACACACGCTCAACTGAGTCTGGAATACGTTTTTCGCTTTGTTCTTTGGCCAGTTGATTGGGGTTAAAGCTCACCGCTAGCGCCAATTGGTGTTGCTGCAGCAAAGACAACTGTTCGGTATTGGAGCTAGGAAACGCTTTGCCTTGTTGCCAAGTCAGGGGGTGCAACCGGTCAAGGTAATTCCACAACAAGGGCAGTAATTCATTTTGAGCTGTGGGTGTTGCTGACTCATATAGGCGCTTATCGTCATGACTTAGGGCAACTAACAGTTGTTTTAAAAAAGTGGTGCCATGAAACTCCGGCGGGCGAGGGTAGCTGATGCGCCCCGGGTTTTGCTTGGCGGCATTGAGTAAGGTCTCAGGGGTCAGGGTCTCATGATCAAACAGCCCTTTATTGGCCATAACATTAAATTGACCTACGCCCCAGGGGACCTCAAACCCGTCCATAGGGACACCGAAATCACTGTGTAGTGAAAGCTTTTTTGTTGCCAGCAATGCGCTGTTTGGGATCTGCTGCCAAAGGTCACCGAGCAGCAAATGTTGTGATTTTAGAAAATTAAAATTTTCACCGTTGATCCACAGTAAATCAATCGCACTGTTGCGGCCGTTTTCTACTTTTAAACGGCTGACAGCCTCACTGATGTCTGCCACTTTCACGTGACGCAGTCTTATCTTGTAACGCCTAGCCACTTCTTTGGCCGCCCAGCGCAAATAGTCATTAACCGGTTTTGAGCCTCCCCATGCGTAAAAGTACACGGTTTCACCCTGTGCACTGGCAAGGGTTTGTTGCCATTGTTGGCTGTTTGCACGCTTGCTTGCTTCTGACGACGGATTGTCTTGGGCGTTAACCTCTGCAAAGGGCAATAGCACTAATAGTGACAAAAAGCACAGTGTCAAAAGGCCACTAGCGTTAGTTGGGCGTTTTACTGCCCCTAGTGCTTTTGCTGATTTAGAAGTTAGCCACATCATTTAAACGCCAGTCATAATCTTTAAATATAATTGGATAATCCGCACTTTTTAGTACATTTCGCTGAGCTTGCGAGTTTTCGTCATCTTGTACCAAGGCATAGCTATAGGCATTAAGCAAATCAAACAGCGAATTAAACCCCTGATCGCCTTTTTCAAAGTCACCACGATACCATTTGAAAATGGACGACAATGAAGCTTGGCCTTTTTGACCATCCACGAGAATTTCATTGCGACTGTTATCGGCTAAAAATAATTGCATCTGGCTATCGAGCTGCGCGGTGAGTTTGTCAGCCAAAAAGGCTTCACTGCGTAGGGGCGGGCATGAAACCGCAGCACATACTAATGCGGCGTGAATACGCGGTTCTTTGAACCATTTACGTACCATTTGGTGTTCGATATCGTCTAAATTGTGTTGACTGCCAAATAACACGAAGAACTTTTTTTCCCATGGGGTGGTGAATAAGCTGCCTAGGTCACGGATAGAAGTGGCGTCGCCTTCCGTGAACTCTTGCCAGTGATCCACGATCAGCTTGAGGGTGAATCCATTGTAAGCATTGATCAAAAAGCTCAGTTTTTGTTGCTCATCCCAGCCGTCATACTGTGTTTTTGTGACCTGAGAAAAGGAGGTTAATAGGCTATTTAAATGATCTTTCTGCAATGCCAGTTGTTGGTAGTCCACCCGGGTCTGTTTTTTATCATCTGAAAGCTGAACAACCTCGTGAAGAACCGTGTCAAAGCCGTTGTAGCTGTGATCAAACTCTTCTGCATGTAACTGAGTGGCCAACGTGAACAGTAATAACATACTGCTGATGAGGGGATAATTACGTAAACGCTTGTTTATGTACGCTAGATTATTCATGCTCTTCCTCGCTTTAGTTTGCACATATTGTTGTCCGATGAAAGCATAATAGACGACAGTGCATCAGCACTGAGGTCTATACACGGTGGCAGGCAAACGGGTTCACCTGTATCCGATGCCTATAGTTATTTACGACGCCAAGTGTGGAAACGCTCAAGAAAGGCGAGTACTTTTTGCGGCGCATGGTCGCGTTTCCAGTTACCTGCTACGTTTTTATTGGCTTCTGCCATAGTTGGGTAAATGTGGATCGTGCCCAACAGTTTATTCAAGCCTAAGCCGTGTTTCATTGCGAGTACGAATTCAGCCAATAGCTCACCGGCGTTCGCCCCCACAATAGTGGCACCTAATATTTTGTCTTTACCTGGCTTGGTTAATACTTTAACAAAGCCTCTGGCGTGATCGTCAGCTAACGCACGGTCTAAGCCGCCAATATCGTAACGTGTGACTTCAACTTCGATGCCTTGTTGCTTTGCGGACACTTCATTTAAGCCAACTGTGGCTATTTCTGGTTCGGCAAATGTCGCCCAAGGAATGACGCTGTAATCTACTTTGAAGATTTTAAAGGGTCTGAACAACGCATTTACCGCCGCATACCAAGCTTGATGGCTGGCTGTGTGGGTAAATTGATAAGGACCCGCCACATCGCCGGCGGCTAATATATTTGGATACTTAGTTTGTAAAAAGTCATTGGTGATAACCGTACGGTCGGTCTCAATGCCGAGCTTTTCTAAACCAAAACCGGTCAAATTAGCTTGGCGACCGACAGCGACCAAAATTTTATCAAACGGTATACGTTCTTCTTTGCCTGCAAATTCGACCAATAGCACATTGCCTTCGCTGGTGGTTTCAACCGCTATGGCGCTGGTATTCAGGCGTAAATCGATGCCGTCTTTTTCCAGTTGAGTTTGTAAGTGCAAGGCTGCATCTGGGTCTTCTTTACTCAGTACCTGAGCACCGCGCTCAATTTGGGTGACATGCGTGCCCAAGCGACCAAACGCTTGCGATAACTCACAACCAATCGGTCCGCCGCCAAGCACTATCATGCGTTTCGGCTGTTCTTGAATTTCCCATAAATTATCGGCGGTTAAATAATCGATATCTTTTAAGCCCGGGATATCAGGTACAAAAGCACGGGCACCGGTTGCAATAACAATATTGCGTGTGGTCAATGATTGCACGCCGTCTTCAGTTTGAATATCAACCTGCCAAGGTGAAACAATCGTTGCACTGCCAATCGCCACGTTAACACCAAGAGATTCGTAGCGCTCAACGGAATCATGAGGTTCGATTGATTTAATCACGCTGTGCACTTTGTTCATCACCGCTTTGAAATCAACTTTTGGTGCGTCATAAGTCACCCCAGCATTTTGCGACGTATGATGAATATGGGCGAGTTTACTGGCGTGCAGCAAGCTTTTCGACGGCACGCAGCCAGTATTAAGGCAGTCGCCACCCATCTTGTGACGCTCTACTAAGGTCACTTTTGATTTGATTGCTGCGGCAATATACGCAGTGACCAAACCTGCTGAACCTGCACCGATAACGACTAGGTTACGATCGAATTTCTGTGGCTTTTTCCAGCCTTTGTACACGCGGCGTTGTTGTAAGGCGCTGAGAATAAATTTAGCTAATATAGGGAATATGCCTAGCAACACGAACGACAAGATCAGGTCACTTGAAAGAATGTCAGACAGCTGATTTATTTCAACCAATTGGGTACCGGCATTCACAAAAACAGCCGTTCCAATAAGCATGCCTAGTTGACTTACCCAGTAGTAAGTCCAAGTTTTTATGCTGGTTACGCCCATCACTAAATTGATAATGAAGAAAGGGAAAATAGGCACAAGACGCAAGCTGAGCAAGTAGAATGCGCCGTCCTTTTCGATACCCTTATCGATAGACTCAAGCTTTTTAGAAAAGGTATTTTTCACCCAGTCACGAAGTAAGAAGCGTGATGCCAAAAAGGCCAATGTGGCACCGATGCTCGAGGCGAAAGAGGCCAGTAATAAGCCCCAACCGAACCCAAACAAAGCCCCCGCACCCAAAGTTAAAATAGCGGCGCCTGGCACACTAAGGGCCGTGGCGACAGCATAAATCACAAGGTAGCCGATAAATGCGACTAACCAATTCGCGTTTATATATTGTGCTAAATCTTGTTGATTGCTCTTTAAGCTTTCAAGGGTGAGATATTGGTTTAAATCCAATATAAAAAAACTGGCGATTAGCGCCGCAATGATGACGACTAATATTGTACGTTTACTATTCATGAGGTCTTTATGCCTTAAAATTATAGGTGTAGGTTAACTGAACGTTGCGTGGAAGTTCAGGAAAAACCAACGTTGAACCAAAATAGCCGCCTTCAAAAACCGGACGCCAATTTTTTTCATCTGTTAGATTCTGCACTTCTAAACGCAAACTAGATTGCTCTGTTAACGCCACATTGGTATTCAGATTAATGGTGATTTGGTCTCGAATTAACACAGTTGCTAAGTAATCGAGAGGGTAACTTTTGCTATAAATAGCTGAGCCGGATACGTCCCAGTTTTCCAATATTTGCCAACCGGCACTGGCTGAAACGGTTTGTTGTGGAATACCTTGCACGCGCTGATCGGATGGCGCAAAACTTGCAAAATTCGGTGCGCCTAGCCCAGTTCCCTGAATAATATCTGGGCGCGAGTTATCAAAGGCATCGGCCACTTGTTGCGAATCTTGGGAGGCGGCTGAATCATCATAGTGGGCATCAAGATAGCTATAGCCTAAGTTTGCCCACAAAACGTCACCTTGATAAAACACTTGCCCTTCAAACCCCTTGGCGATGATACCCGTGTTGCTGCCATCTCGGTTACGCAAGCTGCGACTTTGCTCAAACACTGAGGCATCTGCATACCAAGGTGTACCTGCAGGGGAGTATTTAATGCCTAACTCGTAAAGTTCATTTTCGGTGGCAAAATTGAGTGGGTTGATCTTGTTATCAGCGCCTAACACCGTGCCGCCACCCATGCTGTTAGAGGTCGCTTCACTGTAGCTATAGGTCGCGTAAGTCACTAGGGCATTATTGAGCTTAAAACGCGCGCTGGCGGAACCTGAGTACAACCATTTACTGAAACTGTCTTGTGCTGCAACTTGCCCTTGCGGGGCGAGTGCATCACGCGCGGTGACGTCGTAATGATCCGCGCGTAGGCCGATTGTGGTGCTGAAGCGATAGCTCCAGTCACTATCTTGCTCGGCGAATAAGCCTGTTTGCCACGTGGTTGAATCAGTGGTATCAGACAGTGAAAAATCATTTGTGCCATCACCGTCTATGTCGTAATTCGCCCCAGGTGAAACAAACACCCCTGGACGCAGCTCTACTAAACGGGCTTGTTGTGTATCAGTTAAAGGAATGCGGCGCTGTTCTAGAGTGCCGAGTAAATCAATGGGTAAGTCGGCTTCGGTGGTGAACTGGCTGTAACCTAATACCTTGTTGTAACGCAGGTCCACACCCCATGTGGTTTGTTGCTCGGCGCTCCAGGTTGAATTGATTTCTATGCGATTTTGCGCTGTTTTAGCACCGTCAATGATTTCAACAAAACTGTTTTGGGCAATTTCTTCTCGGTTTAAATACTGAAAATAGCTGCGGTTAGTGACGCTATGTACTGTATTCAATTGACGTTCGTAGGTGCTGTGAAACACATAGGTTTGGGCGTTATTAATGGTGTCTGGGTCAGTCAACACTGTACTGCGGGGAATACGCACTTCGCCGGTAGGCGATACCACAGCAAAGGCACCAGGAACTTGTGAGCCATTAGGCTGCACGCCTTGGCCTGTGATATATAAACCATTATCGATTAGATTTTGTGTGGGACGGTTGATACCGGCGTTATCGGTAAAATCCACGTCATAGTATTCAAAGCTGATATCCCAGCTGGATTTATCATCAGGTAACAGTCGATAAGCAACAAATAAGTCTTCACTTTGATATTCACTAAAGTCGTAATAGCTGTCGTTATCTATGTATTCTGCGCTAACGCGAATACCGCTTTTCCCCTCATCTATGGCGGTATTTACATCGACTTGGCCACGATAATGCTGCCAACTACCGGCACTGGCTAGTAGTTTTATATCATTACCGGACAAACTAGCCACTTTATTATTTAAGTTAACAAAGCCACCGTTACGTTGAGTGGTCCCTAGTATTACCGACGGTGCACCTTTTACGACGTCGATTTGCCCGACGCTGTTGAATGACAATGGAATGCCAAAACCGTTGTTACCTGCTTGGCGACGCATACCTTGTTGGAACAACTCTCCTAATTGACCGCGAATAGTGGGTAAGCTGGGTGCACCAAAGCCACTGGCAGAATAGGTGTTGGGGACTAAGGTCAAGACATCTTGCAGGTCATCGATAGACAACTGCTCTAACATGTCGCTAGAAATTGAGGTGAGCGTACGGGCGATGTCCGTTAAGCTTTTATCTTTACCGAACGGGCCGTCGATCACAGCATTTTTCGGAGACATGATCAGTGTAGGTTGAGCAGAACCGGTGACAGTAACGTGTTCTAGGTTATTGTCTTGACTATTACTGCTCTGCTCTTGAGCGGCCACAGTAAATGCCATCGCTAGGCTAGCGCTAACAAATAAACTGTGCGGTAAAATCGACATGCTTTTTCCTTTAAAAATGATTCTGTGGCTAGAGACCCAGCAGACGCGAGTTTTATTGCAACGCAGCACTACTTAATTGGCTTATTTTAGAGCTAAAAGTTATATATTTCTTACGTTTTATAACGCGAATTCGTTAGTTTTAACCTGTTAACCAGCGAATTTGGTTATTTTTATACGTATAAATTAGGTGCATAAAATAAATAAAAATCATAATAAACAATATGTTATTAAATTAAAGCTAATCTCGTACAATCAACAATTGTTATCTTTACGAGGGTAATGGGTATATTGGATACAAAGATTCAACACTCATTTTATAACCAGTCAAGCCCAGAGAAAGCCGTACGCCATGATGCATAGTGGTCAGAATATTGTTCATCGTGAGCGCCGTTATTATCTGGCGGGTTTTATGAATGCCTGCGTGATGGCATGTCTACTACCGATAATGTCTGTGTATACCTATCGTTATCTGAATGCCAGCGCCACCCAGTTGAGTGCGCTCCTGGGCGGCTATGCCTTGAGTAGTATTGTGTATGCGTTTGTGATTTCGCGAGTTGTTGAGCGCGTGGGGCAACACAAGTTGTGGTTATTGGGGATTAGCCTAACAGCCAGCGTTGCTTTGTTGTTATTGGCTTATACCCAGAATTACTATCTGGCTACCCTAGTGATGATTATCTTGTTTGCGCCGTTTCATGCCTCCACGTCGCTATTCATGGGCTTAGCGTTTCGTTATTTTCCAAGCACACAGATTATCGGAGTAAATGCTCGTTTGATGGCAACCGTCAGTGCAGCCTGGTTAGTGTGCCCAAGCGTGGCATTTTATACGGTTGAGTATGTGGGGTTTGGTACTTTCTTTTACGTTCTGGGAGCCGGATTGCCATTACTTGCTGGGCTGTTTTGTTATCTGCCTGCAGCAACGAAAGCTAAACCGTCAGAGTTGGCTGATACGAATGAACATGAGCGACAAGTCATTGGGCAGACAACATCAGGCAAAGCGTGGGGTAAACCAGCAATGGGTGCTTGGCGTTACCAATACGTATGGCCCAGTGTGCTTTTTTTCACGTTAAGCAGCTTTGCCATTACCCTGTATCAGCATTTATTGCCGGTCTATTTTGTAGAACAGGCACTGCCAATCAGTATGGTGGGGCCGCTATTTATGTGCGCAGCACTGGTCGAAATCGCTTTAATTGTAAGCTGTGTAAGCTTGTTATCACGCTTTTCTTATTCTCGACTTTTCATGATTGCTAGTCTTAGTGGCTGTGCATTTTTTGTTTTGTTGCCCCTTAGCCAAAACGTCTTTTATTTGTTTGCCCTACAAGGCTTGAAAGCCATTATGTACGGCGCTATGGCTGGCTTAGGGGTGAATCTGTTACAACGCTTACTGCCCCAGGAGCCAACCTTTGGCGTCGCGTTATACCAAAATGCATTCGCCATGGGCATGCTGCTAGCAGGGTTCGCAACCGGTGGTGTGGTCGAATACCTGCCTTCTCACTGGTTCTTCAGCATTAGTGCGATTGTGGCCAGTCTGTGTTTCCTAATACTGCTGCTTTTTAAGCATGCCTTTACCGCTGGCCACCAAGTGTAGTAATGATGATATTAATGGCCGATGCTGATCCTATTGCGGCCATCTGACTTCGCGCGATACAAGGCGGTGTCAGCTGCGCAAATAAGCGCTTCAGAGGTTCTAAATTGACCGCCAAACTCGGTGGCAATGCCTTGGCTTACACTTACCCTAAAGTCGGCTGGTAACCCCAAATCGCTAAAAGTAAGTGTATTGATTTGCTGCTGAATATCTTTGGCTACTATCTCGGCGCTGACGGCATGCAAGCGCGGTAAGATAACGGCAAACTCTTCCCCGCCATATCGGGCTGCTAGGCTGTCATTGGCGGGCAGACAGTGCTCTATGGTTTTGGCTATTTTCTGGAGGCATTTATCGCCATTAACGTGACCAAATTGATCGTTGAATAATTTGAAATAGTCCACGTCTATCAAAATTAGACTGATAGCTTGATCGCTATTGAGGCACTCAAGCCAACTTTTTTCTAGGGTCTTCTCTAAATTGTGGCGATTAGCCAGTCCGGTTAAGTGATCCGTTGAGGCAAGTCGACGCAATTCGCTATATTCAGTCTTATGCTTGGTTAAGTTGTGCAGCACACCAACAAATAGAGGACTTGTACCCGTCAAAGATGTGGGCAAACAAGAAACCGACAAATCAGCTTCCATCCATGTGCTGTCAGCCCGATTTAACAATACTTCCTTGGGACCATGATTCAAGGCTAAGTCGGGAGTCTTTTTCCAGTTAATAAACAAGTACTCGTATTGCTCACGATAACGCTCGTGGAGAAAGTAAAACCATTTTTGTCCAATTAATGCCTCATGCGCTGCACCAAAGAACTTCGCAGCTAGGGGGTTAATCATCTCAATGACTCCGTCGTCATTGACGATGAATATGGCCTCAGCGATGACGTTTGCCATCTTGCTAAAAGCCTGCATTTTCTCATTCAGCAAAGACACTGAAAAGGTATCTATTATTGACTCTGATTTGTTTGCTTTGTCGCTAGGCTGGTGTGAGTTTGGCATCATGTTCCCTTTTTTGCGCTTTCACGCTGATGTGTGATGCAAACAAGATATTAGACTAAAGTCTCTAATACCTTCTGCTAATCTTCCTTTTTTAACGCATTGATTTTTATATGTTAAATTTGTTTGTTGATCGCTAGAAGACGAGTTTTTTAAACGTAGGGGAAAAGCATTTTCATGGATGGATGAGGCGTAGATGTAAAAAAACGCGCCATAACATGGCGCGCAAAGGTCGAGGAACCCAAATGATGCTCAAGTCACTATTCGATGCCTTGAGTCTTTATTTTCTTGTTGAGGTAGAGACGACTTACCGGCAAATATAGCCATTGCCGAACATAGCTAGTTATAGGATTTTATGATTGCGCGGACGCATCGCTGAAAGGCTGAAATAGCACTTTAATGCGTAGGCACTGACGATGGGGATACAGATCACACTGGCGATGGTAAATAACACATCTCCCAAGGGCCCAAAAAAGATGCTTTGGCTGACATAACCCAAAGTGCAAAGTAAAGCGATGTGTAACAGTAGAAACGTTTTCATGTTAGCTCCTTTTGTATCATCAGTTTTAGGCTGTATTTCCAACCGATGACTCAATATGTGAATGCTGCGTTAATCGACGTTCATACTGTATACCTAGGGCTTAATCTTAACCTTCCGCTAACCTTCTATTTGTAAGTTGTTTATTTCAATGAATAAATTATCAACGCCTGCCACTTTTTTCTTGTGGCTTTGCAACAGAACTTGTTCTACTGATACCGGTATTGTTTTGAAGAGCGCGTATTTACAAGAGGAAGGCGACAGTCAATATGGTTTTTTGAGATTGATGAACGGCACATCGGCAACTATTTTTAACCGTCAGTCTTCTGAGGGTTTATTAATAAAATAAGTGGCAGTTAGATTTTGTGGCGATCACGGGTTGAAGATTGGCATGCTCTCTCATACAGAACATGTTAGAACCGCTACCTGAACTCCTGTGTATGAGAGCAAGTACTGCTTTATATCTTAAGTGCTAATCCGTCGCCTGTTCCGCGGATATTTTCAATCTAATGTCCCTAAAAGCAAAAAGATTGGGCGTCAGTCTTGTGCTCCCTTGCTGCAAATATGTGTCATTACTTACGCAAGTAGATAGCTTGGGAACGGACTCTCAATAGGCCTTGAATATGATCAAGAGCAACAGGTTTTCTGTGTTGTAGCCGAGCAAGCATCTGAATATCAACAGCGTTAGGGCATACCGTTATCACAACCGGAACAAAGAGTCGGTGTCTCTAAAAGTATACTTAGTTATGAAAATATATAACTAATGTCTCAAGTGGTTAACGTACATTAAGCATATATAGGTCATAAAAACTACGATAAAGTGTTGTTTCAATTAAATAATTTAATCTGTGGCTGACTTGCTATTTGAGTGCGTTTGGATTAAACAACGATGCTGAACGAATCTTAAATTCTACTATTCTAACTACATTAGGCGCAGGTTTGACTTGCCGAAATAGGAAATGTGCTATGAGCGTTAACAACGAAAAGGATGATTTGGCGGTTGAAGAAACCTCTTTCCAAGCCACAGAAATAGACCAGGGTGGTAATTCACCAGCCGAAACCCCCTTTGTTAATGAGCGCTACATGTATTTCACTGAGCGTGAATTAGAAAAAATATTAAACAACATCAATGCTTTGCGCAATAGTGTGTTTCCAGTAGCTAACCCAGATAATGAATCAGAAGTAGGTAAAGAGCAGAATTTCCCCTCAGTTTGCTTAATCGGTTTGGGTCGTTGCGGCTCAAATATCGCATTGGATGTCGCATCTCTTGTATATAACGCACGTAATTTCTATTTAAACGAATTTGAAAACGAAGAACGACAGTCTCGTGAACTAGATCACCGCCCAATGAGTTGGATAAAACGAGGATTGAATTTATCCAGCGCTCAAGATGTGAAACCCGTATTTTTGATCGAACCTTTAGTCATGTTAGGGGATCTAGATAAAGATATCGAAGGGCGAGTTCGTTTTTCAAATAAAGGCGAGAAATCGAATTTTCTGCAGGAATACACCAAGATGAAAATCATGGATTTATCTGAAGTGCATGCAGGAGGCGCAGGGAATGCACCTATTTTAGGTCAGTATTTAGCCAGAATTATCCTTAACAAAGACACCCAGCGTTTTGCTAATAAAGAGTGGAAATATATACACTCATATTTAATCGACTCATGCGGTATAAAAGCGAATCAATCACGACTTTACTTCTACATATTCAGTGCTGGCGGCGGCACTGGTTCTGGAATGGCTTCCGAATTTGGGTTAGCCCAGCAATATGCTTACATGAGCAAGACATTTGAGACCAGAGCCGTTAGCGAGAGTGATGATAACCACGGACACTCATTTGTATTTGAGCCGATTTTCACCAGTGGTATTTGTATATTGCCGAATATTTCTGACCATGGGGTTGAGATGTCTGAAGCATTACACATAAACGCTGGGCGTTTACTGTGTAAATACATGGCTGAGGAGTGGGACTTTTCATACAACTTCGACAAAGAAGACAGCAGTGACGCCAGCGCAATGCATCGCATTCGCCCGTGGAACGCCATGATGCTGATCTCTAACGATATTATGCGCTATGCGGAAGAAACAGACGACAGTGGCATTCAGCACATAGACGTTAACGCGATGGAAAAGCATGCCAATCAGTATATTTCACAGCAAATATTCAACATTCTCACTGCACAAGCGGTCACAACTGATTACGACGAGAATTATTTTCGCCGAGCAGGTATCGATATCGGTGAAACGATTCGCCTAGATGCCAACGATTTGTTTATGAGCCTAGCTGGGCCTGTAGCCTTGGCTTATGCTGAGTCGGTCGTGCCCGTTGAACACGTTTCGAATCTAGATAGAATTAAAATTCTTGATAAAGGCGAAGATGACCTAAATATCGATGACTTATTTTTTCGCTCAATTGACCTGCCTCACTTTAATAAAGTGACGCAGGCTATTGAAGGAATTAGTCTATTACCTATCGAGTCATCACGCTACAGAAAGCGATTGAGTGAATACTTGAAAAGTGGCTATGACGCCAAGCACTTAAAAGATTTGCACTTCTTTAAGAATTGCTCTTCGGTTGTGTCGATTATCTCATTACCGAAAGATTACAAGTTATCTTATATAGATTTGAATCGCCTTAAGTCGCATCTCAATGCGTTGTTCCCAAATACGACACTCAAACGGTATGCATTAGTTATAGGTGCTTCGGCAAATATCTCTTTGACGACCCTTATTGTTAAGAGCCCTTGTTTGAGCGATGATTTTTTAACCTTGATCGTAGCCTATATCAAACGCTGTTTCGCCAAAGATAACTATCGCTTTGACGAAAAACTCGACCAAGCCATGCTTGAATTTATTCGCGCAGAAGTTTTTGATGAAGAAGCGTTGGATTCTATGTTGGAAGAGTATGAAAATCCGGCGAAAATTCTTGATACAAACTGGTATGCAATCAAGCCAATGTACGAGAAAAAATATCGTGAACTGATCCGAGAAAAGGATAAATTTGTTTCAATTAACGATATTCGATTAAGCCGTGATAGCGTGAAAAAAGCGATCAAATATCTACGAGAAATTTATCGCCACAAAATCAGTAAAACCAAGGTGATATCGTTAAACGACGACGGCGCTGAAGTATAAACAAATGCGCATAGCGCTGGGTTGTGGTACGAAGAAAAATGGCCAAATCAATTTTATTGATTTAGCCATTTTTTTACCTGCTTGTTTTATTCCAGCGTAATACATAAATGTCGCCAATTACTGGGCAGTAACGTCGTATGAGGGTAGGCAAGTTACGTCGTTAGTAAAAACTGCCAGCTCCCTTATAAATACTACATTTCACCCGTTAGCATAAAATTTTCTAGCTGCTGAGTATAAGGCGCTAAATCCAATTGTTGTTGTGTTACCCACTCATCGCTGTAATAGCTATTTAGGTAGCGTTCACCAGAATCACAGATCATGCTGACCACGCTGCCTTGTTGCTTATTTTTTATCATTTGGGCGATAAGTTGAAGGGCGCCATACACATTGGTGCCGGTTGAGCCGCCACATTTGCGCCCAAGTATGCCTTCAAGCCAACGAATAGTCGCGATAGAGGCCGCATCCGGTACCTGAATCATGTGATCAACCACATCGGGTAAGAATGAAGGTTCAACGCGAGGTCGGCCTATACCTTCAATACGTGAGCCTTTGTTGTTGGTGATTTCGTTATTACGATCACGGTAGTAATCGAAAAAGACTGAATTGTCTGGGTCGACTACGGCTAACTGGGTTTTTAGATGCAATGCTGGGTTATAACGCAAATAGCGGCCTATGGTGGCAGAGGTGCCACCGGTGCCGGCACTCACTACAATCCAACTGGGTATCTGATGGGATTCCAACGCCATTTGGGCAAAAATGCTTTCGGCAATATTGCTATTGCCTCGCCAATCGGTTGCTCGCTCTGCGTAAGTAAATTGGTCCATGTAGTGACCATTTAATTCGTCGGCGAGTTGCTGAGCCTTAGCGTAGAGATCTTGTGGTTCAACTTTAAAACACTCACCACCATAAAATTCAATCTGTTTTATTTTTTCACTGGCAGTACTTTTGGGTACGACTGCGATGAATCGCAAGCCGAGTAGGCGGGCAAAATAGGCTTCAGAAATAGCCGTACTGCCAGATGATGACTCAACAATAGTGGTATTTTGATTGATGACCCCATTGCACAAACCATATAAAAACAGCGAACGGGCCAAGCGGTGTTTGAGACTGCCAGTGGGATGAGTGGATTCATCCTTGAGATACAGTGATACATCAACAAAACAAGGTAAGTCGACTTTTATCAAATGGGTGTCAGATGAACGATTAAAATCGGCATTAATAATAGTCAACGCGGCGGCTAACCAAGTTTTTTTTTCTGTGGAAAGGGTCATCACTTTTATCTTGCGGCGAATTTTTACATTACGATAGCCCAAAGACCTGACTGAGTGAATGCGCAGGCAAAGATATTTTAACTATTCAGTGGGCTAGGATACGCAGGTCGTGCCAAATGCAGTGGTGTAATGCCATCGTGGGCAGTGCCAATACAAGAAACGCTGGTCGTTAATTGAGAAGTGACCGGCGTTTTTATATATCAATGTTTAGTTTCAACTGGCAAATCTATCGTTTGCTGTGTTTCCAATATTTTGAAAATTAGTCTGGTCGATTTTTAATCATAGGATCGGCGCTGACGATGGCGTTCTCGAAATTATCATCCCCTCGTTTTATCAAAGTCAGTCTAACCGAGATATTTTGCGCGCTTTTACAATCATTGTTAAAACAGATGATATTGCCCGCGCCATTTATCATAAAATCCCAGTTGGTATCTGGGTTGCAGCCATCTTCGGTTTTTTGCAGCGCCCCAAAAAAAATGTAGGGGTCTGCATTATCATCGGTATCTAGGGTGAAAAGCGCCATGCCTGAGCGACTAAAATCCAGGACAACTTCTTCATCCCAGCTTTTTTGCTCGGTATCGTAAAACTGGACTACGGGCTTAGCACCTTGACTTGTCAGTACTCGCGATTTTATTTTTTTTATTTGAGGGAACATGTGTCTTCCTTTTTTGTTGATGGTTGAACTAAAAACTATAATTTTTTATCTGCATAAGTGCTAATTTAGCGGCTAAATTTTCAACTTTATCTAACCTTCCTAGGCAGTCGTAGGCTTGCACATAGGGCAGTAATACCTCGTAACTACTGTTGTCAGTAATAATGGGTTGCAGTAAAGACATTGCCTGCTGACAGGCATTTAATTTACCTGAGTTGGAAATAAGCCTGTCACTTTTTTGGCTTTGCGCATGCAGATTTTGTTTTGCTTCTAATAAGTAGATATTGCTTAGCGTCGTCAGAAATAAGTGGTTTGAGGGCTGTCCACTTAATAATTCTTCCAATTTTGATTTTGCTAATTCGATAGCGCTGTATGCCAAATGCCAATCACCGCGAAGTTGGTAATTTTTAATAATAATAGCAATCAATGAATGAGATTTTTTAATACTCGTTAATATTCGTTGAAATTCGGGCCATGCTATGGTTTGAGCTGGAGGTGCGTCGTGGGTCAACGTTGTCAGATAGAGGTCAAAGGCACGTGCTCTGAGCATGTCGAGTTGCCATACTTCATTTGACGGGTCCTGTGTTAATAGTGTGGTTAGGTTCGCTTTAGCTGATAAAGCCGCCTGATTGGCCGCTGTATACTGACCTAGATAATACAATACATTTGCATTATTCAAGTAAGAATAAGCGAGGCTTTCTATCAAATCGCCATTACCACTGTGGGATGTTAATAAATCAGTAACAATGCTTTGCACTTTTTTACGCGTGTTAACCGCTTGTCGTAAATCGCCTAATTGTTCTTCCGTCTCTGCCAGCCACTCAAGTGTATTAGCGATTTTCAAATGGGATATATCAGTTTGTGGGGCGTCTTTGACTAGCTCATACTGAATGGCTAACGCTTTTTCAAACGCAACTTTTGCTGTACTCATATTTTGTAGTTTGCTGTTAACTGCACCCATCGCAAGATATGCATAAGAGAGCTCGAGTTTGGCTTCATCACTGTTTGGCTTGAGTTGATTCATCAATTGGCTATAAGACAAATATGACTCAAAATGGGATTTGGCCGAGGTGAATTCGGTTTTATCCATAGCCAACTGCCCTAACCAAAATGCATTCGCCCCTAGGGTTTTTAAAAGTTCGAGGTTCTGCGGTTGTATTGCATATAACTTATCTAAAATCGTTTTTGCTGAACTAAAAGCTTGCTTCGCTTCATCATTTTTATTGCGTGAATAGGCAACCTCTCCCATAGCACCCAAAGTTTGAGCATGCTGAAAACGGGTTTTAAAATTCTGCTCTGTGTTAATAAAAGAGAATAATGCGGATGCTTCAGCATCGTCATCTTGTTGACTGAAATATTCTAGGGCCTTGTTGCTGATCCCATCGAGTAAATCCATGCGTTTGACACTGCGCAGTTTGTCGGCAAATTCTCCGACCATAAAACCTAATAGGCTCTCGGCTTCGAGGCGCTTGTGTTGGGCTAGGCTTTCTGCTTGTTGGCTTTTAACACTCATAAAAAGTGCAGTGAAGGTGAGTACACACAGTAACGTCACTGTGGTGCGTTTTAACCATCGTTTAATATTACCGCTTTTTTGCGATGCCTTTATAAGTGCGTGCTCATTCTCTTCAAGAGTAAAGACCGAGCTACTTTGTAAACTAAGCGCTTCTTGTAAGGGTTTGCCTTCAGCCAACAGATAAGCGTTATTTTTGTGCTCATACAACCAGCGCCCAGCCAATTGTTGTAAGCGGCTCTTTATTTGCAAGCCTTCTTGATGATTGCTGATCCATTGACTCGCTCTGGCCCATTTTCGCAGCAGTGCTTCATGAGCCAAACTAAAACAGGGCTCGTCATTTTGCAGATGGGATACAAACAAGCGGCTATCGACCATAGCTTGAACGAACTCATGACGGCTGGTTTGTTTTATCGGATCGTGATGTAACTGGGACCAGCGAGCTGCGCGACTTGTCACGGTTTCACCGTCTGGGTTGAGGGTGACCAATAAGGATAAAACATATTCTAATTGGGCTTGTTGGGCAGCAGATAATTGCAAATAGAGCGCTTCGGCTTTTTTACCTATCGCCCCTTCTATGCCACCTAATTTACGGTAAACCGAGTAGCGCATTTCGTTATCAGCACTGCGTTGCTCATACAGCTCTTGCAGCGTGTATTGCAACATGGGCAAGGCATCAGGGTGATTTGCAGCCTCAAAGCATAAGACCTCATCTAATGGGGTAGTGCTATTGGGCTCAATCGTCCAGCTCAGATTGGCAGCCTTTGCGGGCAGCCTGATCATCTGACTTAATTCGGCGGGTGAAGGCGCAAGCAAATCGAAATGTGCGCCCTTGTCTTTGCCGGACATTAGGCTTGGATGCGTGACCACCAAAGGATAAAAATCATTACGACAGGCGCTAAAAATCAATATGCAGCCGGACGTCGCGAGCGCGTCAATAGCTGCCAAAAAGTCGCTGCGTTCTTGGGCATCAAAAACGGGGGACGAAAGCAAGACTTCGAGACGATCAATTAACAGGAAAAAATGTGGCTTGGCGTAATGTGCGCGATGTTTGTCGACGTGTTCGAGAGTAGCTTGCTCAAGCGACTGGTTTGACAGCGCGTTTTGGCACAGGTTTATAACCTGTTGGCAGTCGGTTTGCAGTGTATTGGCCAGCATGTCTGCGCTAAGGCCATCAAATACGGGTAAGTCGTTTACGTCCCAATCGAGCAGGGCAGAAGCCAAGTCGATAAACAGGCGTGATTGACTGACATCGGCGAAGTCTAGGCTGGTATAACTGACCACGCCAATGCCATCGTAACCGTTTCTATGGATAAGGCGGGGAAGCAAGCCCGCGTTAACTAACGATGATTTACCGCTGCCGCTAGGGCCTAAAATTAAGCCAAAGGCTTGCTGAGCACTGACTAAACTTGATACACGTGATAATAGGGTGGTGATTTGTTCGTTTCGACCGAAAAACACACTGCTTTCATCGGGTTCGAAGGCACTCAAGCCTGGGAAGGGGGAGCCCCCTTGCCAGACGTTCTGTATTTTGTTATCTGGGCTGACGCCTTCTTCTAAAGGTAAGTCGAGCTTAGCGACGATGCGGTAGCCACGTTTACGAATGGTTTCTATGTATTTGGGTGCGCTGGGCTTGTCGTCAAAGGCTTTACGCAACTGGGTAATAGCTTTGTGTACGGGATTATCACCAATGTCGTTTCCCCAACACTTGTCGGCAATATCATCAGCACTTAGCACCTGCTCAGCTCCGTGCACATGACGTTGCTGGCACAATAGTAGTAGCACGTCCATGGCTTTGGGCTCAAGCTGCTTAACCACATTGGCGCAGCGCAAACTGTTGGTTGCAGGGGTAACTTGCCAGTCCCCGATATAAAATATGTTGGTTATTTTTTTCACGTTCTAATTTATGATCAATTCATTCAGTGTGTGTACTGAAATCAGCAAATGGACACTACTAGGCTATAGCCATTGAGCATGGAGTCTTATTTTAATCTGTTTAATTACAGCCAGTTATGTTTGCCACTTTAATCTATGGTTAAAGAATATACGTTATTCTGGCTTCGCTATCACCTACTAAAGTTTAACTGTGCTCCGCGGTCATGACATTGAAGTCGCGGGGGCTTACGCTTTGCTTGATGCTAACGAGGGTGTGAAATAAAAAAAGCGCCGACGGCGCTTTTTAGTGAAATTAACGACCAGCTGACGTCCCGTCAGGTGGCGTAGTTAACTCATATTAGGGGTTGGCTGTTTTTTACCTTTACGGCTGATAAAGCGGCCTATTGCATTGAACATCGCCTTAAATAGCGCTTTGATATCTTCGAGTATTAAATACAAACAAGGCACCAAAACAAGCGTGACTAATGTGGCGTACATCACGGCAAAGCCTAAAGCAACTGCCATGGGGATAACGAATTTAGCCTGTAAGCTGGTCTCAAACATAATGGGCAAAACACCAGCGAAGGTCGTTATTGAGGTCAGCGTGATGGCCCTAAATCGCGCGCAACCTGCATTAATAACAGCGTCTTTAATGCGTATACCCATGGCGCGTTGTTGATTCACGAAGTCGGTCATTACCAAGCTGTCGTTTATCACCACCCCTGCGGCGGCAATAATACCAAACGTGGACATCATGCTTAAATCGATACCAAAAATGAAATGTCCCCATATGGCACCCGTTAAGCTAAACGGAATAACCGACATGATAATCAGCGGCTGACCATAGCTCTTCAGAGGAGCGGCCAGTAATATATAGACCATGATTAAGCCTGCCACTAAAAACATCATTTGCTGACTTTGTTGTGCTTGCTGTTCTTCGATGGTGCCACCAAGTTCGGTTTTTACCCCTGGGAATTTATCTTTCAGTTGTGGTAACAATTCCTTTTCTACGGTTTCGATGACGGCATTCGGCTCCACTTCTTCTTCATCAATGGAACCAAACACATACACACTACGATATCCGCCTTCTCGGCGAATGTAGTTAATACCCGGTTTTTCAGTCAGGCTGACCACATCACCCAACATGACCTCTTTGCCTGCAGGTGTTGTGATAACGGCGTATTTTAGCTCAGCGAAACGTTCTCGAGTCAGCTTAGGATAACGCACCATTACACGTACTTCATCGCCACCACGTATAACACGCTGGGCCTCACCGCCATAGAAACTGGCACCCACTTGACGAGCGATATCGGCTAAATTAAGGCCCAAATCGTACGCTACCGGCAGTAGTTCCATTTGTATTTCTTTACTGGCCGGATCAATAGTGGAGCTGATGTCGAACAAGCCTTTGGTTTGTTGCAGCATGGAGATAAATTCGCGTCCGGCTGCATTTAGGGTGTCGATATCACTGCCGAAGAGCATAAAACCAAATTCACCGTCATCGTTACCGCCACCGTTAATGTCGTCGATGATGGTAATCGACTTCATGCCGGGGATATCCGGTAGTTGTTCTCGCCAACGTCTGGCAAGCTCGAAGGCGTCAAAATGGCGATCTTCTTCGTCTACCAAGGGCACTTGTATCCGACCTTCTGTGCGCCCGCGGTTGAAGACCATAATATCGCGCATCATACTGCTGCCGTATTCGTCGACAATCTGCTTGTCAACGTCAAGTACCATGCTTTCAATGGAGATCAGCGCATTGATCACGGCTTCGTCTGCCACGTTCTCGTTCATCTCAAATGAGATACCCGGGAAGTCATGGGGTACTTTAGGAGAGGGGATCATGCGTACATAATTGGCTGAGACTAAACCCCAGCTGATCATCAATACTGCAATGAAAATGCAGAAAACCAACCAACGCCATTCGGTACACCTTTGTACAAAACGTTTGTATTTACCGTTAACGAAACCAAAAAAACGTTTATTAAAACGCGCACGCCAACTGCTTTCTTTGACGGGAGTAAACTTCATGTGGGCTAAATGCGCAGGCAAAATCAGTTTCGACTCCACAAGACTGAAGACCAGACACAAGATCACTACACAGGCGATAACATAAAAGAACTGACCTTCAGGACCGGTGGAAAACAATGCCGGCGCAAATACGGCTATGGTAGTTAATACCCCAAACGTCGCAGGCGTGGCTACACGTTTTGCGCCGCGAATAACGCTTTCGGCCCCACCACCTGATTCTTCGATTTCGCTGTAGGCACTTTCGCCAATGACAATGGCATCGTCCACCACTATCCCTAGCACCATAATAAATGCGAATAAGGACAAAATATTAATGGTTACGCCAAATACTGGCATCATCATGATGGCGCCTAAGAAACATACGGGTAAACCAAGCATGACCCAAAAGGCTAACCTGAAACGCAAGAATATGGTCAGCATCAAGGCCACTAAAACGGCGCCCTGAATGAGGTTGCTAAGCATCATGTCTAAGCGAGCATTCAGGTAGTACGTCATGTCCACCAGGATCTTAAGTTGCAGACCAGACGGCAGCGTTTTGTTGCGCATTTCTATATAGTCTTTTACCGTTTCGGACACTGGGATGGTGCTTTGATCTTTGGTGGCTTTTACCGACATATATATGGCGTTGACACCGGAATATTTGTAGTAACGTTGGCCTTCAACAAAACCATCTTCTATGGTCGCAACGTCGCCTAATAAAACTTTAGCCCCTGTTTCACTGATCTTAATCGGGATATGCCGGAATTCATCGCCGCTGTACATTTGGTTTTCAACCCGAACGGCGACTATGCCCGACTCGGTGCGCAGTTCACCGGCAGAAATATTCGCTGAATAGTTACGGATCGCCTGTGAAACATCACTTAGGGTTAAATTATACTTACGCAGAATGTCTGGTTTGATCTCAATCGCTATTTCATCTTCCGGTGCATCTACGCTAACCAAAGACACGTTTGCGAGCTGCAATAATTCATCTTCTATTTTCTTAGCAATAGGTTTGAGTTGCGTAATAGGCAAATCACCGACCAAAGACATCTCAATCACGTCCTGTTGGAACTCGATTTGTGAAATATCGGGTGGCTCCATATCGGCAGGGAAGGTGGCAATACTGTCTACTCTGGCTTTCACCTTGTCGAGTACGTCTGTTAGTTTTTTGTCTTTTTGAATTTCAAGAGTCACGCGGCCTGTGCCACGAAACGCTCTTGACGTCGCTTTTTTGATCTCGGTGATGTCTTTTAACGACTCTTCGATTTTGATCAAAATACTTTCTTCAATTTCTTGCGGAGAGGCACCGCGGTACACAGCGCTGATATTGATATAGTTAATCTCAATATTCGGGAACATTTGGCGCTGTATGGTGAAATAACTAAACAGACCCATGATAATGATAAAAATCATCATCAAATTAGCGGCGACTGAATTATTGGTAAAAAAAGCAATTAAGCCCGTTTGCTTGGGTTCTTGACCGCCGGATTGGCTTGGCTCTTCATGGGGCACGTTGGGGCGAGGCGTTACGTCTTCAGTTGACATAGTATCTCCTACTTCGCTTTTTGAGCAGTTAGCTCATTAGCAGCCTTCACGCCGGCAATCTTGACTTCCATACCCGTTTGCGGATATTCCGGCAGGGTAGTGACTATGTTGTCGTTGTCAGATATGCCTTTACTGATCAGCAAGAAAGCCCCTTCTTCGCGCAAAATTTCGACTTTCTTAGGTTGAAGCTTATTGTCTTTGTCCATTACCCAAACAGTTTTGTTATTCACTAAGGCTTGGGGCAAGCGATATATATGATCAAGCGTGCGTCCTGGGAAGCTAACCTGTACATAGTTGCCAAACTTTAAGGCGGGCATATTACTTTTCAGGCTATAAGGGTCGTTTACGCGAACCACTAACTGGCTCATACGCGTGGCTTGATCAACCACTCCCAAATCGCGGGAAATTAAACCCGTGCGTTCAATCGGGTTGTACCCATTGGTGGTCACTTTCGCTTGTTTTTCTGCTAGGTCGTCCGGTAAAAATTCACGATCAAAACCGGCAATAGGGAATATAATTTCAGCTGCTTCTACATTGTATATTTCACCTATTGTGGTGCCTAGGCCTATAAACTGACCGACACCAATACTGCGACTGACCACAAGGGCGTCGTAAGGTGCGATGACTTCACAATTGTCTAAGTCGCGCTGGGCTATTTTCAAACCCGCTTGGGCAGATTTTAAATTAGCTTGTGCACTGAGCAATTGCGGTTTGCGCAAATAAAGATCTGATACCTTACTGCTGGCCAACCCTTTGGCTTCTTGTTTCGCGACGTCGGCGCGGGCTTGTTCTTCTATCAACTGGGCTTGCGCCAAGCTTACATTGGCTTCGGCTTGTAACAAAGCGGCTTCATAGGCGTCTTTTTCAAGACTAAACAAGGTACTGCCACGCAGTACTAAACCGCCAGCGACAAAATTGGGGTGCCAACTGATGACTTCACCTGACACTTGGGCGGAAATCATAGTGCGTTCAAGTGGCTGAACTTCTCCATAATTGGAAATAACCACTTGGTAATCTTCAGCCTGGGCCGTTTCAACTGTAATCGTTGGGCGAGTATCGACAACCTCTTTTTTCTCATCTTCTGAAGCACTGACTTCAATCAATGTCATTGCGCCAAAACCGACGAAAAGAGCAAGAAAGGGGAATAGAACCTTCATCCATCTATTGTTCATGGGGGGGTAAAACCTTATTTGTGTGTTTATTTATTATTATAGTTAGCTGTTATACGTAGATAATAATCCAACGTATCATTCAACGGGTACTGGTAATTGTAAACAAACGTGAGTATATCGATTAACATCTGTCTTTCCTAATTTCTTATTAATATTTTCACCGTTAAATTGAGACGAGCTGTGATTTAAATTTGAGTGAAATTAACATCTTAACTATGCCAAACTAGACAGATATTTAATACGGGACTTTAGTCATGCTTAACGTCAATTTACGTCATCAATTTTACAAATTTGTTAAATCTTGTGCCCTGGTCATTTTGGGCCTGTGCCATTTCAATGCCTTTGCAGAAACGCAAAATGTCGCAGTGGATTTACCCCGTGTCGCTAAGCACATTAAGACGTTGGCATCTGATGCCTTTCAAGGTCGAGGCCCATTGACGGAGGGAGAACAACTGACCATTGATTATCTGGCTAAGCAATATCAGGCAATGGGGTTGCACGGGGCAAACACGAGTGACGAGCCATCGACGCCATTAGGGGCATATTTGCAAGCTGTGCCTATGGCGCAAATTACCCCAGATCAAAATATGACCTTGAAAATGGGTAATTTATCCTTTGTATCGGGTCGTGATTTTACCGCTCGCACCGAGCAAATTAATCCAAAAATAGAACTGGTAGATTCCCCTGTCGTATTTGTCGGGTACGGCATTAACGCCCCTGAATACCAGTGGAATGACTACGCTGATATTGATGTAGTTGGCAAGACGGTGATTGTGTTGGTGAACGACCCTGGGTTTGCTACGCAAAACGCAGAATTATTTACCGGTAACGCCATGACCTATTATGGCCGCTGGACATATAAATACGAAGAGGCAGCCCGTCAAGGCGCGAAAGCCGTGTTGATCGTGCACGAAACGGCTCCGGCTGCTTATCCGTGGAGCGTGGTGGAAAGCTCGAATACTGGCAGTAAATATACCTTGGTCGACAGTGAGCAAAATAAATCTAAGTTACCCATAATGGGATGGTTGCAATTAGCGGCCACCGAACAAGTTTTCAAACAATCTGGCCTCGACTACCAGCAGCTCAAGCAGCAAGCCTTGCAAGCCGACTTTAGCCCGTTAACCCTTAAACAAAGCGCCAATCTGACCCTCAACAATACAATTAGTCGTGCGACCTCGCACAATGTTGTGGCAAAAATAAACGGCAGTAAATACCCAGACGAGTATGTATTAGTAGGTGCCCATTGGGATCATTTTGGAACCAAGCAAACGCCTGACGGGGATATTATTTATAACGGCGCAGTGGACAACGCATCCGGTGTGGCGGGTACCTTAGAAATGGCGCGTATTTTAATGGCAAAACATAAAGTAACGCCGTTTGAGCGCTCGATCTTATTCATTAATTTTACCGCAGAAGAAACGGGCTTAATTGGCTCAGAGCAATTCTCTAAAGGAGAGATTATTGCCACTAAAAACATGGTGGCACTGGTCAACATCGATGGCATGAACGTATTGGACAAAGTGGACTATATTCTGCAATACGGTGATGGCCTATCCGAAATGGAAGACTACTTAGCCAAGGCTGCTCACGCGCAAAAACGTAAGGCTAAGCTGGATCCTCGACCGCAAAACGGTTTGTTTTTCCGTTCAGACCATTTCTCAATGGCGAAACAAGGTGTGCCTAGCTTGTTATTTATGAGTTTGGGCGACACCGATCCTGACTATATCGCACATAAATATCATAAGGCTGAAGATGATTATTCAGCAGATTGGTCCCTTGGTGGGGTAGAACAAGATCTTGAATTAATGATCGATATAACCGAAACGTTAGCCAACTCGAGAGATTGGCCGAAGTGGAAAATGGATTCAGATTTCAAGACCAGTCGTGAAACGGATTTAGGGAAATAAGTAAAATGACTAACATTATAACAATTGTTCAAGGGGGGAAAATGAAGCTAAAGAGATTACTCATTACCGTCTTTACCCTACTGATGATGAGTGTATGCGCAAATAGCATGGCGGGTGATTTTGCAGACGGCCCCGTTATTTTTGGTTACGGCAAACACACGCCGGTGCAGCAAGACATGAAGCTCGAAAAAAGTGTCGAACTCAAGGTTGTCTTTGACGTCAGTCAGGCCAATAAGGATGGTGGGCTTAATCGCGGTTACGATAGTGTTGCACGTTTTTTAAATATGCATGTGGCCAATGGCGTACCCATCGAGAATATACACCTTGCGATTGTAGTGCACGGTAGCGCCACCAACGAGATGCGCAATGACAAAGCCTATAAAGCCAAATACGCAAAAGAAAACCCCAATATGGAATTACTTTCCAGGCTATTGAAAAACGGTGTACAAATTGTGCAATGTGGGCAATCAGCAGCCTACTATCAATTAGCTAACCAGGACATGATCCAAGGTGTTGATATGGCGTTATCAGCGATGACCGCTCACGCTATTTTGGCTCAAAATGGGTATAGCCAAAACCCATTTTAACGAGCTCAGGTCGCTCTATCTAACGACAATGGGAGGTGGATCTAGGTTATGCAAGATTCAGCCATTCAAATCGGTTTGCCTTGTGCCTATCCTCTGCTTTGTCAGTGGATAGGTGTGGCATTGGTCTGCGCGTTTATCGGCATACTCGTTGGGATCGTTTATTCGGTGCTAAAAGATAAAAAACGCCAACAGCTTAAGCGCAAACAGTTGCGCCAGCAGCGCAAGCAGAATCAGAACAACAAACAGGGTTCCAAGCACAGGCGGTCCTAACGTGTCAGCAAATTTTGAAACACGGGACACCATGCCTAAGCTGACTCAGCCAATTTTGTGATTCAACTTAGGCAATAATCGTTGAACCTAGCGTTGACAGATAAGTCGAAGTAAGGTTAATCCACTAAAAATTGAATTCTGCACAATGAATTAGACCTTCCGTGTGGGCAAGGTTGATTTATATGCCAATGAATTTCAATTCATTGGCTGGCGGGACACACCTGGGTATTATCACCCGCGTTAGATTATTGGGCTGGGTGCAATAAAGCTCTGTAATGACAGGTCTGGTATAATTCACAGGTACCTCTCATTTAATGACAAAGAGGAAATTATGAGTACATATCAAAAATCGATGGATGTTATTTCTACCCTGACCGCTGAGCAGTACCGAGTAACTCAAGAAAATGGTACTGAGCGTCCGGGAACCGGTGAATTACTCGATAACACCCAACCTGGAATATACGTAGATATAGTCTCAGGAGAGCCGTTATTTGCTTCTTCTGCCAAGTATGAATCAGGATGTGGTTGGCCGAGCTTTACCAAAGCGATAGATCCCGTCAACGTAACTGAAATTACCGATACGTCTTTGGGTATGACACGCACAGAAGTGCGCTCATCCCATGGTGATAGCCATCTTGGGCATGTGTTTACCGATGGGCCAAGGGAGCAGGGTGGTTTGCGTTATTGTATTAACTCGGCTTCTTTGCGTTTTGTGCATAAAGATGAAATGAAAAATGCAGGATATGAAGCTTATTTAGACCAAGTGGAGGACATTCTTTAATGGCAAATGAACGAGCAATATTGGCCGGCGGCTGTTTTTGGGGAATGCAGGACCTTATTCGTAAACGTCCTGGCGTGATATCAACTCGAGTTGGTTATACCGGCGGTGAAGTAGCCAATGCGACCTATCGCAATCATGGTCGACACGCTGAAGGTATCGACATCTTGTTCGACAATGAGGTGATAAGCTATCGAGAAATCTTGGAGTTTTTCTTTCAAATCCATGATCCAAGTACTGCAAACCGGCAAGGTAATGACACGGGTGCCTCTTATCGTTCCGCTATTTATTACCTTGGTGACGAGCAATATCAAGTGGCGTTGAAGACAATTGAAGATGTGGACGCGTCAGGTTTATGGCCTGGAAAAGTGGTGACTGAAGTGGAGCCCGCAGGCGACTTTTGGGAGGCGGAGCCAGAACACCAAGATTATTTAGAAGTACGACCAAATGGCTACACTTGCCACTTTCCCAGACCCGGCTGGAAGTTGCCCAGTGCTAAATGAGCTTAAATTCCGCAGCTGGTTCGTCCTTGCAATAAAGGACTGAACCAGTCTTTAGCACGGGAGCACTGAGCGCTTATTCCTTCGTGTGGCAAAACGCTCCTTGAGCACAAGCGCGATAAACACCTCATGCTGTCAATTCCAGCTTTAATAATTTGTTGTCATTTTGCCCAATCCCAGCGGTTAACAATTCGCCTAGCACATTAAGTGCAAGGCTTAATCTATGCAATGATCCCTAGGGTTGTCATGGTGTGATGCTGTAGTCATAACTATGCGTGCGGATTTTGAGATTGTTGCGCACCTACGCCACTCATGATATTGCTGTGAAAGGGTGATAGATGAATTGAAGAATTAATTTATGAAACGTTGCGCATTTTTGTCCACCGATAATCTCGAAGGTTACTTTGTTTACGATGAGTTGTTGTATGCACCGTTAAAACAGGTGGGCTGGCAGGTTGATGCGGTATCTTGGCATGACACTGAGGTTGATTGGAACACTTACGACGTAGTCGTGGTGCGCAGTACATGGGATTATCAACAACACGCCAAAGCGTTTATGCATTGTCTAACACGTATTGATGACTCCAGCGCAATATTAGCCAATAGCTTGAGATTACTGAACTGGAATGTGAGTAAAGAGTACTTACAAGACATTGCTAGCCAAGGGATCGCCGTCGTGCCAACTATTTGGTTGCAGGACTTCGATTTATCGTCGGTCAGTGGCGGTTTTGAGTATTTTGACTGTGAGCGCATCGTGATCAAGCCCCAGGTCAGTGCGAATGCAGATCACACCTACATGCTTGACCGCGAGCAACTCCTGGCACAAGCAAAAGCGTTAAAGTCGGTCTTTAGCGATCGGGCATTTATGGTTCAGCCGTTTATAGAAGCTGTGACCACGCAAGGTGAGTATTCGTTATTTTATTTTAACGGTCATTACAGCCACGCTATTTTAAAGATCCCAGAGCAGGGCGACTTCAGAGTGCAAGAAGAGCATGGGGGGCGCTTGCAAGAAGAGCATGGGGGGCGCTTGCAAGCAGTGCAGCCAGATGAGGAAATGCTCACCCAAGCTCGCCACACGATGGCCGCTATGCCGGACGATGCACTGTATGCTCGTATTGATCTGCTGCGTTATCGAGGGGAATACGTGGTGATTGAAATTGAACTAATCGAGCCAAGCTTGTATTTCAATATGGATAGCGCCTCTCCCGGGCGCTTTGTTGAGGCGTTTGTCGAATCGTTTGGCATGGGCGAATAATATACTCTTTGTGAGTAACATCGAGGGTGGTATTCAAGCACTGCACAGCACTTTGTCAGTCGCCTTAGGTCAGCATAGCGGCGTAAGGGCCATTATTTTTAACCATACGGGTTGAAATAGCCGTATTAAATCGTTGTACACCGGGCAAGCGGCTTAACTGAGCGCGTAACAACTCATCGAATGCTTCTATGTCGCTAGCCAATATTTCCAGAACATAGTCGGAATCGCCAGTAACAGCATGACACGAGCGCACGGCTTTATGGGCATTAATGGCCTGTTCAAATGCCTGATAATGCTCAAAGTCCACTACTACGTGCACTAACGCGCGGATCGTCAGCCCTAACGCTTTAGGATTAAGCTGCGCACTGTAGCCCTCTATGACCCCAGACGCTTGTAGTTGCTGTACTTTGTTCCAGCATGGGGTTTTGCTCATGCCAATTTCATCCCCTAGGGCGGCGAACGACATTCTGGCATCTTGTTCTAGGGCGGTTACTATTTTTTGGGCGTTTTTATCCAACATGTGGTTTTTCATATGAGGTTATTTCCAGAACGATGTTCTTAAAAACTGTATTTAATCAGTATAAATAGAACAATGTTCAAAGGCGAGTGCTCTAGCATGTTTAGCTATATCAGCGTGTAAACGCCTAACGAGCAAATCGAGTGCCCTCTATGACTATACCGAACTCAACGAAATCGACTTTTCGTCAGAAATACCATACTTTATTGGATAATCCAGAGATGCTGGATTATGGGACTTACTTAAACTGTCAGCAGTTATTGAGTGCCCAGAAACCATTAACCGAACTGTGTAATGGCGACGAATTGCAGTTTCAAATTGTGCATCAGGTAGAAGAGCTGTGGATGAAATTGATGATCTATACCTTGGTTGATGTGCTGGAATATATGCAACAAGAAAATACTTTGCGCGTTGTTTCGTTAATGAAACGCGTCACATTTATACAACGCATGATGAGTCAGCAGCTGGATTTGCTGGAAACCATGTCACCCAAAGAATATCAACAAATTAGACTGCAATTGGGCAATGGCAGCGGCCAAGAGTCGCCTGGTTTTCGTACCTTACTCAAAATGCCGGAAGATATGTGGCAGGTCTTTGAGGCCCATTATTTAGTCGGACGTGGTAAATCCATCGAGCAAATCTATGATAGCCAATACAGCCATGACGACAGTTATATCTTGGCTGAATGTTTAGCGGAATTTGACGAGCAACTGCAAAAATTTCGTAATTTACATATGTTTTTAATTCAACGCTCAATCGGGCTTGAAGCTAAATCCCTTAAAGGCCGAGCGGTAACAATATTGGAAAACGGGGCTAAGCATCGTTTCTTTGCGCAATTGTGGGATATACGCAGCGCTATGACCAATACTTGGGGTCAAGCTTACGGCGAAATACGTGACTCAATTAGCGAGTCACAGAACGAAACGTCTGGATGCCCCTTTCATAGCAGTATTAGCAAGTAGGAGTCTCGAAATGCAAGATACCAATCGGCAATTTTCAGTGCCAAAAGGTATGTACTTACTGAGCCACTCAGTGGGTTGTCTACCCGTGCTGACCCGCAGTTCGGTCGCACAGAGTTACTTCGAGCCATGGCAGCAACATGGCGGAGACGCTTGGCCCCAATGGCTAAATATAATTGAACAATTCTGCCATGAATTGGCGGATCTATTTAATACCAGTGCAGACGATATTTGTCCGCAAAGCTCAGTATCTAATGGTTTGAGTCAGTACCTGCAAGCATTGCCGTTAAAGACTGCCCGCACTGTGTTAATGCACGCATCGGCGTTTCCTTCATTAGGATTTGCAGTGCAAGGGCTCGCCGCATATGGATTTAATTTAAAATTGATCGACAAGGATATCGATCCTAATGATTTGGATGCATGGCAGGCGCTTCTAACCGATGATGTGGCAGTGGCCGTTATCACTCATGTTCACTCCAACAGTGGTGTGTTATCGGACGTGGCTGGTATTGCGCAGTTGTGCCGGGCAAAAAATGTGTGCTGCGTAGTGGATGTGGCGCAATCTGCTGGTCTTATTCCTATTGACCTGCAAAGTTGGCAGGTTGATTTGGTACTTGGCTCGTGCGTGAAGTGGTTATGTGGTGGCCCAGGGGCGGGCTTTATGTGGGTAAATCCTGGGCATGTAAATGAGTTAACGCCAAAAAATATTGGCTGGTTTTCCCATGAAAGCCCGTTCGAGTTTGATATCGAGCACTTTAGCTACGCAAAAAGCGCTAAGCGGTTTTGGGGTGGCACGCCGAGTATTTTGCCCTATGCATCGGCGCTGGTGGGTATACAGCAAATAAACAACATTGGTGTGCCGAAGATCTATGCACACAGTAAGGCGTTGCAGCGCATCGTCCTTGATCATGCCGCTGAGTATCTGCTGAATCCGATTGGGTTAGCCTATTCAGGTGGCACTCTTTGCCTGCACTTAGCAAAGCCTAGGCTTGAGGCGTTAGTCAGTGGACTAACCCAAGCAAATGCTTATTTCGACCAGCGCCGTGATGGTATTCGGTTGTCATGGCATATTTATAATACCGAGCAAGAGGCGTTACAGGTGGCGGAAATATTTCGCTGTTTATAAACGCGAAATAGCGCGTTGGCGCTATGCCATTACCCTTAGTCTGGACTAACAAGAGCATTTAAATCTGCGAATCGACTAAAAATCCAATCCGCCTGCTGGGCATAGTCTGGCTGCGTATCTGGTGCATATAGGTAAGCTAGCATTCCGGCATTTTTTGCCGCCTGTATGTCATAGAGATAATCACCCACGTACGCTAACTCAGTTACCGGTATTTTCCAGCGTTGAGCTATATGCAGTAGGGCACTTGGATCAGGCTTGGGCGGGGCATCTTCCCGGGTTAATATCAGGTCAAAAAATAGCTGATTGTTGGCCAGTTTTAATGCCGTGGCTTGTTTGCTGTTGCGGGTCACAATGGCGACTGGCAGTTGCCTTTGAGTAAGTGTGCGGATCAGCTGTTCTGCGCCTTCTATCCATACGCCATTATGGGCATCTTGCAGCTCATAATCCTCCACGACTTTATTCGCTCGTGTTTGCTCCTGAGTCGATAATGCACTAATGAAACGTAGAATGTCTTGCTCGGGTGGGCACTGGAGGACGCCGCGCAAATAGTTGAAGTCTAGTTGGGACGTGACCAATGTTCCGTCCAAATCAAAGATAAAGCCTTTTATATTGGCCATAGTAGGGATCGTCATGAATTATTTCATTCCTATGTGGTTGCAGCCAAGCCGTTAGATACGTCATTAGTCAGTTTTTAGCCTTAATTTCAGCAGATTTGTGCTATTCAACGGCTCAGGGGGACTATTCGTCGCTCAACGCTAAAAACTTACCATTTTGTTGTAAGTAATTCCGCATATATCGGTCTTGTGATGTATCTACTATTAGGTAGTGAGAATAGCCAAACGTTAATGCGTTAGCAGGCGTGGCACTTTTTATTCAATTATGCCGATTTAACGGCCAGCTTAATATTTCTAAGCTGAAAATAGCGACAATCAAGGAGTCAAAATGAGTGAAGCGGTATCTAACGATGTGCGTACCCGTCTGCAATGGTCTTTATTAGCCTTGCGTCTTGGGGTTTTTATTGTGATGTTCGTGTGGACATTAGATAAATTTGTAAACCCTGGTCACAGCATTGCCATTTTCGAGAAGTTTTACTCTATTCCCGGATTAGGTGAAACAGTTGCATATATCATGGGCGCTTTGCAGCTTATCTTAGTGTTGGCATTTGTTGCGGGTATCAAAAAACGCTTCACTTACGGGCTTATCTTTTTGATGCACGGCGGTTCAACTTTGTCGGCACTCGGCCAATACCTTGATGCGTTCAATAATTTACTGTTTTTCGCCGCATGGCCAATGTGGGCAGCCTGTTTTGTGCTGTACTTTATGCGCGACCAAGACACCAAATTTACCTTAGGGAACTAATCGAGGTTCTATAAGCGTCAACGTTAGGTGACTTACCCGTCTTAAGATGGCAGTAAGCTGCGTATCATAAAATGTGAGCCGACAGATTTATCTCGTCGGCTTTTTTATGTTCATTCGCTAAGATTATGCATTCACATAATGTAAAAAAATGTAGGATTTTTATATAGTTGGCCTAAATTGTAACGTCACATATATGTCATGAAATGGTCATCTAAGTTTCGCATTTGCTGAGTACCTTTGCTGCGCTTTATTTGCAGTCACTCATAAATGGAACACATATGAAAACCACCAAACCATCTGTTTTTACACTCAGCAAATTATCTCTGCTGGTTGCTGTTGTGATGGGTAATTATGCCTTCGCTGCTGAGCAACGAGAGCATAATCAAATCGAAGAAATTACGGTAACTGCGCAAAAACGAAATCAGTCAATTCAAGACGTGCCTGTTAGCATTAGCGCCTATGATGGCGCCTTCTTAGAGCGTTTAGGGGTGGCCGAACTAGACACCTTATCTGAAATTACGCCTGGGTTGGTTATTCAAGAGCAAAGCCCAAATAATCCAGGATTTGTGATCCGCGGTATTACCTCTGATAGCGGCTCATCTCAAGCCGCTCCCCGTGTATCTATCTATTATAACGGCGCAGACGTGTCACGCTCTCGGGGTTCTTATTTCGAGTTGTTCGATATTGAGCGAGTCGAAGTTGTTAAAGGCCCACAGGCAACTTTATTCGGTACTGCTGCATCGGTTGGCGCGCTCAGCGTGATTACGCGTAAACCCCAAGAGGAGTTTTCTGCTCAGATTAAAGGTAATCTAGGCAATTATTCTGCTGAGGGGCTGAGCGGTTTTGTAACGGGCGGCAATAGCCAGTTGCAGGGACGCTTGGCATTTAGTTACCGTCAGCGTGAAGGTTTTATTCGTAATATTGCCGGCGAAGCGAGTTCACAAAACCCCGACGGATTAAACCAAGAGGATATGCATGGCATTGAGCGTACTTCGTTTCGTCCTTCATTGCGTTTTACTCCACACGACGATGTCACGGTAGATTTGGTTTACACCTACGAAAAAAATGATGATACAGGTACGTCCTTTAAAAATGGTTTATATGCGCCAACGGGCGGTAATACTAGTCCATACTCCTTTGTGGAAATGTCAGGTAGCCCAATGTCCCTAGAGGTGTTTGGGCGCGAGGACTTAGGTGTAGAGCGTACCGTTGAAGACCTAAATTTAACGGTCAATTGGGATATCAACAGTGAACTAACGTTTACCTCTATTACTGCCGGACGTCGCTTTGATTCGTTGGAGGTGTTTGATGCTGATGGTACCCAGGCGTGGTTTTTAGAGTTTGCAGAAGATGCCACTGGGGATCAGTTCAGCCAAGAATTCCGCTTGATTCATCAGGGCGCCAAGTTGACTACGATAGCGGGTGTAAGCTACTTCACCGAAGACGGCAGTCAAGCGGTTCCCTTTAGTACAGAGGAGTCTATTTTCCTCAATTGTCTTGGAGCGCTTCCTGCATTTGGTCAGCCGTGTATATCCGCAGACGGCTCGGTACCTATTTTAACGCCTGTTTTGACTGAAGGTGCGGCTCAGTTACTGACTTACAACCTAGAGTTTGAAAATTATGGTGACTCCGATGCATATTCTGCGTTTGTAGATGTCACTTATGCGTTGAATGATTCCCTAGAGCTAACCAGTGGCTTGCGTTATGTGCGCGAAGATAAAAGCAGTGGCTATCGCTCTGATGCGCCTAACAGCGTATTAACGGGAAGTGAGCTATTCACGGTTAATACTAACGGGGAAATATTCCGTGCCGAAGCCGATTATGATGACTGGCTACCACGTTTCAATTTGCTATATGTGGTTAACGACGATATCAATATGTACGCAACGATTTCGAAAGGACGTCGTTCAGATGTACTCAGTGTGACATCTGTTCGTGGTGACGATGGGCTGGGTGAAAGATCGGTCAGCGAAATTCCAGCGGAAATAATCTGGAATTATGAAACGGGTATTAAGGGGCAAGCATTTGATAAATCTGTTAATTATAACGCTTCGCTGTTCTATCAACAGTATTCTAACTTTCAGGTAACCCTACTCGACGATGAAGGAGTGGCATTTGCCGCTGATGCAGGTTCAGCAACGAATGTAGGTGTCGAAGCGGAAGTACGCGCCTTATTAGGTGCTGATTTTGAGATGTTCGCTAATTTGGCGTATCTCGATGCCACCATTGATGACGATAGTACAAACGGTAACTTAGCAGGCAACCGTTTTCGTTTACAGCCAGAATGGACAGCCAGCGTGGGCATGTTTTATTCAACTCAGTTATCCCAAGGCTACAACCTGACGAGCTCGTTAGTGTACAGCTACCGCTCAGATGTATTCTTCGAGCCAGAAAATGCACCTATTTCTGGTTTAGACATCAGCGAAGATGCGGTCAGTCTGGTCAGTGCTCGTATCGGTATTGCGCGTGCTAACGAGGACTGGTCGGTTAGTTTGTTTGCCAACAACTTGCTAGATAACGAGTATCTAGTTGACGCGGGAAATACCGGTGGAGGGTTTGGAAACCCAACATTTGTGGCCGGTCCGCCACGTTTTTATGGGGTAGAGTTTACGATGAATTTTGGCGAGTACTAATCACATCAGTTTTTTTAAAAATAGCCAAGTGAGCCTCTTTTGACGACTGGTTGAAAGGGGCTTTTCGTTTAATGGAGCTGCATAAGGTGATATAGCAAAGACAGAGAATGAAATATTCCTCTGGATCGTTATTATGAACAGATAGTATGTTGATTCAGCTCGTTAATTGGAGGATGTATGGCCCAGTGGCTTGACGCAAAAATTACTCAGCGTATAGATTGGAATGATCATCTCTTTAGTCTGGGTTTTCAATGTGATGACTTTCCTGAATATACCCCAGGGCAATTTACCAAAGTCGGCATTGAACAGGATGGAAAAATCATTTCTCGACCTTATTCATTGGTTAGCCACCCACAGGACAAGAGCCTTGAGATCATGGCTGTACCGGTGGCAGAGGGCGTACTTTCACCTAAATTACATGGGGTTAACGTCGGCGATAGGCTCAAGATCATGGCCCCTGCCACTGGGTTTCTGGTTTTGCACGAAGTACCAGATAGCCGTAACATTTGGTTAATTGCGACCGGCACAGGCGTAGGGCCATTCTTGTCTATTTTAGCGGGAACCGAGATATGGCAGCGTTATGAGCAGGTGATATTGGTTTATGCCGCTAGGCACGCAAGTGATTTAGCCTACGGGGAGCTGATTGCAAAATGGCAAGATGAATATCCCAACCAGTTTCATTTTGTGCCAATCGTCAGTCGTGAGAAGGTGAACGGGGCGTTGCAAGGACGTATTCCTGCATTATTAAGCAATGGCAATATCATTGAGCAGGCAGGGCAAACGCTTGATGCAGAGCAAAGTCAGGTCATGTTGTGTGGTAATCCGCAAATGATTGAAGAAGCGATGCTGGTATTGAAAGATATGGGGCTCAAAAAACACTTACGTCGCTCACCTGGGCAAATCACGCAAGAGCGTTATTGGTAATGGGCTGTAGCGGATTTAGCGGGTTAATTCTAAGCTAACGTTCTGGTGGTATATTTGTGCTAAAATAAGCCCCCGAAAAAAGCCCCTTACGCATTAGGCACGTTAATATGATCCCCTGGACCCACCTTGATACCGCCATTATCCCTAACAATGGCGGCGAGCTTAAGCTGTCTCAACGAGAGAAAGAGTTCTCTATTCGTTTATCGGGCATACGCGGTGAGCTAATGAATAGTCGGGTGTATAACTCAGAAAAAGTTCTTTCTGAGTTAGGCTGTGCGCACCTTAAAACCAGTAAAAATGCCCATGTGTTAGTCGGTGGTCTGGGCATGGGTTATACCCTGTCATCAGCGTTGAAAGCCGTGGATGAAACGTCAATCGTGACCGTTGCTGAGCTAATACCGGAAGTGGTTAAATGGAATCAAGGTCCTTTGGGTAACTGTGCCGGTAACCCGTTGCAAGATTCAAGGACTCGGGTTTGTGTGGGTGATGTAAAGGCGCTGCTAAATACGAAAACGCCCACCTATGACGCCGTTTTATTGGATGTGGATAATGGCCCTGAAGGGTTAACGCATTCTGACAATAACTGGATCTATTCTGAAGTGGGTTTAAAAGAGATTTTTAAGGTGATGAAAGCCAACGGGATGTTGGCTATTTGGTCTGCAGGGCCGGATTACTTGTTCGAAGTCCGCCTGAAAAAGATAGGCTTTAAAGTCGATACTCGTGTTGTGCGTGCGCGTCCAGGTAAAGGTAGCAAACACACTATCTTTCTGGCAAAAAAAGCCTAATCACCGTTAACAGTTGTCCTAAGCACTTTGCTTAAACCAGTTTAATTTATCTCGCAGGCTTACCACTGAACCGACAATAATTAAGGCCGGTGGTTGAATACCTGCTTCGGCGACTTTTTGCTGGATATTGCTTAAATTACCGGTCACCACTTTTTGGTTTGGCAAGGTTGCCGATTGAATTAGGGCGATTTCAGTGGTCTGTGGCAAACCATGTTCAATCAGTTTCTGGCATATCACCGGCAGACCAGTAAGGCCCATATAAAATACTGTGGTTTGTTCTGGTTGAGCGAGCATCGGCCAATTAAGATCAATGCTGTTATCCCGTAAGTGTCCTGTCGCAAATACCACGGATTTCGCATGGTCTCGGTGAGTTAGCGGAATCCCTGCGTAACTCGCCGCGCCGCTTGCGGCTGTGATGCCAGGCACCACTTGAAAGCTCACGCCTTTTTCCACTAAGGTTTCGATTTCTTCACCACCGCGACCAAAGATGAACGGGTCGCCACCTTTTAAGCGCACCACACGGTTACCTGCTAAAGCGAGATCAGCTAAAAGCTGGTTGATTTCATCTTGGGGCACAGTGTGTAAACTACGGGCTTTGCCCACGTAAATTTTTTCGGCATCACGGCGTACCAGTTCTAATATCTCTTTTGAAACGAGTCTATCGTAAACGACCACATCTGCTTTTTGCATTAGGCGCAGAGCACGAAAAGTCAGTAAATCTGGATCGCCTGGGCCTGCACCAACCAAGTAGACTTCCCCTTTTCCTGAGTCATGTTCGTCCAGCGCAAGCTTGTGGTGCATCATTTGCTCGGCTTTGCTTTGATTGCCTTGCAGCACTTGTTCAGCTACATCCCCGTCTAATACATCTTCCCAAAAATAGCGCCGTTTGGTGACTGAATTAAAACGCGCTTTAACGGTTTCACGAAATTTTTCCGAAAACTGGCCGAGTAAACTGACTTTCTGTGGGATCACTGATTCTAGTTTCTGACGTAAATAACGCAGCAGCACAGGGGCAACACCGCCACTGCTCATGGCAATGATGATCGGTGAGCGGTCAACAATAGATGGGGTGATAAATTCGCATAGGGGAGTGTTATCCACCACGTTAACCAAAATATTTAGTGCTTTGGCTTGCTGATGGATTTGCGCGTTCAATAAGCTGTCGTTAGTCGCAACGAATACCAGGCGTTTAGCCTGTAAATCATTTGGCTGATAGTCCCGGGTAACTAGGATGACTTTTTCCTCTGCAGCCAAGCGTAATATAGTATCACAGGCCCAAGGCGCTACTAGCGTAACAGTGGCCGACGTCTTCAATAGTAATTCGGCTTTACGCGCCGCTACTTCACCGGCACCAACAATCAGGCAGTGTAGTTCTTTGGTATCGACAAAAATCGGGAAATATTGCATGTTGCTCTGCTAACGCTCTTTATACACTGAATCTAAGGCGTATTTTGCGTGTTCTTCTTATTTAAATAAAGCATTGTAAACTGAAAACATATTCTTTTTAGTTATGAATAGGCCCAGGCTAATAGCCAAAGATAAAACGTGGCTCCATGTTTGACATCTGTGACGTACAGGCACAAAAAAGGGGCCATAGGCCCCTTCAGAATGTTTTGTTCGACTTGGTTACGATCAACCTAAAGCGACGCTTTGAAAAACGTTATTCAGGTTTGCTTTTGCGACGTGGAGGCTGATCTGACCATTCACGCATATTCAGACGTTGACCGGCAACTCGGGTTTTCTGCAACGTATCTTGGGTTGCGCGAGGCATATTTTTAGGCAAATCAACTGTGCTGAAATTATCGTAAATTTCGATAGCGCCAATGTTTTTGCTGCTAATGTTAGCTTCATTTGCAATCGCACCAACTATGTTACCAGGCTTTGCACCATGAGTGTGGCCTACTTCGATACGGTAGCGCTGCATACCTTCTTCAGGTGTACTGCTTTTACGAGCACGCTGTGGTCTTTCGCCGCCACGGTCGCCACCGCGTTCATTACGAGCGCCGCGTTGTTCGCGTCCACCGCGATCTGGACGGTCGCCTCTGTCACCACGTGGGGGGGCAGCATTGAGGTCCGGGCGGTCGCCTTCTTTCAAAATAAGTGGCTCGTCACCCTGTGCGATTTTAGCTAATGCAGCCATGATCACTTCTGGTGAAGCTTCTGTTTCTTTTTGAATTGACTCAACAATAGGGATCAATGTTTCAATGCTGCTGTCACTGATCGCTTCAATAACACTGTTTTTGAAACGGCTTAAGCGTGTTTCGTTCAACTGGGAAATTGACGGAATTGGCATAGGGTCAATTGATTGGCGAGTCGCGCGCTCAATTGAAAACAACATGCGTTTTTCACGGTGAGAGATAAACAATATTGCATCACCTGTACGACCGGCACGACCTGTACGACCGATACGGTGTACATAAGATTCAGTATCGTAAGGCACGTCATAGTTAATAACATGGCTAACACGTTCAACATCAAGACCACGAGCCACAACGTCAGTTGCAACTAAGATATCAATTTTGCCGCGTTTCAAACGCTCAACGGTACGTTCACGAGAGTTCTGTGGAATGTCACCATTGAGTGGCTCTACTGCATAACCACGGGCAGACAGTTTTTCTGCCAGCTCCATAGTCGCAGTTTTAGTACGCACGAATATAATCACGCCATCAAATTGTTCCACTTCCATAATACGGGTAAGTGCTTCAAGTTTATGATGACCGGCTACCTGACAGTAGCGCTGTTTAATGGTGCTAGCAGTGGTGACTTTAGATTCGATTTTAACTTGCTTCGGATCGTTCAAATAACGTTTGGTTATTTTACGGATCGGATCAGGCATGGTCGCTGAGAACAAGGCCGTTTGGCGCTCAGCAGGTGCATGGCTTAAAATCCACTCAACATCATCGATGAAACCCATACGCAGCATTTCGTCAGCTTCGTCAAGTACCAAGAATTTCAAGTTGTCTAATTTAAGCGTGCCTTTTTTGATGTGATCGATAACACGACCAGGCGTACCTACTACAACCTGTGCGCCACGTCTTAGTTGGCGAATTTGGTTGTCGTATGAAGAGCCGCCGTAGATTGGCAATACGTTAATTTTACGTGAGAAGCTCGCATAAACCTGAAATGCTTCAGCTACTTGAATCGCAAGTTCGCGAGTCGGAGCTAAAACCAATAATTGGGTATTGCTGTTGTTGGCATCAATGTTCGCGAGCATAGGCAATGCGAATGCCGCTGTTTTACCAGTACCAGTTTGCGCCGTACCAAGAAGGTCGTGACCTGCCATGATTAGCGGAATACATTCAGCTTGGATTGGAGTTGGTGTTTCATAACCTACTTTTTCTAAAGCTTGAAGAAGTTCGGCAGGTAGGTTGAGGTCTTTAAAAGTCAATTCGACAGTGTCAGTCATTAATTATCCCTAGTTAGAAACACGCAGGATTAACTTAGATTTCACAGTCAAATTCTAAAACGAAACCAGCGTGGATACACAAAAAAAGTATTATATGAGAAATCGTCCCTATACACCACGTTAGGCCGCGTTTTATTTGAACTTATCTGTAATAGTTGAAGATAGTTCGTTAACTTGTTATCAATGCGTTAACGCAATGATAATGAACCATTAAAATGCAACAAATTGTCATGCAAATTAACTTGTATTAACACAATGTTGCGGGCAGCATTTTACGAGAGGAATTATTGTTGGGGTAATAATACGACCTTTCCATCTTTTTGCTCAGCTTCAAATTTTAGCTGACGGGGTAAATTGAGCAAAAAGCGTCAGGTACAAACCTTTTAACTGACCCAGTGCTTCAAGTAAGATAAGTTTAGCGTTAGCATATTTTTGACGGCTAATTTTTAGGATATCGCAGTACTTTTTAGATGGAAGCGGATCGAATTAATGCCGCTGCATCAAAAGACGATGAGAGGATATGGAAGATGAACACCATGAAAAAAACAATAATCGCACTATCACTAGGGATGTTGATCAGTTGTGGCCAGCAAACCAGTGAAGAACATATTCAAGCCGCTCAAGATTTTATCGCAAAAAATGATAACGCATCGGCCATTGTCTCCCTTAAAACGGCCGTTCAGCTTGCGCCTAAATCACCCCAAGCAAGGTTTGAATTAGGCAAAGTATATATCGCCGAAAAGCAATTCGAGAGCGCAGAAAAAGAATTAAGCAGAGCGTTAGAGTATGGCTACGATGGTGCGAAAGTACTGCCATTACTCACTCGCGCTTATCAGCGAACTGGAGCGTATGCGGCTATTAGCGAAATGGACGATCAAAACGTTGATTTGAGCCTAAATGAAAAAGCCGAAATCGGTTATTTTAAAATTGTGTCTTTGGTGCGTCTGAATAAGCCTGATGACGCTCGAGCAATCATTGCTGATCAAATGCAACTGGACACAGATTCAGAGTTTAAAGCCTTGAGTCAGGTGTATGGCGAAATATTGAACAAAGATTATCCATTGGCCTTACAAATTATTGCTAATGTAAAAGACACTGCGCCAGATCATCCTGAAGTACTGAAACTCGCCGCACAATTACACCTGAGTGTGGGCGACCCAAAAGCCGCAGCCCAAGAATTTGATCGCTACGTTTCATTATACCCAGATGATTTGCAAACCATGTTTGTGTTGGCGAAGTTATGGGTCGACTTAGGTGAAACGGCTAAAGCAGAACCTTATGTAGACAAATTACTAGAGGTTAACGGTAAAAATGGTTTGCTCAATCAACTTAAAGCTGCAGCGCGTATTGCTGAAAAAGATTATCCGGAGGCGCAAAAATATGCTGAGTTGGCGATACAAAACGGTATTAATGATCCTGCTTTACGGTTAATTGCTGGTTACGCGGCTTATCAGCAGAAAGACTTTGAATCGGCCCAACAACACTTGTCTTTGGTCGCCAGCAACTTACCCGGTAACCATCCTGGGCTGCGTTTGCTTGCAGCAAGCCAGTTGCAACTTGGTTTAACAACAGAAGCGGGTGATGTACTTGAGCGCATCGAGCAGGTGAGTGAACAAGATGCCCAGTTATTTTCAAAAGCAAGTTATGAGTTATTGCGTCAAGGTAATGTAAAAGACGCTCAACAACTGGTGGAAAAATCGTCAAGCATCAGTACCACAGCAGAAGACTTAACCCGTTTAGGTTTGCTTAAGCTGTCATTGAACAACCTTGATGGCATAGTGGATTTAGAAGAGGCCGTAGCAAAGTCACCTGAGCTGGAAAGTGCTAAAAAAACCTTGGCGACCGCGTATGTAACAACCAAGCAATACGATAAGGCGTTGGAACTCGCCCAGCAATGGAAAGAGGATGATGCGAATGATATCAGTGCTTACTTATTGGCTGGCGAGGTGTACAGCAAACAACAAAATGTGAGTAAAGCAAAAGCGGAATTTCAGCAGGTTCTGAGCATTGCGCCTAGCCATCAAGGAGCCGCGCTTGGCCTAATAAATCTCTATATTGCCGAAAAAGACTACACCGCTGCGCAAAAGGCCCTAGCAGTGCTGCTTAACGCTCATCCTAATTATACCCCTGCTTTAGCAACGGCTTATTTAGTGAATAAGCAGCAAGGTCATGCTGAGCAGGGTGTCGCACTGGTTAAAGCGGCATTAGCGAATGCCCCAGACGACCAAGAGGTGAGCACGCTATACGCACGGCTATTATTGCTAGAAGGGCAATATGATTTAGCATTGCAGCAGTTCGCGACATTTGACCAAGACGCATCGCTTCCTCCCGCTTACTGGCCGGGTAAAGGTCAGGCATTGATTCGAGCAGGAGATATTGCTGGCGCGCAAGCGCATTACGATAAGTGGTTAAGTCAAGCGCCGAATAACAAACAAGCAGTGGTCGGGAAGTTATTACTACTCGACAGTACAGGTAAGTTTGAAGAGGGAGTTAAGCTCACAGAAGGCTTTTTGGCTGTGCGTAATGATGCTCAGATGCAATTATTACATACCCACTTTTTATTGATGAATAAGCGTATTGTCGCGGCACAAAAAGCCTATGACAGTATTCCCCAAGCGTTAAAATCGATGCCAATCGTTAAAGGCTTTTTAGCGCGTTTACAAATTAACGATGAGCAATTTGAGCTGGCTGAACCCAACGCCCACGCGGCCTATCTGGGATTGCCCAATGGGCGCAACTTGGTGATGTGGGTATTAACATTAGAACGACTCGATAAACCAGGCGAAGCGTTAAAGGTCATACAGCAACATTTACAGGCGTTACCGAATGATGGTGCGGCGTTAATGATGCTGGCGGAACGACAAATTAGCAGCGGCGATGACGAGGCCATAGTCAGTTATCAAACCTTGCTGCAGAAAAATCCTAATAACTTTGTAGCGCTCAATAATTTAGCTTATTTATATTTACAAAAAAATGAGTTGGATAAAGCTTTTCAATACGCTGAGAATGCGCTGAAACAACGTCCTGATAATGCTGCTGCGGTCGACACTTATGCACAAGTGCTTGTGGCTAAAAAAGAATATAAGAAAGCGGTAAAACAATATGATGCTGTGGTGAATGATAAAATGCGTAACGAAGAAATATACTTAAATTACGTGGAAGCTTTATTTTTGGATGGTAGCGATTTGCTCGGTAAACGTAAGCTCGAGCAGCGCGAAATGAAAACGGAAGCAAACATTGAGCGCCAAACCCAGTTGAAGGTTAAGTACGCCCAATAGCGCTGTTGCTTTTACAATATAAAAAGCCCGTGACGATAAAACGTCACGGGCTTTTTGGTTCTATTGATAGGGGATTGCTTAGCACTTTTGAATGGCTTGCATGATCCATTGTTTTAACTGGGCTTCACCTAAAGCACCAGAGGCTCGGTCTATTTCTTTACCTTGATGAAATAGGATTAAAGTAGGAATACTGCGAATGCCTGCTTCGCTACTAATTTGTTGTGCTTGTTCGGTATTTAACTGGGCGAACAGTACGCTCTCCGTTTGCCCCGCTAACTTGGCAAATACAGGCGCGAAGTTTTTACAAGGACCGCACCAACTGGCCCAGAAGTCCACCAACACAGGTAGGTGATTGCGTTCAATATAGCGGTAAAACTGCCCTTGGCTTAACTGACATGGCTGATGGGTATGCAGCTTTTGCTGGCACTTACCGCAATTAGCTTCTGTGTGTGTCTTGCTTTCAGGCACGTTATTAATGGCATAACAGTGGGGGCAAACAATATGCATAATTTTACTTTTTCTCCAGTTGGGCAGATTGAGGCGATAACTGTTCTACTTGTTGTTGCAGACTTTTAATATGCTTCAGTATATCGCTCAACGTGGGTTCTTCTTCATGTTCTTGTTCATGCTCCGCGGCTTCAAGTGCTGCTTTTTCTTTGCGAGCCAATTCGTTCTCTTGCTCCATCACGTTGACCACAATACCAATAACCATGTTTAAAAAAGCAAAAGCAGTAAAGAATATAAAGGTAAGGTAAAAAATCCAGCTAAGGGGATAAACCTCCATGGTTTCGTACATTACGTCAGTCCAGTCTTCAAACGTCATCACTCGAAACAAGGTTAATAAGGATATAGTGATATCACCCCATAACGTTGGGTTAATCGTTCCGAAAAGTGTACTACCAACCGCTGCGTAGATATAAAAGATAATAAACATCAGCAACATCACGTAGCCAAGCTGGGGGAGCGCTTTGACTAAAGATACCAATAATATGCGCAGCTCTGGAATAATAGAAATCATCCGCAGCACTCTGAATACCCTGACTAAACGGGCTATGACGGCCAAATCGGCGTCTTCTGCTGGGATCAGGCTAACGATGACGATTAAAGTGTCGAATATATTCCAGAAATTCGTAAAGAAGTTCCGTTTACGCTCCTCGGCTAAAAAGCGAATAGTGATTTCAGTGAGGAAAAACGCACTGATAAACCAGTCTAAAAACTGGGTGAGATTGTGCATGGTGGGTGACATTTCGTAGGTTTTTGCGCCCACCAATAAGGCGGAAAACACAATCACTGAAATGACAAAAATTTCGAACAGCTTGTTCGAACGAATACGGATAAATTGGGCCTGTAAAGATAAAGCGTTCATGGACTCACTGAATTTGCTAAAAAATCGTCGATAGAATATTGGATTTTGCGAAGCTGTCAATTCAGGATTGGTATCGGGTGATGTCAGATGTGCTGTTCTTTGCGTGTTTAATCTATAACAAATCGTTAGCTTGATATATCACTACGATAAAGCGTGAGTGTAAAACTTCTCTGCTAGCATCATGAGTATCCAATCTCAGCCCAAGGTGGGAAGTGATGCACGTAATAAACGACTTCGAATTTAAAACCGTCGGCGATATCCGTTTCGCGGTGGACGCAGCGCTGACGTTACCGACTTTGCTAAAAACACGCTTTAATGCCAAATCAATTTTATTGGTTACGGATAAAGGCTTATTAAATGCGGGTGTGTTAGCTGAAACATTACACATACTAGAAGCGTCAGGTCTTCAGGTTACGATATTCTCTGAGGTGCAGGCGGATCCGCCAGAAGCTGTTATTCAAGCGGCTGGTGCAAAAGCTAAGTATGTCGATGTGGTAGTAGGCATAGGTGGTGGTAGCTCAATGGACAGTGCCAAACTGGCTGCTGTGTTAGCCATGGAGCAACAGGCTCTTGTCGAAATGTACGGCGTTGAGCAAGTGAAATCAGCCCGTAAACCTTTGGTGCTTATCCCCACGACTGCGGGTACAGGCTCTGAGGTGACACCTATCTCGATTGTGACTACTGGGGAGTCAACCAAAGCGGGTGTGGTATCGCCTGTGCTATACCCAGACGTGGCCTTGCTTGACCCAAAGTTATTACTTGGTTTGCCCGCGCATATCACCGCAGAAACAGGTGTTGATGCCATGGTACATGCGATCGAGGCTTTCACGAGTAAACACAAAAAGAATCCGCTGTCAGATAACCTAGCGATAAAAGCGTTACAGCTTTTAGCCACACATTTACCCCTTAGTTATGAAAACGGTCAAGATGTGAATCATCGTGGTGGCACCTTGTTAGGTGCGATGCTAGCTGGGCAAGCGTTTGCAAATGCGCCAGTGGCGGCGGTACATGCGCTAGCCTATCCCTTGGGAGGTATTTATCATATGGCGCATGGTCTAACCAATGCCCTAATGTTGCCCTATGTCATGCGCTTTAACGTGCTTGCAGCACAACAGGAGTATGCGCAGTTGGCTCTGGTGGTGGCGCCACAATTAGCCGGCTTGTCACAAGCTGAGCAAGCATTAGGATTCATCGAGTATATGGAACAGTTTTGTAAGGCGCTAGGTATCACCAAACGTTTACGTGATTACGGTATTGGCCAACAGGATCTCCCCACGCTGGCACAAGGGGCGATGCTACAAACGCGACTGCTGATGAATAATCCGCGTACGGTCACTTACGAAGATGCACTCGGGCTCTATCAACAAGCTTGGTAGGTAACGTTTTATGGGATTTAAAAATGACTAAGGCGACGAGGGAGAGTTGTACTTTTATTACCCTGCTTGCTCAAGTCAATTATATAGTCAACAGCAGATAATGGAGATCCATTGATGACAACATCGACGACAAAAAAGCAGAATATTCCCCCCACGCGTAGCCATTTTCGTTACTTTGATACCATAGATACACGTTGGGCAGACAATGATGTTTACGGACATGTAAACAACGTCGCCTATTACAGTTTTTTCGATACGGTAGTCAATCGATTGCTGATTGATAACGGCTGGTTGAGCTTAGACGGTGATGGCCCGATTGGCTTAGTGGTAGAAACTCGCTGCCAGTATTATGCATCAGTCAGTTATCCAGCAGTGCTGGATATAGGCTTAACGATATTGAAGTTAGGTACCAGTTCAGTTGTGTATCAGTTAGCGGTGTTTTCTGAAGGGAGTGATGAGGCAAGTGCGGTTGGTCAATTTGTGCATGTTTATGTGGACAGACTCAGCCATTTACCTACGCCGCTACCGTTATCGTTGCGGGAAGGTTTGAGCCATTATTTGCTCGAAGTGGAATAACGCAAAGTGAATGCGACCGTCCGTCGCATTCACTTTGACATACCAATTCAGGATTAGCGGTTGCGACCTAGTGCATCATGGCTGGTCACCCAGTCACCAGCTAATACAGCGGCGCTCAACGACAACTCGCCTGCTAATACGGTCGCTCCTATTATCTCAGCGAGTTTATGGGCTTTACCTTCTCCGCAGCAGTCCATCATTTCTAAGCACTCTTTCTGTGTTGCCAATGCCGTACCACCACCATACGTTGCCACTATTAATGAGGGCAAGGTGATCGCAATATAGAAATTGCCTTGTTCGTCTACATCCACAAAAGATAACGCCGCTGAAGACTCAGCTACGTTGGCAGCGTCTTGGCCGCAGGCAATGAACATGGCGGTGATGCCATTTGCAGAGTGGGAGCCGTTATTAATAGAGCCCGCCATAAAACTGCCCATGTTGGATACTTGGCGCATTTTAAACAGCATCTCTGCTGATACTCCCAACATGCTTTTGAGAATGTCATTACTGATTTTCGCTTCCGCGATAACACGCTTGCCTCGGGTGTGTAACGTATTGAGTTGAGAATGCTTTTTGTCGGTATCCATAGCACCAGATAAGTTGTAACGCTGCATGCCTTGGCCGGGATAATTGGCCTTAATCCACTCGCAGGCTGCAAAAGTAGCTTTGCCCACCATGTTCTGGCCTGCTGCATCGCCTGTGGTGAAATTAAACCGTAAGTACAACATACGTGCAGCAGCATATTGCTCAATATTACGTAATTTGCCTACGCTAGTGGTGCTTTGCGCTTCATTTTTAATACTTGCGAGTTGCTCATTGATCCAAATACCAAAGGCGTGTGCTTGGCGAGCATCTTCAAAAATAAATACCGGTGCACGCTGCATAGCATCATCCACGACTGTGACCTTTACGCCGCCCGCTGCGCCAAGCACTCGCATGCCGCGATTATAACTGGCGACTAAGGTGCCTTCGGTTGTAGCAAGAGGCACATAAAATTCGCCTTTGGCATGTTCGCCATTGACCTTAATTGGCCCGGCTAAACCAATAGGAACTTGAGCTACGCCGATAAAGTTTTCAATATTACCTGCAGTTTGCTCAGGGCTCAGAGAATAGTGGCCCACATGGGTAAGCTCTGCGTTCGTTTGTTGTTGTATAAAGTCGCGGCGTTGCTGGGCCATACTTTGAGTATGATCGTTCTGTTTGTCTCTTGGAATAGATGGTTTGGAAGTAGCAGAGCCTGTGAAGGGCGAAGTGGAAGCATTTTTATCTGACATAGGAATAACCGGAACAGTAGAGATAAGGTAAATCTACAATTATCAGCAAATGCTAGTGGTTTGAAATGGTTATGCTTAATTAATGTGCAGTAGTTCTAATGATAGTTACCATGACAGGTGATATTTTAGGTTTCAAGAAGCTGCAATTTGTCAGGTACCCCATCCCAATCTAGGGCGTCAGCGGGTGGGGGGATCACGTCGATGATATTTGGCCATACCTTGGCAAGCTCGGCATTCAATTCGGTAAAGACGGCTTGTCCCGGTGGCAGTTGATCATCCTGAAAAATTGCTTTGGCTGGACATTCAGGTTCGCATAGCGCGCAATCGATACAAATATCCGGATCGATAACGAGAAAGTTTGGCCCCTCGAAGAATGCATCCACCGGACAAACGGCAACGCAGTCAGTGTATTTACATTTTATGCAGTTGTCTGTGACTACAAAGGTCATGAGTAAGATCTTAGCTGAGCGATATGGGCGCCGATCATACTTATTGGTTATAAAAATACAAGATGGTGTTAATGATGAGCAAGTTCGTGTTGAATAAACCAGACACAAGGCCACGCATGACTTAAAATAACCCGCTTATAATTTTTGTGTTGGGCTGTGCCCCTGCGTTTACCTTTTTTCGGATCTCATATGCTGCGTTTAACTGATATAAAACTTCCACTTAATCATCAAGATGCTGACTTAACTCAAGCCGTGCTAAGCAAATTAGCTTGTAGTGCTCAGCATCTGAAACAGGTTTCAGTGTTTAAACGCGGTTTTGATGCGCGCAATAAACATGATATTCAATTGATTTATACGCTGGATATAGAAGTCGATGACCATGAAACATTGTTAGCCCAATTTGCTAACGATCCGCATGTTCGCATATCTCCCGATACGCGTTATAAATTTGTTGGCCAGGCACCCAAAGGTTTAACTCAGAGACCTGTGGTAATAGGTTTGGGCCCATGTGGTTTATTTGCCGGCTTATTGTTGGCACAAATGGGCTTTAAGCCGATTATATTAGATCGTGGTAAAGAGGTGCGTGAACGCACCAAAGATACGTTTGGTTTCTGGCGTAAGAAACCGTTAAATCCTGAATCTAACGTGCAGTTTGGCGAAGGGGGAGCGGGTACATTTTCCGACGGAAAACTGTATAGCCAAGTTAAAGATCGCAAACATTATGGGCGAAAAGTACTGACAGAGTTTGTTGATGCGGGCGCGCCAGATGAAATTATGTATGTCAGCAAACCGCACATAGGTACTTTTAAGTTGGTGGCTATGGTTGAACGGATGCGGGCACAAATTACCGCATTAGGCGGCGAAGTTCGTTTTAGCACCCGGGTCGATGATGTACATATCGAAAATGGACAACTCATTGGCTTGAGTTTATCCACAGGTGAGCGGTTAGATTGCCAACACGCAGTGCTGGCCGTGGGTCATAGTGCGCGAGACACCTTTAAAATGCTTTACGATCGTAATGTGTATATCGAAGCTAAACCTTTTTCTGTGGGCTTTCGTATTGAGCATGAGCAATCGATGATTGACGAGTGTCGTTTTGGCCCCAGTGCTGGTCACCCCATTCTGGGCGCCGCTGATTATAAGTTAGTGCACCATTGTAAAAGTGGCCGAGCAGTTTACAGCTTTTGCATGTGCCCTGGTGGTACCGTTGTGGCTGCCGCGTCAGAAGAAGGACGCGTAGTCACCAACGGCATGAGCCAATACTCACGACATGAACGCAATGCCAATAGTGCCATCGTAGTGGGTATCGAACCTGAAAAAGATTTTCCGGGTCATCCATTGGCCGGTATCGAGTTACAACGTAAATTAGAAGAACAAGCGTATGCACTAGGGGGAAGTAACTACGATGCCCCTGCTCAGCTCATCGGTGACTTTTTAAATGGAAAACCCTCATCAGAACTGGGCGATGTAAAGCCTTCCTATACACCTGGGGTCAAACTGACAGACTTATCTGAGGTCCTACCCGATTACGCGATCAGTGCAATCCGTGAGGCAATACCAGCGTTTGATAAACAGATCAAAGGCTTTGCAAAAGCAGATGGTTTGTTGACTGGCGTTGAAACGCGCACCTCTTCGCCAATTTCTATCAAGCGCGGGGCTGATTACCAAAGTGTTAACGTGCAAGGGTTATACCCTGCCGGTGAAGGTGCTGGTTATGCTGGTGGCATTCTATCCGCTGGTATTGATGGCATAAAAGTAGCGGAAGCTGTGGCGTTATCCATGCTAGAAAATAGTGAGCTTGATATTCACTAAGGGCATTGCTTAGCCTATGCATAAGACATAAAAAAAGCAGCCTGAGCTGCTTTTTTTATGTTATTTGGCCCATCATAAATGATCCGCCTTTAACCCATCGACTAATTAAGTTGTGCCGTTAAGCCTTGGTTGATATCAGTAACGTCGTCAACGGATAACGTACCTGCAGCTAACTTAAGGTTAAGTACGCTAATGACATAGCCGTAACGGGCGCTTGATAGATTACGACGGGCATCAAACAAGTTACGGGTACTGTTTAGCACATCAACTATGGTACGTGTACCGACATCGAAACCGGCTTCAGTGGCTTTTAACGCACTTTGCGCTGAAATCACCGCCTGTTCAAAGGCTTTAATACGTGAGATTGACGCTTTCACATCGTTATAGTTAGAACGAATACTACGAATAACGGAACGATGAATACGTTCACGATCTTCGCTGGTGGCAACAAATCTATGTTTCGCAGACTCAACGCTGGCTGATACGCGACCGCCTGTATATAGAGGTACGTCAACAGACAACTGTACGCCGTAGGTGTTAAAACGATCATTTCCGCCAGCACCAGGGTTAATAGCAAAGCCGTCAGTATCGTTACTGTTGGCACTGGCGCCTAAGCTAACAGTTGGATAATGACCGGCGCGGGCACTTTTAATATCAAATTTTGCGATATCCACACTGGCGTTTGATACCAATAACTGCAAGTTGCGTTCTTCGGCCATTTTCAGCCAATCATTTACGTTAGCCGGCGTCGGTAAACTGGCCGAGAACTGCTCAGTGTTAAGCACGTTTAAATCTGGGTAATAAATACCCGTGATTTCACGAAGGGCTTCAAGGTTGGTTTCCACTGCGTTTTCAGCACTGATTTCTGCAGCGACGGATGTATCGTATTGTGCTTGTGCTTCATGTACATCAGTAATGGCGGTTAAACCCACTTCAAAACGTTGCTTGGTTTGCTCAAGTTGACGGGCGATAGCGCGTTTCTCGGCGCGAGCAAAGGCCAAATCGTCTTGTGCTTGTAAGGTGTCGAAGTAGGCGCTAACAGTACGTAAAATCAAATTCTGCATGGTCAAGGCAAGGTTGGCATCAGATTGACTGGCAACCAATTCGGCGCGGTCTAAGCCAACCCAAAGCGAACGATCGTATATGGTTTGTGATAGATTTAGGGTCGCATCATTGGTAGAGCGATCTAAATCGCCGTACGTTTCTGCCGCTTCTAACGTCAGGGATATTTGCGGCAACAAACCAGCCCGGCTGATGTCGATATCAGAAAAAGCCGCTTCTCTGCTGGCTTGTGATTGCAATGTAGCGGGATCGTTTTGCAATGCTTGCTGATATACGCCTAATAGGTCATCAGCGAATGCGTGAGACGATACGCCAAAGCTAATCAATAGCGAAAGAAGTGTTTTTTTCATGTGGGTTCCTTGATGAATTTTGCTTGTGGCAGCGATACTGTTATTTTTATGTTCTATATATGTCGAGTATAAAGAGGCTAAAGTTTAAAGACATTAAGTGCGAACACGAAACATCTAGACGTAAAACTAGGTCCTCAAGTGTAACAGAATATTATACTAGCCATCGACTGGTAAATGTTGCTTCACTATATGCTACTAGAGTTCAAATATTAAAGAGGGATTATGTCCAAAATTCAGCAGTTTTCTCACAAAGATGTCGAAGTTACCTGCAAAGAACCGCTTTATGAAGGTTTTTTTAAGATGGTGAAATACCATTTTAAGCACAGATTATTCAAAGGCGGTTGGAGCGAAACCGTTGAGCGAGAAATATTTGAACGGGGTCATGCCGTTGCGGTATTGCCTTACGATCCCATATTAAAAGAATTCGTCATGATTGAGCAAATTCGCATTGGCGCATTAGCCACCTCGAATTCACCATGGTTGTTAGAGATTGTGGCTGGTATCATCGACCCTGGAGAGACTGGGGAAGATGTATGTTACCGAGAAGCGCAAGAAGAAGCGGGCGTGACAATCACGGATCTTAAAAAAGCCATTAGTTATTTAGCCAGTCCAGGCGGTACGACCGAGCGATTACATATCTATGTGGCGCAAGTTGATGCGAGTCAAGCGAAAGGCGTGCATGGCTTGGATGACGAAAGTGAAGATATCTTGGTACACCGAGTACCAGAAGATCAAGCGATAGAGTGGATTAATCAAGGAAAGATCGATAATGCAGCCACACTGATTGCGCTGCAATGGTTTGCTATGAATAAACAACGAGTACTTGATGACTGGAAACAATGAATACAATTTAAAACGTAAATATGTACCGCACCTGCCGAGCATTCAGCGGGTGTGCGCGTTAAACTATGTACGCTTAATTAAATTATTACCAGATTGCGATACCGAAGATCTTGAGTATCAATTTAAGGTTAATAACACCCTTAATTACAGTATTAAAATCCTTGAGTGCAGTCGTTACACTAGCACTGTGGCAATGTCTCAGGAGTCTATTGTAGGACCTGATTACATGCGACCAGTGGTGCGTATACGTCTGTACCACGATGCTCAACTCGCTGAGGTTATCGAATCTCAGCATATTGGGGCGCTAAAGCCGAGTTATGAATACCCCAATATAAAAATGTACCAAAAAAATGAAAAAGAAATGGTCAACCTATTTCTGAGTGAATGGTTATTATTTTGCTCTAAATACAAAGATCAACTTTACGCAACGAGCGTATAGTCGCCGTGAGGTATGTGTGAGTTTTCAGATTGCGCAAATTTCAGATTGTCATCTGTTCGCAGATAAACACGAAATCAGTTATCAGGGCATTAATCCTTATGTGAGCCTTGAGGCTGTATTGGCAAAGGTTGCGCAAAATGGTCCGGATTTGGTAATAGTCAGTGGCGATGTTAGCGCTGATGAAAGCTTAACCAGCTATCAACACTTTTCCCATTTGTGGAGCCAAAGTGAGATATCGGCACCTTTACTCGTTATACCTGGCAATCACGATGATCTGGCCAGTTTAGATAAAGAGTTAAACGCATCTGCAGGTTGGCCTGTGTCACGAAGTGCTGGGGTATATTGGCGAATTCATGCCTTAAACACAAAGGCGCAAGGTACTGCTGGAGCAATATCAACCAACCAGCTTGATTATATAAACCAGCAAGTCAGCATGAACCCAGAAGCGCACCATTTACTGGTGGTGCATCATCACCCCTTTGCGTGTGGTGGTTGGATGGATAACCATCCTTGGCACAACAGTGACACATTTGTCGCCCAAGTGAGCAAACATCAGCAAATTAAAGCTGTCATTTACGGGCATATACATCACGCTAGTCATCGCCAGCATGAACATTGCTGGTACTTGTCAGCACCCTCTACGTGTTGGCAATGGGCGATAAGTGCCCAGTTTTCAACCAGCGAAGAAGCACCTGGTTATCGTGTCATCAGCCTGAATAATAATGGCCTAGTCGACAGTCATATCATCAGAATTTAACGGAATATTCATGACGTATAACAAACGTGAAAAAGTGATTATATATTTGCACGGCTTTCTAAGCTCGCCTCAGTCAGTGAAAGCCCAGCAAACTAAGGCGTTTGTGGATGAATACTATCCAGACTTAATATTCTATATTCCGCAACTGGATAATCACCCAAAGCCCGCCGCGAAGATGCTGGACGAATTGGTAGCGCAGCACCCAAATTCGAAACTGGGATTTATTGGCAGCTCAATGGGAGGCTATTTTTCCAGTTATTTGCTTGAACGATATGGTGGCAAAGCGGTGTTGATAAATCCTGCGGTGCAGCCATACAATTTATTAACCGATTATTTAGGTGAGCACGTTAATCCTTATACCGAGCAGAAATTTAGTTTGCGCGAATCTCATACTCACGACCTGAAGACGTTCGATACCCCCACGTTAGCCCAACCGCAAAATTATTGGGTTTTATTGCAAACGGAAGACGAAACTCTAGACTATCGACTTGCTGAGCAAAAATATTTGGGGGCGAAGGTGACCATAGAGCAGGGTGGGGATCATAGCTTTCAGGGATATGAGCGGTTCTTGACAGATATTTTTCAGTTTCTGCTGCAAGACTAAATGAAGCTTGGTATAACATGAACGCAACGACTCGAGCATATCGTCAGGTAATTTTCGTTAACGACCCACAACTACAATAAGAACTATGTCTAATCAATATAACGCAGATGCAATTGAAGTTTTAAATGGCCTTGACCCGGTCAAACGTCGCCCAGGTATGTACACAGATACCACAAGGCCCAACCACCTTAGCCAAGAAGTCATCGATAACAGTGTGGATGAAGCACTCGGCGGGTTTGCAAGTTCGATAAAAGTTGTTTTACATGCTGATCAATCATTAGAAGTGACGGACGATGGGCGTGGTATGCCAGTGGATATCCATGCTGAGGAAGGCATATCTGGCGTCGAATTAATCATGACCAAATTGCATGCCGGGGGGAAATTCTCCAACAAAAACTATCAATTTTCTGGTGGTTTGCATGGAGTGGGCATCTCTGTGGTCAATGCGCTCTCAAAGCGGGTTGAAGTCAGTATTCGTCGTGACGGGAGTGTGTATCAAATCGCTTTCGAAAATGGTGACAAGGTTGAAGATCTTAAAGTCATCGATACCTGTGGTAAACGTAATACAGGTACGCGAGTGCATTTTTGGCCGGATCCTCAGTATTTTGATTCAAGCAAATTTTCAGTGACTAAATTATTGCATGTGCTGCGTGCAAAAGCGGTGTTATGCCCTGGATTACGCATTCGTTTTGACGACAAAGTCAGCAAAGAAAGTCATGAATGGTATTTTGAAGACGGTTTAAAAGACTACTTGTATCAATCTGTTGGCGAAAGTATGACGTTGCCAGTTGAAGCGCCGTTTGTTGGTGCTGTGAGCGGCAACACGGAAGCGGTGGACTGGGCGGTTATTTGGTTGCCTGAAGGCGGTGAAATGATCACCGAGAGTTACGTTAACCTTATTCCTACGGCTCAGGGCGGAACCCACGTCAATGGCTTACGCCAAGGCTTGTTGGAGGCGATGCGTGAGTTTTGCGAATTCCGCAACTTATTACCCCGTGGTATTAAGTTAACCCCAGAAGATATTTGGGATCGCTGTAGCTATGTGCTGTCAACTAAGATGCAAGACCCACAATTTGCTGGACAAATTAAAGAACGCTTATCATCACGACAGGCCGCAGCCTTCGTATCTGGGATTGTTAAAGACGCGTTTAGTTTATGGCTGAATCAACATACAGCTATTGCCGAGCAATTGGCTGAAATGTGTATCAGCAATGCCCAGACACGGTTACGTCAAAGCAAAAAAGTCGCGCGTAAAAAAGTCACTCAAGGTCCAGCTTTACCTGGGAAATTAACCGATTGTTCGACACAAGATACCGGGCGTTCCGAATTATTTTTGGTGGAAGGGGACTCTGCAGGTGGCTCCGCCAAGCAAGCACGAGACCGTGAGTTTCAAGCCATCATGCCTTTGCGAGGTAAAATTTTAAACAGCTGGGAGGTTGACTCATCACAAGTACTGGCTTCTCAGGAAATCCACGATATATCTGTAGCCCTTGGGATCGACCCAGATTCTGATGATTTAAGTGGATTGCGTTACAATAAAGTGTGTATTCTCGCAGATGCTGACTCTGATGGATTACATATAGCCACCTTGTTATGTGCTTTATTCGTTAGGCACTTTAGGGCGTTAGTCGACAATGGACATGCCTATGTGGCTATGCCGCCTTTATTTCGCATCGATATTGGTAAAGAGGTTTTTTACGCTTTAGACGAGGGGGAAAAACAAGGGATTTTAGATCGCATCGCCGCGGAGAAAAAACGCGGTAAAGTGAACGTGCAGCGCTTCAAAGGCTTGGGTGAGATGAACCCACTGCAATTACGCGAAACCACAATGGATCCGAATACACGACGTTTGGTTCAACTGACCATAGAAGATCCCGTCGACATGATGGAAACCATGGATATGTTGCTAGCAAAAAAACGTGCTGGTGATCGTAAGTCATGGTTAGAAAGCAAAGGTAATATGGCGGACGTATAGTTCGCTTTGCAATATTCACTCTTTTAGTATGCAAGGACTCAGTTTGCTGCGTTTTTTCAAAGTTTTCGTTATTTTATTGTTGATCGTGGTTGGTTTGGCTGCGGTATTGTTTATTGCCAGCGTAGAAGATAAACCCCTCGTTGTATCGGCGAGCGCGACTCAGGTTGATGATGCTGACTCGGTAAAAGAGTTAATTGAGCAAATACAGCAAAGTGTTAAGGACCGCACTTTGGATCAGCAAATACCTTTGAGTGAAAACCAGCTTAATAGTTTGGTTGGTTTTCTACAGCGCGCCAAAGAGCAGTTTCAAGGACAGGTCAATATCACCCCAGTAGCAAGCAGTATTTCGGCTAGCTATCAACTGCCACGTAATCCCATTGGTCGTTATATTAATTTTAGCGCGCTAATTCTCCCCGGGACTGGATTACAGTTATCAGAAGTGCGCTTAGGTAGCATTGTGCTGCCAGGTAAAGAGACATTGGCAACATTAGTGTGGTTAGCAGATGGGTGGACAGACAGCACGATAGCCAGTCAATTTGTGCAACAAATTGACAGTATACGTATGTTTCAAGGCAGTATGGTCATTGCCATGCGCCCTTTAGATGCATTTTTACGTAATCTAAAAGATCTTAAGCGAGATATCAGTGTCGACACGGATTTAAGTTTGGCTACGGCACATTATTTGCGTTTTTTAGCAAATTTAGATGTGGGTAAACGGCCGTCTTCCCAGTCTTTGGCGCGTTATATTCAGCCCTTGTTTGTTGAGGCAATGAGTCGTTCAGCGGCGGATACCGCTGGTGAAGAAAACGAAGCGGCAATTATGGCGATAGCGACCTATGCGGGTCACCACAGATTTGCCAATTTTGTTGGTAATGTGCAGCCTCAGCCAAAACGCATCGCCGCGCCACGTATTATGCCGACATTAATGGGGCGTTCTGATTTAAGCCAACATTTTATATTTTCTGCCGCGATAAAAGTCTTGTCTGAGCAGGGCTTAACGGCTGCTATCGGAGAATTTAAAGAGTTGATGGACCGAGGCGAGGGAGGCAGCGGTTATAGCTTTATCGATTTAGCCGCTGATCATGCTGGGGTCAATTTTGCCCAAGTGGCCACAGATGAAAAGCGTGCGTTCGCCTTACAGCGACTGTTAGCTGCTAGTAGCAGTGAAAGTCCGTTTTTTCCGGATACCGCAGGTTTGCCTGAGAACCTAAATAAAGCCGCATTTACAGAGCGTTTTAAACAAGTTGATAGCCCTGAATATAAGACGTTGTTAGCGGAGATCGACCGGCGGATAGGGTTATTGCCTGTCAGTCAATTAACACAGACTCAATAAGATAAGCACCAATTGACCTTACTGCGCATTACAGCAAGGCGCTGCTAATGCCCTGTTGTATTGGAGAACAGGTTTATCACGATAACGCCGGCCAAAATAAGCAACATACCGATAATAGCAGGTGTGTCCGGTAAGGTTTTGGACATCACCGCAGCTATGGTGGCGATCAGTACGATCCCCATGCCCGCCCAAATGGCATAGGCAATGCCCACAGGAATGGTTTTAAGCACCAGAGACAAAAAGTAAAAGGCCGTAGCATAGCCGATAACACATAAGGTGCTAGCGAAGGCATGATTAAATCCGTCTGATGCTTTTAATGCCAGTGTGCCAATGACTTCGGCAATAATTGCTGCGCTGAGATACCAATACCCCATCGTGTTCTTCCTTATAAAATCAATCGAGCCATATAACCAATGAGCGTTGATAAACCTGTGCCTAACGTGGGCACTAGTCTTTAACGCTGAATTGAAACTGATTGAGAGTCGTGAGCAATAACTCGATTTTCTTTACCACGCTGGGCAAGGCTTGTTTTTGCTGCTCTGTGTCCAGTTGACTCAAATTAGCGATATCTTGGGCGAGTTCTTCCACGTAGGGTTTGAAGAAACGTCCAGTGGCAGTAAAGCCAGAATCCTCGGGGAAAATAGCTTGGAACTTGCCTTTTCCAGAGCTTTGTAGTTTGGCAATAATATCATCCGCATCAATTGATTTGCGGTATATGAGTTGGGCGTGTTCGGTCAGTTTTTCAATAATTGTTTGCATAGTTCATACTTAATCAGTTGAAAGGTTAAAGATTTGCGCGTAACGGTCGATAATAGCGAAGAGCGGGCGATTCTGCCTGCTTTTCAACTTTGCTACAAGCAATAGGGGTTCTGGTATGGAAATTCAAGGAGGCGCTGCCTCTGGATCATCCGGTGCGACGCTTGAGATCAAATCGTTACAGATGGCTAAATCCCAGCAGGAACGAGATGGACAAGCGACGCTTCAGCTGCTGGAGTCAGCAGCTGACGTACCATCATCTTCATCAAGTCCAAATTTAGGTTCCGTGGTCAACACGTTCGCCTAATTAGGGATGAAGATTTAAATCAATTGGCGTTTTACCGGGTTGGCCGCCTATCTCACGCACGAGTTTCGGTACCAAGAAACCCGGTAAACGTCTTATCATTTCAGCCATTATTGTTTTGGCTATCTTATCGTCTAAGTCGAAATGTTGGGCGCCTTGTACTTTGTCCATCACATGTAAATAATAGGGTAATACGCCCGCTTCGAATAATGTTTCACTTAACGCCACTTGTATGTCTGCATGGTCATTTATGTCTTTGAGTAATACACCTTGATTTAATAGCGTTACCCCAGCGTTTGTAAGTTGCTTCAACACGTCGCGCAGCGACTGATCAATTTCTTGCCCATGATTAATATGCAACACCATAACGGGTTTTAGCCGAGTTTGGGTGAACCACTCAATTAGCTGGGGCGTGATGCGTGATGGTATAACCACAGGCAAGCGAGTGTGGATCCGAATTCGTTTGACGTGAGGAATGAGGGAAATTTCTTCCGTTAACCAGGCGAGAAAGTCGTCTTTCGCCATTAATGGGTCGCCGCCTGAGTAGATGACCTCGTTTATATTTGTATCGTTTCGTATGTAATTTAAGGTTTCTTGCCACTCGTGTTTATTTAAATGGTTGTCTGCGTAGGGGAAATGACGACGAAAACAGTAGCGGCAATTGATGGCACAGCCGCCTCTAACGAGCAACAATACGCGACTTTGGTACTTGTGTAGTACACCAGGTTTGTCATTATCTTGCTCTTTTAACGGATCAAGCAAATAATTCGGGTCGTGTAAAAATTCTTTTTTACTGGGAAATACTTGACGGAAAAGGGCGTCGTTTGCATCCCCTTTTTTCATGCGTGCGGCAAAAGGTAACGGTACACGCATAGGAAATAAGCGCCGTGCAGCGATATCGTCTTTAAATAACTGAGGGTCTAACTTTAAGTAAGTTAACAGCTCAAGAGGATCTGAAAACGCACTTGAAAGGACTTTTTGCCAGTTATTCTCTACAGCAATGAGTTTTTTAGGTATTATTTGTGTCAACTAGATACTCTACACAGTTAATTGATTACGAGGAAGCATGGCTAATATCAGCACTAATGAGTTTAAAGCGGGCGTTAAAATTATGCTCGACGGCGAACCTTGCAACATTCTTGAAAACGAATATGTTAAACCTGGTAAAGGCCAAGCCTTTAACCGCGTTAAGTTAAAAAAACTTATCTCGGGTAAAAGCCTAGAGAAAACCTTTAAATCAGGTGAGTCTTTCGAAGGTGCAGATGTCATGGATGTCGAGCTGTCATATTTATATACCGACGGTGAATTCTGGCATTTTATGAATAATGAGTCGTTTGAGCAAATCGCCGCAGACGAAAAAGCTGTTGGCGATAACGTTAAATGGCTAGTCGAAAACGATAGCTGCACCATTACATTGTGGAATGGTACACCGATTGTGGTTAGCCCTCCTAACTTTGTTGAATTAGAAATTACTGAAACAGACCCTGGCCTGAAAGGTGATACCGCAGGTACTGGCGGCAAACCAGCCACATTGAGCACAGGTGCGGTTGTTCGCGTGCCTTTGTTCGTGCAAACAGGCGAAGTAGTTAAAGTCGATACACGCAGCGGTGAATATGCCTCTCGCGCTCAGAAGTAAATAATATAAATTTGTTGAAGGCCTGCATTACTGTAGGCCTTTTTTATGTCTGTAGTCTAGGGATCATCAATGAAGTATGCCTCAAAAGTAGCTTGGCAGCCTACGGCTGATATCCAATCTTTGCGTCAGCGCGCGGGTATTATCGCCGTTATTAGACAGTTTTTTGCACAACGCAACGTGCTAGAAGTAGAAACGCCGAGCTTGAGCAACGCGACTGTGAGTGACGTGCACATGCGTGTCTTCGATACTCAATTTAGTGATCCTATGTCGCCTGAGCAAAGAACCTTTTATCTACAAACGTCACCTGAGTACGCAATGAAACGGTTGTTATGTGCGGGCAGTGGGGCGATTTATCAAATGGCGAAGGCATTTCGTAATGAAGAGGCAGGTAAACACCATAATCCAGAATTTACCATGTTGGAATGGTACCGACCTGGTTTCGATCATGTGAAATTAATGGATGAAGTCGATGCGTTAGTTAAACAGGTAATCGGCTGTCAGCCGGCGGAGCGAATGAGCTATCAGCAAGCGTGTTTGTCGCATCTGTCAATAGATCCATTAAGCGCATCGTTAGGTGAACTACAAAAACGAGGTTGTGAATTAGGCTATGAACACATTTGTCGAGACGAGCAAGACAAGGATACGATCCTACAGTTGCTATTCAGTCATGAAGTCGAGCCGTTCATTGCCAATGAACGTCCGTGCTTTATTTATGAATTTCCCGCTAGTCAGGCCGCGTTAGCGAAAATAAAGGTAAATGATGCGCGTGTGGCTGAGCGCTTCGAGCTGTATTACAAAGGAATTGAGTTGGCCAATGGCTTTCATGAACTGAGCAATGTGGCCGAGCAGCGGCAAAGGTTTGATGCTGACAATGCCCAGCGCCGCGCCAGCGGTTTGCCGCACATTACCACTGATGAATTGTTTTTAGCTGCCCTTGACGCGGGGTTGCCTGATTGCGCAGGTGTGGCCGTAGGTATCGATAGATTGGTGATGCTGGCGCTTAATAAAATTGAAATCAGAGAAGTCATTGCATTTAATTACCACAATGCATAATTTTTGTGGCCTTCACCTAGTTGTAAACGACATATTTCGACTATAGTTATTTAAAGGAAGCCGTATAGACGTAGAATCGAATTCGCATGCAGATAGTACCAAGACCCCCCTCACACCAAGCTTTAGCTTATCAACAAGCCTCAATTGAAAATAATTTAACCTTAGTCTGGTATTTTTCTATTGTGGCGTTAATTGGCTTTGGTGTGCATTTACTGCATCATCTGCGCTTAGGCACCGGAGCATTTAGCGAACCAATGCTGCCTTATTTGGTGGTGTATTTAAGCAATGTCATCTATGCATTCCTTAATTTTTTACTTCTACCTTCTGCCCGCGCTGCGTCTAAGGTTTCTTGGCACGTGACCTTGCTGGAGTTGTTATATCCGGCTTTTTTAGCTTTCATGGCAACCGTGCTGTCAATTTATACCAGCATTCAAGGGCATGGACCCGTGCCTTTTATCATGGGCATGATGGTGATTGCTATGTTAGTGCAGGGGCACTTACCATTTTTGTTTATATTATTATTATTTTGTTGGCTGTTTGTCAGTGCTGGTTTGTTGTTTATGTTGCCTATTGGAGAGGCTTCTTCACCCATTTTGACCTGTTTTACCACTATGCTTATTGCCCTGTTTATTGCTCGATTAGCTGAACGTTCCCGGGTAACCCAATTTGAAGTTCTGCAAGAGCTGCATGAAAAAAACCGTTTATTAGAAGAATTAGCGGTGCAAGATCCGCTGACAAAATTAAATAACAGACGTTATTTCACCAATAAACTGGAAATGGAAACGGCGCGTAGCTTGCGTTATCACCATCCTCTTAGCTTGTTGATTGTCGATGTGGATGACTTTAAAAAGATAAACGATAGTGACGGACACTTAGTTGGGGATGAAGTATTAATAGAGATAGCGGCGTTAGTTAATCAACAGATGCGTTCTGAGGATATTGTTTGCCGATACGGTGGTGATGAGTTTGTCATATTATTAGTGGAAGCCGGTACCGAGCAATCAAAGGATATTGCAAATCGAATTTGTGATTCAATCAACCAGCATAATTTTGCTAGAGCAAGCCATAAAGTCACGGTTAGCATCGGCTATGCACAATATGTGGGCCAATCTTTGGGGGATTTCATGCAGCAAGCCGATAGAATGATGTATACCTCTAAAAAGCGTGGCAAAAATCAGGTGGCCTTTTTCGGTTATGATGTTGGGTCAGAAACAGCAAAATAGAGAATTTGATTCTCGTTAAGTAAGTACCTAACATAAGCAGTGTTTTTTACCACGTAAGATTACCCATGCCGTCAGCCCTTAGTGCGCAAGAACAAGAATGGATCACGCTTCAAAATCAGTATGATAGCTACGAAAAACTGGCTTGTGCCATTAAACTCGTCTGCATTAGTGTTGTCGCTTTTATGCTGTTGTTGCATGCGTCTAGTTTGTTAGTCGCCGCAATTATCGCTGTTTTTTGGCTGCAAGAGGCGGTTTGGAAAACCTTTCAAGGGCGTATTGAAGCGCGTTTATTGATCCTTGAAGCAACATTCTCAAGTGACGGTTCCTTTCCCCAACAAGATGTATCCCCGATGCAATTTAATCTGCAATGGGCAGCAACACGCCCAGGCATTTTGGGACTTGTGGCGGAATACGGAAAATCTGCATTGAGACCCACAGTGGCATTGCACTATGTCTTGTTGTTGTTGGTTGTCATGGCAGCTTATTTGCAACTCTTTACGGCCAGTATTTAACGTGTCCCTTCATTTTTCTGGTATACAAACCGCTAGATTGCGTTTTAGATTGTTAAACGATGCGGACGCAGAGTTTATTCTACGTTTGTTAAATGAGCCTGGTTGGTTGCAATATATTGGGGATCGCGGTGTGCACACCCTGGACGACGCGAAAAATTATATTTACTCGGGGCCGCTTAGCATGATTAGAGCCCATGGCTTCGGTCTATACTTGGTTGAACGAAAGGAAGATAAGGTCCCAGTGGGGATCTGTGGATTGTTACAGCGAACGATGCTAACAGTGCCGGATCTTGGTTTTGCTTATTGCACCGAGTTTTATCGCCAAGGAATAGCATTTGAAGCCGGTGACGCAATGTTGACTTATGCGAAAAATATACTCGGATTAAGCAAAGTTGCTGCGCTAACTGCTTTGGATAACGAGCCTTCAATGGCGTTGCTTAAAAAGCTTGGCTTCGAGTTTGAGCGAAAAATATCGTTAAGTGAACAAACGGAAGCCAGCAACTTATTTAGCAAAATATTATGAGCGATTAAACGGGCGGTAATACGCTGACGCGCTTAATGATAACCGGTTCTACGGGTACATCTGCCCAGCCCCACGTCGTATCGTAGTCTGTTTCTACTTGTGATATCGCATCAAGTACTTCTGTACCTTCAACAACGTAACCGAACACCGTATATCCCCAGTCACGGCCCGGATCCAAACTGACGTTGTCATTCATATTAAAAAAGAACTGACGATTTGACGAATGAGGATCTTTCTGACGTGCCATGGCCACGGTATACATTTCGTTTTTTAAGCCATTACCTGATTCGTTAATGATATCTGGGAAGGACGGTTTTTCCGCGAAATCCACATCATACCCGCCTCCCTGTACAATAAAATCAGCCACTACTCGATGGAATATAGTGTCTTCATAACTACGTTTGTCTACATAACGTAGGAAGTTGTTAACGGCAATCGGCGCACGGGAGCGGTCTAACTCAAGGGTAACGTCACCCATCGAGGTGACTATTTTCACTCTGGGGTAAAAGTTATCGGCTTGAATTTGGCTGCCGTCATCTTTTTGTTTCGCCAATACTGGGGCACTAATAAGAAAAATACTAATAAATAAGGCACGTAACATTATAAGCTCCTGACTACTTCTTGATAGCGGATAAAATACTGAATTTTCGATCACTTGCAAGTACCTTGTAATGACCGAATAGTCGTTTAATCGTTTGCGGATAATCTAAATGTCGATTGCCAACGACTCGTAGTTCACCGCCATGCTTGAGAATACGTTTGCTGTCGCGGAACATTTGTAGGGCAATATGATCCGTTATGGTGTTTTGTTGATGAAAAGGGGGATTACACAGTACTATGTCGACGTGCTTGTCATTCGAGTCATTATCTAGATTAGCTTGACCATATTCATCTAAACAGTTGCTTACGATAAATTCACATTGCGCCAGTTTATCCGGCATATTTTGCTCAATATTGAGTTTTGTTGAGGCAATCGCCATAAAAGACTCATCAACAAAAACTAGGTGTGCCTCTGGAGATTGATGGAGAACATGCAGTCCTAATACGCCATTTCCGCAGCCTAAATCGACCACGCATTTATGGTTAGCGTCAGGTAAATTATCCAATAACACGCGGGCACCTATGTCTAATTGCTGTCGTGAAAATACATTAGCAAGGTTATGCATAGTGAATTGAGGATTGTCTGTTTTCCATTTTGTCGGGTAGGGGCTAATACTACTTTTTAGCCCATCATATTGGCAGAATATTAGACGCGCTTTTTTCTTCGCCAGAGAAGTCGTAGTCATACCTAAGTGCTTTTCAAATAACGCTAATGTAGACTTTTGAATGGCATTAGCCTTGCCTGATGCAATGATTTTTGTTTGTGGCGTAATGCACTTTTGTAAATCAATCAGTTGCTGTTCTAACAAGGCTAACGTCTTGGGAAGTTTAATGAGCACCAGATCCAGTTTCACATCAGGCTGATGCAAACTGTTGCGCATCTTAATCTTGTCATTGCTGATATTATTACGTTCAAGGTTCAGCGTTAGTGCTTTATGAGCAACATAGGAGTCACTTATCCATAGCGGTGAATAAGCAGAAAACCATACACCTAGGGCACCAAAGTCGTCGTTATATATGGATATATTCAGCTTCAGTCGTGCTGCCGTATTTTGTTCTACGTATTCAATCAAATATTCGTCCGCGGCGTCCCATGCTTGCCAACTGACATGTTGATTTTCGACTGGATAACGCAATAATTGATATGTATGGTCTAAAAGCGTGAGTTCAGTTTTCATTAAATTCTTAATATATTGGTGTTAGCTTGCAACAATCTAGTTTATTCCCTTCGGCAGTGTCGACCGAACCTGAGATTTTACCTTTACCAGACGGCGATTTTCGTTATTTCCGCCACTTTTTGTCTAGTCAAGAAGCAGACTATTATTCTGCGCGTTTGCTTACTTCTTTAGCTTGGCGGCAGGATCATATCAAAATGTACGGTAAACAGGTTAAAATCCCGCGTTTACAAGCTTGGTATGGTGACGCCGATGCACTTTATCAGTACTCAGGACTTAATTTGCAGCCCTATCCATGGAGTGAGGAGTTGGCTGAGTTGCGAGTACGCTGTGAAACTGTGAGCAAAACACGTTTTAATTCGGTGCTGGCTAATTGTTATCGAGATGGACAAGACAGTATGGCTTGGCACAGTGATGACGAGCCAGAATTGGGTCGCTATCCGTTAATCGCGTCCTTAAGTCTGGGACAGGTACGTAATTTTGATTTAAAGCATCGGGTAAGCGGGGAGCGACATAGGTTACCCTTAGAGCATGGTAGTTTGCTGATTATGGCTGGCAGATCTCAAGAATTCTGGCTACATAGCTTAGCGAAGACCAAAAAGTCGCTTGCACAGCGGATTAACCTAACCTTTCGGTTAGTGTCGCCAAACCCACAAGGCTAAACGGTTTTAGGTACCCTTAATTGAAAAAAATGAATTAGGAAAAAATATGACTGTACAACAAATAATCGAACAGAAATTACAGGCTGGCTTTTCGCCTTCACATTTGGATGTGAGTAACGAGAGTTTCATGCACAACGTACCTGAAGGTTCTGAAAGCCACTTTAAAGTGGTTATTGTCAGTGATGAATTTGCCACCAAGCGTTTAATTGGCCGTCATCGCGCAGTGAATGCAGTGTTAGCGGATGAGCTCGCAAATCATATTCACGCGTTAGCTATCCATACTTACACAGAGCAAGAGTGGACTAAACTGCAAGAACAATCTCCAGATTCGCCTAATTGTATGGGGGGGTCTAAGTTATAGTTTCGGGTGTATGCCACAAAAATGACGGATAATAGATGTATGGGCACCCTGCGGTACCCGACAAACCATTATGAGGTCCATAAAAATGCAGAAGGTTAATCCACTAAATTTACTGCTAGCTATTTTTTTCCCACCACTTGGTGCATTGTTGCAAGTTGGTCTCAGCGCTCACTTTTTTCTCAATATATTGTTAACCTTGTGCGGTGTATTGCCTGGGGTCATTCACGCTGTATGGCTTGTTTTAAAAAATAAATAATGGAACTAAGGTGCCAAACGATCTGCTCAGAGTTGTTTAATTGCTGTGGGCAATTACAATGTACATCGCTTTTTTTATAGGAAAAAATGAATATGGTTATCAAGCCAAAGATCCGTGGCTTTATTTGTACAAATGCTCACCCTGACGGTTGTGCCGCAAGTGTTGCGCAGCAAATTGAATATGTAACGTCTCACGGTGATTTAGGTGTAGGCCCTAAAAACGTGCTGGTGATTGGTTCATCAACGGGCTACGGCTTAGCATCACGCATCGTTTCTGCCTTTGGGTATGGGGCGAATACGTTAGGTGTGTGTTTTGAAAAGGCGCCAAGCGAACGTAAAACGGCAACCGCTGGCTGGTATAATACTGCCGCGTTTCATAAACAAGCTAAGGCTAAAGGCTTGTTTGCCGAGACGATTAATGGCGACGCATTTTCCAATGAAATTAAAGCCCAAGCTATTGAAACCATTAAGCGTGAAATGGGACAGGTTGATTTGGTGATTTACAGTTTGGCATCACCAAGACGAACAGATCCTGAAACAGGCGAAGTTTATAAATCTACGTTAAAGCCAGTGGGGCAGGCGTATACCACTAAAACGTATGATACGGATAAAGATCGTATCCATGATATTTCTCTCGAGCCTGCAAATGATGATGAAATTGCACAAACCATCAAAGTCATGGGTGGCGAGGATTGGGAACTGTGGTTAGCAGCCTTGGCAGATGCAGATTTACTCGCCGATGGCTGTAAAACGACTGCCTATACCTATATTGGTAAAGTGCTCACGTGGCCTATTTATGGTCAGGCAACGATAGGTAAAGCGAAAGAAGATCTCGATCGCGCGGCAGCGGCCATCGTTAGTAAAAACAAGGCTAAACACGTTGAAGCCTATGTTTCTTCATTAAAAGCATTGGTCACCCAGGCGAGTTCTGCGATTCCAGTTATGCCCTTATATATTTCACTTATTTATAAAGTGATGAAGGAAGAAGGCACGCATGAAGGTTGTATTGAGCAAATTAAAGGCTTATTTACACAACGTCTGTTCGCAGAATCCCCTGAATTGGATGAAATGGGTCGTTTACGCATGGACGGAAAAGAAACCAACGATGATACACAGGCAAAAATAAAGGTCTTGTGGGATCAGGTTACTCAAGAAAATTTCCATGAGCTAAGTGATTATGCCGGTTATCACCATGAGTTTTTGAAACTCTTTGGTTTTGATATTGAAGGTGTGGATTACGACACAGAGCAAAATACGTTAGCCGACTGGAAATAATTTTCCTGCTCGCTGTCCCCGTTAAGAAACCGCCTTTAGTAGGCGGTTTTTTGTATCCAAGGAATAGATGCAAATAAGAGCTATTCGCATGCACGGCGGCGCTGAATGTAAATGAATTGTTGCTTTTATCCTCTCTTGGGACAAGATGCGGATAATGTCGATAAAATACACTAAAAAAATTGTGCTTAGGCACATTTGGCATGGCAGAACAGGTTCGGATAATGTTAAAATTCCGGAGTTAGATTAAGTAGAAAGTTCATGTCTGTTTAATTTCTTCTAACGAATACGAAAAAATACTGCGGCTGATTAAAGATTATGAAGTGACAAAGTCACGAGTTTAGTTAGGCGATTACATTTACAAAATAACATCAATAATACTCATCACGAATAGGTTTTTTGTCAGCAAGTCATGTTGATTGATGGCATGTAGCTCAAAGGCTAACCGTGATGTGTATTGACTTTAGAGTAGTGCTATTGCGTATGATTAAAATCAAGAAAGGGTTAGATCTTCCGATTTCGGGAGCGCCAGAACAACAAATTCATGACGGCCCAGCGATTACTAAGGTTGCTGTGTTAGGTGAAGAGTACATTGGTATGCGTCCAACTATGCATGTGCAGGTTGGTGATAAAGTTCAGAGCGGCCAGATGCTGTTCGAAGACAAAAAGAATCTGGGCGTGAAATTTACTGCTCCTGCTTCTGGTACTGTCGTCGAGGTTAACCGTGGGGCAAAACGTGTTTTGCAATCCGTGGTTATTCAGGTGGAAGGCGATGACGCAGTGGTTTTCGACAAATACGCCGAATCCGAGCTGTCATCTATAGCGGCTGACAAAGTGCAACATAATTTGGTTGAATCTGGATTATGGACCGCCTTGCGTACACGCCCTTATAGCAAAATCCCTGCATTGGATAGCAAGCCTCATTCAATTTTCGTTAACGCAATGGATACTAATCCACTTGCTGGCGACCCAGCGGTCATTATCGCTCAACGCAGTGCTGATTTTATCAATGGTTTACGCGTTGTTTCGTGTTTGACCGAAGGTAAAGTGTTTGTTAGCAAAGCGCCGGGTGCAAATGTTGCCGTGGGCGACGTCAAAGTTGATGTAAACGAATTTGATGGTCCTCACCCTGCTGGCTTAGTCGGCACCCATATTCATCATTTGGATACGGTTGGTGTTGGCAAAAAGGTTTGGCATGTTGGCTATCAAGATGTGATTGCTATCGGTGCATTATTTACCACTGGCACCCTTAACAACGAGCGAGTTGTTTCGTTAGCAGGTCCCGCGGTTAAAAATCCTCGTCTTATTAAAACGGTACTCGGTGCCAATATAAGTGAGCTCATCTCAGGTGAAGCGACTGATGGCGAAGTACGTGCTATTTCAGGGTCTGTTTTACAAGGGAACAATGCTCATGGTGTTCACGGCTATCTTGGCCGTTATCATGTGCAAGTTTCGCTTATTAATGAAGGCCGTGAAAAAGAATTCCTAGGTTGGATCAAGCCAGGTGCTAATCAGCACTCAGTGACACGTGCCTACCTAGCGCACTTTAGTCCAAAGAAATTGTTCAGCATGACCACAACCACTAATGGTTCAGATCGTTCTATGGTGCCAATTGGTAACTACGAGCGTGTTATGCCGTTAGACATTTTACCAACCTTGTTGTTGCGTGATTTGATTTCTGGTGACACCGATAGCGCTCAAACATTAGGTTGTTTGGAGTTAGACGAAGAAGATTTAGCGCTTTGTACCTATGTTTGCCCTGGTAAATATAACTACGGGCCGATCTTGCGCGAGAGTCTAGACAAGATTGAGAAAGAGGGTTAACTCATGGGTTTAAAAGCATATTTAGAGAAAATTGAACCTAACTTTGAAGCAGGCGGTAAATACGAAAAATGGTATGCGCTTTATGAAGCAGCAGCGACTATTTTTTATACCCCAGGCAAAGTTAATAAAACCGGTACGCACGTACGTGACAGTATTGATTTAAAACGCATTATGATTTTGGTTTGGGCCGCAACGTTCCCAGCTATGTTCTACGGTATGTACAACATAGGCCAACAGGCGCATAGCGTTATTCTTAACGCAGGCGCATCGATGCCTGATATGTGGCAAGCAACCTTGTTTACTGCATTAGGTGGCCAAATTGGTCTTGAGTCTACAGGCGGATTGGCTATGTTCCTTTATGGGGCATGTTTCTTCATACCTATTTACGCCGTGACATTCATTGTCGGTGGTTTTTGGGAAGTACTCTTTGCTTCAGTGCGTAAGCACGAAGTGAATGAAGGTTTCTTCGTAACCTCTGTTCTGTTTGCATTGACCTTACCTGCGACTATTCCTTTATGGCAAGTAGCACTAGGTATTACCTTCGGTGTCGTTATTGCCAAAGAAGTCTTTGGTGGTACTGGACGTAACTTCCTGAACCCGGCTCTTTCTGGTCGAGCATTCTTGTACTTCGCTTACCCTGCGCAAATTTCAGGTGACGCAATCTGGACTGCGGCTGACGGTTTCTCTGGCGCAACTTGGTTAAGTCAAGCTGCTGCGGGTAACGTGAGCGATTGGAGCTTAAACGCTGATTGGTGGGATGCTTTCTTCGGTAACATTCAAGGCTCTGTCGGTGAAGTATCGACCCTAGCCATCTTGTTAGGTGGGCTCTTCATTATTTATATGCGTATTGCTTCATGGCGTATCGTGTTAGGTGTTTTGCTAGGCGGCGCGGTATTCAGTACCTTGCTTAACGTCATTGGCAGTGATACTAACGCAATGTTTGCTATGCCTTGGTACTGGCATGTGGTTACTGGGGGATTTGCCTTTGGTATGTTCTTTATGGCGACAGATCCTGTATCGGCATCGTTCACTAATAGCGCAAAATGGGCTTACGGTTTCTTAATTGGCTTGATGTGTGTTTTGATTCGCGTGCTAAATCCTGCTTTCCCCGAAGGTATGATGTTGGCAATCTTGTTTGCGAATTTATGGGCTCCACTATTCGATTATTTCGTCGCTCAAAGCAATATTAAACGGAGGATGGCACGTGTCGGCTAAAAAAGAAACTTTAGGCAAAACGGTCGGCGTTGTTATCGCCGTGTGTTTAGTTTGCTCGGTTATCGTATCAACGGCGGCCGTAAGTCTTCGCTCTCAGCAAGAAGCAAACGCTAAGCTAGATAAGCAAACCAATATCTTAGAATCAGCTGGTTTACTTGAAGCTGGTCAAAGCAAAGCTCAAATCGCGGCTACATACGCAGATCGCGTACAAGAGAAGTTCGTAGATTTGGCGACGGGCCAGTATGTTGAGAAAGACGCTGGTTACGATATGTATAAAGCAGCACGTAATCCGGATGAAAGTATCAAGCCTGTGCCTGATACTGCAGGTATTTTACGTCGCCCTAACGTAGCAAGTGTATATTTAATTTCCAACCCAGCCGGTGAAGTGACGCGTATTGTGTTACCTATTAACGGCAGTGGTTTATGGAACTTAATGTACGCCATGTTAGCTGTTGACTCTGACGGTAACACTGTTCGTGAGCTGGTTTATTACGATCAAAAAGAAACTCCTGGTCTTGGCGGTGAAGTTCAGAATCCTGAATGGAAAGCAAAGTGGGACGGTAAGAAATTGTATAAGAATGGCGAAGTGGCTATCGACGTGACTAAGGGAGCGAAAGCTAATGACCCTTATGAAGTAGATGCTTTGTCAGGTGCGACGCTAACCAGTAACGGCGTGCAAAATACACTTGATTATTGGCTGGGTGAGAATGGCTTTGGCCCTTACCTTAAAAACCAACCATGGAAATCGTGAGAGACTAGATAATGGCTGATACTAAAGAAATGAAGAAGGTATTGTTTGGGCCAATCCTAGACAATAACCCAATTGCACTGCAAATCTTGGGCGTATGTTCAGCGTTGGCAGTAACCACCAAGTTAGAAACGGCATTAGTAATGTCACTTGCTCTTACCGCGGTAACGGCATTCTCTAACTTGTTTATCTCTATGATCCGTTCACAAATACCATCTTCAGTACGTATTATCGTACAGATGACGATTATCGCGTCATTGGTAATCGTGGTGGATCAAATCCTTAAGGCTTATTCTTACGAGATATCCAAACAGCTCTCGGTATTTGTTGGTTTGATTATTACCAACTGTATCGTAATGGGCCGAGCGGAAGCCTTCGCTATGAAGAGCCCACCTTTTATCAGCTTCCTTGACGGGATTGGTAACGGTTTAGGCTACTCATTTGTATTGATTGTGATTGGTACTATTAAAGAGTTATTTGGTTTCGGTACTATTCTTGGTTTCGAAATTCTGCCTCTTATCCAAAATGGCGGTTGGTATCAAGGTAATGGTCTATTGATTTTACCTTTCAGCTCGTTCTTCTTAATCGGTGGTTTAATTTGGTTCATCAGAACGATTAAACCTGAACAAGTAGAGCCTAAGGAGTAATTTCATGGAACATTATATTAGTTTATTTATTCGTTCTATCTTCCTAGAGAACATGGCGTTGTTCTACTTCCTAGGTATGTGTACTTTCCTGGCGGTATCAAAGAAAGTGAAAACGGCTATGGGTCTAGGTGTTGCGGTTATCGTGGTATTAACGATTTCTGTACCGGTTAACCAACTTGTTTATGCCAATATTCTTGCCCCAGGTGCACTTGGCTGGGCTGGTTTCCCTGATACCGATTTAAGCTTCTTAAGCTTTTTGACCTTTATCGGTGTCATTGCTGCTTTGGTTCAAATTCTTGAAATGACCTTAGATAAGTTCTTCCCTGCGCTGTATAACGCGTTAGGTATTTTCTTACCTTTGATCACAGTTAACTGTGCGATTTTTGGTGGTGTTGCTTTTGCTATTCAACGTGATTACACCTTCACCGAAAGTATTTTCTACGGTGCGGGTAGTGGTGCAGGTTGGGCATTGGCGATTACATTGCTGGCGGCAGTGCGTGAGAAACTTAAGTATGCAGATATGCCTGAAGGCGTGCGTGGTTTAGGTTCCGTATTTATGATTGCAGGATTAATGGCATTGGGCTTCCAGTCATTTTCCGGCGTATCAATTTAATCGAAACCGAATAGGAGTATTTAGATGTTAGACATTTATCTTGGCGTAGGTATGTTTATTGCCATCGTTCTAGCTTTGGTTTTGATCATTATGTTTGCCAAATCCAAGTTAGTGCCAGAAGGCGAAGTGACCATTTCTATTAATGGCGACCCGGACAAAGCAATTACTGCTCAACCAGGTGACAAGTTGTTAGGAGCCTTAGCGAATTCAGGCATTTTCGTATCATCAGCTTGTGGTGGTGGTGGCTCATGTGGTCAGTGTCGTGTTGACATTAAAGCCGGCGGTGGTGAAATCTTACCGACCGAGCTTGATCACATCAGTAAACGTGAAGCGAAAGAAGGTTGCCGTTTGTCATGTCAGGTTTCTATTAAACAAGACATGGATATTGAGCTTCCGGAAGAAATTTTCGGGATCAAAAAATGGGATTGTGAAGTTATTTCTAACGATAACAAAGCGACCTTCATTAAAGAGCTTAAGCTTAAAATTCCCAATGGTGAAAGTGTACCTTTCCGTGCCGGCGGTTATATTCAAATTGAAGCACCAGCGCATCATGTAAAATACAAAGACTTCGATGTACCTGAAGAATATCGTGGTGACTGGGAACGCTTCGGTTTCTTTGATATTGAGTCAAAAGTGGACGACGAAACTATTCGTGCCTATTCCATGGCTAACTACCCGGAAGAAGAAGGTATTATCATGTTGAACGTGCGCGTGGCTTCGCCGCCGCCGAACAACTTGTCTTTACCTGCAGGTAAGATGTCTTCGTACATATGGAGCTTAAAAGAAGGCGATAAAGCGACGATTTCTGGACCTTTTGGTGAATTCTTCGCTAAGAAAACAGAAGCTGAGATGGTCTTTATCGGTGGTGGGGCTGGTATGGCACCAATGCGCTCGCATATCTTTGATCAACTTCGACGTCTTAAAACGGATCGTAAAATTTCTTTCTGGTACGGCGCTCGTTCGTTACGTGAAATGTTCTATGTAGAAGATTTCGATATGTTGCAGTCTGAAAACGAAAACTTTAAGTGGCATGTTGCTTTGTCTGATCCCCAACCAGAAGATAACTGGGAAGGTATGACAGGTTTCATTCACCAAGTATTGTTGCAAAACTACTTGAAAGAGCACCCAGCTCCAGAAGATTGTGAGTTTTACATGTGTGGTCCTCCTATGATGAATGCTGCTGTTATCAGTATGCTGAAAGACTTAGGTGTTGAAGATGAAAACATCATGCTTGATGACTTCGGTGGCTAATTGAGTTGCTTTAGATAGTGATCTAAACCGAGTTGACAAAATATGTAAATAAGGGACTTCGGTCCCTTTTTTATTTAGGTAATCCCATGAATACGAATGAAGTTACCATGACAAGATTTATCAGTTTTGTCGTCTTTTTATTGCTTATTGTTAGTTGCACTCAGGCGCCCATGGAAACCCATTTGACGGGTCATACCATGGGCACAACCTATAACGTTAAGTTTGTGAATACAGACAATGTGGACGAGCAACAATTGCACGACAATATTGATGCTGCATTGGTTAAGGTAAATAAATTGATGTCGACTTATGATCCTGAATCAGAGTTGTCACGCTTTAACCAATGGAACAGCAATGAGCCGTTCCCTTTATCGCCAGAAACGCTCACTGTGTTGCGAGAAGCCAAGCGTTTAGGCACATTAAGCCATGGGGTGTTAGATGTAACTGTGGGTCCTTTAGTTAACCTCTGGGGCTTTGGACCAGACGCGAAACCTGAAAAGCGTCCTTCAGCACAAGTTGTCACCCAAGTGAAAGCTCGTACCGGTTTGGCAAAGCTGCATTTATTGGACAATGGCGCGCAAAAAACTGAAAGTGATTTATACGTGGACCTGTCTACTATCGCGAAGGGTTACGGTGTTGATGTTGTAGCTGAGCTACTTGATGCTAATGATATCCATGATTACCTAGTGGAAATTGGCGGTGAAATGCGTGTGGCGGGTAATAAAGCCAGCGGCACACCATGGCGCATAGCCGTTGAGAAACCTGTATCAATGGAGCGGGCGGTACAAGAAATTATATCTATCGGCACGAATGCTATTGCTACGTCGGGTGATTACCGTAACTACTTTGAAGAAGACGGTGTGCGTTATTCACACTTAATCAATCCACGCACAGGCGCACCTATTACCCACAATTTGGTCGCCGTCACTGTGGTGCATCCTTCTTCGATGACAGCGGATGGTTTGGCCACGGCTTTAATCGTCATGGGGAAGGATGAAGCCCTTAACGTAGCGTTACATAATGATTTAGCGGTATTGATGATCACGCGAGAAAATGGCGAGTTTAAAGAGTATACTACGCCGCAATTCGAACCTTACATCAATCAAAAATAACTGATTAGAGGTGATATTTTGAGTACATTTATTTTAGCGTTTGTGTTTTTTTTAGTGGTGGCGGTAGCCATGTCTTTAGGTTTCATCGTGCAGCGTAAAGCGATTGCTGGCAGTTGCGGTGGCTTGGGGGCGTTGGGCATTGATAAAGCCTGTGATTGCCCTGAACCATGTGATCGTAAAAAAGCACGTTTAGAGCGTGAAGAAGCTCGCCAAGTGAAGCTCAATGAATGGAAGCAGAACCAAATACTGTAAGCGTATTTGGGTGTTAATGGTTCGCCAGTGATATTTACATTGACTCTGGCGAATAATAACGCAAAATAACTGTTTTTAAATACAGTTGTTTGTGAGATGCGTAAGATCATACACATCGATATGGACTGTTACTATGCGGCAGTCGAAATGCGTGATAATCCTCAGTATCGCGTAGTGCCGCTGGCTATCGGCGGAAGTGCAGATAGCCGTGGTGTTATCTCAACTTGTAATTATATTGCCCGTAAATATGGCGTTCGTTCTGCAATGGCGACAGCGTACGCCCGCAAACTCTGCCCTGACTTGGTACTCGTTCCTGGTCGCATGGCTCTCTATAGCGAAATATCACAGCAAATCCGCAAAATATTCCTCCGATACACGGATAAAATTGAACCGCTTTCCCTCGATGAAGCCTACTTAGATGTGTCAGACAGCGATTTATTTTCTGGCAGTGCGACTCTTATTGCACAAGATATTAGGCGCGCCATATTCGAGGAGACTCAGCTTACCGCTTCGGCTGGGGTGGCGCCTTGTAAGTTCGTCGCAAAAATTGCCAGTGATGAGAATAAGCCCAATGGGATTTGTGTTATCACACCAGACACGCAAGATGATTTCGTAAAGAAACTGCCCCTAGGTAAAATACCGGGAGTGGGGAAAGTGACACTGCAAAAGCTGAATAATATGGGGCTGTTCACTTGCCAAGATGTGCGAGATTACCCACTGGATACCTTTGTTAAATCTTTCGGAAAATTCGGACCCGTTATTTGGGACCGAAGCCACGGTATAGATGAGCGTGAGTTAAGTATCAGCCGTAAACGCAAGTCTGTAGGAGTCGAGCGTACTTTAGCTCAAGACATCACCACAGATGAGCAATGCATGGACATGTTAGAGAGTTTATACCCCATGTTGCTGGCTCGATTGGAAAAAGTGAGTCCTCAACTTGCGATTCAAAGTCAGGGCGTGAAATTAAAGTTTAATGACTTCCAACAAACGACTGTAGAACACAGGCAAAGCATATTAAATAGAGATTATTTTAAAGCACTTTTGAGCGAAGCGTTAGAGCGCCGTGGCAGTAGAGGGATACGTCTAGTCGGTTTGTCAGTAGGCTTGCCTAATAGTGCTGATATACAGCAACTGGTGTTTGATTTCGAGCATCTTGGTTAAGTTAATATTCCCCTTCAACTTTTTTGTCATCTTAGTTCCAAATCATAAGCTAGGGTCTTTTATCTTTATTACACCGCGTCCGATGCAAGGGTATACTTAATCAACTGAGTTTTTCCACTAAGGTTAAATATGCATATTGAAATAGGAAAATATCGTCATTACAAAGGCAATGAATATGAAGTCGTAGGTGTGGCTAAACATTCAGAAGATGAATCAGAGTTGGTGGTCTATCGGCCCATGTATGGAGAGCGCGGTTTGTGGGTACGCCCTCTGTCCATGTTTATTGAATCTGTTGTGGTTGATGGTCAATCTGTGCCGCGGTTTAAATTCCTAGGCAATTAATTACCGTTGCATACTAATCAAGTGAACTGAAGACGACTAGCCTCGTTCATGTATAAACAATAAATAACAGCGGGAAACATGATGATCAAAATGAAAGTAAACAGGGTCGCTTTAGCGCTTGCGACATTATCGATATTTGGCTCCGCAGGAGTCAATGCTGCAGATGATAAATTTGATGACGTGAAGATCAGCACGCAAGCCGTCAGCGGCTCAACCTATATGCTCACAGGTGCTGGGGGGAATATAGGTGTATCAGCAGGCGATGACGGTATTTTGATCATTGATGATCAATTTGCCCCGCTTGCCGAAAAAATTGCTTCTGCGATTGGCGATATCGCTAAACAACCGATGAAATACGTGATTAATACGCACTATCATGGTGACCATACCGGTTCAAATGCCTATTTTAAAGAGGTACATAACACCACTATATTTGCCCATGACAATGTTCGTAAACGCTTAGAAGCAAACGACGATCACGAACATGAAGCGTTACCCGTTGTGACCTACGAGCAAGGGCTGTCCTTTCATTTTAATGACGATACCATCCGCGTTATGTATTTACCCGCTGGCCACACAGACAGCGATAGTGTCGTGCGATTTGAGAAGGCAAACGTATTGCACGCTGGAGATTTGTTCTTTCAAGGACACTTTCCTTATATTGATTTAGCAGGCGGCGGAACGGTGAAAGGTTACATTGCGAACGTGACTAAGTTAATCGAGTTGACTGACGATGAAACAAAGATCATTCCGGGTCACGGAGAGTTGGCTAACAAACAAGACTATCAAGCCGCATTGACTATGATACAACAGACTTCGCAGTATGTAGCCCAGAAAAAAGCCCAAGGGGTCAGTCTAGAAACCCTCGTAGAGCAAGGTTTAGGAGCCCAATGGCAAGCCTGGGCATGGAATTTTATTACTGAAGAGAAGTGGATAACCACCCTCTATAACGGCCAGTAATCAGTAAGATTAACTTCTCGCCTCAACCCCTTGGTTAGAGGCGGATATTGGTAAAATTAAGGGTTGTCACGCAACGGGTTAATTTACTGCTTTGTCGAAGCGCTTTATCCCGCCCACCCAAGTTTCAAGTACCTTAGTTTTCCAAATGTTTTGGGGGTTAATGGTGAATATATCTTGGTCTACTAAGATAAAGTCTGCCCATTTCCCTTCACTCAAGGTGCCGATTATTTTCTCCTGATGAGCGGCGTAAGCGGCATTTAAGGTAAAGGCCTTAAATGCTTGCTCAATACTGACGGCTTCGTCTTTTATCCAACCTTCATCAGGCTGGTTCTGTCGGCTCTGCCGGGTCACTGCGGCGTGTAAGCCGAAAAAAGGATTGGCTAGTTCAACGGGAAAGTCTGAACCAAAAGCCACCATAGAGCCTTGCTTTTCGAAAGTCTGCCAAGCGTATGCACCTTTCAGCCTTTCTTTACCAATACGCTCTTGTGCCATATTCATATCGCTTGTGGCGTGCGTAGGCTGCATAGAAGGAATAATACCTAAGGTCTTGAATCTAGGTATGTCTGATACATCAATTACCTGAGCGTGTTCCACACGATTGCGCAGAGACTGACCCTTGATACGTGTAAAGGTGTCTTCAAATTGATCTAGCGCTAATCGGTTGCCTCTATCACCAATTTCGTGAATATTTAACTGAAAACCACTGCCGATGATTAAATCAAAAAGCGGCTTAAGCTGTTTCTGCGGGGTTAACAGTAACCCTGTATTATGAGGTTCATCTGAATAGGGACTAAGCATGGCAGCGCCGCGACTACCTAATGCGCCATCGCCGTACACCTTAACGCTACGAATGGCTAAATAATCGTACTGGTCGAAAACGGGACCCTGCTCAAGCATCTTGACTAGCTTTGCGTCAGTCGCCGCAATCATGGCGTAAATACGCATGTCTAAACTCATTTCCTGACTGCGCTTAATGTAATATTCATATTCAGCATAGCCGACGCCAGCGTCATGAACGCTGGTAATGCCTAATGATAGTAGGTGCTTACTTGCGGCATCGAGTTCGGCCTTCAGTGCTTGTTCACTGTCTTGTGGCAGCTTTTCGGTTAGCATGTTCATGGCATTGTCAATTAAGATACCTGAAGGGTTACCATTTTTGTCGCGGAGTATTTGACCACCCGGTGGATCTAGAGAATCCCTAGTTACCCCTGCCATTTCTAGTGCCTTACTATTGGCCCAGCCAGCGTGACCGTCGACTCTGGTTATCCATACGGGTCGGTCTTGAATATATTCATCTAGCATTGCGGCGTTAGGAAACTGCTTACCTGGCCACAACACTTGGTTCCAGCCCCGACCGAGTATCCAGTCAAGACTGGGATTTTGTTGTGCATAATCACGCACTTTTTCGGCTGAAGCTTTAGCGCTGGCAATATCTCTTACATCCACTTCTAATAGGGTTTCTCCCAAGCCTAGGACATGCCCATGTGCATCTATTAGCCCAGGCATTAGTATCTGTTGTTTGCCGTCAATAAAAGTAGCAGCTGGATATTGGGCACTGATATCTTGATTGCCAATGGCGAGCACTTTGCCACCGTCAAAGACTAAATCAGTAAAGGTTGTAAGCTTGCCGACTTGATTTAAGGTATAACCTTGAACATTCCCTATATGGGTGGGGGCAGCCAGCGCAGCATAGCTACAAATAATAAGGGCGAGGGTGATAATGCATTTCATCGTGTAATCCTTGTGTAGGCTCGAAACGTGTTCTAAGCACGTTTTTAATCGACCAAAAAGAGGTAACTAAAAGTTGCCCTAAAAGTGTTCACTATGCAAACCTTGTTTTTATAACCTTATAGACATAAAAAAGCCCCGCTTGCGTTAGCAGGCGGGGCTTTTAAAACTAGCGGTAATTAGTGCTTACTTCTTAGCGTTACGCTCTTTAGCATCAGCAATTACTTTTTCAGCTACGTTGTTAGGACAAGGTGAGTAGTGTGAGAACTCCATAGAGAACTGACCACGACCTGAAGTCATTGTACGTAGTGAACCGATATAACCAAACATTTCTGAAAGAGGGATATCAGCTTTAACACGAACACCCGTCACGCCGGCTTCTTGATCTTTGATCATGCCGCGACGACGGTTCAAGTCACCAATAACATCACCAACATGGTCGTCTGGCGTGAACACGTCAACTTTCATGATTGGTTCAATCAACTGGGGACCCGCTTTAGGGATCGATTGACGGAATGCACCTTTAGCAGCGATTTCAAATGCAATCGCTGATGAATCCACTGCGTGGAATCCACCGTCATAAAGCTCAACTTCAACGTCTAGTACTGGGAAGCCAGCTAGAACACCTGTGCCCATCATGCTATTGAAACCTTTTTCAATCGCAGGGAAGAATTCTTTAGGAACGTTACCGCCCACAACCACTGAATTGAAAGTGAAACCCGTGTTAGGTTCACCAGGCTTGATACGATAATCGATTTTACCGTATTGACCAGAACCACCAGATTGTTTCTTATGGGTATAAGAATCATCAACTTCTTGAGTGATGGTTTCACGATAAGCAACTTGAGGCTCACCTACGATCAAATCAACGCCATAACTACGCTTAAGGATATCAACTTTAATATCTAAGTGAAGTTCACCCATACCAGATAGGATTGTTTCACCTGAATCTTGGTCAGTTTCAACACGGAACGTAGGATCTTCAGCAACCATTTTACCGATAGCAATACCCATTTTCTCAGTTGAACCTTTATCTTTTGGTGTAACAGAGATAGAGATTACTGGCTCAGGGAATACCATTGCTTCCAAGATGATTGGATCTTTTGGATCACATAATGTGTGGCCAGTTTGCACGTTAGTTTTCATACCAACGATAGCAATGATATCTCCGGCTTGAGCTGAAGTAAGCTCGTTACGGTCATCTGCTTGCATTTCACACATACGGCCAACACGCTCAGTTTTACCTGTTGCGGCATTCAGTATGGTGTCGCCTTTCTTAAGCGTACCTGAGTAGATACGTACGAAAGTAAGTGAACCAAAACGGTCATCGGTGATTTTAAAGGCTAATGCTTTAAAGCTTTCTTTTGCATCAACAATTGCAAACTTACCAGTTGGTTCACCTTCTTCATCTGTTAGAGGTTGAGGATCAACATCTGTAGGACAAGGTAAATAGTCAACTACGGCATCAAGGATTAATTGCATACCTTTATTTTTAAAAGCAGAACCACAGTAAGTAGGGAAGAAGTCCATAGTACGTGTACCTTTACGGATACAACGTTTGATGTCTTCAACAGAAGGCTCTTCGCCGTCCATATAAGCCATCATTAGGTCATCGTCTTGCTCAACAGCAGTTTCGACCAACATTTCACGGTATTCTTCTACTTTATCAACCATGTCAGCAGGAACATCTGTGATTTCGTAGTTTTCTGGAAGACCGGTGTCATCCCATACGTAGGCTTTACGCGTAAGTAGATCAACTACACCAATAAAATCATCTTCTATACCAATAGGTAAAACCATGATTAGTGGGTTAGCACCAAGTACTTTTTTGGTTTGCGCGACAACGCGGTAGAAATCAGCACCCATACGGTCTAATTTGTTTACGAAGATAATACGTGCAACTTCTGAGTCATTCGCATAACGCCAGTTAGTTTCTGATTGAGGTTCAACCCCACCAGAGCCACAGAATACGCCGATGCCGCCATCAAGAACTTTAAGTGAACGGTAAACTTCTACGGTGAAGTCAACGTGCCCAGGAGTATCGATAACGTTAAAACGGTGGTCTTTCCAAAAACAACTAACAGCGGCTGACTGGATAGTAATACCGCGCTCAGCTTCTTGTTCCATAAAGTCAGTGGTAGATTCACCATCATGTACTTCACCGGTTTTGTGTATCTGACCGGTAAGCTTCAAAATTCGTTCTGTTGTGGTAGTTTTACCCGCATCAACGTGGGCGAAAATACCGATGTTTCTGTAATGTGATAAGTCTGTCATTGCTTCAACTTCAGTCTGAGTAAAAATTGCGCGGGATTATACAAGATATTTCCGCAGGATGCCGATTTTCTTTTAGATAAATCAAAATATTCACACTTTTGTACGGATTTAGTGTGATCTTTTATAAGAACTCGCGGATTTTACATGGTTTAGCACGGTGAATAAAGCGGTGTTTTGTTTATTTAATAGACAAGTGACGCGTGGCGATGAGGGGCCTTTTAAATGGGCTTAAATACGCTGTTATTTAACTGAAATTTACTCGGTATAATTATGTTTTTAGCGGTTTGACATAGGCATGACCCTATTTCTGCCGAGGGATTTTGCTTTGTATAATAACTGATCTGCGGCTTCAATAAGCGCCAATGGATTCATGCCTTTTTGTATCTCGGCGACCCCAAATGATGCGCTAATGCCTCCTAACACTTGGGAGGTGCGTTTATCCCTTACGCCAATTTTTTCAATTGACCTGCGCATGGTTTCGGCGATTTGACGAGCCATATCAAGTTTACAGTTCGGAACTATGATAGCAAATTCTTCACCGCCGAAGCGAAACGCTTGTGCGCCGTTGCGGCAGGATGCTTGTAGCTTTTTGGCACTGGCTTTTAAGATTAAGTCACCCATTACGTGACCATGGGTATCGTTGATTATTTTGAAATTATCCAAGTCCGCCAGTATCAAGCACATATTGGGACGCATGGCTTGAGTCGCGAGTTCTTCATCAAAGTATCGTCTATTACATAAGCCAGTTAAGGCATCATACAACGCAGCTTGTTGGCTTTGCTCAAGTTGATCTTTCAAACGACTAATTTCGCGCTCAGCGTCCATTAGAGCGGTGCTGAACGATAATGTACTGCCGCGGATCTGCTTGGTTTGCGTGACTAAAGAACGCACCAAACTCATGACTTCCTCCATACTGAGCCCTTCTCGCTCGACCTTGGCTAAGTCATCCATGCAGGTGTCCATGGTACTTTTAAATGAGCGGGTTTCATTGCGTGTGTCTTTCACGGATTGGGACAACTCAACTATCATGCTCTCAATGGATTGCCGCAGCTCCCATACGTCCACTTCCTGGTCATCGGCAGCGTGTTTGCGATATAACGCTTTCGTTTTTGATTTTGATAAGGGTAGGTTGTGTTGGATTGCTTGGTCGAGGATCTCATTCAGCGAGGCCGACTCGTTGCTGACATAGGTGTACCAAAGCGCATAGTTGATGGGTACTGCAGGGATTTTATGTTTGAGCAAAAGTGGAATAGTTTTTTTCAGTTGCTTAAAAGAGTTCTCTAAATCGTTGTTAGACACACATTTCGCTCAGGCAATCAGTTATTTTTTAAGCTTACCAGACTAATATGTTTCGTCCAGAACTAGTGTTTACTGTCTTGTTAAAGGGCCATATTAAAGCAGCGGCTGAATATTCAGTCCGCTGCATGATGTATTGCTATTGGTACGTTAATGTACCCAGTGATGTTTCTCGGCTTTGAGGTGCACACTTTGCGCTGTGGCCTGAGGCATGAATAACTGATTGTTGTTTTCGAAGAAAAAAGCAGGGCGTTTTGTTTTTGAGCCAACTTCATTCATAGTTGCAGCATCATATATGCGACCATTGATGACGGTATAGCTGACGTATTCGCTGCGACGAATATCTGTTAGTACATCACCATCGACTATCATCATATCCGCCAGTTTGCCCACTTCTATGCTGCCTACCTGCTTACCCATTCCTAGGTGAGTCGCGCCATCAATGGTGCCACCTCGTAAGGCTTCCCAAGGAGTAAAACCGCCTTGTGTCATTAACCATAACTCCCAATGAGCAGCCAGACCTTCACGCTGACCGTGAGCGCCTATGTGTACACTGACGCCTTTGTCACGTAGCGTTTTTGCGTACTGTGCAACGTATACATGGTTGTACTGATTGTCAGGCGCGGTGGGGCGACGAATGGCTCGCTCGTCCAGTAAAAAGCTAGGGGTGTAGCGCAGTAAACGCTCGTTTTTCCATACTTCAGTACGATCATACCAGTACTCCTCGCCCATTAAGCCACCATAAGAGACCACGAAGGTTGGGGTATAGCCAAATTCCGTCTGGGCCCAAAGTGCAGTGAGATCTTGATAACCTTTAGCAATAGGCAGTGAATGTTCTAATCCAGTGTGCCCATCAACCAACATGGAAATATTCTGTTGATACTTACCTCCGCCTTCAGGCACTACCATTAGATTTAGCTCTCGAGCCGCTGCCAAAATTTGTTGGCGCTGGTCGCGACGAGGTTGATTGTAACTTTTCACCGAAATAGCCCCTGCGTCTTTTAGGCGCGTAAGGTGGGTAAGTGCGTCATCGTAATTATTAATGATCGCTTTATAACCCAAGGCTTCGGCACCATAAATAATTGTGCCTGTTGAATAGGTACGGGGAGCAACACGCTTGCCTGCTTTTTGTAATTCAGCAGCGGCGAATATTTCCGAGGTGTCGTTCGATGGGTCGTGAATGGTTGTCACGCCAAATGCTAGCGCAGAGTACATGTTCCAGTTTTGCTCGGGAATGATTTCGTTGCTACCTTGTGCGCCGTGGGCATGGGCATCAATTAAGCCGGGCAATATGGTTTTACCACGGGTGTCAATGACTTGTGCACCTTCGGGGATCTTAATGTCAGAACGTTGACCTAGTTCAACGATTTTATTGTCTTTGATAATGACCACCGCATCTGTAATCACTTCTTGCTGATTATCCGCATCGCGCATGGTGACTAAGGTACCGCCAACCAACGCTTTATAACCTGAGGGTTTATCGGTCTTTTGCTCGAATGACAAAGGAATACCTTCAGTGACAGGCTCTGGCAATGTTTCAGAGGCCCCAGGCACAAATGCGAAGGCATCTTTCAATTCACGTTCGTAGTAAGTCGCTGCGTGATACCAGCTCAACGCTTGGCTGTCGCTACGCCAAGTCAGATACTCGCCTGCTCTATCAGAAAGCTGCTTAATGGGTATGGTTGTACTGGCAGGACCGATATCTTGACGTTTACCTATTTCGGTAAAGGGCGCGACATAGGCTTTATATTGATAAACAAAGGCAATCCATTTTTTATCTGGGGATAAACGATATTCGGCGATTTTGTCGCCGCCGTATAAATGCTCACGTTCATCTTCACCGTTTAAATCCACACTGACAAGCTGCTGTTCGGGGTAATCAGAGCCGGAAACGGATTGAGTGATATATACGCGGCTATTATCACCTGCGAAATGCGGGGCACTACCGCTTTTGGCCACGCGTTTATGTTTCTCGCCTTTTACGTTGACGGTATAGATACCAGGCTCAACAGAATATTCAGGGGGTAATAAGTAACCGCCGGTTTTTTTGTTATAGGTGATGAGCTTGTCGTCGGTGGAAAAGCTGGGCTCAATATAATGCCCTGGCTGACTGGCCAGTATTTTTTCAGAACGTCCAGTGGCGGATACAGTGCGCACGCTGCCTAACGTTTTATCGTTCCAAGTGGTAAAGACGATTTTTTTGCCATCATGAGAGAAACGAGGGTAATACTCATCATGTTCGTTCTGTTTAGTTAAACGCTTTGTGTTGCCACTTTTGATGTCTTTTATATATAGCTTGCCCAGAGCCTGAAAAATAATGTTTTTCCCATCGGGAGATTTTTGCGCCCAGCGCGTCATTTTGATGTCAAAAGTATCAGGGGCAACGTCAACGTCAAATCTTAGGGCATCGGCATATTGCACCTTTGCTTTGACATGCACAGGGATATTTTTAAGGGACTGGGTTTTCACCTCAAGAGAGTGAAATTTACCTCCGGTCCAAAAAACAATATTTTTCGAATTCGGCGTCCAGTCAAAGTAAGGGAAATACCCTTCTGAGCCGAAACCTTCTTGCATGTCTCGCTCAAGATCGAAATAAAGTGGCGTTTCGATACCCGTTGCAATATTTTTGCTAAACAAGACTGTTTTCTCTTTTACTCGGCGAATAAACGCTATGTGTTTGCCATCGGGCGAGGGGGTAGGGACAACCGCACCACCAGTACCACTGATGTATTGTTCTTCTTCACCTGTGGTTAGGTCGTAACGAGTAATGGCAAATATGGCTTTGAGGGGATCTCGGTTATAATCAAATACGCTACCCGCAGAAACATCTTGGGTGTAATACAGGTATTTTCCGTCAGGGGAGAAGGCTGGGTCTGCGATATTTTTTTGATCTGAATTTCCATTTACCCGTTTCTTAATTACCATTCCGTCGCCACCAGAGTGGTGATATAACCAGATTTCACCAGCGGGAATACTGCGACTGGACATGATCCCCTTGTTTGCTGCTATATATTGGCCGTCAGGGCTCCATTTAGGCGAATGTATTAAATTGTTCTTTTCTTTCGTGACCTGGGCCAATTCACTGCCGTCGTTATTCATCACCCATACATTAGATATACCATCTCTATCAGAGATAAAAGCGATTTTTTTGCCATCAGGGCTAAAGGTTGGCTGAATGTTCCAGGCAAAATCTTGTGTTAAAGGCAGTGCATCGCCACCGTTAATCGATGTGATATAGATGTCCCCCAACATATCAAAAACCAATTGCTCACCCGAAGGGGAAACATCAAGGCTTGACCAAGTGGTCTCGTCGGTATCTATACTAATTTCATGTAAATCAAAAGGCGGATTAAGTACGTCCCACTCGGGTTCTTTATTTTCTTTTTCACGTTCGGTGGTCAGTTTATTTGTTTGGGTTTCGCTGCGACTAAGCAGGTCACCACTGAAACTCAGCATTGCACCGAGCAATGCCCAGTTAACGACGTTTTTATACATAGTATTTCCCTGAAAAATTAATTTTATATCAATACATTTGGTGTAACGCAGCGGGAATATACAAAAGTTAATTTGTGAAGACTATTTTCCCTGTCAACTATTTCCCGAACGTATGGCGTACTTTTGTGAACTTAAATTCACACACTCTAGCGAGCGTAAGCTAAACGCCAGCTAACATTTGGATTTGAGCAATATCTGTGTCGCCTTTAATCACCTTCAGAATGCCATCTTGAATCAAGGTGCGCATGCCATCGCTCATAGCCTGTGCCTTTAACTGGCTAACGGAGGCGTTTTTATATACCAATGAACGCAGGGTATGAGTCATATTGAGTAATTCATGCACCCCTGTTCGACCTTTATAGCCTGTGTTGCCGCAGGCGTCACAGCCCTTGGGTTTATGCAGCATGAGTGGGGTTGCGAGTGTAAGCTCCGGTAAGTAGTCTTCGCCATATTGGCGCTTGATAAACGCTAAGTCAGTATCTGTAGCGGGCGAGGCTTCTTTACAACGTTGGCAAAGCGTGCGCACTAAACGCTGTGCAAGAATACCGATACATGCATCAGAGAAGTTGACGGGATCTATGCCCAAATCAAGTAAACGTGTGATTGTTTCTGGCGCTGAGTTGGTGTGCAAGGTTGAAAAGACTAGGTGGCCTGTCAGAGAAGCCTCAACACCTGCATGGGCTGTTTCTTTGTCGCGCATTTCCCCAATTAAAATGATATCTGGATCCGCACGCAAAAAAGCGCGTAATGCACTCGCAAAGGTAAAGCCGATACGAGGACTCACTTGTACCTGTTGTAATCCAGCCTGAGTTATTTCTACTGGATCCTCAGCTGTCCATATTTTTTTATCCGGGGTGTTAATGTGGCCTAATACCGCGTGCAGCGTTGTGGTCTTTCCTGAACCAGTTGGCCCTACAACCAATAAAATCCCATGGGGCTTTTCAATCATTTTTAAAATGCTTTGATGGTTGGCTGGAGATAGGTTCATCTTTTCCATGGGGAGCGCCCCGCCTGTGGCAAGGATCCGCATGACCACACCTTCACCGGCTACCGTCGGGATCGTTGCCACGCGCACTTCAATTATTTGGCCAGATAATTTAAACGCCAATTTACCGTCTTGCGGCAAGCGTTTCTCGGCGATGTTGAGGTTAGACATAATCTTAATGCGCGCGATAACGGCATTATGATGGGAGGCGGGGATTTGGGTGATATCTCGGCACACACCATCGATACGCATCCTTACTCGTGTGGGCGCATTTTTCTCTGCATCTATATGTATATCTGAGGCATCAAGTCGCTTAGCGTCGTGTAAGATGCGACTGACCAAACGCACCACCGCAGGTGCATCGTCTGACATATCATCTATTTGCTCGTCAGCTTCCTGGCCACTTGTTCCAATCTCATCCAAGATCTCGTCCATGGCGCCAGGCCCTGAACCACCGCCATTGGCTTCCCCTAAATACTGTAAAATAGTATTGGGTAAAGCGACGGATATTCCGTAACTGTCTATTCCTAGTGCACTCTCGATTTCCATCAGCAAATTGGCATTGCTTGGCTGTGCCATAAGGACAATAGGCTTTTCTGTCGCATCTGTGATGACGGCGACAAAGTTACGCTTTAAATAAGATAGGTTGAGTTTGCTATCACTCTGATAAAGATGAAAGCGATCGGGCTTGTAACCCATATAGGGAACTTGATAATGCACAGACAAGGCGATACCCATTTCATCTTCCGGTATACGCTTCTCAGTCATTAGACGCTGAACAAGTTGGACATGGTCAGGGTTTGATTGAACAAACTTGTCTAAGGTTGTTTCGTCGATGACTTTTCTGTGCACGAGATAATCAAAAGGTTGGCTGGTACCACCCAACTCATAGCGGAACTTGTTACCTAGCGCTTGGGCTACTTTGTCTGCCAGTGCTAAATCGGCGGATTGGAATACGCCGTCCTTTTTATTAATGATTTGCATAATGCCCATTAATACCCCGGCATTTAAGATGGGGATGCAAATCAAATTTTGAGTTTTGAATGTAGAGCTTTTATCGAATTTATCGGCAAACTTTAGTCGCGGATGAATAGCTGATAACTCTGTGCTGCTGTATGGATCATTAATAATAAGTGGGATTTGACTCAATGCCACATAGCCTGCGATAGACTGAGGGCTTATGGGGACTTTAATTTCCTGGACTTCACTCCCCGTTTTAAATCGAGCCACAAGATCTTGATGCTGCATTCTGCGCTGGAATATACTCATGCGCTGGGCTTTGAATAAGGATAGCAACAAGGGTTCAAGCGCATCGTAGGCACTCAATAAAGAAGGCGCATTTGCCAATAGATGCTTAAGTTCTTGTAAAGCGGATTGATGTTCCATGGAAGTCTGCATATTTGTTGTTTTTTGTTATAGCAACACTATAGCCGAGGGAATAGGTGGATAAAACCGTTTTGCATCACGTTGAGTTAGCTGACGTATCGTGTCGCGCGCGAGATATGCAGCTAATTGTAATTAATCCGCAATTGGTTGTTGCAAAAGTAAGCGGTACAGGTATAATTCGCGCCCACTTGTCCAGAAGGACAATGGTTTTTGACTTAGGCTTCGGCTAAACGTCATTAAATACAGGACCCTAATTTTGGGTTAGCAGTTTTCATTCATCCCCCTACCTATAATAGAAAAGGTAGTCGAGGATGGTTTTTTTTGTTCTTTCGATTGGAGCTTAATCGATGCCAAATCAAAGAATTCGTATTCGTTTGAAAGCGTTTGATCACAAGTTGATCGATCAGTCTACGGCTGAAATCGTTGAAACAGCGAAGCGTACCGGTGCTCAGGTTAGTGGACCTATTCCTCTACCTACCCGTAAAGAGCGTTATACAATACTTACTTCACCTCACGTAAACAAAGATGCGCGTGATCAGTATGAAATTCGTACACATAAGCGTTTGGTGGATATCATCGAGCCTACTGATAAAACAGTAGACGCCTTGATGAGATTGGACTTGGCTGCCGGTGTTGATGTTCAAATCAGCCTGGGCTAACAAGAGAGGGTTTTAACAATGGCGATTGGTCTTATCGGTCGTAAAGTTGGTATGACACGTATCTTCACTGAAGACGGCGTATCAATACCAGTGACTGTTATAGAAGCCACCCCGAACCGTGTTACTCAGTTACGTACTGACGAAACCGACGGGTATACAGCGCTTCAAGTAACCGCTGGCGACAAAAAAGCGAACCGCGTAAATAAAGCAGCAGCAGGTCATTTTGCTAAAGCTGGCGTGGAAGCAGGTCGTGGTTTATGGGAATTCCGTTTAGACGGCAACGAAGGCGAAGGCATAGAAGTGGGCAGTGAAATCACTGTTGAAATCTTTGCTGACACCAAAATGGTTGACGTTGCAGGAACTTCTAAAGGTAAAGGTTTCCAAGGTGCTATTAAGCGCTGGAACTTTAGCCACCAACGTAACACACATGGTAACTCATTGTCTCACCGTGCTCCTGGTTCAATTGGCCAAAACCAATCACCAGGTAAAGTCTTCAAAGGCAAAAAAATGGCCGGTCAGATGGGAAATAAACGTGTGACAGTTCAGTCTTTGGATGTAGTACGTGTTGACGCAGAGAACAATCTTCTTCTAGTAAGAGGCAATGTTCCTGGAGCGCCAGGTGGCGACGTCATCATCAAAGCTGCAGTTAAAGCGTAACGTCTGGGGAGTTAAGTGATGGAATTAGTATTGAAAGATGCGCAAAGCGCTCTTGAAGTATCCGAAGCAACCTTTGGACGTGAATTTAACGAAGCACTAGTACATCAAGTAGTAGTTGCCTTCGGTGCTGGTGCCCGTCAGGGTTCTAAAGCACAAAAAACACGCTCTGAAGTTCGTGGTGGTGGTGCCAAACCTTGGCGTCAAAAAGGAACAGGTCGTGCCCGTGCTGGTACTATCCGTAGTCCTATCTGGCGTTCTGGTGGTGTAACATTCGCTGCTAAGCCACAGGATCACAGCCAAAAGGTTAACAAGAAGATGTACCGTGGTGCGATACAAAGCATCCTATCTGAATTGGTACGTCAAGAACGTTTAATCGTGGTTGAAAAGTTTTCAGTTGAAGCGCCTAAAACGAAAGAATTAATTTCTAAGTTAAATGAGCTTGAGCTAAGTGATGTGCTAATCGTAACGTCTGAAGTTGATGAGAACTTGTTCTTAGCAGCTCGCAACTTGTATAAAGTTGACGTACGTGACGTACAAGGCATTGACCCAGTCAGCCTGATCGCATTCGAAAAAGTGTTGATAACTGCTGATGCAGTGAAAGCATTAGAGGAGGCGTTAGCATGATTAACGAAGAACGTCTTTTAAAAGTGGTTTTAGCACCACATGTTTCTGAAAAAGCAACGCTTGCAGCTGAAGTTAACAACACTGTTGTTTTCAAAGTGCTTAAAGATGCGAACAAAGAAGAAATCAAAGCGGCAGTTGAAAAATTGTTCGAAGTTGAAGTTAATTCTGTTCGTACCGTAAACGTTAAGGGTAAAACCAAGCGTCACGGTTCATCTTTCGGCAAGCGTAAAGACTGGAAAAAAGCGTACGTTGTGCTTAAAGAAGGTCAAGACATCGACTTTGCTGGCAGCGAAGGCTAAGAAGGGGACTAGACATGCCATTATTGAAAGCTAAGCCGACTTCTGCTGGTCGTCGTCACGTAGTTCAGGTTGTTAACCCTGATCTACACAAAGGCGCTCCTTATGCACCTTTGCTTGAAAAGAACAGCAAATCTGGTGGCCGTAATAATAACGGACGTATTACCGTACGTCACGTTGGTGGTGGCCACAAGCAACACTATCGTATTATAGATTTTAAACGCAACAAAGACGGCATTCCAGCTAAAATTGAGCGTTTAGAATATGATCCGAACCGTTCTGCAAACATCTGTTTGGTGTTGTACGCAGATGGTGAGCGTCGCTATATTTTGGCTCCTAAGGGTGCTAAAGCGGGTGATCAGATTCAATCTGGTTCAGACGCTGCGATCAAAGCAGGTAACTCTTTGCCAATGCGTAACATTCCAGTAGGTACAACTGTACACGCTATTGAGATGAAGCCTGGTAAAGGTGCACAAATTGCTCGTTCTGCTGGTCAGTACGCTCAAATCCTAGCGCGCGCCGAAGGTTATGTAACCCTTCGTCTACGTTCTGGTGAAGTTCGTCGAGTATTAGCAGACTGCCGTGCCACTATTGGCGAAATCGGCAATGCAGAACACATGCTACGTTCACTTGGTAAAGCCGGTGCAAACCGTTGGCGCGGTATCCGCCCAACAGTTCGTGGTGTTGCCATGAACCCGGTAGATCACCCACATGGTGGTGGTGAAGGACGCACATCAGGCGGCCGTCACCCAGTTTCACCTTGGGGTGTTCCAACTAAGGGTAAGAAAACCCGTAGTAACAAGCGTACCGATAAACTTATCGTACGTCGTCGTAATAAGTAACAGCGAGGATTCACCATGCCACGTTCTCTCAAGAAAGGTCCATTTATTGACCTCCACTTGCTGAAGAAGGTTGAGGCTGCAGTGGAAAAGAACGACAAGAAACCAATCAAAACTTGGTCTCGTCGTTCTATGATCATCCCAGATATGATTGGGTTGACCATTGCGGTCCATAACGGTCGCCAGCACGTTCCAGTTTTCGTCAGTGACGAAATGGTCGGCCATAAGTTGGGCGAATTTGCGCCAACGCGTACTTACCGCGGCCATGTCGCGGATAAGAAAGCTAAGAGATAGGGGATAAAATATGGAAGCATTAGCTACACATCGCCATGCCCGTACCTCGGCTCAAAAGGCACGCTTGGTTGCAGATCAAATTCGCGGTTTACATGTTGAAAAAGCACTTGAGCTTTTGGCTTATAGCCCGAAGAAAAGTGCCGGTCTAATCAAAAAAGTATTAGAATCAGCAATTGCGAACGCCGAACATAACGAAGGCGCAGACATCGATGAATTGACTGTCGCAAAAGTTTTCGTTGATGAAGGCCCAACAATGAAGCGTATCAAGCCAAGAGCCAAAGGCCGTGCTGATCGTATATTTAAGCGTAGCAGTCACATCACCGTTGTTGTGGCTGATAACTAGGAGAAGATAATGGGACAGAAGGTACATCCTACAGGCATACGCCTGGGTATCAGCAAACCATGGACATCTACCTGGTACGCTAATACTGCAGATTATGCAGATAACTTGTTTAATGATCATCAGGTACGTCAGTATCTGACTAAGGCACTTAAAACTGCTTCTCTTTCTAAGATCGTTATTGAACGTCCAGCGAAAAGCATCCGTGTGACTATTCACACTGCTCGCCCTGGCGTTGTAATCGGTAAGAAAGGTGAAGACGTTGAAAAGCTACGTAAGCATGTATCTAAGTTGGCCGGCGTGCCTGCTCAGATTAACATCGCTGAAGTACGCAAGCCTGAATTAGACGGTCAACTAGTTGCTGACAGCATTGCTAGTCAGTTAGAGCGTCGTGTAATGTTCCGTCGTGCTATGAAGCGCGCAGTACAAAACGCGATGAGAATTGGTGCCAAGGGTATTAAAGTTCAAGTAAGTGGCCGTTTAGGCGGTGCTGAGATTGCGCGTGCCGAGTGGTATCGTGAAGGTCGTGTTCCATTACACACTTTCCGTGCTGACATCGACTATGCAACATCAGAAGCTAACACAACTTACGGTATCATTGGCGTGAAGGTCTGGATCTTCAAAGGTGAAGTATTAGGCGGATTGCCTCTTACCCAAGAGCAACCAGCTCAGCCTAAGAAGAAAGGCCGTTCACCTAAGCGTGAGGGCTAATTATGTTACAACCTAAACGTATGAAGTTCCGTAAAATGCACAAAGGTCGTAACCGTGGCTATGCCGCTGGTGACAGTGTGAGTTTTGGAACGTTCGGACTAAAATCCGTTGGCCGTGGTCGTATGACTGCACGCCAAATCGAAGCAGCTCGTCGTGCTATGACACGTGCCGTTAAGCGTCAAGGTAAAATTTGGATTCGAGTTTTCCCTGACAAGCCAATTACTGAGAAGCCTCTTGAAGTGCGTCAAGGTAAAGGTAAAGGTAACGTTGAATACTGGGTTTGCCAAATTCAACCAGGTCGTGTTTTATATGAAATGGAAGGTGTTCCAGAATCAGTAGCTCGCGAAGCGTTTGAATTGGCCGCGTCAAAACTGCCGTTTAAAACCACCTTTGTAACTCGGACGGTGATGTAATGAAAGCCACAGAACTGAAAGATAAAAGCGTAGAAGAATTGAACACTGAGCTACTTAATTTGCTTCGTGAACAATTCAACCTACGTATGCAAGCGAGTACTGGTCAGCTTGAAAAAACTGACCAAATTCGTAAAGTACGTCGCAGTATTGCGCGTGTTAAAACCATTCTGACTCAAAAGGCTGCTGCATAATGACTGAACAATCAAGTCGTACAGTACAAGGTCGTGTGGTCAGCAACAAAATGGATAAAACCATTACTGTTGCGGTAGAGCGTAAAGTGAAACACCCTATTTATGGTAAGTTCATTAAACGTACTACTAAGCTACACGCTCATGACGAGACTAACCAATGTAACGAAGGTGACGTAGTAACAGTACGTGAATGTCGTCCTTTGTCTAAATCCAAAAACTGGATGTTGGTCAATATCGTTACTAAAGCTTAATAAGTTTTAGATACTATGCTAAAAGGCGCGCCTCGTAAGAGTCGCGCCTTTTTTGTATGTGAGCAGTAATTTTTAAGCGAACGTCCTTTTCCTAGTGAAGTTAGACGCATTAGTTAGTGGGTTCGGTAATCACCTGATTTATAGCGTTTTCAAGAATGATTGCATCAACAACGCTTGACGTAGTCCTGATCCTTGGTCCCTGTGATAATAGCGCTGCGTTGAATGATTTTGATGACGCTTGCACAGGGCATTCTCCCGTTTGCATGTAATTAAGTGCTGCACTGAGCATTCCCTCATTAGCACTGCCTAGCTCATGGCTAAAATCATCTTCTACCAAACAACCTTGAACATCCGCTTCAAATATTGGGGTAAGCGTGGGGCTAAACCCATCCGCGTATTCACCAAAGCCTTTTTGATTACTGCCTTGAAACTGTATTGTGAAGTACGTTGTGCCGCAGTTATCCTGCGGATAAAAGCCATAGGGCTTACCGCATGTCGTATCACCCATCAGCACCACTTCAATATCTATTCCTCTAAGGCCATTAATCAGCGCTTCGCTGGCTGAGCAGGTTGCACCGCTCGTGAGTACATATACTGTATTTAAGCCCAAGCTAGGCAATGCGTTTGAGGTAAATAAACCTTGGTCATAATCTATTTCACGCCCATAAAAGGGCGTTGCTTGAATGCGTCTTCCTGTGATGGGATCAAAAGTAGCGTGTTTATCATTGAACTTGAGTTCATCAAAGGTAAGGCCATCTGTTTGCTGCTGTCCTGATACCATAAACGCAAGTTGTGATGCCATAGAGAGCAAACCGCCACCGTTGTAGCGCATGTCAAGCACCAAAGCTTGCACATTGTTTTGACTAAATAGATTGAACGCTGAAATTAACTGGCTTTGAGCGCTCTGAATATGACTATTAAATTGGACGTAGCCTACTGTCCCTATATTCGTTGATAAAAGCGTTGAGTTTCGCACCGGAGAGAGGCGGACATTGCTTGGTGATAGCTGATAACTGCGTTGCTCACCATTTTGCTTTTGAATGGTGAAGTTAACATTTTGCCCTGTGCTGGTCGGAAACAAGGCTTGGTTGATGGCATCAACTTCATTAGCATCTTCGGTGCTGATAAAGTCGATAGCGTCTATCGCTATTAACTCGTCTCCCCGTTCAATTCCTGCCAACTCAGCAGGGGAGCCTGGCTCGGTATAGCGAACGATTATTTTTCTAGGAACAGTGGCTTGCACGAACTGCCAGCTAAGACCATAACCAAATGTGAGACCGCTTTGCGTGCGTGTTAGGTATTCCTCAGTTCCTTGCGAAAAATGGAAGTTGTCTTTGAATGAACCCGAATCAGTTCGAAAATCGGTTTTTAATTGAGCGAAGTAACTCAATACTGAAAAGTTAGACGGATCGTTATCGTCGATTTCGTCATACCAAAGATAAGTGTTATTCGTCCATGAGCGGAGCCAAAGCTTTTCGTCCTGTACATTACCAACGACATCCGAGAAAGCGTCACCTGTTACGCTGCTTACTCCGTTTCGAGGGACGGCGCAGCTATCTTTAAATAACGACTCATCTTCGAATACGCCTCTAACCCAGCGTTCATTCGTTTGTGGTGTTGGCACTACAGGTGGGTCTACAGAGTTATTGCTGTTGCTGCCACCGCCACAGGCTGACAAAAGAAGTAGTGCTGAACTTGAAAAGGTTAATGTGAAACAGCATTTTAAATTACACATACGACTCACTTGCTAAAATGTTAATGGTATTACGCAGTAATTATTAACTTGGGGCAAATTTATTTGCTTTTTTTATACAGGGTTTTATCGAGCGAAAATCAGAAATCGCTCTGTGTAACAAGCAGACCTTGATGTGTCGGTTTTTCTTGCACTATTGTCGAATAACCTAAAGTTCAATGTTATAAATTTATGCCTAAGGCTAAGATTTTACGATATTTTTAGCCTAAATGAAGACTCACTATGCGCAGATCGTTCAGAGCCAGCCTACTCACGGTAGCTTTCGTTGCTTTTCAAGCTTACGGCGCGACGCCCTCTACTACTAATACCTTGCCAGACGAAGTTTTTTCCGGTGAACAGGTATGTTTTGCGGCTGATTTTAGCAATGCAGGGACAACGGGTTTTGGCCCGTATTTACGGGCTTTTATTGATCCAGACCTCACTCTTGATTCTGTGACTGCATTCGGAAGTAGTGTAACTGTCACCACTGTCGGCACCTTTGCCGCATCACCAAACAATACCCTTGCCGACCCAAAGAGCGAAACAGAGGTGACAGGAACACAAGGTGATACGTTAGTCGTATTCTCATTACCCGCAGGCTCTGTGGTAGCGGGTGGCCCAGCACTCACCAGTGAGATCTGTATAACAGCAAACGGCAGTGCCGACATTGGTGTGCCGTTATCACTTGCATTGCAACCTGTGTATGAATTTGGCGATTCGGCGACAGGTGACAATGGCCCAATTGAAGGAACCAGTGTTAGCGCAGACATAACGCCTACAGTGGTTAACTATGCAGTGACTAATAACACATCTGAGTCTGAGCGTGTGCCTGGCGCTGGCTTTGAAGTGTCCTTTAATCATGTGATCGATGTGGCGGATGGTAAAACCTTAACCTCGCCGCAAATAGTTGATAATTTAAGCAGCTCATCCGCCTTTGTTGCATCGGCTACGTTTAATGGTGGCAATGGTTGTGCAATCAGCAGCGAGCCTGCAGCTGATGAAGTTAATGGTCAGGTGCAAGGCAGCTGTACTAATATTGCAGGTAGTGCCTCACAAACCGATGCAACACTTAATTATTCTGTTTATGTGGGTGATGTGTTAAACGGTGCGACTTGTGCCGTGTTACCTATTACCCATTCCAGCACCTTTGATAGTGAGTTTCCTGCAGGCTCTTCGTTAGCACAATCTTCACAGGACAGCAGTTTTACCGCTAAACATTTAGCCATACAACAAAGTCACTCTAAAGAAATTCTTGTGCCAGGCGACACCTTTACCGTTACCAACCGCATTCAGCTATCAGACTACGAAACGGCTAATGCGCTTATCGTAACCGATGTACTAGATGACGGTCTACGCTTTACTAGTCACAACTCAATGACCATAGGTGTAGATGTTGTTATAGAGCCAAATGTGGTTGCGAACGGGGACGGTACCACAACGGTTGTTTATGATGTTCATGCCGTCGCGGGTAACTTAGCCGCGGGCACGGAAGTGACAATTGTTTACACAGTGACGGTGGAGCAAACATATACGTCAACCGGTGATCCTGTATTGGCAAATGACAATCTAGCAACGAATACCAGTGCTGAATATGGCTTAGTGGCAGGGGCTGCTTCTTGTACTGATGGTTCGACAGACTCAGTCATCGTGGAAAACATCACAAGTTCGAAAATCATTGTTAACCCCGTCACAGAATATGCACCTCAATCAAACGTAACATTTAGGCTATCAATGGAAATCCCGTCTGGGGATACCAGCGCCATAGTGTTTGAAGATTATTTCCCACTGCCTATTTTCGATGTTAATGATCTTAATTTGGCTTTTGGAACCGACATTGTGTTGTCGCCCACGGATACGGCGAATTTAACACCGAGTAGCATTACGAGGGATGTAGGCTCTAATGTGTTGCGCATTGAGTGGCCAAACCTCACAAGTACCGAAACCAAAATTATCGCAGTCGATGTCACGGTGACGGTGTCCGATGAACCTTTTGCTGATGGACTAGAATTAACTAACTTGTTTCAGGGCGCTACGAGTAGCACCCAGAATGGACAAGCCGTGAGCCTTAAAGGCAGCTCGTTAACTGTTCGCGCCCCTGAATTATCTGTGGTATTCGAAGATGACATTGTGGATGACATTGTGGATGCAGGCGATGTCATTAGCTACACCCTGACTATTACCAATGATGGCGGTGCACCAGCTTACGATGTGACCGCATCTTCCCCTGCAGCGACAGGGCTTGATAATGCGGTGCTGACCGAAGTAACTATTGATGGCAGTACTATTACAGCTTATACCGGCACTTTAGCAGGCGGTGATTTTAAACTAGATAATCCTTTGCCGGCCGGCAGTGTTGTAGTGATCGCCTACACACGCACGGTTTCTGCTGATGTCACTCCTCGTCAAGAAATTGAGTCGGTTACCAACACAGTATGGGCGAGCAACACAGATGCAACGGCATTCCCAACCGAGGTGGCTACAACAGAATTGGTGGTTGATGGACCAGAGATTACCACCACTATCGCGTCAATTTCTCCTAACGGAGACGGTAGTAATTTTGTAGTCGGCGATACTGTTACCTATGTTACTAGTGTGACATTGCCAGAGGGCGAAACACCCGATTTAACGTTAGCACTAAAATTACCCGCGGGCCTTTCTTATGTGGTGCTTAGCGTCAGTGTAGATGACAGTGGATTTGGCGGCACTGTTGCTACTCGTCAAACTATCAATATCGCTTTTGATGACTCAGCAACGACCGTTGTGAACGAAGATAATGATGACAACAATAATACCTTTACATTTACCGTACAGGCCTTAGTAGAAGATGATGCCGCGAATAGCGCGACTTCAGAAGGGCAAAACAAGCGAATAAATAGTAGCTTAAACTACACAGGCAAAACCGGCAGTAACGTTACTTCTGCGGTTGCTAGAGATTTCACTGAACATGTTTTAGTGACAACAACGTCAGCCAGTCCTTCTAGTAATCTGCAGGCCGGCGACATAGTCACCACGACTGTGAGCGTCGAGAATACAGGTACTGCACCTGCCTATGATGTGGTCGTATCTAGCGCGCTGAATTCGGATATTTTTGATTTAGCTTCTGCTGTACAAAGTACAACCGAACCGGGTTATACCTATGCTTACTCAAGCCCGAACGTCACCTATTCTTTAGATTCAGGCAGCTTAGCCGCCGGCGATAGTGTTACTTTTACCTACACAGCAGTAGTAAAAGATGATGTACAAAGTGGCGCGACTTATAGCATAAATGCATCGGCTACTGGGGATAGTCAAGACGGCACCACAGCCGTCGAACGAGACAGTTCAAACGCAAACAGTACCAATGTGAATACGGCTAACCCAACCGCTGATTCAATTACTCTTATTGATTCTAGTGAAGCATGGACGGCAGACTCAGGCACAGTGGAATTCGCTGTAGGTGAAATTGCAACGTACGAGTTTGAGGTCACGTTACCTGAAGGGGTAACCAATGAAACGGGCAGTAACTCCATAATTGAAGTGACTTTGCCTGTCGGATTTCAATATGTGACTAATAGTGCTCTTATTAGAGGGGAATTTGACACTAGCCTAACAGGTGCAACAAGCGGAGTACTTGGAGCCTCAAACACCTCATATGCTGCGACTTTCAATAATCAGGTTTTAGCGTTTGATCTCGGTGATGTAACAAATGCCGACGATGATGCCAACGACGAAAAAATCATTGTTACTTTTGAGGCTTTAGTACTTAACACCACAGATAATAATCGTTCTGAAAGTAAAACCTTAACGGGCCGAGTCCATTACGATAACCAGGCAGATGCTGCCCAAGCGGACTCAACTCAAGCTGCTTCAAAGGTTGCACTGCCTAATATAACCCTCGCTAATGTAGCCATGCCCGATAGCGTTGATGGCGGTGATACGGTGACTTATACCTTAACGGCCACTAACACAGACGGTGCTAATGTGACTCGCGGCTGGGAGTGGTTAATAGAAGACACGCTACCAGCACGATTGGGATCTCCGGCTATCAGTAGTGCAACCCTATCTCGCGGCGATGTTGATATCGCAGCATGTGCGAGTTTCAGCGGAAGTGCTCTTACATTTGATAGTAGCTGTTTGGCAGCGTCAGAACGTTACATCGCACCAGGTGAGTCAGTTGAGGTGGTTTTTACCGCTCAAGTGGATCCCGCTATCGGTTTTGAAGAAGAAGTGACTAACACCGCGACGGCAAGTGTGACAAGTTTACCAAGTAACAATGGTACCGCAGATGCGACACCTGGCAATGCAGGAACCGATACCGGCGAGCGAAATGGCACACAAACCGACAATGACTTAGGTCAGGCGGTAAATAATTTAACTGCAATGGCCAGTGAAGTCATTACTGCTGGTAAGCCCACTGTGTCTTTGGTGACGTCCAGCGAAAATGCTCATATTGGTGAGACCGTTACCATGACGGCAACCTTTAGTATTCCTACTGGTACTACCGATAATTTCGAGTACTCATTAAGCCTACCAAGCGGCTTAATCTACAGTGGAACGCCAATTAATGTGACGCTTCCAGTTAATGATTTTGGGACCTCTAATTCGCCAAATACCTCTCCTGATACGTCAACCAATCCATTGTTGTTAGATTTTGGCACTATTACTAACAGTGCAACTACAGCACAAGTGATCACCATAGAAATTGATGTTGTTGTTGATAACATATTGGCTAATCAAAACGGGACCACGCTAGAAGCTGAGGCTGAATTGGGTTACGACGGTGCAAGTATGCCGCTTCCAAATAATGTCGAAACGGTAACCGTTATTGAAGCGAACTTAGATATTCAACAAACTATTACCGCTGGTGCAACAGGCAGTGATGCGGGAGATACGATTTCTTATCAGACTATCATCACCAATACTTCTTCTGATGCCACAGCATACTCAGTGGATTTGGCAAGTTTGATTGATGCGGGTTTACTGGGTTCGCCAGACGGCACCGGTAGCGGCAGTGCTTTCAGTAATATCGTGCTAACTAACACTTCAGATCTGGTTGTGCTTGAATCTGGTAACACGCCCGTTACTGATAGTAACTTTACCCAAGTAACGACTAATGCCAACGGAGATACGTTGCAGTTGGCCACGGTCGACTTCCCACCAAGCGGTGTTATAACACTGACCTACGATGTTGTGGTGAGCAATAGTGCCAATGCAGGTGATGTATTAGCCAATGATTTCACTGCTACGTATGCAAGCCAACCAAATGGACAAGGTCGCGATGGCTCTACTGCTAGTAGTGACGATGATGACAACGCACTGCTTAATAATTACAACGAAATAGCCAGCAGTGATCTCACACTATCTAATACGTTAGCGGTGCAATCTTCACTTAATTCTGCACATGTGACGAACGATGTGACTATTGGCGATACGGTGACTATCGATTTGCGCGTTGATGTAGTGGAAGGAGACATAGCCAACCTCATCATCAGCAATGAGTTACCTGACAATTTGCGTTTCGAGTCTAGCTCGATTAGTGCTGGCAGCCATTTAACTTTTACCGGCGATGTGAACGGTACAGCAGATGGTAACAACCTTGTGACGATCGATTTAGGCACGGTGAGTAACATCGCTGATGCAGATAATACTAATGACAGTTTTGTAGTTAGCGTTGTGGCGACCGTTATTGATGATCCAAGTAATGTTCAAGGTACTACGTTGCAAAATGCAGTGAACGTTACAGGCGGCGGTGCGTCAGCAGGTCCTAATACCTTAGATATTGATATTGTTGAGCCAGCCTTAGTGGTAGAGCTCGAATCGAATCGTGATTCGGTAACCCTTGGTGATATCGTCACCTATACCTTTACTGCCACTGCGCAGATGAATCGCACCAACGCCTTTGACACCAGTTTAGAAGTCGCCATACCTGATGGTTTAACCTATGTCGATGGGAGCTTTATGGGACAAAGTGTTGATGAAACCGACCCAACTAATTTGGAAGTCGATTTCGGTACCATTGCGGTCGTTGACGGCGCGAAAACGTTTACCTTCGATGCGCGGGTCGACAATGATGCAGATATTGGTGAGCCATTAGTGGTATCAATCAATAACGGGGTTTATTCCAGTGCTTCAGATACGAATGTTGATGAGCGCGATTATACATTTTCAACCACTAAATCTGTGGTGGGTGACGATGCAAACTTTATTGCTGCTGACCAAGCGGTTGTTTTAGATATTGACGTTAATGGCAATGGTTTTGCGGATCCGGGTGATACCTTGCTGTATACGGTTAGCATTACCAATAATGGAACCGATGCTACTGACGTGACCTTTGATGAAAGCATACCTGCAAACACCACATATATTACCAACTCGGTCAGCACTGACGCGGGAACAGCAGATGATACATCGGGTATTTCGGTGGATGTGGGTGATTTAGCTGCAAATGAAACGGCCACTATTTCTTTCGCGGTAACCGTTAATGACAATGTGGTGTCAGGTACAGTTATCTCTGCACAAGGCATAGTTGATTCTGCCAACACGGTTGCTGAATTAACCGATGCAGATGCTAATGATGCCAACGGCGACCAACCCAATACATTACGAGTCGGTGAGCCAAGCGAGGATGTGACAAATTTGTATGTCTCGCAAGCCGCTCAATTATCCGCTGATAATGATGGCGATAGTGCTATTTCAGCTGGCGACGAATTATTAATTACCTATGTTGTGAGCAATTTAGGCACAGATTCACTCGATAATATTAATCTGCAGGATATTTTGCCTTCAGGGCTAACGTATGTGGCCAATTCAGTACAAATCGAAGGCGCAAATACAGCCAGTGTTGTAAATGGTGCTGTGACTGCTGATATTGCATCTCTTGCTGCCAATGACGGTGTAATCGTTACGCTAAAAGTGATAGTTGACGAACCACTGGTGGATAATAATGGCAGTGCTGATGAGGAAGTCATCACGCTGCAAGGTTCACATTCGAGCGCTCAAACAACTTCGCAGTTAACTGACAGCAACGGCGTGCAGCTTGATGGTTACCAGCCTCTCAAGGTGTCGATAGTGGATGCGCAAGCAGGCGTACCAGATCTTGAATTCAGCCAAACCTGGCAGCTGGTTAGTGACCAAAATGGAAATGGCCAAATTGATCAAGGTGATACGGTAAAAGTTAATTTAAGTGTATTAAACCAAGGCTCCGCAAGCGCTGTAGGTGTACAAATCAATCAAGCGGTACCAGCCGATACACAACTTATTGCCAACAGCGCGTTGGTCAGTCAAGGCATCATTGTAACTGACGAGCCGTATTTGGCGAACGTGGGTGATATTGCGCCGGGTAATATTGTGACTGGTAGCTTTTCATTCATAGTTGATGACGTTATAGATGGCACTGTGCTTGAGGGGCAGGCGACAGTCGGCGGTGACAACTTCACTGATCTGGGGTCTGATGACAACGCTTTGGGTGATGATGGTACTAACCCGACTTTGGTCACCGTTAGCGGCAACAACGCTTTATTTGAAGCGCCAAGTTTCACTCTCACTGACACATCTGATGTGAATACCGATAATGCTGAATTCATTCAAGGTGAAACCCTAACGTTAAACATCAATATGGTTATTCCAGCTGGTAGTACGAGCGACACTGATTTTACCTTAGTGCTTCCTGAAGGATTGGCCTACTTAGCTAATTCCGCTACGTTGACAAGAGTATTTGATACAGGCCTAAGTGCAGGCAATAACCCAGGCCAAATCAATGCGATAAATAGTGATCTAACGACGAACGTCGACAACCAGATACTAGCCAATGGACAAGCAGTTAGTTTAGCGTTAGGCGGACTGATTAATTCGGATAATGATGTAAACGAAGAGCAATTTATACTGACGCTAACAGTGGACAGTGATGGCATTACACCGACGCAAAGTACAGAAGATCTCCTTGCACAGGCCGCGTTTAGCTATCGAGATGGTCTTGGTCAGCGACAAACACTCAATGCACAGAATTTAACACTGACGCTGCTTAATCAGCTACCTGTGACGGTTTCCGATGCATTCAACATCACAGAAGACGACACAAGCGCCGCATTTAATGTGGTATCTAATGATACCGATGAAGATTCTGGGCAAACTATCCGTGTTGCATCTATCACGTCAGTTACTGGGAACGGAATCGCAACAATTTCAACCGACGGCACAAGTATTGACTATCAGCCCGCAGCAGATTTCTTCGGTGCGGAAACTGTCAGCTTTGTTGTTTCGGACGGTGCTGGTGGAACAGATGTCGGTTCTGTCACCTTTACAATAGACGGCACACCAGACGCGCCAGTTGCTATAGCTGATCAAACAAGTGTTTCAGAAGACACTATATTAACCTTCTCGGCATTAGCAAATGACGTTGACGTGGATAACGATACGTTATCTATTGATAGCGTTTCGGTGGATGTGGGAAGTGTCAGCGTCAATGGCGATGGCGATATTGTGTATGTGCCACCAGGAGATTTCAACGGCCCCGCAACGATCAGTTATACCATAGCGGATGGCACTGGCTTGTTTGCTAGCTCTACGGTCGCGGTTAACGTGCAAAATGTTAATGATACGCCAATTGCGGTTGGTGAGTCGGCGACTATCGCTGAGGACGCCGTACTCCACCTTAATGTGCTTAGCAATGATTCAGACATAGACGGTGATGTGTTAAGTGTTGCATCAGTGAGTGCATCTGTGGGAACCGTGAGTGTGGGTAACAACGGTAATATCGTGTTCAATCCACAGGCTAATTATTTTGGTCCAGTGACCATTAGCTACACAGTAAGCGACGGTAACGGTGGCGTTGCCAGTGCCAGCGTTGCACTGACGGTAACATCGGTAAACGATGAACCGATTTATACTCCCTCAGGGACCACTGCGACCATCGATTTGATTAATCCTGTAAATATTGAGGTCTTATCGAACTTCAATGATGCGGATCGCGATCCTATTAGTATTAAGTCAGCGAGTAGTCAGAACGGTTCAGTGCAAATTAACTCTGATGGCAGTATTACCTTTATTGCAAATGAAGGGTTTGTCGGCACGGCAACCGTGAATGTATGTGTCAGTGACACTAATGATGCCGTCACATGCGTGGATATTCCCATCGTGGTCGTTAATCCAAATTTGGCTCCAGTGCTGACCGATTTAGTTGTGACGGTCGAGGAAGACGGTAGTTTACCGCTTAACTTAACGGGAACCGATGCTGAAGGTGATACCTTAACGTACACCTTATTGACCCTACCAAATGGCGAGTTAATTGGTGATATGCCGAATGTTATCTACAACCCACCAGAAGATTTTACTGGTGCAGTTACCTTTACCTATCAAGCTAACGATGGTCAATTGGATTCAAACATTGCGACCGTAACCATTCAAGTGCAAGGCGAGAATGATGCACCACTTGCAGTCGATGATGTATTTACGCTTACCACGTTTGAACCCGCTGTACTCGATGTGTTGGCAAACGATACAGATTCTGATGGTGATACGTTAAGTATTGTTGGGGCGACAGTTACTATCGGTACGGTTACCTTTACCGATAGCGCACTTATCTACACGCCAGTTGATGGTTTTATTGGCAACGCTATTATTGAATACAGTATTGAAGACAATGATGGTTTAGCTTCGAATGCTCGTGCTGTTGTGTCAGTTACACCAGATGGTGTGGAGTTGCTGCCCGTTATTGAAGTGCCTGGAGATGTATTCATTGATGCCACTGCGCTGTTTACTAAAGTGGACTTAGGTGTTGCTTCAGCTGTGGACCGTTTCGGTAATCCTCTGCCTGTTTCTTTGGTTGATGGCGTGACTTTCTACGAGCCTGGTGTGAACACTGCATTCTGGTTAGCTGAGGATAGTGAAGGTCGTCAGCGTATCGCCAGTCAGTTCGTTCGAGTTAGACCGCTTGTGTCTATTGAGAAAGATCAAAGTGTGCTGGAAGGGCGTCAAATTACCATTGGTGTCCATTTAAATGGCACGTCACCGGTTTATCCCTTAGAAATACCTTACAGCGTGTCAGGTACTGCGGATGGCAGCGATCACAACCTAGTTGACGGTGTACTGGTGTTCGAGTCAGGCAGTGATGCCACCATTACTTTCGAGTCATATTCCGACGCCGATATTGAGGGAATAGAAACCGTCATAGTGACGCTTGACCCCAGTATCAACCGAGGTAATAAGTTTGAACATGTTATCTCTATCCGTGAAGATAACGTGAATCCTAATGTGGCATTGTTCTCAAAACAAGGGGGGAATAACAGCGTTCTTATTGCGAAAGATGGTGGTTTAGCGTCTGTTTTTAGTGATATTACCCACCCTGATGCAGACAATGAATATGACTTTGTATGGGAAAACCTTGAGCAGGTCTTGATTGATGAAGACGGTGAACTCGATACCTTTACGTTTGACCCTACTAATGTCCCGGTTGGCATCTACCGGGTAAGTTTGCGCATTACAGACAGTGATGCCGCAAACTTTGGTGATGTAGAAATCATTTACTTAGAAGTGGTGGGTACATTACCTGTATTAACCTCGATTGATTCAGATGGCGATGGTATTCCTGATGACCAAGAAGGATTTGATGATACGGACAGAGACGGTATTCCGGATTACTTGGATGCCATCCCTGAATGTAATGTGTTGCCAGAGGAAGAAGCGTTTGATAATGGCTACCTAGTAGAAGGCGACCCTGGTGTGTGTTTACGTCTTGGTAACTTTGCTATTGATGCAGTCGAAGGTGGTGCAAAAATATTGGAGGAAGATATCGAGCTAGATGCAGCGCTCATCCCGGACCCTGAAGCAACGAATATTGGCGGAATTTTCGACTTTATTGCATACGGTCTACCGGATGTGGGTCAAGCATACAAAATCGTTATGCCGCAAATTCGCCCAGTTCCGCAAAACGCCGTGTATCGTAAATTCTACACCGCTACTGGCTGGTTCTTATTCGCTGAATCTGAATTGAATCGTGTTTGGTCAACAAAGGGTGAACCAGGTTTCTGTCCTCCTCCTGGGGGCGATGTGTGGCAATCAGGTCTGAACGAAGGTGACTGGTGTGTGCAAATCCAAATAGTGGACGGTGGGCCGAATGATGCGGATGGTATTGCCAATGGCACCATAGTCGACCCAGGTGGTGTTGGAATCATGGGTGTTGGTCAAAACGCGCTACCTGTTGCTAGCGACGACGTCGCTGAGTTACTTGTGGACACTAGCATTGAAATTACAGTATTGGATAACGACACAGATGCTGACGGCGACACGCTGACTATTACCTCGGCAAATGCAGCCTTTGGTGACGTGACGTTCACTGATACCAGCATCATATATACGCCACGAGATGGTTTTGTCGGTAACGATATCATTCGTTATGGTATTAGTGACAATAATGGCGGTACTGCGTTAGGCGCAGTTCGTTTAAGCGTTATCACCAATAAGGCTCCCATCGCGGAAAATGACATAGCGAGCATGACGGTTAATCAAAACGTAACGGTGAGTGTGCTGAATAACGACTCAGATCCAGACGGCGAAGTATTGTTTATCATCAGTGCGACCGCGCAAAACGGAACAGTTGTGATCAACAGCGATTCAACATTGACCTATACCCCGAATAAAGGATTCGCCGGTACAGATATAATACGTTATGCCATTAACGACGAAGATGGTGCACTAGCAGAAGCGCAACTCGTGATCACTGTGGCACCTGCTGAGGTGCGTATTGAGAATACTGGCGGAGGCGGTGGTGGAACATTTGCTTGGATGCTGCTGTTATTAGCTCTGGTTGGTGCCTCAAGAAAGTATCAACAAAATGCATTTACCCCAGGGGGACTATGAAATGAAATATATAACAACAGGGCTAGGCATAGCGTTATCGTTAGTTTACGGGCAAGCCGCATGGGGACAAGCTTCAAATACAGGGAAAAGTGGGTCATTAGTCCCAAAACTAGCTTCGAAGTCGCTGTGCGTCGTGGATGACGATTGCTTATTTGAGCATTGGTATGTTCAGGCTAATTTGGGTTATGCATCAGGCGCTAGTTCGGAAGGAGATGTTTACAGTGAAGCTCAGAAAATTGGCTTTGATGTATACGATATTGATGTTGACGACTCACGAAGCGCTTTCAAAATCGGACTGGGTACATCGCTAAGTGAGAATCTAAGTGTAGAGTTTGGCTATACGGATTTAGGTGAAGTCAGCACGGCATTCACTACCACCACCACTGAACCGGAAAAGTTTCTCGACTTAGCACGGGCCATCCACCCATCGTCTGTCGAAGGATTCACTGCCAGCCTTAATTATCAACTTTGGCGCCACGAAGATTGGTTTGTGAACGCTAGCGCAGGATTATATTTATGGGAAAGTGATTTTGACTCTCGGGAGGTCTTTAGCAATACCCAGCTTGATTCACTCGATGGGGAAGACGGGACCGACTTTTACCTAGGTTTAGGGGCTAATTACCGCCTGTCACAGCGTTTCCAAGTCAATTTGGAATGGGAGCGTTATTTTCTCGATAGCGAAGATGTAGACCTACTGACGTTAGGTGTGAGTTACCACTTCGATTAAGCCAACCACTGAGCCTTGGAGGCACAATATCATGGCCATTATTAGCCGTAACATTACGCAGCCGAGCTCGGTACGTGGCACTATGCTTTCGAGTATGCTGTATCTATTACTGGGTGGATTGTTAGCTATTTCGGTGCATCTGACGTTAGACAAAGTCATTCAAGCCCAAGCAAAGGTGGCTCATGAGGTGAATGTAAGTGGCCAGCAACGTATGTTGTTGCAAAGAGCAAGTTTATTTGCCACTGCGTACCTTTATAGTGGTGATATCGCAGCAAAACAAACCAGCTTACAAGCATTAGGCGAAATGCAAGCTAATCATCAGCATTTACTTAACCCTCACTATAATGCGCTAAAAGAGGGGCATACATCACCTATGTCGTTCGACTTGCAACAACTCTATTTCACCGCTGAAAACAATGTGAATGAACAGCTAATGGCATTCAGTGAGCAAATTTACCATGCCTTGAATTTACAGGAACAAAAAAATGGAGCGAAACTCGACGCGAAAGTATTAATGGAGATGGCATATACCCCGTTATTAAACAGTTTGAACGGTGTTGTTCGCCAGTATGAAAGCCAAGACAGCGAGCGAATGGCCACGTTAATACTGGTACAAATGGTGGTTTTTTGGTTAATTGTTGCCATCTTATTCGTCGGTCTTTTGCTTATATTGTTGAATGCGAAGAAACAGCATCAAAAGACTGTTATCTCAAGAATTCTCAATCGACCCTCTGATCAGTCAAATTCTATGTTTAGTCATTTTGCGTTTGAGCTATCAGCGACAAAATTGATCGCTACTGCCCATAGGCATAATGAATCCATGAGTGTATTGGCATTTGATATCGATCGTTTTCCACGCATTTTGGCCAATCATGGTCAAGACGTGGCTGATAAGGTATTAACACGGGTGGCTGATACCTTGTTATCAACCTGCCGTGAATCGGATTATTTGGGGCAGGTCGCGGATGAAAAGTTTGTGCTGCTCCTACCTAGAACATCAGCTGAGCAAGCCTTATGTTTAGCCAATAAAATTCGTCTCCAGTTTCAACAAGAGCTAGCGAATACCCATTTAAATGAGATTTCACTCTCTGTCAGTATAGGAGTCAGTGAACTCGCAGGAGAAGACAGTATTTTGCAACACATTATTTCCCGAGCGGAGCAGGCGTTAGGGCGGAAAAAAAATGAAGGGGGAGGGAGAGTTTGTCTTGCCTAACGTTTTTAGCGAGGCAATTTATAACGCACTATTAGGTTTAGGCTTGAAGCCTCAAGTAGCAGATCCCCTCCGGCTAATTGATTCATTGAATTAAGCGTATCTAATTTCTTCATAATCACTTTTTAGTGAACGCTGCTATTCTATTCCCTAGTGATCTACTTACCTACGCACGTTCGTAGGTAACGTCAAACCATGCAATGGAGAGAAGAATATGACAGACAAGCCTAGATTAACCACCAGCGCCGGGGCACCGGTTCCTTCGAATAATACCTCTAAATCAGCAGGGGAAAGAGGACCGTTACTGCTCACCGACTATCAGTTACTTGAAAAACTGGCTCACCAAAATCGTGAACGTATTCCGGAGCGGGCGGTACACGCAAAAGGGTGGGGGCTTAAAGGTAAATTTAGCGTCACCCACGATATCAGTCAGTATTCGTGTGCCAAAATATTCTCCCAGATTGGTAAAACGACCGAAGTGCTCAGTCGTTGGTCAACGGTTGCCGGTGAGTCCGGTGCCGCAGATACCGAACGGGACGTACGTGGTTTCAGTCTCAAATTTTATACCGAAGAGGGCAACTGGGACATGGTGGGAAATAATACCCCAGTCTTCTTCGTACGCGATGCATTTAAATTTCCCGATTTTATTCGCACCCAAAAGCGCCATCCTAGAACTAATCTTCGCTCACCCGAAGCAATGTTTGATTTTTGGGCTGCGCAGCCTGAATGTGTTCACCAAGTTACCATCCTCATGTCGGACCGCGGCATACCGGTTAATCCCATGTTTATGAACGGTTACGGTAGTCACACTTTCAGTTTGTGGAATAAAAAGGGTGAACGTCACTGGGTTAAATTTCACTTTAAAACCCAGCAAGGGCACAAGCATTATACCAATGCCGAGGCAGAAGCATTGACCGGTAAAACCCGAGAGGCTTATCAAGAAGATTTGTATAACGCTATCGAAGAGGGAAATTTCCCTAAGTGGACCATGTATATTCAGGTCATGCCTGAGCTGGATGCAGAAAAACAGCCGTTTAATCCGTTCGATATTACTAAGATATGGCCTCATGGGGACTTCCCACTTATCGAAGTGGGTGAGTTAGAAATGAACGAAAACCCTGAGAATTATTTTCAGATGGTGGAAAATGCGGCATATAGTCCGTCGAACGTGGTACCGGGCATTGGGTACAGCCCTGACAAAATGCTGCAAGCTAGGGTCTTTTCTTATGCTGATGCCCATCGTTATCGTTTAGGCACTCATTATGAAGCCCTGCCAGCAAATGCAGCGAAAGCCGCCAATGTACAGCACTACCATAAAGACGGAGCGATGCGCTTTTTCACCAATGATTTTGGTAATGCGGATGCCTATTACGAACCTAATCAACACAACGGGCCAGTAGCAGATGCCAGTGTAGAAGAGCCGCCACTTAGAATTGATGGCGACGCAGCGCGATATGAACAGGCTGAAAGTGATGCTGACTATGTTCAGCCAAGAGCATTATATGAAATGTTCGATGCTGAGCAAAAGCAGCGTCTTTATGACAACTATGCTGCAGCTATGGGGCCGTGTTCCGCTTCAGTGAAAGAGCGTTGGTATGCCGTGCTTGAGAAAGTACACCCAGACTATGCACAAGGCGTTCGACAAGCAAATGAAAAGCTAGCTAGCGATACTAACGCTGTTCCCGTAACGGGCGATACACCTGTTAGATAATCTTAATTGAGAGTAGATAAAAAAGGTCGCTGATGCGGCCTTTTTGCTCTTTACTCGGGCTCTACCCGTTTGAGTGCATAAGGGCTACTGGCGATATGGCTGGCTAATAATGACAGTAGACAATAGCCAACAAAATAGAAAAAACCGTCTCCTGCGTTAGAGAGCGTTTGCGTACTGATGTCGATTGAGATGTTAAAGCCGAATAAACTGAGGGTCTCTTGGGATAAAGTATCCACATGATTGGTTGATAAAATAGCCAGAAAAACGGCTACAACAAAAACATCCGCCATAGACCACTTACCAATCGCTGCCACGAACTGAGTGATTTGTAATGCGAGGTTTTTCTTGCGGGTAAAATAGGCCAAGCTCATGAGGATGGTTTTTAGCAGCGGAATGCACACTGAGAACAAAAATATTAATACCGCGACCATAAAGCGCTCACTTTCCCACAATTCCTTGACTGTAGTGAGAATAGATAGCTCTTTGTCTATTAACGTCGATGTGACGCCTGCTGCGTTAAGCAGTGCCGACATTTCCATGTTCAAGGCGAACATAGGTAAGGTAATACCGGGTATAAACAATGCTATGGCAATAATATTTAACGCAAATGAAATGTGTCGTTTCAAAAAAGTTCTCTAAAGTGTGCGGTTATTTTTCGAAACGATAAACGACTTTCATTGAATCATCCACTTCTGATTCTAAAACATAGCCGATAGCCTGGGCGGAGCTGCGCAATTCTTCCAGCATTTCAGTGTCAGTAGCAAAGTTGCTCGGTGGACTAGCTCGACCGGAAAACAACAAGCGTGCCCAATAAGCATTGATTTTAGCTTCGTTTTTATTGACTAGCGCTTGATAAAATTGCTGCTTTTCTGGGCTGCCCGCAATACGGTCTAAGGGTTTGGCGACAATCCCATTGGGAAACGTACTGTAACGGCCCATGTAGATATCGATAATCTGGGTTTTACTTAATGAATTGATTGAATTGTTCTTACCGACCACGACAACTAATGCATAAGCGGAGTGGGAGAGGCAGGCAAACATGAAAATACTTATTAATCGGATACTTAATAAACGCATATTAAAATATCCAATTCAAACTAAGGCTAGATACGTTCACCGTTTGGCTAGTGCTAGGCTCACTGTATATCTGCCAAAGTGCAAAACCATTGTCAGCTATCACGCTGCAGTCAATTTGCAGTTTTGCCACCAAAGACGGATACAGTTGCCAATTTGCTCCCACACTGAAGGTATGCTGTTTAATTCGGTTTCGATTGAGTGCTTCGCTGATTAACGGTCTGAACGATTGCAAGGTAGCTGCGACCACCGCAGGTGCATCCGGTGAAATTTCCCCAATGCTGTCACTTAGATTATTTTCGGTGGGCTCTATCGCGGATAGCGTGGCGAAATAAGTAATGTTATCAGGTTGATACCCTAGACTTATATAGCCTGAGATCGTATCTCGCTCTATATCCCATTGAGAGTCGATAAATCCGATTTCAGACTGAACAAGCCATAAGTCGTTATCGTATTGAAAGCCTAGGCCATAGAATTGTTGTTTCTTGCCAATAAAATCAAACCTGTCTCGAAGTGCAGGGCCGCCTGGCCATACTGATGGGGGGAAAAAAGCTAAAACTTGATCTACCTCTTCGAGGCTAGCGCTAAATTCATCTACTTTTGTGTCTAGGAATGATGCTCGAATTTGCCATTCGTCCTGCTGATAAGATAATGACGCCATTAATATGTTGGTAAAGTGGATATCCACTGCAGAGCCTGTCGTTGCTATAGCTGCGTCAGTCTCACCGTAGCCAAACTTAGCTTGTAAAAATCCACGCCCCAAGGAGCGCTTATACAACACATCGGCTCCTTCAAATTGAGAGACTGCCGATACTTTGCCGTAAAATTCTGCAGGAGGACGAGCCCACAGGTATGCGTACCCTACTGATTTGTATTCAGATAAAAAATAAATGTCGGTATTCATGCGTCCGACACGAAATTCGAAACTACTGTTTAAGCGATAGCGCAGAAATGCCACATCGATATAGTTAATGGCTTTGTTATCTAGCTTATCGCGAAAGACGGCTTGAACCACCGCGTCCCATTGCGCATTAAATTCAATATTCGCCTGTGCGCCAATAACCGAATCCGGTGCAAATGAAAAACCACCCCGAGCTGGAATTTTTAGGTTTGGGTGAAAACCGAGATCATCACTATCGTTATATATTGCACCTAATGTAGCGAAACCATTGAGTTTAACCATGTCATTTGCAAATGCACCACTGACACAAAAAGTACTTAATATTAGTAGGTAAATTCGCTCGCGAAGATATGTACTTGGAGTCTTTAGCATGGTTAATTATTAACTCGATAAATGGGCTTTGTTTTACGTTTATGGCCGCTAAAAAAATGCGGCTATTTACAAGAAATGAAGTTGCGCTATGACTCTTGTCGCCTAATCGATAGCTTACTTATTGCAACCGAAAATAACACATTATTTTGACGATCCTAGATCAACCATGCCACTAGTATAGCTAGCATTATTTTGACGATCCTAGATCAACCATGCCACTAGTATAGCTAGCATTATTACGCTAATGGTATGAAATTGTATACTAAATGATGTGACTTAATACCCATGAACGGCGAATGCAGTCTACAGTTACACTCTGTTTAATCCTGTGAGAGAAAGTGCATTGCGCAACGCCATTTGCTTTTTTATGTTTTGCTTTTCCTCCAATGTTTCTGCCGCTGAGTTAAATTGGGCACAAACTTTGGAATGGGTAAAGCAAACCTTGCCACAAAGTACGGAACTTGATTTTAATAAAAAAAGTATCAAATTTGATGGCTGCCACCAACGTGATTATCAATTGACGTTTCACCAAAAATTTGGGGAAGATATTTCTCTTGATACTCAGGTTGGTTATTTGAAAGGTGAGTTAAACTGGGGTGCCCACAACCAGAAAACGACCACTCGTCAGTGGGCAATATTACCGCGTTATCGCTTGAATCATCGTATTAGTTTGGGATTAGGCTACATTAGGCAAATGGACACTAATCTTGAAACGTCCCAAGGGACCGATATTCAACTGCCTGCGAGTAACCAGTGGTTATTCAGCTCTCGCTTTATGCTTGATTCTCAGCAGCAGTACGTTGAAGTTGCTGTGTCTAAGGCGCTATGGCAAGCGAACGATGCGACTCAATCTTGGTTCGGAGAAGAGCGCACCGACAAACACATTAATATTGTTTATGTGGCGAACTTCTAATTGACCTAAACGCCTTAAGCTTTTTAAGCAAATACCACAGTTTTTGAATGATGAATAATCACGCGATCTTCCAAATGATAACGAACGCCATTTGCTAAAGCCGTTTTCTCACAGTTCTTGCCTTTGCGCACCATATCTTGCGCGGTATCGCTATGAGAAATACGCATCACTTCTTGTTCAATTATAGGCCCTTCATCTAGATCACCCGTTACATAGTGACACGTCGCACCTATAAGTTTAACGCCTCTGTCGTAGGCTTGCTGGTAAGGCTTAGCGCCAGCAAATGAAGGCAGGAAGCTATGATGAATATTAATGGCACGTCCTGTTAATTCTCTACACAAGGCGTCAGGCAAAATCTGCATAAAGCGTGCAAGCACAGTTAAATCGATGTCATATTGCTTAATCAATTGACTGATCTGGGCAAAAGCAGCGTCTTTGCCTAGGACTTTAAAATCGATCCAATGAAAAGGAATGTTGTACCAATCGGCGAATTGCTTCATCTGTGGATGATTAGCAATAATGCATGGAATGTCACAATGCAGCTCATTGCTGTGCCAGCGGTGGAGTAAATCCATTAAGCAGTGTGATTCGTGACTGGCAAGTAGTGCCATTTTCGGTTTTTTGTTTGAATCGACAAGCTTCCAATTCATAGCGTATGAATCGGCGATAGGGGTAAAAGCAAGTCTGATTTGCTCTATATCCATGGTTAACGAATCCGTGCTAATTTCATGACGCATGAAAAAGCGGCCGGTTTGTAAGTCGGTATGATGACTTGCTTCTACTATGGTGGCGTTATGTTCAGCCAAAAATTGGCTGACGCTGGCTACTAGGCCGACTTGATCTGGGCAGTCGATGACCAGTCTTAAGGTTTGTTGCATGGGAATTTATCATTTCAAAAATTTGCACCTGTTTTACCTTGCTAGCTGCCTAAGGTAAATAGCGAATCGTTATGGATTAGCTCAATTGGGAGTAATTTTTACTTAAAATGAAAAGGTGGGGGCGAAAGGCCACTCAATTAATGGACGATACATGACGCCGTGATCGGTTGAAATAGATTCGTATAAGGTCAACTCGGTATTTTTAAAGGTAAAGTCGGGCTCAATTAATGGAGCCGGTGGGTTATCAAGGCATTTTCTCGCCAGAGTTAAGTGGGATATATAATCACGTTTTTGCATACTTACACCACTTTGAAGGGCAGCTTTGTGTAGTAGCTCAACCAGATCCCGTTGTGGTTGGGGAACAACCGCATTACCGATCCATAAAGCCTTGGGTTTAGACCAATACCCCAGATAATCTAAGGTTAAAGGAAAGCTTTTAATCTTTAGGTGGCCCTCAATATATTGGCTCAACGAGTCTAATTGTGCTTCGGTAATTTGTCCTAAAAATGCCAAGGTGATATGAAAGTTGTTGGCTTTTACCGGACTGGTGAAGCTTGGAAATGCTTTGTCACGCCACGCATCGATAGCCAGTTTTATAGATGGGGGTGGGGTAAGGGCAAAAAAAACACGCATCTTATTCTCCTGAAAAAATCACCACTACAGGATACACTAACACCTGATCTAATTTGTGGGCCTATACCGCTAATTTTATGAGATAACACCTTGTCCTTTGTGAAAAAAACGCTACCAGTAGAACATATTATTCCTCAGTTGCATGCAGCGCTTAGCGCAAACGATGTGATCTTGATGGCGCCTCCTGGCGCGGGTAAATCGACCGCCGTACCTTTGGCATTATTACAAGGAAAGGAATTTACAAAAAGTAAGATTATCATGCTGCAACCTAGGCGTATTGCCGCCCGTAACATTGCACACTTTCTCGCCAAGCAATTAGGTGAAAAGGTTGGGCAAACGGTAGGTTATCGTATTCGTGGCGAAAACAAAGTGAGCAGCGAAACGCGTTTGGAAATAGTCACTGAGGGTATTTTAACGCGCATGCTGCAGAGCAATCCAGAATTACCTGGTGTGGGCTTAGTGGTGTTTGACGAGTTTCATGAACGCAGTATGCATGCCGATTTCTCACTGGCGTTGTGCCTTGAAGTCAAGGATGCCCTGCGGGATGATCTACGTTTACTCATTATGTCTGCAACACTGGATGTGGCTAGTTTAAGCTCGTTAATACCTCAGGCAAAACACATTGCCTGTGAAGGGCGCAGTTATCCTGTTGAAACCCATTATCGGCCAGATACTGGGAGTGCGTCATTGGTCGAAAAAGTCGCTGGATTGACTGTTTTTGCGGCAAAACAGCATGTGGGGGATATTTTGGTCTTTCTTCCGGGACAAGGTGAGATCCGGCGTTGTGCTAGCTTACTTGAACGTACAATGACAACGGATATACAAATCCACAGCTTGTTTTCTTTGCAATCCTTAGCTGCTCAGGAGGCGGCATTAGCGCCTGATCCTGACGCAAAGCGCAAAATAATCTTAGCGACCAATATTGCTGAAACCAGTTTGACCATTGAAGGAGTAACGGTGGTGGTGGATAGCGGCATGCAAAAAAATGCTATCTATCAATTAAACAAAGGCCTTACACAACTTCGTACCCAGATGATTTCAAAAGCCTCTGCTACCCAGCGTGCGGGACGAGCAGGTAGGCTAGCACCGGGTGTGTGTTATCGGCTATGGAGTAAAGAGCAGCACCAACGCCTAGTGGAGCACACACAGGCAGAGATATTGACCAGTGATCTTGCGCCATTTTTACTCGAAGCCTGTGTGTGGGGAACACCAGTCGGCGATTTTGCATTAATCGATATGCCCAGTGACGCTCAGCTTAAACAGGCACATTCGGTGTTGATGGGGTTACAGATACTCGATGAAAATCTTCATGTTAGCCCTCATGGGAAAGCAGTACATGCACTGGGCGGACAGGCAAATATAGCCACTATGCTACTAAAGAGTCGCGGGCTAAGTACCGGACATCAAAGTCTTGCCTGTGCCATTGCCGTGCTCCTTGAGGACAAAAACCCATTAGGCAATCAAGGGGGAAGTCTGTGTGACGAACGCTTGACCTTTTTATTGCAACACAGAAATCATCCAATGTGGCGTAACATTCGCCAGTGGCATAAAAAGTTAGGCTGTGAGCTAACTTCCTGGCCTCTTGAATATACTGGGGTTTTACTTGGTTTTGCATTCCCCCAGTGGATAGGAAAAAGCACTAGCGGTGGGCGATATGGTTTAGTTGATGGCACTGGCGGCCAATTAGGTGACAACGACCCGCTAATCGGTCAGCCATGGATAGCCATCGGAGAAATGCTGCTCAGCGATGCTTATCAAAGTAATGCGCGTATAACCTTGGCAGAGCCCATTGGTCGAGGCCAGATCGAACAGCATTTTTCTCATCTCATCAGCACACAAACACGGTGTCAGTGGGATGAGGCACGTTCAGCTATTTCTGCACAGTCATTGGAGCGATTAGGTCGAATTATTCTCAATAAAACGCCAGCTAAGAAACCCAATAGCGCACAAGTATGTCAGATATGGCGTGAACAAATTGACTTGCGTGGTGTTATGGGGTTGCCTTTTAACGAAAATACGCTGCAACTTGTATATCGTTTACGCATGGCCCGCACCTATCTAACTGAGAGTGACTGGCCTGACGTCAGTGAAACAGGGTTGCTGACTAATATTGATAAATGGTTAATGCCTTATTTAGCTGATGTGCTGAATTGGCAACAATTAAGCAAAGTCGATTTTTATTCTCTGTTGTTAAATCAACTCGATTACGGAGCACAGCAGTCGCTAAATCGTTTGCTGCCAAGTAAGATCACTGTCCCCAGCGCTAACCGGATTTCTTTAGAGTACGATGCTAAGGGGAGCGTATCGTTAGCGGTTAGGCTGCAGGAAGTGTATGGCCTTACTGATACACCGAGTGTGGCGAGGGGGCAGGTTAAGGTTCAAATGGTGTTGCTATCGCCTGCAGGTAGGCCATTACAGCAAACGCAAGATCTGGCGGGATTTTGGCAGGGCAGTTATAAAGACGTACAAAAAGAAATGAAAGGCCGTTATCAAAAACACTTTTGGCCGGACGATCCAGCAAGTGCGCCCGCCACGACTAAAACAAATAAAAAAAGGCTCGCTTCTAACCAATGATATAAAGATTAATCGCGCCCTATCACTTTATGTATCTCAGCATGCATTGCTCATTTCATCACACTGTTTCTGTATTAAAGAGTAAATGGTCAATAACTTATGACTATCAGAAGGATAAAGGATCAGGCTGGGGTTCGATAGGCTATTAAAAGATCAAGAGCCGCTTTGATTTCCTATGCAAGCCAACTTTCGCATAAATTAGGCAAGGATAATATTCGGGTTAATATTGTTTCTCCTGGGCCGATTTGTCATCAATATGGATTTTGGCAAAATGTTGAGAAGCAGTAATCTGTACTATTTAAACGCGCTCAGGCGATTTCTGTTTTTAATCGACTGGGAACCTCGCAAGAGGTGCCAAATGCGGCTGTTTTTCTGGCCACCCCCGCAGCTTCAAATATTACCGGCGCCAACCTGAGAGTTGATGGGGGAGCAATAAAAACCGTTAACGTTTAATAAAATGTCAAAATTTAATGCGCTCTCCCATTGCAAGCGCTGGGCTTAGTCTCTTGTTATCTTGTACTTGCTTTTCTAACTGTCATACATATTAATGACTGATTATTTTATAAGACAAATGTTGAATTAGCCGCAATATGACCGAATTAAAAAAGATTCGCACGCGACTTTCACCAGAAGTGAGAAAAAACCTGCTTTTAGACCGCGCGGCAGCCGAAGGGGTTTCTGCCTTCAACATGGAGCGGCTAGGGAAAGAAGCTGGGGTGAGCAAATCATTTGTTTATGCCTACTATCCGAGCATGAAAGAGCTACTGCAAACGTTTGAGCAATTGGTCAGGTGCGTAACCACCATCTATTTAACCTATATGGAACAGAGGGGCCTTATGCTTGAAAGACTTGCTGCGGAGCCGAGTTTAGAAGACCATGGCGATCCAACCGAGTATAGTCGTGCAACAGCGGGACATTATTTGATAAAACATCAAGCTAACCGTCAAACCATTGAAGACATCACAGTAACCATGATTATTGGCAGCGTTGAAGCACTTAAACAGAAATATGAAACGGCACTTAAACCTCTGGTGCGAAAACCCATCATATAATTAATCCTATTTGCGCTCAGCTGTGCCTGCATTCGTAGGTAGGATATGTCACAATATGCCAAAGCATGCCCCCTTGCGAGACAGTAAAAAATAGATGCCAAAAAAGTCCCCAAAAACTAAGCCAACCCTAGCCAATAAATTAAACCCGTTACGCTGGATAGCGCGTAACTGGTGGCGTTTGCTTATTATTATCGCCGCTGTTATCGCGGCCTACTGCGTGTACTTAGATGCCCAGATCGTTAAACAGTTTAGTGGTAACAAATGGCAAGTTCCGGCGCAAATTTTTGCTCGCCCCATGCATTTACAGCTAAAGCAAGAAGTCACGATTAAAGAAATTGTTGAAGAACTTGAGCTGTTAGGCTATCGCAAAGTACGTCATGCTGACGAAACGGGCGAATATCAGCTTAAAGCAACCGGTCTGCGTATTCAGCGCCGTGCATTTCATTTCCCCCACGGTCAGGAATCTGAGTTGGCGGTGGATATCACCCTCGCAAATGGAAGAATTAATACATTACGTGATTTAGATACTAATGCGGCTCTTGACGAAATATACCTTGAACCTTGGTTAGTCACCCGTCTTATGAGTAGCGGTCGTGAGGACCGCATGTTGGTTAATCTTGATGCCGTTCCTGCGTCGTTAACCAAAGCGCTAGTGTTAGTGGAAGACAAAGACTTTTATCAGCATTACGGTATTGCGCCGTTATCTATCTTACGCGCATTAATTGCAAATGTATCTGCTGGACGCGCCGTTCAAGGTGGCAGTACCTTGACCCAGCAATTGGTCAAAAATTTGTTTTTAACCAATGAAAAATCCTTAGTACGCAAAGCCAAAGAAGCCTTAATGGCCCTGATTATTGATGCCCGTTACAGTAAAGATGAAATAATTGAAGCCTATCTAAACGAGGTATTTCTCGGTCAAAATGGCAATACTGGTGTACATGGTTTTGGCTTAGCAAGTTTATTTTATTTTGATCGACCATTAGCGGAATTGAATGTTGCGGAAATTGCTACTTTGGTAGGCATAATCAAAGGCCCATCTTATTATAATCCGCGCCGACACCCTGAACGTGTGACAGTGCGTCGTAACTTAGTGTTACGGATTTTGTTTGAAAACAATGAATTGCAGCGAAACGAGTATGAATATGCAATTAATCAACCCCTGAATTTAGCCTCGGGGGCAAGTTTAACGTCTGGCAAACACCCAGCTTTTATGGATTTAGTGCGCCGAGAACTAAAAACGGTATTAGCCGATCCGAACATGCGTGAATCTGGCTTGAAGGTATTTACCACTCTTGATTCCGTCGCCCAGCGCAAAGCTGAGAAAGCGGTTAAAGCCGGTGTTAACACCCAGCAAAAGCGTATGGATTTGACGGGGTTGCAGTCAGCCATGGTGATAACAGACATTAAAAGTGGTGAAGTGCGTTCTATCGTCGGCGATGCAAATCCCCAGTTTCAGGGGTTTAACCGTGCACTGGATGCCAAGCGGGCAATTGGTTCTTTAATCAAGCCCGCTATTTACTTAACAGCCCTGGAACGAGCAGCTCAATTCAACTTAGCCACACCGCTTAAAGACGAGCCTATTCAACTTAAAAGCACCTACGGAAAAATGTGGGAACCTAAAAATGCAGATAAAAAATTCCGAGGTCAGGTTCCTTTAGTTGAAGCACTTACTCAATCGTTAAATGTGCCCACCGTCACGTTAGGCATGGAAGTAGGATTGGATGATATTGCTTCTACTGTGAAGCGTCTCGGGGTTAATGAGTCCATAGACATTTATCCGGCAATGACACTAGGGGCGGTGAACTTTTCACCTATTCAAGTCAATCAAATGTATCAAACCATAGCCAACAATGGGCGTTATATTCCGCTGCATGCAGTGACTGCTGTGTTATCGCCCAAAGATAAACCATTATGGCGCTTTAATTTGCAAGGAGAGCAACGAGCAGACTTAAAAGCGGTATATTTACTCAATTATGCACTGCACAAAGTGACGCTTGAGGGAACAGCGAAGCAGATTAAAAAAGTCTTTGCTGATATTAATATGGCCGGTAAAACGGGTACCACAGATGATTATCGCGATAGCTGGTTCAGTGGTTTCGATAACAATATTTTAGTGACCACTTGGATGGGTAAAGACGACAACCAACCTATTAATTTAAGCGGTGCAAGTGGGGCGATGCAGTTATTTATTGGCTACCAAAGCTTGCAGCAACCTAAGTCGTTAGTCCGTCGTTATCCGAAGGGCTTGGGCATTGCCCATTTTGACGAAAAAAGTGGCGCGCTTAGTCGCCCAGGTTGCGCGCATACTATCAGTGTGCCAGCCATTTTAGATGCACTGCCGCCCATTCCCAAAACCTGTAATGGAGAAGTACGCGGACCGCTTAAAAAATCGCTTTGGGAACGACTATTCGGTAATTAAGCGTCTACTAAAGACGGTTAATTGCCTTTATTATCTTTCATAGCGGGCAGGTGGGCGGTTTTATTCAGCCTATCCTGAATAAATGACTCTGCGCCATTTGTCGTAGTGCACTTAATATTACCGCCCGTTAACCCTGCTAATATGGCAATGCCTTTGTTGGTATAGCTTGAGCAATCTGCGAGTACCTCGTTTTCTTTTTGTAGCTTCTCATCTTCAGTTAGCTTGCTTAGCTCTGGTTTGTCTAACAGGCTTGGGGACGTTTGCTCACGTCGGTATCGTGCCGCTTCCTCAGCTGCCAGTTCCGCAATAGAACGTTGTGATGAGCTATGCAATTGGTTTTTCACTTTATCAGCGACTGTGTGTGCTTGGTCATCCGCCATTTTAGGCCGTTCAGTATCCGCTGGTGAGGCAAGTGGATCCTGTTGAATAAAGTTAGCATCACTTTTTATCTCTGGCTGGGGGACAGCTGGTAATGTTTCTATTGTCGGTTCTGGCGCCTGTTTTGACGGTGCCTCCAAAGCTGGTTCTGGTGCTATAGGCTCGGGCTGCGAAGGGATAACAGGGACGGGGTCTGACTCAATAACGGGCTCTGCGGTCGGTGCGGGTTCAACCGTAATGCTCGGTTCAGGTTTCTCTGTCGTCGTTGGCTCGGGGCTAGGCGTGACTATGGTGCTGACAGGCGTATAGATCAAACGTGCAGTAATGGGTTTGATTTTTGCTGGTGTACCTTCTGTCGTTTCGAATTTTGTTATTTCATTTGGGCTACGAGCAACCAGTATTAACATCATCAGATGCAGCAGCAAAGATCCCAAAATTATCCATAATGTTGCCACTTTCGCTTTCGGTCTTGGCGGTAAATAGGGGGTGAAATCCGCTTTCATTGGGTAGTGATCTGTTATAAGCACGTGATTATTGACGGGTGAAGGCAGTGAAACAGAGTAGAGTAACAGATGCGCTGATAAGTTCAGCGGCTAGAATGTAAAGGTAGTGTAAAGATCTTTAATGCCTGTCATTCGTGACTCATAAAATAGTTCTCGTCCTGTTTTCCCTCTTATTGTATGCACGTTGGACGTTTTTAACGTGCTTACCCGGCGACTAATGTTAGTTGAAATCGGGTATAGCAATTTAACTAAGTACCCCCTGCTCCAATAAGGTGCAATTGCGCAAAATTGAACCAAATCTGTGCGAGCTATATCATTTTAAAATCCTTTTTTACTTGTAACCATTTGATTATAAAGATTTAAAATTTATGGCATAGCTCTTGTTCTATCAACTGCAATTGTAGCGTTAAAAATCATAATAATTACCGGGAGCAGCAATATGAAACTAGTCACAGCGATCATCAAGCCATTCAAGCTAGATGATGTGCGCGAAGCCATTTCTGAAATAGGAATCGACGGGTTAACCGTTACCGAAGTCAAAGGTTTTGGGCGTCAAAAAGGTCACACTGAATTATATCGCGGAGCGGAATATCAAGTGGATTTCTTACCTAAAGTAAAACTCGAGATCGCGGTTCAAGACGATCAGGTTGAGCGATTGGTTGAAGCCATAGTGGGAGCGGCTAAAACTGGCAAGATTGGTGACGGTAAAGTTTTCGTTTACGACCTTGAACACGCAGTTCGAATTCGTACCGGTGAAACCGACGGCGAAGCTATTTAGAGAGACAGAGGATAATAACAATGGAACAAGCATTTCACTTACAATACGCTTTGGATACGTTTTACTTCCTAGTGTGTGGCGCACTCGTTATGTGGATGGCCGCAGGCTTCTCAATGTTGGAAGCTGGGTTAGTACGTTCAAAAAATACCACTGAAATTTTAACCAAAAACATCGCACTTTTTGCGATTTCTTGTTTGATGTACTTAGTGTGCGGTTACGCCATTATGTATGGTGGTGATTACTTTTTAACGGGTATCGAAAATGTTGATGTTGCAGAAACATTAGGCGAATTTGCTGGCCGCGAAGATGGTTTCGAAGGTGGTTCAATTTATTCTGGCGCATCTGATTTCTTCTTTCAGGTAGTCTTCGTCGCAACGGCTATGTCAATCGTATCTGGTGCGGTGGCTGAACGTATGAAACTATGGGCTTTCTTGGCCTTCGCGGTAGTGATGACAGCGTTCATCTATCCAATGGAAGGCGGCTGGACGTGGGGTGGTAACTCGGTATTCGGTATGTATAGCCTTGCAGATGATTTTGGGTTCTCTGATTTCGCAGGTTCAGGTATTGTCCACATGGCCGGTGCATCAGCGGCATTAGCGGGCGTATTGTTACTTGGTGCACGTAAGGGTAAATACACCGCAGATGGAAAAGTTAACGCTATTCCAGGGGCAAACTTACCTATGGCAACCCTAGGTACATTCATCCTTTGGATGGGTTGGTTTGGGTTCAATGGTGGCTCTGTGTTAAAACTAGGTGATATAGGAAACGCTAACTCAGTGGCAATGGTATTTTTAAATACCAATGCAGCAGCAGCAGGTGGTGCGGTAGCAGCACTTGTACTGGCTAAAATCTTATTTAAGAAAGCGGATTTAACCATGGTTCTTAACGGCGCTCTTGCTGGACTAGTGGCTATTACAGCTGAACCATCAACACCGTCAGCCCTAGGTGCAACGATTATCGGTGCTATCGGTGGATTGATTGTCGTGTTTTCTATCATCAGCCTAGATAAATTGAAGATTGATGATCCAGTTGGTGCTATATCTGTTCACGGCGTGGTTGGATTCTTTGGTGTCATGGTCGTACCTGCAACGAATGATGGCGCAACTTACTTGGGTCAACTTGTTGGTGCAATGACCATCTTCGTTTGGGTATTCGGTGCGAGCTTAATCGTATGGGCAATACTGAAAGCGGTAATGGGTATCCGAGTGACTGAAGAAGAAGAGTTCGAAGGTGTGGATATTAGCGAGTGTGGTTTAGAAGCTTACCCAGACTTTACTAACGGCAACGGTCGTTAAGTCATAACCTAAAGAAGGTGGGGCAAAAAGAATAATAATCCCCACTTAACATCCTAAGCCATCAGGATGCGAATTTTTAACAAAATTCAAGCCTCGCGTAAGCGGGGCTTTTTTGTATGCAATATAGTTAAACACTCTATCTTTTGTTCTCTGAGTAGATATTTATCACGCGTACTTTTTCGACGTAGTTTCAGCAACTTGTCTTAAAATTCAGCCGATTATGCGCGGCGCATAAAATCGCGTATATTACTCGATAGCGCTAAGCCCCAAAGAGGGTATATTCATATTAAAGCTCGTTAGTAGCAACCCTGAGTGCAGCGCATGACTAAAACCACAATCAAACTAAGAATTTTATGCCGCAACCTCAAAAAGGAATATGTGCCGAAGCAAGTCTTCACGCCCTGTATTTACTGCTCAATGTGAATGATGATGATGATAGTTTGATGCGCATCAAAATCGCTCAAGTAATTGATTTATTTTCACATTATGATGAAGAGCACTACGAAGCTATGGTCTCAGGTTTAGTGGCCGTAGGCAGTAGTTATTGGCATGAAGTATATCCAGGCTTAATACCTGTTGAACTTGCGCCTTTCCCCGACATGCAATATGACGATCGCAGTGCGCCAGTGGCCCCTTGTGATTTATTTATTCAAGTGCGCGCGGATCGAGCAGATATTTGCCATGCACTGGCCATGGAAATTATGCGCTTGCTTGGGCCACACGTTGATTTACTTGAAGATATTCGAGGCTTTAGGTATCTAGACGGTCGTGATCTAACAGGCTTTGTCTATGGTGCGGATAACCCTAAAGGTATGCACAAGTTAGATACGGCCTTGGTGGGGGAGCTAGATCCTGACTTTGCTGGTGGAAGTTATGTTCATATTCAGCGTTATCGACATAATATTGCCAAATGGGAGCAACTTTCTACGTACCATCAAGAGTACATTATGGGTCGTAAAAAGTCTGACAACAGCCCATTAGATGATACGTTCAAATCGCCACGAAGCCATTTTGATTGCACCCAGGTGATAGACAATGAGGGTAAGCTGATGGCAATTTTACGCCAAAGTATGCCCTATGGTGATATGCATGTGCAGGGGCTTTTTTTCGTCAGTTGCGCCCGCAGCCCTAAGCCCTTTGAGACGATGTTGCGCAATATGATGATAAGTGATGAAAGTGGTGAATATGACCGCTTTTTGGATTATACCAGTGCCGAAACTGGTGCAGCATTTTTTGCCCCGTCCGTAACCTTTATTAAACAACGTGCAAACTAAGTCAGCAAGGTATGACGCATCTTGATTGTTGTCATAGTAACGTCATTTTACACTATGAATTTGTTACACTGACATCTTATTATTCTGACGCCTTTAGGCTTAAAGTATGTGTCTGGTAAACGCTTAGGGTAGTTTATACTGGCCTTTTTTGTTTGGTGGTTACATTCATTTTAGAGGTCACGCTGACGCTTCAATCAGCATTATAACTGTACTGTGCCATCCCAATTATGGGGGAGGGTCTGTACCGCCAAATTATGGCATTGCTGTATATGTAAGCGAGGTAAATAGTCGTTAGGGTTAAGCGCGGCAGCCTGCTCAAAATAGTCGATTGCCTGTGTCCAATTTTTTGCAAACCGTTGACTTAGGCCTTGTTTAATAAGCGCAGAATTAAGTTGTTTCTGTTGCTGGATTTCTTCCGGTAAGTGAGCGATAACTTCGTGAATCTCTATCGCAGTACTTCGTCCTTTTACTTTTATCCAGTCGAGTAAACGAGCGCTAAAACGCTCTGGTTGGGCGGCTTCTTGTAAGGTTTGAGCACTGACAACAATATCGCACTGATAAATCGGTGCTAATGCCTCTAAGCGGTATGCGATATTAACACTGTCACCAATGACGGTGGTGTCCATACGATCGTCTGACCCAACTGTACCCAATACGACAGGTCCAAAATGAATGCCCACCCCAATGTTTACTGCTGAATAACCACTGTTGTGTCTATGTTGATTGTAAATAATTAATGCATGGCGTAAATCTAACGCCGCACACAATGCATCGCTGGCTTTTTCGCGATTGCCACCGCCGGGATGATCAAACAATGCCATGATGGCATCGCCGATGAATTTATCAATAAAACCGCCGTTGAGGTGGATCGGATCGTTCATACGCAGGAAGTAAGAATTTAGGAAGCGCATTAATTCTTGAGGGCTCATTTGTTCAGACAAGCCGGTAAAGCCGCGAATATCACAAAATAAGATGGCGACGTCATCTTCTACGGCATGACCGAGTTCCAGTACGCTTGAACCATGTTTGGCAAAATGATCGACGAACTGCTTAGGTACAAATTTTTGAAAGGTGTGACGTAAACGTAATGCTTCGTCCGCTTTTTGCTCAAAGCGTTCAGTGGGTACTTCGGCAATGTTTTTTTGGCTGATTGAGCGTGGCTTAGGCGTTATTTCTAGAGGAAACTGGCGAAGACCGCGATTTAATTTTCGCAATAACAACGCGATAATAAACAAGCATATTCCACAAAACGCTAACAAAACAAGGGGTAAGGGTTGCATGACGGATTCAAACATAAAACTTACATTGTTTCGCTAACGAGTGGATAGATGTGTCTACATTAACCGAACTTCTTCGCTACGTCAGCCAGAACCTTTTCCGCAATATCTAAAGTACGCTGTATAACTTGAGGGCTATGTTGGGCTGAGACAAAACCTGCTTCATATGAAGCAGGTGCTAAATAAACGCCATTCTCTAACATGCCATGATAAAAAGCATTGAATTGCTCGGTGTTACAACCGATTGCCTGTTGATAGTTTGTCACACGCTCTACATCGGTAAAAAACAAACCAAACATACTGCCAACATAGTTGATAGTCATAGGTATACCATGTCGGGTCGCTATGGCTTTAAAGCCTTCTGCTAAGGTTTTTGTGGCTGCGCTGAGTTCTTCATATAAACCAGGGCGTTTAACTTGGTTTAGCGCAGCTAAGCCAGCGGCCATAGCGACTGGGTTACCTGACAATGTACCCGCTTGGTAAACCGGCCCAGATGGTGCGATCTGTTGCATGATTTCTCGCTTACCACCAAATGCTCCCACGGGCATACCGCCGCCAATGACTTTACCCAAACAGGTTAGATCCGGCACAATATTGTATTTTGCTTGCGCACCGCCTAGGGCAACTCTAAACCCCGTCATTACTTCATCAAAAATGAGCAGGGCACCGTATTTATCACAAACGTCGCGTAAACCTTGTAAGAAGCCATCAACCGGTGGTATGCAATTCATATTGCCCGCGACAGGCTCAACTATGATGCAAGCGATATCATCTGGGTACTGTTCAAATGCTTGGATCACAGAATCAATATTGTTGTATTCCATGGTTAAGGTATGTTTGGCAAAATCAGCTGGAATACCTGGTGAGCTAGGTACACCAAACGTTAGAGCACCTGAACCTGCTTTAACCAGTAATGCGTCGGCATGGCCATGGTAACAGCCCTCAAATTTGAGGATCTTGTCGCGGTTAGTATAGCCTCTGGCTAGGCGTATAGCGCTCATTGTGGCTTCGGTGCCCGAGTTGACCATGCGCAGCATTTCCATAGACGGTACCAACTCGTTAACCAAATCGGCAATGGTAATTTCAGCTTCTGTGGGCGCGCCGAAACTTAAACCATTGTGCGCTGCATCGATAACAGCCTGGCGAATGGCTGGATTGTTATGGCCCAATACCATAGGCCCCCAGGATTGCACGTAATCAATATATTCTTTGCCATCAGCATCATACAAGTAGGGGCCGTCAGCCTTAGTAATAAAAGGAGGAGTGCCGCCTACGGCTTTAAACGCCCGCACGGGGGAATTCACGCCACCAGGAATATGTTTTTGGGCGCGGGCGAATAACTGTTGTGATTTTTGCATATATGTCGTGCTCTCTTGTTTAATCGTTAATTTGCTGAAAGGTGCATGCTAGCGTCACTAGTGGCCGCTATACCAATGCACTTCTTTGTCGAATTTACTGATAATACTTTCTACCCCAAGGGTCAATGCGAATAACGCCATTCGAACTAACACCCCATTATCGGTTTGGCGGAAAATAGCCAAGTTTGGGTTCATGTTTAAATCATTATCTAACTCGTTTGCCTCGACACGTGAATCTCGCGGCAGTGGATGCATGATCACCGTTTTGGACTGAAAATGCTTGGTGTAAATTTGCTGATTCAAACGAAATTTACCTCGGTACAAGTTGGCTTCTTCTTGTGAACCAAAACGTTCTTCTTGAACGCGAGTCTGATAACAAATGTCTGCGTCGAAGTTGCCCTCTAACGTTTCACTGATGGTGTAACTATGACCCGCATTCTCGATGCTGCTCAATATGGCATCTGGCATGGCCAGTTCCTTGGGTGAAATGAGGGTGAAGCGTACATTTTTAAACAGGCATAACAGCTTAGATAGAGAGTGTACGGTTCGTCCGTATTTCAGGTCACCGATCATGGCAATGTGCAACCCATCGATATTACCACCGTGATACTGCAACTCTTTTTGAATGGTATATAAATCAAGTAATGCTTGGGTTGGGTGCTCATTGGCACCATCGCCGCCGTTAATGACGGGTACACGGCTGCCCAGGGCAAACTCTGCCACTGAGCCTGAATCGGGATGGCGCATAGTAATAATGTCTGAATAGCCACTGAGAACCCGGGCGGTGTCATATAAAGATTCGCCCTTAGCCAGCGCTGAGTTGCTCATGCCTGTGGTTTCACGCACCTCACCGCCGAGTAGATTAAATGCGGTCCCGAAACTGACCCGAGTACGAGTACTGGGCTCAAAAAATAAGTTTCCCAAAATGGCACCGTCTAGCACTGTGGTGCGCTTTTGGCGTTTTGCATAGGGCGCCATCTGATTGGCTACATGGAATACGTGTTCAATCGAATCTCGATCGAACTGATTAACGGAAAGAATATGACTACCTTCGAATTTCATTAGCCCTGAGCCTATGTTGAGAAAACCGCCGGCGATTTTATCAAACTTATGGGTTGTAGGGCGAAATCTATTGTAATGAATCGTCGATTTGTCACTAACGAATGCTAAATTAAGAAGAAATCGCCGTTTACCCTAAACTATGCCAAGGAAGATAAATGAAAACACAGAATGATTCGCCTATGTGCATCGTTATTTTCGGCAACTCAGGGGCGGGTAAGTCAACCTTCGCCCAGCGGATTGTCAAACGACACAATATTGCTCATTTAGATTTAGATACCTTGGCTTGGTTACCCACAGAGATCCCTGAGCGAGCGCCTATTGCTGACTCAATGCACAGTGTGAACGCCTTTATTAATACTCAAAAAAAACTGGGTCATAGAAGGTTGTTACGGAGATCTATTGGAAAATATATTGAGTCGAGCTAGCCAACTCATCTTTATGGACCTACCTGTTGCGGTTTGTATCAGTAATGCGCACAACCGCCCTTGGGAGCCGCATAAGTATTCATCCGAAGAAGAGCAACATGCAAATTTGCCCATGCTGCTAGACTGGATAACCCAATATAAATCCCGGGATGATACTTTTTCTTTTCATACCCATAATGCCTTGTTTGAGGCTCATCAGGGGGCTAAAGCACGTATTTGTGAAAACCAATATGATTTAGCGCTGTTAAAAATTTGAACCGCGCTTAGCTGATTCTATATATGTATTCACATATCTATACTTAACTGTTCGTGTATTATTTCAGCGAGATACTCACCCCATAATTGATAGGCCGGTGCGCCCGGGTGAAATCCGTCGGTTGCAACAAATCGAGGATCCAGTGGATAAGGTACGTTGATGAACGAGCAGTTAGCAGTTTGCCGGCAAAATTGCTCAGCCAATTTATTAAGTTGTTTTGCTCTGGTGCCTAACCACCATCTTAGCGGATGGGGCAGTGCGGGGAATAAATGCATGGGCGGTAAACTGGAGAAAAGGATCCGTTTCACCGCAAACTTTTCCTGTAAGGCAGTGGTGATCATATTTAGGTTGTTTATCCATGTTTGCGTTGAGGTGAGTCCGGTGACATCGTTGACACCAATAGAAATGACTACGGTATCATAGCTCTCATGGGATCCTGAGCGGCTAATTTTATCGAGTAGTTGGCCGGACGTATCACCCGTTTGAGCCATGAGCTTCCACGACACCTGATAGTGTGGACTTAATGTACTGAGCATAATACCTGTTAACGCTTGATCCTGGTGTTCAACCCCAACGCCCGCTGCCGCGGAGTCACCTATAATCAATAATGATGCTGGTACGCCGTTGCCCATCATGCCATGACGCAGCCCTTCAGGCTCAGGAAGTTTGACGGTCACGCGCTTGACGTACTTACCTTGCACAATAAATATTGGGCTCAGTAGAAGGGTTGCAACTTGATAAAGCATAGGACGTCCGAATAGGATTAGTTCGCCATCCTATAAAGCATGCTCGTCAGGAGCAAGTATTTTGCATCTAAGCGGTTCAGCTGAGTAACATGAATGTTGATAAATGCGGTGATTGAAGGATTTATTGTAATGCACAACGACTGGTAGTTAGCGTGATTAATACTAAAACCCCAGGCAAACAATTTATTGCCACCGTGTTGCAAACTTAATATGCGTAGTGAGGCCAGATTTAATTCTGTCTGGCCTGTATTTTTACCACAGCATCAATCCTCCTACACCGGATGCGCCGGTACTGTATAATCGTAAACGTAAATAATAGCGTCGCCCGTTAATTAAGCGCAGAGCAATTTTAGAGTTGTAATCTGTACCACTATCATCATCACCGGCTAAAAATATTGACTCGCCATTATCATCTTCAAAAAGCACGATAACGGTGTCCATGCTGCCGAATGTCTGTATGTTGTAGGTGCGACTCTGTTCCGGTCTAATTGTAAAGTCTAATTGCTCTCCGGGTTGTATATTCAGCAAATGGGACAAAAAGGGTTTTAATTCCGGCCATTGAATTTGGTTATTGGCTGGATAAAACTTACGTGCTTCTTGCTTGTCCATATCAGACAAGCCTGGAGCTGGGATCAAGGGCCGGTTTTCATATCCCGAGGGTTGCAATATCAAACCAGCTTGAAACTGGTAATGCATGATAGAGTCTTTGTCCCAACTAGAACCTGCCACATCTTCGGGGGATATTTTACGGATAATATTATGGTAGGTTTGCTCTGCATCCCAAAAATTCGGTGAGCCGGCGAAATTGGCGTACACCGCAGCTTCATTCCAGACGATCCCCGCTTTGTGGTTTTGATGTTCATGGGGAAAGCCCATTGCATGCCCTATTTCATGTAAAGCGGTATCTCGTCCATACGACGAGGTTAAATCCCAGCCAAAATTCATGGTTTGCTGCTCGTGATTAGGTACTAAATCGATGCAATCTCGCCCCACATATGACCAAGAACTACCAGGTGCAAAACCGATTCTAAATTCAGCATCGACCGCTTGGTTAACTTCGACAAACTCTAAACCCAGGCTGAGGTTTTTCCATTCTTCAAATGCATCTCTGACCGCTTGTAATTGTGCTGGAGGGCCGGCTAAATCGCTTCGGTCTTGCATGAAATAATAGTGCAATACCGTGTGGTTGACCCATTTTTTCTCTATGTAACGAACTAAGGATTCACGGTTACGGTCGATATTTGGTGCTAACTTTCGTGGCTCTACCAGCGGTAGATCACAATATCGGGATACATCGTGCTCACATGTTTTCATTTTCAAATCCTTCTGGAAGGGAAACTCAGTCCTCTAGGCTGATTGTCATCATTGATTCAACAGCAGTAGCAAAATTTCGGACAATATTGTTTCAGAACATAATATGGCGAGTACTTCGAAACAGCGCAGGCGCCCCGGTGGAACACTTCAACAACAATGCAAGAGTATATAATTAACCTAGCTCAATGATGCTAAACTTTCAATTTACTCAGGGTCGTGACAATCGTTTTATATCAACTCGGTCTAACCCGCCTTGTTTGTTTAACTTTTTTGTCGAGCTCTTTGTCGCTCTTTTTGTTGCACAGGACGTGACTCATCAATTGTAGCCTGCTGGGCCGATACATTTACTTTACGCTTATCAACGCATTTCAGCAGCTAACAGTGAATAAACAGAAATGGTTATCCTCCCAATTATTTACCAGACTAGTGTTAAGAGTGATGTTGAACAGGCATTTAACACACATGAGATCCTTTGTGGGGAACCGGGCGATCCCATAAACTGGCTTCACATTAACGTTTGTGGTGTACCGAGTAAATGAGGAAGACGCCACCGAAGCACTTGAGAAATAGCCATCTGATTTCGAGATGAGTCACTGTGCCTTGTGCCAATTACCGCAAAATTTATCTAACTAAGTTAATTGCAAGCCCCGCCTAGGGCGGGGGGTTCTTGTGATGTAACTGAGTATGCTTATTCATGCTCTGCGGCGCTAATTTTATGCTTAACCGTTAAGCTCGTTCGTTCTTGGGGGAGTCCATGACTACGTGAGTGGTAATAGTGTTTACTTGGGGCAGAGTACCGAGTATATCGGTGTGGAAGGTCTTATACGTTTTCAAATTTGAGGTTTCTACACGCAATATATACTCGAATGATCCGGTCACATTATGACACTCTTTGACTTCATTGGCGTTCGCTATGGCTTGTTCAAAGGCGTCTTGGGAGTCTTTAGTGTGTAGGCCTAAGCCAACGGTAACGTAGGCAATAAATCCGTTGCCTAGCAATTCGCTATCGAGTATCGCTCGATAGCCTTTAATGACACCGCTGTGTTCTAATTCTTGTACCCTTCGTAAGCAAGCCGAAGCGGATAAACCAATTTTTTCTGCTAACTCTGTATTGGCTATACGGCCATGCTTACTAAGCTCTTGCAATATTCTGTCGTTATATTTGTCTTTTTTGATCATTAGTTGTTCTTAAGTGGTTTATGTTGCAGTTAATAGCGCAGTAATTTTGTATTTTGCTCTTTATAATTGCACACATTCCCAGACAGAGAAACAATCGAAATGACCTTTGAAATATTGAGCGCGTTAATGCTTTTTGCTTTTGTGTCGTCCATTACCCCAGGGCCGAACAATCTTATGTTGATGGCTTCTGGGGCGAATTATGGTGTTAAACGTACCTTGCCCCACATGTTGGGAGTCGCGTCAGGTTTTACTTTGATGGTGGTGCTCGTTGGGTTAGGGATTATGCAGTTGTTTGACGCATTTCCTATCACATACACGGTTTTAAAAGTATTGAGCGTAACTTATTTACTGTATCTGGCGTATAAAATTGCCACTTCATCAAAGGCCGCACAAGGTAAATCGGCTACGGCTAAACCCATGACGTTTTTGCAGGCTGTGATGTTCCAATGGGTTAATCCTAAAGCGTGGACGATGGCGTTGACCGCAATCAGTGTTTATGCGCCATCAAAGAGTGTTGCCGCCGTAGTGATGGTTGCAGGAGTGTTCGGTGCGGTCAACTTACCCTGTATCAGTGGCTGGACTGTGTTAGGGCAAAAAATTCAAAGCTTTTTAACCAACAATAACCGTTTGAGAGTGTTTAATTTCACCATGGCAGGATTGTTGGTGACATCTTTGTACCCCATATTTCTCTAACAAGGATGCCGTTCAATAGATCTTCTGCAACTTTAAGCTCGGTATGCGTCAGCCTAATGTGGGCCTGTGTGAGATCATTAATCCCTTGTTAGTACTTCAAGTAATTCAATTTCGAAGGTTAAATCTGAATTAGGCGGGATCATATTACCGATTTGGCGTTCGCCATAGGCAAGATGTGCTGGCACCCATAATTTTCGCTTACCGCCTTCTTTCATGTCTTTTAGCCCTAAAATCCAGCCTTGTATGACACGTTTGTTACTTAGTACAATTTGCAAAGGTGCATCATTTTTATAAGAGCAGTCGAACTCGCTGCCATCTTCAAGGTAACCACGATAATGCACGGTAATGAGTGCTCCCCGTTGGGCTACTTTTCCATTTCCGGTTATTAAATCTTCTATTTTTAGCTCTTCTTGCATGTAAATTGTTCGCTTCCAACTGATATTGAACTGAGTTTATACCCAAACTCAAACCGTTTTCATAGAGACAGGTGTCAGATTGAGTGAGCAGTGATACTTACCGTGTCATCAATAAAACTCAGATGAACTTATGGGGGCGACACATCTGAACGCCATCCCATTCCTGACTCTTCCATTAAACGCTCATATACTCCCTCAACGTTTAGCGGCAGCCATTGTTGATAATTGGTTAGATCGCTGAATTCACTCAAGTCTACTGTTTCTTGAATTTCTGTCAGTGATTTACCGACAAGTGCACCTGCGGTAACTTGGCTGTATAGCTGAGTTAAGTAGCCTAGATAACGAGCGACATCTTGTTTATTTCCTATGTCGGCGTGCCCGCCAACGAAGGTGGTAAAGTCATATCCAAGTATCGCTTGGGTGGAATTGATCATACCCTGAATATCGTAGCTCCAGAGTTTTTTCCACGGCATCCTACCCACAATGATCCAGTCCACCACATAGAGCAACTTTTGCTGTTCGAATAACATACTGATAGATCCTCTACCATCATTCGGTCCATGGTAGGTGAGGCGCACGGTTTTGGACCCGAGGTTTAGCAGCATTTGATTTTCGAACGTTATATCTGGGGCGACGGTATTTGCCTTGGTATTATATATATCTTGCGCTGCAAGCTTGTGGGCAACAAATATGGTTTGTGGGTCGTCAAAAACTTCGGCACCGTAAATATGATCAGAATGGTTATGGCTGTAAACCACATACTTGATAGGCACATTGAAACGTTCATTTATTTGCGCTTTTAACCATGTGGCCGCAGCGGTATTCATTGGATCTGTTATAAGTGCTCCCTGTTTGGTGATCATAAAAACAGAGCGATGACGATCATCAATGAATCGATAAAGGTCGCCATCTAAGGTTTCAATTTCGTAACTTAAGGCTTGAAATGAGATGGATAAAAAACTTACCGCCAATAAAAGGCGTTTTAATAAGTAAGTTTGCATGGCGTAACCTTTCATGATGCATCCGTCATAATAAGAACGCCATACGCGTGAAATTATTTTACCCAGTTTAGCCTCACGAAATGCTAGTTAACATGGGCTACTTTAAGTCTAACTCGTGAAATTGCATTGAGCTGAGGGTCTCACGCATATTTTCCCGTTCACCATACTCTTTGTCGGCTTTGCGCTCATTAGTCGCAAGTAACTCATCGATTTTCTTTTGAAAAGCTTGGTATTCGGCTGTTTTCATATAATCCTTGTACTCAATTACTAACATTAAATCCGGCTCACCTTTTCGCGCGTTATTGGTTGCCAACACATGGTAATCTACAACGTGGCCTTCTTTTTTTGCATATTCATAAATTTGTTTCCAGCTTCCTGCTAGGTGATCCATATAATTTTCAAACTGACCGGGTAATACGTGGATGCCGTGTGCTTCCCAAACCGTGCCGTAAGAATAACTGGACTCTTGAGCCGCAGTCGATGTAGCAATAGATAGAGCTAAAATACTTGTTAGTAATGCCATTTTTATGTTTTTCATATCATCTACTCTTGTTGATATCACCTCACCCTGAGGTAATTTATTATTAAGCCTCACCCCTAAATATTTGGGTGTTGCATTGAATAAACGGGCGCTTAATATTAAGAATATTGATGACGAAAAAATTATTTAACCCGTGGCAGGCGTCACCAAAAAAACTATCAGTTTAGGTGATAGGTATCGCGCTCAACAAAAGACTAGGCTTTTTTTCATTTTTGAGGTTAAAAATAAGGTGTTTTTGAGGTCTTGTTAAGTTACCGCTAAATTAAAGCTGTGTTTTCAATGGGATATTTGTTCGTTATGTCTGCTTCTGCGAGATTAAGGTGCATTACACGCAGCTAACATGTATTGATTGTAGATGACCGCATAATCATGGGTTTTGGTACGTAATGCACTTTGCTCGCCAATGCGTAGCACATCACCAGTGCCTTTGAGCACTCGATAGCCACATTGTTGCTGAAGGTGCTCGAGTGGGTATTCAGCAAAATCAATTCCTGGTATAGAGATTGCTCGTCCAGCAAAAGCTAACAAGCGGAAATCTTTGTTCACGATTGCTTGTTGAGCATCGCTTTTTGGCTCCGCATTGACCGTCCAGCTCAAGGGATGATCATGTGAGATCATTTTGTTTTCTGACTCCCTAGCTCGTGCCAGAGCTACCTCATTGGTTTGCTCTGGCTGCTCAGTATCTGCGATTTTCGCCGCTGGTAAACAAGCGCATGCACTTAGTGTGCTAAGCGCGAGCATGGCGGGACCGATCAAAAAACGAGTCTTGGTCAATTTCAGCATAATGGAAACCGAGTTTGTCGGTTGCGCATTAACGAGATGACTCCTAGCAACCAAACCCAAAACAGACTGACAGCGCCACCGCCTCCTGAGCTGCTTGGTGTCGTAGGGGTCGTTGGCGCAGCGGCAGTTACGGTTACATTCAATGTCGCAATGCTGCTTAAGCTGCCATCACTTGCCACGTAAGTTAGACTGTCTACGCCCGAGAAACCCGTTTGAGGTTGATAGCTAATTTGGCTATCAGTAATGCTGACCGTGCCATTACCTGAGTAACTCACATCGCTTATAATCAGGGTATCACCGTCTATATCTGTGTCATTGCTCAAAACGTTGATGAGTGTGGCTGCGCTATCCTGCTGAACCGTTTCATTGTCATTGATGGCCTCCGGGGCATCGTTGACTGGATTGACCGAGATTAACAAAGCAAATGCGTTTGAGTCATCTATGCCATCGTTGACGGTCACCGAGACTGAAAGTGGGCCATTAAAATGCGTATCTGGGACGACAGTGGCGTTATTTTCCAGACTGTAATTAGCGCCGGCCTGTAAGGCAAAAGTGAAGTTATCTGGATACGACGAGTCTGGGTCTGTGACTTGTAAATCATCCAATGTGATAGTGACAGTGGCATCTTCGTTGACACTTAACACTGATTGTCCGTCGATAACAGGGGCAACGGATGTATTTCCTTGGGTAATAGTGAAACTAGCGGGATTGAGCGCATAAAATACGTTATCCACGCAGCTTATTTTAACCCTAGCGCGAGTCGTATTTGTATTGGGAGAAAATATGACATGTTCCCCATCATTTTCTGTGTTGCTGGCAAGGGGGCTGTCAAATACATTATCGCCGTCTAAATCGGCAGTGATATCGACCGACTGACAGCTGATAGGCGTGTTTTGTGTATCGGCCGTATTCCAACTAATCGTCTGCGCGGTATTGCCCTGCCACACGCTGGTTGAAATTGGCTGACTAACAGCGAATTCAGCTCCTGTGTCGACAACTTCAAGCGCCACGTCTGCTGTGTTAACCCCTCCTTGGTTATCTTTAACCGTTACTCTAAACGTTAAATCTCGAGTGGTAGTGGCATAAATTTCACCGAAGCTCACGGTATTGTTTAACACATCAGTGAGTGCCGGAAAATAGCGAAAGCTCTCACTCACAGCTGGATAGGAGCGGAATAACGGGTTGGCGCCATTATCACTGCGCATTTCACTGACGTTGGCGGTACCACCAATATCGCCGCCGGCATCGATTTGCTCCCAGGTGTAAGACAGAGTGCTATTGTCAGTAGCCTGCACATCAAGAATAAAAGGTGTACTGGCAGGGATAACATAGCGATTATTGGCTAATGTCAGGCTTGGAGCTGAGTTAGCCAAACTTGAAGTGGTGCCACATAAACGGCCTCGGCCAGAGTCCACGTAATCACGAATTTGCTCAACCGATCCGGCGTGAAAATAAGGCGAGCTGGTGTTTTGTATATTTTGTGCGCCGCAGATACCCGCGTACGACATAATGGTTGAGCCGCTGCCAGGCTCAAAAGCACTAGAAGCACTGCGCTGCTCTTCGTCGCAGGCATCTAAGTCTTGAGCGTTAAAAGAATGTTCGGCGTCGAGTTGATGGCCTAACTCATGGATCACCAAATCGATATAAAATCGCTCGCCTTGGGGGCTGGTATTGCCGGTGTAACCTTGGGCTTTATGAGTGTTGAGGCACACCACTCCCACAAATGCTAAGCCGCCAGGATTGGTGGCCAGCAAATGACCAATATCATAATTACTGCTGCCAACAGCGTCGTCGATAACCTGTTGGTTCGTCGTAAGATCGGCATTGGCGTCACTATTGGTATAAGGATCCGTGTCAGCATCGGTAAAAATAATATCGTCGTTATCCACTAACTCAAATTGTATTGCCGTATCGATCAACAATATCTGATTGACCCGATTGACTAAGGTTACCATTTCGGCGACAGCATCGGCTTTTGTACCGCCTGTGGCTTGGGTATATTCACCCGTAGCACTTAATGCTAGTCGATAGGTTGTCAGCGTATCCCCAGTGATTTTTTGTGCAGTGCTGGGCTCATCTTCTGTTTCATTATTGGCGGATACAGGAGATGAAAGTGAGTCGTCAATGCCTGATGGCAGTAAACTTTCGCCTTCAGAATCGAGGTAATAGTAGCTAATGTACTGCTCGTCGTTACTTTCAAATAAAGGAGACAGTAGTGCCCATTGATCCTGCTGGCGGAATATTCCCGTTAATCCTTTGTGCGTTAAGCTAAAACGGCCAATATTTTGTGGGGCATTAGCTTGCACGGCATTATAGGACATAAATTGCGGGTAACGCAGGGCTAAAGCTGATGACATCACGGTAGAAGGTGTGAGAATAAAATCAGCCAAAGTGCCATCAGGCAATGGAATGGCTAAGGTGATAGTGGTGCTTTTATCACTAAATTTTTGTTGCAAGACACGACTGTCGAGACTTTGATAGTTTCCGTTGGATGCCGCCACTTTTGCTTGTTCCGAAGGTGACGCTGATTTGCTTTTTGCTGATGCTGCCCATATTGATTCAGCGAATGCGTTAGTAAAGGCAACCGTACCTAAACTTGATACCACGACGAATAAAATGCGTTGCGCCATTCTATTTACAACTTGTCTATTGACTGTTTGCATAACACAACCTTGTATATTGACTGCCTAGGGGATACGCCCCGTTAAAGCTAAGCGGCCAGCTTAAAATTAAAGAACAGCCTCATCCTTGCTTGTTCTATTACACTTGATGCTGATAGAGCAAAATGCTCAGCCCGCACAATTTTGTGAATTTCATTCTAGTGATTAATTGAGAAACTTGTATCGGAAATTAGTCTGATACTCATCGTTTTATGCTGAACGGAATATGAATTGGATAAACAGATATTTTAATGAGGTAGAATAACGCGATTGATCCGTGCGGGTACTAGCGAGCATGAGTATTTATGACTAAACAAAAACAAGGCGAAAACGTGAATAAACTTAACTTCCCTCGTCTGTTTAAAACCGATTGTCCGCGTTGTTTACGCATGCGATATATCATTATTTGGGGCATATTAATGGGTTTGATGTATTTTGGATTTTGGACGGAGTAAAGAAATAATATGCAAGACGTAATACAAATTCGCGCATCGGCAAAGCGTAATGTGTTAACGACTAGCCTTGTTGGCATCATGGGATTAATTTTGAGTATCTTGATTTTTGCTTGGTTGCCCAAGTCATTTTTTTTAGCGGGTATATTTGTGACGAGTGCAGGCATAGTTGCGCTACTCATCGCCTGGTTTAAATTTCGCGAACCTATTTTTAGCATTGAACTGTCCCATGATTCGATTTGTTATCAGCACCGAAAAGGGCAGTGGTATGTGAGTTGGGAAAATATTCAGCGGATCGACGTACCCCGAGCGCATCGCGACTTGCAATTAGAAGACTTAAGTTTAGTCGGCATAAAACTTAAAGATTACCGGCCTTTTTTAACCACTACACCCATCAGGCTAATGATCCATCTTCTTATGGAGCAGCGGCCATTATTACTGCTTGGGAATAAGGCCGACAATGCCTCAGGAGAAAGCTTTAGTAACGATTTAGTTGAAGACGACAAGCATAAATTGCCCGACGGTACTGTGTTAACCGGTATTCAAGCGATGTTGGCAAATCGGATGACTAAACTGCGTCAGCGCCTCGGCTATGATTTATTTATTAGCGTATCTGAACTGGATCGAAGTGAACAAGAATTTGTCCAATTGCTTCGGGAATGCCAAGAGTTTGTCCAAAACAAAAGCAAGTAACTATTGGTGGGCCTTGGTTATGACTATGACGGACACTGGGCTTATTCCTGCATCCGTTGTTTTATTGCGTCAACTTGGGCAAGTATCGCATGTATATCGGTAATGATTCGATTAAGTGATGTTGCGACTTTGGGATATTGTTTACGTTTAAGTTGGGCTTCCAATTCAGCGCAACTAGCATGGAGCGCAGCTGCACCAGTATAACAACAAACCCCATGCAACGCGTGCACTATTTGTTGCAGTTCTTCGTATTGGCTTTGATTTTGTTGATGGGTGAATTTTTTGGCGAAATCCGGAAGTTGAAGTACAAACTGATCAAACAGATCCCGGGCTGCATCTGCGTTCTGGTTGGCGCGTTTTAACGCCAGTGACCAATCAAACACGTCTATTTGTATCTCCTCTTCATCTCCCTGATGGCACCATCGATTGATCAAATCGACTAAGTCAGATAGATCTAGCGGTTTAGGAAGGTAATCGTCCATGCCGCTGCTTAATAGCCGTTGCTGTTCTTCCTTAAACGCATGGGCGGTTACGGCAATAATGGGAGTGCCGAAGTTGAGTGGAGTGCCACGGATCAATTTTGTTGCCTGTAAGCCGTCCATGTTGGGCATTTGTACGTCCATCAAAATTAAATCGTATTCGTTTTCTTCACAGCAAGTTACCGCATCTTGACCACTATAGGCTTGATCGAGTACGAGGGGCGATGATTTTAACCAAGTACTTAATAGACGTAAGTTCATTTCCATATCATCCACAGCTAGCACTTTTACGCCGGGAAGATTTTGTAAGCGTTGTTGCAACTCATTGACCGGATCTTGTGCCGGTTTGTGCATGATTTCTGTTAACTTCCCCGGTGTTAGTGGTAAACGCATTTGCACAGAAAATTGCGATGCTCGTTGTGACAAGCGGTTACAGGATTCTTGGCCGGAGCACAGCAATACTTTGTGAGTGGCGTTGATATTGTCCGCGCATTCTAGGGCTTGCTCACTGGATAACTGCTCTTGAGGATGCACACATAAGATAAGGTAATCAAATTCTTGGCTGCAGGTACCTAAGAACGTAATAGAGTCCGCGCTTGTTACATGGGCCCCCAGAGAGCGCAGTAATTTGCTCGCAGTGAAACGTGCATTGGGGTAAGGGTCAAATAATAATACCTGTTTATCATACCATTCACTTTTGGCTGAAATACTGGGTTTGGTATTCAAAATATTCATTCTTATGGTGACATTAAATACACTGCCTTGGCCGGGGGCACTTTGTAATGTCAGTTGACCATGCATTAATTTAACAAGCTCTTTGCAGATAACTAAACCCAAACCGGTACCTTGATACGAGCGATTCAAAGCATCGTCCACCTGGGAAAAGGCGGTAAACAACTTGCGTTTGTCTTCCCGGCTGATACCAATACCTGTATCTTCAATCCTGATCGTCAATTCAAAAATACCGTGTTCTAACACTCGGCCCGAAGCCGACAAGCCAATGTGACCTTGGTCGGTGAATTTAAGGGCATTGCCCAAGAGATTATTGAGTATCTGACGTATACGGAAACTGTCACCAATCAACTTGAGTGGCAAAGGCTCAATGTCGTAGACAAATTCCAACTCTTTTAAATGAGCCGACTTTGCCATGATGCCGATCATTTCTTCGAGCAATTCGTTGATTGAAAAGGGGTGGCTATTAATGTGCAGTTTGCCCGCTTCAATTTTCGATACGTCTAATACGTCGTTGACTATAGTCATTAAATTATCGGCGGCAGCGTTAATGATATTGATTTGTTCATGCTTGTCGGCGGCAAGGTTACTTTGTTGTAATTCTTTACTAAATCCCAGTATCGCGTTTAACGGCGTCCGGATTTCGTGACTCATGTTGGCCAGAAATTGTGATTTCACATTGCTGGCGGCAACCGCTGCTTTGCGCGCTATGTCCAAGCGCACGTTTTGCTCTTCCACTAATTCGATGTTATTACGTAAGTCATTCGTGGCTTGTTGTACTTCAAGCTCCAATTGATGGCGACTCTTGTCCATAAGAGCCAAAGAAAACAGGGCTGATTCGAAGAACACGCCAAATTGGAAACAATAGGTAGTGAATATGTTAGAGGGCAATATATCCACCAGACTAAACATACCGATTAATGCGCAAGCCGCTAAAATGGTCCAAGCAAAAATGAAATACCGAGCTGCATAAAATTGATTCGAATAGCTTTCGAATCCAGCATAGGTGTAACAGCTAATGGCTAACATACTGACCACATATACAGATGCATTTTGCCACACGGGTGGGAACAAATTAACTAAAGAGCACGCCCCCATGACGGCTAACAAAGTAATACTGACCTTGATAAAAGGCAGAGTTTTAGGCGCGGTGTGTTTGGCTTCTAAAAAGATCAAGGTGAAAATACCCGAACCGATACCAATTAACACAAAAATGATGTCGGTATGCATATCGAACCAGTGAGACAGCCCCTGGGGGAACATCATATTGGCATGGCCGCCCCAGACAAATTGCCAAACAAGAACCGTGCATATATAACCTACGTAAGCTAACAAACTTGCTTCTCTAAGGGCGAAATACACCACTAAGTTATAGATCGCCAATATGATTAGGCCACCGTAAAATAGACCCCATAACAAGTTGTCATAAAAATTTTGTATTTCGTGGGAATCCGCAGATTGAATCGTCACGGGGGCAACTAGGCTACTATGCTGGCTTTGTAATCGAACAAAAAGCTCTACCGTTTGTGCATAGGGCAGGTCGACTTTCATGACGGGCAAACGGTAGTGAGACGGTAGTCCAAATTTACCTTGAAAGCTTGAAGCAATGACTTGACCGTCTTGCAGGATATACATGTCAACATTATCGAGTTGTGAAAATGCCACGCTGACGACCCATTTATCAGTGGTTGTCACGTTGCTCAAGGTGGTATAAAGCCAGAGACCATGTTCTGAAAAACCATAATTGGGGTTGCCGCCAGAATGCCAAACAAACTGAGATAGTGAATTTCGCGCTTGGGTGACACTGAGCTCAGCACCGGATTCGTGCAGCACACTGATTGATGAGGATAAGCTCACTTCATGTTCTTTTGATATAAGCTGCACCAAGCTTTCTAACTGCTGAGCTATGGCTGAAGACGAAACGCCTAATGTGAGACAAACCAATAATGCGCGCCAAATGTGCATAACGGTTTTAGATGTATAATTAGGCCTCAAGGTGACTCCTGCTGAGCTAAACGGATCGGTTAACTTGAATTGATAATGATTTCCTTATTGGCGACAATCGTTGTAGCCCTAAGGATAGATATCTTTATAATTGTTATGTTTTTATCAACATTGGAAATAATCTATGACACTTCGCCGTTTGATTCTACTCTCTTTTATCAGTTTTCCTGGCTTGGCTGATACTTTGCCCCTGGACAAGCTTCATTTACCTGACGGATATAAAATAGACATCTATGCGTCTGATGTGAAAAATGCCCGACAAATGGCGTTGAGCGATAATGGGATTTTATTTGTCGGCAGCCGCGAAGGCGGTGTAATTAGTGCTGTCATCGATAAAGACCATGATGGTAAGGCCGATGAGGTGCTGATCATAGCCAAGGACTTAACTATGCCATCGGGTATCGCCATTAAAGACGGTGACTTATATGTGGCACAAGTAAGCCAAATTGTTAAATACTCGGAAATTGAAAAAAACTTCCGGGCCTTGCCCGCACCTGAAGTTGTTATCGATGGCTTACCGGATAAAAAACATCATGGTTGGAAATACATCGATTTTGGACCGGATGATTGGCTGTACCTACCTATAGGTGCGCCGTGTAATATTTGCCAAACCAATGGCGGTGACAAATTTGATAATCCAGAGTTCGCATCGATCCTGAAGTATAACTTGAAAAGCAAAGAGCGGGTTTGGGTTGCCAAAGGTGTGCGCAACAGCGTGGGCTTTGACTGGCATCCGCAAACTAAGCAAATGTGGTTCAGTGATAACGGCCGTGACATGATGGGGGATGATATTCCTCCATGTGAAATTAACCGTGTGGACGACGAAGGTGCACATTATGGGTATCCCTATTTCCATGCAGGGACAATCGCAGATCCTGAATTTTCGGTGGATAAAAACCCTGAAGATTATGTCGCACCGGCATTCAATTTAGGTGCGCATGTTGCCCCACTTGGGATCCATTTTTACCACGGTGATATGTTCCCTGAATCAGCGCAAAATAATTTGTTCGTCGCTGAGCATGGTTCCTGGAATCGCAGTAAAAAATCGGGTTACAAGGTGATGCGTGCCGTATTAAAAGACAATGAAATCGTTGATTACCAACCCTTCATCGAGGGTTGGTTGCAAGCAGATGAAACCTCTTGGGGACGGCCAGTTGCATTACTGACCATGCCGGACGGAAGTCTGTTGGTATCAGATGATTTCGCGAATGTTATTTATAGGGTAACCTACCAGAAGTAATTCATTTTTACGTTCAAAAGCGAGGGCAAAAATTATGTTTTGCCCTACAAAAAATAAAAACAGCGGTCGATACAGCACACTATGAGTCAAGAAATTATTATTAATAAAGATGGCATCGAACAGCTTCCGATGCGTCGTTTCACTGAAGAGTCCTATCTCAACTATTCCATGTACGTCATCATGGACAGGGCTTTACCCCATATCGGTGACGGCTTAAAGCCGGTGCAACGACGTATTGTGTATGCGATGTCAGAGCTTGGCTTAAGTAACAACGCAAAATATAAAAAATCAGCCCGCACCGTAGGCGACGTGTTAGGTAAGTTCCACCCTCACGGAGACTCAGCCTGTTATGAAGCTATGGTGCTAATGGCCCAGCCGTTTTCATATCGTTATCCTTTGGTTGACGGTCAAGGAAACTGGGGGGCGCCAGATGATCCGAAATCGTTTGCTGCCATGCGCTACACCGAATCTCGTTTGTCTAAATTCAGTGAAGTACTGCTCACTGAGTTAGGCCAAGGTACCGTGGATTGGCAGCCTAACTTTGATGGCACTATGGATGAGCCAAAGATACTGCCCGCTCGATTACCACATATTTTGCTCAATGGCATCACAGGTATTGCGGTTGGCATGGCTACAGACATTCCGCCGCACAATGTGCGTGAAGTGGCAAATGCCTGTGCGCATTTACTCGATAACAGCAAAGCAGAACTGAGCGAATTACTCGAGTTTGTGCAAGGGCCCGATTACCCTACTGACGCTGAAATCATTACGCCGAAAAGCGATATTCGTAAAATGTATGAAACCGGTCGCGGCTCGATAAAAATGCGGGCTGTGTATTACGAAGAAGCCGGCGATATTATTATTACTGCACTGCCGCATCAAGCGTCCGGGGGAAAGGTTCTAGAACAAATCGCAGCCCAAATGCAAGCTAAAAAGTTGCCTATGGTCAGTGATCTACGTGATGAGTCTGATCATGAAAACCCCACGCGCTTATTGATTACGCCGCGCTCCAATCGGGTTGATATCAAGCAATTAATGCAGCACCTTTTTGCGACCACCGACCTAGAAAAAAGCTACCGAGTTAATATCAATATGATTGGGTTAGACGGTCGGCCGCAAGTCAAAGATTTACGGATGATTTTGGCTGAGTGGTTGAGCTTTAGAAAAGATACGGTGATCAGGCGCTTGCAGTATCGTTTAGATAAAGTGTTAGCGCGCTTACATATTTTAGAAGGCTTGATGATCGCCTTTTTAAATATCGATGAAGTGATCCGCATCATTCGATACGAAGACAAACCGAAGCAAGTCCTAATCGACACCTTCTCACTGTCTGATATTCAAGCCGAAGCTATTCTTGAATTAAAACTACGTCATTTAGCTAAGCTCGAAGAAATGAAAATTCAAGGTGAACAAGACGCGCTCGCCAAAGAACGAGATGAGCTTCAAATTCTGCTTGGTTCAGACCGTCGTTTAAAAACCTTGATTAAAAAAGAAATTCTGGCTGCTGCCGAAATGTATGGCGATGACAGACGCTCGCCCATCATCGAACGTTCTGAAGCTAAAGCGTTGAGCGAAAAAGAATTGATCCCGTCTGAAGCGGTAACCGTGGTGTTATCTGAAAAAGGCTGGGCCCGTTGTGCCAAAGGCCATGATGTTGATGTTGAAGGCCTTAGTTATAAAGCCGGAGATAAGTATCTCGCGAGCAGCAAAGGACGCAGTAATCAGCAAGCTGTCTTTATGGATACTTCGGGTAGGGCATTTTCATGTGATGCCCATGTATTGCCTTCAGCGCGAAGCCAAGGTGAGCCGATCACGGGGCGCTTTGGTATCGTCAGTGGCGAAAGTGCTGAGCATGTGGTGATGGGGCAAGATGATCAAAAGTACCTTATTGCCTCAGATGCGGGTTACGGTTTTGTGGGTAAGTTTGCTGATATGATCAGCAAAAATCGTGCAGGTAAAGCCTACCTATCGTTGCCCAAAGCCGCAAAAGTCATTTCTCCTCAGCCAGTTCAAGATTTAGCATCGGATTGGTGTTTAGCCATATCGAATGAAGGCCGCATGCTTATGTTTCCCCTACGTGATTTACCCAGCTTAGGTAAAGGTAAAGGTAACAAGATCATCAGCATTCCATCGGCTAAATCTCAATCACGGGAAGAATACGTCAAAGTGCTCACTGTGGTTCCCCAAGGGGCCAATGTGAAAATACTGGCAGGTAAACGCGGTATGACCTTAACAGCGGAAGACCTCACTCATTATCAAGGAGAGCGAGGACGACGAGGTAACAAGTTACCTCGCGGCTTACAGCGCGTTGATGGCATCGAAGTCGAGACCGGTGGGACGAGTGAAAGCTCTCTGGAAACAGATATCGATTTACCCGGCGAACCGCAAATTTAAAGCCCCATAGTTGGCTATATGAAAAGTTATATAGCCAACGTTTATCCGCCACAAGGAAACATCATGCAATTTGCCCTTCTCATTTTTGCACTTATCACTTTTTCATCCGCTATCAGTGCTGTGCAGGTCGACACTCAATTTGGTGCGTTATTGGGCGATATTGATACTCAATCCACGATTACATCCTTTAAAGGGATCCCCTTCGCCGCGCCTCCTGTAGGCGAGCTTCGTTGGCAGCCACCTCAACCTGTTGAACCATGGGCAGGTGTGCGAGACGCCAAACATTTTGCTGCTAGGCCGATGCAGAACCCTATTTACAGCGATATGCAATTTCGCTCGCAAAGCATCAGTGAAGATAGTTTGTACCTTAATGTTTGGACACCAGAGGCAGATAGTAAACGTAAGCTACCTGTGTTGTTGTACTTCCATGGCGGCGGCTTTATTGCCGGCAGTGCTGATGAGAAACGCTACGATGGTGTTTCAATGGCGCAAAAAGGCATAGTGGTGGTAACCGCAAATTACCGCCTTGGAGTGTTCGGATTTTTTGCGCATAAAGGGCTATCAAATGCATCTGGTTATCAAGGTTCGGGTAATTATGGGCTGATGGATCAGCAAGCCGCGTTAAAATGGGTGGCAGAGAATATTGAAAATTTTGGCGGTGATCCTAAACGTATCACCATCGCAGGTGAGTCTGCTGGATCAATATCGGTTAGTGCCTTGCTGGTGGCTCCTTCCACCAAACCTTATATAGCGGGAGCGATAGGTGAAAGTGGCTCGATTGTGGGGCCGCCATTAGATCCCCTTACGCTTGATGCTGCCGAACAGTATGGAGACAAAATACTACAGGCAGTGATTAAGGATGTGTCCTCAACAAATTCTGCGCTTAATATTGAAAAAAATATTGCCGCACTGCGAAAGATGCCAGCCCAAATTCTGTTAGATAAAGTGACTAAAGGGGGCTTTATTTATTTCAAGCCTACGATAGATGGTCGTTTTCTGCCAGCCTCTCCTGACGCGTTATACGCCCAGGGTAAACAAGCGAAGGTACCTCTGCTTGTTGGGGATAACTCACAAGAAGGCAGCTACCAGCAGATCATGGTCGATGGGGCGCCAACAGTGGATCATTATCTAGACAAGATTAAACGCCTTTACCCTAATAATTTCAAAACGGTTATGCAACTTTACCCCGGGCAGAACAGCGCGCAAGTGAAAGCATCGGCGCAGGCTTTGGCGAGCGACCGTTTTATGGGCTTTGCAACGTATAATTGGGCATATCAAAACCGTCAAACTAACCAAGCTGCAAGCTATTACTATTTTTATGACCATGTGCGCCCAGCCTTGGTAAGGGCGAAAAAAGTAGTGCAGGCCAACCAACCTAGGGGGGCTGTACACTCTGCTGAAATTGAGTATGCCTTAGGGAATTTGCAGGTTAACCCACTTTATGAGTGGCAAAAAGAAGATCACCAAGTGTCCACTACCATGCAGCAATATTTTGCCAATTTTATCAAAAGTGGTAACCCTAATTTGACTAACGAGGATACAAAAAATTTGCTGCCATGGCCCGAGTTTTCGAGTCAAAAGCGATTGGTTATAAAATCAGAACCTGAAGTTGAAGATATGGGTTATATAGACGCACGTCATGCCTTTCATCGTCGATATTATGCAACGCAATAATCCCTAAAGAGCAACCCTGATCACCGTATACGCGAATAAAAGGTTGCTCATCACAGCGAGTTCTACCGTGGAAAATAAATTTAAAAAAGAATATATAGTGGTGGCGCAAAATGCCTCTGGGCGCAATATGAATGTGCCTTTGTACCGATTTATCGGACAGCAACCTGGGCCAAAGGTTTATATTCAAAGTTCCATACACGGTGCTGAGGTGCAAGGAAATGTGGTTATTTATCACCTGATTCAACTTTTGAAGCAACAACCCATTCGCGGCGAAGTCATCTTGGTACCTAACTGTAATCCCGTGGGTACCAATATCAAAGCCGGAGAATATACCCTAGGACGCTTCGACCCAGTCAACGGTACGAATTGGAACCGAGGCTATTTTTATGATGAGAGTTTGATCCACGATTTTGCACAAAGCGTGCAAGACGAGGAATCAATAGAGCAGATAAAAGAGCGCTTTCGTCAGCAGATCAAACAAATATTGGCGGATAAGTTGGAAGAACCTTGGGGCATAGGTTTGGCACAGCGACTAAATTTGAAACTACAGCAGTTGGCGTTTGATGCTGACTTCGTACTCGACTTACATAATGGTCCTGTTTCTACCAGACATATTTATGTGCCTGAATACGCGAAAGCATCAGCCAGCTTATTTAATATTCCGCACGTTATCCTGATCCCAAATAAATTCGCGGGAGCATTAGACGAAGCCACTTTTTGCCCTTGGTGGACGTTACAAACATTACTCAGTGATAAGCGCCAACAATTGGTTGAGTTTGGCGTTGAAGCTTTTACGTTAGAAATGGGCAGCCAAGAGGTGATTAACTTTTCTGAAGGCGAATATGATGCCGACAGCATTTTAGCGTACCTTAATGCCAAAGGCTGTTTGTTAGGGAGCGATGTTCAACCGCAATCCATGCGCCGTATCGCGACTATGTTGAAAAACTATAAAGTTCTGTATACCCAGCAGGGCGGCATGGTGGAATATTTAGCAAAACCGGGTGAGACAGTCAAAAAGGGGCAACCTTTGGCTAAATTACTTAACGTAGATGAGTTAGATACCCCTAATGCGACGGAGTTGATGCTGGCTGAATGCGATTTGATCCCTATGTTACATTTTCCTTCGGCTTCTATTTTGAGTGGCACCCAATTGTATAAGTGTTTTACCGAGTATTTCGAGTTATAACCTCGAAATACTCAGTGTTAAAACTGAGGTAACTGCTGAGAACTTCTATGTTCATAAACCAAAGCGCTCTCTACGTGATTAACCTCAGGTCTAGCGGTGAGCTGATCAAACACAAAATCACGTAGATGACTCGAATCAGTGACGGTCACATGGAGTAAAAAGTCGATATTCCCTCCCATATGAAAAACACTTAGCACTTCTGGTAAGGGCAGTAGTTCGGCCACAAACTCGTCTACTGCTAAGCGGTTGTGGTCTGACAGCCGAATAGAGATCATTGCCTGTATATGACCACCTAACGCATTTAAATCAACCTGCAAAGAAGCACCCTGAATAATGTGTTCTGTTTGCAGCCGTTTAATCCGCTCAAGGCATGACGACGGCGCTAAACCTACCCGTTTGGCAATGTCTTTATTAGTCGTACGAGCGTCTTCATATAGAGCTGCAAGTATGGCTAAGCCGATGGTATCTAGTGGGCGACTGTTTTTTTTATGCATTATTATTTCTTTCATCGATGATGAGGGCAATATGTGCCGAATATGGTTTTTTGGCTAGCCTGGTTCACTGGTTGAGCTCACCTTACAAAGCGGGAGCATACTTTGTCGCTCCCGCAGCAAAGATATAAACGGCTTCAGTCGCTGAAAATTACTCTATATGCAGTGCAATACTTTTAGCCGTGAAGATCACAAGGTAGTTTGGGTGCCTTTTGCATATAAGCGCGACCTGACATTGCAAGCAAGCCTTATTAAAGAGTTCACGACTTGTGCTTTTCAGTGCAGGAAGCGCAAAATAAGGTGTGCTAAAAGCTTTCATCTAGCTAGTTGTTAGGCTGCCATTCTTTATCAGATTCGTAGTTTTGCCAGTGTATCGCTTACACTAGGCATCCAATAAAGTGCGCGTTAATTCATTGCCAACATAATGCGCTTACTGGTACTTAGTAGATCCAGTTGTTGTTTTGCGACGAGTTCAAAAGCCGCTCGCTCTTTTTGCGCTATGGGTAATGCTTTGGGCAGGGCAACGGTTCGAGGATTGCGGTGCACACCGTCGACTAAAAACTCGTAGTGAAGATGCGGGCCAGATGCCAAGCCAGTAGAGCCAACGGTACCGATTATATCGCCCTGTTTTACGCTTTGCCCGACTTTGACATTTCGTTTAGTAAAGTGCAGATATTTCGTAACGTACTTTTCACCGTGCTGAATGAACACGTGGTTGCCATTGTACTTGTCGTACGACGAGCGAATAACTTTTCCGTCACCTGCAGCCATAACCGGCGTGCCTCGGCTCGCCGCGTAGTCCACTCCACGATGAGCTTTCCAACGCTTTTGTACTGGGTGGAAGCGGCGTTTTTTAAAGCTAGAGCTGATGTATTTAAAGCTAACAGGGGCCCTCAAAAAGCTCTTACGCATGCTGCGGCCTTCAGGGGTGTAATAGTTTCCATCAGAGTAACGAATGGCGGTAAACGTATTTCCGCTGTTGGTGAATTCAGCGGATACGATATCGCCGTACTCAACAAACTCACCATCTATGTATTTTTCTTCAAACACGACGTTAAAGTTGTCACCTTGACGTATCTCTAAGGCAAAATCGATATCCCAACCAAAAATAGCCGCAAGACCCATAATCTGACTTTCTGACAAATGCGCTTTTACACCGGCATTCCAGAAACTGCTATTGATTTCGCCTTGGGCGTAATTTAAGCGGGTGTCTACGTGCTTTTTATCTACTTTGGATACTAATTTACCGGTTTCATCTGGCTGAATAAGCAAGGTTTCAGTATTCGAAAAGGCATAACCTAGGCCAGAAAATTCGCCGTCATTATCAATTTGCAAAGACACCAACTGACCAGGACGAATTTTAAGTAACATTTTAGCTAAATCGCCAGCGCTGCTGACATTATATGTATCCCTGGCCGACAACCCTGCACGTGAAAATATCTTGGCTAAAGTGTCACCCCGTTTAACCTGAAAGGTTTTCCACTCGAGGTCATCATTTATCTCTGCCTCGGTGCTAGTGACTAGATGTTCGGTAGCAATAGGGAGTTCGTAGCGCTTGCCTATTTCGAGCAGTGCAGCCTCTGTATTACGGGACGCACTGGCCCGATCTGAAGGAAATAAAGCCAGAACTAGCACGATGAATGCGAGGGAGATAACGGCCCATTTATGGGCTTTAGGTAACTGTGAAAAAGCTTTTTGTACCACGGGAAAATTCAACTCATACGACTTTGAAGTGTGCAGAATATAATGATTGAGCAGTATTTTCTATAGGGAGGTCGTTTTTTGTACGTTTTAACGTCGCATGGGCGGCAATATTAAGCTGATTAATCCTTATACGCCCTTTCAATACCAGTCTCTGCAACGTAAAATGCTTGCTTAAAATTTTTCATATTCACAAATTGATAAGGGTCTAAGATGGCAGATTGGCAGAGCGCATTTGCTGAGCTTCAGCGTGGTGCTGAAGAAATATTGTTGGAAGAAGAGCTGATTGCCAAGTTAAAAGAAGGCAAACCGTTAAAAATCAAAGCAGGCTTTGATCCTACAGCGCCTGATTTGCATCTTGGCCACACAGTTTTAATCAATAAACTACGTTCATTTCAGCAGCTTGGACATGAAGTTATTTTCCTCATTGGTGACTTTACTGGAATGATTGGCGACCCGACAGGTAAAAATATCACTCGTAAGCCACTTACCCGAGAAGACGTACTCGCCAACGCTGAAACTTACAAAGAACAAGTGTTTAAAATCCTCGATCCTGCTAAAACAACCATTCGCTTTAATTCACAATGGATGGAAAGCTTAGGTGCGTCAGGCATGATTAAACTGGCGTCAAGCCAGACTGTTGCGCGCATGCTTGAACGTGATGATTTTAAAAAACGTTACGCAAATGGCCAACCCATTGCCATCCATGAGTTTTTATATCCCCTTGTGCAAGGTTGGGACTCCGTCGCGCTAGAATCTGACGTAGAGTTAGGTGGTACCGATCAGCGTTTTAACTTACTAATGGGGCGCGAGCTGCAAAAAGGCCAAGGTCAGCGACCACAAACCGTTTTGATGATGCCCTTGCTTGAAGGGTTAGACGGCGTACAAAAAATGTCTAAGTCGCTGGGCAACTATATCGGTATTACTGATTCACCAAGTGATATGTTTGGTAAAATAATGTCAATTTCTGACGATTTGATGTGGCGTTACTACGATTTACTTAGCTTTAAGCCCATTGAGGAAATTAAGCAATACAAAGAGCAAGTTGTTGCTGGCACAAATCCAAGAGACATTAAAATTGCCTTGGCCAAAGAGATTATTGCACGCTTTCATGATGAAGCCGCTGCTGAAGCTGCGCATCACGAATTTATTCAGCGTTTTCAAAAAAATGCTATCCCCGACGAAATGCCAGAATTTAATTTTGTCCCTGGGGACGAGGGCATGGCTATTGCCAATTTGCTTAAAGACGCAGGCTTGGTGGCATCTACCTCGGAAGCCATGCGTATGATCAAACAAGGCGCGGTGAAAATGGATGGCGAAAAAGTGGTGGATCAAAAAGTATTGCTCACATCACTTAAACAAGCCGTATTTCAAGTAGGGAAACGTAAGTTTGCCCGTGTGACGATAGCGTAATGGACGACGGCGGTGTACTCATTTAGTTGAATATACCGCGTGTTCTTATTGTGATTTTTCTCGGGAATATTTGCGCTTTTTTCTATCCAGATTAAAATGACTTAAATGCAAGTCCAGTGCTTCTACTGAGATATTTATCTCTCTTACCGACAAACCCAACGAATATAACAACAACACTAAACTCCCTGCGAATATGCTGCTGCCTATAGTCTGATAATTGGCGTATATAGCAAGCATGGACAGCACACACAGAAAAAAACTAAACGCGCCAAATTCCTGCATGCGTTTAATCAACTGAATACGTTTTCGTAAATTATTAATTTGCGCGTGAGTATTTTCTTGATCTTGGGTTGGGTCAAGATTTCGAATCGTGCTTGCCAGAGCCAAGAAACGGTTGGTGTAAGCCAGTAAAAGCAGAGAAATCGCCGGAAATAACATGGCTGGGGTGGTTAACGTAATATTCATGTAGTTGAAGCAGCCTGATCAGTAAAGCATACGGGCATTATGCCACAGATTGAAATTGTGCCTACGCTCTGATGATACTACTTACCCAGTCTTTACCATGGTTGCAGGTAAATGCACGGCAAGCTCTTGCTCTAATTGACGCTTGGCCAATGAGATTGAATCAAATAGGCGCTCTTTAATTGGCGTACTAATCCCGACTTGCTTACGGAGGTTTTCGAGCTGGGATATACCCACCACAGACGTTAAGCAATAGGCATCAGCGACGCAGTTATTTTCTACCGCCATGATGTATGCCTCTTGCAGATAACGCTCTGCTTGGGGAGTGGCGGCGAGATGAAGCTGCGCATTACCAAGGTAGGCCCAAGGGAGACCGTTAAATTCCTTAACGATTTGAGTCAAACTTCTTACATAACGCTGGGCAATCAGATCGCAGCAGGCACCGCTAAATGTAGAAACAACTATATCCTTTGAAACGCGAATAGAGCAACTACCTAAGGCAGTTTTGAACGCAAACTTTTGGTGCATATACCGCTCTGATGATTTGGACCGATGTTCGCTTAATGATTTTCTAGAAGCAAAAACAGAATTTATCAAGTGGAAGGAAAAACATTACCCATTGTTGCGTATTTTATTACACAAAGTGGTCAGTCCATTAAGGAGGCGGGGGGTAAAGCGGTGGAGTTTATCGGGATTAACGACAATTACAGGGGCGGGTATCAGATCGCGTTTATCATGCCAGAACGATTCTGCTTCGTCGGGAGAAACGTGCATGGCTGCAATCATGAGGGTCGGTTGCTTGCGCGCGACTTGTTCTATGTTGACCTGTGGATAGTCAGTTGGGGCACTGGCAAACACATTGTGTGCACCACAAATTTCTAGCAGGTGTGTTGCCCAAGCGTTTGGCCCTATGCTCATCAGTGGTGTCGGCCACATATAATAAAATACATCGACTTGTGGAGCGCCCGCAAACTGCTGTTTTAAGCTTAATAAACGACGCGTAAAGTCACTCGCCAGTACTTCTGCTTCCGGAGCTCTAGCAATAAAGGCTCCTAATGCACGTATATCTTGTGAAATTCCAGCAGGTTGCTTAGGACCAGACAAATACACTTTAAACCCTAAGGTTGCTAGCTTGGTTAAATCTTGCGGTTTATTGCCACCTTGCCAAGCTACGATGAGATCTGGAGATAAACGCAATATTTGTTCAAAATCTAGCCCATGATAACTGGCAACCTTGGGTAAGGATTGCGCTTGTTCTGGAAAATCGCTGAAGTCACTGACCGCCAACAACTGTTGACCTGCACCTAACGCATAGATTAATTCAGTGGTATGTGGCGCCAAGCTGATGATGCTAGGTTTCGCTTGGGTTGCTATTTCTGCATGGGCGTCGCTTAGCGCTATAAAACAAACATAAAAAATCGTTAAAATGAACAACCGGGTAAGGTTTATCACATAAGATACCAAAGCGTTCATGAGTTTTGCATAGTCATGCTATTGACTTAATCCGTATAGCGCACCGACGACAAATAAACTTAATGCCCAAAGGGAAAATTTAGCTAACAGAATATGATTGAACGTACTTTGTATATCGTGGGTTAGAGCAAAACGCTGGCCGCCACACTTGGTTGAGCGCTTTTTGTATCCATCATAAATAACCGGGCCACTTAACTGTACTCCTAATGCACCACCATGTAGCGCGAGTACGACTTGATGGGTGCTACTCGACGCGGGTAAGGCACGTAACGCCTTGAACGCATGAGATACGTTGCCTAACAAGGCAAAAATCGCAGCTGACATGCGCAGTGGCAACCATTGAATAATTGCAAGAAACTTGGCACAAGGTTGACCAAAATATCTGAAGCGCTTGAGCTTGATATTCCAGCAGTGAGAGAAGTCATAAGTCAGACGAACTGACAACGTGAGAACCGGCCCAAATAGTAAAAACACTACAATCGTAAACACGTATTGCTGATGAAAGCGCAGCAGTAAACTTTCAATACAGGTTTTAATCATTCCCACCTCAGAAAGCGATGCTGTCTCACGTAAGACCATTGGGTCTAGGGTTTGTCTGGCGAGGACTTTTTTGTTGGACGTAAGGGCATGTTGCACTTTTTTAGCGCGCAGCAGTATGGACTGGTATTGCAGTGCAACTAACAGCAGAAGTCCGTCGAAAAAGAGTGGGAATTCGGCCATATTGGTAAAAATGGCTAATATTATTGCTATCGGGCTTATTAAAACTAATGGAGCTAATGTGCCAGATATGCGCTGTTGTAATGCATCTCTATCCGCTGATGGGTGGACTTTGTCTGCCATTCGATCCGCCACAATGCGCGCAAAGCTCAGAGGGTGGAAGCGGTCAGGCCAGCGCAGCACGCTTTCAATCAGCATGACCACCCCCAGCACCCAAACAGGCTGAAGTAAGGGGGAACTCATTAATGCATCAATGTCACTAGGCAAGGTTATTAGACTGAATGATGTTGGTTGTTGAGCGCTGATATCATACCCATTACCAACATTGCAGAGTGCTTAGCGGCCTGCTCTAAATAGGTTTGGAAGGAAACAGTGGAAGCCTTCCCTGCTATATCCGATAAGGAACGAATAACTAAAAAGGGAACACCAAGTAAGTGACAGGTCTGTCCTATCGCAACTCCTTCCATTTCAGCTGCCGCAATTGTTGGAAAATTAGCCAATAATTTAGCAGCGGCTTCGTCGCTGCCAATAAACGCATCGCCAGTGCAAATAAGTCCGCGTTTGATTTTGACTTCTCCTAATGAGTGTGCCGCCTGTTCAGCTGCATCAATAAGCGTGGGGTCACAGACGAAGGTTTCAGGCATACCTGCACATTGCCCCAGCGCATAGCCAAAATGGGTTAAATCGGCATCGTGGTGAACGACTTCGTTAGCGATAACGACATCGCCAATACTGAGGGCTTGGTCAAAGCCGCCAGCAGAACCGGTATTGACCACGTAATCAGGAGCGAATTTATCGACTATGATTGTGGTAGCAACGGCAGCCGCGACTTTACCGATGCCGCATTTTACCAGCACCACGTCTACATCATTAAGTTGCCCGGTGTAAAGAGTGAGGTGAGCATGTTTGTGTTCTTGCAACTGACTGATTGATTGCTTTAGCAGCGTAATTTCTTCATCCATTGCACCTAAAATGGCAATTTTCATAATGTATTGTTCACTTAACTTAAAATAATGAACGAAGTTTATTACGTATGGGATGAATATGGAACAAATCAGCTTAATGGACGAACCCCTAGACTTTTTACGGGGCACGCTGAAGATAAAAAAGCGCCAGCAAAAAGATGATGGCGCAAAACGAGCAAGCAAGTTGGGATTTGCTGCAAGTTTAAGCTCGTAATGCAGGTGACCTATCGTGCTTAAAACGCATATTTGGCCGAAAACTGAAGGCGATTCATATCACCGTCTATATTTGATTCAAGGGTTTTCTGTGCGTACGCATACTCTGCGCCAAAGGTCAGTTCAGGAGCAGGGGAATAAAGAATATTTGCTCTTACGCTGTAAGTCTCTTTAATCACATTTACACCGGTCAAAGTTGTATCGTTGTCGGCGCTGAACACAGCATAACTGAAAGTACTGCGCCATTTTTCGTCCCAAAAGTGGCGATAAGCGAGCGTAAGACCACGAACGTTAATGGCGTCAAGTTCATTGTTGGCATCCAATACGGCACCGTTTACTGCATTAAGGGCGATGTATCGACCTAAACCCGTGCCAATATTTGCCATGATACGCAGGTCATCTTCGCCCAATTTAATTTTACTGGTGATGCTCAGTCCATACCCTACCTCAGCGCTGTCAATGTCATTGCCATTTTGCTTGTTTTCGTAAGCGAGTTGGCGGACTAGACCTGCTACTGCAACATGGCCCCAGGCTTGGTTGAAGGTATAGCGGGCAGCTAAATCGGGTACTGAGTTATCATCGGTGACAATGCGCCCGTTCCCGCCAAATGGTGAAACCGTTGTTTCTGGATTCTCTAAAGATACTTCGAATGCACCTGATGTGTACTTCAACATAGTTTGACGGACGAATACCGTGCCGTCGGTTACACCAATGAAATCTAGCGATTCTGGGAGTGTTCTAACGTCTTGAAAAGTCGACCAGGTTTGTCCGATCAACCAATTATTGTATTTTAAAAAAGCGTGTCTGATACGTGGTTGGTAGGAGTTACTTACTCGCTCGTTACCGTCAGGGGTGGTATGGAAATCAAACTCGAGCACACCGGTGATTTTATCATTGTTACTGAGCAGGGTAGTGGTCGTAAAGCGAAAACGGGATTGCTTGATATGGGCGTCAAATTGAGCACTTTCTTTTACTCCCCCAGTTGGCGTGAGGCTAGGGATATAAAAATCTCGTCCAATACTGCCTGAGCCTAATGTGCCATCACTATATTGGCTAACCATTGCATCGGCTTTGATATAACCGCTAAATGTGAAAGAGGTTTCTTGTAACGGGTTAGCGTTAGAGCATGAAGCGGCCATAATAGAGCTGACTACGAGTCCACTAATTGCCAAGTGAGTAAATTGCCGAGTGAGTGTCATTTTGATTTCCATCGTTATGATTTGAGGCGGTAATTACTTTGGAACAGGTTTTGACAACTCGCTATAAGCGTATGGTCTATGAGACCAGGGTCGTATGCTGAATTTTACGGGAAAACACCAGATAGTGCTGATGGGGGCGAACACATCGCCATGCTTTTAAATGTTAGGCGCGCAGACTAGAGGATTGTTAAATATTATAGAGGCTTGTGCTATTTTGTTTGACTATTTGTAATTGAAGGATAAGACCAAGGTCTCATTCCGGTTTACGTGCTTACGAGTACAGTGCTCAATATTCTTATTTGTGTATTCAGTTTTTGGAGTCAATTATGTCGCAACAAATCTATCCTGTTCCAGCACACGCTAAAGAGCGCAGCCACCTTACACCTGACGATTATCAGCGTATGTATACTCAGTCGGTGGAACAACCGACAGAATTTTGGGCCGAACAAGCCAAAACAATCGATTGGATTAAAGCCCCCACTAAAATTAAAAATACCTCGTTCGACGCACACAATGTGAGCATCAAGTGGTTCGAAGATGGCGAATTGAATGTAGCCTACAACTGTATCGATCGACATTTGGCCAAACGAGGTAACGTTACAGCGTTTATTTGGGAGGGTGACGACCCCCATAGTCATGACATTATTACTTATCATCGTTTGCACGATGAAGTGGCTAAAATTGCGAACGGTTTACGCAAGTTAGGCGTGGGTAAAGGTGACAGAGTTGCCATTTATATGCCGATGATCCCACAGGCTGTATATGCCATGTTAGCCTGCGCCAGAATTGGCGCGGTACACACGGTTATTTTTGGTGGGTTTTCACCTAATGCTATCGCCGATCGCGTGAACAATTGTCAAGCTAAGGTGTTGATTTCTGCCGATGAAGGTTTAAGAGCTGGCAAGCATATCCCGCTTAAAGTTAACGTAGATACTGCTTTTGCAGAGCATGATTGTCCAAGTATGGAGCAAGTTGTCGTGTTCAAGCATACGGGGAACGAGGTGAGTTGGGGTAAAAATGATATCTGGTGGCATGACTTAACCGCTGATTGTTCAACGGATTGTCCTCCTGAGGCGATGAACGCTGAAGACCCGTTATTCATTTTGTATACCTCTGGCTCAACTGGGCAACCAAAAGGTGTCGTACACACCACGGGTGGTTATTTAGTTTGGGCATCAATGACCCATAAGTACGTGTTCGACTATCAACCCGGCGAAGTGTATTGGTGTGCGGCCGATGTAGGTTGGGTAACGGGTCATAGTTATATTGTGTACGGGCCTCTAGCTAATGGTGCAACAAGTGTGATGTTTGAAGGTGTACCGACCTATCCAGACGTGCGCCGTATCGGTCAGATAATCGATAAGCACAAGGTCAACATTCTATATACTGCGCCGACTGCTATTCGTGCATTAATGGCTCACGGAGATTTCCCTGTCGAGGGAATTAGTGGTGAGTCATTGCGTCTACTCGGTTCTGTTGGCGAGCCCATTAACCCTGAAGCTTGGCAATGGTATTACACTACGGTTGGTCAGTCTCGTTGTCCTATTGTGGATACGTGGTGGCAAACCGAAACCGGTGGCGCCATGATCACGCCACTGCCAAGCGTAACCGCCATGAAGCCAGGAGCCGCGAGTCATCCATTTTTCGGGGTACAGCCCGCATTGGTGGACGGCGAAGGTCATGAATTAGCGGGCGCTACTGAAGGCAACTTGATCATAAAAGACAGTTGGCCAGGGCAAGCGCGGACTGTTTATGGCGATCATGAGCGCTTTGTGCAAACGTATTTCACGACTTATCCGGGCACGTATTGCACGGGAGATGGTGCTCGGCGTGACGAGGATGATTATTTTTGGATTACTGGGCGTGTTGATGACGTACTGAATGTCTCTGGTCACCGTTTAGGAACCGCCGAAATCGAGAGCGCGTTGGTGTCTCACTACGCGGTAGCGGAGGCGGCTGTAGTGGGTTATCCCCATGATTTAAAAGGTCAGGGTATATACGTGTATGTTATGCCTAACGAGGGTGTCGAGGTCACAGATGAACTAAGCAAAGAGTTGTCTAATTGGGTACGTAAAGAGTTAAGTCCTATTGCGACTCCTGATCTTATTCAATGGTCTGCAGGGTTACCTAAGACACGCTCTGGTAAAATTATGCGCCGTATTTTACGTAAGATTGCGGCAAATGAGTATGAGCAACTGGGAGATACTTCCACCTTGGCTGACCCAAGTGTAGTTGACACGTTGATAGAACAGCGTTTAAATCGCTAGCGTCGAGTAAAAATAACAGCCTAATATGATAACGCTACTTGTTGCAGATGATCACCCTTTGTACCGCGATGCTTTACGCGGAGCTCTGACTATGTCTTTCAGTGATTTAAAACTGTTAGAAGCCGCCGATCTGATGCAAACCGTAGCGTTATTAGAACAACACTCAGACATCGATTTACTGCTACTTGATTTACATATGCCGGGTAGCGGTGATTTGTTTGGCTTAATTCACATCCGTAAATTGTTTCCTGAGCTGCCGGTGGCCGTGGTTTCTGGCTTGGATGAACCGACTATCATTACCAAGGTGATTAACCTCGGAGCCCTCGGTTTTGTCCCTAAAACAACGGGGGCGGCGCAGATTGCGCATGCAGTAACTAGCATGCTTGAAGGTGATATTTGGCTACCTGAAGGTTATGCCAGTGACGGCGTGGAGTTGGACAACGCTTTTACTGAACTGGCCGACAAAATAGCAAGTTTAACGCCTGCTCAGTACAAGGTACTTTGTTACATGCGTGATGGATTGCTGAATAAGCAAATTGCCTATAACCTCGATATTGCCACTGCTACCGTCAAAGCCCATGTGACTGCGATCTTCAAGAAATTACATATTAATAATCGTACTCAAGCCGTGCTTATTGCCTCGCAACTTCAGCTTGAGCCGCCTGCAGCAACGCCCTCAACTTAGCGGGTTTAACTGGCTTAGATAAGTATCCACAGCCCTGTTCTTGGCAGCGTTCAATCAGCCCAGTTTCAATGTTCGCAGTGATCAGTATTGCCGGAACCTGACCTGGTGTTTGTTCTGCGAGCTGCCTTCTTAATAACGCAATAAGTTGTAGTCCATCTACATCACTGCTTAATTGAAAGTCCATTAAAATGACATCCGGTGTAAAGTCACCAAGAGAGGCTAGTGCATCGGCGGGCGTTTGCGCACAATGCGCGATAACTTTCCATTTCACCAGTAAGGATTGCAGGGCATCGAGATTTTGCATTTGGTCGTCTACGCACAGCACTTTTAGTTCATGTAAGCCCACCTTGTTAACTTTCATAACGGGCTTGGCTTTGAGAGGTTCACAAAGGGGTAATTGGATGCTAAAGCAACTACCATCGTGGAGCTTGGAGCTAACGCGCAGATTGGCTTGTAAAATTGCGCTTAGCCGTTGCACGACTCCTAAACCTAAGCCAACTCCTTGTTGCTGGTTTCCACTGACACGATAAAAATCGCTGAAAATCTTATCTAATTGTTGTGGTTCGATACCCGTGCCAGTATCGAATACTTGGAATAATACTTTATCTCCCCGTTGCCTGACTGATACCAACACACCACCTGATTCTGTATATTTCAGCGCATTTGACAGGAAGTTTTGCATGATGCGGTAAAGATAAGTGCGATCTGTTTTTACCCATATTTCAGGAATACGCGAGCGTAGTTGTAACCCTTTTTGCTCGGCAATAAGCTCAAACTCAGCCACAAGTGGTTGTAACACATCTTGAACATTGGTTGCGTGAGGCTCAGGCTGAAGTTCACCTTGATCGAGTCGTGCAATATCCAGTAATGTTGCTATTAATGCCTCACTGGCTTGAATACTGTTTGATAATTTCCCCACAGTTTGCCGGGCGTCGTCATTTAATACGGCTTCTTGCAGCGCCCCAAGGTAAAGTTTTGCGGCATTGAGTGGCTGTAAAATATCGTGGCTGGCCAGTGCCAAAAAGCGTGTTTTACTGGCATTAGCCTGTTCAGCAGTGCTTCTAGCGCTCACCAATTGTGTTTCTGCTTGGGCACGCCTTTGTATCTCAGATCTCAATTCAGCGTTGATGGTTTGCACTTCTTGTGTACGTTTTTGAATGCGATTTTCTAAATCTATGTTCGCTTCTTTGAGGGCATGTTGGGTCTCAATGTGTTCAGTAACATCATTGAAACTGGTGACAAAGCCACCGCCAGGCAAAGGCGTGCCAATCATTTCCAATGTTCGTCCATCACTTCGTTGGCGTAAGAATCGATGGCTGGTGCCTTTGCGCATATGCTCAAGTCGTTTATGCACTAAATACTCTACTTCCCCAGAGCCACATTCACCGCGTTGAGCGTTGTACCTGACTAAGTCTTCGATGGGACGACCCACACGGATCATATTTGCTGGATAACTAAAAAGTGCTAAGTAGCTTTTATTCCATGCGACTAGATTGAGATCCCGATCGATCACACTTATGCCTTGCTCTAGGCTTTCAAGGGAGGCGACTAAGGCACTCATGTTAAATTGTATTGCCTGGGTTGTATCGTCGAAAAAGTTAACGACTTCTTCGAAATTGAGTTTCTTGCCGCTAATGGCGCTGTCTACTAATGCTTTGGCAGAAGACGCACCAATGACTCCACCTAACGCCCGTTCACTGAACAGCACAAACTCTTCACTGGCAGACTCGGCGGGGTTGAGTATTTGGCCATTTCGTTGCTGGTAATCACTGAGCAATTGACGGCAGCGCTTTTCACCTAAAAAGGTACTCAATAGGGTTTGCAAATCTTCAACTGTAGTGTGGGTGCGCGGTGTATTGTGCTGCTTGCTTTTATCATCTGTGGTAGTGACAAAAGCTTCAGCTTGGATCCGATCGATTAAACGCACATCGGCCACATATGAAAACAACATATAGGCAAGGGTGTTAGCGAGTAAACTATAAATGGCTACGGCATTAATCGTGTCGTTTAATAACAAATTCTGCCCAGAGTCGTTTAATAACGGCAGCAATAGCCATAATATCCACGAGCCTATCCCGACCATCAAGCCCGCATAAACACCTTGTGCATGACCACGTTTCCAATACAAACCGCCGATTATGGCGGGCATAAGTTGTATCACTAAGGAAAAAGCAATTAAGCCGATAGAAGCTAACGAGCGGCTGTCAGTCATTTGCTGATAATACAAAAAAGCTAAAAACAGAATTCCAGCAATCACCAACCTACGGATCAATAAAATACGTTTAGTGAAATTCGGGGGCGCATTGGCGCTGCGATGCTCTGACAGTAAGTTCGGTAAAATGACATCGTTCGTTAGCATGGTACTAAGGGTCAAAGTAGCGACAATGATCATGGCTGTAGCAGCCGATAACCCGCCGACAAAGACCAGCATCTGCAACAATATACTGCCGCTGTTGATTGCCATACCCAAAACATAGGTATCGGGCTCTTGGCTTGTATAGCGAAATATTTCATCCCCAGCGGCAGAAATAATGGGGATCAGTACCGCAATGCACAAAAGATAAAGTGGGAATAACCAGCGTGCAGTTTTTAAGTGACTGAGCTTTAAGTTGTCTACAATGGCGACATGGAATTGCCGGGGTAGGCACACCACAGCACCAGCTGCCATTAGGGTTTGGGCCACAAACGAAAACGACAAAATATTGTCCATTGCTTCGTAGGTCGTAAATTTGCCAAGTAATGGTGCGCTAGAAGTTTGGCTATAGGCTAGATAACCAAAAGTGGCGACCGCAATAAGTGCACATAGTTTTATCACCGACTCGAAAGAAATGGCAACCATCAAACCCCGACGATACTCAGTGACATCTGTGTGCTTAGTACCAAAATAAATGGAAAATAGTGCGATAAAAGTGGTGGCACCCAGTACGACTAACTCAGCGTGAGTTTGCCCTGAAAACATTAAAAATGCTGAACCGACCGCTTTTAGCTGCAATGCTATATAAGGAATGGTCGCCAGTAGCGCTATCAAAGTAACGAGTAAGGCGATAGTTTGACGTTTACCGTAACGTGATGAAATAAAATCAGCAATGGTGGTGATGTGCTGACGTTTGCTTACGGCAATCAATTTGCGTAAAAATCGATATCCAAATAGATACAGCAACATAGGCCCGAGTAATATGGGTAGGTAATCCCAAGTATCTCTAGAAGCCTCACCTACCGAGCCAAAAAACGTCCATGCGGTGCAATAAATGGCCAAAGCTAACGAGTAAATCGCTGGATGCGAGCTTATTCGTTTTGCTAGCGCACTATTGCTATCACCCCATTTGGCTACCCAAAACAAGCCCGTTAAGTAGATGATGGCGAGTACCATCCAACCTAGTGCCATAAAACTCTCAACTTATTTTCGGCGTAAGACGTTTATTTATCAGGACTTTAGCACAGCCTATTGCACTAAATCACCCAGTAAGACCATGGTCTCATTCCGTCTTGTAAAACATAAGACTAAAGTTATTTACATCTTATTAACCTTGAATGAGAAACAACATGGCATTTAGAAATGAAGACGACAAAAAAGCATACTGGCGGGAGAACCTCGCTCTGATGGCAAAACTACTGGTTGTTTGGTTTGTTGTGTCCTTTGGTTTCGGTATTTTGCTGGTGGACGTACTCAACCAAATTCAGGTCTTTGGCTTTAAGTTGGGCTTCTGGTTTGCCCAGCAAGGCGCAATTTATGTTTTTGTCGCGTTGATATTTATCTACATGTACAAAATGAATCAACTCGACAAGCGCTACGGCGTCGACGAAGAATAGGAGCAGGGCTATGGATGTTCAATTATTAACCTTTATTATCGTAGGCGCGTCGTTCGCATTATATATAGCCATTGCCATATGGGCGCGAGCTGGGTCTACACAAGAATTTTATGTGGCAGGTGGCGGAGTTCACCCGATTGCTAACGGTATGGCAACGGCTGCGGATTGGATGTCAGCAGCATCTTTCATCTCGATGGCTGGGCTTATATCATTCATGGGATACGACGGTGCTGTATATTTACTAGGTTGGACCGGAGGATATGTATTACTTGCCTTGTGTCTTGCTCCGTATCTGCGGAAGTTTGGTAAGTTTACCGTGCCGGACTTTATAGGCGACCGCTATTATTCTCAAACTGCACGTACGGTGGCGGTTATCTGCGCGATATTTGTATGTTTTACCTATGTAGCAGGTCAAATGCGCGGAGTTGGTGTGGTCTTCAGTCGTTTCTTGGAAGTGGATATTGTCACCGGTGTTGTTATCGGTATGGCAATCGTATTTTTCTACACAGTGCTTGGCGGCATGAAAGGTATAACCTACACCCAAGTTGCACAGTACTGCGTACTGATTTTTGCTTACTTGGTGCCTGCTGTCTTTATCTCAATACTGGCAACAGGCCATGTGTTACCGCAAACAGGTTTTGGCGCGTCCTTGGCGGACGGGTCAGGTGTGTACCTGCTCGACAAATTAGATGGGCTCTCAACCCAGCTGGGATTTAACGAGTATACGTCCGGCACAAAAGGCACGTTCGATGTGTTCTGCATTACTGCCGCTCTCATGGTGGGAACCGCTGGATTACCCCACGTCATTGTACGCTTCTTTACCGTACCCAAAGTGCGTGATGCCCGTAAGAGCGCGGGTTGGGCATTGTTATTTATCGCTATTTTATATACTACTGCGCCTTCTATCGCTGCATTTGCACGTGTAAACATGATAGAAACCATTAATGGCCCAACGGTTAATGAACAAGTGGCTACCGGCACACCTCACAGCGAAGCACCAAGTTGGATCACTAGCTGGGAAAAAACGGGACTTATCAGCTGGGACGATAAAAACCAAGATGGTAAAATGTTCTATTCAGGTGATGAGCGCAATGAAATGCACGTAGACCGGGACATTATTGTCATGGCCAATCCAGAGATTGCCAATCTACCAGCATGGGTGATTGCTTTGGTCGCAGCTGGTGGTATTGCAGCAGCGCTTTCTACGTCAGCAGGTTTGTTGTTGGTTATTTCAACGTCGGTATCCCATGACTTATTAAAGCGTAATTTAATGCCAAATATTTCGGATAAAAAAGAGCTGTTTTATGCCCGTCTGGCGGCAGGCGTTGCTATCGTTATTGCAGGGTACTTTGGTGTTAATCCGCCCGGATTTGTCGCACAAGTAGTTGCCTTTGCGTTCGGCTTAGCAGCTTCGTCGTTCTTCCCTGCCATCATTTTGGGAATATTCATGAAGCGTATGAATGACAAAGGCGCTATTTCTGGCATGCTCGCCGGAATAGGTTTTACCGCTGCGTATATTATCTACTTTAAGTTTGTTAACCCAGCAGCCAATGTGGCTGAAAACTGGTGGTTTGGTGTCTCGCCTGAAGGCATTGGAGCAATCGGTATGTTGGTTAATTTCGCTGTGGCGTTATTGGTCTTTAAAATGACGAAGGAAGCCCCCCAAGAGATCCAGCAATTAGTCGAGGATATTCGTTATCCAAAAGGTGCGGGAGAGGCAACTGCGCATTAACGAATCGGTAGCGATACAATCAATATCGGGGTGTTAAAAATACCCCTTTACTACAAAAGCGCCCACTCGTTCCGGCGCTTTTTATTTTCCGCCAACTTCTGGTTGAGCAGTCGTCACTCAGCGCTGGTAATTTAAGCGTTTTTAGCTATTATTGTTGTCATATCAAACATTTAAAATTTTTTTGCAGTGACAAGGACGTTGATGGCGGTATTTACCGATGTACGATTTACCTCGGATGTGACAGTTCAAGCGTTAGCCGAGAGTGTGAGCCTGCTGATGTCCAGTAATCCTAAGGGGATCATGCTCCTGTGCACTGATGAGGCCGCATCTTGGGGGGAAACGTTTAACCTATGGGTTAATAAACTCAAAGTGCCAATCTTCGGTGGGGTATTCCCTGGTCTTATCGTCAACTCACGATTCGAGCCTAAAGGGATTTTGGCGGTGGGGTTGGCCAATGATATACATGTCTCGGTAATTGAAAATATTTCAAACATCTCGCCTCATTCCGTAAATGTAAGCTTAACTTCCTCGTCTGTTCACTCAGTTGTGATTATGGTGGATGCCTTATCAAGGCAAATCGATGGTTATTTACAACAGGTACTGTATTCGCTATCTGATGATTGTTGCGTATTCGGCGGCGGAGCAGGTACCTTAGCCTTTCATCCGCAGCCCTGTCTTTTCAGCCCTAAAGGTATGCATCAAGATGCCATGTTATTGGTCGAAATGACCACTGAATGGGATTTAGCCGTTGGGCATGGTTGGGAAGTGCTCGCGGGTCCTTATTTAGCGAACAAAGTCGATGATAACCGAATTGTTGAACTCAATTTTGAGTCCGCGGACAAACTTTATCAACGTGTGGTCGAAGAGCACAGCTCCCTGTTATTTGATGAGCACGACTTTTTTGATATCGCGAAAACCTTTCCTTTTGGCTTAGCACGGCTGGACGACACAGTCCTTATTCGCGATCCCATTAAAGTTGATGAAAAAGGACTGATTTGTGCTGGAGACATACCGGAAAACACCATGTTGTATATTATGCGCGGGGACGCGCAAAAATTAATTTCAGCAGCATCAGGAGCGGTGAGAAATACGCTTGTTAATATGATATCTACACAACATATGGGTGACTGTATATTGTTCGATTGTGTGAGTCGGCAATTGTTTCTGCGTGACGAATTTACTCGCGAATTACAGCAAATCCATGCTGAACTGGGCCAGCATCATCGGCTTGTTGGCGGGTTAGTGTTAGGCGAGATTGCCCTAGATGAAAGCGGTATATTGAGTTTGCATAATAAAACTGCTGTAACGGCACTAGCTCGAGTCAACGCTGAGGAACGGGTCAGATGATGAGCACGGCTCTGCGTTACTGCACTTTATTGCTTAGATTTATGATTAGAATATAGATGACCGAAATGAGCCGTACTCTCCAAATCATTTCAATTCAGCACGAACTGGCTATGCACATTGGTTTGGATCTCAATCTAGACAAAATGCTGCAACTTTTTTTAGACAGAGCAAAAAAGCGTTTAAGTCTACGCCGAGCCGTTGTGTTTAAGGAGGCCCCTAGGGCTGGCAAAGAAAATGATTTGCTTTGTTATCCCTATGACCATAGATCTGACGAAGTGAACGACTGGTTGGTCGAACAGGTATACCAGTTTAATCAATTGGACATGATGACGTTTTGCCACAAAAAAGGGCAAAGCTTCTTTTATCTGTTTAAAATTCCGCATTTTGGAGCGATTAGCTTTGAGCGAAGAATACAACCCATAGATGACATAGTGTTACATGCACTGCTACCGCTGTTTGAGCGCTTAGCCGTGAGTTGCCAAGCCTGTTTGGAGCATCAAAAACTTGTTGATGAAATCAAGAATCGTAAGGCAATCGAAGAACAACTTAGAAGGCAAACCTATCAGGATGTATTAACCGGATTACCTAACCGTAAAATGTTAAGCATCAATTTGCAAAGCCTGCTGATAAATGTTCAGCAGCGGGGGCAGTTTGGTGCGGTATTTTTTATTGATTTGGACAGATTTAAGTTAATCAACGATACGTTGGGCCATTCTGTAGGTGATGAATTGCTGATCAATATTACCAGTCAATTGAAAACCTGCATTCGCCGTGATGATACCTTGGCGCGAGTGGGTGGCGATGAATTTATCTTGTTACTGAGCAATATAGGCAGTGATGAGCAAAGCGCTGTGACGAGGGCAACTAAGGTAGCCGATAAAATGCTCGACATTACGCGTGAGAGTATTGAGCTATCTCACTGTTCTGTGTATACCAGTTTTAGCATAGGGATTGCTTTGTTTCCCTCTCCTGAATTGAGTGCGAACTTAACCATTGGTGAGCAGGCTAAACATCTCATTAAACATGCAGATGTTGCTATGTACAAAATTAAGCATACGAGCCGTAACGGTTACATGTTCTATCGTCAAGAATTACAAGTGATGTCAGCATTTCGTTCTAGTGTGGAGCAACGCCTTCATATCACACTACGTGAACAATTGTTTAGCTTATATTTTCAACCGCTCGTGGATGTTGACGGTAAGGTTGTGGCCGCTGAGGCATTAATACGTTGGCATGACGAAACGTTAGGCTGGGTCGGTCCGCAAGACTTTATACCGGTAGCGGAGGAATCCGGGCTTATTGTTGATATTGGACTTTGGGTTTTAAGGCATACTTGCGAGTTGATCGCGCAGAATCGCGATTGGTTTGATAGCGGTAAATTACGTTACATCAGTGTCAATATTAGTCCTCGCCAGTTCAGCCAAGCGCATTTTGTTGAGCAGATATTAGCAGTGATAGATGAGTATAATATTTCTCATTCATCCTTGCGATTAGAAATAACGGAAGGTGTAGCCATGGAAAACATTACCACTGCTATCAGTATTATGAATGCCTTAGCCGCTCACAATTTGCATTTTATGTTGGATGATTTTGGAAGTGGTTATTCGTCGTTATCTTATCTGCATAAGTTGCCATTAAAATCCGTCAAAATCGATCGTAGTTTTGTGGCTAAAATTGATCAAAGTGCAGATAATCAGGTAATTGTCGAAGCCATCATTTATATTTCCCGGCACTTTTCGTTGGAGTGCGTCGTTGAAGGGGTAGAAACTCTCGAAGAACGGGCGTACTTTAGTGATAAGGGCGTCGCAGCGATCCAAGGTTTTCATTTCTTTAAGCCACAACCCGAAAGCGCATTTGTTGCATTAATAAACGCAATCCACTAAGCGCACTTCTTCATTAATATGTACCGAATTTATCGATAACTAAGGTATTCTTTTGTTCTGCGCTTTATTGTTAGTTATTGGTAGAAAATAGTTATGAATCATATTCCCCAGCATACATTAGAATTTCTGCGTGATTCCGCTCCCTTTGATTCATTGAACGAACAAGAAATCAATGTTCTGGCGCAATCTATTACTGTTGCCTACTTTAGCCAAGAAGATGTTACCGGTATTTTAAAGCAACAACAGGGCGCATTGTTTCTCATCTACAATGGTCAATACTCGGTGCAAGACTCCGCAGAAGCTGAGCGTCATGTCAGTGATGGAGATTATTTTGGGTGTGATAATTTATGGCAAAAACAACCAAATGAGATCACGGTTAAAGTAGACAGTCCAGGCTTAGTCTATTGCATTCCCAAAAAGGGTTTTGCGCAATGCGCTAAAAATCATCCTAGTATTGAGATATTTTTTCGAAATTACACTTCAGAGCAAATTTACACTGAGCAGGTAGATGATTCCAAGTCTATGTGGTTATATAAACCGATCCGAGAGGTTATATCGGATGGGGTCGTGAGTGAAGATATCCACAGCAGTATTCTGCAAGGCGTGCAGAAAATGTCCCATAGCAGCGTGTCGTCGCTGGTGATAACGGATAAGCAAACTTTGGTCGGTATATTAACTGACAGAGACATACGCAATCGAGTGGTCGCCCAGCAAACCGATGTAAACCTATCGGTCAGTGAAATCATGACCCGAGATCCAGTGAAAATTAATGATCAGCGCACTTTATTTGACGCGCTATGCATGATGACAGAGCACAATGTTCATCATTTACCAGTTGTCGATAAAAATACTGGTGTGCCACTTGGCATGTTGACCGCTAGCGACATGATCCGCCACCAACGTGGTAATGTATTATTTGTTATTAACGAGCTTACCAAAGCCCCTTCTCTGTATGATTTAACACGATTGTCTTGGCAACTTCCTCATTACTTCTCTAAACATGCCAAACGTTTAGGTGATTTTGATATCGCGGGCAAAGTGCTATCTCAAGCAACCGATATCATGACTCGGAAGCTGATTGGTTTTTTTCAACAACAACATGGTGAAGCACCGTTAGCGTTTTGTTGGTTGGTTTATGGCTCGCAAGCGCGAGAAGACCAAACGATGGGATCTGATCAAGACAATGGCATGCTATTTTCGACAGAGCCGAATCCTGAACAAGCACAGTATTTTGCCGATATGGCCGAGTACGTGTGCAGAGGACTTGATAAATGCGGGATCAAGCTGTGTACTGGCAATATTATGGCCAGTAACCCAGAATTGCGTTTATCGGTAGAACAGGCGGTCGCCCAAGCGGAGTCTTGGGTAAGAGAGCCAAGCCCTCAAGCTATTTTAAACTGTAATATTTTTCTTGATGTACGTGCGGTTGCAGGGAATCGTTTTTTACTCAATCAATTGCATACTGAACGTAAAGAACTGCTCAAACAGTCCCGATTTATTGCGGCCTTAACGCGCCACGCAAGTGAAGGGCATGTTCCTTTATCTATGTTTCAAAAATTTGTTTACAAAAAGGGCTTAGGGAAAAAAGATTGTATCGATTTGAAAAACAGCGGCGTGGCGATCATCAATAATTTAGTGCGTATATACTCCTTAGCCAACGGCTTAACTATGCCGTCTATTCCCCATCGTTTAGATGGACTGTTAACGCATTCGGGATTATCCAGTAAAGATGTCAAAAATCTACGGGATATTTGGTTGTTGTTTAATCGATTACGCTGGCGTCATCAAATCCAAAACAAAGTCACCGACAACTACGTCTCAATCAGTGACTTATCGTCCATTGAGAAGTACCAATTAAAAGAAGCCATGCGGGTTATTCGCCGTACTCAGCAAGCTGCCGTGTTTAAGTTTGCCGGCGGGTTAGGCTAATCGAGACTAAGAGGGATATTTAATGTGGCAAAAAATACGTAAGTGGTTTGCCCCTAAACCACAAATACCTCCAGAGTGGTTAAATATGCCGTTGAGGGAAATACCTTTTCTGTGTATAGATTTAGAATTGACCTCACTTAACCTAAACGATACTAAAATTCTGTCAATTGGTTGGGTTGAAGGAAAGGGTAAGCAGATAGCGATGCAAAGCTGTTTCTACCAAGTCGTGTCAACGACTGCCTCGTTAAACCAAAGCCCAGTCATACACGGCTTAACAGCCCAAGATATCGCCCAAGGCCAACCAGTGCGTATTGCGCTTGAAGAGTTGAAACAATATGCCAGCAGCCACATTTGGGTTTTTCACTGTACTGGTTTGGACATGACGGTTCTAAACGGTGTATTTAAGAAGTTGAATATTCCTTTACCTACCGTAGTTACGCTAGACACCTTGCGCTTTGGTTTATACCAGTTGACTAGAAATTTACGCCCACCACCGCCGAATGCTGTTGTGTTACCTGTATGCCGTGCGCGTTATAATTTACCTGCAGTACCCGCGCACAACGCCCTAGACGATGCTATGGCGACGATGGAATTACTCTTTGCGCAAATCCAAAAGTTTGCCCCCCAAAATAGTGACACCTTAAAAAGTCTGCTGATTACGGATGCCATTGACGTATTTCCAGCGTCACTTGATCAGCTCTGAATATAAACCATATAAGCATATGTAAACTCTGCGTTTAGCGCCTGTTAATATAATGTTGCAAAATATACCTCTGAGCTATAGTAAAAAGCGCTCTTTTTAACTAGATTTAAAGGAGTAGCAAAGAGGAGAAGTATTGTGAACCACTTTACCAAGCAGCATACATTCTGGTTAGTTCTTATCTTTACGTTTATGTTAACAGCATGTCAGAGTGCGCCAACCGTAAAACACGTATCCGGTCCCATTTTTGAAGATGAAGCCTTCCCTAGTGCCAAGCACATTTCAATAGAGTCAGAAAAAGACATCTTCCGTTTAGATAAAGAAGCAAGAACTTATGTTCAGCAAACAGTTGGCCATATACAAGATCCAATCGAGCGCACGGAAACCCTAGCACGCAGTATATTTAAGCGTTTAAATTTCGACTTACTTTACCGGGGCGATGCAAATACGACGGCCAATGAGACATTTCATAATCGGGCCGCAAATTGTTTGTCTTTATCGATTATGACCTACGCATTGGCCAATGAAGCCGATCTAAGTGTACGCTTTCAGGACATTCAAATACCTGAATATTGGACGCGTCGAGAAGGCGTAAGTTTGTTAAACGGGCATATTAATTTACAGATAATCCCCCAAGCGCGAAGCACCAACTCGTTTTATTTATATAAACGTGGGTACCAAATTGATTTTGATCCACAAACCCAGAAGAAACACTTTCCGCGAAAAATCCTTAGTAAAAACCAAGTGATTGCAATGTTTTACAATAATAAAGGCGCTGACGCCCTGATCAATAATGAGCGAGATTTAGCCTACGCTTATTTTTCAGCGGCCCTAAAAGTAGAACCAAACTTTGATTCAGCCTTAGTGAATTTGGGTTTCTTATATCGAGTGTCTAAGCTATTTGATTTAGCTGAGCGGGTATATTTAATAGCGCTGGCATCGTCGCCTGATAATTTAACTGCCTGGGAGAATTTAGCCTATCTCTATGCATACTCAAATAAACCTGAGCAGTCTGCTGAGATCCTTGCCCGTGTAGAAAGCAAACGATTACGCAACCCTTATTACCATTTGGATTTAGGTCGAAGGGATTATGACAGTGGGGACTTACAGCAAGCGTTAGCACATTTCAATCGTGCACTTGCTATCGATAAAACGCGTCACGAAATCTTTTTTGCTTTAGCAAAAACCTATTTTGCTCTTGGTGAGGTAGCAGAAACCGAACGTTATTTGAAGAAAGCGAAGCGCACCGCTAAGAACATGCAGGAGAAAGAGTTGTACCAAGGAAAGTTAGATTTACTGAGTCGTTCTTAATAAGCAAATTTTCGTTTAATATGAACCTACCTCACGGATGGCTATCCACAAGGTAGGTTCTAATGGGGGTAGCTAAATCTATTTATGCCACGCCAAGTTCCCGCAAACGTTCAGCCAAGTAAGATTTGGCTGTATGTCGTTCAGATAAAACGACCTCGGGACGTGGATGCAAAAACAATGGCAGTGATATGCGTGATTTAGATTGATCAGCACCTTTAGGATTAATGACCCGGTGTGAAGTTGATGGGAAATATCCCCCTGAGGCTTCCTGGAGCATATCTCCAATGTTGACAATTAAGGTTCCGAAATCACAAGGTACGTCGATCCACTCATCTCCCGTCCCTTTAACCTGTAAGCCGGGTTCGTTAGCGGACGGTAAAATAGTCAACAGGTTAATGTCTTCATGTGCTGCCGCGCGAATTGCGTCAGGCTCTTCAGCACCCGTAATGGGTGGGTAATGCAAAACCCGCAATAATGTTTGATCACTATCTTTCGCCATGCCTGAAAGCGGTTCACTGTATAATGCGGCCACTTCTGAAGGTGAATACTTCTCAACCCAAGCAAGTAATTCAGACGCTAAGTTGTTGGCGGCCTGATAATAATCTTGTAACTCTTGTTTCAAGTCTGGTGGGCACTTCCCCCAAGGGTAATAATGAAAGTATTCTTTAATATCTTTCTTTTTAAAACCTTTGGCGGTCTCTGATACTTTGGTAGAGAAAAAACCATCATGGCTTTGATTATCGAATGCATAATGAAGTTTATCATCACGGTTAAAAAAAGCCTGCCAGTTCTGATAGATACTCGTAACAGTAGATTGTTCAATGGGGTGGTTTTTAAGTACACCAAAACCCGTTTGGCGTAGTGATTCTACGAATTTTTTGTCTGCGTCAGGCGCTAGATAATCGACGGCTAGCAATTGCATAATATTCTTTCCTGTCTGTCGTGTAGTGTGAATGGAGTGCCCACCTTGGCATTCATTCCTTTATTATGAGTAATGGTTCAAAGACTCAAGTATAGGCCAGCTAGGGCGGCGCTCATTAAATTGGCCAAGGTTGCGGCTAATACAGCTTTGAGGCCCAATTGAGCTATTTCTTTACGTCTGGTAGGCGCCAATGCGCCGATCCCGCCCATTAATATTGCAATGGATGAAAAGTTAGCAAAGCCACACAGCGAAAATATTACGATAGCTTGCGTACCAGGTGACAAATCCGCCTGATATTTCAAAAAGTCTACATAAGCAACAAATTCATTGACGACCATTTTCTGTCCAATAAAGCTACCCGCAAGGTTGGCTTCATCCCATGGCACACCTAAGGCCCATGCTAGGGGTTGAAAAACGTATCCCAGTATGACTTCGAAACTTAAGTTTTCAATGCCGACAACTCCGCCGGCCCAGCCAATGAGGCCGTTTAATAAAGCGATAAGCGCAATAAAAGCAAGCAACATGGCGCCAACATTGAGCGCTAAGTGCATACCTGAGGCTGCACCGCTAGCTGCTGCATCGAAGATGTTAGCGTACTTGTCTTCCTCGTTATCGACTTCAGCTAGTTCGTTCTTAACTTCTTGGGTTTCAGGCATGATGATTTTAGCCATCAGCAAGCCGCCGGGAGCAGCCATAAAACTAGCGGCCAACAGATACTTTATCTCGACTCCCATACCCGCATACCCGGCCATGACGGAGCCCGCAATAGAGGCTAACCCGCCAACCATTATGGCAAACAGTTCCGAACGTGTCATATGCGGAATAAAAGGTTTAACGACGAGGGGGGCTTCTGTCTGGCCAACAAATATATTGGCAGCGGCTGACATGGATTCAGGACGACTTGTTTTAAGTGCGAACTGCAAGAATCCGCCTATTAAACGGATAATCCAAGACATGATACCCAAATGATAAAGGACGGTGATTAATGACGAGAAAAATACAATAACGGGCAACACGTTAAAAGCAAAAATGAATCCTAAGGATTTGTTCCCTAATTGACCAAAAATGAAATCAATACCTTGTTGGCTATATTCGATAATATTTTTGACGTAGACCGTCAGGCCTAATAAAAAGTCTTTTCCTGGAGGGAAATACAGTACTAATGCGCCAATTATGGCTTGAATGGCAAATGCTCCACCCACGGTGCGCCAGTTTATTGACTTGCGATGTGCAGAGAGCAATATCGCAAGAATGAACAGAACGGCGATGCCAATCAAGCTGACCATCCTAACTCCTTAATTATTGTTATTATGTCGTCGTTATTTTATCGGGCTAAAGTAAAGTTTGCTGAATATGTGATTTAATCACATCCAGGGCAATACGATTTTTCCCGCCTTGGGTCACAATCACATCGGCAGTGAAACGACTAGGTGCGATAAATTGATGATACATAGGCTTAACAGTCGATTCGTATTGCTTCGCAACGGAATCCAAGGTGCGACCACGTTCAGCGATATCGCGTTTCATGCGCCGTAATAAACAAATGTCTAGGGGCGTATCAACAAAGATTTTGATATCGAATAAGGGTTGTAACTCTTGATTCGCTAACAACATAATACCTTCAATAATGATAACCGGTGCTGACATTAGTTTTTCGGTCTGAGCCAAGCGTGTATGCGTTTTATAGCAGTAGTGAGGATAATCAACTGACTGCCAGTTCTTCAGGGCTTGTAGATGCTCAACTAATAATTCATGTTCAAATGCTTTGGGGTGATCATAATTATTTTTTTCGCGTTCTTGCATCGGTAGATGATCTTGAGCGCGGTAATAATGATCTTCACGAAGAATTTGTACATGTTTACCGTCTTCAGAAAATTCTTTTAATAAATTCTCAGTAAACAGCGATTTACCCGAGCCAGAAGCACCGGAGATAGCGATAACGAGAGGGGCAGACATACTACTCCGAATTGATAGATATGAGATTGCTTGAAAGATACCAGCGAACGGTGAAAAAGTCAGTTTTCACAGCCCATTTATATAGCAATTTTTATGACAATTCGTAAACCAGTACAATGTCAGCCCCATTGGTTAACATTAACGCAACAAGATTACGGTTTGTTGACCAACTGGTCAAGTTTGTTTGTATGAAATTTTCTGCTACTCATGAAGCCAGAAAGTTTTTTGGTAGGCGGATAGACGCATTTTACACTTAGGATTAAGTATTTGAGCGTCTAGACTGAGCGTCAGTGTTGCGTGAACTCTGATGGTTATTTTCCAATGAAGAGAACCTTATCTGCTTTAATATTAGGCAATGCATAATTATGTAACTTTGAACGTGAACCTTCACCTTGAGCTTTTGGCGGATAAAATTGTTCTTTTTCATCTTGGTAGTCGACGAATATATCATCCAGCGCCGAACGAATTTCACTGAGGGTTTTATCTAAGTTTGCAGCAAAGTCAGGACGTTTCCGCTTTGTGTGACCTAAATCTATTAAGCGGTAAAAGTACTTGTTTGCTGTTTGCACGAGTTCATCAGGTACATCACTGCTATTGCTTAAATTGGCACTTTTATCTTGTATGCAAAAATCAACTAAGGCAGCGTAAAAACAGAAGGGCTTATTGGGTAAAACTATCGCGGTACTCGTATCGATATAAGCTAATGTTTTACTTTTTAAATCGATGATTAACTGATGGCTCGCGATTGTTTCTAGTTCGTCCATCACAGTAGCGGCTTTATTATGTGAGGTACGTAGTTTCCGTATACATAACAGGCTGATAATTAAGGCCAATAAAAGTGGAATAGTGCCAAAATAGTCTAAGAAAGTCAGCGATTTTGCTGCGTACTGAATGACGATTTTTTGGTCATTTGTCAGCAAATATGCTTCTAAAGGCGCTTTGGCTGGTATCACATCGGGGGCTGCAATCCCTTGAATGCTGATCACATATAACGGCGAAGACTGTAGATCCAAAGCTGCATTTAGGTCAGATAAATAACGACTGACAGAACGAGAGTCTGCAACGGTTTTAAATTTTGGGTTAGCTAGCCGGAGTTTTGGCAGATCGATTGCAATGCGCTTCTCAACACTGGCTAAAGATTGTGTCTGGTTAGCAGTGGATTGAAAATGTACTCCAATGACAAATGCGAACTGAAATATCAGCCATGACAGCACAAATACCGCAGCATATATAAATTTATTTTTCATCTGGCACCGGTATCTTTGCATTTAAAGGCAACTGGCAGTGGTTGGGGATAAGTTGCAGCTGGCTGTAATAATCTGACTGTGTTTTGCTTGATAGTTGCAATAAAGTTTTTTGAATTTCACAAATCAAATCAGTATTTTGGGTCTCCATTTTTAAATACCATTTGCTGCCGCTTACTTTGGTTTTTATCGGTGTAATATAATTTGCCGAGAAGCGTTGATCATCGATATCTTTCCAAAATGACGAGATGATATCCACGCTACCTGTTGCAAGAAGGTCGCGCAGTGCCTCATGAGAATTTACATACACAATATCCATATTAGCTTCTGAAATGCCCAGCTCATTCAGTAGTCCTTTAGGTACAATATGCCCCGAGCGGCTGCTAGGGTAGTCCAACAGCCCCAAGCGTTTACCCCATAAATATTGTTTAGTCAGTTTTGGTTTTTCTTTTAAGGAGATTAAATAAGTGGAGTAGTCTTTGTATTGAGCTACAGTTTGGTATCTATAAGTCGTTTCTGCAGCAAAAGCCAACATGACATTTTCTTTGACCAAGGCAAGATCAGCAATTCCTTTACCTACATACTGAATAATTTCTTGCTCGTTGTGGCTCCACTGAACAGTGACATTTCCGTATTGGCGGTTAATCGTCTGGTTACTGCACAAAGACGAAAGGAGCTTGCTAGCCATACCTTGATCGGTTATAAAAACAACAAATTCGTCACTATTCTTTACCGATTGGGTGTGGCAAGTGAGCGATTGCGAAATTAAATTAGATAAATTTTCACTTTTTATTACGCTTGAATAGACACCTGCATACCAGCTGGCGAGCATAAATATTCCGGATAGGATGGGCAAGGCAATCGCGTTAATCGACAAAATTCTTTTCTGCACTCAAGTTCGGTATTTTTACTTGTTGTACTGATTTGACCAGTTAGTCTTACTTAAAGCAATAGGTAAATTTATTTGAAGGCGGTAAGTTATTGATTTAAAATAATTAATAATAAGAAGTTATGAATGTTGTTGAGGGGTTTTTACTTAGCAAAATTTGTTCACACTGGCTAAGTCAAAGTTTGTCACAAATCGTGTCACCTCATGACGTATAAAAATAAAAGTGACCGTTTACAAAGAAAATAAGAAAGCGGGCAGGGAATTTTTGACCAGTTAGTCAAATTTTTTGGTTACTGGTCAGTGCAGTAATATAAATGCAACATAAAAATAAAATAATAGCGGCATAAAAATTAACACGATTTAATACTCACAAACCTTAGGAAACACACAATGCTAAGAAAAACTAAACTCACCAGCATCGCGCTTGCGGTAGCCATGTCATTAGGCATGTCTTCTGCTGCTCTTGCGCAGGAAACGTCTTCAAGCATAGGCGGTACAGTTCTTTCACAAAGTGGTCAATCAGTATCAAACGCAACAGTTACTATCACAGACACCCGCACAGGGGCTGTGAAAGTGTTGACTACTAACGAAACCGGTCGTTATAACCTTCGTGGTGTGCGTGTTGGTGGTCCTTACACCGTAGAAGTGATGGATCAATCAGGCAATAAAACGGTTGAGCAAGGTGTTTTCTTGAATTTAGGCGAAACTAAAAGCCTTAATTTAGATTTAGCCACTCAACAGGAAGAGAACCTTGAAACTATTACAGTAAGCGGCCGCGTAACCAACGCAACCTATGGCGCTTCTGGACCCGTGGCTAACTTTAGTTTATCTGACTTGGAGGCAGCTCCTGCCATTAACCGTGATATCAAAGACTTAGTACGTATCGATCCGCGTATCTACGTAGATGAAGCTTTCGGCGACGGTATTCAGTGTGCCGGTGCTAACTCACGTTTTAACAGTTTGACGGTCGACGGTATCCGTACCAACGATAACTTCGGGTTGAATAGCAATGGTTATCCAACCATTCGAATTCCTTTTTCTTATGACTCGATCGATCAAGTCGCAGTGGAATTAGCACCTTTCGATGTTCAGTACGGTGGTTTTACAGCATGTAACATCAATGCTGTGACTAAGTCTGGTACAAATGAATGGCATGGTGGGGCTTTCTTCGACTATACCAATGACTCTCTTCGTGGTGATCAATTGGAAGGCGAGAAGCTAACGGTAGGCAACTTTAACGAAAAGCGTTACGGTTTCAATGTTGGCGGCGCATTAATCGAAGACAAATTATTCTTCTTCGGTTCATATGAAAAACTTGAAGGGGCGACGTTGTTTGACCGTGGTTCAGCAGACTCAAATCAAGCTGTTCAGGTTGCAGGTGTTTCTCAGGCTCAACTAGACCGAATTGAACAAATAGCTAACGATATCTACGGCTATGATCCGGGTGCATTTACAACTAGCATTCCGGTAGAAGATGAAAAAATCATGCTTAAACTTGATTGGCAGATTAATGCCGATCATCGTGCGTCTCTTGTTTACAACTACAACGATGGTAATACTATCCGTGAATCTGATGGGGATTCTGACGAATATGAGTTTTCTAACCATTATTATGAGCAAGGCGGAAAATTAGAGTCATATGTAGGGTCTTTATACTCTGATTGGTCTGATAATTTCTCAACCGAATTACGTATCGGTACCTCTGACTACGATGCAAATGTAGTTCCTTTAGGCGGAACAGATTTTGGTGAAGTTCAGATTTCTACCGAAAACGACGGTTCTCGTGCAACTGTTTATCTGGGTGCCGATGATTCTCGCCATGCTAACAAGTTGAGTTACAGCACAGATACATTGAAGTTGGCTGGTACCTACACAACAGGTGACCACATTATTACTGGTGGTTATGAGTTTGAAAGTTTAGATGTTTTCAACTTGTTCGTGCAAGAAGCTGAAGGTGAATACCGTTTCGGTTCTATTGATGATTTCGAAGCTGGAACGCCTTTCCGTATCACTTACGAAAATGCTGCTGTAACCAATGACGTTAACGATGCTGCTGCGGCTTTCTCTTACGATATCCATACTGCTTATATCCAAGACGAGTATTACTGGTTAGACCAAGATATGACGATCACCTACGGCCTTCGTTATGACTGGTACTCAAGTGATGATTTGCCGCCTGAAAACCCATTTGTTGAAGAAACATATGGTTTCTCTAATCAGCAAAACTTAGACGGTATCGATTTGCTTCAACCTCGTTTGGGCGTTAACTGGATGTTGACAGAGCAGTTAGAAGTGCGAGGCGGTGTTGGTTTGTATTCGGGTGGTAATCCTAACGTTTGGTTGTCTAACAACTATTCGAACAATGGTGTAATACAAGTAGAGCAGCAAGACCGCTCTGGCACATCTGTATTTGACATGGCGTTCACTGGTGAAGGTCGCCCAATTTATGATATTCCTCAAGACTTGTTTGACGGCGTTGCTAGCGGAACAGCCTCTAACCGTGGCCTTAACTTCCAAGATCCCAACTTTGAAATCCCATCTGAGTGGAAATATGCAATTGGTGGTACATATACGTTCGAAAACGACTATGTATTGATGGTTGACTATTTATATTCTAAGAAGCAAAACGCTGCGATTATCAGTGATGTTTCACGCGTTCTTACTGACCAGACAGCGCCTGACGGACGCCCAATTTACACTAGCAACGGCCGTTCACAAGATTACTTGTTGACCAACGTCGATGGTGATTCAGGTGATTCGACGTCAATTTCATTGGCCTTAAGTAAGACCTTTGATTTCGGTTTAGATGCATCATTTGCTTATGCTTTCACCGAATCAAATGAAGTTAGCCCTATGACTAGCTCTGTAGCGTTCTCGAACTACACAAGTACTGCAGTTTTTGATCCTCAAAACCCTGGCATAGCAACCTCTAACTTTGAAATACCTCATCGCTTCACGCTTCGTTTGTCTTATAAGCATGAATTCTTTGACGGATACAATACTAGCTTCAGCCTTTTCGGAACAGCGAACGAAGGACGTCCTTACAGCTACACGTTTGATAACCAAGATCGAAATGATGGCGATAACTTCCTTAACGATACATTGGGGCAAAGCGACAGCAATGACCGTCAGTTGGTTTATATCCCAACAGTTAATGATGCTAGCGTAATATACGGTGAAGGGTTTGACTTAGATGCATTCAATGCGTTTATTGATGCGGAAGGCCTTACTCGCGGTGAAATCATGGACCGTAATAGCGTTAACAGTGACTGGTGGGTTAAGTTCGACGTTAAAGTTAGCCAAGAATTCGCAGGCTTCTACGAAGGTCATAAAGGAAGTGCCTTCATCGTTATCGAAAATATTGGTAACTTGTTGAATGATGATTGGGGGGTTTTGAAAGAAGCGTCGTTCCCACGTCAACAATCTGTAGTTGATGCTTCAATCAACGACGCAGGTCAATATGTTTATAACGCATTTATTACGCCTGCAGGACAGACTAGAGTGGCTGATGCGTCACTTTGGGAAGTTCGAGCTGGTGTTAAATACACGTTCTAATCATTAATTTGATAATGCTAAGAAGCCGGCTCTTGTAGCCGGCTTTTTTATTTGTTTAAGGAAATCATAAATGTATAAAGCGTTAATCTTAATCGCATTATGGATGGGAGTGGTGTTAGTGAGTCAGGCACAATCGATACGAATTGGGACGTTTAATGTGAGTATGGAAGCGAGTAATTACTTACCTAAAAATCATCAGCCAACAGGCGCCGAGCTGTTTGAGCGTCTCGCCTCGGGTCAACATCAGCAAATCCGCAATATTGCCGAAATCATTCAACGGGTTCGCCCTGATATTATCCTGCTTAATGAATTCGATTACACTGGGGATGATGCTCAAGGTGTGCGGGCATTTATCAAGAATTACTTGGCGTTTTCGCAACACGGCGCTGACCCTATTGATTACCCCTATCATTATACGGCGCCGGTAAATACAGGTGTGCCCTCTGGGATTGATTTAAATCACGATGGCTCGAGCGCTGAAAACGGTGGCGATACGTTTGCTTTTGGTCTTTATCCTGGTCAATACGGCATGGTGATACTGAGTCGCTTCCCGATTGAGACGGCACAAATAAGAACGTTCCAGCACTTTCTGTGGAAAGATATGCCAAATGGGCTCATCGATAGCATTAAAAACGATGACGGTGAGGATTGGTATTCTGCTCAAGCTCAGTCTGTTTTTAGACTCTCTTCAAAGTCTCACTGGGATGTTCCAGTAAAAATCAATGGCAATATTATACATGTATTGGCTAGCCACCCCACACCACCGGTATTTGATGGACCTGAAAACCGTAACGGGAAACGCAACCATGACGAGATTCGCTTTTGGGTAGATTACATATCGGGTTCACCAAAAGCTGATTATATTTATGATGACAAAGGCGTGTCTGGTGGTATTAGCAGCGAAGAATTTATTATTCTAGGGGATTTAAACGCATCAATTGAAGAAGGAGATGCGGACAAAGATGGAATTCAAGCATTGCTGAGCCACGAGGCAATGAATGTCAGCGCGATACCGACCAGCAAAGGTGCATCGTTACACACTAAAAATAATGCCTATGCGGCAACTCACACGGCTTTTTGGCGAATGCGGGCTGATTATGTATTACCAAGTACCAAACTAGGTGAGGTGATTGACAGCGGCGTATTTTGGCCTGCGCCGCAAGACTTTCAATATCGTCTGATTAAAGATCGCCAATCATCTTCCGATCATCGTCTAGTGTGGATTGATGTCGAATTAGAATCTGGCCACAAATAAAAACATAATCATTTATTGTGCTCACCTCTTTAACAAAGATACAGAGAGTGAGCGGGCCCAAAGGGGAGATTGATACTAAACATTTTCAAAAAGCGCTTCGACACGCACGCGTATTTCTTCAATTTGATTAATATCGGATGGGGCGATAAAAATAGTGTCGTCACCAGCGATAGTGCCGAGCACGCCATCTTTTTGACTCAAGGAATCGAGTAACCTTGCTATCAATTGTGCTGCGCCAGGGCTCGTGCGAATAATGATCATGACATTGTTGTGTACTATGTCTAATACCAACTGACGCAGTGGGCTGCGAGCGGTAGGCATACCTAGCTCGGGCGGCAAGCAATACACCATATCGCCCCGGGCGTTACGTGTGCGCACCGCACCAAATTTACTGAGCATGCGTGACACTTTAGATTGACTAATATTATCAAAGTTTTGCGTTTTGAGCGCGTCGACAATATCGCCTTGAGATCCAAAGTTTTCGGCCTTTAAAATATCCTTAAATGCCTTGATGAGTTCTTCTTGCTTATTAGTAGCCATATATTCCTCTGTTTATGCTGGCTATTTTGCCTTAGTACTTGAAGTTAAGCAATTTGCCCATACATAGAAATTCGAACAATTCCAGCTCAGCATTTAATTGTTTTTTCGCGGGTCTTGCATTAGTGTTTCGTTCGCGAATTGATTAGCATTCCACAGGAGAGAATTATGAAAGTAGCGGTATTAGGTGCAGCTGGCGGTATAGGCCAAGCGTTATCATTGTTGTTAAAGACTCAATTGCCAGCTGGCACAGAACTCGCCCTATATGACGTTGCCCCCGTTGTACCTGGCGTTGCAGTTGATTTAAGTCACATACCCACTGATGTTAAAGTCGAAGGCTTCGGTAAAGACGACCTAGATAAAGCATTAGCCGGTTGTGACATTGTGCTTATTCCCGCTGGTGTGCCACGTAAACCAGGTATGGATCGTTCAGATTTGTTCAACATCAATGCAGGTATTGTTAAAAACCTAGTTGATGCTGTTGCAGATAATTGCCCTAAAGCCTGTTTATGTATTATTACCAACCCGGTTAATACGACAGTGGCTATCGCTGCTGAAACGTTGAAGGCTAAGGGTGTATACGACAAAAACAAATTATTCGGTGTGACGACCCTAGACGTTATTCGTGCAGAGACATTTGTCGGTAACTTACGTGGTCTGAATCCAGCTAACGTACATGTTCCTGTTATTGGCGGTCACTCGGGTACGACAATTCTACCTTTACTTTCACAAGTTGAAGGGGTTGAGTTTACTGACGAAGAAGTAGCAAGCTTGACAACACGTATTCAAAACGCGGGTACTGAAGTCGTTGAAGCTAAAGCTGGCGGCGGATCTGCGACCTTGTCTATGGGTCAAGCAGCGGCACGTTTCTGCTTGTCACTGGTATCTGCTATGCGCGGTGAAAACGTAGTGGAATACACTTATGTTGAAACCAACAGCGATGATGCACAGTTCTTCTCACACCCAGTTCGTTTGGGTAAAAATGGCGTAGAAGAAATTCTACCTTATGGTGAGTTGAGTGATTTCGAGCAGAAAGCTAAAGAGTCAATGTTAGAAGGCCTACGTGGCGACATTAAATTGGGCGTTGAATTCGTTAACAACTAATTCATATTCCTAGTTAACAAAAAACCAGCGAAAGCTGGTTTTTTTATATTTGTTATTCAGCACATTGATATTACTAACTCTGTGTAACTAACAGAATTTTACGCCGCTATGGGGTTTTGTCCCAAAGGTTTGGTTGGGCGAGTTGCCACGTTTGGGTCTTTTACCTGACCGGCCGTCCCTGATATAAGGGGGGTATTGCTTGATGCAATGCGCACCGAGGCGAGCTTAGCATCGATACATTGACGAATATCTTGTGCGGTATAGCCAGAACGAACTTTTATACGTACATGAGGAATACGAGCTGCATCCAATGCACCACTGACAAACCAATCGCGTTGGCGCTTATATCCATCTTTACCATTTTGATTAGCGTGAACTAAATCAATGGCTATAACAGGTGACATGTCTTCTCTGGAGCACAAGACGAAATCGAGTTGACGACCACTGGTTCGACTAAATGCACTTTTGCTGGTTTTCTTATTGACGCTTTCACGGGTCGCCACTACATCAGATAGCTTTACCCGGCACATAATACGAAACTGGTTGCCAACAGCCTCATCAATCAGCGTTACAAAACTGCGCTCGACGGGGGTGAATAGATTCGTCTTTTTCTTAAACGGAAAGGTTAAACTGGGTTCATTCAATTTCACAGCACCAATCGCTACCACGATTAATATCATCATTAAGATAATTGCCAATTCCATACTTGCTCCTAAAGGCCTGCCAAAATTTTGACAGTTGTTGCCTGTGTTGTTACTTACAGGAGATATAGCAAAGACAATGCCAGACGTTGGGCTAAAAGTAGATAAGTAGAATCAGGGCATAAACAATTCTATGTCAACTAGGGTTGACCAGTATATCCACTTGGCTGCCGTCACCATCTGGGGATATCACGATGATTTTTCGGTTATCAGTTAGGCGTATCAATATACGGTTTTGCGACACGCTTTGCGTGATAGGTCCGTCTATTTGTTGACGGAAGAATGCTTGGAGCTCGTTAGGGGACACCTTACTATGATAAGTTAATGATGCTGGTAACGTGTCGGCAAATATATGGCAGGCACTTGCATCATTAGAAAGCACCGTACCATAAAAGGATGTCGGGCAGTGTGCACCAAATGACATAGCGATTTGGCTGCTCAAAACAGGGTTTGCTGCTTGCGCAAAGCTACTGAATAAAATAGTCATTGAGCAAATAAACATTGTTGGTTTGTACAATGTAACTGGATTAAACATAACGCCCCCGTGAAAGAAGTTTTATCATAGGTGCCAAGCTTGGCCTAAGCAATCTCAACCGCTCAAATTTGGGTATACAAAACCGCGCTAGGGTATGAGTGTAATCGGGAGCATGGCTTAAATGGGAGACGTATGAGGATCATAAGAGAATATTTGCGACTTGCTATCTTTGCGATAGGCCTATTGTGCGGTGTGCAAATACCCGCATTCGTTGATCAGTACCAGAAGCGCGTGGATGCCCATTTACTTGAAGCCCAGCAGAATTTGGCGGGATTTAAACTCACGGCTGAACGTTATTTTGAGGGCGATATCGAGAAGCTAATTACGCATTATCGAAACAGTACTGACAGCGTTTTTAAACGTGATGCAGAAAACGTGCAACTAATATTTGAGCGGGAGCAATCCTTGCAGGCACAGTGGGACAACCTGAGTGCAGGGATAATTAAACGAGCTTACTATTTACTGACGGATCACAATCCGCAGATTTTGCAAGAAACAGTCAATCAGTACAGTTATACGGTGCCTTTGAATCCTTCTGCGCTGGGCTGGGGTATCGGCATTGCTTTATTGTTCGCTGCACTATTTGATATGTCTATGGGGGTATGTGTCAAAACTTGCTCAGTGTGTTATCGAGCGGTGCGCACGAGTCACAAACCAGCGAGTTAAAGGGGGATTTTTATCAGTCTTGCACAATCATGATAGGGCTCGAGCCTACCCTTTTTAAGCCCTGATTTTGATGCAAAGCATGAAAAAGCCGGGCTCCTTATGGATCCGGCTTGTGTGTATAATTACACTATCCAATAAATTAATTATTCAGATTCATATGGAAAGCGTACTGAATACCGAGCGGTTAATTGTTGACCTTTTACAAAAGTATCATATTCTTGCTGGCTAATTTTGTCATCGCTGTCGATATCAGCATTATCAAAGTGTTCGGCAATTTCCGAGTTTTTAGCTTCCTCTCTACTGATAAACCCATCGGCATTCACATCCACTTCTGCAAACTCTTGCTTGATAGGAGCGGGTTGCTCTGGAGCCTTCAGCGCCGGATTGTCTTGTTCTAAATCGGAGTTAATTTTTTCGTCCGAAGATTCAGTCATTTTATGTTTAGCGTTGTTACCTTGCTCAGACATCTGTGCTTTTTTACTTTCATGGGCTTGTTTTAATGTATCTTGCTCCTGGATAGCCAGCTCTTTTGCATTGTCTAGTGCGTTTTGAGCATTGGACTCAGCATCCTTCATCGGGTCATCGAGCGTTGTATTGGCATTAACGTCATCATGATTATCATGTTGCGTGAGTTGTTTTTCGGCCATAGCGTTGCTGTTTTGCGCCTTCGCTGAAATTGCATCTTGCTTTGCTTGGCTTAATTCATGTTCGACTGCAGATTCTGTTTCCTCAGCATTCATCTTTGCATCATCCATACCTGAGTCATCCATGTCTGAAGCATCCATGTCCGAATCGTCCATGTCTGAAGCATCCATGTCTGAATCGTCCATGTCTGAAGCATCCATGTCCGAATCGTCCATGTCTGAAGCATCCATGTCTGAATCGTCCATGTCTGAAGCATCCATGTCTGAGTCATCCATGTCTGAGTCATCCAAGGCGTTTTCTGGATCTGAATTTTCCGTTTCAGCGTTATCCATATCCGCGTCGCCGTACATGCTCACATAGGTATTAAACTCATTCGGACTGAGTTGTCCGTCGGCATCCTCATCGACTTTAACAAAGTAATTCCACACATTGTCCTTGCTCGCTTCACCTTGTGAGATAAAGCCATCTTCGTCTTTATCTAGCGTTGCGAAGGTACTATCTGCGGGCGTAGGAGCCTGTTTATTGTCCATATCTTGTGGCGCCGCAATTGCGGTTGTGGCTAGGATACTGCTGATAATTGATGCTAAGGTTAATTTTTTCATAATTCGTTCCTCGGTTAGCGTTTCTCCGTAAATCACTTAGGAGAGGTTACTTTCAAGGAAGGTAATACATAACCCATGCCACCTGTAAATAGTTCTTTATTTCAAGTGGTTAGATAGCTTTGGCTTAGACGTGTTAATTGAATGTTACGTAACTTTGGCGGAACAAATGAAAAAAATTCACGCAAGTTTTAGCAAAAAGGACATAAATGGCAGGGATAAGGGTAAACAAAATGCGGGAGACCATTTTGCAACAGTTCCCACAAGTATTGCTGTTATTACACAGTAAATGACGCGCCGCAGCCACAGGTTGTGGTGGCATTCGGGTTATTTACCAAAAAGCGCGAGCCTTCAAGGCCCTCGGTATAATCTACCTCGCCGCCGACTAAATATTGTAAGCTCATCGGATCGACGACTAATGTAACTTGGTCTTTATCAATAGTGGTGTCACCTTCATTAACTTTTTCATCGAACGTGAAGCCGTATTGAAAACCTGAACATCCGCCACCTGTTACGTAAACGCGTAATTTCAAGTTAGGGTTTTCTTCCTCTTCAACTAGCGCCTTAACTTTACGTGCGGCGGCGTCGGAGAATTCGATAGGGACTGCTGTTTGCACCGACATAAATTACCTCTGTGTATACAAATGAGTGAATTGGGATAGCGCGGGTCTGAACGTTTTACATAAACGAGCTAACATAATGAGGGCATTATCTAATACCTGACTAATCTAATCAACTATTCGCTCGTCGATAGTGCCCAATCAAAGGTTTTATTTAATTCTCCTAGCTTACGTTTGTACTTATACACTTGTGCATTGATGACCACCTTCTCCGGTAAAAAGCTTTCTGGTAACTGAAATTCACGTTCCAGCATTTGAAAATATTTGAAACGAAATGACAGTGCACCATTTTCGTGTGCGTTTAATTGATCGAAATTATAACTCACAGGGCGGCCGTTTTCGCTGCCATGTAATTCTAAGTTCACATTGCCATTGAGTGTTGCTTTAATTTTATCTTGTTGTAATAACACTAATTTAAAACGGAAATATCCTTCACTTAAGGTTTTCTCTATTGCAAAGCCATCAATGGCAAGGCCAGTAGCGGTTAGTTCAGGTGCCATCACCTGCTGATAAAAGGCCAGTTCTTTTCGCAGTGAATCTTCTCGGGCAAGCGCGTGTTCTACATCTTCGGCTAGTTTGCGTTGAGTCGATTTTGCTATGTCTAGTTCGACGCTCATCACATTTACTTGCTGTGAAAAGTTGGCATTTTCTGAGCGCAAACTCTGACTACTGCTTGTTAACTGATTTAATAATTGCTGCTGTTCTTGGCTCAAATTAAAGCCAAAGGAAAAAGCTAAGGATGCCGTTACTGCTAATATAAAAAAACACACTGTATAGAACTGGTAAGGACCAAAACGTCGCTTTAACTCTGAATAATTCACAAATTGCTTGACCCTGTTAGCACAATAAAACCAAATAAATAAGGTAACTCCTTACATTACAGCGGCTTGTGGTAAGATATTGCCATTCTGTAATATATTAACAGCGCTAATATATGTCCCTTGATGCATTTCGACAAGAGCTGGCTACCCCGCGCACCTCTATTCAGTTGTGTTTGCTGGGTATTATTGGTGGAGTGTGTGCTGCATCTTTGATTATTTTGTTTCGCTTGAGCGTCGAGTGGCTGCAGCTCTTGTACCTCGACGAAGTGAATAATTTCACGTCTTTATCTGGACTCGAACGCCTTCTTATGCCGTTAATTGGTGTCTTTTTGATCCTGTGCGTGGCTTATTTAACGGGTTTTAAACACTATCGTATGGGGATCCCGTTTGTCATTCACCGGGTGAAACAGCGTTTTGGACATATACCTCTACGCACTACTATTAACCAGTTTTTCGGTGGTGCATTCGCGTTGGCCAGTGGGTTTTCTGTGGGGCGGGAAGGTCCATCTGTACATCTTGGTGCCGCTGGTAGTAGCTTTTTTGGGCAATGGCTTAAATTACCGCACAACAGTATTCGTATTTTGTCTGGCTGTGGTATCGCGGCTGGTATTTCTGCTTCATTTAATACACCTTTTGCTGCTGTTATATTCGTGATGGAGGTGGTGTTACGCGAATATAAGATCCACATTTTTATTCCTATTATGTTAGCCGCTGCGTGTGGCACGGTTATGACCCGGGCGGTATTTGGCCAAGCCCAAGAATTAGATTTCATTGAGTTTTTTGAGTTCAGCCGCTGGATATACCTATATTTAATTATTTTCGGTATTTTGCTCGGAGGCCTAGCAACGTTATTCAATAACGCTCTGATGAAAGTAATGCATATCTTTCAGCGCTTTAACATGATTAAGCGCCTGCTAATTGCGGCAGTCATCACTGGAATAGTAGGCTATATATTACCTCAGGCATTAGGTGCACACTTTTTCTCGGTGCACGATATGGTATTGCAACAACAAGACGTGTTGTTACTTGTCGCTGTGTTGTGCGCCAAATTTTTCATCACTATTATTGCAATCGGGTTAGGGATCCCTGGTGGGATTATGGGACCGGTGTTTGTGCTTGGGATGTTAAGCGGAGCTTTACTTGCTGCACCTTTAGGGCTCGCGGTGGATAACATTGAGCAACTAAGCGGTAGTTTTGCGTTACTGGGAATGGCTGGGTTAATGACCTCTGTGGTGCATGCGCCACTTGCTGCATTATCCGCAGTTATGGAGCTGTCTTATAGCCCTGAACTTATTCTGCCAGCGATTCTGGTGATTGTGCCAGCTTATGTCACATCTACGCAGTTTTTAGGTAACAGTTCGATATTCATTCGTCAGTTAGATTATCAAAAATTGCCCTATAGCACTTCATCGGTGCTGGAAGCCTTGCAGAAAACCGGTGTATTGGCTGTGATGGACAAGGAATTTAAGCTGTTCAATAATGCCCAGCAACATCATATTTTACAATTTTTGGAAACCTCACCTACTCACCCTGTCGTGCAATGCAATAGCGTTGAAATCGACGTGCAATATTCCCTTGTGCAATATGATATTAGCCTTAGCCGGGAAGAGTCATCGTTGGCTTTTTATACCATGCAAGGCGTGCCGTTTCAGTCTACGTTAGCGGAAGTGTACCAATTATTACAAAGCAGCCGTGAAGGAGCTGTGTATGTGTATGAAAATGAGCCGAGCAATATAACAGGTGTCATCACCTGGAACATGCTGCGTAGCTATTTACATAAAGCTCAGTACTAGCGGAGTCATGACTATTTTTCACGCGGAGAAGGTTAAATGAGCATATTATGGCTCAAGGCGTTACATATATTTTTCATGGTGGCATGGATGGCAGGGATCTTCTATTTGCCCCGACTATTTGTTTACCATGCGCAAACGGATATTCAAGCCGTGCGGGATCAATTTAAAGTGATGGAACGTAAATTGTGGTTTTTTATCACCCCCTTTGCACTACTCACCTTGATATTTGGCATCAGTCTTATTTACCAATACGGCACTTCGTGGTTGGCAAGCTCAGGTTGGTTACATCTCAAATTGCTATTAGTCGCATTGTTGTATGCTTATCACTTTTATCTTTACCATCTGGTAAAAGTATTCGCTCGAGACGAAAATACCCATTCATCACGTTTTTATCGCTTTTTAAATGAAGCACCTGTTTTGGTTCTACTGGCAATTGTATGTTTAGCTGTAGTGAAATTTATTTAACCCGACGAGTGTAATGTAAATATTTGTAAATCATGGCATATCTAGTTTGCGTTCAACGTGGCATTTGCTAATCTGGAAGGGTAAAAATCAATTCGAGAAAGTCATAATATGGATGTTGTGCAGATTAAATTACATACCCTCCTACGTCAGTCTGACGTCGCCTTTGAAGAATTTAAAAAGTATCCCAATTCTCCCGACAGCGCGAAAGCATATGAAATTGCAAAATTAGCATTAGATGCACATATTGCCAATATGCGTATCTCGTTTGAGCAGCGCTCGAAATAAAGGTTTTGTGTTGAAATACCCTACTTACCACTAAATGTGCTTACTTAGTTATGACACGAGATGATTTGGCATAACGAATATGACACAGATGTGGCATCAGGCATTTATCCTAGAGCAAAGAAAATGCTATCATTCGACGATTATATGGCGCGCTAGTATAGCCCTAACCTCAAGTTAACTGTTCTTCAACGCCTTCGGTCTATTTTTTATTACAGAGTCAGATTTAATGTCAGATGATTTAACCCACCATTACTCGCAAATTCTTTCAATTTTAGGTGAAGATACCAAGCGGGGTGGTTTAGTAGATACGCCCAAACGTGCTGCGAAAGCGATGCAGTTTTTGACCAATGGTTATCAAAAGAACCTGAGTGACGTGGTAAACGGTGCCATATTTGAAGCCGATACCGACGAAATGGTTGTGATACAAAATATTGAATATTATTCATTGTGTGAGCACCATATATTGCCGTTTATTGGTCAATGCCATATCGCTTATTTACCCAAAGGAAAGGTGTTAGGGCTGTCTAAGTTTGCACGTATTGTGGACATGTATGCTCGCCGTTTGCAGATCCAAGAAGGGTTAACCAAGCAAATAGCGGATGCCGTTCAAGAAGTGACAGGTGCTGCTGGCGTTGGCGTTATAATGGAAGGCAAGCACATGTGTATGACCATGCGGGGTGTACAAAAGCAAAACTCTTCTATGGTGACCTCAGTGATGTTAGGCGCGATGCGTAAATCAGATGCCACCCGCAATGAATTTCTACGTTTAATCGGAAAATAACGCCTTCGTTAACTTTTTAGCATGCCAATACGCATATGTATTGGCAGGTTTTTGTCATATACGCCCCCAACAGGTGTGAACGTGACGTATTCCTTTTATCTCAAGTTTATTTGTCAGTGCAACTGTCGATGCACAACATGTCTCTACTGAATATGGTCCTCGTGCGTTTGACGTGAAGAATAAGTGGACGGCCATTGTCGCAGTATACGAGCCCGAAATTAAAGCCATCGATACAGCCATTGCTAAATTAGCAGATGCGAGGATCCACGAAACCGTTACCTTCCAAGAGGGAAATATCAATTAGGTACTTATAAAGGCAAGCCCATTGTTATTTTTACCACCGCAATAAGCGTGCTTATCGCTGGGATGACGATGCAATTGGCGCTGGATTACTTCTCTATTGATAGGGTGATTATGATGGGGATTGCAACGGCGATTAGTACCGAGTTCACTCCTGGTGATATTGCTGTTCCGGCGAGATGGTATTTTCATGATGAGTCTGTGTATGTTAATCCTGACCTCGATCCCGAAAACAACGGTGAGTGTGTACTAACTGACTATTATGAAAAATCTTTAGCGTCGTTTTTAGAGCGTCGTAAACAAGACCCACATTCACCCGTTTATGAGAACTTTGGCTTTATTCATCCTGAATAAATGGCAGTCATTAAAGAGCGCGGGGAAATCCCCGCCAGATGCCTTATTTCACAGCTTCTAAAGAGTTACTCGAGTTAACTAAAAAAGCGGTTGAAAAAGGGAGTCTTGTTGCGATGCCATCGGGCAAGTCTATTCATGTCAAAGTAGGTGGTAATGGTGCAACTGGCTCAGTGTTTTTAGATAATGCAGAGTACCGAAAATGGATTCGCCGAGTATTCAACGCAGATGTATCTGGAATGGAATCTGCTGCAGTGGCGCAGGTTTACTCCGCTAATGATGTTGATTGGGTAGTTATTTGCTCAATCAGTGATTTAGCCTGCGGTCAGCAAGGTAAAAATGTTGAGAATGTATTTGATGGAATCGCATCGGGTACAGGCGCGAAGCTATTGCTAGGTGTGTTAGATGAAATGGTTGCGCTAGCAGCGCAATAATTTCTGAGGCTGTAACAGATTCGGTGCAACTAGGATATTGTTGATACCAAAACACCGTCAATTTGACGGTGTTTTAAGATAACTTTACTGTTCTGAATTAGCTGAGGGGGTTTATTCTTCCTCTTCGCGCTCTACCACGGCATTGTGGTAAACGTCCTGCACATCGTCACAGTCTTCTAACATGTCCATGAATTTGTCGAACATAGCGACGTCTTCACCAGAAACCGCGCTTTCAGTTTGCGGGACAAAGGTGATTTCTTCTGCTTCAAACTCTTGCTCAGGGTTATGGTCAGTCAACGCAGTGCGTGTTTTGTAATATTCGGTGTGCGGTGCGAAGACTGTAATCATGCCGTCTTCACATTCTACCTCTGTCACATCTACATCAGCTTCCATCAATACTTCTAATACTGCATCTTCATCATTACCTGGGAATGAAAAAACAGCCTGATGATCAAACATGTGGCTAACAGTACCGGTAACGCCAATTTTAGAACCTGTCTTAGTAAAGCAGTTACGCACATCTGTGATGGTGCGGTTATTGTTATCTGTTAGACAGTCAACAATCACCATACAACCACCGGGACCAAAGCCTTCGTAACGTGCGGGAGTGAAATCTTCGCCTGCGCCACCAGCGGCTTTATCAATGGCTTTATCAATAACGTGACTAGGAACCTGATCTTTTTTGGCTTTATCGATTAAGCGACGCAATGACAGGTTAGCCTGTGGATCAGGGCCGCCGTTTTTAGCGACGACATATATTTCTTTACCGTATTTTGAATAGACTTTGGTTTTAGCGCCGGCAGTTTTTGCCATGGAAACCTTACGTACTTCAAACTTTCTGCCCATTAATGTTCTCTTTTTTTATACAAATATAATGATATGACCGAGATTTTACCGATAAACAGGCAAATTGTACAAAACCCTTTCACGGGCTTATGACTCGTTCAACGGGTTCGTTTATGGTAGATGCTCAGTCGCTAAATAATCGTGGGATTGCATTTCTTTTAAACGACTTAGGCAGCGACGAAATTCAAAGTTCAAACTTCCCTCGGTGTAAAGATCTTCTAATGGAACCTCCGCTGACATTATGAGTTTGACGTTACGTTCATAAAACTCATCTACCATGGCGATGAAACGTCGGGCGATATCGTCGATTACCTGTCCCATTTGCTCAACGTTGGCCAGTAAAATTGAATGATAACATCGGCTTAACTCCATGTAGTCGGTTTGGCTACGGGGACCATCACACAAAGCTCTAAATTCGAACATAGCGACGCCTTCCGCGCTGTGCAACGTAGGGATCTGGCGGCCTTTTATGGTTATCGCGGTATCGTGCTGACATTCTTCTGGTGCCAACTGGCTAAAATAGGTGGATAGATTTTCGGTGGCAGACTGATCTAACGGGTAATGATAGATCTTGGCTTGCTTTAAGGTACGTAACCGATAGTCAATTCCACTGTCTACGTTCACAACCTGGGTATTTTGATTAATTAATTCAATGGCAGGCAGAAAACGCGAGCGTTGCAAGCCATTACGATACAACTCGTCTGGAATGATATTAGATGTAGCGACAAGGACAATTCCTCGGGCAAACATTTCTTCCATCAGGGTGCCTAAAATCATCGCATCGGTAATATCCGAAACAAAAAATTCATCGAAACAGATGACCTTGGCTTCACTGGCAAACTTAGCGGCGATAATCTTTAGTGGGTCGGATTTCCCCCCAAGGGTCTTCAATTCTTCATGTACTCTATGCATAAATCGATGAAAGTGCACACGTACCTTTTTTTCAAAGGGTAGGCAGTCATAAAAGGTATCGACTAGATAAGTTTTGCCCCGACCAACACCCCCCCAAAAATATAAGCCCTTAATGGCTCTTTTTTGCGGATTTTGACCAATAACAAACTTTATTTTGGTCCACAGGCTCGGCTCACGTGTTGGCTCGACAAGCTCGTCGAACAAACGCTGTAATTGCTTGACAGCGTTGGCTTGCGCGGGATCTGAGTGGAAGTCTTCGCGCAGTAAGTCTTGTTGATATTTTTGCCAAGGGGTTGAGGCTGACATTAGGCGTGTTTTTCCTTTAACTGAATAACCTTAAAATTTACGATACTGAAGATGTTGAGGTATTGAATACAAATTTAATGACCGCATAAATGCATGGCAGGGGGTATAATATCAAAACATGGCGTTTTTTGCGCAGCAAGCAGTGCATAGTTTATAAATTTTTGTCGCTGACTATTGTAGAGTTGAGTGATATTACGCATTTTAAGCGAATGTTACTTTCACAACCTTATTATTGGAGTAAATATGGATTGGTTAATTGGTGTGGTTTTAGTGCTGGTTGGCGCGGTGATTGGTTTCTTTGTTGCAAAATATGTCTACCTAGATAGCGCAAAATCGTCAAAAGACAGCCAAAAGGAACAGACGTTGAAAGACGTTTTGGTTCAGCAGTCGTTTTCACACGTAGCAGAAAGCCGCAAAGTAGTTGCTCAACTTGAGCAACAATGCCAAGTGTTGAATCGGAATATAGACAGTTATGAAAAGTCCTTGGAGCTTTTAAATAGTGACGCTCAGGGCAGTAACGTTAGTTTTTTCGGTGAGCATGCTTCGCCTTTTCTGCAGCATAAAGAGCAAACCGTAAAGCGTGTTAAAGACAGTGCTGATGTGCAGCCGCTGGATTTTTCAAATCAGAGTTCTGGTTTGTTTAGTGGAACAGAAGGCACTACTCCTGAAAAGCAATCGAAATAACTTAACAAAAATTTTGCTGGGAACTTTTTAAAGAAGCCAGCAGTCTTTGTTGTGTTTATTTAAGCTAATTAGTCACCCATGGAGTTATCGTTAAATGAGTAAAGTTATTAACCGCACTGCCATTACCAGTTGTGTTTTTGCGGCAAGCTTAATGATTGCTGGTTCAGCAAACGCTGCCTTGCCATTTTTTTCAAGTGATAATGAACCCGTCACAAGCTTGGCTCCCATGTTGGAAAAAACCACACCGGGGATAGTCACTATCTCAGTGGAAGGCACACAAGTTTCCCGCCAACAAGTACCTGAAATGTTCCGTCGTTTTTTCGGCGGCAACGGAGAGCAGGTGCAAGAGCGTCCCTTCAAAGGGTTAGGTTCAGGCGTTATTATCGATGCAGATAAAGGTTACATAGTGACCAACAATCACGTAGTCGAAAATGCCGATGAAATCACAGTTAAGCTGAATGATGGCCGTGAAATAAAAGCCAAAAAACTTGGCGCTGACGAGCAAAGCGATATCGCATTATTGAAAATCGAAACGGATAACCTGAACTTAGTTGCGGTTCCACTCGCGGATTCTGACAAAGTAAGAGTCGGTGATTTCGTCGTAGCGATCGGTAACCCCTTTGGTTTGAGCCAAACAGTGACCTCAGGTATTGTTAGTGCATTGGGTCGTTCAGGCCTAAACATTGGTGGTTACGAAAACTTTATTCAAACCGACGCCGCAATTAACCGTGGCAACTCGGGCGGTGCATTGGTCAGCTTCAATGGTGAACTAGTGGGTATCAACACCGCGATTTTTGGCCCTAATGGTGGCAACGTCGGTATCGGATTTGCGATCCCAGCAAATATGATGAAAAGCTTGGTCGATCAAATTATTGAATTCGGTGAAGTACGCCGAGGTTTGCTCGGTATCCTCGGGCAGGACGTAGACTCCGGTCTAGCGGAAGCAATGAATCTGGATGTGAGCCGTGGAGCCTTCGTAAGTGAAGTTTCTGAAGGCTCAGCAGCAGATAAAGGCGGTATTCAAGCCGGTGATATCATTATTGAAATCGAAGGCCGTCCGGTAACAAGCTTTTTAGAGCTTAGGGCTAAAATTGGTAGTAAAGGCGCAGGTACTAAAGTCAATCTGACCTTGTTACGCAAAGGTAAAGAAGAGCAAGTACAAGTCGTATTAGGCGATGCTACGCAAAGCACTGTGGCGGCAAAAGAGATCCATCCTGCTCTGGAAGGCGCAACGTTAACCAACGGTAAAACCCAACAGGGCGTTGATGGAGTGGTTATTTCGGAATTGATTGCTCGTTCACCTTCGTCATTGATTGGTCTGCAAGATGGTGATGTGATTATTGGTGTCAATCGTCATAAAATCGACAACGTAATGGATTTACGTAATGCCCTTGATGAATCAAAAGGAGTCATTGCGCTCAATGTTAAGCGCGGAGTGTCGACTCTTTATTTAGTAATCCGCTAGTTTTATCGATTTAATAGCAGCCTCGGTGATGGGCTGCTATTAACTCTTTCCCGACAGTGTTATTCTTAACCTCTGATAAGTAAGCTTTTATTAGCAGGTCCCTTGAAAGATTCATTAACTTTTTTGATTAAATCGGCTTTTGTCGGTGTCATCATCTCCGGGGTGATACTCCTTCTGGTGCCTGATCTTCGCCACGGTAGCGGTTTAAATCTATCGATGTTCAACCCCGTCCGGCAAACGTCCGATAAGCTTAGCTTTAATCATGCGGTTAATGTTTCTGGCCCTGCGGTAGTCAATATTTACAGTCAGTCGATAGAGAGTGGCAGTATTTATAATCGCAGCCAAGCGGTTGAGCGTACTAGCCTAGGCTCTGGCGTGATCATGAGCGAAGATGGTCTTATTCTGACTTGTTTACATGTAATCGCGAACGCTAATAGCATTTTAGTTGGTCTACAAGACGGTCGTAGAGCTGAGGCACAAATTATTGGCTATGACCCTTATACGGATCTAGCCGTGTTGAAAGTAGCCGAAGATAATTTACATGTTATTCCTCAATTAGCCGACCCAGATACCCGTGTTGGCGACTTAGTGCTTGCCATAGGAAACCCCTATAATTTAGGTCAAACCATTACTCAAGGTGTTGTTAGCCGTGTTGGGCGTAACGGGCTAGCTGCGTATTTTGATTTCATTCAGATGGATGCCGTACTCAATGAAGGCAACTCAGGTGGAGCTTTAATTGATAGCAACGGTAATTTAATTGGTATTAATAATGCTAATTTTAAGACCTTAGATAGTCAGCGCCGAGTCAAAGAAGTCGATGGTGTGTCGTTTGCTATCCCTTATGGATTAGCGAAGAAAGTGATGGATGAGATTGTGGCGAATGGCCGGGTTACACGGGGTCAATTAGGCGTTGGAGCGGCGGAGGTTTACGGCCGTTCAGGTATTTTGATCACTAGTGTGACGCCTGGCAGTTCTGCTGATCGCGGAGGTATCAAAACCGATGATGTGATGTTGGCGATTAACGGTCAGCCAACTGATAGTGTTACGCAGACCTTGGACTTTATTGCGGAAACCAAACCTGGATCTGAGCTACAAGTAGAAGTGAGTCGTGGTGGTAAATTAGAGACGTTAACGGTTGTAGTGGCAGAGCTCGGTACACCATAACAGGTCAGAATAGCTTGTTATTTTAGTGTATCGATTGACGGTGCGCTAAAATACCAAGCTGTTCTAATGTTTAGGTTATTTGATACGCTGTATATTAGCGCCTAAGCCATTAAGCTTTGTTTCTATGTGCTCGTAGCCACGGTCTAGATGATAAATTCGATCGACAATAGTTTCCCCTTCCGCGACTAATCCAGCAATGACCAAACTAGCTGATGCACGTAAATCGGTTGCCATCACTTGGGCACCTTTTAAGCTAGATACTCCGTGACAAACAGCGCTGTTGGTTTCCAAATCTATTTTGGCTCCCATACGTTGGAGTTCCGGTACATGCATGAAGCGGTTTTCGAAAATATTTTCAGTGACTACGCCCGTGCCTTCCGCCACACAATTTAACGCGACAAATTGAGCTTGCATGTCGGTTGGAAAACCTGGATGTGGTGCCGTTTTGATGTTTACGCTTTTCAGCGTATGGCCCTGCATATCAAGCTCAACCCAATCTTCGCCTGTTGTGATGACAGCGCCGGCCATTACCAGTTTATCCAAAACGGCATCCAGGGTTTCAGGAGCCGCATTTTCACAACGGATTTTACCACCTGTCACAGCCGCAGCAATTAGAAACGTGCCTGTTTCAATACGATCGGGTAGCACGGCATAACGACAGCCTTGCAAGCGCTCAACACCCTGAATGCGAATTTTGTCGCTGCCCGCATTTTTGACCTTAGCCCCCATAGCATTTAAGCAGTTGGCTAAGTCGACAATTTCTGGTTCTCTGGCGGCGTTCTCTAACACGGTTTCGCCATCAGCTAAGCAAGCTGCCATCATTAGGTTTTCTGTAGCGCCTACGCTCACCATATCCATAAATATGTTAGCGCCTTTTAGACGACCTTCTACCTTGGCGCGGATATATCCTGCTTCAACATCAATTTTAGCACCCATTTTCTCCAACCCTTGCAGGTGCAGATTCACTGGGCGAGCGCCGATTGCGCAACCTCCGGGTAAGGAGACATTGGCTTCACCATATTTGGCCAATAATGGTCCCAGCACTAAAATAGATGCGCGCATGGTTTTAACCAAATCGTAAGAGGCGTTGCAGTTGTTAATTGAACTTGGATCAATTTCTACTGAATGGCCAGAAACCCGCTTAGCATCTGCGCCTAATTCAGCCAATAGGGCGAGACTGGTATTGATGTCTCTTAGCTCTGGTACATTATCAAAGTAGCAAGTAGAGTCGGCTAAAATACTCGACATTAAAATAGGTAATGCCGCGTTTTTAGCGCCGGAAATACGTACTGAGCCTTGTAAAGGCTTCGACGCTTTAATAAGTAGTTTGTCCATTGAAATTGCTCTTATGAATTGTACGACAGGGTGAATTCTTGCGCAGAATAATGTCTGCACAGAGGACCAGTTTACTGAGGCATATTGAGAAGACGTTCTCGTTTCCACTGTTTTTCAGAAAACGTTTTGATCGAAATGGCGTGCATCGTACCTTGAGCAATAATGTCGCTTAACGGGGCGTAAACGAACTGCTGTTTTTTAACTCGGCTCATTTCTTCAAATTGATCGCTCACCGCAATAATTTGGAAGTGAGAACCATCACCAGTTACATGGGCTTCAGCTAAACCGAGTTTTTCGATGAGTAACTGTTCGATTTCAGAATTTTGCATAGCTTTCCTAATATTAAGATTAAACGGTCATTGTAACGGTAAAAAGCCGTCAACGTCGCTTATTTTAGCTAAATTTAATAGGGTCTCTGGGGGATTGACCACACTGAATTGAATATTCTGCCCTCTAGCGTCACGTATTAAATTAATTAACCATGCAAGGCCTGCCGTATCTATATGGTCAACATGCCCAAAGTCTAGAATAAGCGGTTTTTGACTCGATGTTGCATTTTTCAACTGCTGCAAACTATTAGGCCAGAAGCTCGGGATCGTTTCACGATTGAGGCGCCCCTTGAGTATGAAACACTCAGGGGTACCTTGGGGATTCTCGACCGTGATCTGTGACGTGCTTACACTCACTTAGTTTTCCTTTTTGCTTTGCTCAAGGGTAATAGGCTGAGCAATTTTTTCTTTCATAATATCAATCACTTTTTGAATGCCGTCTTGGCGTAAAATCGACTCAAATTCACTTTGTTTGCTCGATAACAAGCTGATCCCTTCGGCGACCATGTCATAGGCCTTCCATTCATTGGTTTTCGTGTTCTTGCGTAACTTGAACGAAATTTTAATATCTGGACGGCCAGGTTCTTTGACTACCGCTCGAACGGTTGCTGTATTGTCGTCTGGAGTGTCACGCATAGGTTGAAATACCACTTCTTGGCCATTGTAATAGGTCAATGCTAGGGCATAAGTGGTAATTAAATATTGACGAAAAACTTGAATGAATTCAGGTATTTTGTCTTTTGGAACCGTTCTGAAATGTTTACCCAAGACCTTTAGTGCGGCAAAGTTATAGTCAACGTGCGGTAGCAAGTCTTGCTCAATAATATCGCGTAAAATTTCAGGGTTTTTCTGAATTTCACTATGCTCATTTTTTATGCGAGCGAAGGTTTCTGTCGCAACATCTTCCAGTAACTTATAAGGGTTCACTTCTTCAGCGGTGGCAACACCGCTAAAAATCAAGATGATTGCAGCGCTAAATATTCGGCTTAATTGTTTCATAGGGTATTTAAAATCCAAAAGTTATAAATTAATCATTTTTACTGAACAGGAATTGACCTATTAAGTCTTCTAAGACGAGTGCAGATTTGGTGTCTGAAATATAATCACCTTCTGCGAGATCGGCAATGCCATCTATACTAAAACCCGGCTGAAAACCAACATACTGTTCACCCAACAAACCCGAGGTCAAAATAGATACCGAGCTTGTCTCAGGAAATTTGTTGTACTGTTGCGAAATTTTAAGGGCAACAACAGGTGTATAACCATCAGAATCTAGGTTGATGCTATCGACCCTTCCTACGGTTACGCCGCCGACTTTTACTGCCGAGCGGGCCTTAAGGCCGCCTATATTGTCAAACTTGGCATACAGAGTGTAGGTGTCAGTGCCGCTAGACATGCCCTGATTAACCGCTTTAAGGGCTATTAGCAAACCGGCTGCTATGGTTAATACCACAAACAAACCAACCATAATTTCTACTTTCCGTGAGGACATTACTCTTATACTCCTACTCTATACCAAACATTAATGCGGTTAGGATAAAGTCCAGTCCTAACACAGCTAAAGATGAAAATACCACGGTTTCAGTGGTTGCCTTGCTTATCCCCTCTGAGGTGGGAATGGCATCGTACCCTTTAAATATCGCTATCCACGTGATAACAAAAGCAAACACAACTGTCTTGATGATGCCGTTCACCACATCTTTGTTCCAGTCGACACTGGACTGCATGATAGACCAATAGCTGCCTGCATCGACGCCTAACCAATCCACACCGACGATATGGCCGCCTAATATGCCGACCGCGCTGAAAATTATTGCTAGCATAGGCATAGAAATAATACCCGCCCATAGCCGTGGAGCAACCACGCGTCGCAGGGGATCCACTGCCATCATTTCCAAACTGCTCAACTGCTCAGTCGCCTTCATTAAACCAATTTCCGCGGTCAAGGCTGACCCTGCGCGCCCAGCAAATAATAAGGCGGTCACAACGGGGCCTAATTCTCGCAATAGGGAAAGGGCTACCATTGGGCCCAGACTGCCTTCAGCGCCATAGCCGACTAATATAGTATAACCTTGTAATGCCATGACCATTCCAATGAACAATCCTGAGACCACTATGATTAACAGTGACTGAACACCGACTACATATATCTGTTTTATGGTTAAAGGGGTGTTTTTTATTAACTGGGGTTTGGCGATAATCGCCCCCATTAACATTAAGAACGCTCGGCCAAACGAACCGACTGTGTCGATTGCGCTACGTCCGATATTCGCCAACCACTGCATCTATTTCGCTCCTAAAAAGGTAAGTTCAAGTTCGTCGGCGGGGTAATGAAAGGGAACTGGACCATCTGCGTGTCCTTTCAAAAATTGTTGCACAAGAGGCGAATCGCTTTGCTTGATTTGCTCTGGTGTACCACTGCCTATTACCTTCTTTTCAGCCAAAATGTAAATATAGTCTGCTATGGTAAGTACTTCTGTGACGTCGTGGGTGACTACCACGCTTGTCAGTTGTAGAGCATCATTTAATGCTTTGATTAGTTTGACTAATACGCCCATTGAAATCGGATCTTGTCCTGCAAAGGGTTCATCGTACATGATTAGCTCAGGATCCAGCGCTATTGCTCTGGCAAGGGCTGCTCTGCGCGCCATTCCACCAGACAGTTCAGCTGGCATTAAATCTGCTGCACCACGTAAACCAACGGCCTGTAATTTTAACAGTACTAAGGTTTTAATCTCTGCTTCGGATAACTTTGTATGTTCCCGTAACGGAAACGCAATATTGTCGTACACCGTCATATCCGTGAACAGTGCGCCGCTTTGGAATAACATGCTCATTTGGCGTCTAACGGTAAACAAGCGGTTGCGGCTCATGCTTTGTATAGACTCACCTTTAAAGCGAATATCTCCACTGTCAGGTTTTAGCTGGCCACCCATCAAACGCAGCATAGTGGTTTTACCTATACCACTTGGGCCCATAATCGCCGTGGTTTTCCCCTTTACGATGCGCAACGAAATATCATCATAGATAATACGACCACTTCGAGAGAAGGTTAGGTTGTCTATTTCTAGCAAATTTTCCATTAAGCCTATTGTCTTCCTATCAGATGAACCAAATACTTACTATCTGGGGGAGGTTAATTGGCGGCATTATACGTTTTTTCAAGAGCAAACCTCAAAGCCAAAAAGTAACAAGTTATATTCGTATTTTTCGAACATAGCGCCCAATGCCACAAAGGGTAGGGTAAATCAGATCTTAAAGCATTAACTAGAAGACCTGAATAGAATAATTATCGTTCATTCTTATTTGTAATGGGCCGTTTTATTTGTCACACAATCAATAGGCAAAGGCAGTGCTTTTTGCGACAATTGGGTATTGGTTAAAAAATAAGTGAGTTTTCGTGATAGTTGAAGCATTGTTATTTTTGGTGTGGTTAGTGGTATTGAGCTGGGGAGCAGATCGATTCGTATACGGATCATCCGCCCTGGCTAGAAATATGGGCATTTCGCCGATGATCATCGGTTTAACCATAGTGGCCATGGGATCCTCTGCACCGGAAATTATGGTTTCGGCAACCGCCTCTTTAAGCGGCAATACAGATACCGCTATAGGAAACGCAATTGGCTCAAACATTACCAATATCGCCTTAGTCTTAGGCTTAACAGCGTTACTTAAACCATTAACGGTTGCATCCACTACGTTAAAGCGAGAAATGCCCGTTTTGTTGGCAGTGTCGTTATTAGCGACATATTTCTTAGCTGACTTATATTTGTCTCTGAGTGAAGGTCTAGTGTTGTTTGTTTTATTCTTTTTCACCATAGGTGGTTTGGCTTGGATGTCTTATCACATGGAAAAAGGTGATCCACTAGAGCAAGAAACGCATGACGAAGTGCCTGACGGAGTACCAACTAAAAAAGCGGTTATTTGGTTATTAGTGGGCTTAGTCTTGTTACCGCTAAGCGCCCACTTCATGGTTAATTCGGCTGTGGTAATTGCCCACCATTTTGGCTTAAGCGATTTAGTGATCGGTTTGACCATTATTGCTATTGGTACCAGTTTGCCTGAATTGGCCGCGAGTATAGCTGGTGTGTTAAAAGGGGAAGACGATTTAGCGCTGGGTAATATCATTGGTTCGAATATTTTCAATATTTTAGCGGTAATGGCGATGCCTGGCTTGATTGCCCCAGGGCCTGTCGATCCTGATGCCGCGAGTCGTGATATTTACACCATGCTCGGGCTAAGCTTTTTGTTAGTGATCTTTTGCTTTAATTTACGAGGTACAAGACGGATTAATCGTTTTGAAGCCTTGGCGTTTCTAGGATGTTTCGTTGCTTATCAATACTTCGTATTTAACCAAGGCTAATTCAGTATGAGTCAGGTAAATTACATTCAATCAGCTCTGCGTGTGCTGGAAATTGAAGGGCAAGCAATAGCGCAACTTACCCAATACGTAGACGAAAATTTTGTCGCCGCATGTGAGTTAATGAAAAATTGTAAAGGCAAAGTCGTGGTCTGCGGTATGGGTAAATCCGGGCACATAGGCCATAAGATTTCCGCTACGTTAGCGAGCACAGGTACACCGGCTTTTTTCATGCACCCGGGGGAAGCTAACCATGGCGATTTAGGCATGCTAACAGAACAAGACGTTTTGTTGGCTATTTCTAACTCAGGGGAAACCACTGAGTTGTTAGCATTGTTACCCGTAGTCAAACGCCGCGGGATCGCTATTATTGCCATGTCTAACAACCCCCAGAGCTCACTGGGTAAATATGCTGATGTTAACCTGTGCATTAAAGTTGAAAAAGAAGCCTGTTCTTTAGGGCTTGCTCCTACCGCAAGCACGACAGCTACTCTCGTGATGGGAGATGCCTTGGCTGTTGCTTTGCTCGATGCAAGAGGATTCACACCGGATGATTTCGCCCTGTCGCACCCTGGTGGCGCATTAGGTAGAAAGTTGCTGCTTAAGCTAGAAGATATTATGTGTAAAGGTGAGTTGCTGCCATTGGTAACGACTCAGCAAACGATCAGTCAGGCGTTACTCGAAATTTCTCGGAAAGGAATGGGCATGGCGGGTATCATCGCTGATGACGGGCATCTGTTGGGCATCTTCACGGACGGCGATTTACGCAGAGTGCTCGATGCACGGGTTGATATTCATACCGTAAGTATTGAAAGCATGATGACAGCCAATTGCATTACCGCTTCCCAAGAAACGCTTGCCGCGGAAGTGTTGAATGTCATGCAAAAACGTAAAATTAGCTCATTGTTCATCGTTGATGAAGCACATCTGCCAGTTGGCGCAATTAACATGCAGACTTTGTTAGCTGCGGGGGTCATTTAATGAGTGATATCAATACACTTTACGGCTGCAAATCTTCGTCTTTGATGGATAAATTCTCACGAATTAGGTTACTTGCCTGTGATGTTGACGGGGTGTTTTCCGACGGGCGTATTTACATGGGAAATGCTGGCGAGGAACTCAAAGCCTTCCATACCCGAGACGGCTTTGGTGTCAAAGCGTTAATGAATATTGGCGTTCACGTTGCCGTTATTACTGGGCGTGAGTCGAAAATCGTCCAGCAAAGGATGTCCGCTTTAGGCGTAAAGCATATTATTCAAGGATGCGAAGCTAAAGATACCGCACTTGCTGCGCTGCAACGAGAGCTCAAAATAGGTAAAGAAGCCACCGCATCAATGGGTGATGATATGCCCGACATCGGCATGTTTGACTTGAGTCATATTGCGATAGCCACCAGTGACGCTCACCCGTTTGTGAAAAAACAAGCCCTGTACATTACCCAGATTAACGGTGGCTTTGGCGCCGTGCGTGAAGTTTGTGATTTAATACTGCACGCAAAAGGTAAGCTAAATAAAGTGACAGGAACTAGCATATGAATCGCGTTACGCTCAGTATCGGTTTACTGTTTATCTTAGTCATTGCAACCAATTTACCTGATTGGTTGGCGGATGAGGACATAACTCCACAAACTGAAACTGAGACAGCTTGGCAACCCAACTATCAAGCGAGCGAAATGTTAAGTACCTTGTTTGACAAAGACGGTCGCTTAAGCCATCAAGTGTTCGCCACTAAGATGGAGCACTTTGATATGCTCGGTTTTACGCTATTTAAGCAGCCTCAATATACTATATTTGTTGCTTCTCAGACGTCTCCATGGCAAGTGTCGGCTAAAGACGGTACTTTGTATGAAGACAATCGGATTCAATTAGAGAATAATGTCGAGATACGCAATCAGGATGAGCAAGGATTTGCTCGCACCATTCGCACGGATTTCATCGAAATAAACTTGATCGACAAAACCATGGAGTCTGACCAGCCCGTACAAATATTTGGTCAGCACTATGTGATTAACAGCAACGGTTTTAGAGCCAATTTAACCACCCAACAATATGAGTTACTTGATCATGTGCAAACCATTTATCAACCTCAGCCTTAGCTTAGTTGCCTTAGCAACATTGACGTTTTCCCCAATGAGCTTGGCCGGCAAAGAGGACTTTACGCAAGCCATAAAAGTGGACTCGAAATTTCAGTTTGGCGATGGTAAAACTAAAAAATCTATTTTCCGAGAAGATGTGCATATTAATCAAGGTAGCTTGAACGTATACGCAGATGAAGTGGAAGTGGATGCCAGTAAGGGTGAAGGAAATGAAATTTTTATCGCCACTGGTAAGCCGGCGAAATACACTCAACAACAAGAGCAAGGTGGCAGTATTGAAGCGTCGGCAAATCGAATCGAATATCGTCGTGATTTACGCACCCTAACGCTAGAGGGTGATGCCCAACTCAAGCAAAATAATAGCAGTGTAAAAGGTGAGTCTATTGTCTTTAATATGGAACTCGAGCAAATTGTCGCCCAAGGTGAAGGTGAAAAAAGTGGGCGAGTGATTACTATTTTCCAACCATCAAAAAAATCGGCGGCAGATAACGAGAAAAAGCCTGTGGAAAATAACATCGTCAACCCAGCAGAGCAGCCTAAACAGGATGTAAATCCATAATGGCCACGTTAAAAGCTACCCATTTGGCTAAATCCTATAAATCTCGTCAGGTCGTACGGGATGTCAGTCTTGAGGTCTCAACTGGCCAAATCGTCGGATTATTAGGCCCAAATGGGGCCGGTAAAACGACCACTTTTTACATGATTGTGGGGCTGGTGCCACTGGATAAAGGCCAAATTTCTATTGATCAGCAAGATTTGACGCTTCAGCCCATGCATATGCGGGCCCGGCTGGGAATTGGTTATTTACCACAGGAAGCATCTATTTTTCGTAAGTTGACTGTGCATCAGAACTTAATGGCTATCTTGCAAACGCGCAAAGAGCTCAGCTCAGAGCAAAGTGAAGAGCAAGCTGATTCATTATTGGATGAGTTTAATATTAACCATATTCGAAACAGCGCTGGCATGAGTTTATCTGGCGGTGAGCGTAGACGAGTCGAGATTGCTAGAGCGTTAGCAGCTGACCCTGAGTTTATTTTACTCGATGAACCCTTTGCTGGTGTTGATCCTATTTCAGTGAATGACATTAAAAAAATTATTCAACATTTGCGTGACCGTGGTATTGGTGTTTTGATAACTGACCACAATGTTAGAGAGACACTCGATGTATGTGAGAAGGCCTATATAGTGAGTCACGGTGAACTTATCGCTTCCGGAACGGCAGAAGAAGTATTAAGCGATCAACGTGTAAGAGATGTATACCTAGGCGAACAATTCAGGCTATAGTTAGACTGGAAAAGCTGCTCATTTTATCGAGATAATACTCAGGCGCTTGGTATGATATTTACAATGTTATCGAATCAACCACAGCGTATTAATCAGTTTGCAACGGACAAAATAAAGAAGTAAATGAAACCCTCTTTACAATTAAAGTTTAGTCAATCACTCACTATGACTCCGCAACTGCAGCAAGCTATACGCTTGCTACAGTTGTCTACGCTCGATTTACAGCTAGAAATTCAAGAAGCCTTGGATTCGAATCCGCTTTTGGAGATAGAAGAGCCTACTGACCAAGAATCTGGCGACAGTGCACTTAACGATAATTCACTGGACCCAGCATCAAAAGAAAGTAACGAAGTCGTTGATACGAGTAGTGACAACATAGATGCCAGTGAAGCCCTAGAGAAAAATGATATTCCAGAAGATTTACCTATGGATACCACTTGGGATGAATATATCAGTGCATCTTCTGCCCCAGCATCGAGCATCTCAAGTGGTGCTGCGGGAGACGATGAACAAATTTTTCAAGGCGAAACCACGGATAATATCCAAGATCACCTTTTATGGCAGATGCGTTTAACTCATTTTAGTGAAACAGATATCGCCATTGCAACGGCAATCATTGATTCCATAGATGAATCTGGTTATTTGACCATGAGTGCTGAAGACGTATTGGCGAGTATGGATGATGAAGAAATAGAACTTGATGAGGTCGAGTGCGTACTCAAACGTATTCAGATGTTCGACCCTATTGGCTCTGGTTCGCGAACGCCACAAGAATGCTTGTTAGTTCAATTACGCCAGTTTGCTCCTGACACCCCGTGGTTAGAAGAAGCCAAAACGTTGATAAGCGAATATGCTGATCTGCTAAGCAGCAAGGATTATCGTACTTTGATGCGTAAATCACGTCTTAAAGAAGATGACTTACGGGAAGTGATGCGCCTGCTTAAAACTCTTAACCCACGTCCTGGCAGTGCATTAATTAAAGGTGAACCTGAATACGTCATACCGGATGTGTCGGTCAGTAAAAAGAATGGCCGCTGGACGGTCGAACTTAATCCTGACAGCTTGCCGAAATTAAATGTCAATCAGCAGTACGCAGCCATGAGCCGAGGTGCAAAAAACACCAGCGACAGTCAATTTATTCGCTCGCATATGCAAGAAGCCAAATGGTTTATTAAAAGTGTTGAGAGTCGCAACGATACCTTATTAAAAGTGTCGAACTGCATAGTGCAACAACAAATGGGCTTTTTTGAACACGGCCCTGAAATGATGAAGCCTATGGTGCTCAACGATGTTGCTGAAATGGTTGATATGCATGAGTCTACTATCTCTCGTGTAACTACCCAAAAGTACATGCATACCCCTAGAGGCATTTTCGAATTGAAGTATTTTTTCTCTAGCCATGTTGCCACTGAAACAGGCGGAGAATGTTCATCAACGGCGATACGCGCGTTGATCAAGAAGCTGGTCGCGGCAGAAAAACCAAGTAAGCCGTTGAGCGACAGCAAGATTGCTCAATTGTTGGCCGATCAAGGCATTATGGTTGCTAGGCGAACAATAGCAAAATACCGGGAATCTCTGATGATACCCCCGTCGAACCAACGAAAAAGCCTATTGTAGGCTGATTAAAGAAGGAAGAGGCGATATGCAAATTAATATTACTGGTCACCATGTGGATGTTACTGATTCACTAAAAGATTACGTCGATACTAAATTTACCAAGCTAGAGCGACACTTCGATCAGATCAACAATGTTCACGTAATTCTCAATGTAGAGAAGCTCAATCAAAAAGCGGAAGCGACGATACATTTGAATGGGGCAGATGTTTTTGCCACCATGGAACACAACGATATGTATGCTGCGATTGACGGGTTAATCGATAAACTCGATCGGCAAGTCATTAAGCATAAAGAGAAAGCTAAACGCCATTAACCCATCAGGTAAATAATGGAAATTTCAAGTATTCTTCACCCTGACTGCGTATTGCGCGCAGTTCAGGGCTCCAGTAAAAAGCGCATCTTAGAGCTCATTAGTCAGGTGGCCTCTCAGCACCTTGTTGAGGTCGATCAGGCGACTATTTTAGCCAGCCTAAGTGGCAGAGAGAAAATGGGTTGTACCGGTATCGGTGGCGGTATAGCTTTGCCCCATGGCCGCATTAAGGGGCTTGAATCCACGTTAGCCGTGTTGGTTACTTGTCAACCCCCCGTTCAGTATGATGCTATTGATAATATGCCGGTAGATATCTTTTTTGCCATATTAGTGCCAGAAGAAAAAGCTAAAGAGCATTTACAAACACTGTCTGCGATTGCTAAAAGATTCAGTGATAAAGATGTGCTGAAAGACTTGCGCAGTGCCACAACCGATCAAGAACTATTTCAGGTACTCAGTTGATATGAAACTTATTATCATTAGTGGGCGTTCAGGCTCAGGGAAGTCCGTTGTATTGAGGTCACTGGAAGATTTAGGCTACTATTGTGTTGATAATATACCGGTTAATTTGTTGCCCACCCTTACCCATACGGTGGTTGATGAATATGATCAGGTAGCAGTTAGTATTGATGTACGAAATTTACCCAAAGATCCCAATGAGTTAGTCGAGATACTAGATTATTTACCCTCTACTTGGGAAATGACGATCTTATACTTGGACGCCAGTGACGATGTACTCATCAAGCGTTTTAGCGAGACACGTCGTTTACACCCCTTGTCCAAACAAAACAAATCACTGTCAGGTGCTATCCAAGCTGAAAGCCAATTGCTGGCACCCATCGCTGAGCGCGCTGATTTGTACTTGGACACAGATAGATTATCAGTCCACCAACTGGCTGAATTAGTGCGCGAACGTATTCTTGGTAAAAAGAGTTCTCGTTTGGTATTGGTGTTTGAAAGTTTTGGTTTTAAACACGGCATCCCCAAAGATGCGGATTATGTATTTGATGCACGCTTTTTGCCAAATCCTCATTGGGAGCCCGATTTGAAGCATTTAACCGGACTTGATTCCCCAGTGGAGATATTTCTTGGCGCTCAACCCATAGTCACAAAATTTATCTGGCAAATTCAGAATTTGATTTCTACTTGGTTACCACATTTAGAGCGTAATAACCGCAGTTATGTGACGATTGCTATCGGCTGTACTGGCGGGCAACATCGCTCAGTATATGTGGTTGAAATGCTAGCAAAAACGTTCAGTACATCACACCCAGATGTGCAAATTCGTCATCGCGAGCTAAACCGATGAGTGAACGCTTGGAGAAAACCTTACTGATTGTTAATAAGCTGGGTTTACATGCAAGAGCCGCCACACAACTGGTCAAATTGGCCAACCAGTTCGACGCTGAGGTTACCATAGTGCAGGGTGATAAAAGCGCGTCAGCCAGCAGTGTCTTGGGCTTATTGATGCTGGAAAGCTGCCAGGGTAAAGAAATACAAGTGATATCAGAAGGTAATGACGCTCAGCTTGCTATGGACGCCGTAGAAGAGCTGATTGTCGGCCGGTTTAACGAAAACGAATAAGCTCAGACTAGTTTGTTTTTTAGGCTGTCCCACATTCACCTAAAACCTCAGCTTGCTATGTGTCTGGCATTTGAGTTAACACCCTGAGCTTAGGCTTAAGCCTCCTAAACGGCTTTCTAGTACATACTCCTTACTTCTTGTCAGCATGGGAAATATATTCAATCCACTGCGACTTTCTATGTTGTCTATCGTGACTTCTTTGGTACAGTAATTATCGGCGCGGGCGCTGTTTTGTTCCATCACATAGGCTGACGCCTTAATAAAACCAAAATGACTAATAGTCGCGACTATTTTGAAATAGCCAGAGGGGATGATATGGGGTTCATCCGCGCCTGGTAACATGGCAAAAAAGCTTTCATATAAAGGCCCTGTTACCACATAAACAGTATTTCCCTTTCGTGCCAAATCTCGCACTGCCGTTTCTAATCTGACCCATGGACCTTGGTTTAGATTTGAGCTTTGCGGTGCAATATTGGAAAGATAGTTAGTCGTGCGCCAGTCATCAGTATTACTAACGCTTGCTAGAGGCACTTGATGCCCTCGATCGGTTCGAATAAGAGCATTGGCATCTTTATAATCAGTCGTTTCTAACGTGTACTGTTTGGCAATTTCGGGATCTGAGCGCCAGCTTCGAGAACGACTTGGTCCGTCAATTGTGAGCGGTGAAACCACATACGCGGCCCAGTCAGCAAATTTGCTGTTTTGATTGTTACTCAAGGTGTAAATCGAGCGCTTTATCACATCATTACTGCCAGGTGCTCCCGTTGGACATCCAAACTGACTGCACACGTTGGCGTATAGGGCATTCGAAACAAATGCCAATATTAATATTAGGTAGGACGTCATTAACGTAGCCCGGGTTAAACTCTACACTTACATCAGTGCGTAAATGATACCTCAAGTGTGAAAATAATCCGTTACTATTATATTAAATATGTAGTGAATTTAATGAGTTATTGAAATTTATCTAGGTAAACTGGCTATCAGTTCGACGTACGAATGCCTACCAATAGCACCAATATTTTTGTTGCTGATGTTGCAAAAATTGCTCGCCTTCACTTCCTTGCAGTAAGGCCATGGTGGCTAACATGCCTGATTGAATACAAAAATCAGTGGCCACGGTCACCGAGCGGGGAGCGCCGGTAACTGGGTAACCTGTTTTAGGATTTAAGATGTGGCTATAACGAATGTCGTTGTGGATAATAAAGCGCCTAGCGTCGCCGCTTGTGGCTAACCCTCCAGATGCTATTTTAACTAAGACATTACTATTTTTGTATCTTTCAGCATGAGGGCTCTCAATACCTACTTGCCAATATGCGTCATGGCGCCTTGGTCGGGTGACTTGAATGTCGCCACCAAAATTAACGAGCACTGAAATATTAGGTGCCAGTCGGGTACACAGCTTTGCAGCAGCATCCACAGCGTACTCCTTACCAATTCCACCAAAATCCAACTCGAATCCATAAGGTAAACGAATTTTTTGCTGCGTAAATTCGATGTGCTGCCAGCCAATATACTTTAACGCTTCGGTCACCTCATCTGGAGGTGGAAATTGGCCATTTCCGGTAAAGTTCCATATTTTACGTAGCACACCAGACGTTAAGTCGAACATGCCATTGCTGAGATCAAAACAGGTTTGCGCAAAAGCCAGCAAGCGGTGGGTTTCTTGATCTATTTCTACCCATCTTTCATCACTGTTGTTTATTTTATGAACAAGGTTGCCCAGAACATAACGACTGTATTTTTGCTCTATTCGTTGTGTTTGTAAGAAAACTTGCTCAAGTAACTGACTGGCAAGTAATTGATCTTGTGTATCGATGAGTAGCTCACAGGGGCTAGCCATCGAAAAAAAGTGACCATGAAAATAATTACTTTTGGCAGTTAGGGTGGGGACTTGGCTCAAGGGGTTCTCTATCTAGTTTGCACATCTATTGCAGCGTGCGTTCGCACGCAGATGATAAATCAGTATACCCTGAGCCAAATTCATATTGAAATATTAGGCCTAAAAGCTATAGCTAACCTGAGCAATGACAGCGTCAACACTCGGGTATAGATCTAAGTCTTGCAAGGCACCGGGCTCGTTAAAAGCAGAATTTTTTGGACTCTGCTGATAATATTCAACCCTGACAGCCCACTCGCGACCATCGTCTAGTATTTGGCCATATTTCAATCCTACTGTGAAAGCGGTCATTTCACCTAAACGATAATCAGCACTAGCGACTGACGGCAGCAGTGATCCCTCTATCAAAAACGGCTGATAGAAATCTGCGGCACTTTGTTGGTAGTAACGAAAATGCGGTTGTAAGTAACTATTGCCGGAAAGCTTAACTCTGAATCTCGAATCTAGTGTATGCGAGTCTATGTCCCAATCATCTGTGGCGTAACGGTATGATAGATCCGCAATACCGTAGTCAGAAGCATACTTGGTTTGCCAATAAAAGCTTTGTTTGGTGCGTTTATCTGGTCTGTTCTCATGTAGGATATCTTGCGTCATTCCTTCACTGTTGACCACGCTCAAGAGTTTATACGGATCCGTTAGGTAGCCATCGGCGACTGAGTAGCTGTAATTGAACTGCATCAACATGCGCCTGCTTATGACCTGGGTCACTCCTAGCAGCAGATCCACAGTGCTTTTGTCTTTGTCATCTGTGGTACGCGTTGCGTTAAAGGCCTGCTCAAATGCACTGTCATCGGAAAATTGCCCGCTATTGATGACCATACTCGATAGGCCAACGGGCGCTTCGCCAACAGGATCGATACTATCGAATTGGTAGGCTAATCCCCCAGAGACAGTGGTATTTTTCTGGTTAAAGTCCCAGGCTAACGAGCCGTTTACGCCTAGCGAAAAATAGTCGTACTCTTTCGATAGATTCCCACCTGTACTACCGGTTACATTTTCCCATAAAGGCTGAGTCCATTGGGCGCTTAGTTGAACACGGGTATCTTTGAACGTGTCATCTAGCGGCGTTTCCCCGGGGGAGATTGCATATTGACCATTGCCCGAGGGGCGCGTAAATGTTTGCGCGCTAGGCTGAGCAACAGCACCCGACGCCGATGCCCCTGTGAGGGTATCGGCGGCAATTTTGCCATTGAAAATATGTTGCTCACCAAAGTCTTTTTTAGCGTTGAGCACGCCTTCCGCTAACTGAACTCGGTCAGTTTCGCCGTAATATAAAATGGCAGTGTCGAACTTCCAATCGTCTGCTTGGCTTTCTTCTTCAGCTTGAACTGGGGTATTTAACAGAGCACAGGCCGCCGCGGCTAATGAAATACTAATGTTTTTAGTGTTATTTAATTGCATCCACAACCTCCACCGGCAAATGAACGTCCGCCACTGGTTGCTTCTTTACTGAAATAGATATGATCGTCTAAGCCTAAATCGATACCTTGGGCATCAAGGGCCATTTCATCTTTAGCCAACAAGTCACGTTGCCAAGGCTTAACCCCGATGTTGGCGCAGCCATTTAAGGTCAAAGTGCCCATGATGATGATGGCGACGAATAAGCAGTTAGTGGATCTATTACGCATAGGGTTTACTCCGATTCTTGTAAGAGGGCGATAATTTGCTGTTCATAAGCACCTTGTTTGGCACTGAAAAAACCTTTATGGCTGAAGCGAATAGTGCCGTCCCTATCGATTAAATAACTGCTGGGCATGCCAACGAGTTCATATTGCTGGGCTATTTTGCCGTCAGGATCGTAGGTGATAGGAAAATATGCTGGAACCTGGTGTAAAAATGCACTGACTAATTCCGGCTCGGTATCAAGGTTAACCCCCACCACAAGCAGGCCTTGTTTGGCGTACTGCGTCTGTATTTGGTTTAACCAAGGAAATGACTGCCGACAAGGTTTACACCATGAAGCCCAAAAATCGACGTATACCACGTGACCTTTTAATTGACTTAATTGCTGCATTTGTCCGTCTAAGGAAAAGTTGAAATCAGGTGCTTGTTTGCCATTACTGGCAAATGAAAATGGGCTGACAAAGAGTAAAATGACAGTGACTACGTAGCGCATGCTAATGTCCAATCATGAGAGAATATTGATCAGACTAGAGAGGGAAGCTTAAGAAAGGCTTAATTTTCTAAAATAATGTTAATAAATAGCTTAAATAATGTTGCCAATATAGTAGGGCCTATCAAAACAGGCCCTACATGATTCGATTAGTACCGAAATAATCTAATCTGTTGGTACTGTGCTAGGCTGAGCTTTATCCTCGCGCTGATGCACTAAGCGATACAAAATTGGCAGCACCAACAGAGTTAATATGGTGGATGAAATGATCCCACCTATCACGACTGTTGCTAGCGGTCGTTGTACTTCAGCACCGGTTCCTACATTGAGAGCCATAGGCACAAAGCCTAAACTGGCGACCAACGCTGTCATTAGCACCGGACGCAAGCGAGTCATGGCGCCCTCAATGATGGCTGTCAGCAAATCGTGGTTCTCGTGCCAGCGCTGGCGAATAAACGACAGCATCACTAAGCCGTTGAGGACGGCCACGCCTGATAGTGCGATAAAGCCTACGCCCGCTGAAATTGACAAGGGCATATCACGTATCCATAAGGCAATCACCCCCCCAGTCAGTGCCAGAGGAACGCCGCTAAAGATGATCAATGCATCCTTAACCGAGCTAAACGCCATCACCAATAGCCCTAAAATGACCGCCAAGGTAATAGGGACCACTATGGATAAACGCTGACTGGCGGATTCCAGTTGCTCGAATGTGCCGCCGTAATCTAACCAGTACCCGGGTGGGATAGTGACCTGCTCACTAATACGTTGTTGAGCCAATGTGACAAAGCTGCCTAAATCGACATCCCGTACGTTAGCGGTCACAACCACACGACGTTTGCCATTCTCACGACTAATTTGATTAGGGGTCTCAGTTTGGCTAAGCGTAGCAACTTCTGAAAGCGGGATGTAATTCCCATTTTGCAACGCGATTGGCAAATCCATCAGACTTTCTAAGTCGTTACGTAGCGCTTCTGGTAAGCGTACCACCAAGGAAAAGCGTCTGTCTCCTTGATAGATAATACCGCTGTCGGCTCCACCTACTGCTGTGGCAACACTGTCTTGCAGATCATTGAGTGTTAATCCGTAGCGAGATAGTGCGACGCGTTTAGGTTCGATTGAGAAAACAGGCAAACCAGTGACTTGCTCAACTCTTGCGTCGGCTACCCCTTCTAGGGTTGAAATGCTGGCCAGTACATCATTGGCAACTTGCAGAAGTTGATCCAAGTCATCGCCGAATACCTTAATACCCAGATCGGCCCGCACCCCAGAGATAAGCTCATTGAAGCGCATTTGAATGGGTTGAGTAAACTCGTAGTTATTACCGGGTATTTGTTTAACCGCTGTTTCGATTTCAGCCACTAAGTCTTTTTGCGGCATATTCGGATTGGGCCATTCACTGCGGGGTTTTAACATCACAAAGTTATCTGCCACATTGGGTGGCATTGGGTCTGTTGCAACTTCGGCGGTGCCGATTTTGGCAAACACTTTATCAACCTGAGGGAACTGTTTGATACGTGTTTCCAGTTGACGTTGCATGGTGACGGCTTGTTCAATCCCAGTGCCTGGAATACGCATGGCATGCAAAGCAATATCCCCTTCGTTCAATTGGGGAATAAATTCCGAGCCGAGCGTAGTGGCTAACCATGCGCTGCCAGCAAGCAACACCAAGCATAGACTTAATACCAACCAGCGAAGCTTCATAACGATTAACAGTAAAGGGTAATAAGCGCGCTTGGCAGCCAAAATAACAATGCTTTCTTTTTCGCTGACTTTGCCACTCATGAACAATGCAATCGCTGCGGGAACCACGGTCACTGATAGAAACAAGGCTCCGAGTAATGCCATGATCACCGTCGCTGCCATTGGGTGAAACATTTTACCTTCCACCCCGGTTAAGGAGAAAAGGGGAATGTATACAACTGTGATAATGATAACCCCAAATAAACTGGGACGTATAACCTCGTTGGTAGCCTCAAAGACTAGGGTTAAACGCTCTTTTAATGGCAGTTCATGTTTCACTTGAGATAAACGGCGAATGACGTTTTCCACTATGATCACCGCGCCATCAACAATCAAGCCAAAATCCAGCGCCCCTAAACTCATTAAATTCGCTGACACACCCATACGCTGCATGCCGGTGATGGTCATGAGCATAGCAAGAGGGATCACGGCAGCAGTAATTAACGCGGCGCGAATATTACCCAGTAATAAAAACAACACTACTATGACTAATAATGCCCCTTCTAACAGGTTTTTTTGTACGGTTGCTATGGCTTTATCAACAAGGGTGGTGCGATCGTAAACTGCTTCCACGTTAACACCAGCAGGTAAGGTCTGTTGTATTGCCTTTAACTTAGCGGCGAGACTTTGTGCTACGTCTCGGGAGTTCTCGCCGACTAACATCATAGCAGTACCGATCACGGTTTCTTTGCCATCTCTGGTGGCGGCCCCGGTGCGTAACTCTTTGCCAATCGCCACGTCTGCTATATCACTGATCCTGACTGGTGTACTTGATACGTGCTTGATAACCAACTCAGCGATTTCCGCCACTGTGGCTAATTGTCCTTCGCTGCGCACCAACAATTGCTGACCGTTACGTTCCACATAACCCGCACCACGATTGTTATTGTTACTTTGCAATGCGGACTGTAAATCGCTAAAAGACACACCAAAGGTGAGCATTTTTTGCGGATCAGGCAACACGTGGTATTGCTTTACAAAGCCGCCAATGGCATTGATTTCAGTGACACCTTTGACCAAGGCTAACTGAGGTTTGATGATCCAGTCTTGTACTTCACGTAAGGCCATTGCATCAAATGCGCTGCCATCTATTTGGCGTGCGTCATTATCAGCGGTTACCGTGTACATAAAGATTTCACCTAGGCCCGTGGCTATAGGGCCCAGCTCGGGCTCCAATCCTTGGGGGAGGTTACTTTTGATACTGCTCAATCGATTACTTATTACATTGCGAGCGAAATACAAATCGCTACCTTCATCGAAAACCACAGTGACTTGGGATAATCCGTAGCGCGACAACGAGCGGGTATAAGATAAATTAGGCAGTCCAGATAGGGCGGTTTCCACTGGATAAGTGATGCGTTGCTCTGTTTCCAGTGGTGAATAACCGGGTGCCACAGTATTGATCTGTACCTGAACATTTGTGATGTCAGGTACGGCATCTATCGGCAGATGTTGATAGCTCCATACACCCGCGCGATGATGAGCATGGCTAACCCCATCATTATCCCGCGCCTTTCTATTGAGGTGCGTAAGATAGTGTTAATCATAACTTAAGCTCCTGTTGCATTACCGTTTGCGCGAGTATTAGATAAGCGAGATTTTTGTTGTCGAGGCTGATAAAGAAACTAGTGTGCATGACCGGCTCCTGACTTTTCTATATCTGCTTTTATGAGGTAGCTGTTACCCACCACAAATCGTTCCTGGCTGCGTAATCCGGATATTATTTCGCTGTATTGGGCGTCTTTAATACCGACTTTGATTGCGCGCGCTTGATAGCTTGAGTCCTGATTAACAAATACAACGTCCTCCCCATCTAAGGTTTGAATCGCATTGTTAGGTACACGAACGGCTACGTCTTTACGCGAAGTGGTGATATTGGCTTTCACGAATAAACCGGGTGCCCATTGACCTGAACTGTTATCGATTAATACACGGGCGATAAGATATGGGCTGTCATCAGGCGCTGGCATGATGTGCTCGATTTTTGAATTAATGCTATTGCCGTTTAACAACAGCTCAACGTTTTGCCCTACCTTCACCAGATTGATTTGCTCTGAAAATAGGCGCAACTCTGCCCATACATTACGATAATTGGCAACCGAGAAAAGTATTTGGCCATTTGATAACTCACCAACATTCGCGTGACGCGCAATGACCACACCTGAAAAAGGTGCATTTATCGCGTAGCGTTTTAAGCTTTCGTTAGATTCAACTCATTGACCTGAACTGTTATCGATTAATACACGGGCGATAAGATATGGACTGTCATCAGGCGCTGGCATGATGTGCTCGATTTTTGAATTAATGCTATTGCCGTTTAACAACAGCTCAACGTTTTGCCCTACCTTCACCAGATTGATTTGCTCTGAAAATAGGCGCAACTCTGCCCATACATTACGATAATTGGCAACCGAGAAAAGTATTTGGCCATTTGATAACTCACCAACATTCGCGTGACGCGCAATGACCACACCTGAAAAAGGTGCATTTATCGCGTAGCGTTTTAAGCTTTCGTTAGATTCAACTTCCGCCAATACTTGTCCGGCTTTGATGGTTTGCCCAACAGTGGCATTAGCTTGGGTGATCACGCCAGAAAACCGCGCCCTAACATGACTTAAACCACTGGGAGCTAAGGCTAGTTTACCAAAAACGGTAAGGCGATTGATGATTGATCCACCACTGACTTGGCTTACTTTTATGCCCGCTTGCGTCGCAATATTGTCAGGGATTAAGCTAACGGGCGCATGTTCGTCACCGTGCTCGTCTTCCTGTTTAGCGTCATCTAGTTGTTCTGGGGCATGGTCGTGTTCAGGTGATGCCACGGCCATAGATGCTGAGCTTAAAAAAGTAACGAATAGAGTGAGCGTCAGTGTTTGCACTAACACCTTGCTCATTTTTTGTATGTTAAAGGGAAGAATAGATAATAATGTCATGGGGAATTCCTTAATGAGACGCAGATGAAGGCGTGCTTGAAATAAGCGGGTTACCAGTTAGCTGTTCTATATCAGCAGCCAAGGTGAGAGCGTCTTGTGCCGCAGATATCATTGCTGCTTTTGCATCAATAAGCTCTTGGCGAGTAGTGACCCACTCAAGGTAACTGTAACGCCCTTCCTCATATGCCTGACGCACTTGTTTTAGTGCAGTATTGAGTGGTGGAATAATGTCGTTATTCAGCGTGTTTACTCGTAAAACTGCGCTTTCTCTGGCTTGTACCAATTGATATAGCTGATTGGACAGGGTCAGTAAGGCTGCGCTTTTTTCTGCATCGAGTTGAGCACGTTTAGCCTGTATAGATTGATATTCACCTAGACTGCGTGCAGCGCCGAAGAGCGGCATGCTTAGACCCGCAACCAGAGCGCCATCGTCACTGGCATTGTCGTAGCGTACTCCAACAGACCAAGTTAGATCCGATTGAGCTTGGGTTTTAGCTAGTCGCAAGTGGGCTTGTTGAAGCCGTTCCTGAGCTGAAAAGACTTCAATAGCAGGATTGTTTACCGCTTGACGGTATAAGCTGTCGAAGTTTTGGCTTGAGCCTAAGGCAAATATATTCCCGGTTAATGTAGAGAAGCTGGGGGTGGCCTCTCCCCACAATATGCTCAGAGCATAATGATTGGCGGTTCGTTGACGTTGAGCGTTTAGTAGTCGCATGCGTGCTTTTGCTAATGCCGATTGCGCTCTGAACTGCTCTACTTCTGGTGTGGCGCCAGCGGCAACCCGTTTTTTAACCGCTTGCAAGGTATAACGAGCAAGCGCTTCAGCTTCTTTTAAAACGGCAACGCGCTGTTCACTGCTCAGTGCATCTATGTAGCGACGCGTAACGTCGGCCAATAAATCAAGCGACTGAGCTTGTTTTTGTGCTGCTAGCAACTGACGTTTCTGAGAAATAAGTGCGTTACGGGCGTCTTTCTTGCCACCTAATTCGAGTACAGATGATAGTGCCAGTGTAAGCTCTGCACCTTTTACGCCACTGCGCTCCCCGGTACCTAATACGTTTTCAATTTATATCGAAATACTAGATTGGGGATCCAACAGGGCAGTCGTGCGCTCGCCATCAAGTGCTTGTTGTTGAAATGTGTACGTCGCTAATTGGGGGTTGTTTGCCAGTGTGCGCTTTATTGCGCCTGACAAGGTCAAAATACTCGCAGGTGAAGTGGAGTGAGGAGTCAAGGGCGCAATTACTGAGTTTGGGTCTTGGGCCCAAGCGTGATTTGTCATGAAAAGAATCACCCACATACTTTTGCTGAAAACCAAAAATGATGCGAGTTTGGGCAATCGGATAGGTATCGCCAGAGTCATAATAATGTCCTAAAAAATGCACATAAAAATATCAGTCAAAGGTATGAAACCTCGGACCGGTTAACGAAATTTAAATGGCACTAAGCTTTAGGTGGGCGTAAAAGTCGGTTGGCTGGGCCATCAACAAGGGTATGCAGATAGGCGTATTGACTTACCGTGTTATGAATATCACTCACGGGGGAGGCGCTGGCGCTAACCCAATGGGCGTGTGAACCATTGCAATGGCCGCAGTGATGGCAATCCGCTGGATTATGGGTATCGTCTTGGGTACTCACTTGCTCATCATTTAGGGAAGGGGTGAGCGATATGTTTTGTTCATCTGAAGCGTGTTGATGGATAAGCGCTAAATGCTCAGGTTCAATTTGGTGAAAGTCTTGGGCTTTTGCCACAGCCGCTAATGATTGCAAAGCAATCACAAATAGCATGCTGTAAGCAATAAGTTTGAATTTCACACTTTACCTTAAATAACGTTAACCGTTCGTTCAGCTCTATATTAGCTATGTCAGCAAAACGGATACGATGAGTATCAATTGATGACTGTAACAAACTTTACTTAGCGGGGATACGTATTTACGGGACTGGCGCTGGGCAAGGTGTTACCAATATTTTCATCGGCACTGAAAAGACTGGGCTGTTTTATACTAGATTTTGTTTTCATGTTTTTTGGGCGATTTGATTAATTTACCTGAGATCTGGTTAAGCCAACATCAAGTTAGTGCCATTTAACAGCTCAAATTCTTGGGCTGTTAAATCTAAAGAAGGCTTATCATTTTTCAAACAATAAGCGATTAGTCCACCAAGTAAATTGAGCATGAACCCATGAATACTGCGGTGTCTAGAGTGTTCAATGTAAGAT